>JAEAMF010000009.1_pt1 | contig 467473 bp, 445 predicted proteins | sample 8958721 | NCBI WGS metagenome assembly JAEAMF01 (sample SAMN16933255, study PRJNA681124) | bioreactor sludge metagenome | isolation source: anaerobic bioreactor treating anionic surfactant - SDBS | place: India: Bengaluru | collected 2019-02-28 | reverse complement strand
CTCCGGCACCGCGTAAAGCACCGCCTGCATTGAAAAGCAAAGCCGCACCGAAAGCCGATGAAGTGTTTCCGCTCTCTGAGAACGATCTGAAAGAGTTTTAAAGGGTGATTTCGATTCGGTTTCGTCCGTTTGCCTTAGCATCATAGAGCGCTTTGTCTGCGCGCTCAATGGCTGTTTTAAACGGCTCTCCTTCTAAGAGGAGAGTGGCTCCTATACTCGCTGTAACTGAGGGGATTGTCTCGATAACAATCTCTGAAACTGTGCGGCGGATATGCTCGGAAACAGAGATCAGCTGCGAATTTTTGGCGGTATTGACCAGTACGATAAATTCCTCTCCGCCCCATCTAATCAGCGTATCATCATTACGGATAGAATTTTGTATGGCTTCGGCACTCCGTTTAAGGACTTCGTCGCCCATTGTGTGACCGTACATATCATTGATTTTTTTGAAATAATCCAAATCGATCATGATGATCCCCAAGGCAGCGATATTACGGCGGTTTTCATCGTAATAATCGTAGAAATATTGGCGGTTCAGTACCCCGGTAAGGGGATCATGATACGCTTTATTTTTGAGAAAAAGTTCTCGAAGAAGCGATTGGCTGATATCATTTAAGGTAATGATGTATCGCTCGCTATCAAGTTCTTTGATCGAGATACTGAAGAACCGTTTCTCGTTTGTAGAGGATTTCATCGCTACAATCTGTTTTGATTTTTCCAAGGCCAGAAGCTCATTTATCCATGCTTTTCCATCCAAAGAGGACGGGGTAAAACTGAGATCATTGCGCAAAAAACGTCCGCATATACAGGATTCATGCTGTAAAAAATCGTCCAGTGAAGTGCTGGCAAAGAAGTCGAAAAAAGGTTGATTGGCATAGGTTATAGAACCGTGCTCGGATACGTATACGATGTTTTCCTGGGCATCAAGGATGGATTGAATATAAAGCGCCTGTTCCGCAAGCTTCTCTTCATTCTGTTTTTGGCGGCTGATGTCGTGCTGAACCCCGATAAAATATTTGAGTTTTCCGTTATTGTCGAACATGGGGGTAATATTAAGAAGATTGTGAAACAATTTCCCTTCTTTGGTATAGTTACGCAGTTCCACTTCGCACGATCGGACATTTTTGAGTGCTTCGTATACGGTCGGAAGCCCCGACTGCTTCGGCTCTAAATTCCGTAAAAATCGGCAGTTTCGTCCGACAGCTTCCTCAAAAGTGTATCCCGTGATATCGGTAAATGCACGGTTGACGTAGATCAGGGGATTATCGGGGCGGGAGGGGTCGGTAATCGTTATTCCGGTATCGACGATATCAACGAGATGTTTAAACAATGTCGCATCATCAAAGGCATTTTTTCGATCGGTTACATCGCTCAAAAACAGCAGAGCAATTTTCTCCTCATCTTCTTCAATAATGAGCGATCCGTTTACATCACACCATTTGAGCGTTCCGTCGCTTTGATAGATGCCGATAAGTTGATGGACGATAGTTTCATTTGAAGCGAGAAGACGTTTGACCGGATGGTCTTCACTCGTCAACGGTTCGAATTTGTCGTTAACCATACGCCACATTCGGTCATCCGAATTTTTCCCGATGAGCTGATCTAGGCTACTGCCCAAAAGAGAGGATGCGGCTTTGTTGGCATAGAGAATGGTGGTATCGCACCGATGGATAATAACTCCCTCATTCAAGTGATCGAGGAGTGATAGAAAAGGTTCACCATAGTGATTTACGAGTTTTTGAATCATAAACATATTATAAACGGTTATTCATAAAAAAATCCCACTTTATATCTATCGGGCTTAACTATTTCATTGAAATAAAACACGCTATTAAAACCGTATTCAAATGTACTGCGGTAGATAAAGATGTAGAAAAAAGAGTGTCAAAGCATGAGTAGGATATAATAATAAATTCTAATATCCACAAAAAGTTTTCAAATAATGAACCGGTTGACACCCCTTTTATTTCTCCTTTTCTTTTTTACTTCCGCCTCTGCCAAAGAGGCAATTCGCTTCGGTGTCTTCGCCTATTTGGGGGTTGAAAAAACCCAGGAAAAATATCAGCCTCTCGTCGATTATTTGAATGCCAAGCTGGATAATCGGGTAGTATTGGATGTTTTGACCCAAGAAGCGATGGATCAGAAAATTGCCAAAGGGGAGTTGGATATCGCGACCACCAACCCTACCCATTTTTTGGTTATCCGGCATCAATATCCCCTTAGCGGCGCTCTTGCGACACTTATCAGTGTCAGTGATGATGGGAGACCTGCCAGCAGACTCGGCGGCGTCATTATCGTTCGCCCCGAAAGCTCTATCTATACTCTCGAGGATATCAAAGGCAAGAGGGTTGAAGTCCCGAGTTTAAAGCATATGGGGGGATTTCGCGCACAAGCCTACGAATTTCATAAACATGATATCGATATTTTAAAACAGAGTAAGAAGATTATCCAAAATCACGGTTCTCATCAGGATATAGTGCATGATGTCCTCATGCGAAAAGCCGACGTCGGATTTATCCGTGACGGCATTTTGGAAGAGATGATCGTTCACGGTGAGATTCGTTCAGATGATGTTCGTGTAATCAATGAACAAAATACCACGGGACACCCTTTCAAAGTTTCCACGCAGCTTTATCCCGAATGGCCTGTTTTCTCTCTGCCGCATACCAAAGAATCGGATGCAAAAGAGGTTGTAGCGGCTCTCTTTTCACTCCCTCCGACGTTAAATGCAACGAAACGCTCGGGCATCTACGGCTATACGCTTCCGGCCGACTATTTGAAGGTCGAAGAACTTGCCCGCCATTTACGTCTCCCCCCGTTTGATCAAATCTCTGAGATTACGTTTTCGGATATCTGGGTACATTATAAAACGGTTATCATAGTTTCGCTTGGAGCGCTGTTTCTTATTTTACTTTACTATACACGCGAACAGCGGAGAAAGAAGCTGTTTGAATCGCTTCTCTTTAACATCGGAGACGGTGTTTACGGTGTCAACAAAGAGGGAACCTGTACCTGGATCAACGCGCAGGCTCTTAAAATGATAGGGTACGGTGAAAAAGAGGTACTGGGAAAAAATCAGCACACGCTCTTCCATCACCATAAAATTAATAATGAAGTGTATGAAGAGTCTGAATGCCCTGTCCGCCACACGCTCCTTGATCGTCAAACCCGCACGAGCGAAGAGTATTTGATACGCCGTGACGGCACTTTTTTCCCCGTTAGCCTGACCGTAGCTTCGGCGGAGGATGGGGCAATCGTTGTTTTTAAGGATATAACGGAGCAAAGAAAACTTCAAGATACGATTCAGACAAGTGAATCAAATCTGAAAAAAGCCCAGGCAATAGCCCACATCGGGAGCTGGGAACTCGATCTTATTACCAATGAATTGGTTTGGTCGAACGAAATTTACCGTATTTTTGAGATTGATCAACTCCGTTTCGGAGCCTCCTATGAAGCCTTTTTGAATGCCATCCATCCGGATGATCGTGAGTATGTCAACAGAACCTATCTGTATTCGCTCCAAAATCGGCAAAAATATACGATTACCCACCGCCTTTTAATGGAAGACGGGCGGATTAAATGGGTCCGGGAACTGGGGGATACCGAATACGACAGTGATGGAAACGGTATTCTTTCCAGAGGAACGGTACAGGATATCACCGAGCAGGTATTAATCAATCAAGAACTCCATGAAACAAAATCCAAACTTGAAACCGCAAATGCCGCTTTAAAACTTAAAAACAATCAGCTTAAAGAACTGGCGATGATAGACGGGCTTACCCATATTCCGAATCGCCGCTTTTTCGACCAAATGTATGAGAAGAGCTACAAAGAGGTTTTACGCGATCACAAAACGTTGGCGATACTCATGATAGACGTCGATCATTTTAAACGCTATAACGATAATTACGGGCATGCAAAAGGGGATGCATGTCTGATCGCAATCGCTAAAGTGCTCAAAAAATCTCTTAAACGTCCGAGTGACGTTATTGCCCGCTACGGAGGCGAAGAATTTGTCGTTTTACTCAAAAGTATCGATTTTGAAGGGGCAAAACAGGTCTCATTGAGTTTAGTCAAAGCGGTCGAAGGGTTGAATATAAGTCACGAATATTCTTCAGCAGCCGATCGTGTCACCATCAGTATCGGAATGGCATTTAAAGAAGCGGGAGAGAAAACAACGAAAGAATCGCTTCTCAAAAAGGCGGATGATGCCCTCTATGAAGCAAAAGCGGGCGGAAGAAACAGGGTCAGTGATATTTAAGAATACCGACGATATTATTAATTCAATTTTTTTATAGATCAGGGGATTATGCAGGCGCAAGAACTTAAAGCGAGTTTCACTAAACGTTATGTTATTGCGATCTCTCTCATCGCGCTTCTGTCAAGCGGTGCGTTTTATTTTCTCCATTTAGGGCTGAAAACCAGTGCTTCGACGGCATTGATCGTCAATATGTCGGGGAAGCAAAGGATGTTGTCTCAGCGGGTCGCCTCTCTCTCCCAGCAATATTATTTTTATAGCGATAGCAAAAACGCTCATATGGAAGCTGTTCGGGCCGATTTGCTTCTGGCTGCTGAAGAGATGGCTCGAGCCAATGCCGCCCTCTCTTCGGGCAAACTCAAAGAGGGAGTGGAAGTTAAGCTTAGCCCGGAAATACTTGAAATCTATTACGGTGAAATCGCTCTTAAAAAGCGGGTAGAACAGTATTTGGAACGTGCGAAACGTTTGAGTCAGACACCGTCACGGGATGAGTCTGCGGAACTGTTGCGCGAGATCGTTCATATCTCCAATACGTTGCTGCAAGATCTGAATACTGCTGTTTTACAGTATCAAATAGAGGGTGAGAAGAATATCGCCGAAGTTAAACAGCTTGAAACGCTTGTCTGGATAGTCACTCTCATCACCCTTCTTCTTGAGGTGATTTTTATATTTCAGCCGATGGCACATAAAATCCGGGAGTTATTTCAAGAGGTATTGTGGAATCAGGAAAATCTAGAACAGCAAATTTCGATCAGAACCATGAGTTTGGAACATGCCAATACCAAACTGCTTCAAATGGCATCGCACGATCCTCTTACCGGACTCAAAAACCGTCTGAATATGGAACGGGATCTTGAAGAGTTGATTACGCAATTTGACAAACATCATCTCCCCTATGCCGTATTGATGCTCGACATCGACTGGTTCAAAAAGATCAATGACAGTTACGGTCATGATGCGGGAGATTTTGTACTGTGCGACATCTCGAAGATTATGTTGGAGAACGTACGGGTTCAAGACAGTGTCTATCGTGCGGGGGGCGAAGAGTTCGTGATCATTTTTAACCGTATTACTCGGGAACAGGCGATCGAAAAAGCTGAAGAGATTCGGATAAATATTCAAAAACATCAGTTTATATTTGATAATCAAGTACTGCAATGCACCGTGAGCGGAGGAATTTATCATCCTGATATCCGGAAATCATCAACCGTGCAAGGAGTCCTCAAACTTGCGGACAATGCCCTGTATGAGGCTAAGCATTCAGGACGTAATAATATTGTCGAAGCGATGCATGAAAAATTTAATCATATAGATTGATTCGGTATGATGTCGTTGAATTTAAAAGGAAGATAGTGTATGACAGATAAAAAAATAATCGAACGAATTTTATTGGTAGATGATAGTAAAACGTTAGCAAAATTGATCAGTTTAAAAGTCAAAAGTGAGTTGAATGTAGAGATTGACGTTGCCTATTCGCTCTTGGAAGCGGAGCTTTTTACCAAAAAATACAGCTATACACTGGCTATTTTGGACCTTAATCTTCCGGATGCCCCCGGCGGTGAAATAGTCGATGCTATGCTCAAAAAAAATATCCCCTCCATCGTTTTAACGGGAAGCGTCGATAAAGAGTTTCGCAAAGTGATGCTGAAAAAAGACATCATCGATTATGTTCACAAGGGGGGACTGCACGATATCGATTATGTAATCGATATGATTAAAAGGCTTCTTAAAAATCGTCATCATAAAGTAATGGTCGTCGATGATTCATCGGTGTTCCGCAATCAGATGAAAAAGATGGTGGAAAATCTTTTTTTCCAAGTTTACGCACTGGCGCACGGTGAAGAAGCGCTGCTGATTTTAGAACAGAATCCGGATATAAAAATTATTATCACCGATTACAATATGCCGGTGATGGACGGACTGGAACTGACCAAAGCGGTTCGTCAGAAATACACGAAAAACCAGCTCTCGATTTTTGTCCTCTCTTCGACGGATGATTCGGATGTCTCGGCGATGTTTCTCAAACGGGGTGCGAATGATTTTATCAACAAACCTTTCAGCAAAGAGGAATTTTCGTGCCGCTTGAACAATGCGATTGAAGCGCTCGAAAATATCGATACGATAACCCACTATTCCAGCCGTGACTTTTTGACCGGTTTGTATAACCGCCGTCATTTTTTCAGTGTTATGGAAACATATTTCGTTGATGCGGTCAATCGGGATGAAGAGTTCGTCTTGGCGTTGATCGACATCGATAATTTTAAATTGATTAATGACACGTACGGGCATGACATTGGGGATGAAGTGATTATCCATGTTGCGGAGATTATCCGTTCAAACGTCCAGTATCAGGATGTTCTCTCCCGTTTTGTGGGAGCGGAATTTTGTCTGGTGCTCAAAAATACGACTCGCGAAAAAGCACTCGAGATTTTGGAGCGGATACGTCAGCGGGTATCGTTGACTCCGTATACGATTGAACCGGATCAGGAGATTTTTACTACCGTTTCAATCGGCGCGGCATTGGAACATGACAATTCGATCAACGAGACGATCAATGAAGCGGATTCTCAGCTTCTGCATGCCAAGCACAACGGAAAAAACAGCATCTGCGCGAAATAAGCCTTTAGGGCTTATTGCACTACATTAAGTCCCGAGCTTTTCCAGGCCGTAATTCCCCCTTGCATATTCAGCGGTTTGAAGCCGTTTTTGGCCAATATACGCGAAGCGGAAACGCTTCGGTTGCCGCTGTGGCAATAGACGATGAGTTTTTGATTTTTGGCATCAGAAATCAAACCGAGATTATTTTCCAGCGTCTGCAGCGGAATGAGCGTCGCGCCCTCGATATGCTCTTGCGCAAACTCCTCGGGTGTACGGACATCCAAGAGGGTGATTTTTTCATCGCTTTTGATGAGCGAGTCGGCCTCTTGAGGGGAGATCGATTTGAAATCGGTAAGAATCCACCCTTTCGAATAGGCGAAATAAAGCCCCATGAAGGCAATTAAAATCCAATAGGCAACATTTAGAAGTTGTTTTTTACTCATACGTTTCCTTTATTACATTCCGCGTGATTTTTTAATCATCTCATAGGCGGCATTGATCTCTTGGACTTTTTCGGTAGCGGCTTTGAGATATTCATCCGATGCCCCCTGAGCTTTGATGATATCGGGGTGATGTTCGCGAACGAGGGCACGGTACGCTTTTTTGACGTCGTCATTAGTCGCGTCGCTGCTGAGGCCCAGCATGGTGTAGGCGTGAGAGATCGAGCTCTCTTTGACGCTGTGGCGATGGTAGGATGCGAATTGCTCCAGCATCGAATTAAGCATCTGCGTGCTGAAACGCAAATGGGCGGCGATTTGATGAAGCATCGTCTCTTCGGAGTGGCTGAGGGTTCCGTCGATGTAGGTGAGATTTACCAAAAATTCCATCATTTTTTGACGTTTATGTTCGTCTTTTTCCAGCGCTTTGTAGAGCGCTTGGGCTACTAGATCGAGATTATGCGGTGCATTTTTTTCTTCGTCAAAAATCTCTTTAAGAAGTTTTTTGGTCGCTTCGGGATCGGGGAAGAGGGCGCTGATATCGTTGAACATATTGCTCACCAGTTCCGCTTCGAGCTCATCGACCCGCCCGTCGGCTTTGGCTACTTTAGCGACGAGAGCGACAAAGAGCCCCAGCTCGCTGTGTGCAAGTGCATCTTTGTTCAGTTTAAACCCCGCAAACTGTTTGCGTGAATAGGTATGCTGATGGGCGGAATAGCTTTTAGAAAGCCAGAAAAAGAGGACGATGACAAAGGCTAGGAGAAAAATTTGTGTCATTGTGAATCCTGTGACTGAAAATAAAGCGACAGTGTAGCTGGAAAAGGATAATCAAAACAACTTTTTTCTCCTCTTAGAGAAAGATATTTTATACAAAGTTGGCAAAATCTTTATTATACAGGCGGTAGTCGCTGGTCTCTTTGAAATGTGCCATTTTGCTTAAGACATACTCCAATTGCAGCTGTTTATGTTCACTGATTTCGTGACATAATTTCATTTCGTAGTTCGTTAAATTAGCTTTATAGGCGATCTTCAGGTTATTCGGTGTGAGTCTGTCGCTGAACTCTTTTATGCTTTGTTGAATCTCTTGTAATGTGGTTATCATTGTAAACCCCCCTCTTTATGGATGAAGTAAGTATCAAATGTCGGGATATCGATAAACTATTGATATGCCGTATTGCTATCATAGATCAAAAAAAGGGGGGAAAAGTGATTTGTATGGTTAAAAAATAGGCATGCGAAATATAAAATAACGAAATCCGATACGTGCCTAAAACATGTTACTATCTCAAAGGTCTAATTTTAAAAAATCTTTCTACACATAAGAGGATAGGGATGGTTGTTTCCTCTTTTGAATAAAGGACAATTATGGTGAAAATCCCGCCACTTATCTACGGAACGGCATGGAAAAAAGAACTTACGGGCGATTTGGTCGAGACGGCAATACTCAGCGGATTCCGGGGTATCGATACGGCATGCCAGCCTAAACACTACCATGAGGCCGGCGTAGGCGAAGCACTGATGCGATTGGCAAAAGCGGGGTTCAAACGCGACGAACTGTTTGTACAGACCAAATTCACCCCTCTCTCCGGTCATGATCCGCAGCGAATTCCCTATGATCCCAATGCCCCTTTGGAGGTACAGGTAGCGCAATCCTTTGCCCTCTCGCAGCAGAATCTGCAAAGCGATTACGTCGATTCTCTGGTGCTGCATTCGCCGCTTTTTCCCTATTCCAATCTTCTCAAAGTATGGAGGGCGATGGAATCGCTCTATAGAGACGGCAAAGCGCTCCGCATCGGCATCAGCAACTGTTATGATCTCGAACTTCTGGTACGCCTTTACAACGATGCGGAAGTGAAGCCTTCCATTGTGCAAAACCGCTTTTACGCCGACAGCGGATACGATATCGAATTGCGGCGGTGGTGCAGTGAAAAAGGGATCATTTATCAGAGCTTTTGGACGCTTACCGCCAACCCCCATATATTGGGGAGCAGAGAATTTTTTGCCCTGACGCAGGAGTACAATAAGAGCGAAGCGCAGATCCTTTACCGCTACCTCACGCAGGTGGGGGTCGTTCCTTTGATCGGGTCGACTTCGAAACACCATATGGACGAAGATTTAGAGATATTCACCTTCGAATTGCGCCCCGACGAGATCGCGAGTATCAGTGCCCTTTTGGTATAATTCTGTCCTTATTTAGAGAGGGAGAAAACGATGGCTCGACGGATTATTTTGAGTGCTTTTTTATTTTTTACTTCGTTGCATTCCGCAGAGCTTTCGAGGATGGATGCGTTTCGATCCAAAATCCTCACCTCTGCCGTATCCTTTTATTTCGGTGCCCGAGGGTACGGCAAGGTGGATAACGTCACCGTCGATACCACGAAAAAGACGCTTGCTTTTACCCTTATGCCGGAGGGGGAAAAACAGCCTTTAAGTGTCGCCATCGGCTCGTATATGACCCTTACGGTCGATAAAGAGGAGTATCTCATCCTCCAAAAAGTTCAGACAAACCGTATCTGGCTGAACCGTATTTTTGCCGATCATATGGAAGAGGGGATCAAAGTGCCGCTGGGGAGCGTTTCCAAAGGTGCAGGATCGCTTTTGCTCAAATTATAATCTGCAGTTTCTCCACAAAGAAAGGTTAGGATAGCAGTATGAAAAAAATCGTGTTGATGCTTGTACTGTTGACACAGATTGCGGGCGCACAGGTACTCAGTGCGACGTATGAAGTCTCGTACGGAATCTTTAAAAGACTCGGCACGGCTGAGGCACGTTTTGAGACCAAAGAGGACCAAACCTACAGTATAAAGATCGAAGCCAGAACCGAAGGGCTTGCCAAAGTCCTCACCAACAACCGTATCGAGACGTATGAGAGCTACGGTTCGATCGTCAACGGGTATCTGGTTCCCCAAAAATACATTAAAGTCCGTCGTACCGATGCGAGTAAAAAAATAAAAATATATACGTTTGACCACCCGAATAAAACCGTTTGGAGAGAGAGTATCGACAGCGATGAATGGGATAAAGTCAAAAATGATTTTTATGCTCCCGAAGATATTCTAAGCCTCTTTTTTAATGTCAGAAACCATATGCAAAATCAGGAAGACCGCCCGTTTTATGTCGTCGGTGCAAACAGAAAAGACGGCCGCATCGATGTCAATTTTCCAAGGGACGGCTCATTGTCCAAGGTAAAAAAGAAACTGGAAATGTATCAGGGGAATTTTTTGAAAGTGATTTTGAACGACCGTATTTTCAGCAGCGCCAACGGCGAGCTGCTGATCAACCTCGGAAGCGACGGGCTCTGCGATAAGGCGATTTTAGAAGATGTACTGTTTTTCGGCGATGTTGTCGGATTGCGGGTTCGCTAATCTAATAAAGCTAAAATTAATATCTTGTTTATGAATATCAAGATACCATTATTAGCAATAACGTAAACTATTTTATTAGAAAGCTTTTAATGATAACAAACGAATTAAAAAACCAAGTCGATAAAATTTGGGAAACCTTTTGGACGGGGGGGATTTCGAACCCTTTGACCGTTGTTGAGCAGTTCACTTTCCTCATTTTTATTAAAAGCCTAGATACCGCGCAGGTAAAAATCGACAAGCGAAAAAAACTCTCCCCCGACCTCAAAGATATTTTCCCTACTGATAAAGCCCATTTACGCTGGGAGAGTGTCTCGAACCTTCCCGCTGAGGATATGTTTGCACTTTTTCAAAACGAGATGTTCCCGTTTATTAAAAACCTCTCGGGAGAGCAGTCCTCTTTTGCCGCTTACATGAAAGACGCGAGTTTTCTGATCCCTACCGCCAAGTTGCTCCAAAAAGTGGTGGATATGGTGAGTAAGCTCAACCTCGAAGACAAGGACATCAAAGGAGACCTCTACGAGTATCTCCTGAGCAAACTCTCCTCAGCGGGACAAAACGGACAGTTCCGAACCCCTCGCCATATCATCAAAATGATGGTGGAACTGATGCTCAGCGAAGCACAGATCACCAAAGAGTATAAGATTTACGATCCTGCTTGCGGAACCGCAGGGTTTTTGATCAACGCGATCGAGTACATCAAAGAGCAACGTCCGCAAATCCTCGATGCGCTCAGTGTTCGAGAGTTTGAAAACCTCTTCTACGGGAGTGACTTTGACATCTCGATGGCACGTATCGCCTCGATGAATATGATGCTCCACTCCATCGAATCGGCGCACATCCTCAACCACGATTCCCTCTCCAAATTCGATCATAACGAAGAGAACAAATACGATCTGATCCTCGCCAACCCTCCGTTCAAAGGTTCCCTTGATTTCGAAGAGGTTGCCAAACCGATCCTCGACGTCGCCAAGACGAAAAAGACCGAACTTCTCTTTTTGTCTCTGATGCTCAAATCGCTCAAAGTGGGAGGGCGTTGCGCCGTGATCGTCCCTGATGGGGTCTTGTTCGGTTCGACCAAAGCGCACCGAGAACTTCGCGCCGAGATCGTCTCCAACCAACAGCTCGATGCGATCATCTCGATGCCCAGCGGTGTTTTCAAACCCTATGCGGGGGTAAGTACCGCCATCATCATTTTCACCAAAACCGACGGACATAAAAACGATAAAGTCTGGTTTTACGATATGCAAAACGACGGCTACACCCTCAACGATAACCGAAACCCATGCGACGGCTCCGACATCCCCGACATCCTAGAGCGTTTTAAAAACCGCGACGGTGAAGCGGGTCGCTTGCGCACCGAGCAGAGCTTTTTTGTCCCTATATCTGAGATCGAAGGAAGCGATTATGATCTGAGTATCAACCGTTACAAAGAGATCGTGTACGCAAATATACATCATGCGAAACCTATCGATATACTCCATGAGATCGAAGCAATAGAGAAAAAAATATCGGTAGGACTTCAAGAGTTAAAGGGGATGATTCATGCACGATAAACTCGTTCAAAACCTCGGAAATTACGAAAAGGCTCTCGTCTCACTGGAGACCAACATCATCAAGATTCAGGGGATGGAAGAGAGCGCAGAAGACTATGACATCTACCGAGACAGCACGATTCAGCGGTTTGAATACACGATGGAGAGTGCCAGAAAACTGATGGTGAACTACATCGAGTACGTTGATGCGAAAGTGGTGGGGCAAAAAGAAATTTTGCGAAAAGCATTTGAGTTCGATCTCATCGATGACGATGTTTGGTTTCAGATGCTCGATGATCGGAACAACACCTCGCACGAGTATGACGAAAATATGGCAAAAGAGTTAGTGGCGCGGATCATGACCCATGCGATCAAGCTCAGAATCTTCCACGACACCATCAAACCGATGATAGAAGCCTTATGAGCTATCAGCTAGAAAAACAGGTAGCCGATCGCCTCAAAGCTTTTTTCGAGCCGTTCGATTTTATCGACAAGGTCGTCATCTTCGGCTCCCGTGCCAAACACAACGCCAATCCCAAAAGCGACATCGATCTGTGTATCTATTCACTAGAGATGAGTGATGCGCAGTTTAGCAAGCTCAAACTTTCTCTCGATGAGTTGCCGATACTGTACGCCATCGACATCGTCCATTTTGAGAAATCGAATGAGGTGTTGAGGGAGAATATTGAACGAGATGAAAAGTTATTATTTGCTAAATATGTGAAAATAACAGATGTATGTGACTTTCAAGGTGGAAGTCAACCACCTAAAAATGAGTGGAGTGATACTCAATTAGATAATTATGTACGTATGTTGCAAATTAGAGATTTCACTCAAGGAAAGACAAAATATATTCAATACGTTAAAAATACTAACACATTAAAAAAATGTGGGACTGATGATATTTTAATTGGTCGTTATGGCGCATCTATAGGGAAAATTCTCACGGGATTAGAAGGTGCGTATAATGTAGCATTGATGAAAATTACTCCGCATGAAAATTTAAGCCGTGAATATTTATTTCAGTTTTTAAACAGTAGTAAATTTCAAAATAAAATAAGTGGTTTTAGTGGAAGAGCGGCACAAGCAGGTTTTAACAAAAATGACTTAGAAGATATTTTTATCTATCTTCCCTCCCTAACCAAACAAAAAAAGATCGCACAAACGCTGGATAAAGCCAGCGAGCTTATCGAATTGCGAAAAGCCACAATCCAAAAACTCGATGAACTGGCTCAATCGATTTTTATCGATATGTTTGGTGATCCGGTTGAGAACTCTATGAATTGGGAAATTAAATCATTAGAAGACGTGGTACGGAAAGATTGCCCTTTGTCTTATGGCATTGTGCAACCCGGAGAAGAGTTTTTAAATGGTGTTTTAGTTGTAAGACCTGTTGATTTAAATAATTCAAATATCTGTGTTACAAATTTGAAACGTGTTGATCCTTTAATATCGAATAAATTTAAAAAAACTTTGTTACATGGCGATGAAATACTATTGAGTGTCAGGGGTACTACTGGAGTGTTGGGATACGCCAATGAAAAGCTTAAAAATGCAAATGTAACAAGAGGGATTGTTCCGATAAGATTTGATAGTAACTATAACAAATATTTTTCATTTGGACTTTTATTGACAAAACAAATGCAAAGAGTGATTCAGGAGAAGACTTATGGAGCGACTTTGCAACAAATTAATTTAAGTGAAGTAAGAAAACTAAAATGTATTAATCCTCCAATCGAATTACAAAACCAATTTGCCCAAACCATTGAAAAAATCGAAATCCAAAAATCCCTCTACGAAGCGGAACTCACCAAACTCCAAGCAACCTTCGATGCACTTCTATCCCAAAGTTTCGAGGGCTAAGGTATGAGCAACTTCTCTTTTTTACAGCATGAGTTCAGTGTCCTGCAAAACGAGTCGATCAAAGCCGAGCGCAATATCCTCGATGATCCCGAAGTCTCGGCGATCTATGCCCGCAAAGCACTGGAGAACTCGGTCAAATTCGTTTACCGCGTGGATGATGATCTGGACGAGAAGCTTATCAAAGAGATGGATTTATTTGGACTGATCAAAAACGACATTTTCAGAGATATCGTCCCTGCCGAGCTGATCGATGAGATGCACCTGATCCGAAAACTGGGCAACGGCGTCGTCCACGGCAACCATAGCGTAACGTCCGAAGATTGCCTCTACGCTAACCAGTGCCTCTATAAGTTCCAGCGATGGATCGTCGAGGTCTATAGCGACTATGAGGTGAGCGGCGAGTATGAGGTGCTCTCACAGGGGGGAACGCACGAAGTCAAAGAGGCGGTGATCGAGCAAACCGAAGCACAGCAAAAACTCGAAGAGGAAAACGCCAAACTCCAAGCGGAACTCTCCCGCCTCAAAGCCGCATTCGAAGCCAAAGGCGAACCCGAAAAAGAGCGGAAAAAACGGCACGTCGTCAAACTCTCTGACATCACCGAAAAAGAGACCCGATCCCGTCTCATCGATATGGAACTCTTCGAAGCGGGTTACGACATAGAGGCATTTAAAAGAGGGTTGGACGTCGAGTACAAACTAACCCTCGAAGACGGCTCTATCGGGTACGCCGACTATGTGATCTGGGCGGAGGATGGAACACCGCTGGCGGTGATCGAAGCGAAGCGCACCTCGACCAGTGTCACGGCAGGAAAACACCAAGCGCGCCTCTATACCCAAGCACTTGAAAAGGAGTTCGGACGCGATGTTCTGAGCTTCGTTACCAACGGGCGGGTGATCGAGTACACTAACGGCATTTATCCGTGGCGGGAGATCCACACCTTTTTCCCCAAAGAGGAGTTGGTGCGTGCTCTGCAAAAGAAAAATGCCCTCCAAACGATCAAACCCTCAACTCTGAGCATCGATGATACGATCACCGATAGAGGGTATCAAAAACGGGTCATCACAAGCGTATTGCAGACGTTCGAATCGTATCAGATGCGCGCGCTTCTCGTCATGGCGACAGGGACGGGGAAGACCCGCGTGAGCGCGAGCCTTAGCGATGTCCTCATACGTGCGGGATGGGTGCGAAAGGTGCTGTTTCTGGCGGATCGGCGGGAGCTGGTCAAGCAGGCGAAAAACAACTTTTTTACCTATCTGAGCGAAACGTGCGTCAATCTCGTCGATGAAAAAGATTTGGATAACCGCCTCCATTTCGGAACGTATGAAACGGTGCACAATCTGATCCGTCACGGTGCGTACAATTCCGCTTTTTTCGATCTGATTATCGTCGATGAAGCGCACCGCACGATCTATAAAAAGTACAAATCGATCTTCGAGTATTTCGATGCGTTCGTTTTAGGACTGACGGCGACACCTGCCGAAGAGGTGCATAAAAATACTTATGAGTTTTTCCAAACGGGCTTTGCGGAACCGACCGATGCGTATCCGTTGCGACAGGCTATCGATGATGGGAACCTCGTGAACTTCAACCCCTATGAGATCGATTTGGGGATCGTACAACGTGGGATTCACTACGCCGAGCTAAGCGAGGATGAAAAAGAGGAGTTCGAGGAGAAATTCGAAGAGGACGAGGAGGAAATATCTTCCTCAGAGATCAACCAACGCGTCCTCAACAAAGAGACGAACGAAAAAGTGCTCAAATACCTCCACGAGTACGGTTTTAAAACCCACGAGGGGAATACAATCGGCAAGACGATCATATTTGCCAAAAACAAAAAGCACGCGGAGTATATCAAAGAGATTTTCGATCTGCTGTATCCGCACCGAAGTGAGGAGGCGCAGATCATCCACAGCGAAATATCGCACGTCGATGACCTGATGGATAATTTCAAAAACCCTCATCGCAACCCGCAAATCGCGATCAGCGTCGATATGCTCGACACGGGGATCGATATTCCCGAGATTTTGAACCTCGTCTTTTTCAAACCCGTCAAATCCAAGATCAAATTCTGGCAGATGATCGGACGGGGGACGCGGCTTTGTCCCGACATATTCGGCGAGGGGAAAAACAAAGAGAGCTTTCAGATATTCGACTTTTGCGCGAACTTTTCGTATTTCGGTATCAATGCCGATGGAGTCGCGGCGACCAAGAGCAGTTCGTTAAAAGAGCGACTCTTTTTAAAACGGGTAGGGCTTCTGCGGACGATGGGCAAATCCGCGCTCAAAGACGACATCCTCGCCATCGTCAAATCACAGGTATATGCTTTCGATCCGAGCGAGTATTATCTCAAAAAGCATCGACACATCATCGAAGAGCTACATAGTGTTAATATGGACTATATGAACGATACGCTCTATAACAACCTCAAAGCGGTGGCGGAATACATCGAAGACACTACGGCGTTTGAAGTGCAACGGTTCCAGATGGTGATCTTGAACGCTCAAGACGCTATCCTCAAAGGCAAGGAGAGCAAAGCATACGTCAACGAGATAACGCAGCGATGCAAAATCCTCAAATCCAAAGCGCACAGTGTCAATGCGATCAAAGAACACGTGGAGACAATCGACAAAGTTTTGTCGGGATCATATCGGTTGGCGGAGAGTGTCGAGGATTTGGAAGAGGTTAAAAACACTATCGAGCATCTCGCGAACCTCTCACTCGAAAAAGGGATCGCTCCGATCAAAACGACATTCAATGATGCTATCACCGATGTGCGCGTATTGTCGAGCAAAGACTATATCGATGCCTCTTCGGTGAAGACGGAAGTGCAAAAGATACTGGAAGAGTACATTGCGGGATTGCAGGTGATAAAGGAGTTGGAAAATTCCAACCTGATCACCGATGCCGATATTAGCGAGATTAAATACCACGTCTTTGATATGGATAAAATCATTCAAGATAAAATGAACAATAACGAAGAGCTAACGGCGATGATTTACGAAATCCTCAACACCTCGAAAAAAGAAGTAGCGAATAAAATATTCGATAATTTCATCGCATCAGGGAGCTACACCCAAAAGCAGGTTGAATTGATCAATAAAATCAAAAATATCATCTTCGGCAAAACATACCGTGATATTCACGACTCACTGGAGAGTGTCGAAGAACAACTATTTAGCGATATTCACCCACTATCGAGTGAACTGGATAGTCTAAGTGAGCAGGAACAAAGTGCAATTTTTAGTGTGATTCAATTGATAAAAAAAGTGGATACGAGTATTGGATTACACGTTTACTAGAGTTCAATACCGAAAATCTCTTTGAGCAGAACGTCCAAATCTTCCCGTGTCGCTCCCGCAAAAGCGTTTTCGACAAAACGGTTGATCCCTTTGTTCTCATGCTGTACCAGCGGGACGATTTTAATCCCCGTGATTTCCGACATAAAATGGGAATTATCCCCCTCTTCGTAAGCGTGGAGGAGGATGGAACGGGAGAAATTGTTGAGGATGTGGTAGTAGATATGCAAAAACTCCGCTTCGAGGACTTTTAGCCCGTAGAGGTGGGTGATGATACGGTTTTCATGACTCGCGATCGGGTGGACTTTTTCCGGTTTGATCGTGATCCCGATCTCCTCTTTGATCTCTCTTACCAGTGCTTCTAAGAGATTCTCCCCCTCATTGACGGTTCCTCCCGGAAACCCCATCCGTCCGTCCCACCGATCAATCATAATGAGTGCCGGACATTTGAAATGCTGCATATCGTCTTTAAAATATTTCCACGGAGAGATCGCATCGACATAGATGGCGAGGAACACGGCATTTTTTTTCTGGGGAGAGGTTTGTCCGAAAGGGACGCGTTGCGTTTTCATTATAGGGTGTCCGATTCACTGTAAAAATCAATTGTGTAAAAAATATGAACCATTATACAGATAAATTTTACATTGTTTTTACATACTTTAGCGATGATACACTCACCATAGTACGGGAGGAGTACAACGCATGAAGTTTGCTTTGATAGTCTTAGTGTTGGCGGCTACGTTTGCTTTCGCCGATACGAAAAAATTTATGATCGATTTGAAAACGGGTGATATGGAGTCGTTTAACAATCAATTACTTGTAGGCGTCCCCGGAACGATCGATTATTTTACGGCTCAGGGAGACAAGGTCGAAGTAGCCGTCGTGATACACGGCGAAGCCTATAAGTTTTTTGTGGAAAACCTCGACAACACTCAGTACGGGATGGATAAAGCGCTTGCCGAACGCCAAGACGCTATCCGTAAACGGCTCGTAGAGATCGAAAAGAAATATCATATCCGTATGGAAATCTGTATGAACGGGATGCACAGAAAGGGGATACTCAGCGAAGATCTGTACCCCTTCGTCACACCGATCAAGTCGGCGATGGTCGGACTCGTCAAATGGCAGAATGCCGGATACGCTTATGTTCCGGTTCCCTAATAAATGAATATTTAAGGGTAACGGTGATAAAATTCCACCAGTGATGCGGGAATAGCTCAGTTGGCTAGAGCGTCAGCCTTCCAAGCTGAATGTCGCGAGTTCGAGTCTCGTTTCCCGCTCCACTTCTCTCTTTTTAAACAATCCATATTTCCTTTTTAATCCGTACAAAAATCAATCATTACAATATTATTTTTCCATGCCATTCTTTTCAGATATAATCTAATTTAACAGAAAATCAATGTATAGGTTTTATATAATTGTCGACAACAAAAGAGCATTGATGTGATGCTATACGCACTGTATGTATCGAGTGAAGATGAGATAGCGATCGTGGAGGTATTTGATGTCAAGAGATTATGATGGGCAATGTCGAAGAATGGACTTACACTTACGTGCAGATTTTCCATACCTTTCAACAACAATTCATAAAATTGCTGAATACTCATATAAAATATATGTTGCAAACTATAAAGATTTTGATGAGCTATATCAATACTTTGATTATAAAATAAGGTATCAACAGTACAGCATTATTGAGCCAGATACGGTTGTTTGATGCAAAAAGATTACACTATCGTGTAGGGATGATAAATAAAGATGATTTTGAACTGGTAAAAGGGAAGTTGAAAATATTGCTGGAAATTACCCCCTGAAAACAGGGGGAGCGCATAAAGCGATTTATGAAAGTATTATAGCACAATATAAACAAACTGTGATAAAAATATAGAGAGGCTTAAAGAATAAGCCTCAATTATCCCATCGTCTTTTTCAATACATCCATCGGCATGACAAACATCGCTTTAAAGAGCGGCGATACCCGCGTCGTTTTATCATCGATCACTTCCAGCGCATTAAAGCTGAACCCCTCTCCGTCAGAAGCATTATTCGGTGTCACCGTAAAGGTGAGCGGTTTGAGGGTACGGATCATATTGAGGATGTTTTTGTGCCGTTTATCTTCGATCGGCAGGAGAATGTTGCCGTCTTTCGTCCGCACTTTTGCCGATTCGACTAACAATCTCCAGTTATCGGCATGGAGCGTTTTGTTCCACGTCATGATGCCGTTTGTGTAGTTGATCTGTTTTTTTTCTCCGACGATGATCCCCTCGCGGGTGGTTCGGATCGTCTCGGCGAGGGTGAGAAAAAAGTTCTTTCCGCCGACTGCTTCGGAACATTCGCGCAGCAGTTGATCCAATGGTTGCTCAGATGTCATAAAATATCCTTTGGTTTTGCAAATGATATCCAAATTTGCCCTAATGGGCGTTTGTTGTCATCTTCGCCTTATCTACGGACAATAATAATACCGGCAATATAAACAGATCGCTGAGAAGCGAAATAAACATCAAAATCGCTCCATACGCACCGATCAGTTGCAGGGACTGAAGCTGAGTGAAGGTTAACAATGCAAATACAACCATTAAAACGGTAGCGCTGATGATTGCAGGAACAGCGGCATAAAAAAACATAATTTCGAGAGCATGTTTTCGTGTGCGTCCGAAATAACGGCTTCTGAAATATTTGTATCCGAAATGAATAATCGTATCGGAAGTTAATCCCACGGAGATGGTCATGGCGATCAGCGCTTCAATAGTTAGTTCAAATTTGAACAAAATCATAAATAATACAAACCAGATGATAGGGATAGCATTGGACGCAAATCCGACCCATCCGATGGCAACAGAGCGAAATATAATTCCCATAACCAGAGCAATGATGAGCAGTGCCGAAATCAAAGAAGAGATTAATAGGAGCATTTTTTCCATTTTCGAACTTTGCGAGAGACTGTTGATATCGGTCAAATAGATCGGCAGTTCTTTGTACGATTCTATATAACGTATAACGGCTGATTGATCCGCATTCTTTAATGTAATGGTAATGTTGAGAGAATCTTGATCCATGTATAATTTTTCAAGATCATACAGCTCAAGAAAAAACAGCGCTTGTAAAAGACGTTGTTCATCCAAAGGATTTTTCGGTGCATTGGCCAGATTCAGCTGTTTGAGTATGTTGTTGATCGAATTAACTTTGACGATGCCGCCGTTATGACTTTTGAGATCATGTTCAAAGGTTTCGATTTTTTGAAGCATCTCCAAATCGATCTCTTTAAACGGAACTTTCAGGGTCATCGTCTCATACGACACATCCCGTTCAAACAGATTCGGAGATGTGTAGAGCCGAATGCCGATAAAAAGGAGTATAAGCAAGGTGAAAAGCATAAATTTTCGGAGCAGTTTCGGATTATAGTGCACCTCTTGATTGGCAAACCAATAGCATATCCGGGCAAGAGAAATTTTGGGGAATGAAACCGAAAAGTAACTGAGCAAAGCCGGTAAAAATACTATGCTGACAACATAGGCTACGATGGATGAAATCATCAGGCTTAGACTCATCATGGTGACAATGGAAGAATCGGCAAATAAAAGTGACCCTAAACTAATAAATAACACCGGTAATGTCCAAACTGCGGGGTGTAGATTGCGATTAATACTTTTTTCAAGTGCCCGGTTAGGGTCACTTTTAAATTGGGAGACATGCCAGCGATAGTAAAAGTAGAGGTAATGCCCGATAGCGATGCTTACAACCATGAGACTCATAGCAATATGAATTTCTCTGGTACCGATCAAGAGATAAATCAAAGTAAAAGTCCAAATGAGGGTAATCACTGTAACGCTGATAGCCGCAAATCCGGCAATGAAATTTTTAAATACGATGTACGACATCCCCATTACCACTAAAATAATGATTCCGATATACCAGAGATAATGGGAGAGTTTGGCTTCAACCTGAGGTTCAGAATATTTGTAATCAAACGGAATTTGCAAATGATCGAGCTGGATAGGTGTTTTTGAGTGAATGATAAAATGAAATCGGTGGAAATTGTTATTTACAAACGGACGGTATGGATCGGGGAGCGTTTTAACAAAAGAGATGATTTTATCTGCGGGCATTTGTGCTATCGGCAACGCCTTGACCAGAGCCGATTCATCAGACGTACGATCGTTAAAAATCATGTACGCCGAAAAAAGAGATTCAACCCGCTCAACCCCTTCAATATGTTCAAGTTCGCTTTGAAGTGCTTGAAGGGAATGTTTTGAAGGATCATTAAATGCAGGAATATCGATACGCAGATGTCCTATGTAAGATGCGGAATACGATTGCTTATGATTTTTTTCAAGTTGTTTGGACTCGCTCAGCCAAAAGACGGTATCAGAAGAGATTAATTCGGGTTTGAGAAAATTAAAAGCAAATGCTGAGAGGGCGATGAACACCATAATGATCAATATTCTAAATCGTTGAATAAATCGGATGTATCGTGATGTGTCTGGAGTATGGTAATACATGGTTAATTCTTCTCTTTCATAATAATCAGGTAAGGGCGTTTCGAAATCTCGATAGTATCGGCGATGCGTGCTATATCCTCTATTTTTGATTCGATTTTCGGATCGATTCGAGTATCAGTCGGTATCTCTTTGTTACCCACTATTACTTCTAAAGTACGCTGCAAAGGGGAAGGCGAAGCATATATTGCCGCAATCAGATCATGTGAACGGAAACGTTTCAGCTCGTAAAAAAAGATATAGTACCGATAGATACTTCGCATTTTTGCATTTTCATTTATCATGCTTATAAAATCACGAGAGTGCGGACATTTCGGATCTACAAATACATATACTTTTTTCTCCCCCTCCCCATAAATGATTGCATCGTGTTCTATAGGCTGAAGCAATGCGATCTTTTGACGGTTCGTGTATTCAGCCGCATCGCTTTGGGTGATAAGCATACAAAGTAACAGAGTCGTTAAACTCAGTTTAGATGATAAAAAATTTATTATATACGTCATGTTAAAATTGTACATGACCTGAATTACGTTTTAACTACAAATGTGATGAAAAAGTGATCAATTTTAATCCAAGTGGTATTTTAACCCTTATTATGTTATTTTTCCGTTATGAAAAATACTGAAACCGCCCCATTCTGGGAAACAAAAACACTCGAAGAATTAACCGATCAGGAGTGGGAATCATTATGCGACGGATGCGGATTGTGCTGTCTTAACCGGCTTCAGGATGCGGACGATGACGAAGCCCCTATATATCTGACCCGCGTCGCATGCCATTGTTACGACCTGCGAGCACAGCGGTGCAGCGATTATGCAAACCGTCATGAGAGAGTGGAAGGATGCATGAGACTTACAGTCGAGCGGGTCGCCGAATACGAATGGCTTCCGGAAACCTGTGCGTACCGTCTGCGTTTTGCACAAAAACCTCTCCCTTCATGGCACCCTTTGATTACCAAAGATCCAAACTCCGTTCGTGAACATGGGATGTATGCGCTGAATCCGGTGCTCGATAATGAGGATCTTGAATTAGAAGATTATATTATCGAAGAATAGAATTGGTCATCCACTAAAAAAATAATTTTTTTTTATTGATTGTTAGATATACAATTTTTTAGAAATGCTATACTAGTGCTATACAGCAGATTTATAATTCGCGTAAAAATTATATAAATCTTCGTTAAGGATGTAGCAATGGATAAGATAACGATTAAAACCAAATTGATGCTGGTTTCGCTGATGGTTTCATTGGCGGTCATTGTAATCACGGTTGATTCGTTTGTATCAACGAAACACGAACTGATGGAAGCCAAAAAAACGATGCTTACCACCCAGATCGATACGGTCAGTTCCCTTCTTTCCTACTATGAAGGTGAGGTAAATGCCGGGCGAATGAATCTGCAGCAGGCACAGGATGCGGCAAAAGAACATATTAAAGCACTTCGTTATAACGAAAAAGAGTATTTTTTTATTCTGAACAATCAGGTGCAGGGGGTTATGCATCCGATCAAGCCGGCATTGGACAATACCGATCTCTCCGATATAAAAGACCCGGAGGGGAAACAGCTTTTTGTCGAATTTGCTCAGGTAGCCAAAGAGAGCAAAGAGGGGTACGTCTCGTATATGTGGCCGAAGCCCGATTCGGAGACTCCGCTGCCGAAACTGACGTTCGTCCGTGCGTTTAGTGAATGGGGATGGATCGTCGGAACGGGTGTATATGTCGATGACGTTAATGATGAATTCCTGAATGTGGTGATAAAAAAAGGGATCGGTATTGTTCTTTTAATCGTGTTTATGACGGGATTACTGATCGCGATACAGCGTTCCATCGGGAATAAACTCTCATTGATGCAGACCATGGCCGAAGAGCTTGCCGGCGGGAACGGGGATTTGACCAAACGTTTGGCGATCAGCGGAACGGACGAACCGGCACAAACCGCCGGATCGATTAACGCTTTTATCGCAGCGCTTCAAACCATGGTTCAAAATGCGAAAGGGGCATCGGATGAAAATGCGTCGGTGGCGACCGAACTTTCAAATACCTCTACGGCTATCGGGCGCCGTATGGAGGATGAGTCGAGCCAACTGGATGCGATCTATCGTACTACGGAGCAAATCATTTCCCATTTGGTTCGTGCAAAACGCGATAACGAAACGACATGCAATGAGGTAGTTGAGGCCAGTGAAATGCTTCGTGTCTCCAGGGATGAATTGATTGCAATGATAGATATGATCAATCACAGCGTGGAAGTCGAAGGTCAATTTGCTAGCAAAATTCACGAGCTGGCGAATAATGCACGCCAAATACGGGAAGTCTTATCCGTTATCGGCGATATCGCCGATCAGACTAATTTATTGGCACTGAATGCGGCGATCGAAGCGGCACGGGCAGGAGAACACGGTCGAGGTTTCGCCGTTGTTGCCGATGAGGTACGAAAATTGGCTGAACGGACGCAGGGCAGTTTGACCCAAACCGACGTAACGATTTCGCTGATTGTCTCTTCTATCGAAGAAGCGGCGGTACAGATGGAGAAAAATGCCAAAAGTATTGAAACACTCGGAGAAAAATCGCATACCGTCGGCGAGCGGATCGGACTGACGTCCGGTGTCGTGAATCAAACGAGCGAGGCGATTAAAAAACTGGTCGTAGATGCAGACGTGAATACAAAAGAGATTGAAGGGATTTCGCAAAGACTTGCGGCAATCAACGAACTGGCCAGAGCTAATGCACGGAGTGTCGAAGAGATTGCGACGACGGCAGAGCATCTGTATAAAGTGGCGGAGGGGCTCAATCAGAATTTAGGCCGTTTCCGTGCGTAAACGCTGAGCCGATTTAGCGCGGATTGGTGATTTTATAAATAAAACCGAATACTTCGACAACGGCGACATAGAGCTTTTCAGGGATCTCTTTATCGAGTTCTACCTTACTTAAGAGTTCGACCAGATCTTCATCTTTGTGGATGGGGAGATTGTGGAGCTCAGCTATTTTGATGATATTTTCCGCACTTGAGCCTTTTCCTTTCGCGACGACGCGGGGAGCATCTTCTTTCGTTCGGTCGTAACGCAGGGCCACCGCTTTTTTCATACTTTTACCTCAAATCCCATATCCGATCCCTCAGAAGAATGATACGTGTCATTGAGCGGAGTTTTGGTTTCCGTCGCTTCATATATCCGGATAGAACGGGGGGTAAGACCCGATTTGATGAGAAGGGAACGCAGTTCGGCGATATTGTCGTATAGTAGCGTTTTAAGCTCCGCTTTTTCGGTATGGGCCTGAATGTCGAGCTGATTATCGTCATATAGGGCCATCATAAGATCCAGTTCGCCGAACTCTTTGAGTTTCAGATGGATATCACAGTAGAATTTTTTTTCTTTTGTTTTTTTAAACGCCAATGTCCCCTCTTGAAGCTGATCCCATGCGAAAGGAAAAAAGATCGAATTGGACGAGCCTAGATGGGAAACGAGCTGATGGTAATCGATCTGGGTGAGGAGCTTGTCGGTCTGTTCCAATAGTTTTTGAGCGGACGGATCGTCCGATTTGCTCAACTCTTCGTGCAGAGAGAGAAGATTGGATTTTAAATCATCCGCCATGGATTCTTTGAGAAAGGTTTCAATAACAAGTTCTTTGGGATTCGTGAACTCTCCGAGTTTGGTGATAAGAGGCGGGAGCTCTTTGGCCGTATCGCCTTCTTGCGCATTGCGAAGCTGCTGTACAAACGTTTTAACCTCTTCGGCAGGGGAGTTATTAATGTTTTTGAGAAGTTTTTCAATCGAATCCAGAAGAACATCGGTATCGGGGGTTTTGCTCGATAACAGTGCTCCGTACAGCTGTGAAAGGGTAGTTTTGATCTCCGAAACGGCAGCTGTCTGCTCAAGCTTTTGAGTAAGGGCCGTGACTTCCGCGGAGTAGAGGGGATCTTTTTTGGCAATCAGGTTCTGCAGGATATCGGTCACTCTCTTCAGCCCCTCAGAGAGCTGGAGGGCACTTTGGGGATGGGTGGCGGCTTTGGACAAAACGGGATTATCCAGAAGGGCCGTAATGTTACTCAGCAGGGTTTGTGCGTCATTTTTAGGAATTTTTGCGAGAACTGTTTTGATCTGTTCGAGTGTCTGGATGAGATCGGGCATTTTTTGCAGGGCCGAAGCAAATTTGGACTCCATGAACACGCCGCTGGATGTGATTTGGTTTTTGAGATTTTTAGGATCGATCGTTGTTATGTTTTTGAGAAAATGTTCAAAAACGGCACTTTTCTGTGCCGTATCGGGAGACGTTTTAAGCTCTTTGACGAGCGTCTGCAGGCTGTCGCTGAAATTCCCCATATTTTTAAACGCCGAAGAGTTTTTCAGCAGATCAAGGAGGCTCTGGTCCGATTTCGAAGCGGTTGTTTTGTCCTGAAATACCGAGGTGAGGAGGGATTTGATGTCTTTTCCCTCTTTGAGCGTTTCGAGCTGTTCGGGGGTGGCATTTTTGATCGCCTCCGAGAGGGCTTTGTTGGTATTGGGGAGGATGATGCTGAGACGTGCTTCGGGAGACAAATGTATCATAGGGAAAATAATAACACAGCAGTGCAAAAAAAACTTATTTCTTATACGATATGCGTTTAGATCGGGCTTTAGCGTGATATAATCATTTATAGCTAGAGAGACAGAGAGACATGGATGCGCACTATTATCGCACTTTTTTTTATGCACGCTTTTTTCATGAGTATCAGCCATGCGGACGTACTGAAGTTCGGTGTCGTTCCTCAGCAAAGTTCGATGGAAGTGATCAAAAAATGGCAGCCTGTAATCAATTATCTTGAAAAGAGTACGGGAGAGAAAATAGCGCTGAAAGTCGAGCACTCGATCCCCGAGTTTGAGAAAGTAGTGTACAACGGCGGGTACGATATAGCCTATATGAGTCCATACCATTATGTAATCGCCCATAAACGGGAAGGGTACGATGCGCTAATCCGCGATGAGAAAAATGTGGTGGGAATCGTAGTCGTTCGAAAAGAGGACGGTATACGCGATATTTCGATGTTAAAAGGGAAAAAGTTTCTGTTCCCTGTTCCCGATGCTTTTGCCGCAACGCTTCTTGTAAAATATGAGCTGCTCAAAAAATACAACATAGACATTAATAAAGAGAAACAATACCGCTATGTAAACTCCCATGAGTCGGTTTATAAAGGGGTTGCAAGGAAAATCGGAGATGCCGGGGGGGGAATCGAGCGGACGTTTGAGGATTTGCAGGACAAAAAGTCCAAAGATTCTCTCCTCATAATCTATAGAACCAGATCTTATCCCAGCCATCCGTTCGCGTTTCATCGTTCTCTCTCTAAGAACCTGAAGAAAAAAATGGAAAACGCGCTTTTGCAAATACCTCAGGAACTTGTTATCTCATTGAGTATGAAGCGTTTGAAAAAAACGGATGACGGCGAGTATGACAGCGTGCGCGGTCTTGCCCAATCCATCTCTTCTATTGAAGAGTAATGAATGCGTCTATCCTTCCGCTACCGTTTTATCCTCTCTTTTTTAAGTATAGAACTCCTTTTTATCTCTTTGATCGTTTTTTTCAACTTTATGTCGCTTTCAAAGCTTTCCCATTCGTTAATAGAAGAGAAAATCGAAACGGCAACGGCACTTTTTACCGAAATGGCCAAAACACCGTTGATCGTTTATGATTTGGGGGCATTGGACAATCAAGCAGATAGCTTTGTAAAGTTGAAAAATATTGTCGCAGTTAAAATACTTGATAAAAAACAGCGTCTGCTCTGTAACGTCAGCACTGATTTGCAAATTAATCTTGACCGATTGGATACCCTATCGGGAAATATAGAGAAAAACGGACGGGTATTTAGGCTGGTATCCGCACCGATTAAGATCGATAACGAGCAAATCGGCGAGGCGAAGATCCTCTTTGAAATTACCGAGAGCTTGAAGATTATCGACGATAACAGGGATTTGACACTATTGCTGATCATGATAGAGATGACGATCAGCACTATTGTCTCTTATATTATCGGACACAAGCTGACAAACGCGTTGAATGAATTGACCTTTTATGCTCAAAGAATTGCGAAAGATGAAGATGCACAGAGTGTAAATAGCGAAACGACAGGGGATGAAATCTCGGTTCTATCCAAGACACTGCATCATATGCATAAACGGATTATAGAACGGAACAAGACATTAAACGGTGTGGTGGCAAAACTCAAAGAGGACATCGTACAGCGCAATGAGCTTGAAAATAAACTCCTTTTTGAAAAAAGCATCAATAAAACATTGGTTGAAAGCGCCAATGCCATTATTGCGATATTAAACCGGGATGGGGTAATGATCAATATTAATCCTTACGGAGAACGTTTTACCGGCTTTACGCAGCAAGAGATCGCTTCAGAACCGTATTTCTGGGTAAGATTTCTTCCTCCGGAGATGCACGACAAAGTCGTCAATATCATTATCAATGCACGTAAGGGGACGGTTACCCGAAGTTTTCAAAATGCATGGGTGTCCAAAGACGGGATAGAACGGATGTTCGAGTGGTCAAACGCTCTGGTCCTCGATGAAAAAGGGCAAATGCAGTATGTTACGACGATCGGCATTGATATTACGGAGCAAAAAGAACGTCAATTAGAACTGGAAAAAGCCAAAGAGGCGGCTGAAACGGCTGCAAAAGCGAAAGCTGACTTTTTGGCCAATATGTCTCATGAGATCCGAACGCCGCTCAACGGTATTATCGGATTGACCGAATTGGTCCTGAAAACCGATTTGGAACCGAAACAACGCGATTTTCTCGAAAAATCAAACCTCTCTTCCCATGCTTTGCTGGATATTATTAACGATATTCTCGACTATTCCAAAATTGAAGCGGGCAAATTCGATTTGGAAAATAAACCGTTTGAGCTAAATAACGTTATCCAAAATATCATGAGTCTTTTTGAATTTCAGGCGGTCCAAAAAGGGGTTACGCTTACCTATGACATTCAGTTAAATGAGAATGTCATGATCGGTGATGCGCTCCGTTTGACACAAATTTTGACCAATTTGGTCGGTAATGCCGTCAAATTTACCGAATCGGGACATATCGGTATCCGAGTGATTTCAACAGAAGAAAACGAAGAGAGTATCCGTCTGCAATTTAGTGTGGAAGATACGGGAATAGGGATGAATGCCGAAGCGCAAAATAAACTTTTTCAAGAGTTTTCCCAGGCGGATACGTCGATTACCCGTAAATACGGCGGCTCAGGGCTTGGGCTGGCCATCTCTAAACAGCTGGTGCAGATGATGGGCGGTGATATATGGGTAGAAAGCGAAGAGGGGATAGGAAGCAGGTTTATTTTTACGACGGTTTTCGGAAAAATAAGATCATCGTTCTATCGATCTTTTGAGAAAAAAACGGCCCGCTCCCAATCGGATGTGGACGATATCAGGGGTGCGCGAATTTTGCTTGCCGAAGACAATGGGATTAATCAGATCGTTGTCGTGGAAATGCTCGAAAATACAGAGTTGATCGTAGATGTAGCGGCCAATGGGAAAGAGGCGGTAGAACAGGCGCAATCGCACCTTTATGATTTGATTTTGATGGATTTGCAAATGCCGGTAATGGACGGATTTGAAGCCGCAAAGGCTATCAGAACGATCCCTGAGTATAAAGAGGTCCCCATCATAGCGTTAAGTGCCGCTGTAATGCAGCAAGACAAAGAATTTACCTCTGCGGCGGGGATGAATGAACATTTGAGCAAACCTGTCGATTACGACGCTTTGATAGAGGTGCTTCTCCGTTGGATCAAACCTCGGCAGAGGGGCTATGATTTTTCCGAACATAAGAAAAACGTGATTGCTCATGAGGAAATCTCCGGGACGATAGAGGGGATTGATCTGAAAGAGTTAAGCAATCGTATCGGGAACAACGGCGAAAAGATAAAACGGTACCTGCTCTATTTTTGCAACGAATACGAGAACTTTGAATCGCGTATTGATTTTTCAAACCTGCAGACGGAGCCTTTTAAACATTTGATCCATACTATGAAAGGGGCAAGCGGGAACCTTTCGATGGTCAAAGTTTATGCGCTCGTCAACGATATTGAAAACTCCGATGATGCGAAAGAGATCGAAGGATTGACTTTCCGACTTATTGCCGCCGTTCATGAAGTGATTGAATCGATACGTTCTTTTTATCGGGAAGGTCAGGATGAGCTGAATGAATCCTACCCTCTCGAAGAGATTAAAACAACTATCCATTCTGTGATGGAGGATTTGGTTCAATCGGCAGTCATTGACTCAGAACGGATTGTTTTGCTTGAACGGATGTTATCGGGAATATCCGATGCGGATTCACGTAAAAAGGTGATAGAATATTTGAATTCATATCAGTATGACAATGCATTGCATATGCTTCAAAATATAGTAGGTTCAATCGGATGAAATACACTAACAGGCAAAAAATTTTAATTGTGGACGATGAGCCTTTAAATATTTCCATCGTTGCCGAAATCTTAAATCACGAGTATGATCTTTTGGTCGCGACCAACGGTGAAAAAGCACTCCAAATCGTCTCTCTAGACCCGAAACCGGATCTGATATTACTCGATATCATGATGCCGGGAATGAACGGTTTTGAAGTCGCGAAACGGCTTAAAGAGATCCCTGAAACCTTTCAAATCCCTATTATTTTTTTAACGGCGAAACATGACAGCGAGAGTATCATAAATGGGTTTGACGCGGGTGCGGTAGATTTTGTCTCCAAGCCGTTTCAAAAAGAGGAACTTCTTGCCCGGATAAAAAATACGCTGCAGATGTTCAATTTGAAAAATGCGCTCAATCGTGCGTTGGAAAAAAGTCAAAAATACGCTAAAACGGTTGAGAGCCAAATGGCTCTTATCGATCAAAATATTATTATTTCGCATACGGATTTAGCAGGGAAAATTACCGACGTTTCCGATGCGTTTTGCAAGATATCGGGGTACAAAAAAGAGCAGATTATCGGGAAAATGCACCGTATTTTAAAGCATCCGGATATGCCGGCCTCTTTGTTCGTAAAACTGTGGGAAACGATAAGCCGGGGGGATACGTGGCAGGGAGAGATAAAAAATCGGAGCAAAAACGGGTCGTTTTACTGGGTTGACACCTTGATATATCCGATCGTCGATGATTTGGGAAATCAAATCGGATATACATCGATCAGTCAAAATATCACCGATAAAAAGCGGGTAGAAGAGATATCGGTAACCGATCAGCTGACGCAGCTGCATAACCGGATGTATCTCGAAAGCAGTTTTACCAAAGAGATTAAGCGGGCAAAACGCTACCATCACCTTTTTGCGGTCATTATGATTGATATTGACCATTTTAAAGAGGTAAACGATACCTACGGGCATGATGTGGGAGATAATGTTTTGGTCTCCATCTCTCAAATATTATCGGAAAATATCAGAGAAACGGACATTTTGGGGCGTTGGGGAGGAGAAGAGTTTTTAATTATTTGTCCCCATACCTCCAGCCTTGAGGCCTATAATCTGGCGGAGAAGCTGAGAGTTTCGATTGAAACGCATCCGATTGACGTCATAGGATACAAAAGCTGCAGTTTCGGAGTCTCGGTATTCGATTTAAACGACGAAACGTTCAAAGAGGTTTTGAAACATTCGGATGAAGCATTGTACATAGCCAAAAAGAACGGGCGAAACCGTGTTGTTGAATACAAAGATTAAAAAGCCGGTTTATCGTTCTGCTTCGTTGCGGTAATAAAGATGAGGTTGTCGATAATATCGACGCTCTCTTCTCTATAGCTTTCGCCGATTTCGTTTATTCCCTCTTCGATCTCTTCGTCGCTGAAAACCCCTAAATCAGACATAAAACGGTGGCGAAGCATCTCGTACCAGTGCTCTTTCGGGAGGGTAAACGTATGGCTCCGTTTTGCGCTCGCAACATCGAAACCGCACGCTTTGAGCTGGGATTCAAAGAGTTCATACGGCGGTTGATTGTGTGCAAACGCGGCTTTTGCCGAGGCAAAAAGGGGAAATTCAATATGTTGAGGGCGGGTAATAATGAGGAGTTTTCCTCTCTCCGGTAGCTGATCGTACACTGCTTGCCAGAAACGTTCCCTCTGATCGATATGGTGAACGACCTCTTTGAGGAGCAGTTTGGAAAAAGGGGTTCCGGTCGACATAAAGGTGTGCGCATCCATGCAAAGGGCGGTAATGTTTTCCAGCTTTTGTGCCTCATCGCACATTGGAGCGGAAGGTTCGACACAATACGCTTTTACGGCCCCTGATTCATCTTTCAGGCGGCGGGTAAAGGTTCCTGTCCCTCCGCCGATATCGACGAGGGTATCGTCCGAAGCAAGTGCGAGATCATGATGGATATGGCGGATAACAAAGTTTTTATACTCCTCTGAAAAATGCCAAATCCGATTAAAAACCTCGGCGATGGTATCGAAGTGATTCGGAATATCGGATTTCATCAAGGTCATACCTAATAAATATTTGTTTGAATTCAATGATGAATCATAGGATAAATTTGTTTAGATTCATAGGATTGATAAAAACTAAATTGCTGACGTCCCGCTTTTTTGGAAGCGTACATGGCAATATCGGCATGATGGAGAAGCGTTTCTACGCTTTGTCCATCTTTAGGGAACATACTGATGCCGATACTGCACGCACTGTTGATCTCATATCCGCCGATGCGAAAAGGTTCTTGAAAGAGGTTTAGTATTTTCTCAGCTACCGTTGCGTAATGGGCATCGGAGGCTCCGTTATCGATAATGAGGACAAACTCATCGCCTCCGTTGCGGGCTATAGTATCTGCCTTACGGATCTCTTTTTGTATCCGTTTAGCGATTTGTATTAAAAGCTCATCGCCGATTAAATGCCCTAACGAGTCGTTGATCTCTTTGAAATGGTCTAAATCGATAAAAAAGATCCCAAACCCTCCGCCGGAACGGTTTTTTTGCTCGATTGCACGGTTTATCCGATCTTCCAAAAGGCGACGATTGGGCAGTTTGGTGAGTGAATCGTGCATAGAGAGATGGGTGAGTTTTTTGGTCTCGAGGATCAACTGCTTTTGGACATCGAGATAGGCGCTGATATCCTGCCTGATTTCAAGATAGGCCATAACTGCTCCGTCATGATCAAAAATCGGTTTAGCATGGACGTCGATATGGTGTGTTTTCCCCTCTTTATCGGTATGCACGTGTCGGACGGTGGATGGGGCTTTTGTTTTTATAATATCGTTTATCGGGCAAGGGTGAGAACCGTTCGAACATCCGCCGCTGGTTTCATCTGAAATCTTGTTACATTTGGGGTAAAGCTCTGTTAACCCTTCTCCCCCAAGTGCTTTGGCGGCTTTGTTCATCATTTTCACCCGCATATCAAGCTCAATATACATGATCGGATCAGGAATCTCATCAATAATCGTCTGCATCATCTTGTGGGAGCGTGCCAGCGATTTTTCATAACTTAAAATACGGGCCGATTTTCTCAATGCTTGAAGCATGAGGTTTGTATTGGTCGGTTTTAAAATATAGTCGTTTACACTCAGTGCGATACTTTGAAGGAGCAAATGGGGGTCGCTGAAAGCGGAGTTAACGATGATAGGAACTTTTGATTCGATTACACGCAGGTGTTTGATAAGTTCCAAACCATCCATACTCGATAGCTGAAGATCGGTGACAACGATATCGGGACGGGAAATTTCAAAAATACTCATCCCCTCTTCAGCGCTACGGGCGACAAAAACGCTTTTGAAAAACTTCTCAAACTCGCTTAAAAAAGCGAGGGAGGTTGTTTCGTCTTCTTCGATGTAGAGGAGTGAAAATTGTTTAAGCATAGATCCCCATCGCGTTAAATCATCCCTTTGATTTGCTGTATTAATTTTTGGACAGAGGTGACATCTTTTTGGACCCCTATGTAATATTTCAACTTGTGTGTTTTTTTATCGAAGACCGGACTGATCGTCACTTCATTGTAGATAAGCTCGCCTGATTTGTGGTAGTTTCGCAATATTACCGTCACATCGGTTTGCTCTTTCATCGCCTTGCGCAGCTCTTCGAGAGCGGGTTGATCCCGATCATCCCCTTGTAAAAATCGGCAGTTTTTACCGATAATCTCATCAGGGGAATAGCCAAATGCATTAGCAAACGCGTGGTTGATGTAGATTACCGGATTGTCAGATTGATTCGGATCAGAGATGGTGATACCGTTTTTGGATTGGTCGAGGATTTCGATCAGATGATCGGCAAAGACGGGATGGCTTTCGCGATTCTTTTTTAACATATAGCTTCCGCCGTAATAGTTGACGACATTGAGGCACGGGAGGCGTTTACGCAGATTGCTGATTAAATTGCGAACATTTCTCGGGGTATATTCTTGTTCATAGCTATCCCATATATGTAAAAAAATATCGATACTGCTGATCGGTTTATTGTAATTGCTGATCATCAATTTGAGCAGTTTTTTCATCTTGGCAGTTAATGGTACGATTTCGTGGTGTAATGTAACGGTTTCAGAAAGGGTGTCCCAGTAGCATCGGTCGCAAAGTTTTATTGTATGGTGAGTATTCATAATTCTATTGTAATCAAAAAGTGTCTTTAAAGTGTCTTATGCTGTAAAATATTTTAGTATCAGATTAATTCAATATGAGTAGGCGCTTCGTGAGCGTTTTTTACTTTATTCATTGAGATGAGTAACGGGATGCAACGCCAGGTCGTAGCACTCTTCCAAATGTTGAAAGAGGACAGAAATAATCTCCCGGTCGAGCTTGTTTTCGTCCCCCATTTTTTGAATAATGCCGTATGCTTCTGCCGTATTTAGCCCGCTGCGATAAGGGCGATCCTGTACCAGCGCCTGAAAAATGTCGGCAACGGTCAGAATACGTGCCTCAATCGGGATTTGGTCGCTTTTGAGATGGTAGGGATACCCTTTGGCATCAAGCGTCTCATGATGCATCGAGGCGATTTTGGCAATATCCTGAAACCCTTTGATTTTTCGAAGAATCATCTGCGAATCAAATCCGTGCCGGTTCATATGCGAACGCTCTTCATCATTCAACGGTCCGGCTTTGTGGAGTATTTCATCGGCTACGCGCAATTTCCCTAAATCATGGAAAAAAGCGGATAGCTCGATTTTTTCTTGTGTTTCGATCGGTAGATCGCAGTTTTTTGCGAGATATCGCGCCAAAGAGGCGACGCCGTAAGTGTGCTCGGACGTAAAGGTACTTTTGGCATCGACGACGCTTGCGAACATCATTGCTATATTTTTAAGCGTCTTAAAGGGGACGGAATCATTTTTCCCCGCAGCGATCCATTCGCTAAAGTATTCATTCAGCGCTTCGGCTTCCATGTAAAACCAAAACGAATCGGATGAGGAAGCCTCCAGATAAACATCCACCAGTGCAGGCGAGAACATGGTTCCGCTGTATTTTTGGATTACCGAAGCGATATTATGGCGTTCAACGTTACTCGTATCGCCCAGCTGCACCCGCAGCGCATCGACGCGATCGGTCAGGTAGATCAGATTGGCCTGTTCTCTAATCTCATCCGCAATATCGATCGAAAACTGATCCCAATGGGTATGATGGTATAAAAGGACGGGAGCATACCGGTGATAGATCCCTACTTTTTCCACTAATGAAGAGCCGCGAAGACAATGGACCTGAGAATTGTCCCAATCGAGTTCGTTGACCAGATGGCTGTGAACGTCGGTCGATGACACGCCGCAGTCGTGCAGCATTCCCAACATGATGATATCGTCGATGCGAGACTCGCTCCAACCCAACTTTTTGGCAACTTCGGCAGACATAAACGCGACCCGTTTGCCGTGCATCGTGTCATCAATTCCGACATAATCAAGCGCCTCGGAAAGTGCGTAGGAAACTTCCCGTAAATTGACGTTATATATCATTGTTTCTTCTTCATTTTTTGTTCGCAATCAGTCTATCGTAAAATGGTATAAAAACCGAATCTTTATACCATTTTATAAGGAAAAAGGCTAAAATAAATATATATAAAATACAATATATGCAAAATCGATAGACAATTTAAGGTTATGTAATGATTTTGAAGAAATTAAGTCGTCTCCAGATTCCTAAAAACGAATCGGTAGAGGATATTTCGGTCGGACCTGTTCTTAACCGGTTAATGATGGTTCTATCCGTCATGATTCTAATCGGGGCGATCGGTGTCATTGCCCTTTTGGTTCAGCAGCAGCACAATTTTCTAAATAACACCTTTCAGACACGAATCGATGAAGTATCCAGTGATTTACAAAAAATAATCGAGCAGCAGACGGCGGGATTAAGCTTGGCTATTCAGCCTATCGCCGCAGACGAGCGGATGAAAGCAGCGTTGCGGGAAGGAGACCGTAACCGCCTTTTGAACGAATGGCAGGGTGTATTTGAGACGATGAAGAAAGAAAACCGTCTGACTCATTTTTATTTTCTGGATAAAAATAGGGTATGTCTGCTGCGGGTACACAATCCGCAAAAGTATGGTGATTTGATAGATCGTTTTACGGCGCAAAAAGCGGAATGGTCGCATAAACGTTCATCCGGAATTGAAATCGGACCGTTAGGGACATTGACGCTGCGTGTCGTTCAGCCGGTTTATGATGATGAAATATTGATCGGCTACATTGAACTGGGCAAAGAAGTCGAAGATGTATTGGAAGGGCTGCATGAACGTACAACGGATAATATCGCTGTATTGATTCATAAAAAATATTTAAAACGTCATGCGTGGGAAGAGGGGATGCGCATGCTGGGACGTGAAGCAAACTGGAATCAGCTTCCTGAGGATGCTATTATTTACACCTCTCAAAAAAAGATGCCGGAACCCTTTTTGGAAATAGTCCGATCTAATAAAAATGAGCGGTTCCTCCATAAGGTAACCGATATAGAAATTTCTTACGATGAAAAAGATTGGCGGGTAACGATGATCCCGATAAAAGATGCATCGGACAAAGAGATCGGCGATATGATGCTGATGAACGATATCAGTGTAGATAATGACAAGTTCGTCCGTTTTATTGCTATGAACGCGACGTTCGGCATTATTCTGATAGGGGCTTTTTTAGGATCGGTCTTGTTGCTGTTGCGCCGGACAGGTCGTAATATCCGCGCTCAGCAAAGGAATCTAAAAGAGAGTGAAGAGCGTTTTGAACAATTAGCCGAACAGAGCCGGACATTTATATGGGAAGTGGACGGCAAGGGAAAACTGACCTATGTTAGTGATACGGTGGAAAAAGTTTTAGGGTATCGAAGCGAAGAACTCATTGGTAAAAAATACTTTTATGACTTTCATCCGACGGAAGGGAAAGAATCGTTTAAAAAAACAGTATGCGAGGTTTTTGAAGGGAAAGAGTCGTTTGAGAATTTCACTAATTTGGCTGTCGACCGTGAAGGTGAAACCGTTTGGTTGACAACAAACGGTATCGCCATGGTAAGCAATGACGGAACGTTTTTGGGGTATCGCGGCAGTAATACGGACATCAGCGAACGCAAATTTTCAGAAGAAAAAATCAACGGGTTGTCTTTTTTTGATCAGTTAACGGCGCTTCCGAACAGGACGCTGTTGCTGGATCGTTTGAAGCAGGCGATGGCGGCCGGTTCACGAAGCGGAAATTACGGGGCACTGCTCTTTATCGATTTGGATAATTTTAAAACACTGAACGATACCCTTGGGCATGAGATCGGAGATAGCCTTTTAAAGCTTGTCGCACAACGTTTGAGCGGATGCGTACGAGAGGGGGATACCGTTTCCAGATTTGGAGGGGATGAGTTTGTTGTCGTGCTCGAAGGGCTTAGCACCAACGAAACGGATGCCGCGACGGCGGGTGAACTGGTGGCGGAAAAAATTCTTTCTTCTTTAAATCAGCCCTATTTTTTAGGGGGGATAAATCACCGCAGCTCTGCGAGCATAGGGATTACGTTATTCAAAGGTGACGATACGTCAATCGATGATCTGATGAAGCAGGCGGATTTGGCAATGTATAAATCCAAAGATGCCGGACGCAACTGTCTTAGTTTCTTTGATCCGAATATGGAACATACCCTAAAAGAGCGTGCCCTCTTGGAAAATGATCTTCGTATCGGTATCGAAGAAAAACAGTTTATTCTCTATTATCAGGCTCAAGTCGTGAATCATGGACATATTACCGGTGCCGAGGCATTGGTGCGATGGGAACATCCGAAGCGGGGGATCATATCGCCGATGGAGTTTATTCCGGTTGCCGAAGAGACCGGACTTATTATTCCGCTGGGGGAATGGATATTGAAAACGGCATGTGCTCAGTTAGCGGCATGGTCACGTATTCCGGAGATGGCAGATATTACGATAGCGGTCAATGTCAGTGCGCGCCAGTTCAGTCAAAATGATTTTGTCGAGCAAGTCTTATCGATTCTGCATGAAAACGGCACCAATCCTCAAAAACTTAAATTGGAACTCACCGAGAGCCTTTTTGTCCAAAATGTAGAAGAGGTGATTGAGAAAATGGTTGCCTTAAAAAATGAGGGGGTGAGTTTTTCATTGGATGATTTCGGAACGGGTTACTCGTCTTTGTCCTACTTAAAACGCCTTCCTCTCGATCAGCTGAAAATCGATAAAAGCTTTGTCCGTGATCTTTTGATTGATCCGAACGATGCTATTATCTGCAAATCGACGATTGCTCTGGCAGAGAGCATGGGACTCTCTGTCATAGCGGAGGGGGTAGAGACGCAAGAGCAGCATCATGCCCTTTCAGAGATCGGATGCTTTTCGTATCAGGGGTATTGGTTTAGCCGGCCCGTCCCTTTGAGTGAATTTGAAGCGCTTCATAAAACGGCATAGGATCATCTATTTAACGTATAGTTTTTATTTATAAAGCCTATCGTTTTTAGTTCGACTTTAAGATAGTTTTGCTATTCTTTAGCCGGAAACTAAAAGGAACCGGAATGGTTGAACCCAATACATTAAAGCAGCTTCGCCTCTCATTAAAACCCTACTCGCTGTTGTATGTGGAAGATAATGTAGGATTAAACCGTCAAGCGGCTACATTATTTCAAAAAATATTTGAAACCGTTTATATAGCGTATGACGGAGAAGAGGGATTAAGTTTATTTAACCGACATCATCCCTCTATCGTCATTACGGACATTACTATGCCTAAAATGGACGGCTTGGCCATGGCGGAAGCCATTGTAAAAATCGATCCCGAAGTAAAAGTAATTATCACGACGGCGCATGATGATCCGGAACTTCTGCACAAAGGGATCCGTGTCGGGGTATTCGATTATTTGGTTAAACCGATCCGTATCGAAAATCTGACCGAAACCCTCACCCGATGCTCCGATGTTTTGAAAGAGGCGCTTCATCACAAAATTTTCAATACCAATCTGCATACGGTTTTTAACTACCAGAACGACTTGGTTATTTTGCTTCATGGGCAAAAAATTGTCATGGCGAACCAATCGTGTCTTGATTTTTTTGCGCTGCAGAGTGTTGAGTCGTTACAGCAGAGATTTGAAGAATTCGGAGCTCTGCTGCTCAAACACAACGGCTTTTTATACAATCATGACGGAATCGATTGGTTTGCTGAAATATCGAAAAATCCCGGAAAATTGTTTAATGTAAAAATTGCCGGTGCGGATGAAGAACATCACCATTTTATTCTCCGCTACCAGAGTATTCCCGACCAAGAAGGGTATGGCGTCCTTTCACTGAATGATGTAAGCGAACTGGGACTTCTTAAGCTGTATGATGCCCCGGCTGTGGAACGGGAACGTCTTTCGAAAGATCAGAAAACGGTTCGGGGCCTGCTTGAAATGGCAATGAGAAACGGAGCAAAAATCCGGGTTCACAATCTCTATAAAGGTATCGGAATAACAAACGATGCGATCATTACGGAAGTCGATGAGAATGGAATTGTTCTTAAAACACCGTATGTCCAACTCAAAGCAATGCAGTTTGAAAAAGAGTTTTTTCTAACGTCTGAGCTGTTTCCGATTGTCATTTTATGCAATGAGATACAAAATTTTAATTTTGATGAGCAAAGTGTCCAATTTACACACTATCAGATGGTCAATACCTCTCCGGTACGCCGACAGTCGATTCGGGTAATTCCCGATCACAAATTAACGCTTACCCTTTTGTATGAAGGGCATAAGTTCGAAACGGATATCGTCATTATGGACATTTCGATTAGCTCCGTCCGGCTGCAGCTACCGACTCTTCCGGCCGGATTTTCACCGAAACAGAGTGTATTATTGGATATTGTCCTGACAACCGGTGCACGCCCGTTGATTATCAATACGCCGTCTGAAGTCTATCGCATTCATGAAGAGCCGCATCATTTCGAGGTGGTGTTTACGTATGTTTTGCACGGAGAGGATCATAAAAGCCTGATTGACTATATTGCCAAAAGACAGATGGTATTAATCCGGGAATTCAAAGGGATGCAGTGTGAAAAATGAAATCAAAAAGTATCTCATATGATTTTCATCTCTTAGGAATCGATGAATTTTAGTTGGCTGGCATCGCTTCTGGGGAGCGTAATGGTAAATACGGTTTCATTCTCAGATACTGTGAGCCGGAGGCTTCCTTTAAACTCCTGAGTGATAATGAGACGTGCGATGTGCAGACCGATTCCAAATCCTTCTCCTTGCCCTTTGGTGGAAAAATGGGGTTCGAATATTTTGTCCCGTATCGCTTCGGGGACTCCTCCCGCATTATCTTTAATCGCAAATATGACTTCGGTATCGGTGTTGTACGCTTCAACGGTGATCGTTTTGGGATAATCAAGGGCAATAGTTTTAAAAGCATCTTTGGCATTGGCTATCAGATTCACCAAAACCTCTTCGAGATCAGTCGCATATCCGTGTAGAAACTTATCCTCTTCCAAACTGATTGTGCGATATTCGATTCGATCACGCTGAAGCTGATCGGCAAAAAAGAGTTTAATGCGTTCCAGCATTGCATTAATTGAAAACGGCTCTTTACCTCGATGTATTTTTCCCATATTCAGGACGCTTTTTAAGATTTCGGCCATTCGTTGAGACTGGTCGGATATTATTTTTGCGCTTTTTTGGATCGACGCGGAAGGGACCGATTCTTCGAGAGTAGATTGGATCGATAGATTGATGGCTTCCATGCTGATGAGATTGATCGGCTGACGCCACTGATGAGCGACGACATTAAGCGATTCAACCATCCCTGACCGGCGGGAACGTAGTTTTAATGTATCCGTATAACGAATCGTATCGAGATGTTCACGAAGCATGGGGAGGATCATAGTGCACAGAGCATCGGATTCGGACTCTTTTGTCAAAAGTGGGAAGGAGACAGAGTGAAAGTTTAACGCCATTGAACGTAAGTATTCCCCTTTTTCTCCATTGCATAACACGATCATAACCGGTTTTTTCCCCATCGATCGGAGCATGTTACACGCCTCAAAATGGTGCTGGTCAAACGTGTCGGTCTCTAAAACAAGAGCAACAAAATCTTCGGAATTCAGCGAATCCGTATGATAGGGGGCAGATTTGATAGAGAAAAAACTTTTGAGCGTATCATTGGGGACAAATAGGGGTGCGGTATCGTAAAGATGCAGTAAATGAGGAGTGCTATTTTGCATGGTTGACCTCAAATATGTCTCCGCTCAGGGAACCGTTATAGGCATCGATATCCGTATCTTGCAGCCATTCTAACTCGGCTGTTTCGTTGATTCCCGTAGCGATTACCCCGGAACCTATCTTATGAGAGATTTCTACAATTTTAGAGAGGATAAAATGCATATCGGCGCTTCTCCCTTTTGCGATGAGATCAGGATGCAGTTTGATAAAATCAGGACGAAGCGAGAGTAACAGCAAAAGATCGAATTCACCGATTCCGAAATGGCTGATCATGATTTTAAATCCGTTTTTTTGAAGTATTTTTACATGATTGAAAAGGGTAGCGTTTTTGAGTATTTTTAGCCCGTCGATGATATGAAAACACAGATGAGAGGGATTGATTTGATTGCGTTCGGCCCAAAATTCGATATACGACAAGAGAGATTCATCACTCAGCTCAATAGCGCTCAAGGCTAAGACAATCGGCTTTTGAGGCACTAAAATATGGCTTAATTCAAAAGTATGGCGTATCATCCATCGGGTAAGCATTCCTATTTGGCCCATATCGATCGCGATGGAACGAAACGTTTCAGAGCCGTACAGCTGATTTTTATATCTGATTTTGACGACACTTTCATAGGCGAAGATGTCATTATTCCGGGTATCACGGATCGGTACGAAAAAGGGGACGACGTTCTTTTCGTAGAGTGCATCGAAAATCATCTTGAGGATTTCATGACTTTTGATGAACGCAGAGTTTTCATCCTGATCGTCGAGGGTGTAAACATTGTATCCTCCCCCGATGTGGTCTTCCACGTTTTCGAGTGCCAGTTTCGAATTGAGCAGGATGTGCTCTTTTCCATACGCTATGCCGATCGAAATACTGGAATTTAGGATGATCCCTTTTTCCGATGTGTGAAAATAGCGGGCAACGGAAATCATGTTGGAAGCGATAGTAGTGGCGAATTCAATCGCTTTATCTTCGATGACGAAACAAAACTCGTCGTTGCCGATACGGTAAAACTCTCCTTGTGCATCGAGCGTCATATTTTGCAACAGAGCCGACAGCTCGGTGATGTACTCATTGGCGAAGAGTTCTCCTACGAACTTGAAAATATTATTCAAATGGTTTACCCGGATTCGTAACAGAGTGAAGGGGGGCGACTCTACCGTATGAATCCGATCGGCAAGCTCTTGGAAGCTTTTCCATCCGGTCACCGGATCGTTTTCAAACAAAAGAGGGGAATCATTTTTGGGGTGATAGGTGAAAATCTTGTCCAAACTCTCAAAAAGTTTCGGCATGTCGAGGGGTTTGATGAGATAGGCTTCGACATCCAGCCGGATAGCTTCTGCCATATACTCGGCTTCATCATGGGCGGATAAGATAAGGATCGGCTGTTTGTCGCTTCGAGCACGGATTTGTTTGATCAAGCGGAGTCCCCCCATTTTAGGAAGCTCTAAATCGGTGATGATAAGGGTGAACGGCTCATTTTTTTCTTCTTTTTCGATGAAAAGAGAATACGCTTTGTCACCGTCGGAGGCGATGACACACTCTTTGAAAAAGACGTTGAGTATCCGTACAAGCGATTGGGCAAGTTCGTTGTCATCTTCTACGACCAGTACACTTCGGGATTCGGAACCGATTTTGAGTTTTTGGATATCGTTAGGCATGTTCAGCCTTTTTCATCGTATAGCCAAACCCGCGAATATTTTCGATTAGCTCTTCTTTGAGCTTGCTTCTCACCCGATTGACCAAAGAACGTATCGTAGAAGCTTCCGTTTCTTCACCGTCCCACACAAACGACCTGATACTCTCATCGGTCATAATCTGCCCCAGATTGCTCACGAACATGGTGATCAACGAGAGCTCCCTTTTCGTGAATTTTTGAATCTCTCCGTCGTAATAAAGAAAATTACTCTCCTTATTAAACGTATAATGATCGCTCAGATGTATAAGCGGATCGTAACGGGCGTTTGAAGAGTGCTGGACTATGCTGGTAAGATGAAGAATCCGTATATCGAGTTCTTTGAGATTGAACGGTTTTTTCAGGTAGTCGCTGCATCCGAATGAAAAGGCATCGGAAATGTATTCAACGTCGTGGTAGGCACTGATGATGATTTTTGGAATATTAGGGTATTTGATCGTAATGGCTTTTAGGCACTCCAACCCTCCGACGAGAGGGGTATTGATATCCAGAATGTAAAAATCGTGAGTCTGGGTATTGATTGCTTCCAGTACTTCTTGACCGTTATCGTAATAATCGACAAGATGACCGCGTGCGAGGAGGTAGGTTCTGATGGAGCGGGCCAGCATGAATTCATCCTCCAGCAATAGAATTTTCATTCATTCTCTCCGTCACTCTGATGTAGCACTATTGTAGAAGAGTTGTGTTGCAAGAGTGTCGCATTTTTAAATATATAGCGAAACGATGTCCCCCGCGATGCTGTCGATGAAATCTCTATCTCAATGTTCTCTTCTTCGCAAATTTGAGCGACGATGCTTAAGCCCAATCCGTATCCCCCTTTATGATCCGATTCACGATAAAAACGGTGAAAAATCTTTTTTTTATCCTGAATAAGGGGGCCGTGATTGTGAACTTCAAAAAAGAGGTATCCTTTTCGGATTCCGACCGTCACATTGATGTCACCCGGACGATAGGAATATTTTATCGCGTTGGAGAGCGTGTTATCGATAAGGCGGGAGAGTTTAAGTTCATTAAAGTGAATGGAAGGGAGATGGGGCTGGCCTACTCGAAGGGAAAGTTTGAGCTCGTTGACTTCGGCGATACAGGTGAAATACCGCACCCTCTCATGAATAAACTCAGCCATATTGATTAAGCTGTTTTGCTCACTGAAACGATCCCGTTTCATCAGATACGTCATGTCTTCATAACTGTTTTGGATAATCCGTGAACCCGCTTCGATCGCATTGAGATATTCGTTGTCGATTCCGTCCATTCTGAGCAGATCAATGTTGGCGATGATGACGGCAAGCGGTGTATGGATTTCATGAATGGCATTTTTTAAAAACTGGTCTTGATCGTCTAAAAGCTTGAGAGCATACTCTTTTGAATCTTCGAGCAGTTTACGGGAAGCTTCGAGTTCACGGTCATAATCAATCCTTTGAAGCAACGTGATAAGGGCATTGAATAAATCGCTTTGATCGATCGGTTTGAGGATAAAGCGGTCTACTCCGTAGCGGATAGACTCGATAAAAATTTCGCGTTCTTCCGTCCCGGAAACGGCGATGACTTTTTGATGCGGATCGGTTTGTTTTACCTGCCGAATCAGATCGATCCCGCTTTCCTTGCCCAAATGAATATCGCTGATAATTATAAAAGGTATCATCGACGCTTGGAGTGAACGGTATGAGGTAAGCGCTTCGTCGAGGGTAGAAGCGGTATAAATGGTTTCAAAAAAATGGGATAGGAGCCGTTCAAGACTCTCAATGATACTTGCGTCATCTTCGATGATCAGCAAATTTTTGCTTTTCCCGAGTTTTTTTAACGTAATAACCGGATTTTCCATTTTTCCTCTCTTATTGGATGATTATAACTTAACTCTTAGAGAGATTGGATAAATCGCATGGATAAGTCGTAGGGAACAGGCTGTCCGAAGAGGTATCCTTGCGACTCATTGACTTCCAACGAATCAATCATCGATTCTATGGAACGGTTTGAAACAAATTCCGCTATCGTTTTTATCTCCATTTTTTTCGCAAACGACGTTATCAATTCGACAATGGTTTGCGAAAGAATCCCGGATTCAATATCCATAATCAAGGAGCCGTCGATTTTAATGTAATCGATGTTCAGTCTGGCCAAATGCTCGAAATTGGAGTATCCCGATCCAAAATCGTCGATGGCTATTTGACATCCGTAGTGTTTGAGCCGGTTTAAAAAAAGTCCAAGCTCTTCATACGAATCGATCCCTTCCGATTCGAGCAGTTCAAATACCAACCGATTCGGCGCAGGGAATGCTTCGATCTGGGCAAATAAAAACTTTTGGGTAAACGAATTTTTGATATCGTCGATTGAGAGATTAATACTTACATTGCATTCCGAGTCTTTAAAATCGTCCATCGCTTTTTTAATCACCATATGGCTGATCTGGCCGTAGGTTTTTGTCTCTTTGGAAATATTTAAAAAATGTTCCGGTGTGATAATCTTCCCATCCGGCAGAATCAAACGGGCCAATGCTTCGTATTTAATGATTTTTTTTGAGATATTATCGATGATCGGCTGATAAAAAGGGACAAAGCGGTTTTCCCGCAATGCCCGCTTGATCTCCTCTTTGTATTTGAGCTTCTTGGAACGTAACTGGTCTTTGATCGGATCTTGCCGGTAAACAACAACTTTTCCGGTACGTTGAGCCTCTCTGAGCGCGATATCCCCTTTTGATAAGGATACGGCTTCGTTGTGAGGAACGATTGCAATCGCCATCTGCAGATGGATGAATTCGCTCTCAATCTTGATTTGTTGATTTTCGAAGATGTGATTGGTCACTATAGCGAATTGTTCCAAATCATCGCTCGGCATAGGGGTCAGAAGGGCGAAGTGGCTTCCGCTGATCCGGTAGAGATCGGCATTGTCGAGAATTGAAAACCTTTCGCGTAAAAAATCGGCACATCGGCGAATAATCGAATCCCCTATTTCGTAGCCGTAAAAATCGTTGAGACTTTTGAAGTCATTGATTTTAAACAGGGCGAGTGAAACATCCGAGCGGCTTAAGAGATCTTCTTCAAATTTCCCCCGTGTATAAAGTCCGCTGATACGGTCGATGGTATAAAGCTGAAGAAGTTTTTGGCTTTTAGCCTCTACGAGCTTTTCGAGATGAATTTTATAGCGGATATTCTCTTCTTCCTGCTTAATGTGCGATACGACTTTATGCAGCAATGCAATAGTTTGGTTCGGGAGGATAGGTTTGAACAAATAGCCGTCTACCCCGATTTCGATACTGCGCTGCATCATTGTTATTTCATGATGGGCGGATACGAGCAAAGTGGCTTGGCGCGGTTTTTGCTCCTTGATTTTTTCAATCATATCCAGCCCGTTCATATACGGCATTTCGATATCGCTGATAATCAGATCGTACTCATAGTCTAATGCAGACTTTAATCCCTCTTTTCCGTTTGCGGCAGTATCTACTTTGAAAAAGAAACGGTTTAAAAAATGGGTAAACTCTTGTCGTATTACCGGATCGTCTTCAACGTACAGTACGGTGATATTGTGTCCGATTTTGAGCAGTGTTTCTAACGATGCTCCGAAATTCTCAGGATTAGTAGACATTGTATTGCTTTTCATTGGTATTTTTAGGAACATGAACGGCAAAGGTTGTTTCATCGGCGTCACTGCAGGCGCGAAGGGAACCGTTTAAATGTTTTTCGACGATAATCGATGACATGTATAGTCCCAACCCGGTTCCGTTCTTTTCGCTTTTGGTACTGAAGTACGGTTCAAAAATACGTTCTAAAATGTGCGAAGGGATACTTCCGGCATTATTTGAAATCAGAAATAAAAGGGAGCTTTTTCCATTCTCGCTAAGATGAAAGCGAATGGCAGGGTGTTCGTTTATATTTTCAGTGAAAGCGTCTTTTGCATTGTTCAAAATATTTAAAAAAACCTGCAATAACTCATTTTTGTAGGTGGTGAATGCTATCTCGCTATCTCCTTCAAACGAGAGAGAAATCTGCTGACTGTCAAAGCTTTTACCTACAATAGAAGTTAAATCCTTTGCAATTTCGCCGAAGGTAACCGATTGGGGAAGTTTGTTCGGACGAAAAAAATTCCGGAAATCATCGATGGTCCGTGAAAGGAAATGGATGTGTTTATCGATCAATTTCAAATCATTGGTCAGCTGTTTTGAATTTGTATTTTCAAGCTGTATGTCCAACAACGTATTATTGGCGATGATGCCGATAACGGTAATCGGCTGGCGCCATTGATGTGCGATCATACCGATCATTTCACCCATGATGGCCATGCGTGATTGTGAAATCATAAGTTTTTCGGTCATTGTATTTTTGTTTTTCTCGGCATCTAATTGCTGCTTGAGATTAAAATTTAACGTACGAAGATTTTCAACATTTCTGCAGGCATTGATTGCGTTAAAAAGTTTGAGTTTAAACGTTGAAAGCATTATTCCGAACGATTCGACGGCGGTATCTTCTTGGAATACAAAAAGAAAATGGCCCGAATCGACAGGGACATCGAGAATAACGGTTCCTTCGGATGTTTGATGGAGACCGAACGGCTCATCAGAGTCGATTAGCGTTTCGGGAGTTGAGAAATCTGTGCCGATGTATTTGAGAACACAGTTGAGCGATTCAGGTTCTATATATTTTCCCGCGATTGCTCCGGTCCAACGCATAAATGTAGAGATGACTTCGCTCAGCATCTCTTCGAGTTCTAACGAGTTTCCGATGGAGTTGAGACACTCAAACGCAATAAAATGATCATTAGCGGTTTTCATACCGCTACTATAAACATTTAGTGTTGCAAATGTGTCGCAATAGGGGTGAAATGAAGCGTTATTTTAACGATTGAGGACGTGTGCCGTATAGCAAAACAGCCATGAGACCTATCAGTGAAATCGCAATGAAAAACTGTAAATTATCAAACATAAAAAACTTCCTACTAACGTTAAGGTAAATAGAGCAGAGCAAATCGCATACCAAAGCGGTCATTTTAAATGACCGCTTTAACCTGTGTCTAGATACGCTTTTGCAATGTTTCGCGAAGCATGGAATCCAAAAGGGTGAATACTTCTCCTGATGATTTCTCCATCTCCTGAAAAAGTTCCACAATATCATCTTTATGAGAAAGCATCGTATTTTCAGATTCGATCATTTTGGCTATCGTTATGGCAGAATCATGTACATTTTTATGCGGAGCATTAAGCTTCCCGTACCCTTCGGTCTTGGCAAAATGTTTTTTACTCTCCTCACTGTCGTACCATTTGCCGAGCCGGCAATTGTGATGATCGTCAAACGTTCCGATCAGAGATCTTCCGTATACGGAGTTATAGGTTCTCCCTTTAAAGAGCATATGATCGATTTTAGCCAGTGTTATGAAAGTTGTCAGTTCGATGTTTCCGACAACTTTAGCCGTTTGGAGCGCGTTGCGGCTAAAACTGTGGAGCGTTTCGGAGAATTCCACTATCATCGCATTCGATTTTGTCGAGATATCGTTAATGGTTTCGGACCCTTGTTGTATTTCATGGGTGTCTTGCTGCAGCGTTTGAATGGCAATCGAGATTTCACCCGTTGCGCTTCGGGTTTTTTCAGCCAGTTTTCGTACTTCATCCGCGACGACCGCAAAGCCCCGTCCATGTTCACCCGCACGCGCCGCTTCGATCGCGGCGTTGAGCGCAAGCAGATTGGTTTGATCGGCGATATCTTCGATAAGATTGACCACGGAGCTGATATCGACAGCCCGTCCGGTCAATGTTTCTATCGCAGTGTTGGACGAATGGATGGTTTCGGTCAGCAACGAAAAATTGACCAGTACCTTATCAAGCTCTCCGACCGTTTTCGACGATTGTTCAGCGGTTGATTGAGAGAGGGAAACAATCTCCGAGAGTTTGTCGAGTGAGCCGACCAGGTCTTGCTGAATGACATCAAGTCCCCCCGTCGAACGGCTGGCTACTGAAAGTTTTGCTTCCAGATCAGAGAATTTAAGCGCATCATGGGCATTTTTCATTTTATCGACATTTTGGTTGATGTATTCGGCTGAGCGTAAAAACCTCCCCTTTAAGCCGGAGATCTGAACTTTCCTGTGGAACTTGTCTTTACTGAGGGCTTCGATAACGGCATAAGTATCACGCATGAAAACTTCCAGTTGATCAACCATATCATTGGTATTCCAGCAAAGTTTTCGAAGTTCTCCGTGCTCATTGATAGTGACAATACGCGATTCCAGTTTCCCTTCTTCAATCTCATTCATAACTTCTGCGACAGTATGAATGGTATTTTGAACTTTGCGGATATTGACAAAAATAGCCCATGCGATAGCAAAGTTGATAAGGTTTAGTAATCGGATCCAGTCAAATCCGATGGTGATGATTTCATAGACGAGGGCAATTAAAAAAACAGCAATCGAAATAATATTCAGATATTGCAGTTTAGATAGAGAGGATAAATTCTTCATAGCTTTTCCCCGTTGATTGTAATATTTCCATCAGTTTTTTTTCTCCGGCGTTAGTTCCGCCCATCCGTTCGGCTTCCAAAACGGTTTTGTAAATGGGTTTGATGATGTCGAGCATCTTTGTTGAGGGCTTGCGCCGTACGGAGTGATAGCCTATAATCTCTCCATGGTCGTCAAAACTCGGAGTGACATGTGCCATAACCCAGTAAAAATCATTATTTTTAGCTTTGTTGACAACCGCGGCAAAAATCTCTTCTTTGCGTCTAATAGTCTCCCATAGCAGTTTGAATACGGAAGAGGGCATATCGCCGTGTCTCAAAATATTATGGGGTGCACCTATGATTTCAGATGGTGCATATCCCGACATTTCTAAAAACAGTTCGTTTCCGTAGGTTATTTTCCCTTTTGTGCATGTCTTGGAGATAATAAAAGCTTTTTCATCGAAAAAAATCTCACGCGGCATCAGTGTTTTCCTTCGCGTGCGTAGAGTGCTTTGAAATCAGGATATTTTTTGATCTCGACGGTCACGATCCCTTGTTCGTCAACACTCTTTACGACAGCATAGGCCAGTTCATATCGATGATTACGATAATAATTCTGGACGTTTTGAGCGATTTCGTTTAGATTAGCCTCATTCTTTGTTTTTCCCAGAGAGGGAGCTATAAGATTCATCAAACGGTTGGTTGATATTTTTTCGTTACCGACAAAATAAATCTGATTGATTAGCCCCGGTTTGATCTCTCGGCGTTGCATTTCACGTAGGGAACGTTCGTTGAAATCGTTGTATTTACCGATGAGGACGGAAACGGTTCCATTACCCTCATCCGAAGGGTTGATTTTGGCATAGGCGAGTGCATAATTGTTGTGACGGTAATAGGCTTCTACGTCGTGTTCAATGGCACGGGTTCGGTTCAGATCGGCAATTCGTCCTATATGATGGTGCGTAATTTTTTTCAATGTGTTGGACGTAATTTTGACATTCCCCTTAAAATCGATGGATTGTATAGGTGTGGATGCTAAAATCGAAGATGTCAACGCTAAAGAGACCAACGTCAGTTTGGGGACCATATTATTCCTTGTGTTCTAAAATATTGAAAAAATCTTAGTTGTTTAGTGTCGCATTTTTGTTGCATTTTGAAGAAAGGCTCTTATATGGCCGCTTGAAGATTCAATAGAGCAGAGGTATGATAAAATACTTCCTTATATTTGCACCTACGGTTGGTGCAACGGCGAACTTGCCCTTAACTGCACTTTCTACCCTTATTTTTTCCCCTTGCCTAAAACCGTCCTGAGTTACGACTTTGGTTGGGCCGAACCACCAAAGGAATCACTTTTATGACATTTACCGATTTACACTTAAACGACTCGTTGCTTAAAGCAATTATTGACCAGGGCTATACAACGCCGACCCCTGTACAGGCACAGGCAATCCCTTATATTTTAGAAGGGCGCGATATGCTGGCCGGTGCACAGACGGGAACCGGCAAAACTGCCGGATTTACACTTCCGCTTCTTCAAATACTCAGTGATCGAAAACAGCCTAAAACCCATCGAAAGATTCGTGCTCTTATCCTCACGCCGACACGCGAACTGGCGGCACAGGTAGGGGAGAGCGTGAAGCTTTACGGAAAGTATCTTCCCCTTAAAAGTGCCGTTATTTTCGGCGGTGTCGGGATCAATCCCCAAATTACGATGTTACGCAACGGAGTCGATATCCTTATCGCAACTCCGGGACGTTTACTGGATCATGTGGGGCAGGGTACGGTTGATCTGAGCGGAGTCGAAGTTTTTGTTCTGGACGAAGCCGACCGGATGCTCGATATGGGTTTCATCCGCGATATCCGCCGTGTCATCACCATTTTGCCGAAAGTGCGTCAAAATCTTCTGTTTTCCGCAACCTATTCGGACGATATCAAAACATTGGCGAATACGCTGCTTCGCAATCCTGCCGAGGTTGAAGTGGCACGCCGCAACACTTCCAGCGAATTGGTGAAACAAAGCGTTATTCTTGTCGATTGCAAACGTAAAAGCTCTCTTTTGGGCGAATTGATCGGCAAGCATAAATGGGAGCAGGTTCTTGTCTTTACCCGCACCAAGCACGGGGCGAACAAACTGACCGAATATCTCCAAAAAATCGGTATTACCGCCGCCGCAATACATGGCAATAAAAGTCAGTCCGCCCGTACCAAAGCACTGGATGATTTTAAACGAAGCAGCGTCAGAGTGTTGGTTGCGACCGATATTGCCGCACGGGGTATTGATATCGATGCATTGCCGCATGTTGTGAATTTTGAACTCCCCAACATCGCGGAGGATTACGTCCACCGTATCGGAAGGACGGGGCGTGCGGGATGTGAAGGGGAAGCTCTTTCCCTGGTATGTGTCGATGAAGCCGATTACCTGCGAGGGATCGAAAAATTGATCAATAAAAAGCTTGATAGCCGTATTATCGAGGGGTATGAACCCGATCCCTCTATCAAAGCCGAACCGATTCAACGCGGTCGCGGCGGTTCCGGAGGCGGTGGTGGAAACCGCGGAGGAAACAGCGGCGGTGGAGCCAAACCGGCGCAAAAACGTGACGGCGGACGGCATGAACCGAAACACCGCAACAATGACCGCCGTCGATAAAAAAACAGTTCATAAGGAAAACTTTTATCATTGGCACAGTACAATAAATAAAAGTCACTCTTGATAGATAGAAAGTTGGGTAATGTATGGTGTTTCGGAGCTTTCTTTTTCTGATAGGTTTGATTACTGCTCTTAACGGTGCGAATCTGGAAAAAGTATCGGTACAGTTTGATTGGAAATATCAGTTTGAATATGCGGGATACATTGCCGCGAAAGAAAAAGGGTTCTATAAAGAGGCCGGATTAGATGTAGAGTTGCGCGAATACGGGGAAGGTACGGATGTCGTGCAGGATGTTTTGAACTCTAAGGCGACTTACGGAATATACAACAGCAGTGTTGTGGTCGAAAACGGCCGTATTCAGCCGATTGTATTGATGGCCACTTACCTTCAGCACTCCCCATTGGTTTTTGTAACCCAAAAAGGGATTAAGAATCCCGCCGATTTGATCGGTAAAACGATCATGGCAACGAATAATGAACTCAATCACAGCTCTTTATCTCTCCTAATGACCCACTTTGATGTTACAACTTCTAAAAGCCGTTTTGTAGATCAAACGTTTAATATTGCTCCTTTTGTACGGCATGAGGTTGATGCAATGAGCGCGTACCGTTCTAACCAGCTGTTTGAACTAGACAGGCTTAAAATCCCTTATGATATTATCGATCCGATGGAGTACGGATTTGTTGTGAACGCCGGCAATCTTTTCACTTCTCGTCAAGAAGCGGTTGAACATTCATTGCGGGGGCAGAAGTTTATCGATGCGACCAACCGGGGTTGGCAATATGCGATAGATCATCCTGATGAAATTATCACCATTCTAAAACGTAAATATAAAGTAAAAAAATCCAATGAAGCATTGGCGTATGAAGCGAAAGTCATCAAAAAACTGATGATGACCGATTTGTATAAAATCGGTGAAACCAACAGTGAGTTTACACAGCGTCTGTATAAACAGATCCTTCACGCCGGTATGATTCGCGAAGATCAGAAGTTAGGACAGTTTTTATTTCAAGATGTGGTTGCCAGTGCGAAAAATAGGTTTCAGCTGACACAGAACGAAAAAAATCATCTTCTGCAAAAGAAAAAAATAACGATGTGTGTCGACCCCGAATGGTATCCGCTTGAAGCCGTTCGAAACGCTCAACATATCGGTATCGCTTCGGATATTATGAAAAGCTTTGAATCTAAAATCGGTATTCCCATAGAGCTGGTAAAAACAGGGACGTGGAACGAATCGCTTCTCAAAGCGCAAAACCGCCAGTGCGATATCTTATCTTTGGCTTCAAAAACGCCGGATCGTGAACATTATTTGGATTTTACCGCAACCTATTTGACGCTTCCGTATGTTTTGGTGACAACGATGGAAAAACCTTTTATTGAAAACATTGATCATTTACACGGGGAGAAAATCGGAGTCGTTAAAGGGTACGAAATCGAAAACCGTTTAAAAAAACTGTATCCGGAACTGAATATCGTTGAGGTGGCATCGATCCGTGACGGATTGAAAAAAGTTGAAAACGGACAATTGTACGGTTATATCGATAACCTTGTCGTTGCTACTTCCTATATTCAAAAAGAGTATGCGGGAAGTTTGAAAGTTTCATCCCGACTTAATGAAAAAGATGAGTTGAGAGTCGCCGTTCGCAATGATGATGTGGTCCTTTATGAGGTTTTCGAAAAATTAGTGGCTCAAATAGATGAGGCCACAATGCAGAAAAGTTATAACCGATGGGTATCGACGATCGAGCAGGTAGGATGGTTCGATCGTGCTTTGGTTGCTAAAACACTGCTTGCACTCTTTTTGGTCGCAGCCGCATTTATCTGGCGGTATACCATTTTGAAGCGGTACAACACCCGTTTGCTTGAACTCTCAACGACCGATAAACTGACGGGGATATACAACCGTCAAAAAACCGATGAAAAACTGGGGCATGAGCAGCAAAAAGTAAATCGATATCGCGGTTACCATTGCACCATAATGATGATCGATGTCGATCATTTTAAAAACATCAATGATACGTTCGGCCATCAAGAAGGGGACAGAGTATTGCAAAAATTGGCGGAGGTGATGAAAAAATCGCTGCGCCAGAGCGATATGATCGGACGATGGGGCGGAGAAGAGTTTATGGTTATCTTATCCCATACTTCATTGGACGAAGCGGCAAAAGTGGCTGAACATCTCCGTCATACGGTCAATGAGTTCCCTTTTACCGAGTTATACCCTGTTACTATCAGTATCGGTGTCGGAGAATTCATGTATGGAGAAGAGGTACATGAATGTGTCGCAAGGGTGGATGCGGCACTGTATCGGGCAAAAGAGAGTGGAAGAAACAGTGTCATGTTAACTTAGATTTATATAATTTTATATAAATAAAAATATTTTTAAACAAAATGATGTATTATCCGTATCACATTTTTTAAAATAGGGATAATACGATGTTTAACAGCAGTTTGCGCCTAAAGATAATTGCAGCTACACTTTTTATTGCTACAGTGGCAAGTTTATTATTTATGTTCTTTATCTATAGCGTCCAAAAAAATATTTACTTGGAGAATGTAGATAGTAAGCTCAAAGCGGCTTCACAGGCAGGCGGACTATATTTAGGAACCGATATCGTGGATAAGTTTGATCAGTCTCATCCGATGAGTTCTGATGAGCATCTTGATTTGGTCAAAAAATTGAGTGCGTATGCACAGGAAAACGGTTTAGAATATATCTACCTTATGGTCAAAGAGGGAGATAAAATCTATACGGTAGTAAGCAGTGCTACGGCTGAAGAGCTTAAAACCAATGATTATGATCCTTTCTTTACCGTATACGATGCGAGTGAAGGGATTCAGAAGGGATTTCAGGAAGGGCATCGTTTTTACGAAGACACTTCTGATAAATACGGTAATTTTCGTTCCTATCTGCAGATCAACCGATCTGAGGGAGGGAAATTGTATATGATCGGCGCTGATATGAAAGTCGATAATATTAAAACAGCACTGAACGCTTTATTAATGCAAAGTCTCTTGATTTTTTTAGTTGCTTTGATGATTGCAGGAGCAATCGCATGGTGGATATCAGCGCTTATTACCCGTCGATTAAGTGAATTGACTCAGCAGATGGAAATTCTCTCTGAGAACCTTGATTTGACGACATCGTTTGATCAAAACGGAAATGATGAGATTGCACGGTTGTCACACTCCATGAAAAAATTTCTGCTAACCATTCGCACCGTTATTTTTGAAGCGGTGAATGTGTCTAAAGAAAATGTGGCCCTTTCATCTGAAACAGTGCAGGATTCCGGCGCCGTAATGGTGAAAGTGACGAATACCAGAAGTTTGGTTCATACAAATCTTGAAGTTATCGGCTCCATCAGCGATCAGCTTCATACAATGTCTGGCCTTACGGCAAGTGTTGTCGATTCTTTGAATAAAGCTGACAGTCAACTTGAAATGACGAAGCAAAGTATCCATGCGGTAGCCGGAAATGCAAAAGAGAGTGCATCCGTCGGAACGAGTATTTCTCAAAAGCTTCGTTCATTGGAAAGTGAAGCGGCGCAAATCCGCTCTATTCTCACGATAATCGGCGATATTGCCGATCAGACGAATCTATTGGCGCTGAATGCCGCAATCGAAGCGGCGCGTGCGGGTGAACACGGACGCGGATTTGCCGTTGTTGCCGATGAAGTACGAAAGCTTGCAGAAAAAACGCAATCAAGTTTGACCGATATTCGTGCAACAACCGAAATTATAATCCAGGCGGTCGGAGATATTGCCGATAGTACGATTGCCTCTTCAGAGGGGATTATTGCCCTCTCACAAACCTCTGAAACATCCGAAGAACTTATCGGCGATGCGGCTGAGGCAATGCGCAATGCAATAAGAGCGATGAATGAAGCACAAAGAGGGTATGCAACGCTCCAAAAACACGGTGAATCAGCATCACAACAGATGACGAATATCGATCAAGATTCGATGAGTAATATTGAAATTATGGAACGGATGGAACAAAAGATCAGTCGCTTAAATTCATTATCGTATGAACTCGGTGAAAAGCTCAGCTTTTGCAGAACACAGTCTCATTAAGTAATAACTCTTTTGTATGCTAAAAAGTAAGGAATGTGTTTCTTCCCAAAAGTGCCGGGAAGAAATTTGAAGTGTATTATGTTCTGAAAACAGAAATTTGAGCCGTAAGCTGCTCGGTCATTTGATGCAAGTGCTCTGCAGCGGCAGCAATCTCTTCGACACTGCGGGCATTTGAGGTTGAGAGCTCATTGATATTGCCGATTTTTTGAATAATGGATTCGGTAGTCGACGCATTATTTTGCGTATCGAATGATAGTTTTTCAATAGCATTGACGGTGTCAGCCAGTGCCACGACCGCTGTCTCGGTATGATGATTTACCTCTGCTGACGCTGCTGATAGTGATTCGATCCGCTTCGTATTGTGGTTCATTTGATCGGTAATATCGTTGATCGATTGAACGATGACATTGACGGTTGCATTGGTCTCTACGAGGCTTTTTTGCGTACGCTCGGCCAGTTTGCGTACTTCATCCGCGACGACCGCAAAGCCTCTTCCGTGTTCCCCCGCACGTGCCGCTTCGATGGCGGCATTCAGAGCCAACAGATTCGTCTGGTCGGCAATATCGGCGATAACGGTGAGGACTTGTTTGACCTGAGATGCTTCCTGAGAAAGAGAGTTGAGACGTTCGTTGATCTCCCCTTCCATTTGGACGGTTAATGAGAGCTGCTCGATAGTATTCGTCAGAGCCGATTGGGCTTCTTGAAGCGTTTCGCGTGCACCGAGTGCTTTGTGGCGTACACTTTGCGCTTCCGCCGCGGAAGCTTTCATCGTCTCTTTCATCTTATCCGACTCTACCGTCGTCTGTGTAACGATTTTAGCCTCTTCTTCCGCAGCTCTTCCGATAGCAAGGGTCGTAGCGGAGAGTTCCGCTGAAACAGAGAGGTTTTCGCTTGAAGCAGAACGGATACCTTGGAATGCTTGGCGCAAAACACTGACGAGTTCATTTAAATTACGGCTCATATTAGAAAGCTCATCATTTCCTTCAATTTTTGTCGTTCGTGTAAAATCCTTATTTTTCGCTACAGCTTCAATCGTTTCTTCAAGACGTCCTATTGAAGTAATAATATTTTGAATGATAAAATAAAAAATTACCATCATCACAGTTGCACTAACACTAGTAATAATTTCTGCAGTTAGGGCATTAGAATCGAGTGTTTCCAAATTTTTCTTTTGCATTGATTGGACTAACTCATCTTGCTGTTCAGTAAAATTGTGATAAAGAGCCGTTGAAATTTTTGTGATTTCTTTAAGTTTTTTGCCATCTTCGGTTAAGGCAAAATCGTGGGTATGGATTTCATTTTCATTTTCCCCGATGATTTGGATACGAGCTTCATTCAATTTGATCCACTCTTGGTGATCGGAAATCATTTTAGTTAATCGTTTTTTATTCTCTTCGGAACGGGTGATTTTTAAAAGTTGATTAATGGATTCATCAAGTTTTTTATTCGCGTCAGTGTAACTATCTAATACTTCTGTAGTATAAAGAAGTTGATATCCGCGAAGTTCTACAGCCGCTTTATTCGTATAGGATCGAATTTCTCCGAGTAATACCATACGTTCTGCCGTTTTTTTAGCATCTTTATTATTGGAATATGCTAGATAGCCCAAAGTTGCATACGTGATAAAACTAAGTGCCATTAACGCAATTAGCTTCCCTTTGATTGTCGAAAAATTCATACACACTCCAATTGTTGCAATTCTGTTGCAATTATATCGCATAGTTACTTTTACAACCGACAAATACGGGTGTTAATCAGTTTTGAATGGATTTAAAATAAGTTAATGCGTCGTGAGAACTGATTTTGTGATTGACGATAGGATGAGGGTATGTGTTAATCGATAGTTCTGCTAAGATATTTTCGTTATGGAGAGTTTTTGGCGGAATATCGGTTAATTGTGGAAGCCATTGACGGATATAAATTCCGTCGGAATCAAATTTTGAGGTTTGGGTATAGGGATTAAAAATGCGGAAGTAGGGTTGCGGATCGACTCCCGTCCCCGCACTCCACTGCCAGGAGAGGATATTGGACGCCGCATCATAATCGTTTAAATGCCGGGCAAAAAAAGTCTCCCCCCACTGCCACGGCAAAAGAAGATTTTTGGTAAAAAACGAGGCACATATCATCCGGACCCGGTTGTGCATCTCTCCGCTCATTAACAGCTCACGAATACCGGCATCGACGATAGGGACTCCCGTTTGCCCCGTGCAAAAGGCTTTATAGTACTTTTCATTCGCAATACCTTCAAACGGATAGCGGAAATTTTGTTTGTGCAAATGGGGAAAATGGTAGAGCAGCATCGCATAAAATTCCCGAAAAATCAATTGCCTGAAAAAGGGTTCGGTATCCTTTCCGTCTTTTTTTTGTTTGAGTATCCATCGCAGTAGCGCACGAATCGAGACGGTTCCGAATCGTAAATCCGTGCTTAATCCCGATGTTGCGTGCAATGCCATAAAATCGCGGTTTTGTGCATACTGTCCGATTTTAGCGGCAAAAATATCCAGTTTTTGAGCGGGGGTTGATTGTTGTTCCGGAGAAAGTTTTTGAGGAATGAATCCGATCGATTCAAGCTTTACAGGCATGAGGGAGTGATCGGATGAGTGTATACAATACAATGAGGTATAGTCAAATTCACTCAATTGCTGCTTTTCAGGGAAAAATTCTCTCATATGCTCAGGACAAAAAAGTGATTTGGCACGGTTATAAAACGGAGTAAAGACCAGATACGGGGTACCGTCATTTTTGAGAATTTCATCGGGACGGAAGATATACGTATCGTGAATATAGTTAAACGGCAGAAGATGAGATATCTCCCGATCCCGTTCCAAGGCGTAGTGATCATAGTCTCCCGAAGCGCACACTTCGTCAAACCTATGAGTGGAGAGAATCCATCTAAAAACGTCGACCGGTTTTCCGTAGAAGAGGGCTAAATCAAGCCCCCGCATTTGAAGAGAGGATTTTAGATTGAGCAGTGCCTTGTAAATGATGCTAACACGCCGATCGTCATTTTCTAAAGATGAGAGGATATTGCTATCGAATATAAAGATAGGCAGAACCTCTCCCTCCAATGAGAGGAGAGGATTGTCTTCAACGCGCAGATCACGGCGAAACCATAAAATCCGCTTCAAAATTATTTCCCCGCATCGATGTGCGAACGCAATGCCAGCGTTTTAGGATAGGGGTTTAAAAACGTTTGATCGAGAAGATAGGCAGTATGGTATTTTTCAGCGTACAGGGAAATCGTGGAAACCGGAACGATCAGGGGAACTATTTTATCGGCAAAGTCGCTGATATGGGTATGGAGAATCTTTTTTTCTTCTTTCGTGAGCTCATTTTTGAAAAATCCGGCTAAATGTTCTAAAACATTGCGTGTTTTTTTGATGGAACTTTTACGTGCAATAGCGGTTTTATATCCTAATTCATACATGGAAAATACAAGGTCCGAAACGAGATTGTCCCGATTGGCGACGATATTTCCGAGTTCTCGATACAAAAGTTCATCTTTGGATTGGAGCATAAATTTATTAACGGTATGGAAGCGGACGAGATCGCCGATCGTCGGATTTTTGGCTTTAAACCGCTCATAGGCATCAAAGGCGAAGAGCTGCATGATGAAATTTTCTCTCAGCCACGCATCCTGAAGCCGTCCTTCCTCTTCCATCGGCAGTAGCGGATAGCGTTCGCGGCACATTGCTGCGAAAATACCGTCCTCTTTCCCTTCGCACAAACCGTTTTCCAAATATATCTTGGCGCTTCCCATTCCGCAGCTGGGAGATTTGGATTTGAAAATAATCCCGCAAAGCGGTTCTTTGGATATCTTGGAGAGCTGTTGTGCGGATGTCTCACTCAGTCGGGCGGTAAGATCACTCTGATCTTTATTGGATCGAACATACACCGTGCTCTCATTTCTAAGAAGACGTATGGACGGTCTTGGGGTACCAAAAGCACTGTGTTCAGGGCAAAAAGGGATGAATCGGGCAAACTTCCCCAGCTCGTCGGTAACAAAGCGTTCATGTTTATGACCGCCGTCAAAGCGGATTTTTTCCCCTAATAAACATGCGGAAACGGCAATATTCATTCGTTTTCCTTTACGATGTGGTTTTGGCAGAGTATAGATTTCAGTGTTTTTGTTCTTCAGGAGGACGATTGAGTTGGCTCTCTTTATACGCTTTGGATAGTTTTTGCAGACCTGTATTCATCGTTTTTTGGGGAGTTTTGGAAGGCGAAATAGGGAGGATGAATGCCAGTAGAATAAATACTAGGCTAAAAATGATGCCGCTTAGAACGGCTAAAACGATTTTAAGCTTTTCATCATTCATAAAAACCTCCGAACCTCTGTTCGAAGTATTATAGCTTAAAAATTATGACAGCTTACCTGAGGAGACGAGGCGATTGACGATATTCATATTTTTCATAACGCGGTTGTAGTAGGTATGGTTGACGGTTCCGCCGTTATAGCCGCTGATAGCGTAAAAATGATCCAGTCGCTGATTTTGGAGCAAAACAAGATAGTGGGTAGCAACTTTGGCAGAAAGCCGGATGTCTCCTAATAATCGCGCTGCAAGCTGTACATCGCTAAGATTGTTGAGCCAGCGTAGTTTTTTGACGTTTTGGGATACATGTCGAGCGGTAGCTACCTGAATCTGCATCGGACCGAGAGACGCTTTTGTAAATGATTTTTTACGTTTAAAGTCACCTATGGTATTTTTTCCGGCACTGCTTTCGGTTATGCAGATAGCACTGACGGTATCTTCATACGTACGACCGTTTTTATCGGGAATTGTTTTGGCTACATCGCGTACCGTTTGTAAAACATGGAGTTGTTTCGGTGTCATGGCGTCAGCTAAAAGTGACAGAGAAAGTAGTAGCATTAGAGAAAGAAATTTCAAAAGATATACCTCGTAAAATGGAATGTGAAATTTTAGGGTACTCCGGAGCGTATAACAATGGTGTGTCCTTTCTAAATGAATCAGTTAAGAAAAAGTAATAGAAATAGGGTGTATTCTACCGACCTGACGGAAACCTGTGATTAAGATTGGGTAAAAATACGGGTATAAAATGTTAAATTCAGTTAAAAATATTGATGTTACTTTAAGTTTCGAGGTAAAAAGTTTTCTAAAACCATCAAAAAAAAGGTTGAAAAAGTAGTCTATGAGTAAAAATGAAACATTTTTTATCCGATTACTCACTATACTGATGTGCATGACACCGTTATACGGAGAAATTACCGTCGGATTGCTGAGTTCGATCGAAAATAATTCAAAGTTTCAGATGATACATAATAATGCATATTTTTCGTGTGAACCGTTCGGCATTATGACATTGGAAAAAATAGCAGAAAAAGGTGTCAATCCGACAGAGTGCAAAAATGCCGTTGAGAACTATTATAGTTCGCATCCTCACGACAAAGTGTATGCAAAAGAACATTTGCATATACAACAATCTTACCATTACGAAATGATCAAAGAAGGGTGTGTTCTGTACGGCAACGGCCCGGAGAGTTACAGTGAGATGTTATTGCGTCAGGGATTGGCGGTGATTGATCCCGCATTTGACAATGCAGAGTGGAATATGAAGTTAAAACGTGCAATGCAAGGTGCACTGAACCAAAAAAAGGGAATACACGCTACACAGATACAAAAGTTATGTATTAAAGAAGAGAAATAGTCTCAGTGCTGATCATCGTTTGTCGTGAGATAGATCCAGAACTCTTTATGGCTTTTCCCCTGATCAAGAAAGTAGAGTTGCAAAATAGCAACCCGATACAAAGTAATAATCATTTTGGCATACGGAACGGCCAATGAGAGAGCGAGCCACCACGGCTGCTCGCGATTGCCTTTGGAGAGCATCATCTCTTCGACCCCGATATTTTTGCTTAAATAAAGACCAAACGCGATCGAAAAGATAAAATTGAGTATCAATCCGAATATAGCGTAAGAAAAAACATCATTAGAACCGAAGTCGATCATAGGTCATTACTCTTTATAATTTTTGATAGCGTCTTCGAGGATTTTAGCCGCTGAGGCTTTATCTTCGAATCCTTTTACTTTTACCCATTTGCCCGGCTCGAGCATTTTATAGGTTTCGAAGAAGTTTTTGATTTTTGCCAACGTATGTTTCGGGATGTCGCCAAGATCTTGGATCTCTTCGAATGTAGGATCGATTTTTGATGTCGGAACGGCAAGCAATTTTTCATCGATACCGCTTTCGTCTTCCATAATCAAAACGCCGACTAAACGGCAGTTGGTCACACACCCCTCTACCATAGGATATTCAGTCAAGATCAAGATGTCAGCAGGATCGCCGTCTTGTGAAAGTGTTTTGTTGACAAATCCGTAGTTAGCCGGATAGTACATTGCTGAGTGCATAACACGGTCAAGCACGAGCGCACCGCTCTCTTTCTCAACTTCATATTTGATATTTGAACCGCAGGCTATTTCAATAATAGCTTTGACTTTATCGGGATTTTCGCCGTAACCGATTTTGCTTAGATCCATAGGGCACCTCTGTGTATAAAATAATGAGGCGGATTGTAACGAAAGAAACTAAAAGGTTCATTGAAAGTGTACATAGTAAATCTTTTTTAATGAACTTTGTACTAGAATCACGCATCGTGTAATGATTACGCGTGCAAACTATATAACAAAGGGGATATTAATGGAATTACTGAATAAAGTAATGAAATATTTAACACTGTTTCAATCCAAAAATGCCCCGGAATCTCAAAACTTTGCAGGTGAGGTTGTTGTCGCAGCATCGAGCGATCGTATGCAAGGTGCCAAAGTAGCAGCGATTGCAGCCGCATTACACCATCATGATTTAGAAAATAGTGATGTAAAAGCAAAAGTGGCCGCTATCGCTGCCGCGCTTCATCATCATGAAATAGAAAATTCTCAAAATGGCGGTTTGTTAGGAATTGCGGCTTTAGCTGCAGTAATTCACCACCATAATAATCTAAAGAAGTAGGGATTACGTAAATGGCAAAAAAATACATCGATGTGATGGACACTACGTTCCGTGACGGCTTTCAGTCCGTATTCGGCGGACGGGTGTTGATGGAAGATTTTTTCCCTGCAGTCGAAGCGGCTAAAGAGGCTGGAATCCGACATTTCGAATTTGGAGGCGGAGCACGCTTTCAAAGCCTTTTTTTCTATCTAAATGAAAATGCGTTTGATATGATGGATCGTTTTCGTGCCATCGTCGGACCGGATGCAAATCTTCAAACACTCGCACGCGGGGTTAATACGGTTATGCTCGATACGGGCAGCCGTGAAATGGTCGATCTGCATGCCAAAATGTTTAAAAAACACGGAACGACGACGATCCGGAATTTCGATGCATTGAATGACGTCGAAAACCTTAAATATTCGGGTGAGCGTATCGCTCATCACGGGCTGAAGCACGAAGTCGTCGTCACTATGATGGATTTGCCTCCGGGATGTGTCGGTGCTCACGATGTTGCGTTTTATGAGAAAACACTTCGTGAAATTTTGGATTCGGGTATCCCGTACCATTCAATCTGTTTTAAAGACGCCAGCGGGACATCAAGTCCGCAAAAAGTGTATGAAACGTTGAAAATGGCGCGTAAACTGGTTCCTGAGGGGACGCATCTGCGTCTTCATACCCATGAGACCGCCGGGGTCAGCGTAGCATGTTATCTTGCCGCGCTCGATGCCGGAGTAGACGGTATCGATATGGCAGCGGCTCCGGTGAGCGGCGGTACGTCACAACCCGATATTTTGACCATGCTTCACGCGGTAAAAGGGAAAAATTTCGATCTCGGCGGCCTTGAACTTGAAAAAATCCTCAAATACGAAGATGTATTAGGCGATTGTTTGAAAGACTATTTCATGCCTCCGGAAGCAACACAGGTTTCTCCTCTTATCCCGTTTTCTCCGATGCCGGGGGGAGCATTGACGGCGAATACCCAGATGATGCGCGACAACAATATGCTGGACCGTTATCCGGAAGTAATCCGTGCTATGCGTGAAGTCGTTGAGAAAGGGGGATACGGCACATCCGTTACTCCGGTTTCTCAATTTTATTTTCAACAAGCGCTCAACAATGCCCTTATGGGACCATGGAAAAAAATCGCTCCGGGATATGGAAAAATGGTATTGGGCTACTTCGGTAAAACCCCTACTGAGCCGGATGCGGAAGTCGTTCGTATTGCCGCTGAACAGCTCAAACTCGAACCGACGAGCGAGCACGCGATCGACCTTGCCGATCGTGACGAAACCAAATCGGTTGCGTATTGGACTAAAAAACTCACCGATGAGGGTATTGAAGCAACGGATGAGAATATTTTCATTGCCGCTTCATGTGATGTCAAAGGGATCGCATTCCTAAAAGGGGAAGCAACCGTCAATGTTCGAAAAAACAGCCCTAAAACAGCTGAAACAACAACACAATCAAATCAATCAACACAACAGGAGAATTTTCTTATGGCAAACGGTACTTATACGGTCATCGTAGACGGACAACAATACAACGTACAAATCGTAGGCGGAAACGCTTCCGTTCAAAGTGTAGCTCCGGTAGCAGCACCGGCGGCGGCACCTGTAGCTCCGGCAGCCGTTGCGGCGGCGGCTCCTGCGGCAAATGCAAACGCGATTTGTGCAGAGCTTCCGGGTTCTGTATTTAAATTGGTTGCTTCTGTAGGCGATACTGTAAATGCAGGTGATAAGATCATGATTCTTGAAGCGATGAAAATGGAGATCGATGTTGTCGCTCCGCGTAACGGAAAAGTAACATCAATCAATGTAAACGTAAACGATAAAATCGAAGCAGGCCAAGTTTTGGCGGTCGTCGAATAAATCGCTTCTTCTTTCTCCCTTAACGAGGGAGAAGTTTTGTCCCCGATTCTCCCATTTTTTCAACAATCAACGCGAGTATATTTTCACTTTTTGTTTTATCGATAAATCCGTCAGCACCCAAACTGGCCGCTTCACGTTTATTGTTTTCCCCTGTCATAGAACTGTTGACTATGATCGGAATCGCTTTGGTTTCAGCGTTGGCCTTCAGCTGTTGAATAACGGTAAAGCCTGACATCTCAGGCATTTCAATATCGGTAATGATAGCAGGAATTGCAGAAGGATTCGGGTGTTTGGAAATGAATTCAATCAAGTCTTTTCCGTTGTTGAATATTTGGTATCCGATATGGGCATGTTCAAAAATTTGCCGTAAATGGCGCTGTGCCGTTTTTGAGTCTTCGGCAATGAGGACTACGCCGTTTTTAAGTTTTTCGGGAATTGAAATATTTTGGAGTGCTTTTGTCGCATTTTCAACATTAACCATTGCTTGCGGTATGACGTCCGCCAACAGTTTTTCATAGTCAAGGATTAGACACAGACTTCCGTCATCCAATCTCGTATCGTTAATAACGAGGCCGTCGTCTCCCAAACGGTAACTATCGGGTGAGTGCATTTCATTCCAGTTCTTTTTGATGACACGGTATGCAAACATAATCCGAATGCCGATAATGATTCCGTTAAAATCACATATCAATAGGTTAGACGCTTTTTTCTTGTCATCTTCCATCGCAATTCCGAGCCATTGCGGAAGATTCAAGATCGGTATTTGCAACTCACGTAAAACGATTGTTCCCTCCAAAAGCGGATGGGCTCCGGGAATCTGTGTGAGGTGGTGGCGTTTAGCTTCAACAACTTCGCGGGTTTTAAAGACATTAATGGCGTAATAAGGCGATTCTTCGGCGGTATCGATTTTAAAAACCAAAAGCTGTACTTCGTTATTTCTCGCTAAGTTTGTTGCCGCATCGACGTGTTCTAAAAGAGACATAGTGACCTCAAATTATTTATATTCTTTAATGATATCCAATTCGTCAGCTTTTTTTACTAAAAACTAAAGGGTGTCAAGGGTAAAATGCGCTTAATATGTTTAAAAATTCAGTGTATGAATGAAAAGTTGAGTTAAATGAATCAGACAACCGCCTGTCCGCTTGATTGTTATGATGCCTGCCGTATTGTCGTCGATGAGAACGGAAAGCTAAAAGGAGATAAATCTCATCCGGTAACACGAGGCTATTTATGTCCGAATCTTAACCATTTCACACAACAAAACAGACTGCTTTCCCCGCAGTTTCGCGGTGATGATATTTCGATGGAGAGAGCATTCGAACTCTTGATTGAGGCATTAAAAAACTCAAAAAACGACCAGATTCTCTATTATCGCGGAAGCGGCAATGTCTCTTTGATGCAGCGCAGCTGCGAGCATTTTTTTGCCTCTATCAAAGCGGTCGGAACGTCAGGAAGTCTGTGTGACGGTGCCGGAGAAGCGGGTATTTTGGCCGGAAGAGGAAGCAATAAGGTGTTATCGCCGCAGATGATCGATGAGAGCGAGGTTGTCATATTCTGGGGGCGTAATCCCCATACGACCCATTCGCATCTGTTGCCGTTTTTAGAGGGCAAAACGGTTATCGTCATCGATCCCGTTAAAACATCGATAGCTCAGAGTGCCGATTTGCATATCCAGATCAAACCCCATTGCGATTTGCAGTTAGCCTTATTATTAAGCCGTTTCGCGATCATAGAGGGGATTCACGATGAAGCGTTTTTGCAGGCGCATGCGAGCGAATACAACGATTTTTACGAATTGACTCAGAGTGTAAGGATCAAAGCGACCCTTGATTTTATCGATGTTTCTCTCGGACAGATCGGGGCGATACTGGAATTGATGAAAGGGAAAAAGTGTGCGATTTTGGTCGGTGTCGGTGTTCAAAAATACCGAAACGGCGCCGATGTGCTTCGCTCTATAGATGGATTCGGCGCCGTTATGGGACTTTTCGGCAAAAGAGGATGCGGCGTGAGTTATCTGGGCAACTCTTTATCGGGAATCGATCTGCCGTTTGAATCGCTATCCCGTCGTATCAGTAAGCCGACTGCCGATTTTTCGAAGTATAATTGTGTTTTCGTTCAGGGTGCCAATCCTTTGGCTCAGATGCCTAACTCTACCGGAGTGAGACATGCCTTTGCGTCGGCAGGCTTTACAGTCTATTTCGGGCTGTATGAGAATGAAACTTCGCGTTCGGCCGATTTGGTGATTCCGGCAAAAACGTTTTTAGAAAAAAATGATTTCCGCAGTTCATACGGTGATTATACTCTCCAGGAAATGCCGCAAATATTCCAGAGCGAAAGCGGTATCAGCGAATATGAGTTTACGAGCCGTTTGTGTAATGCCTTTGGGGTAAAATGGGAAGACGAGTCGTATTATCTCGATTTTTTCCGAAAGCAAATGGACGTTCGCGACGGCGTCGGATATCGTCGGAATATCCCTGAAATTCCCTATGAAGACGGATTTGAAAACGGTGAATTTGAGTTTTTGGACACCATTGATGCGGACCTCGATGATAATGAGGGTTTTTATCTCATTACTTCAAAATACGGACAAGGGCTTAATTCACAGTTTAAAAGGGCTGGCGGGGTGTATTTTCATCCCGATGCGGGATTTTATGAGGATGCGGTTGTCCAGCTTGTGTCAAACTCAGGCTCCGTGGAGATGAGGGTAAGGCATGATAATCGGCTGAGGAAGGATTGTCTCCTGATCTATTCGGGTACACCCGATGTGAATGTATTAACGCCGCCGCACCTTAGCTATGAGGGTGAGAGTGCGGTGTATCAAGAAATTAAAATAAAGGTAATAAAAAAATGACTAAAAATTTTGAAAACTATGTATTGCCGACGTACGCTCGTCAAAATATCAATTTTGTAGCGGGTAAAAACGCTGTTTTGATCGACAGCGAGGGGAAAGAGTACATCGATTTTGCCGCCGGAATCGCGGTGTGCAGTGTCGGACATGCCAATGAGCGGTTGACCAAAGCGATTTGCAATCAGGCGAGCAAAGTGATCCATGTCTCCAACCTCTATTACATCGAACCTCAAGCCGAATGCGCACGCCGTATAGTGGAAATGAGCGGGTATGACATGAAATGCTTTTTCGGAAACAGCGGTGCCGAAGCCAATGAGGGGGCGATCAAAATCGCCCGAAAATACGGAGAAGTGGACGCCCAACCGAAGCGCTATAAAATCATTACGTTGGACCACTCGTTTCACGGACGTACGATTACGGCGCTCAAAGCGACGGGACAAGAGTCGATGCATAACTATTTCGGGCCGTTCCCGGACGGATTCGTTTATGCCAAAAATATCGATGAAATCGAATCGCTGATCGATGAGCATACGGTAGCGGTAATGATCGAATTGGTACAGGGGGAAGGGGGAGTTCAGCCTCAGGATCGGGCCAAAGTACAAGCCCTCAGCGCAATGCTGAAATCGCGTGATGTTTTGCTGATGGTGGATGAAGTTCAGACGGGGATATATCGAACGGGCGAATTTTTAGCCTCTAATCTTTACGGAATCGAACCGGATGTCATTACCCTGGCCAAAGGGCTCGGCGGCGGTGTTCCGATCGGTGTCGTGATGACCGGCAAAAAAGATATCTTTTCTCCCGGAGATCACGGCTCAACGTTCGGAGGGAACTATCTCTCGACCGCGGCGGCCAACGAAGTACTGGATATCCTTGAAGAACTCAAAGAGAGCGGCGAACTGGATGAACATCTTCTCTATTTTGAAACATCATTGGCAAAGTTCGCGAAAGGGCATCCGGCTATCTTTTTGGAGCATGTAGGTCTTGGGATGATGCGCGGTCTTCGTGTGGTGGATGCGGATACATTGGGGAAAATTATCAATGCCTCACGCGAAGCGGGGGTCATCGTCCTCAAAGCAGGGCGTAATACGCTGCGTTTCCTTCCGCCGCTTACGATTACCAAAGCCGATATCGATGAGGGATTTGTCCGTCTTGAAAAAGCGATTGCAACATTATAAAATTCTGACTCGAAGAGGCAAGCGTTTCTAAGAAACATCGCTGAGCGAGCGGTTCCCTTGTTTTGTGCCATAGCGGCTAGCGTAGCCAAAGGGATGTATTCCTTTGGCGTTCAGAAAGGAACTTTCTATTGCTATTTAGTAAGTATATGAATGACTGGCTCTACGGAGCAGAGGGGTATTACGCGTCGTATCGTCCTATCGGAAAGAAAGGGGATTTTTATACGGCGGTCAGTACCTCAAAATTTTTCGGCGGGACGATTGCCAAGCATATCATTGCGCGCATAGATGAGGGATTTTTACGATCCGATTCGCTGATATGCGAGATCGGAGCCCATCACGGCTATCTTTTGGCCGACATAATCGAATTTATCCATACCCTTCGCCCGCAGTTGCTGCAGACGCTTCGGTTCGGGATTGTGGAACGTTTTGAGAATCTCCGTATCGCCCAAAAATCGTATTTTGACGAATCGTTCGGGAATGCGGTTTTTTTGGAACACTATAGCGATTTGTCTGAACTGAACGAACAATCGGTATTCTTTATCGCCAATGAGATTTTTGATGCCTTTGGCTGCGAGCTTTTTTACAAAGGAAAAATCGCTCGGGTAGAAAATCATGAAATACACTTTGATATAGACGATCCTAAAATATCCGCATTGGCTGAAAAATATAAGCAAGACCGCGGTGAGATCGCAGTAGGATACGAATCGTTCGCATCGGCGATGGAGAAATGTTCGAAGAAATTCGAGTTTATGAGTTTCGATTACGGCGAATTGGAAGCACGGAGCGATTTTTCGATACGCGTGTATCAGGCACACCAGACGTTTCCTTTGTTTGACGAAGCGCTAAACCGTGCTGAAGCTTACGGAAAAACCGATATCACGTATGATGTCAACTTTACCCATGTCAAAGAGGCTTTTGCGGAAGCGGGAGTGGGGTGCGCTCAGTATGCGACGCAATTGGTCGCATTGGTCGAGATGGGAATTCTGGATCTGCTCGCGATTCTCAAAGAGCACGCGGGTGAAGAGATTTATGCGCAAGAACTTGAAAAAGTGAAGATTTTGATTACCCCCTCTCTCATGGGAGAGCGGTTTAAGATGATTCGATTCGTTAAGGAATAGACGATGCGATTATGGGTGTTTTTATCGTTGGCTGTGAGTGTCGCGTTTGCCGGTGTACTGCATGATGCGGCCTACGAGGGCGACATCCAAAAAATGCGTACGCATCTGAGCCGGAATAAAAATGTCGATGAGCAAAATGGGGCGGGACTTACGGCATTGCACGTTGCAATTAAGATGGGCAATTTGAAAATATCGCAGTTTCTGCTTGATAACGGCGCCGACATCAACGCTCAGGATTTTCAGGGTAATACCCCCCTTATATTGGCGGTGAAGAAAAAAAATTTGGAGCTGGTCACCTTTGTCATCATACATCGCGCCGATGTCAATCTGGCAAACAATGACGGGATCACACCGCTTCATCAGGCGGCATTCAGCGGCAATGAACCGGTAGCCGATTTTTTACTCAAAGCGCATGCCGATCCACATCTTAAAAACAACGACGGTGCAACACCGTACGATTTTGCAATTGTTAAAAAGAATTTTGCCATCGCGCAACTGATCAGAATGTCAATGTAGGAGAATCTATGCAAATCAAAGTAAACGGTGAACTAAGAGAAGTAAGCCCCGGATCGACCATGCTTGACCTTATCCGATCTCTCGGACTGGAAGAGAGGGTTATGGCTTCGGCGCTAAACATGGAGATCGTCAAACAAGACAGATGGGGCGATGCCGTTTTAAAAGAGGGTGATACGATTGAGCTGCTGGATTTTGTCGGCGGGGGATGATGTAAACAATCGAGATTTGTAACTGTTCCAATACTATTAAGAATTATAATAGTAGAATAAAAAAAATGAAAATTCAAAGCCAAACCTGCTGTGAAGCAGGGACGGAAAGCTACGGGTCTCTTTAGAGATAGCCGGGTTGTCATTTATTGTCTTTGCTATTTAATGTTTATGAAATTGGAAAAAAATGCAAAGAATCGTCTTTAATAAAATTGCTCTTCTCATTATCCTTTTCTCCATCGGATTTTTGTTTCTCGAGTTCGAATACAAAAAATCCACCTATTTTCAAGAAAAAATATACGATCTGCAGCTTCAGTATAACGATAAAGTTAAGAGTTTATCGATCGGCGATGCGGTTGAGAACGATAAAATCATCCAGAAGATGAACGAAAATTTTGATGCAGAGTACAGCTGGTATGCCGTAAAAGATTTTCAGGCGGACAAATTCGGACCGTTTCAAGATGAAATTAAATCCCGGTTACCTCAAGAAGAATCTTTTGTCCTCTATCGTATGGACTCTATTCCTGCGAGCACCATACTTGTTTTTTCAGTCGTCAAAGATTCACAAAACAGACTTACCGGGTATGTCGTTTCAAAACGGTATGAAGGCGATATCAATAGAATCTACATCGAACAGTATTTAAAATTCATTTCGCTTATCATTGCTCTATATATCATCGGGATTTTTTACCGTAAGCATCTTCATTCTATCGCATTGCTCGATCAGTATAAAGCGGTTGTCGATAAAACCACGCTGCTCTCCAAAACCGATACAAAAGGGCGTATTACCTATGCCAACGAAGCTTTTATTACGCTAAGCGGATACAGTCTAAATGAGCTGATGGGTAAACAGCATAATATCGTACGTCATCCGGATATGCCCTCATCGGTGTTTAAAGAGATGTGGGAAACCATTAAAGAGGGCAATGTCTGGCACGGAAAGATTAAAAATCGAAAAAAAGACGGCTCCGCCTATATCGTCGATGCGACCATCATTCCGCAAAAGAATGAGAAGAATGAAATTGTTGAATACATAGCAATCCGACACGATATCACCGAATTTGAAGAGCTTAAAGAGCTCCTGGAAAAAGATTTGCAGGACAGCTCTCAGACACTGAATGAGAAGATATCACTGTTGGCTCAGTATGAAAGGGCGATCGAGCAGTCATCATCCTATATCCGTACCAACCCCAAAGGGATTATCACCTATCTCAATGACACCCATGAGCAGCTAACGGGATATGAAAAAGAAGAGCTTATAGGCTCGACTCACAAACGGCTGCGTGATGCGGCTACTCCAAGTTCCACCTATAAAGAACTGTGGGACACGATTCAGGAGAAGAAAATATGGAAAGGGATTATAAAAAACCGTACTAAAAACGGCGAGTGTATTTTTCTCGATACGATTATTGTTCCGATTCTGGATAAAAATGAAGAGATTCGCGAATACATGGGTATCCAGTATGATGTCACGGAACTTCTTTTGCTGCAAGAGGACATTGTGGATACGCAGCGCGAAGTGATCTATAAGATGGGCGAAATTGGAGAGACCCGAAGCAAAGAGACGGGAAATCATGTCAAACGGGTTGCCGAGTATTCACGCCTTCTTGCCATAAAAGCGGGAATGAGCGAAGAAGAGGCGGATCTTTTGTATGCGGCGTCTCCGATGCACGATATCGGTAAAGTCGGCATTCCTGACAGTATTTTGACAAAACCGGGCAAACTCGATGAGGGGGAATGGGAGGTTATGCGCAGCCACTGTGACATCGGATTCAATATATTAAAAAAATCCGAGCGTCCGATTTTAAAAGCGGCGGCTATTATCTCCTATCAGCATCATGAAAAATGGGACGGCTCAGGGTATCCCAGACGGCTTCAAGAGGAAGAGATTCATATGTTCGGGCGTATTACCGCTATCGCAGACGTATTCGATGCCTTAGGGACAAAACGGGTGTATAAAGAGGCATGGGATCATGATGAGGTGTTAGAATATTTCCGCAATGAAAGCGGGAAACATTTCGATCCGACGTTGACAAAACTGTTTTTGGAAAACATGTCGGAGTTCATCATCATCCGCGATAAGTTTAAAGATTAAGAGGGAGAGTGAACGACGTTAGGATTGTCGTTCAAGCAGCTTTTCATACTTTGTTTTTAAGATTAGATACTCTTTGTGAAGCGCTTCATACTCTTTTTTATAATCTATTTCGATCGTCTCTTCCGTATCAGGATTCGAAGCTTCGACGGGAGTGTTTTGAACTGAGGGGGTGAGAACAATATAGGTTACCTCTTTGCCGTTCTCTTCTTTAACCACGGTCTGAAGCTCTCCGTTCATCGTTTTTTTGACGACATTATGGATACTGAGCCGTTTTTTAGCGGCGTATTTTTGAATCGTTATAAGTTCGGGTGATTGCATTTTATACCTAAGTTATGATTTGGATTTTTCTAACGCTACCACGGCGATTGCATATTCGCCGTCATGGGTTATCGAAACAGACATGCCGGTAATCTTGAAGTTTTCGGATACACGCTGTGAAAGGGAGATGAGAGGAGCACCTTTTGGGGTTTTAGATAGGATGATATCGTGGAAACCGCATTCGCTTCCGATACCGCATCCCAAAGCTTTGGCACATGCCTCTTTAGCTGCCCAAAAACCGGCTGCATTACGATGATTTTTAATTAAAAGAATCTCATTGTCGGATAGAAATTTATGGAGTCCTCGATCGCCGAAACGCTCTAAAAAGTGTTCCATCCGATCTAGTTTTATGAGGTCGATGCCGATCATTGCACCACAAAGTCGGTGAAGTAAATATTTTTGACTTTGCCGTCTTTTAGACGTAAATTCAATTCGTTAACGATTTGCTCTTTGAGTTTCTCTTTACCCTTGACGGTTGAGATTTCTTCGAGAGATTTTGAACTTAAAATTCTGATAATGATATCGCGGAAAATAGGTTTCTTCTCTTCAAGCTCGGGAGAGAGCTCTTCACCACCCATTTCAAGATTGATTTCGCATTTGAGATAACGGCGGCCGCTTTCACTTAAAAGGTTTACCGTAAACCCGTCGAGAGGGAACATCAGACCGACTTCGGTCATTACTTCACCGCCCATCGGCGTTTCTCCGCTTCCTTCTCCCGAGTGTCCGGCTTCAGCACTATGGGAATCGGCGGCAACCTCTGTTTTGGGATGTTCTGCTTCCGCGGCCGCATCGTGGTTACCCATCATTAAGAAGGCGACGATCCCTCCGATGATTAAAATCAGAGCCAAAACACCGATAATAATGATCAGGAGCATATTTCCCGATTTTTTCTTCCCTTCTTCCGTTTCGTGTTCGTCTTTCTCTTTTTCCGCCATCCGTAGCTCCTAAGTAAAGTTAATTCTTTATTGTAGCGAGAAACTTATGAAATTTGCCACGTCTCATAATCGAAATTTTGGTAAACTTAGCAGATGAAAAGAAGGACATGTTGATGGTAGAGACACTTTTAGGCTATATCGGGCGCCCTTTTGTCCAAGGTTTTGAGGCAATTGAGCGTTTTGGCCTGTTTATTTTATTTCAATTACAGCTTTTTAAACTCTATCCGCTGGCATTTAAACGGTATAAAATCGTTTTGACTCAAATCGAAGTCATAGGATTGGGATGTATGGGGGTTATTACCCTTACGGCACTCTTTACAGGAATGGTGGAAGCGATTCAGCTTTATAACGGATTTCATCAGTTCGGTGCCGAAAATTTTACGGGATATACGATTTTTTATTCGATCAGCAGAGAACTCGGTCCCGTATTCGCTTCATTGATGCTGATTTCCCGCTCCATTAGCGCTATGGCGGCGGAGCTTGGGACCATGCGTGTTTCAGAACAGATCGACGCTATCGATATTTTGGGTGTAAATTCTAAAGAATATCTTATCACTCCCCGTATCATCTCAACGGTTATCTCGCTGCCGCTTTTGGTGATATGGTTTGATTTTATTGCTGTCGGTTCGGCCTATTTTATTTCGATAGGGGTTTTGGGGATCAATCCGGTCGCCTATCAAGACACGTTGATGCGTTTAGGCGAATTCGATGATATTATGACGGGTGTGATTAAAGCGGCGGTTTTCGGGTTTATCGTCAGTTCGATCGGTAGCTATATCGGTTATCATACAAGCGGCGGAGCACGGGGAGTAGGGCAGTCGACGATCTATGCCGTTGTCTACTCGGCGGTCGCGATTTTTGTCACCAACTATTTCTTATCCGCTTTATTTTTGTATTTGGACTGGTAGGAGAGCGACTTACTCTCCCACTTCGCTGAGCGGGCGGAACTGATAGCTGTCGGGATCGTAATAGTCGATGGCTCCCGTCTCGATATCGTAATACCATCCGTGGATAAAGAGTTTCTCTTCCTGGATTAGTTTTTTGACGTACGGGTAGGTCAAAAGATTTTCGATCTGCGTTACGATCGAGAGTTGCTCGGTTGCCCGCAGCAGCTCTTCACGCGTGGCATTTTCGCCCAATGCAAGCATTGCCATTGATTTGGCTTTTTCACCTAATGTAAGCCATTTTGCCGTATGGATCATCGAGGTGTTGCACGATGATTTATAGAGCGCTTCGATCGCACCGCAGTGAGAGTGGCCGCAGATGATGATTTCGGAGACGCCCAAAACCAAAACGGCATATTCGATCCCCGCAGCGGTGGAGTGAAAGTCTTCATCCGGTTTATATGGGGCGACAAAGTTACCGACGTTGCGGACGACGAAAAGATCACCCGGGTTCGATTGAATGATAAGGTCGGGAATAACGCGTGAATCAGAACAGCCGATAAAGAGGGCTCGGGGGTTTTGGCCCTCTTTAACCAGAGTAAGGAGCTGCGCTTCATTTTTTTTGAAGTAGGTTTGTTGGAATGTTTCGTTACCGTCCGCAAATTCTTTGAGGCGCTGAATACTCAAATCAGCGGCATTTTTGCTTAACGGCACTCTTCAATCCCCAAATATTTAATAATGGCATCGTACACTTTTCCCCCTTCGCGGTCACAATCGTCATGGTATTCGATCGTAATCATTCGTTTGCCTTCGGTGACGGCTCCACCGTAGATATTGGGTTTTAATGAACACAGCTGAGTACATTCGGAAATCGCTTTTTCTATGAGCTGATGTTCTTCTTCGGTGCTGTAAGCAAGAGAAAGCTTTGTGTATCGCTCTTCGGATTTATGGTCGGCAACAATAGAACATACTGGCATAAAAAGATCCTTCGTTTTAATTTAGTTATTATACGAAATTTAGGTTAAAACCACTCTAATAACTTGTTTACTTCGTCAATTTCGTAACATTTGACGGTAGTTTTTTCCAACGGTTTTTTAGGAATCAGCGCTTTGGTAATCTGTTGCGATGCCGCCTCTTTCAGCCGCTGATCGAGCTGATACACCTCTCGGATATCCCCGACCAGTGACACTTCGCCGATGAATACCGTCTCTTTGGAAATGGCGCGATTGCGAAAACTGCTGATGATGGCGGCGAGGATTGCCAAATCGGCGGAAGTTTCGGTGATTTTGATCCCCCCGGTGATGTTGATGAAAACATCATAGCTGTTGAGGGGAATTTCGAGTTTGCGCTCCAGAAGTGCAAGGAGCATATTGAGGCGGTTATTCTCGAACCCGGTCGCCTGACGTTTCGGATTGGGAGCATGGGTATCGCTCACCAGAGCCTGTACTTCGAGAACTATCGGGCGGGTCCCCTCCATGATGACGGTGAGGGCGGAACCGCTTTGAGACTTGGTACGGTTGAAAAAGCGCGATGAAAGGTCTTTTGCCGATACGAGCCCGTCGTGGCGCATCTCAAATACCCCGATTTCGCTGGTAGGGCCGAAACGGTTTTTAAATCCGCGCAAGATTCGCAGTTCATGGCCGCTGTCCCCTTCGAAATACAAGACGACATCGACCATGTGTTCCAACACGCGTGGCCCTGCAATGGAGCCCTCTTTGGTGATGTGTCCGATGATGAAGATGGCGATGCGGCGCTCTTTGGCGATCCGCATCAGATCAAAGGTGATCTGTCTCACTTGTGTCACCGAACCGGGTGCCGAAGCGATGGTTTCGGAATAAAGCGTTTGGATCGAGTCGATGATGATGCACTCATACGCTCTCTCATGCAACTCTGCAAGTACCTGTTCCAGCCGTATTTCGGCGAGGAGATAGAGATTGTCGACATTGGCACCCAGACGGTTGGCTCGGAGCTTGATCTGTCCTTCGCTCTCTTCGCCGCTGACGTAGAGGACGTTACGGTTTTGTTTCGCGAGGTTGGAACCGATTTTAAGAAGCAGGGTCGATTTCCCCACCCCCGGACTTCCGCCGATCAGGACGAGTGAACCCGGTACGACACCGCCGCCGAGTACCATATCGAGTTCGCTATCGTCGCTGCTGAAGCGTTCGGTATGCTCTTCGACGATTTGGGTGATCTCTTTGGCTTTTATCCCACCCGATGGCGAAGAGGTAGAGGTGAGTTTTATCACCTCCTGTTGCGCTTCACTCAGCTCGACAAAGCTGTCCCATCCGCCGCAGTTGGTACATTTCCCCATCCATTTCGGGGTGGTAAATCCGCAGTGCTGGCATTCGAAGAGGACGTTTTTTTTCTTTGCCATTAGTGTGCCGTTTCTTCCCCGAATATAGCATCCAAAATGCCGTCCACAAATTCGTATTTGTCAAACGGTATCAAATGTTCCGGCTGCTCACCGACACCGATGTAGAGGATCGGGAGGGATAGGGCGTAAGCGATAGAGAATACCGATCCCCCTTTCGCCGTTCCGTCGAGTTTGGTGATGATGATGCCGTCCACCCCGATCATTTCGTTAAACGCTTTGGCCTGAGCGATGGCGGAGCTCCCCTGTGTACCGTCGAGGATAAGAATTTTTCGTTGAGGGGCTCCCGTGTGGGCCTTGTCACAGATACGGACGATTTTTTTGAGCTCATTTCCCAAATTGGTCTGGGTATGAAGCCGTCCCGCCGTGTCAATAATGACCTGCTCGAATCCCCGTGCTTTGGCCGATTCGATCGTATCGTACGCAACGGCGCTCGGATCATGCCCCTGACGTGACGAGACAATCGGAATTTCCAGTTTGTCCGCCCATCGGGTGAGCTGCTCGATCGCGGCGGCACGGAACGTATCTCCCGCTCCGAGGATGACCCGCTCCCCTTTGTTCAGATGGTGTTGCGCCAGTTTAGCGATAGTCGTCGTTTTTCCTGCACCGTTAACGCCGATGATGAGGGTTACGGTCGGTTTGTTCGGATTGTCCGGCAATGAATTTTGAGCATAGGCTAGCGTTGCGAGAAGTTTGGAGCGTAGCTGATCGCGGGTAATATCGTTCTGATAGAGTTCTCGGAGGATGATTTCAACAAGATCGTATTCGACGTCGGCTTCGAGAAGGATATTCTCGAGCTCATCTTTCGATATTTTTGCTTTTTTTTCCGGTGCGATCGCAGCAATGGCTTCGATCGTCTTTTGCAGCCCTTTTTTGATAAAACTGAACATAGTTATTTCCCTAATGCCGCAGCGATATCGTGATCAATAATCTCTTCTTGGGTTGCTCCGGCATAATGGGTGACGTATTCGCCGTTTTTATACAGAACCATCAACGGAATCGGGAACTGCTGTCCTACGCCGATGGTGGATGCGATGGCTCGGGCGAGATCCTGATTGTCGGCCTTGTTGCTGATCAGGTATTGTCCCCCTTTGTATTTTTCACGGAATGCATCGAGTTCCGCATTGCTTTTGTCATCTTCGATGGTGATACCCATAATGATAAGATCGTCACCGTATTTTTTCTGTAAATTGCCCAAATGCATCACTTCGGCTTGGCACGGAGGGCACCAAGTCGCGAAAATATCGAAAAGTACTACTTTGTCTTCACCCGCATCAAGCGTGAAATTGGTCCCTCTTTTTTCAACGTTGTAGCTTTTTCCTTGGGTATCCATCAGGGTGAATTGAGCGGTTGAGACCATTGCTTCATCAGCAGATTCTTTTTTGTCGCATCCTTGAAACGCCAAAGCCAAAACAAACAGTGAGGTTAAAAAATGGGATATTCGCATACAAAACCTTTTTTAGAGTAAAATAATGAAGATTATAACGAAGCAAAGGTAAAAAGTGTCCAAAAGCGATTTCAGAATCGAATGTCTTAATCGGCAAAAAGCCCTTAGCCCTTATACTAAAAAGTATCGTGACGCTAAATTACGATCTTTACTGGAAAACATCTTAAAAAAGCTTCATGTGAAACGGGTATTGGTTTATTGGCCGATGGGATTCGAAGCGAATATCCGAAAAACCATTCATGCATTGCGCCCTAAAAAAGAAGTTTATCTGCCGTTTATGGATGGCGTCAGTTTCAAAATGGTACCATTTAGATACCCGTTGGAACATAAGGCTTTTGGGATTTATGAGCCTCGGGATTCGTATAGAAAATATAATTTAATAGATGTAGCAATTGTCCCTGTAGTAGGGGTAGACGGGTCACTGCGCCGAATAGGTTTCGGTAAAGGGATGTATGATCGATTTTTTCCGACCCTGAAAACGAAACCGTTTACGATATTTATTCAGTCTTGCGCGTGTCGAACGATGCAAAATGTATGTGATGATTATGATGTGCAAGGAGACCTGCTCATTACCCCTCATGGGGTGCAAAGCATGAGGAAAACCAATGTTAAACGAACTACTCGTCGGGGGCGGAGTCGCCCTCACCAGCGGGTTGGTCGGATTTTTAATTTCAAAAAAGATTACCGCAACACAATTTGATCTTTATCTGGAACAGGCGAAAGCCAAAGCCAAAGCAATTGAAAATGAAGCACAGATGATTTTAGAGCGTGCTTCACTGCGTTCCCGAGAGATTGAAAAAGAGGCGCAAAAACAATACGATGAAACGTATGAAAAAGTTAAAAAAGATCTCTCTTCGCGTGAAGATAAAATAGCACGTACAGAGCGCGAATTTGAGATTCTTCGACAAAGCGAAGAGGAAAGAATTGCTCAGGAACGATCGTATATTGAAAATAAACGGCTCAATTTAGAACGTAATGAGCGTACTTTAGAGAAATTAAAAGAAGACTACCGCCAAAAAAGTGAACAGTTAAGGGGGATTGTCGAGCAGCGCGCCGGATTGAGCGTGAACGAAGCGAAAACAATTTTACTCGATCAAGTACGTGAGAACGCACGATTGGAACTGGCACGCGAAGTGCGTGTTTTAGAAGAACAGACAAAAGAGCAGCTGAAGCGTAAAGCCAACTATATTTTGGCGCAGGCGACCTCCCGCTTTGCGGGAGAATATGCAGCCGAGAGGTTGATCAGTGTGATCCATCTCGATGATGACGAGCTAAAAGGGCGAATTATCGGCAAAGAGGGACGCAATATCAAGACCCTTGAAATGGTCAGCGGAGTCGACATCATCATCGATGAGACCCCGAATGCCATTATTGTGAGTTCATTCAACCTGTATCGGCGGGCAATCGCGGTGAAGACCATTGAATTGCTGATACAAGACGGACGTATCCAGCCGGCGCGCATCGAAGAGGTATACCAAAAAGTATGCGACGAATTCGAAGAAGCGATGCAGCGCGAAGGGGAAGATATTATCTCCGAACTGGGGATTCAAGGGGTCCATCCTGAGCTTACAAAGCTTATCGGACGGCTCAGATTCCGATCCAGCTACGGTCAAAATGCCCTGGCCCATACTCTCGAAGTGGCTCATTTGGCAGGTATTATGGCCGCTGAGATGGGGGGGGATATCAAACTTGCCCGCCGTGCGGGACTGTTGCACGATATCGGAAAAGCCCTGACCCAAGAAAGCGGCGGGAACCATGTCGATATCGGGGTTGAATTGTGCCGACGCTACAATGAAGATCCTGTCGTCATTAATGCCATTTATGCCCATCACGGGTATGAAGAGATCAAAAGCATCGAGTGTGCGGCGGTATGTACCGCCGATACCCTCTCCGCAGCCCGTCCGGGGGCCCGTCGCGAAGTGCTGGAAAGTTTCTTGAGACGTGTCAGCGAGATCGAAGAGATCGCGACTCAAAAAGCGGGGGTCAAGCAGGCGTATGCGATCAATGCGGGACGTGAAGTGCGCGTTATCGTCAGTGCGCAAAGCGTCAACGATGATGAGACGGTATTGATCGCCCGGGAGATTGCCGATGAGATTTCACAAAAAGTGCAGTTTCCGGGTGAAATCAAAGTGAGTGTCATCCGAGAAAGCAGAGTTGTCGAGTATGCACGATAGGTTATCGTGCCATTTCGATAGCTATCATTCCTCGTAAATCTCCCATTTTATAGCCGGTTGCCTTGTCTTCAGGGTAGGCGGTATGAATCGCTTTTGCCAATTCCCCCTCCACATTTCCATGACATTTCAGACACGCTTCATTGTTAATCACAATCGGTTTATAGAACATGACACTGTTCTCTGAAACAGTAACGACTTTATGAGAGGGGAGGGGCTGGCCGTTTTTAACCAGTTTTTCCCATTCATGTAAAAGAGTTGTCTCCTCCGCATTTGCTTTATTCACCGGATTGCGGTAGTTGATACTGACCCGTTTGATGGATGTTTTTGACTCTTTGGCTACTTGTTCCGTCAGTGTTAAGGCATTTTGAGAACAAAAATGGAGCGCTCCCATAGCTCCGGTAGTTTGCATTTGTGTTTTTAATTCACCGCCAAGCTTTTGGAGCAATGCATTTGAAATCTGATTCCCTTTTAGGGCTATTTGCTCTTCTGATGAGGGTGATGCGATCAAAAGTGTGGAAGCTAGAGTGAGAGGAATGACGGAAAAAAGTCTCATTATTATATCCTTAGATTATTATTTTAATAATTTTATCGGATATATTTTATGTCTTAACTAATACGCTTAACTTAAGTGCTCTTCTTCAGAATCATCATACGGATCAAGGTGGATCAGTGCGTACACGTTATTTTCAGGAAAAAGATTTTTCAAACCAAGCTCGATGCGATCTCCCACCATATGGGCATCATACAAAGAGGTACTGATACTAAAAACGATATGGACACTCAGGTAGATATCACTTCCTGAGCGGCGGGTACGTAAATCATGGTGGCTGCTGATATCGAGTTGAGAGTTCAAAAGCTTTGTAATCTTGGCAACGCTATCAGAATCGAGCGCCGCATCAAGAAGCATCAAAATCCCCTCTTTTATGAGAGGAAAAGCGGAATAGATCATATAAATACTGATTCCGATCCCGAGTAACGGATCGATAAACGTGTATTCGGTAAAAGAGATAAAGACGAGCGAGACTAAAACGGCACCATTGCTGAGTAAATCGGTTTTGTAATGGAGGGCGTCGGCAGCAATTACCATGTTTCCTGTTTTGTTTGCAACATGATTGAGAAAGAAAACCAGCCCAGCCGTGATGATGAGCGATACTATCATCACCCCTATCGAGAGATCCAAATGCTCTATGACACTCCCCTGAACCATTTTTGAGATGGCGGTGTAGAGGATAAAGAGTGCCGAAAGACTGATAATAGTCCCTTCGATGACGGCGGCGAGAGGCTCAAGCTTGCGGCGGCCGAAGTTAAAATTCTCATCCGGTTCTTTGTCCGAATTGTGAAGGGCAAAATAGTTAAAGAGTGATACGACCATATCAAGGAGTGAATCGATAGCAGAGGCTAAAACGGCGACGGAGCCGCTGATGATGCCGACGGTTAGTTTAAACGTCACTAACAAAAAGGCAACAATAGTGGAAATAAGGGTGGCTTTTTTTTCTATTCGCATGGGGGTATTTTAGCCTATTCTGGATAAAATTATACGACCAAATCGAAGGAAAAACTATGGATCTTACTGCGGTACGCCAAGAACGCTCAAAATGGATGACATGGAAAAATATCGCTCCGTTACGTGAAGCGTTGAGTCAGCTTCCACAGGTTGAGACAAAGGTCGAACTTGGAAATACCGTCGCCGTTTCATCTGAAAGTGACGTCGACATAGAAGAACTTGAACGTATTGCACGGCTGATGATGCCGTGGCGAAAGGGGCCGTTTGATTTATTCGGCCTTTTTATCGATACCGAATGGCGCAGTGATCTCAAATACAATTTTCTCCGTCCCCATTTCAATCTCAGCGGCAAAAAAGTGGCCGATATCGGGTGCAACAACGGCTATTATATGTTCCGTTTTCTCGAAGACGCTCCGGCAAAAGTGGTCGGATTTGACCCCTCGGCTCTTTTTAAATCGCAGTTCGATCTCATCAACCATTTCGTCAAAAGCGATATCGTCTATGAGCTTTTGGGGGTGGAACACCTGCCGTTTTACGAAGAGAAATTCGATGTCATTTTTTGTCTGGGGGTACTTTACCATCGCAGCGATCCCGTCGCGATGCTTAAAGCTCTTGGTCAAGGTTTGGCAGAGGGGGGCGAGATTTATCTCGATACCTTTATCATCGACGGGGACGAGCCGGTCGCCCTATGCCCGAGCGGAAGCTACTCGAAAATCACCAACGTTTATTTCGTTCCGACACTTAAAGCGCTGGAAAACTGGTGTATCCGTGCCGGATTTACCTCCTTTGAAGTGCTGGGAACCGTCGTAACAACTTCGGACGAACAGCGCAAAACACCTTGGATCGAATCGCAAAGCCTTGAAGATTTTCTCGATCCTGCCGATAGTACCAAAACAGTAGAGGGATACCCTGCCCCTAAGCGGGGATACGTACGGATTAAAAAGGGATAATTTTGGCAAAAGAGCACTCTGATAATATCGATGAACTGATTCAAGTCGCAATAACACCGCAGACGGCATTAAATACCCATGAGAGGATCAATACGGTTTACAGCGGCGAAATCGTTAAGATGGAAGCCGGATACGCAAAAGTGATGCTCGAAACGATAGAAGGTATGCGTGCCGATGATTTGGGACTGGTTCACGGCGGATTTATTTTCAGTGCCGCCGATTTTGCCGCAATGGCGGCGGTCAATGAACCCAATGTCGTGTTGGCGTCATGCAACTGCCTATTTCTGGCTCCGGTGAGAGTAGGGGATACGGTTACGTTTGAAGCGACCGAGCACCAAAAAGAGGGGCGAAAGCGTAACGTAACGGTTCGCGGCTTCGTCCACGAGATCAAGGTGTTCGAAGGGGAGTTTAAAACCGTCGTCACCGAACGCCACGTACTGCGTTTGGATCTGATGAAAAATATCGAGAATTAAATAGCGCGAAGCCAGTAGTCGACGTTGCGCTGTTCCGCAGCGATGGAGGTCGGATTTCCGTGGCCGGGGTAGAGCGGTTTATCGATCGTCCATCCGGAAAATCGTTTCAAACTTTGACGCATCGCTTCACCGTCGGAATAGGGGAAATCCCACCGTCCGATAGAGCCTTCAAACAAAAAATCTCCGCTGAATATCGCATCGCCGATTTCGATCATCGAACACCCCGGGCAATGTCCCGGAAAATGGTGGAATTTGACCTCGATCCCGCCGATATCGAAAGTTTGATCCCCTTCGACGGCTATATCGGGAGTGGAAGGGGGAAGCCCAGGCATCCACGTGCTGTTTTGAAGGAGCATCATGTCCCCTTTGGGGGTATAGAGGGGGATGTTCAGCTTCTCTTGCAGCTCACTGTTGCTCCAGACGTGGTCGAAATGTCCGTGGGTATTTAAAATGGCTATCGGGTTTGTGACATTCGCCATGACCCATTCGGTCGCCCCCATCCCCGGATCGATGATGATTTCTTTTCCGTCCTCTTTAACAATATAGCAGTTGGTTTGATAGTCGCCCATCGGGCGTTTTAGGATTTCCATCATAGGCTCTTTTTTAGTCGGATTGTAACATAAATAGGATAGGGCATTGTCCTTTGCTATAATATTCATATCTATGGATTGAGTGTTGATTTGATAGTGAGAAGGGAAGAGAATAATGAAAATAGATAAGGTATTTCAATGAATACTGAAATTATCCATTATTTTCACACTTTATCAAAAGATGATGACGGTCACTTCATTATCGGCATGATCGATCAGATCATCATCGATACCATCAATGCAAAAGTCTCCTATGTCGTCATCAGCGAAGTCAGTTTGATCAAAAATCTAACGCATCATAGAGATTTGGAAATTGCTGACTATATGAGACTTTCATACATCATAATGAGACATCATGTTGTAGTTCGAGACGGCGAAAAAACGGTAGGTGTCGTCCATATCGAAGAGGATAAATACTATTTTGCACTCAAAGCAACGGCATCGGGTGAGACGGTTTTTTTAACGTCGTTTAGAAAAACAAGTGATACGGATTTAAAACGGTTGAAGAAAAAAGTGGAAAAGAAAAAAGCTGTTTTGATTTTCGGGAGTTTGTGAAGCCAAAAGGCGAAGGACTCTCATCCCCTTCCAAAACCCGTTCCTAATTAAAGGCGGTACGGCCGAGAGATTCACCGCGTCTTCCTTTTGGTATCGATAAAATTATAGCACAATTTTAGAGACAATATAAACACGATTCAAATAGATTGGATTATATCATCCGATCGAAAACTTGACGTTTGAGAGTTCTTCGGGTCTATTTCTCTGCATGTCGTATATCCCCTCGAAACTGTAGGGGAACTGCCCGTTAAACTCCCCGATCTTCGCTCCGCTCGCCGTCGTCTCGGCGTAATAGAAATCTTTTCCGTCCATTCTCAGTTTGGCGTTGAGAAACGGTACATGATCGGGATCTCTCAGATGAACGGCGACGAAAACATGGTGGGGGACATAGACGAAACGGTACTCTATTCCCCGCTCAGTGAGCAACGAGGCGAAGAGATTCGATTTATCATCGCAGTCTCCCCAGTTGGTTTTGACGACTGAGAGAGCGTTTCGGCTCGTGTAGTCGGTACGGTAGGGGATAGCGGTGACGTAGTCGAACAGTTTTTGGGCTTCGCACCCCTCATCACCGTTGCACCCCTGTGTAAGCCGTTCGGCGAGAGGGGCGAGTTCCCCCTCCCGTGCCAGATTGGTTTTGATCACCATTCCGTTTAGCTCGATAACTCCTCGATCATACAGGCTCACAAATTGTGAAGAGTTCTTAGGATGATAGGCTCGCAGGTCGCGCGTCTCGACCCATGTCATCGACATCCCCGCATAGGTGAACATTCCTACGACGCTCCCCACGCCGAGTATACTGATAAAGCCGGCTTTGGAGGTTTGCACTGAACGTGCGGAGGCGGTTTTAGCCGATTTGAGAATTTCGCGATAGACTGCAAACGCAATGAGCGCAATAATTGCGATTTTTAGCCACAGATCCATAATGCCTCTTTATCGCTTCGTTTCATCCGCTTGATGGCACGTTCGCGTTTGAGCGCCGTGCTTTTGTCATGGCAGTTCTCCTGATACATCAGGGTAACGGGACGACGATAGCGGGTGTATTTCGCCCCTTTATCGGACGTGTTGTGTTCCAACAGCCGTTTTTCGATGTCCAGAGCGATTCCCGTATAGTAGGTATCGTCGCTGCATTTGAGGATGTAGAGGGTGTAGGCTTTGTCGGATGATTTCATAAAAGAGAGTATAGCAAAGAAAATTTCATGAGTGGAATATGACACGATATAATGGCAGCTATGGAACTGTACAGCACTTTAGAGACACTTTTGACTACCTCCGATCCCAGAGAGAAGATAGCCCTTTTCAGAGATTTTTACGCTGCGTATCATCGCGGTGAGATCATGCGGGATATGACAGCTTCTCCTGTCGTATTTACTCACCCCTCCTACCGTGATTTTTGTACCGTGATCGATCCCAAAGAGGTTCCCAGACGGACGAAACTCAACACTCCCCACGGTCAGACGCTCCTGCTCCATGCGATCGCCCATATCGAATACAGTGCGATCGATTTGGCGCTGGACGCCGTGTACCGCTTTCGTGAATGCGGGGAAGATTTTGAACACGACTGGCTCGTCGTGGCGGAGGACGAGGTACGCCATTTCGAGATGATCGAGACGCTGCTGGGCGAACTCGGGAGCCATTACGGCCAATACCCGGTGCACGACGCACTGTTCGAAGCCTCCATGCGTACCCTCGATTTGCTGGAGCGGATGGCGGTGGTACCACGGTATCTCGAAGCCAACGGGCTGGATGCGACGCCGCAGATTTTGACCAAACTGCACCCTTACCGCAATGACGCGATGATTGAGAAAATTATTGCCGCGCTTCATGTCATTTTGGAGGAAGAGATCGACCATGTCCGAAAAGGGGATAGATGGTTTGAATACGCCTGCGCCCAAGCCGGAAAAGAGACGTCGTGCTATTTCGAGATCATCGAAAAACACTATCCCAACAGTTTTCCCCGCAAAATCAATATCAACTGCGCGGCACGTAAGATGGCGGGATTCGGTAAGGATGAGCTAAACCGTATTTCGTTTACGAAGTGTTGACTTCTTTGAGAAAAATATTAGTTATAATACAAATTGTTAATACAAAAGTAAGGTTAAGCGGTGGGTAAATACGAGCTAATAAGCCGATATTTGTGCGAATTTCTGGGTCAGGAAGTCCGTAAAACAGGTCTGCAAAAAGTGGTTGTGGGACTGAGCGGAGGGATCGATTCGGCCGTGGTCGCGGTATTGGCGCATCGTGCGTTCGGTGATGATTTGCTGTGTATCAAAATGCCTTCTCACTATTCATCGAAGAGTTCACTGGACGATGCGGATGAATTATGCGGCACTTTCGCCCTTAGATCGGAGACTCACAGCATCGAGCCGATGCTTAGAGCGTATGAATCTTCCGATATGTCACCGCTTCGGGTCGGGAATCTCTCAGCACGGTTACGGATGGTAACATTGTTTGATATATCGGCACGCGAAGGGGCTTTGGTTCTGGGAACCAGTAATAAAAGCGAATTGATGCTCGGATACGGAACCCTGTACGGCGATTTGGCCAGTGCGGTCAATCCCATCGGAGATTTGTATAAGACCGAAGTATTTGAGCTGGCCCGTTATTTAGGAGTACCGAGTTCGATTATCGACAAACCGCCTTCCGCGGATTTGTGGGCGGGGCAGAGCGATGAAGCGGAGATCGGATACCCCTACGCCGATTTGGACCGTGTGTTGAAACGTTACGTTGAAGAGCGTCATACGGTGGAAGAAATTGTCGCGGATGGTGAAAACCCTCAATTAGTCGATATGATAGTGACAAGAATCTATAAGAATCAGTTTAAACGCAAAATGCCTTTAATTGCCAAGTTGACTTCACGAACGCCTAACCATGATTTCAACTACCCTAGAGATATTACACTTTAGTGCCATAGCGGCTAGCGTAGCCAAAAGGATTGTATTCTTTTGGTGTTCAGAATAGAATAACAAGGAAGAGAAAATGAGTATCCCATTTTACCGTGTCGATGTCGGCGGAGATGAACGCGAAAAGATTGACGAAGTATTCGACGGAGAAGCGCCGAATATTGTTGAAGACTTGGAAGCGGCATTCGAATCGTATGTCGGTGCTTCGTATGCACTGGCAACGTCGCACGGTACGGCTGCCCTTCATTTGGCGATGCTGGCCATCGATCTCAAGCGGGGCGATAAAGTGATTTGTTCGATCAATGCCTATCCCTCTATTCCCGAAGTTGTACGCCATTTTGATGCCGAACCGATTTTTATCGATATCAACCCGGACACGTTTACGATCGATTTGGACAAACTCGAAGCCTATTTGGGCGAAAACAAATCCAAAAAACTCAAAGCGGTGATCGTCTCGCATGTGGCGGGACAATGTGTCGATTTGGATCGATTGTACTCGATTGCCAAACAATACGACGTTAAAATCGTCGAAGACGCCTCAGATGCGCTTGGGGCAACCTATAAGGGTCAAAAAATCGGCTCGACGGGTGCCGATATCACCTGTTTCGATTTCAGCCCCCATTTGCGGCACAACGTCTGCAACGGCGGAATGCTCGTCTGTGATGACGAAGAGATCATGGAGCGGGCAAAATCGCTTCGCAACCATGCGATGGTGATCGAAGATGAAGGGTTGGGATACATTTACGATGTCGTTGATATTGGCAGTCAGTATATGATGAGTCCGCTGGATGCGGCGACGATTCTCGTTCAGCTTGAAAAGCAGGATGACAATATAGAGCGTCAGCGCCAAATTGCCGAAATCTATAACGAGCGTCTAGCCGATGCTCCCCATATCAGACTTCCGATCGCCAATGAGGAACACCCTTATTCGCTGTATATCATCAAGGTCGATAAAAACCGCGACTCGTTCGCGCGTGAACTGGCCGCGCGGGGGATCGAGTGCGGATTGCACTATATACCGCTTCATTTGCTCAGTTATTACAAATCGAAGTATTCTCTGCGGGTTAACGATTTCCCGATTGCGCTGCGCAACTACCAGCAGGTACTCTCAATCCCGAACTATGCGGCGCTCAGCGACGATGAGGTCGAGGAGATTTGTGACGCAATTTTGGATGTAGCTTCTACACGCGTTTGAAACGGTTCTGGATACTTTGGGGAGAACGGTATCTATACACCCCATCGCTATTCCAAAAAATTCTCTCCGTACTGCTTTTACCTCTTAGCTGGATTTACTGTCTCGGCGCCTATATCCGCTACCGGCGCAGTAAACCGAAATCTCTGGGAATACCGGTCATCAGCATCGGCAATCTAACCGTCGGCGGGAGCGGAAAAACGCCGGTCGTCATCGAGATGGCGAAACTGTTTGAAAAGCCCGCCATCGTATTGCGCGGATACGGACGGCAAAGCAAGGGGATGGTTGTCGTCAAAGACAAATCGACCATACTGTGCGACGTGATCCGAAGCGGCGATGAAGCGATGCTGTACGCCGAGCTTCTCGGAAGCGCCGTGGTCATCGTCAGTGAGATACGAGAGCGGGCAATCGCTGAGGCCAAGGCTATGGGATGCGAAGTGGTATTGCTCGATGACGGGTACGGCAAGCATACGATCGAAAAGCTCGATCTTGTCATCGCGGTACCGACGCCGAATCCGTATTGTCTCCCTTCCGGTCCGTACAGAGAGCGGCTGTGGAGCGGTAAAAACTCTATGATACTGATGGAAAAAGTCGCTTTCAAACGCTCCGTATCCGTTAAAAATCCGACCGATAAAATGGTGCTGGTGACGGCTATCGCACGACCTGAGCGGCTTGACCCGTTCTTGCCGGAAGTGGCGGAGAAAATCTATTTTGAGGATCACCATTTTTTTACGCAAGGCGAACTTGAAATAATAATAGAGCGTACCGGCGCGACCAGTCTATTGGTAACTTCAAAAGACTTGGTTAAAATGTCGCCTTATAAAAAATTCAACCTTTCCGTTTTGGAACTCTCCATAGTCTTGGACGAGACATTGATAACTACTGTTAAGGAATATGTACATGCAGCGCAAAATTGATACCGTAAAAACCTTGATGGACGCGATGCCGTTCATCAAAGAATTTCGCGATGAGATCGTTGTTATTAAATACGGCGGTTCGGCCCAAAGTTCGGATGAGCTGAAAGCCAAATTTGCCCAGGATATCGTATTACTTCACCTCGTTGGGGTAAAAGTAGTCATCGTTCACGGCGGAGGAAGCCGTATCAGCCAGCTTTTGGGCGATCTGAAAATCCCGACCGAATTTATCGACGGGGAGCGTGTCAGCACCCCTGAAGTGATGCGGATCGTCGAGATGGTTCTCAGCGGCGAGATCAATAAAGAGATTACCTCTTTACTCAATTCTCACGGAGCTAAAGCGATCGGAATCAGCGGTAAAGATGCCCACTTTCTGATGGCAAAACCGAAAGATGAAGCTAAATTCGGTCTGACAGGACGGGTTGAGTCTGTCAAAGCCGATGTTATCCACAACCTTCTTCGCGAAGGGTTCATCCCCGTTATTGCCCCGATCGGAGCCGATGATGCGGTGGGACATCCGGGATACAATATCAATGCCGATCTTGCCGCATCGGCGGTCGCGGCGGCAATAGGTGCCTGCAAAGTGATCTTTATGACCGATACCCCGGGCGTTTTGAATAACCAAAAAGAGCTTCTCTCTACCCTTAGCGAAGCACAGGTGGAAACCCTCAAAGCCAACGGAACGATTCACGGCGGGATGGTTCCGAAAGTGGATTCATGTCTCGAAGCGGTGGACGGCGGGGTCAAAAAAGCCCATATCATCGATGGGCGGATCGAGCATGCGATCTTGCTCGAACTCTTCACTTCGGACGGAGTAGGGACGCAGATTACGCTATAAATTTTGAGTGTGAATAGTATCTAAAAAGTATTCCCCGCTCAGGGGAATGAAGAAAATTAAATGAAATCGACTTTCGTTACGTGGTGGTTCAGTCCGAGTTCCGCAGGGGTGCATCCGAGTGCGAGACCGACCATTTGCTGCATATGAAGGACAGGAAGGGAAACTTCACGGCCAAGAGCAACAGAAGCATGATGCGTCTGCGTATCGAGTTTAAGGTGACAAAGAGGACACGGTGTTACCATCCAATCCGCATTCGCATCCATCGCGCCGGCTACGGCATTCCCGGTAAGCAAAGCTGCTGTGCGAGGTGCTTGCAACTCTGCATGGAAACCGCAACATTTAGTTTTTTCCACATAATCCACGCTTGCTCCGCCGCAGGCAACGATAAGATCATCGAGTGATGTCGGTTTATAAGCGCTTTCATGACTTTTATGAGTCTCATTTTGAAGTTCTGAGGGACGGATATTGTGACATCCGTAGAACGGTGCAATGTTAAATTGGCTTAACGGTTTAACCACCATCTCTTTGATCTTATCCAAACCGAAATCATCGATAATGGCATACAGGAAATGGGTGATTTGAGAAGTCCCTTTGTACTCTAATCCTACTTCAGCGAGCTTTTCGTTTACTTTTGCTTTTAGCTCTGCATTGTGATCGAGTCGGTGCTTGGTCATAGCGGTATTGAGCTGGCACGTATTACAAATCGTTACCATGGTAAGACCGTGTTTTTCAGCATACGCGATGTTACGCGCATTTAAAACCAAAGATAAAAAGTCATCGTAATCTTGCAAGTGCGAAGCACCGCAGCAAGAAGCTTCGGTGAGTTCTACAAGTTCGATTCCTAGCTTTTTTGCAACGGCCAACGTCGACATCATCTGCTCGGGCGTACTCTCTTTTGCGGTACAGCCGGTAAAAAGTGCGTATTTTAATTTTTCCATTGGGTACTCCCTAAAACTTTACGGTTGATGAAGATTTGATTAGCTTTTTGATCTCATCTAATTTATCGGCTTTTGGCATATTCCATGGCAATACGATTTTACCTTTGGCAAACATTTTAAGAGCGACAGGGACGTGTTTGAGAACACCGATATTTCCTTCAGAATAACGTACGAGTTCACCTTCGTCCAATAGACCGTGTTTTTCGATCGAGTGGGCGAATCCGACGGCATGGCGTGTCGCAACATTGTTTTTCGCGATACCCGCTTCAAATACCATGTTGTGCAGTTTGGTGATTTTTTCGATCGGATTGACCTCTTTCGGACAAACTTCCGCACACTCCATACATTTGACACAGTCCCAAACCCCTTGGGCTTCCTCATTGACGACATGAAGACGCTCAACAGAAGCCTCGTCACGTACATCGGCACTGAAACGGTATGCCGCAGCGAATGCCGCCGGGCCGAAGAAGCTGTCATTGACCTCTAATGCAGGGCAAGAGTAGTGACACGCGCCGCATTGGATACAGTAGTCGGCTTCGAGAAGTTTTTCGGCATCGTGAGGACTGACTAAGTGCTCTTGCGCCGGATGCTCTTCGATGTCGCTGACGAGGTACGGTTTTACTTCCGCATGCTTGTCCCAGAAATCTTTTTTATCGATGATCAAGTCTTTGATAGCCCGTTTCGTGCTAAGAGGCTCGATGATGATTTCATTTCCGAAGGTCTCTACGAGATCAAATAAACGTGTTTTACACGCAAGAATCCCTTTTCCGTTGGCTTTGATGGCACAAACACCGCAGATACCGTGGCGGCAGCTTCGGCGATACGAGAGGCTTCCGTCGTGGTCCCATTTGATACGGTTGAGGATGTCGAGGACAACCTCTTCGTGCGTTACGTCGAGAGTATAAGTATTATAGTAAGGAAGGTAATCGGTCTCTTCGTTGAAACGGAAAACTTTAAACGTCACTTGTTGAGTTGTGATAGTATCCATGCCGTTCTCCTTAATATGATCGTGCTTTGAGTTCATGGCGGCCTAGCGTGACATCCATGTAGTCAAGTTTGATATTTCCGTTTTCATCCATGTACGCCATGGTGTGTTTCAAGAAATTTTCGTCATCACGTGTCGGGAAATCTTCACGGAAGTGAGCACCGCGGCTCTCTTTGCGATCCAATGCGCTGGCAACGATAAAGAGAGAGTAATCAAGCATGTGACCGAATTCGATCGCTTCTTGAAGCTCTGTATTGAAAATTTTTGATTTGTCCGAAATACGGATGTTTTTGTAACGTGCACGCAAATCTTTCAGGATTTCCATTTGTGCTTGCAAGGTTTCGGCGGTGCGGAAAACACCGGCGTTATCGGTCATCGATTGTTGAAGCTCTTCACGAAGGGCGCTAACCGATTCTTGGCCGTTATTGGTAAGAACCCACTCCATCTCATCGATCATACGCTGTGCATCCGCTTCGCTTGCCGGGTGCAATGTGAGACTGCCTACTTCCTCTACCATTGTTTTACCGACAAAACGTCCGAACAGCAACGCTTCGAGAACCGAGTTGGCTCCGAGACGGTTTGCACCGTGGACAGATGAACATGAACACTCTCCCGCCGCATAGAACCCTTCGACAAATTCAGAATTGTTTTTGCGGACATGTCCGTGTTTATCCATCGGGATACCGCCCATAGAGTAGTGAGCCGTTGCCGAGATCAAAATCGGCTCTTTAATCATATCAAGTCCGAGGAACGTGATCGCAAGATCGCGAAGTTCCGGAAGACGTTCCATGATTTTCTCTTTACCCAAATGGACGAGATCGATGTAAACGGCATCTTTACGGGGACCGACACCGCGGCCTTCACGGATCTCTTGGATAATCGCGCGGGCAACAACGTCGCGTGATGCGAGCTCCATAGCATTCGGTGCGTATTTTTCCATAAAGCGCTCACCGAGTGAGTTAAGGAGTTTCCCCCCCTCACCGCGTGCCGCTTCCGAGATCAAAACACCGTTTCCTGAAAGTCCTGACGGGTGGAATTGTACGAATTCCATGTCTTCGAGCGGAAGACCGTGACGCGCTACGAGTGAAAGACCGTCACCGGTATTTGCATGAGCGTTTGAGTTGATTTTGAACGCACGGGCGTATCCGCCGGTTGCAAACATAACCGCTTTGGCATTGAAAATCGCTTTTTCTGAGTTACGGATGTTGTAGGCGCTGACACCGTACACTTTCCCTTCGTTATACAACAAGTCGGCGACATACCACTCATCCCAGAATTCGACGCCTTCGCGGAACGCTTGTTCATAAATGGTTTGAAGAAGCGTCAACCCCGTACGGTCTTTTGCAAAGCAGGCGCGCGGTGAAGATTGTCCTCCGAACGGACGCTGTGCGATCGTACCGTCTTCGTTACGGCTGAATGCCGCACCCATACGCTCTGCCCAACGGATTGTCTCCGGTGCTTTTTCACACATAAACTGGACAACATCCTGGTCTGCAAGATAGTCAGACCCTTTTACGGTATCGAACTCATGAAGTTCAACGCTGTCGGCTTCGCTGAATGCCGCGTTGATTCCCCCCTGAGCTGCACCTGAGTGGCTCCGTAACGGGTGTAGTTTTGTGACGACGGCAACTTTTTTGCCGGCTTTTTGCAACTCGCGAGCTGCAGCACATCCGGCTAGTCCTGCTCCGACAATCACCGCATCATAAGTATAAATGGGAATACTCATACGCCTTCCTTGTTGATAAAATCTGTGGACGATTATAGCGCGCCGCTCCTTGGGTAAGATTAAAAAGGATTATAGTGTTTGCTAAGGATTGAAACTCTTAATTGTTGTCCGAAATAGTAACAGTAATGGCATCGAAGCTATCTTTTGTGAGTTAAAAAGTTACAGTTCAGGATAGCCGAAAAGGGGATATCCCTGATAAATTCGGATATAAAAAGAGAAAACCGACGTTTTAACAGAACCGTAATCTCATTTTGTCTATAATAATAGTATTTTTAAGACGGGTAGAGAGCGTGAACGCAGAAAATTATTTTATTTCCACTTTTTGCTCTTCCAAAACCCCTATCGGTGACGACGGCGCGGTAATCGGAAAATGGATATACAGTAAAGATCTTTTTTTCGAAAATGTCCATTTTAAACGAAAGTGGCTTACCCCTTATCAAATCGGTTATAAAGCGATGATCATCAACATCTCGGATGCGATAGCGATGAATGCGGTACCGAAATACGCATTGGTCGGTGCCGCCATCCCCAAGTCAATGTCTCTTCATCAAATGGATGAACTCTCACGGGGAATTCGTACCGCCGCATCTGAGTACGGCATCGAAATCATCGGGGGAGATACGATCGGCAATTCCAAGATCGATCTTTCCGCTACGATCATCTCGCATACAGCCGATCCGCTGCTGCGCCGCGGGCTAAAGCGCGGGGATATGATCGCTTATACCGGAGAGATCGGCAAATCGGCAAAACAGCTCCGCTACCTGATGGCGGGGGGGAGCGTTCATACGAAAAACCGTTTCGTTTCGCCGAAACTGCGCCAATCGTTTGTTTCGGAAGCGCGTCCCTATCTGCGCTGCGGAATGGATATCTCTGACGGATTGTTCAGCGATATCGAAAAACTGTGCCGTGCCAACCGGATGGGGGTACGATTTACAAAAAAAGTTCCCAAAAAAATAGGGTGCAGCGGAGAAGAGTATGAGATGCTGATCGCTTTTTCTCCCCGTCGTCTGCAAACCCTGCGCCGCATCGCGGCACGCAATCGAACGACGATCACACCTGTCGCCCGCGCTGTGCGCGGAAGCTTTACCAATCGCTGCAAAGCGCACCATTTTTAGGAGTTTCATGGAACGTCAATATTATCTCCCTCACAGCCCGATCGAATTTCATTTTCGCCAATCGCCGCGCGATTTCGTCGTAGACGAGATACCGCTTTATCCTTTTAGCGGGGATGGGGAACATCTGGTACTCCACGTCCGCAAAAAAAATCTCTCTACTTGGCAGATGATTGACATTTTCAGCAACCACTTGGGGATCAAAGGGCGGGATATCGGTTATGCGGGACTCAAAGACAAGAATGCCCAAACCAAGCAATACATTTCCCTGCCGCGCAAATACGAGGCCGTTTTGGAGAACTTCGAGCATGAAGGGATCAAAATCTTAGAGAAAACCTATCACAACAATAAAATCCGTGTCGGTCACCTCAAAGGGAACCGATTTTTTATCCGTCTCAAAAAGGTCAACCCGACCGCCGCGTTTAAGATTCAAGAAGCCCTCAAAATGATCAAAAAACAGGGGATGCCGAACTATTTCGGATTTCAGCGTTTCGGACTTGACGGAGAGAACTATAAAAAAGGGCAAGCGATTTTGGAAGGAACACTCAAAGAGCGAAATAAAAAATTGGCACAGTTTTATGTCAATGCCTATCAGAGTTTTCTTTTTAACGATTGGTTGAGCCGACGCGTTCAGATTTCGACGCTCATAGAGAGTTTCGGAGTGGATGAGCTGTGCAGTGTATTGGCATTTCCGAAAGAGGAAATCGAGGCGATGAAAAGCCAAAAGCACCCTTTTAAACTGATCCACGGGGATGTGATGATGCACTATCCGTACGGGAAGATTTTTCATTATGAGAGCGAAGAGGAAGTGGAACGATTTTTCAAACGGGATATTTCGGTGACGGGATTGCTTAGCGGTAAACGTGCGACGCGTGCCGTCGGATTGGCCGAAGGCGTCGAAAAAGAGTATGACGCGATCGCGAGCGGGATTGACGGTGCACGCCGCTACGGATGGATTTTTCCCGAAGAGATCGAGGGGGAGTATAAAGAGAACGATGCATGGTTCGAACTCCATTTCACCCTCCCGAAAGGGTGCTATGCCACCGTACTGATCGAAGAGATCGCCAAACGCCCAATTCAAACCGATGAAACACAGGAGTAACCTTTGAAACAACACTTCACCTCTGCAATTTCGCAAACATTCGGACGTTTTGCGTCCAAAACGCATGGAAAAAGATTCCAGAGCGCTATCAATCATGCCTACGTTAAGATGATGGGACTTGATATGAGTGATTTCGATGTACCCGAGAGTTATCCGAGCCTTAATGCCCTTTTTACCCGAAGATTTCGCCATAAACGCTCTTTTTCAACCGATCCGCGCGATATGATCAGCCCGTGCGACTCACTCATCACCGAATGCGGAGCTATCGAAGAAGATTTGGCGTTACAGATCAAGGGGATGAGCTACAGCATCGACGGTGTTTTAGGGGATGGCATCAGCAGCGATTCGAAAAAAAGCGTCCATAACGGAACCTTTGTCAATTTTTATCTCTCACCGCGCGATTACCACCGCTATCATGCACCGATCGATATGCAGGTGCTTCATGCCGTCCATATACCGGGAAAACTCTATCCGGTCAATATCCCCTCACTGAAAAAGCAGGTCAATCTTTTCATCGAAAACGAGCGGGTTATTTTGGAGTGCCTCAGCTCCGAGGGAAAAAGGTTTTTCCTGATCTTGGTGGGTGCCTTGAATGTCGGAGAGATGGAAGTGAGTTTTGAGCCGCGCATCCGTACCAATACGGTTTTAACTCCGAACCAATACAGCTATCGAGACCTCTATTTGAGCAAAGGGGACGATTTCGGATGCTTCCGTATGGGATCGACCATTGTGATGCTGTGTGAAAAAGATATGGTTGAATTCGGTATTTCAAGCGGACATAACGTTAAGTTCGCCCAGACGATCGGGCGGCTTACGTTCTAAAGAGGATGTCGAGGCGGATGCTGAGATGGCCGTCCTCTTCGTAAATATCGATATTGCTGTCAATTGCGGGGTGAAGTTTAAACAACGCCCCCTGTATCGAGTGGAATACATGCTGGAATTTCGGAAACATAGGGGCGAAGATCGTATCGATATGCCCTTTTTGGATGATATGCGCCAATGACGTGATGCCGCTGTAATAAACCGTTTTGTTGATAGAACGGCTGATCAGGTAATTTCGCATCAGTTCAATATTTTTAACCAAGACCTCTTTCTCTTCTTCGCACAATACTTTGTTCGCGTGTGCATGTTTGAGCTCTTCTTCAAGTTCCTGTTCCACTATCTTTTGGCGTTCCGAAATCTCTTGGTCCAGTTGCGGATCGTTTTGTCGGATAAGATCAATAATACGGTCTGTATCCATCGGTTTATTGGAGGCGAGGTAAGTATAGCGTTTACCCCCCTCATATTCATGGTTTAGTGCCTGAATAAGTTCTGCGACGATACTCAGATAAACGAACTTATCTTCTTTATTCAGGTCAAAGGTTATCCCGTGAGCCGAGATAAGAGGTTTGGGGCCGGCATACTTGAGAGGCATATATCACTCCTTGGTACTGTTGCCCCGTTATGAGAGGCAATAGTTTCAATTATTATACATTAAATCTAAAGTGCATGATATCACCGTCTTGCACAATGTACTCTTTACCTTCCAAACGCATTTTCCCCGCCTCTTTCGATTTGGCTTCGCCGCCGCAGGCAATGAAATCTTCATACCCGATCACTTCGGCGCGGATAAACCCTTTTTCAAAATCGTTGTGGATAACGGCTGCGGCTTTCGGTGCGGTGGTGTTTTTATGGATCGTCCATGCACGAACCTCTTTGACCCCGGCGGTGAAGTAGCTCATGAGACCCAGTTTATCGAACCCTTTTCGGATGATCTGCTCTAAGCCTGACTCTTCGACACCCATGTCACGGAGGAACTCGTCACGCTCGTCGTCTTCCATGCCGACGAGTTCTTCTTCGATTTTCGCGCAGAGTTTGATCACTTCGCATCCGTGTTTCGCGGCATGTTCGCGGAGACGCTGAACGTACTCATTGTCTTCGCTAAGGCCGTCTTCATCGACATTTGCACCGTACATGATCTCTTTGGCACTGAGAAGACGAGTTTCACTCATCAGTTTTTCATACATTTCCGAATCGGCTTTCGGGAAGTTGCGTGCAAGGTTCCCCTCCGCCAAGAATTCAGCCAACTCTTCGGCAAATGCCATCATTGCCGCCGCATCTTTTTCATTTTTTGCCTGTTTTTTGAGACGCTCGATACGGTTGGTCAATACTTCGATGTCGGCAAAGATCAGTTCGTTTTCGATGATCTCAACGTCTTGGAGCGGATCGATACGTCCTTCGGTGTGGACGATATTGTCATCTTCGAAACAGCGGACGATTTGCAAGATGACTTCGGTTTCGCGGATATTGGAGAGGAATTTGTTCCCCAAACCTTCACCTTTGCTAGCCCCCTTAACGAGACCGGCGATGTCGACAAAATCGAGGGTTGAGTGTTGGATACGCTCCGGATTTACGATTTTCGCAAGTTCAGTCAAACGGATATCAGGTACCGGAACGGTTGCTTTGTTCGGCTCGATTGTACAGAACGGATAGTTCGCCGCTTCGGCGTTTTGTGCTTTGGTGAGTGCGTTAAAGGTGGTCGATTTTCCGACGTTTGGTAGTCCTACGAGTCCGATTGATAAGCCCATTGAGTGTTTCCTTGTAGTGTTTCGATGCGTAAAGTATTGGCGCGATTATACCGCAGGGTTGTTGAGTGGGGACTGAGGGGATAGGCTATTCTCGATAGAGTTCGAGAATAGGGGTGAATTATTTACAATGCTCCATCAGCCAGTTGAGGCTCATACGGACACCCGCACCCGTACCGCCGTAGGTATGAACATCCCAAGCACTTTCGGTATAGGCGGAGCCTGCGATGTCGAAATGAACCCATTTCTCTTTCATATTCTCATCGATGAAGTTATCGAGGAAGAGGGCGGCTGTGATCGCTCCGCCGTACGGTTTGCTAGAGACGTTGCACACGTCGGCAAGGTCGCTTTTGATCAGTTTTTTGAGATGGCGGTTGAACGGGAGCATACCGCAGTATTCGCCCGCAGAAGCGCCTGCCTCAATCCATGTTTGTTTGAGTGCTTCGTTGTGCCCCATAACACCTGTTGTATACGGCCCGAGGGCTACCATACAGGCCCCCGTAAGGGTCGCGTAATCAAAGAGGTAGTCCGCTTTGACGTTCTCTTGCGCATAGCCGAGTACATCGGCGAGGACTAAACGCCCCTCTGCATCGGTGTTGCGCACTTCGATCGTTTTGCCGTTTTTGGCACGAAGGACGTCATCGGGTTTATAGGCGTTGCCGCTGATCATGTTCTCAACCGCACCGACAAACGCGTGCACTTCGATATCAAGGTTAAGCTCGCTCACCGCTTTGATGATCCCCATAACGGCACATCCGCCGGCTTTATCCATTTTCATGGTCACCATCGACGTTGCCGCTTTGAGGCTGAGTCCGCCGCTGTCGTACGTAAGCCCTTTACCGACAAGGGTAATCACTTTTTTCGGATTTTCGGGTTTGTAGGCGAGATGAATCAGGCGGGGAGGGTGGGCAGAACCGCGTCCGACGGAGAGCATGGCAAACATTTTCTCATCTTCGAGGCCGTTGACATCGAGAATGGTGCATTCGAGATTATTGTTTTGAGCCAAAGCATCCGCAGTGATCGCCATTTGCTGAGGCGTCATATCATCGGGAGTCTGGTTGACCAGATTGCGGACAAAATTGGTCGCTTTTGCAATGATAAGGGTTTGATTCAAGATCCCCTCCAATGCATCAACCGCATTGGATGATCCGTCATTGTTTTCACTTGAAAAGATCACTTTGCTCAGTGCAGAGGGTTTGGGATCCGATTTATAACTCTCAAATTTATAGCTTCCCAAAACAACCCCTTCGATCAAAGCACGGAAACGCTCTGGGGTGTATTGGGAACATTTGAGAGAGCTGTATCCATAGTTCATCGCGGCTCTTATGACGGTTGCCATAGCGGATCGATAATACTCATCGCTTTGTGTAGTGTCGATACCGCATACGAGAAGACGGTGTTCGTGCAGGGTGCAGACTTGTTCATGGTCGGCTTTAAATCCCGCCTGTGCTAAAAGGGGATGGTGCGGGTGCATTTCCAATGACGCGGCATTGATAAACTCTACAGTCAGTTCAGCTTCGATTTTTGAGAGGGGTTGATTATACAGTTCGACGTTCACGGCGTTTCTCCAAAAGGTTTTTTTCAAGGCGGTTTAGAGTAATCACAATTAAATTTATAATAATCAGTATGATCGGTATAGCGATATACCAATGTTCTTTGCCCCATTTTAGCATTTCAAGGATTTGAGCACCGTAGTAATAGGCGGGAATAATAGTGATGGCGGCCCAAAAAATAGCGCTGATAAAGTTGATGATGGCAAACTGCCGGCTCGAGTACTGTGTCAAACCGATCGCCATAGGGATAACGGTACGCATACCGTACATATAGCGTTGAACAAAGATGATCGGCCAACCGTACCGTTTGAGCAGAAGGTGGGCGATAGCAAATTTGCGGCGCTGCGAACGGAGCTTGTTATGGATGTAGCGTTTATTGAAACGTCCGATGTAAAAATAGATCTGATCCCCGATAAATCCTCCGAACCCGCCGACGGCAATCGCTATAGGTAGAGACATATCCCCCATATGGGAAAAGATACCGGCCATAATCAGCCCCATCTCCCCCTCCAAAATACTCCAGAAAAAGAGGACGATGTAGCCGTATTCTTTGAGCCACCCAATTAATAAGTCTTCCACGGATAGCCTTAGTTATCGAAATTTAAAATTTGTTTTGCCTGAATCATATCTTTATCTCCTCGGCCGGAGAGATTGACGATGACGAGTTTGCCTTTGATGTCGGTCATCTTTTTGAGATAGGCAACGGCATGAGCCGTTTCAAAGGCGGGGATAATCCCTTCACGACGGCTGAGCCATACGAAAGCATCGAGCGCTTCATCGTCGGTGATATTGTCGTAGCTGACGGTATCATTATCTTTGTGAAAGGCGTGTTCCGGTCCGATACCCGGATAATCCAGACCTGCCGAGATGGAGTGGGCTTCGAGGATTTGGCCGTCTTCGTCTTGGAGAAGGTAGCTCATTTGTCCGTGCAGTACCCCGGGTCGTCCTTTGAGGAGCGAACATCCGTGTTTGTCGGTCTCAACACCCAATCCTCCCGCTTCGATCCCGATACAGCGTACCTCTTTATCTTCCAAAAAGTGCTGAAAAGTTCCGATGGCGTTTGAACCTCCGCCGATGCAGGCGATAACGTAATCGGGCAGACGCTTTTCTTTCTCTAAAATCTGCGCACGGGCTTCACATCCGATAATCGCCTGAAAATCGCGCACCATCATCGGATAAGGGTGCGGTCCCGCAACCGTACCGATGATATAAAACGTATCGCGTGCATGGGTGACCCAGTGGCGGATCGCATCGTTCATCGCGTCTTTGAGGGTTTTGGAACCGCTCTCGACCGCATGGACTTTGGCGCCGAGGAGTTTCATCCGAAAGACGTTCAGCTCTTGGCGTGCAACGTCTTTGGCTCCCATGAAGATTTCGCATTCCAATCCCAAAAGTGCGGCGATCGTTGCGGTAGCGACACCGTGCTGACCCGCACCTGTTTCGGCGATCACTTTTTTCTTGCCCAAACGTTTCGCCATCAATCCCTGTGCAATGACGTTATTGACTTTATGGGCGCCCGTGTGGTTCAAATCTTCCCGCTTGAGATAGATTTTGGCTTCCAACTCTTCGGAGAGATTGGCGGCATAATACAGAGGACTCGGACGGCCGACATAATCACGCAGATAGCTGTCGACTTCGCTCCAGAATGTTTCGTCGAAGCGGATCTCTTTGTAGGCTTCTTCAAGCTCCAGCAAAGCAGGCATTAATGTTTCAGGGACATAGCGTCCTCCGAAGATGCCGAAGTGTCCGTCAACCGGATCAAATTTAGAAGGGCTAGGGATATACATCAATCGACTCCGATCACGGTATAAACTTCAACAATATCGCGCAATTTGGATTGCCCGCTTAAAAAATCAAGCCCCATGACAAAACATGCTTCGATGCATTCCGCACCCACTTTGTTGATCAGATTGGCTGCCGCATAAGCGGTTCCTCCCGTTGCGATCAGATCGTCGATCAAAAGAACGCGTGGCTTTTCAACCGCACTGAACGCATCGATATGGATTTCCACTTCATCGACTCCGTATTCGAGAGAGTATTTCTCCGATACCGTAGTGTAGGGAAGTTTTCCTTTTTTGCGGATAGGGACGAATCCGACACCGAGCATTTGCGCCAAAGCGGAACCGAAAATAAATCCTCGCGCATCAATCCCCGCAACATGTGTCAGATCATACGATACATAACGATCGTGCAAATGACACATCAAAACGCCGAACGCTTCTTTGTCCGAAAGGAGAGTCGTAATGTCTTTAAAAATAATTCCCGGCTTTGGAAAATCGGGGATATCGCGGATAGCATTGATTAAAATTGCTCTGTCATTGACACTGAGATTCATAAAGGTTTCCTTTCTTAAATAAGGGCGTCGATACGCCCTTCAAGCTCTTTGATTTTATTTTGGAGGCGGTCGGTTTCGGAGCGGTGCTTAGAGTTACGCTGTTTAAGTGATTTTACTTCGTTACGCAAATTATTCAACTCTTCGCTGAGAATGTCGACATTTCCCAATGCACGCTGAAGTTGTATCTGATACTTTCGAATCAATACTTCAGCCTCTTTCAGGGTGAGTTTCATCATTTCACTGCTACGTTGTTCTTTTACGGTAATGCTTCTAAAATAGAACATTTTGACTAAGAAGAAAAGGGCACCTAAGGTGACGATTGTGAGCAATGACCACTCTAAAAACATACCTTATCCTTTGATAGCCTCTATTTTATCTACTCGGCCGCAATGGCGTCCCCCTTCAAATTTGCCGGCAATCCAGGCGTCTAGAATCGATTCGGCAACCCCTTGACCTACGATACGCTCACCGAAGCAGAGGACGTTGGCATCGTTATGTCCGCGTGCGACGCTTGCGGTATAAGCATCGTGGCACAGTGCTGCGCGGATACCGTGAAAACGGTTTGCCGCCATGGACATACCGATTCCCGAACCGCAAATCAAAATCCCCTGTGCCGAAGAGTCGGCAAGGACATTTTCGCATACTTTGACCGCATAATCGGGGTAATCGACCCGTTCTTTATCGAATGGTCCGAGATCAACGACTTCATGCCCTTTTGAGCGGAGAAGCTCAACGGTAAAATTTTTTAGATCGATTCCGGCGTGATCGGTGGCAATGTAAAACTTCATAACTCTCCTTACTTCAATAATAAATGTAAAACGGCTTCAATAGGCCACATAACCAACGGTATTTTAAGCGGAGTAACCAATATGATGATGATAACAATCATTCCATAAGGTTCGGCTTTAGTGAAAAATTCGGCGACGGCGTGCAGTTTATATTTCAGTGACAAATAGGTGACGAAATGGGCGCCGTCGAATCCGGGGATAGGCAAAAGATTGAATACCGCCAAAACGACGTTGATCAATAACAGCTTTATGATCAGCAGGTAGGCGAAAATATAGGTAATGCCGTCGGCTTCGGTCGGCTGTGCCATCGATAGAAGGGCAACGGAGGATAAGGTAGCTAAAAAGATGTTGTATACGATCCCCGCCAGACTGACCTGCATCGCGGCATTGTATCCGCCGCTGCGAAGGACGGTGCGTATATTGACGGGAACCGGTTTCGCCCATCCGAATAAAAATCCGCTGGAAGCTCCGAGCAGCATCGGGATAAAATAGGTCATAAGGGGGACGAGAATTGAACCGAACGGATCGATATGGATGAGGGGATTGATACTGAGCCGTCCTTGGCTTTTGGCAGTATGATCGCCGTATTTATAGGCTACCCATCCGTGCATAATTTCATGGCCGATGATGGCGATGAGCAGCGCTATTATCGCCGCAGCGATTTCGAGCAGATCAATAGAGCTCATGGTCATTGGCGTCTTCGCGGATCCGCTCTGCTACGGCACGGCTTAGCGGCTCTTTCTGCTCTAAATCGGCAGGAGTTTTTCCGATTCGATCCCATCGCACTTCGTAATTGGAATCCAGACTGAAATAGACAAACCACGGTGTCCCCTCGATCAATCCGTACGGAACGGCTCCCCAAAATCGGCTGTCGTTGGAGTGGTCGCGGTTGTCCCCCATCATAAAGTATTGTTTTTCAGGGACTTGAATCGGGCCGAAATCAAAGATTTCAGTCGGCATCATCCCGTCATTTATGATACGCTCATCGTGGTGAATTCCCGGATGCTCTTTGGTATAAGGATCTTTGACCCACATTTTTCCGTCGATGTCGACCAAGTCATATCCCGGAAATGCTTTTGCGGCATATTCATTCCCCTCCCGCGGGTGGAGGTAGAGGATTTTGTCTTTTAAAAACAGTTCATCACCGGGGAGGGCGACGCATCGTTTGACGTAATGGAGCTGTTGGTTATTCGGATAGCGGAAGATGACGATATCGCCGCGTTTAGGTTCGTCACCGTCGATAATGTGCCCGTCGGTTCCCGGAATCAGAGGGATTTCGAGAAACGGAATATGGGGAGTAGAAATACCGTAAGCAAATTTTTTAGCGAAAAGATGGTCTCCGATCAGCAGGGAGTCTTTCATAGATCCGCTGGGGATACGGAATGCTTGGGCAACGAAAAAAATGACGAACAAAACGATGATGATCGTCCCGGTCCATGAATTGGAAAAACGGTACGCGCTGTGTGCCGCGCTAAATATTTTTTTTTTCAAAGGTTATTTCTCTTCTTCTGCGTGTATTTTGGCGGCTTTGAGGGTATTGGAAAGGAGCATGGCGATGGTCATCGGCCCGACTCCGCCCGGAACAGGGGTAATATAGGAAGTTTTCGGAGCAACGGCATCGTAATCGACATCTCCGACGAGGCGGCCGTCGGGGGCGCGGTTGATTCCGATATCGATAACGGCGGCTCCCTCTTTAACCATATCTTCTTTGATTAGATTGATAACTCCGGCACCGACGAGGATAATGTCGGCTGCAAGCGTGTGTTTTTTCAAATCATCGGTAAAAATATGGCAGATTTCAACAGTGGCATTGGCATTAAGCAAGAGGGATGCCATCGGTTTTCCGACGATGTTGGATGCACCGACGACACAGCAATTTTTCCCTTTCACATCGATGTTGTATTCGGCAAGAAGCTCCATAACACCCAGCGGCGTACACGGTACAAACCCGTCAAGCCCCGTCGTCAGACGTCCGACATTGTAGGGATGAAACCCGTCAACGTCTTTTGTCGGCGCGACCACTTCAAGAATTTTAGTCGTATCGATGTGTGAGGGAAGAGGAAGCTGGATTAAAATACCGTCGATATTGGGATTTTGATTCATCATTTCGATCGTTTTGATAATCGCGTCTTGAGAAATATCGTCCGGCATTTCATGAGTGACGGAGTAAAATCCGGCACGATCGCACGCTTTCTTTTTCATTCCGACGTAGGCTTGGCTCGCAGGATCATGCCCGACCAAAATTACCGCCAAACCGGGAACACGCCCGGTAAGAGATTTGAATTCTTTGGCTCCTGAGGAGACCTTTTCTTCTATTTTTTGTGCGAGCGCTTTACCGTCAAGAATCTGCATTTAACCACCGTCAAATTGTTTTTGGGTATCATACCGCTAAAAGACTAATATTTGGTTAAAGGGATCAGGTGCGCGGGGTTTTTCTACTATTTTTGACCTTTACACTCTCATATGCGGAGTCGTTTATTACCAAAGAAGAGTATGCCGCCGGGCTCTATCACAATCCCCGGGGAGTTGGCTGTCATTTGTGCCATGGAGAGGAAGGTGAAGGGAAATTGATCGCCCGATATCGGGACAAAGGGGAAGGGAAAATTTTCGCGGGGAAAGCGATCAATAAACTTCCGTTTCGAGATTTTTATTTGAAGTTGAACAGCCGAATTCTTGGAATGCCGCGCTATTATCTTACCGACACCGAGATTCAAACACTTTATTATTATCTCCATCGAGAGGAGTTTAAACATGCCGCTTCGCAACCCGCAAAAACTCAGTGATTTTATCGCCTCAGGCGATATCACATCCCTTAAAGCGCTTGCCGTTCCGACAAAACGGCACCTTAATGACTCTATCTTATTTCGCTCCGCTATGATGATCTCAGCTCATAACATCAAGCACCTCTCTAAAATTCCGACTTTGCAGGCCGAGTGTCTGATACTTAATCTCGAAGACGGTGTCAGTACGGAACAAAAACCGTATGCTCTCGCGTTGTGCGCGATAGCATTGGCCTCCAATCCCAAAATCGACAAAAAGCTCATTGTCCGGGTTAATCCGCTCGGTGAGGGGGGAGAGGAAGAGATTTCGTTTCTCAATCCTTTTATGCCCGATGGGATAAGAGTCCCTAAAATACGGAGTGCGGAGGATGTCCAAAGAGCGCTTGAATTGGTGGATGAGGGGATTGAAATACACCTCTCCATCGAGACGAAAGAGGCATGGCTGGCACTCTCACACTTAGCGATCGATCCGCGGATCAAAGCGTTTTATCTGGGGGTTTTAGACCTTTTCGCAGACTTGGGGCTCTCTCAGAGCCTTTTGCTCCCCGACAACCCCGCTGTGCAGTATATGCTTTCCCATTTCTTGATGACATGTCGTGCCTGCGGTGTCAAACCGGTCTCTTTCGTTTATCAGGATTATAAAAACAGCGACGGCCTGCGTAACTGGCTGGAGATGGAGAAAATGATCGGGTTTAATGCCAAAGGGTGCATCGCCCCCGCTCAGGTCGAGATGATCCATGAGATATTTGCTCATAGCGAAGCGGAGATCGAGAAATGCCGCGAAATCGTACGGTTATTCGAAGAACACAGCGCGAAGGGTATCAGCGGTTTTGCGAATGAACGGTTCGGCTTTATCGACGAGCCTATTTACAAGGGTGCGCTGGCGGTGCTTGCGCACTGCAATTATCCCTCGGCAACTACCTGATTTCTTCCGCCGTTTTTCGCCTTATAAAGGGCGACATCGGCTTTGTAGAGCAGCTCTTCGTTATTCATGTCGGCTTTAAGTTCAGATACGCCGATGCTAATCGTGAGATTTCCTATCGTTTCAAATAGGAACTTTTCCACCTCTTGACGGAGTTTTTCAGCTAATTCGGCCGCTTCGTTTTTATCCGATTCCGGACAGAGAATCACAAACTCTTCTCCTCCGAATCTCCCTAAGACATCGCTTGAACGTATATGCTCGGAAAGTATTTTAGAGACGGTTACCAATGCATAATCACCGATTTGATGACCGTAGGTATCGTTTACTTTTTTGAAATGGTCGATATCGATCATCAAAAGGGAGAGCGGTCTGCTATAGCGCGATGCTTTTTCGATTTCATGGTGGATACATTGATCAAGCTGGCGTCGGTTGAATACACCGGTCAGTTTGTCTATCGTGGATATTCTTTCCAGCTCTTTTTTAGCGGTTATATCGATTCCGACCGATATATAGGAGACTATGGTCTCGTTTTCATCTTTGATCGGAATTATGCTCTCTTCAAGCCAATAATTGTGACCCTCTTTATTTCTGTTTTTAAGTTCGCCGTGCCACTCATTACTGTTTTCGATCGTATTCCAAAGCTTTTCATGAACCTCTTTGAGAGTATCGGGATGTCGGATAATATTGATTTTTTTCCCGATCAGTTCCTCTTTTGTATACCCTGAAACTCTCTCAAAAGCGGAACTTACCGCAGTGATGATAGAGTTTGTTTTTGTGGAAACGGAGATGACGTATTTATCGAGGATGTCGGTAAAGCGTTTGAGCTCTTTGTTGGAGAGCCAGAGCGCTTTTTGCAATTTTGAGGGGGTTATTGATGCGTAGAGTGCGAGCGGTATACTTAGTAAAATACTTAAAAGGATGACGATTACGGCCGATTGAATATTGGAGAGAATGAGCGAATGTCTGTAATCTGCTTTCGGTTTTAAGATCAAGATCGCATCGTCGTCATTATGCAATATGTCATCCAGCGTATAAGCATAAAAATTCTCCCCTTTGCGGACACCCGATAATATTTTTGACGCTTCGGTCGGAAAATCGTCGATCAATCTGGCGGAGCTTTTGGTATATTTTGACCATGAGAGTTTGTCGTTGGGATTGAGGATAAAACTGCCCTGTTTGTCGATAATATAGTGTTCGAATACGGGCGATGTACGAAGGCTGTTTAAAAGCTTGTCGGTAAGCATATTGATGATGACGATGCCGGCAAATTTATCATTGTTATAAATCGGTGTCGCGATACGGATTGTCGGTCTAAACGGGACCTCAATTTTACCGTTTTCGATATTGAGGTCGAGTTTGGAATGCCATATCTTCTCAGGTGCCATTTTGCTGACGATTTGAAAATAGTCACGGCTGCTTTTGTCTTGCAGCTTATTCTCCTCTACGACAAACGGCAGGCTCGATTCATTAAGGCGATCGACCCGAATTTTCTCTTTCCCCTCTGCATCCATATAGCGTGCCTGCATGACAAGATTGTCCGACATGGCAATCGCATAAAACAGATTGATCATGTCCTTTTTGTGCTGATAGTTGGGTTCTTGAATATATTCTTTGAGCGTTTGATTGGTGGCGAGCGCTATGACCATGCTGTCCATACCGTCTATGCTGGGCTCTAATGTGGTTATTTTTTTGCTGAACGCTACCTCTTCTGCGTTTTGATCGATTCGTTCCTGAACATTGATCATTTGGATTTTATACCCGATCATTGAGCCGAAAAGGGCGATGACGATGCCGAAAATAACGAAGTAAAGGGTGAACATAAATCTAAAATTCTTTTTGAACATCGTTTTTCCTGATTGTGCTGATAATATTATACTATGATATTCCGTGATTGTTTTTTTTTTGTGTCAAATAAAAATGTATTTTTATTTGACGATGATATAAACCCGTATCCGTATGTGCGTCGGTTGTTCGGGTTTGGGATATTTAGGATAGGCGAGGTTAATGGTTTGTAAAGTCAGCTCATCAAGCGGTGTTCCGATACGGTTTTTTTCCAGGCTAAGGTCACTGATGGTTCCGTCGGGATTGAGGATGAATTCGACGACATTATTGTCATTTGGATCGATATCGGACCGGTCTCGCAGTAATCGGGTCCCGACAATTTCATTTATCTTTCGGATCTTTTGAAGATTATCGATAATGAAGTGCTGCTCTCCTGAGGGAAGACTGAAAAACTCTTCGCCGTAGTGGTGGAGAACAGATAAAGGGAGAGATTCCCGGTCGGCTTCGCTAAAAGGCTTAAGTTCACTTTCGGGGGAGGGGGATTGAATGCTCTTAATCGGCATCGGAACATTTTGGGGCTTTTGGAACGTTGAACGCTCATTGGGTGCCATGATGGGCGGTGTCGCTTCGGAAGTATCGGTCACTTCGGTCTCTTCGTTCAGTGTGAGACCGAAACGTTTCTCTTTGTAAAACGGTTTTTTATCCTGTCTATCGGATGCGGTCCATCCCAAAAATAAACCTATTAACAAAGCATGAATCAAGAGGGCAATGAGCAGTGCGAAGAGTGGTCGGTTCGGTTTCATCTTCTGATACAAGATAGCGTTTAATACCCGGTAAGGTTATACCATACCCGATAGCGGATCAGCGTTTTTTGCTGCGGCCGCGGGTATTTGGCATAGGCTAGCTCGATTACTTCTCGGGTCGTGTCATCCAAAATTGAGAGCTGGCTGTTTTTCAGAAGACGCATATCGGAGATGCTTCCGTCGGGATGGAGATAAAACTCCACCATATTGGTATCGTTGATACGGATATTGTCGGGGATGCGGGAGTGTCCGTAACGATCCAATACACTTTGAGTAATACGGCGCATCACTTCTTGATTGTCGAGGATGTATTTTTGTTCCCCTTCGGAGAGCTGGTTGAACTTGTCCCCGTAAAGGCGTTGTATCGAATCGGAAATTTTGGTAGAGCTTCGAATCGGTTTTTCCTGTGCGGATGGATCGGCTTTTGAAAGGATATCGTACAACCCCTGCTCTTTTTTGGGCATGGGTTTGCGCTCTATCTCGGCAACCGGTTTGGCAATATGGCGCTCGAACGCTTTTTTAGGCTCAGTGATCGGTTCGGGTGCCGGGGCAACGGGCTTGACTTCGGATGCCACCGATTTTTGTCGCTGAGGTTTCGGCAGAGGCTGAGCGTCTTTGATCAGCTGCTCTCCTCTGGGTATGGAGCGTTTCGGCGTAATTTTCGGAATATCGTTTTTAACCAGAGACTCTTTGGCGGGAGTGGGGCGCTCTTTAATCGAGAGTTTGAAACGCTCTTCCTGAGGTTCGTCCGGTTTCGGCTGCGGCGGAATAGCGGGTTTGAACTGATCGAGTAAAATAAGCACGAGCACAATGATGATGTGAACCAAAAGGGCGATGATGAATGCGTAAAGAGAAAAAGATTTGGTTCGTTTCATAACCGCGCATTCTACCTTGATTTTCCTAATGGAAAGTTGCAATGGAGTGAAAAAAGATTTGCCTGAATATCGCGTATGAAAATTGCATTGTCTAAACAATAAAACCGTTCAAGGATACTGCAATGAGCGAATTGGATATTTTAGCCCGCGAAATCGAAGGGTATCTGAAAAAATATGCCGCGGATGACGAAGCACGTTATGTCATCGCACCGCTGATCGCCAAAAAATCGCTGGAAATGAACCATCTGTATCAGGATTTGGGTTTCAAAAGCCGTGTGCAGATGGGTGCATACATGGCGCAGCACTTTCCTCGTCTTGCCGAACTCAAACCCAAAGACAAACTGTGGAAAAAATTTCTTTACGATGCGATCGGGAAAGTGGCTCCCGCCTGCGCGACCTGCAATGATCAGGAGCACTGCTTTACCTGTATTATCGCGGAGGCAAGTGCGTGAAGACTCCATCGATTACGACCACGGAACTTTACACCCATCTCGATACCCTCATCGGTGCCGATCTCCCTGTCTTTATCCACGGAAGTCCCGGAATCGGTAAGTCGTACATCGTCGCCGAAGTGGCGAAAAAATATAATCTCGAGCTCGTCGATGTCCGTCTCTCGCAGATGGATCCCGTCGATTTGCGCGGTGTCCCCGCGATACGGGATGAGCAGACGGTATGGATGCCTCCCGTTTTTTTCCCTCGGGATAAAGATTCGAGCGGTATCCTTTTTCTCGATGAGCTTAACTCCGCCCCTCCCTCGGTGCAGGCGGCAATCTATCAGCTGGTTCTAAACCGTAAAATGGGGGAATATGAGCTACCGAAAGGGTGGCGGATTATTTGTGCGGGGAACCGTATCTCCGATCGGGGCGTTGTATTCCGTCTCCCGACTCCGCTGGCGAATCGGATGGTCCATCTGAGCGTCGAAGCGCGGTTTGAAGACTTTAAACTCTTCGCTATCCGTGAAGCACTTCATCCGTTTGTGATCGGATTTTTGGGCTTCCGTCCCGATCTGCTCACATCAGAGCCTGTCAGTGAAGATGACAGCAATCCCGCTTTTGCTACGCCGCGCAGTTACCATATGCTTTCCAATGTCCTAAAAACCTCTGAGGATACCTCACGCATCGCTCCGATCATCTACGGTTTGATCGGATACGGCGCGGGGATAGAGTTTCTCTCCTACGTCAAAGTATATGAAAAGCTCCCCGATGTCGGCTCAATTTACCGCGGCGAATACCCGAGCATCGACAAAAGCGAACCGGCGTTGCTGTATGCACTCGTTTCGGCATTGGTGGAGCTGTATCGGGGAGGCGCGGAGGCTTCAAAACATCTGTTCGGTTTTGCTCAGGTTTTGCCGACCGAGTTTGGGGTGATGCTGATCAAAGATGTGATCGTCAAAGACGCATCCATAGCCGAATGTGCCGAGTTTGACGGATGGATAGAGAAGTATGGGGATTATATTCTCTAAAAATGCTAATCGAGCGCGGTAAATGAAATTGGTGCGGGGAAAGAGAATCGAACTCTTTTGTGTGTCATCTTAGGAGTTACCCAGATTAAAAATAGCTATAGAGATTGTTTATCAGCGTGGATTGGCTAACCAACCCCCGCACGACACACCCCACTGATTCAACATTAAGCTCATAATAACGTCCTTTAAGTTAAATTTGATAGAAAATGAACAAGTCCACTTCAGACTAACTGTGAATGAAAACGAAATTAATAAAGCAATCTCAGCTACTACATAACCCAAACAATCCCAAAGATAAAATGTCGTATAAATATTTTATCTTTAGGATTATCGATTGATTAAGTATAACTTAAAATGAGGCTATTTATACTATTTTCTTTTGTTTTAATACTTCTTTAACATTATTTGCCTATACTTTTACTGTAATTCGCCTTCGGGCACACCCGCCTCACGGGGTGGGGCTAAACATTTTCTTCCCTTTTTCCAAAATCAGCTCAAAGTTTTTTTTGTCAATAATCCCTGTGCGATTCATCAATCGTTTAATACTGAATGCTTTCATCTGTAAAATAAGTGCTGTATTTTTGACTTCACCATTGGCGCTATTGTGATATTCAAAGGGATGAAAATAATCACTATCTTCACGAATACTGCTCGTTAGAGGAATCCCTAAAAATAGTTTTTTCGTTAATTTTTTGATTATGAGGACGGGGCGCGCAAAGTTGTCCCCTTTACCATTTTGTTCAAATCCAACATTTTCGCCGATCTTCGCCCAAAAGATTTCCCGTGATTTTATACCTATGATACGTGTATTACAGTCCGTGTCTTTTTTAATTTCATTCCATGCATCAAATTTTTTCATCATTGTCCCGCATCGCTTTAAGTGGCTCTTATTCTACCTAAAATAATATTTTACGTTGTAATTTATGATATAGTACAAAAAATGCATTTTTTTGGATAAATATCCAAAGGATACCACATAGAAAGCCGTCTGGAAAAAATACGGGTTCAGTTTCTTTTCGACCATCCGTTTTTAAGCGTTTTAGCTCTCTCGATCCCACACAAATACCAAAACAATCCCCATATGCTTTTTGAGACCGACGGCGTCAGTATTCGTGTCGATGAGAGCAAGGTTTTGGGATATGATGACGCGAGGCTCAAATACCTCTACGCGCACGTGCTGCTGCACATCCTCCTCAAACACCCGTTTCGGATGAAAGAGCGTGATAATCCGACATGGAACCGTAGCTGCGATATCGTTATCGGACTGTTACTCAGCGATTTTCAGCGCGTCGGTCAGGCCGATGAAGAGGCGATGGTGATCGAGTCGTTTCGCGACAAAAGTGTAGAGGAAGTCTACCATGCCCTCTACCGCGAAAGCGATGAGGGGGAAGGATCACAAAGCGAAGATAATCCCACTCAACAAAAGATGGACATCATTGAGCACGAGGGGGATACTCAGGTCGCCGAGGAAGAACTCGATGCACTGATTATCCAAGCGATGGGTGCGGCGCGGAAACAGGGGAACATCCCTGCATCGCTTTTGGAGATGTTCGATGAGATCACCAAGCCCTCCATCGATCTGCATACCCTGCTGCATGCTTATATGTCGGAGAGTTTTTTCGACAAAGAGTCCGATTTTTCCCATCCAAACCGCCGATTTATCCATCAGGGGCTTTATCTCCCCGGATACCGCTATGACCGCAACCGTTTGAGCTTTTTTATCTTTTTGGATCGCTCTATGAGTATTACGGGCGAGGTATTCTCACGATTTTTAGGGATTATCGACTCCATAGTGCGCATGAGCCACGATTTTGAAGTAAGCGTCATCCCGTTCGATGAGCGGGTGTATATCGAGGAGAAAAAAAGCTACGATGCCCAGGGGATAGTACCGCAGATAGCGTTTGCCAAAGGAAACGGCGGGACACAGTTTGCCCCCGTATTGGAGTATCTCAACGCTCATGCGGGGGAGAAAAATTTGGCGGTGATTCTGAGTGACGGCTATTTCACGGTGGAGAAGGCTCCCGCTATGCAGACGCTGTTTTTACTGAGCGAGAAACAAAATTTGAAAAGGTTTGAGCGTTATGGAGACGTCGTCTATTTTGACTTACCGTGAACATATCGAAACTCTGAAAGATGATTTGGACTTCGAAGAGCAGGGTGATGCGATTTATCTAAACCATCCCGATGATGAAGCACGGCTGTTATGGGCGTTTCACCGCCCCAGCGGTTCTCATCCCCATCAGGTCGGCGACCCGAATACGGATGTGGCGATTATGGCGTTTAACCACTCGCGTCTGGGGGCGTTGGAGCGGTTTCAACGTCTTAATCCGGCAGTGATCGAAGATCCTGATCTGCGCCGCCATATCCGCAACCGGAGCCGAATGCTCTTTCGCGCTCTCGTCGATAACGATTTTTCCGAGTTGCTGGAAGTTTTGAGTCTCTTTCCCGTTTTTGTTGATCAGGCGTGCGACCAGATGATCAACGGCCGTATCTGGAACGAACAGTATGCGACGGCGCTGAGGGGATCGCAGTTTCTGGAGCTCTCAGGCGGGCTATGCAACGACAGATTGGTCGAGGGGGTGATACGCCGTCTTCGTCCGCTGAAACACCAAACGTTTGATGAAGCCAAAGCACTTTTGGTGGAGTTGTGCGATCAAGCACGAAAGTTGCATCCGAAGATCAAAGAGCACTATGTCGAAGAGTTTGACACATGGATGAAGAGAGAGAAGCTTCATCCGTTGCAGATGATCGTCCTAACGAAGCAAATCGCTCTATTGAAGGATTCCCATGTCTGAAAACAAATTAAATGTCATGAAAGCGATTTACGCTCTGAGTGATGAGATCGATTACAATATCTACGATGCCGTCGATATCGCCGAATATGCCCGTATGGATGAAAGTGTGGTAGAAGAAAGTATTCGGGAATTGTATGATGAGGGATATTTGGGAGAGTGCATGACGGTCGGGGATGACGGATTTGAAACCTTTTATCTCAATAAAAAAGGGCGTATGCTCATCGGAGTGGAATAGTGATTAAACTGGTCGTATTTTATGAAAAACCTTTTTGTGCCGCCAATGCCAAGCAAAAACAGATTCTAAGAGCGAGCGGATGCACCATCATCGAACGCAATCTTCTCGAACACGATCTGGACAAAGAGACGCTTCGAACCTTTATGGGAGAAAAAAATGTTACGGATTGGTTTAATCCTGCCGCCCCCGCAATCAAAAATGGCGAAATCTCTCCTGCAACTCTCGATGAAGCATCGGCGATGGAGTTGCTGATGTCCAACCCGATTTTGATCCGTCGACCGTTAATGGTGATCGGGAACGAAAAACTGTGCGGATTTGACGAGAAAAAAGTCTCTGAAGTTTTGGAACGCTACGTCGAGCCGATGCCAAAGATTAACTGCATGGAAAAAGGGTGTTTAGAAAAAAATAAAATATCTTAAAATTTATTCTCTATAAAGATATATAATGTATTATAATAGTTTGAAAGGAAGGATATATTCATATTATAATCATTTATTTGTGTGATAAAGGCCTATTGTGAAGTTCTTGGTCGAAAAGAATCTTATTAGAGTCATTGCGTACGGTCCTCTGGTCTTTATACCGTTTGTTGTTATCCTTATATCCTCCGTCGTGATCTACCAAAATCAGCAGCGCTATAAACATTCGATTGAAGAGATTGAACGTACCTATATCGAGACGCAAAAAAATATTATTATTTCCAAAATTGACAGCTCTATCAAATTGATAGGGTATCAGCGCTCAATGATAGAGCGAATGTTAAAAGAAAAGGTTAAATCCCGCGTTGATACGGCCTACTCGGTTGCAAAAAATATTCATGTTCAAAATAAAGATACGCACACTCCTCAAGCTATCCAAAAAATGATAACCGATTCTCTGAGACCTCTTGTCTGGAACGGTGGCGAGAGTTTTATATTTATTCTGGATTATGACGGTGTTTTCCATTTGGCACCGGAGTATTTACGGCATCTGGAAGGGCACAGCATCATCAATTTTCAAGATTTTACGAAGAGAAATGTCATACGTGAGGAGATAGCGCTGGTTAAAAAATCGGGCGAGGGATATATTTGGGATACTTTTACCCGGCCGAATTATGATCCGAAACTGCAGTTTAAACAATTGGTATACGTTAAAAAATTAGGTATGTACAATTGGTATATCGGCTCGGCAGAGTATCTGGATACATCCATCAAAGAGATTGAAAAAAATACGCTGGATATCATTAATAACAGTGCTGTCGGGGCAAGCGAATATTTTTTCGTCATAGATCAAGATGGAAATTTCGTATTAGCCGGTAAAAATCGCGATTTGATCGGTAAAAATGTTTTGCAGCTGAGAGACAGTGACGGCAAATATTTAATTAAAGATATTATTCAGAGCTCAGGTTTAAAAGAATCCTCGTGGGTCTCTTATAAATGGAAAAATCCCGAAAACGGCAAGATTGAACAAAAGCATACCTATGCAAAAAGGGTACCGAACAGCAACTGGATTATCGGAAGCGGATTTTACACGGAAGAGGTGAACCGAAAGATAGCGGATAAAAAAATAGAGCTGACACGAATCAATCAAATACAGTTGAAAAATATCCTTGAAATGTCCGGGGTGATTCTTTTTGTATCTCTTATCGGTTCGTATATCATATCGAACAGTATTCGCAGACGATTTCTGAACTATTCGAGAACGATTGAAACAAAAAACAAAGAATTGACGGCATTAAATTATGGACTTGAGAATATCGTCAAAGAGCGTACAGCCGAATTAAATGAAGCGTATGAGAAGATGGAAAAAATTGCCCTGACCGATACCTTGACCGAGATCTATAATCGGTACTACTTCAACAGTGCACTCCAAAATGAGATATCCAGAGCCAAACGGTATGAACCCTTTTCGCTTTTGATGTTTGATATCGACCACTTTAAGGTGGTCAATGATACCTACGGCCATAATGTCGGCGATATCGTATTACGGTTGATTACCGAAAGAGTCAAATCGTGTTTAAGAGAGAGTGACATATTTGCACGGGTCGGCGGTGAAGAGTTTATGATCATATTGCCGAGAACGACACTGGAAACGGCCAAGGAAGTAGGTGAAAGAATACGCACAACTATCGAAATGCACATTTTTGACGGCATAGGAAAAATCACCGTTAGCCTCGGATTGGTAACGTACAGAGAGGATGAGAGTTTTGCAGAGATAGTAAGCAGGGTGGATACGGCACTGTATAAAGCTAAAAATAACGGGCGGAATAATTTAAATATGCAAGAGTGATCGGTCTCTGTCCGAAGAACAGAGGCGATGAGAGAATTATACCGCTCCGAAAGAGAGTTTTCCGCCGCGTTGCAACGCTTTGATCTCTTCATACGTTTTTTCGCTAAGGCGGAGGTTGCTGCGAAGAATATCTTTACATACCGTATCGATTTTCTCTTTGTCGGACATCTTTTTCAAATCTCCTTTTGAGAGATCGGCAAGATCGAGCAAGTCGTTCCATACCGAACTTTCATCCAATGCAAACGTATTGAATGTAATTCCCTCGTAAACAAATGTCCCTTTTCCGATGATATCAGAGACGAAAAGGAGATATTTACCCTCCGGAGTCAAGAACTCTTTGTATTTCGCTACAAAACCTTCAAAAACATCCAGTGAGGTGAGTTCACACGCCAAGAAGTCAATTTTGTCCGAGTTGGTAGCGAGGATCACTTGTTTTACGATCTCTTTTGGGGGGAGACTTTTATCGGCAGTGATTACTTTACCCTCAGTTACGACGAGACATCCGCGGTAAGCGTATTTATAGGCGTCGGTCGGTGCGTTGTAAACGATCATCCATTCGAGTTTATTATCGGCGATGTAGCTTTGGATAGACATAGTGTGTTCCTTCAAATATTGGTTGTCCCTCTCAATACAATTTTTGTTCTACCTTTTTCGCACAATAAATGCATAAGTATTTTAAACAATGTTATTTTCAAGGATACTCAGTATGAACCCTCAAAGTGCCAAACGCTCGCTCGCCCATTTGTGTGAGCGTAAAGTCCCCGTATTCTTATGGGGGCCTCCGGGGATCGGGAAATCTTCGATAGTGGCACAGATCGCCAGGGAAGCCGGTATCGGGTTTATCGACCTGCGTCTTTCGCTTCTTGATCCGACCGACTTGCGCGGTATTCCGTTTTTTGATTCCAAAAATGACAGTGCTATTTGGGCACCTCCGGCATTTTTGCCCGACGGATCGCAAGAACGGGGAATACTTTTCCTCGATGAGCTTAATACCGCCGCACCGATGGTTCAGGCCTCTGCCTATCAGTTAATATTAGACCGAAAAATCGGCGAATACACTCTCCCTGAGGGATGGGCGATCGTGGCGGCGGGGAACCGTGAGAGTGATCGCGGGGTCGTATTTCGAATGGCGGCACCTCTGGCAAACCGATTTGTCCATCTGGAGATGGAAGCGAATGTCGAAGATTGGCGTAACTGGGCGATAGGCTCGGGAATAGAGCCATCGATTATCGCCTATATTTCCCACCGTCCCGATGCACTGTTTGTCTTTAACGCTGAGAGCCGATCGTTTGCGACGCCGCGAACCTGGCAATACGTTCATGACATCATCGCTTCCAATCCGGAAGACGATCTCATTATGGCGATGGTAAGCGGGGCGATCGGCGAAGAGCTTGCCGCATCGTATCTCGGATTTCGTCTGGTAGCGTCACAGCTGCCCGATTTGGATGCGATCATGGAGGGCACCTGTACGGATGTTCCGAGTGATCCTTCCGCTTTGCATATTCTCTGCACGGCACTGACGATGCGTGTCAACGATTATACGGGGAGCAAAAAACTGGGCAACCTGCTTACCTATTCGCTTAAACTTCCGGGAGAATTTGCCGTAATGATCGTTCAGGATCTCCGCGCCCGCAAAATCGAACTCGACCATCTTGAGTGCTGGCCGTTATGGATGCGTCAGTTCAACACATTGCTACGATAATGTTATCCGAGGAACTTCTCCTTAGAGCCAAAACTCTTTTGACGGTCAAATACCCCTATTTCGGGATGCTCGCTTCGCGACTCAATTTTGAGCCGAGTGAGGATCTTTCCGGATATGCCAGTAACGGAAAGCGGTTTATTTACAACGTGGAATTTTTAGAGCGTCGCAGTGTCGAGGAGGTGATGTTTATCCTCACTAACGCCGTCATGCACCATGTCCTTGCCCATCAGCAGCGGCGGTTGAACCGTCGGGGAAAACTGTGGCAGCTCTCAACCGATTATGCCATTAACAACCTCCTCTCAAAAAGCGGTCTCGTCATCCCCGTAGGCGCGAACTACAACAAAGAGTATGAGGGGATGTACGCCGAAGAGATATATGAAGCGCTCAAAAGCGAAATGAATCTGGGTGAAGGGGATGCGTTCGATGAGCGCGGCAATAGCACTCCTAATGCCGTTACGAAAGATCAAGAGATCAGCGATCAGGAGAGTTTCGGCAATATCGAGGGGATTGCGGATGAACTCGATACCGCCGATGAGGTGCAGTGGCAATACGCCGCTTCGATCGCACAGGAGGTAGCTCAGCGCAAGGGCTCTATGCCGCTGGGGCTGGAGAGGCTGGGGAAAAAAGTGAAGCCCGCCGATGTGGATTGGCGCTTTGAGCTTTACAATGCGATCAACCGCCATATGCGCAATAATTACGCTTTTATGCCGCCGAACAAAAAGCATATCCATCGCGGTATCGCACTCCCTTCGCTCACCAGCGATACCCTGAGCCTTTGTGTCGCTATCGATACCAGCGGCTCGATCGACGATCAGCTGTTGGGGGCGTTTATGGAGGAGTTTAAAACGATCATGCAAAACTTCCCTTCGGTGAAAATCGAACTCATCATCGCCGATGCAAAAGTTCATGCCCACCATACATTTATCAGCGGAGATCCGATGGATTTTCCTCTCAAAGGGGGAGGGGGGACCGATTATCGTCCGACGTTCGATTATGTAGAAGCGAATCTGCCGATGACGACGATGCTGCTCTATTTTACCGACGGAGAAGGCTCATTTCCTCGCATTCCCCCTAATTATGAAGTGTTATGGGCGTTGTCGCGAAAAGCGAAAGTACCGTTCGGAAGAGCTTTGGTGATTTTTCATTTGTAAAGAGATTGTATAATTTCAGTATGAGAAACAATTTACATATTAGAGCTCGTCAAATCGTTCAAAGCCCCGTAACTCAAAAAGCGGTTGTTTCCATGAAGCCGGACAAATCGGTATGGGGTTTTTTGGGAATCGTCGTTTTTATCATACTTCCCGAGATCATCGCATTTATCTGGGGAATTGAAATCACCGCCTATGCCAAAGAGGGATTGCTTCATGCGACTTCTCTCCTCGATAAGTATTATTTTGATTTTCTGGTTATGCTCTTTGAAGAGGGGGGAAGCTGGTTCAACCTCGGACTCGGCGCGGCACTGCTGATATGGCTTTTTATATAAAAGAATTTTCTCCCAAAAGGGAGATAACCCTTAGAGCCCTTTCAGCGCTTCGTTGATTTGATCCAAAGCCAGTGATTTGGCGTTTTCTACCTCTTTATTATCCCACCAGTATTCGATGATGGCATGTTCGATCTGCTCAAGCTGATCCATTCTTAGATTGGCGAATACTTCGTAGGAGCTTACTTCGTCATTGCTTAACCCTTTTGATTTCGCCACTTTATCCAATGTCTCGAGGATACTCTCTTCGAGAGGTTTCGGATTGATTTCCAGACGTGCCTGATCGATCCATGCACGTATCTCCTCTTCGAGATAATCGTGACCCCACACTTGATAGCACAAAATACGGTTGGGGCTGTAGACGATCTTTTCTTCTTCGCCCAGAACATCGCTTGTTTTGACGGTACCGTCGTAGAGATATACTTCGATACGTTCGTTTTCGCGTAAAGTACATGCTCTCTCAAAGGCATTTCGGGCATGTTTTAAAATTTCGCTTCGCAGGTTTTCATTCATCGTTTTATATCTCCATTGTTAAATTTGAACCGTTTAGGTCATGTACGGTATATCGAGATGGGAATCCCGATCGGATGCTTCGTAATCGTACGTAGTCACCTCCCGGACAGCGGAGAGCTTTTTTTGCAATACGATCCGTTGCAGCGGATGCAACAGTGTAGCATTAATGTGTTGCGAAACCGCATTACGATAATGCATGACGATGATAGGATGCCAAATATCCTGATGAGCGCTTAGGCGTTCGATGAACTCTTGCAGTTCATCGCGCTCTATCGTATCGATACGGGGCAGTTTACGGATGACATTTCGGACAAACTGTTTCGTAAAATAGGGTTCCCCCATCTTTAGCAGCGTCGATGTCGCATCGATATTCGCTTCGTTTTCGCTGTAACTGTAGGCATAGCGGAAATGCTCACAGACGGCTTCGATGTATTTCGGATAATGTTCGAGCACCATCACCAGATGGGTCAGATCCTGATCGATCAATACCTGAAAAAGGGTGATCGTATTTTTCCCCATACTCGCCCAGTGGGGCTCTCCGCTTTTAACCTGGTCTTTATCGAATATCCGACGGTATTGGTCGATCTCGCTGATATCGGTTACCAGTCGCGCCGAAGAGGAAAAACTGCTCATGAGGCTCTTGTTGATCCGTTGTGATAGTCCCATAGACGTTTGTAGTGACTGTCGAGTTCACTAAGGGTTGAATCGACGGTGATCAATTCATTGGTTCGGCTGAAACGCCCGGTATTGGACTCGTACCATTTTTCCATTTCGATTTTTAGGGTATTGCGTTTGGCGACCGTTTCGACGATGAGACGACGGATCTCCCCCATTTCGGATGTAATGATCTCAGTCATGGGAACACCCGCATTCGCATGCTCCCGCCGCGGTACCCGGATCAAGATATTGTTTTGCATTGTCGAGCGTGACATGCGTCAGTGTGTCGGATAAGGCGACATCGATCGCTTGGCTCAGCGGCATTGCCTCTTTTCCCAGCCAATAAACGTTCATACCTCCGCGAACCATGACATGAAACGGTCCGTCACCCAAAAATCCGTATACGGCGGAAGTAGCCCCTTTTTCCAACAGATAATTGGCGGTCATAATACCGTTGCCGCACCCCTCATTAGGAACGAGGGTATAGGACTTGTCCGATGGATTGACCAATGCAAAAAACGGTGCGTTGCCGAAAAGCTTCGTGCTCATAACGTCACGGCTATCGGATTCGACAGGGATGGCTATCATAGATGCTCCTTTGTGTCAGATACGGAGTGTTATGCATTTATTATTCTTCGTGTTAGAACGGCAATTGCAGTATCTTTGCCAAATCAGTTAAAAAGAGATTCCGATGGATGAGCTTCGTACCCATTATCACTATTTCAGCAACGAAGAGGGAGACGGCTATGAGATTTACAGCTGTGATCTCCCCGACGTAAAAGGGTTCGGTGAAACGTACGATGAAGCTATGGATGATTTACGACGAAATATCAAACGGTACGAGGAGAAGAGTATGGAAGCCCAATCATTAATGGAAACGGCCATTACGGCATATGACGCAAAAGATTATACGAAGGCAAAAGCGATTTGGGAATCATTGGGCGAGTCCAATACGGATGCGATGGTTAATCTGGGGACAATGTACGTCAAAGGATACGGTGTCGCCAAAGATATACACAAAGCGTTTTCTTTATTTGACCGTGCGGCGGAGAAACATCACGAAGTAGCGTCATTTTATCTGGGCGGTATGTATGAAAACGGAATCGGTGTCACGGCGGATAAAGATCAGTCGATCCGCCATTACACGGTAGCGGCTGAAGCCAATATGCCGACAGCTCAGCTGAAACTCGGGATACTCCTTCGCAATGATGACGTCCTTAACTCGATGAAATGGATGATCCGTGCCGCGCATGCGGGTGAATCGCAGGCGCATTCGCTCCTCACCTATGTCAGCAATCAGCATGATGCATCCGACATAAATGTCACGTTTCGTATGATGGATGAAAGCTCACAGCGTGCTAAGATCGAATCGGTTATCACCGAAAATCTCGCTCCGATCCTCGCCAGTGACGGAGGAGGGGTAGAACTCGTCAACTATGTCGGCGGAGATACACCGGAAATCTGGCTGCGCTATCTGGGTGCCTGTTCGGGATGCCACCTCGGACCTACCTCGACGGCGGGGATGATACTGGAACAGTTTGAAAATGTCATCGACAAAAAGATCGTTATTTATCTCTGGTAAGGGGTTTGGAATGAATACGTTTAGCGCAAAAGTAGAAGATATCCGAAGCGATGAGTTTTTCAGCTGTATCACGGTTCGCGTCAACGATACGGATTTGAAATTGCTGAAAACGGAACTTCCTAAGTGGCTTCGAGTCGGCGATGAGGTGGAGTGTCGGGTTCAGGAAGCGGCGATTGCCCTTTATAAAGGGGATAAAGACGAGAGTGTCTCCATCGAGAACCATCTTAGCGGAGAACTGCAACATTTTCGTAAGGGGACGGTGTTGAGCGAAGTGAGCGTCGATACCCCCTGCGGCCAACTCAACTCTCTCATTACGACCGATGCGTTCGAGCGGATGGAACTTTGCGAGGGGTGTAATGTAACGCTGCTGCTCAAAGCGGTGGATATTAAGCTCACTCCGCTGTTGGATTCGACCTCGTACGAAAAATGCAAAGAGAATTTGTACAAAGTTCAAAATTGAACTTGTAAAAAGCACACATATGTGCGTGGGCATCCCGCCGAGGGAAACCAAGTGTTAACGTAGCTAATCGGGATGTGTTCCGATAGCGTATAAAATCAAATAAACCTAAGGAGCTAATTATGGCTGTAATGATTACCGATTTATGTATTAACTGTGACGCCTGTATCGAGGTATGTCCGGTAAGCGCGATTGTAAGCGAAGGCGATTCACCGCGTGACGACTGGGAATATACCTACGTAAAACCTGAAAAATGTATCGAATGTGTCGGTCATGCCGAAGTTCCTGCCTGTGCGGCCGAGTGTCCTACGGAAGGGTGTATCGTTTGGGATATGCCATACACTGCTGAGTATAACGATTATTATGTCAACAGCTCAGACTATGTGATCGGCGAATCGAAAAAACGGGGCGTATTGACACCGGAAGTATCTCCTCAAACTTTCAAAGAAGATATTTCAATCGCAGCTCGTGAAGCGCACGAAGCGGTAGCGGTTTAAAAGGTCATCCGATGTTAATCGCGTTCGCTTCCACCGACGGTGTCACCGTTAATCAGCATTTCGGCTGGTCGAAGAGTTTCGAACTCTATCGAGTGAGTGCCGAGAGTGCCGAGTACGTCAAAACACTGGACAGTTCGGAAGATGAAATCGCCGATGAGCATGAAAAACTGGCCTACAAAATAAACTCTATCAAAGAGGCGGATATCCTCTATTGCTCCGCAATAGGGCCGACCGCTTCTAAAATGGTATTGGCTTCGAAAATCTATCCGGTTCGATCGGGTGAAAACGATCGTATCGATGAGACGATTACAAAGCTTCAAGAACTGTTGCTGGGCAATCCGCCGCCGTGGCTGTTGCGTATTGTACATACTACCAAAGATAAGGGGTAACTATCATGTCTGTTATTATCAACGATACCTGCATCACCTGTGATGCGTGTTTGCAACAATGTCCCGTAAATGCGATTGTGGACGATTCCTCTAACCCGACGGGGAAAAAACAATATTACGTTCAGCCCGATAAGTGCGTCGAGTGTGTCGGAATATACGATGATCCTCAATGTGCGGCGATCTGTCCGAGCATCGGATGTATCACATGGGATATGCCGTTTACCGCAGAGTTTGACGAATATTTCCGAAACGAAGAGATATACAAACTCGGTGTAACCAAAGAGGGGACGTTAAAATCTCCGCTTTATAAAGAAAAATCGTATCGCAAAGATATTCCGCTCACCGAACGCGGTATCGGTAAACTTGTCCAGGAAGAGCCTGAAGAATTGGAAGAAGTGGGTTGATGATGGACCCGTTTGCAAAAGTTGCCGCAGATCTCGATCCGTTCGGCTGTGATTGTGCGGTAACGGTTGCCCTAAAAATTACGGACGACTCGTGCAAGATGGATGAGGAGCAGCGTGCATTGTTTATGGCATTGTACGATGCGCTTCCTCCGTTTGAGAGTGCTATGTTCGACAAATCTATCCATGACCTGATACGTGAGGGGCGAAATACACCTTCTGCACTACTATTCGGACAGATCAAAAAAGAGCGTGAAAGAGCTATGGCGATTATCACGAAAGAAAAAATGAAAACCTTCAAAGCTTCGGTTCGAGGCTCGCTTCTTATCGCACGCCATACGGCGTAATCCATCTTTATTAGCAACAACAATTAGAACGCATTTAAAAAAAAATTACAATATACGATAGTATATGATACGAATAGAGAAAGAAGCAAAATGCGGACTATCGTTTATCATAGTTAATCCGCAATTGCTTTTTAAATTTCAACCCCTTTTTTCTGAAGACGCATCGTGCCGGACACTATTGCGAATCGGCAGAAATACAAGAGAAAAAAGTAGAACCCGAAGACAAAAAAATGTCTTTGGACCGATTAGGGATAAGCTGAGTGAACATGTCAAATTCTAATACCGAAGAGTTTTCCGATACTAAAAAAAAGGCTGACAATTCGGATGAGACACTGCCGGAAGTCATCACGACAGAGGAAGCTATACAGGGCTATTTCCAAGATCTTAGGACAAAAGTCAGCTACTTTTCCGAGTATCAGAACGAAACGCACGAAATAGATTTTTTGCTGCTTCGACGTTTTTTAATGACGGCGTATAACAATTTGGTAGAAATTGATATGAGTCTTATGGATACGTCTGTTTTCCCTATTCGTAACGATGTATTGAAATTAAGTCAGATATACGATCAGTTTAAATTTCGGGCCCTTCACGTAAAGAGAGCATTTTTCGAACTTTTTTTAGATAACCATGATGTGTTTTTAGAATATCAGAAACGCCGTGATGAGAACAAAGAGAGTATCGCCACGTACGACATCATGATTCGTACGACGGATGCATCGTTAGAACAAGTAGAATCTGAGATGAAAAATGTTTCAATCGAATCCGAAGAATACGCTCCGTTGATGAAACAATTGAAAGTTTTACGGGCGAAATCGGTAGACTCAGTCCATAATAAACGGAGACTTGAGGACGAGAACATCCAATTAACGCTTTATCTTGACATGATTATCAACGAAAATGAAGAGAGTTTTACAAAGAAGTTTTCCTCCATGGCGGGGGTTTTTGAAGAAGAAATTACGACCCTTTTGAATAAAGCAGCCTATTTACTCGATTTATCTTTATGGAAAAACGCGCGTAAATCCAATATGATCAGCAAATATTTTTCCGAATTGCCTATTCAGGGTGGGATATCGAGTCAAACCTATTTACGCTACTATCTCCAAACATTAAATGAAGAAAAATTGACGGATGAACATCGAGTACTGTTGAAACTTCTGCCCTATCTTGAAAGTCTCAAAAAAATTTCTGTCTTGTATTTATCTGCCGATGCCGAGTCTTCAAAACGACTAACCGGCATATTGGCGTCATTGAGTGTAAAAATAGAACTCCAGTGTACCTCAGATGTCTTAAATGCGATCAATATGATCAAGAAAAACCTTCCGAAATATATTTTTGTCGATTATCAGTCCGATTTTAAAACGTTGATCAAAGTGTTGAAAAATTTCCCCAATTATGACGAGATAAAAGTGATTCTCCTGGTTGACGGTCCGAACGATATTAATGATGAACGACTGCAGCAAGGATCGATCAACCATATCATCGGCACCCGTATTTCAAAGCAGTCTTTAGCGGATAAATTCGAAGATATTTTCAATATGGAGTGAATTTTCCCTGTTTATTCAGCGATTAACAATATAGGGTAAAATTGCGGCATCGATCATCCGAAGAGGGGAAAAAATGCGAAAAATCTTGTATCTGTTTTTGTTTGCTATCGTATTTCTAATCGCTAAAGCTTTTGTTTTAGACGACTATATCGAGCGCTATACAAATGAAGAGGCGAATACGACGGCAGAATCCAACGTATCGGCCGAAGCAGTGCAAAGCGAAACAGAACCTAAAAACATTACTGTGCCTGAGAGCAATAAAAGCACAACGTCCGTAGAAAAAAACAACTCCTCAAAAAATCTGGACTCGCCGTTGGAAAACTTGGGAGAGCGGATCTCAAAACACATCAACCTCTAAAAAATCATTTTTGCCGAGAGAGGAGTATTCCGCTGGCAATAATCATGATTCCCCCCGCGATTACCGTCGGGGTCGGAAAAATATCCCCTAACATTATTCCGAACATGGTAGCAAAGAGGACGACCGAGTAGCTTACCGTACTGACGATCCCGGCTTTAGCGTAAAAATAGGCGCGGGTCATAAAAATCTGTCCGTATGCGGCGGCAATTCCCATCAGGGCGATCCAAAGCCAGTCGATCCCATGCGGGAGAACAAAAGGGCTGAGGGCAAAGGCGAAAATTTCAGACGTTACGTATTGAGACACTATCATCAAAAGTATCGGAATAAACACCCCCGAAAACATAAAAGAGAGGACGACGGTACGCTCGTCATAATAGGTTTTAAGACTTCGGACGCTCGTATAGGCCAATGAGGAGAGAAAACCGGTTAAAAGGCCCATGACGTGCAGATACCCTATCTCCAGTCCGCTGAGCAGCGCCACCCCCGCAAAGCCGATGATAACCGCAACGATGGCAAAAGGTTTGAGCTTTTCACCCAAAAGAAAAAAAGCGAGCAAAGCGGTAAAAATCGGCTCGGTCTTAGAATAAACGATCGCATTGGAGAGGGTGGTTGCGCTGATCGTGTAGAAAAAAGTGAGGAGGGCTACCGTTCCGATGACTCCGCGAAACACCAGAGTAAACGGCTTTCCCCCGACGTTGCGTATCGGTTTGCGCAGCGTAATCGCGCCGATAACGGCTAAACCGACGACGTTGCGCCAAAATGTTACTTCAACCGATCCCATGGATGCAGAGAGAAGTTTTGCGAATAACATTATCAGCGAAAAAAGAAACGATGCGATGAGCATAAAAAATATTCCGCGGCGGGTATCGGACGAGGTTAAATTCATAACGTCATTGTACCATGTGAACTGCTTGAAAAGGGGGATTTGAAATGAAACCCATAGGTTTTAGGATACAATAAAACAGTGTAATGATTTGTTGGGGCATAGGATTGTAGGGGATGGTTAAAACGGCTAATTTTTCGGGTGATTTTTGGGGCGGTACGGCAGCTATGCTGGTTGCATTGCCCTCGGCTATCGCATTTGGGGTAACGATCTATGCAACGATAGGCGGCCAATACAGCGCATACGGTGCATTGGCCGGTATTTTAGGGGTGGCGGCAGTCGGAATCGTTGCGGCCATGATGGGGGGAGCGGATCGGCTCATCTCCGCACCGAGCGCACCTGCGGCAGCCGTTTTGTCGGCATTCGCACTCCAATATGTTTCACAGGACTTCGGACCCGATTTGCTGTTTGTCATGCTGATGATCGTGGCCCTATTGTCGGGCGGATTTCAGGTACTGTTCGGTCTAATCGGACTGGGACGTTTGATCAAATACATGCCGTTTCCGGTCGTCAGCGGATATCTCACCGGTGTCGGGCTGTATATTATCGCGGCACAGTCGCCGATTTTTTTGGGACTCCCTCAGGGGACGCACTTTTGGCATTCGTTTCAGATTATAAACGGCTGGCAATGGCAGAGTATCGTGGTTGGAACGGTAACCATCGTCACTATGATGTATGCCGATAAAATGTTCCGCATTATTCCGGCGGTTATTACCGCTTTGTTCGTCGGGATGGGGGCTTATTTTCTGCTGGGGCTTATTGACCCGAGTCTCTATCAACCTAATAATCCGTTTGTCGTCGGTGAACTCGGAGGAAGCGGAGGGATTGATTATCTTCAAATGTTTACGGGCCGTTTTGAAGAATTGTTCCGTCTTCAGTGGGATGATATGAGTCTTTTGCTTTTTCCGGCGTTGACGCTGGCGGCTCTGCTCTCAATCGATACGTTGAAAACCTGTATCGTTTTGGATTCCATGACCCATACCTATCATAACTCCAATAAAGAGCTGATCGCCCAAGGCTCAGGCAATATTGTCTCCGCATTGATCGGAGGAATGCCCGGATCGGGGACGATGGGGGCAACCATGGTTAACCTCTCAGCCGGAGGAAATTCCCGTCTTTCAGGGGTGATCGAGGGGGTAATGGCGGTCGGGGCATTTGTCGCTTTGGGGTCGTTCATCGCGTGGATTCCCGTCTCGGCGTTGGCAGGTATTTTGATCGTTATCGGTTTTCGGATGATCGACAGACACAGTGTCAAATTATTGAAAACGCGCCAGACGGCACTCGATTTTTTTATTATCGCTTCCGTTGCCGTAACCGCCCTTACGGTGAGCCTGATCGCCGCATCGGGCGTGGGGCTTATATTGGCGGTAGTCCTCTATATTTTCCAGCAAATCGGTGCTTCGGTCGTGTACCGCCATATTGACGGCAGCGAAGCCAGAAGCAAACTCATCCGAAGTCGGGTGGATGAGGCTATTTTGTCTGAAAAGGGAGGTGTATTTTCGGTGTATGAATTGCACGGAAGTCTCTTTTTCGGAACGGCCAATCAGTTGTATACGATGCTGCAAGATGACCTGCAACACAAAAAATACATCATTATGGATATGAAACGGGTGCAGACCGTCGATTTGACGGCAGCCCATATTCTGCTTCAGATCAAAGATATCCTCCACGAACGGGACGGATACCTGATTTTATGCCGATTGCCGCATAAGCTACCGACGGGAGATGATCTTGAGAGCTACTTCAATCAGGTCGGATTGCTCAAACACTTGAGTCCGATCAAAGTGTTTAACGATTTGGATGATGCGATTGAGTGGGCGGAGAATAAAATAATCAAAGAATTTTCGGTAGAGGAAAAAGGGGAAAACCTTTTGGAACTGCACGATTTCGACCTTTTTAAAGGGCGACGGGATGAGACCTTGGAAGAGATAAAAGGTCTTGTCGAGAGCCGGTTTGTTAAAAAAGGGGAAGTGATCTATTCCGAAGGGGAGGGGAACGGCGAAATATTTTTGATCCGCCGCGGCTCGGTTCGGGTTATGCTCCCCACATCCGGCGGAAAAAGCGTACACCTCAGTACGCTGGGACAAAACAATTTTTTCGGCGAGTTTTCCTTTTTGGAAGGGGTTCCCCATTATACCGATACGATTGCCGGAAGCGATACCGAGCTATACTGTATTACGAGAGAAGCGTTTGACGTGTTTAAAAAGCTCCATAAAAAAGCGGCATACGGGTTTATGCACGCATTAGCCGCCGTTTTGGCTGAGAGACTCAGGCTGACACGTTCCGAATTGGTTGCGGAGTATGACGCCTAAACTATGAGTTTGCTTAATCGATAAACAAATAATAATTTTATTAGTTTGAATACGGTAAAACATGTTTACTATTTGAATATGACCTATGAGATTAGTGAAAGGAGAAATATGCAGTTTTTTCTCCATAAAGCCGAAGAGCGCGGGAGCGCCGAACACGGATGGCTGCACAGCCGTTTTAGCTTCAGTTTTGCCGATTACCATAACCGCGAACGGATGGGATTCGGTGCACTGCGCGTACTGAATGACGATTGTATCGAGCCTTTAGGGGGATTTGACATGCATCCCCATCATGATATGGAAATTGTTACGATCGTGACGAAGGGATCGCTTGAACATAAAGATTCACAAGGGAATTACGAGATAATCGAATCGGGAGAAATACAATATATCTCTGCGGGACGGGGGATAGAGCACTCTGAATTTAATCCTTCGTCGAAAGAGCAGACAGAGCTGTTTCAAATATGGATCATCCCGCGTAAAAAAGGGACGATTCCCCGCTATAAAAAGTGCCGCTACGATTTGGATAAAGTCAATCGATGGGTACTGATCGCCAGTTCCCACGGCAGAAAAGGGTCTATGAAAATCGATCAGAATGTCACTATACGTTTATCGCATCTCTTTTTCGGGCATACCCTTGTCTCCGATCCGCCCAAAGCGGGACTAGGACGGCTGTTAATGGTAGTTGAGGGGGAGGTCAATGTATGCGGCTATACCCTAAAACGCAGAGACGAGCTGCAAATTATCGGGGAGGAACCGTTTGAGATTACGGTCAACAGAGATGCCCGACTTTTATTGTTCGATGTACCGCTGGTCAATTTCGAACAAAAAAGAGGCTCTCTCCTCTAAAGGATGGTAAGCGGCGAACTCGCCGTGGATTGCTTTACTGCCGTTTCGGCACGGGAGATAATATCGTCTATCTCTTCACTGCCTGCTTGAATAGTCGTACCCAGACGCATTGTGAACGAGTCTAAATTCTTAAACGGCTCTTCATTTATCACTCCGAGCAGTTTTTGGCTGAATTTCATCGCATTATCCGCATTCTCGATGAGATACGCGAGCATAAAAATCTTTTTGTCCCAGCGAACCAGCATATCGCTTTGACGGATATGGTTTTTGATACAGGAAGTAAAATCATGCAGGTATTTCTCGCAGTCGCTATCGCTTGCATCCATAGCAAGCATGGTTATACCGATCGATTTTTCATTAAACAAAGCCGCATTTTGAAAACTTTTCGAGGTATGGACGAAATAATCTTTGTAGTATGCGCCGCTCTCTTTTTCGATACTGACGTCGTTCTCGATCATAATCCGCTTTATCAGGTCTTGTGAGATATCGCAGAATGAAATGGTTGTGTAATCCGGAACCGGCGTATCGATGGTCACTGAAAAAGCATAGGGTTCGGCACGGCAGCTGATCATGCTGACAATTTTGTCGGATTCGGGAATGTTTTGAAGGTCTTCGATCCAATGATCGGGATCGGTTTTACCGGCATGAAAATAAGCGTCATGGGGTACAAATCGATTTAAAATGGAACCGAATTCGCGTTGAAAGGCTTTAACAGTGGGCATATTGGTAAAGTTTTGAAACGCTTTGTTGAAAAGAACAGGGGTATTTCGATGCATCAGGACAACGAGATTGTTTTGGGTATCAATCGCCGATTGGAGAAGTTTGCTGAATATGTCATCATTATTTATCAAACAATCATGATTATTGGGATGACACATCGAAATCCTTTCCTAACGAATAATTTTTATAATAATAGCATAGTAAAAAAAAATTACAATATAAAACAAATTTTCATTTATAGGTGTAATTAATGTCTAATAGAATTTCTTAATAGATAGAGTTGACCGTGGCAGGTGCAGGATTTCTTATTTCCGTAGAGAGAATAGAGATTTTTTCCCGTATGAAGCGAGTAGCTGCCGAAATCGGTTTTGATAATATCTCCCTCAATTTTATAAACAGTGATGAGACGTATTAAACAGGAATTATGCGAATCAAGGCGGTGAAATCGTTCACGGCTTGCATGAACCCAGAGGATTTTTGAGGGGAGGGTGAGGGATAGGAGATACTCTTTGCTCCACTCACGTACTGCACCCAGTGCTTCGAGCTCCGAATCACTGATGTTACGATAGGGTCGCATCAGCCAACTTCGTTCGTATAGGCATAGGTAGAGGAGATGGATCGCAGACGCTCCGCCGCCTTGACAAAGACGTCGATGACGTAATCGATCTCATCGGCGGTGGTAAAGCGGCTGAGGCTCAGGCGGATCGCCGTGTGGGCGAGCTCGGGGTCTTGACCGATCGCGCTCATGACGGGATTGGCTTCGAGCGATTCGGATGCACACGCACTCCCCGTCGAAGCGGCGATTCCCGCACGGTTGAGATCCCACAGCATCGATTCCCCCTCGATACCGCGCAGTGAGATGAGGATGGTGTTGGGTGTACGGCGTTCACGGTCACCCACGACGAAGGTGTCGGGGATTTGTGAGATGGCGTCTTCGAGACGGTCGCGGAGCGCTCTCACATCGCTGTTCATTTTTGCCAGATGTCCTACCGATTGTTTCATCGCAAGACCCATACCGATGATGTAGGCGACGTTGAGGGTTCCCGCACGTTTGCCCCCCATCTGTTCTCCGCCGTGGAGGAGGTTTGGAAGCTCGGAGCCTTTGCGGACATACAATCCGCCGATCCCTTTCGGGCCGTGGAATTTATGCGCCGAAAATGTCAGATAATCGATCGGAGTTTCGGTGAGATCGACTTTGACTTTTCCGATCGCCTGAACGGCGTCGGTGTGGAACAAGATGCCGCGTTCTTTCGCGATTTGTGCGACCTCTGCGACGGGGAAGATCATCCCCGTTTCATTGTTCGCCCACATCATACTAATCAATATGGTTTTGTCGGTGATCGCCGCGGCGATACGCTCACTGCTCACATATCCGAACGCATCGACATCGACGAAGGTGATCTCAGCCCCGTTCTCTTCGAGAAAATGAAGAGTTTCGAGGACGGACGGATGCTCGACCGCCGAGGCGATGATGTGGTTTTTAGACGGGTCGCGGAGGATGTGTTTGAAAAAGACACCTTTTAATACCGTATTGTTGCTCTCGGTCGCACATGAGGTGATGAGGATATCGTCGGCATCGGGGGCGTTGAGGGCGTCGTACATGTTGCCCATGGCTTCGTTCAGATAGGGGCGTACTTCGATACCGTATTGGTGTAATGAGTTCGGGTTCCCGTAAAGCTCTTCGAAAAACGGCTGCATTTTGACTTTGACGATAGGATCGAGTTTTGTGGTGGCGTTGTTATCTAAATAGACTCGTTTCATTGTTTGTCCTCATATGTCGGATAGTATGAGGAGAGAATGCAAGATTTGTTCGAGAATAGGGGATATGGCAATTTGTCATCTCAAAACGAATTGTATTGCGTCTCGATATAATGTCTTAATGTAAAGGAAAAGTATGGATGACAATAACGTTATTATTTACAATACCGCGGATGGAAAAACATCGGTATCACTTCTCGCACGTGACGGTACTGCATGGATGAATCAATCCCAAATTGCAGAACTCTTTACCACGTCAAAACCGAACATCAGTATGCATATTTCAAACATTTTCGAAGAAGGGGAGTTGGATGAAAATTCAGTTGTTAAGGATTACTTAACAACTGCCACCGACGGTAAAAATTACTCCGTATCATATTACTCTCTCGAAATGATTTTAGCGATCGGATTTCGCGTACGGAGCAAACGGGGAACGCAGTTCCGCCAATGGGCGAATAAAAACCTTAGCGAATACATGATAAAAGGCTTTGTCATGGATGATGAGCGGCTTAAAAATCCCGACGGGAAACCCGATTATTTTGATGAGCTTTTAGTACGTATTCGAGATATCCGTGCTTCTGAAAAACGCTTTTACCAAAAAGTTCGAGACCTCTTTTCTCTCAGCAGTGACTATGATCCTACCGATAAAGCGACGCAACTCTTTTACGCAGATGCACAAAACAAACTTCTCTATGCAATTACGGGACAAACTGCCGCCGAAATCATTGTTAATCGTGCCGATGCTGCGGTACCAAATATGGCATTGACAAGTTTTAAAGGTTCTGTAGTTAGAAAACAGGATATTTATACGGCAAAAAACTATCTTAACGAGAATGAGATCGACAGCCTGAACCGTTTTGTCGTAGTATTTCTCGAAACGGCGGAATTACGGGCAAAAAATCGTCAGGATGTCAGAATGGATTTTTGGAGAGAGAACATCGACCGTATTATCGAGTTTAACGATAAAAAAGTACTTCAGGGATACGGAAGCGTCAGTCATCAACAGATGGAAACTATGGTCGAAAAAGTGTATGAGACATTTGATATGAAACGAAAAAACTTAGAAGCTATCGAAGCAGACGAAGAAGATTTAAGAGAACTGCAACAGCTCGAAGAAAAGGTGAAATCACGATAGTCTAATTAATTTGGTGGTGGCATTGTTATTTAAATAGACGCGTTTCATTGTTTGTCCTCATGTGTCGGTTAATATGAGGAGAGATTGCAAGATTTGTTCGAGAATACAATTAAATAAAATAACGTTTTCCACCTCTTTCAATTAGTTCATCTTCATATTGCTTTGTAGTATCTGCTATCCAAGAGTCAAATGCTTCTATATTCACGACATCAAACCATCTAATAGTATGTCCATAATGATCTCGAAAAAATAGTCTTGTCGAATCAATTTGTTCTATTTCCTCTCCTGAAGGATCAAGTTTCCATAATTTTGCTTCTGTTACAACAACTGGATGGAAAAGAGATGCAAATGATGAATGACGGTCTATGGATAATTCAAACCATGATTCTTGATCTTTTGTTTGTCTCGCCACTGAAGCTTCAACCTCAAGATCGCTTAAAAAAACTTGGAACCTTTTATCTACAAATGATTCAATCGAAGACCATAAAGATTGACAAGCTTTCCATAGTACGGAATTGTCTAATTCTTTTTCACTTCCAATATTTGTTTCTCGAAAACTACCAGATAAATATTTTACTTTGCTTGGACGTATAAGAAGAGGCCAAAGTTTCATTCTACCATCTGGATAGCCTGCAGCATAAAGTTCATCAATTATTTCATGAAAACCATTATGATTAATTCCCTCATTTGCAAGTATATGTGTGATTTTTTCCTTCTGCTTATTGATTCTATAGCCTACCCAGTCGCAATAATTTGATTGGAAAAAAGGTAATGTATCAGCGTCTAAACTGTCAAAAACTAAATGATAGCCAGCCATAGTTTTTACTTCTGCTAAGATATTAATGGCAACTCTTATTGTTTCATTTTGATTATCATTTGAGGTATATTCCCAACTTTGTGTTGCGCAAACATCTAATTCTCGATATTTGGAATGAGTCAAATCTTGATAATAAATACCTTGCATCGCTTTCCAGTTATTAGCAGTGCACGATTGACAAATAGCAGCTTCCATTTTTGCTGTTACTACAGCGGTACTTTTCAATAGTCTGTTGTGTAACTCATTCATTTAGTAACCTAATAATTAATTTTGTTATAGGTGATAAAGGAAAAAGGGGAGAAACTGTGATTAAGCAATCACATCCTGAATCATCTGCATAATAGTCTCTTTTAACGTCTGAATATCATTCTTGCACACATCATATACCGCTTCGGCATTGAGATCAAAATAGTGATGACTGATAATATCGCGCATCCCCTTGACTGATTTCCAATCCACGGCAGGATAATTGGGTAGAAGTTTTTTGTCGGTTAGTTTGTCAACATTTTTCAAACTTTCACCGATAGCAATCAACTGCATACAGATGGCATCCAGTTTTTCATGACCTGCTTCATCTTCTAAAAAATCATCGGAGGTAAGGATGGGTTCGAAGCGTTTGAGTATGCGCTCGGTCGCGCCGTAAATTTGGGTGAGGGTTTCGATCAGAAGAGCCTTTTCAGGCATAGATCGCTTCTTTTTGGATTCGTTCTTTTAAAAACGTATTCATGCTCTCACGATAGCTGATAAGGTCGACATGGGTGTGCATCAGTTCTTCGAGATCAAGACGGATACGGGAGAGTTTAAAAAGATTCGGTTGTTTGGTTTCGATGACAACATCCACATCGCTCTCATCGGTCGCTTCATCGCGTGCGACAGAGCCGAATATGCCGATCCGGAGTATTCCGAACTCATCGGCATGATGCTGTTTGTACGATTCTAATACTTTAAGTACTTCTTGTCGTTTCATGCAATGATTATAACCTAACTGTAGGATGTATTTCAATGATGCTTGAATTTTCCATGGTTTTGCTGACTTTTTCACCACCGTTTTACGGGAATCTACCTCACAGTATCATTATAATTGAACTTATTCGATAAAATACGACTTTTAAAGTACAGCATTATTATTGAGAAGGTTTTAGAGCAATGAACGAGAGCAAAGATTTTTTACGCACCATCGTCGAAGAAGATATAAAAGCACATAAATATAACGAGGTCGTGACCCGCTTCCCTCCCGAGCCAAACGGCTTTCCCCACATCGGACACGCCAAATCGATCGCGATCAACTTCGGTATTGCGCGGGACTATAAAGGGCATTGTAATCTTCGGATGGACGATACCAACCCCACAACCGAAGATACCCGCTACGTCGAAGCACTCAAAGACGCCGTCGAATGGCTGGGATTCACATGGGAAGGGAATGTCCGCTATACCTCCGATTATTTCCCTGAACTCTACGAATACGCCAGAGAGCTTATCAAAATGGGGAAAGCCTATGTCGATAGCCTGAGCGAAGAGGAAATCCGTGAGTATCGCGGAACGGTGATGGAACCGGGACGCCGCAGCGTCTATGCCGAGCGCAGTGTCGAAGAGAACCTCGATCTTTTAGAGCGGATGAAAGAGGGCGAATTCAAAGACGGCGAACACGTTCTCCGTGCCAAGATCGACATGAGTGCGGCCAATATGAAAATGCGCGATCCGCTGCTGTATCGTATCCGTCACGCCCACCACTACCGTACGGGCGATGCATGGCATATCTACCCGATGTACGATTTCGGTCACTGCCTCTCGGACTACATCGAGGGGGTGACGCACTCCATCTGTACGCTTGAGTTTGAGAACAACCGTGACATCTACGACTGGGTGCTCGATACGCTGGGACTAACGGCTCCGCGCCCGTATCAGCATGAGTTCGCACGTCTGGGGATCAACTATACGGTGATGAGCAAACGAAAGCTCTTAGAGCTGGTCAACGAGAAATACGTGAGCGGTTGGGACGATCCTCGGATGCCGACTATCGCGGGATTGCGCCGACGCGGGTACACCCCCGAATCGATTCTGAACTTCTGCCACCAGATCGGTATCGCCAAAGCCAACTCGATGGTCGATGTGGCACAGCTCGAATTTTGTATCCGAGATGATCTTAATACCAAAGTACCGCGCGTGATGTGTGTCCTCGACCCGCTCAAAGTGACGATTGAGAACTATGAGGGCAGCGAAGAACTTGATGCCTCCTACTACCCCGAGGATGTACCGAAAGAGGGGAACCGAAAACTGCCGTTCTCCCGTGAAATCTACATCGAGCGTGACGATTTCAGCGAGAATCCCCCTGCGGGCTTTTACCGCCTCACACCGGAGCAGAGCGTACGGCTCAAGCATGCGTACATCATCAGCTGCAAAGAGGTGATTAAAGACGCTGAGGGCAACATCATCGAGATCATCGCAACGTACCATCCCGACTCAAAAAGCGGTTCTGATACGAGCGGTATCAAGGTCAAAAGTGCGATCCAGTGGGTCGAAGCTGCTACCGCTAAAACGGTCGAGGTACGACTCTATGATCGGCTCTACACCTGCGAAGCGCCGGAGGGGATCGAGGATCTCAACCCTGACTCGCTCAAAATCATCAAAAATGCACTGGTCGAGCCTGCGCTCATCAGTGAAAAACCGGATGTCCGTTTCCAGTTCGAGCGTCAGGGGTATTTTTACGCCGATCCGATCGATTATACCGACGAAGCGCCTGTATTTAACAAAATTGTAGGGCTGAAAGACTCGTGGAACAAAAAGAACAAAGCGGACGAGAGCACAGCCAAGCCAGAGCGCAAAGCGGCAGAGAAAAAGGTACAGATCGATGGTGAAGTAGCCCCGATGAGTGAAGCCGAACAGGCGCGATATGGAAAGTATACCACTGAATCGTATGGACTAGGTAGCGAAGTCGCCAACATCCTCGCGCGAGATGCAAAGCTTGCTTCATTTTATGAAGATGCAGTCAACGAATATCATTATAGTCCTATAGCCATTGCCAATATCGTGGCGAATGAAGTGGCGCGAGAACTCAAAGAAAAAGACGCAAGTGAGCTGAAATTTACTGCTGTCCAGATCGCCGAGTTGGTCAAAATGATCGATGATGAGATCATCTCGAACAAAATCGCCAAACAGGTCTTCGAAGAGATGGTGCAAAGTGGTGAGAATCCATCCAAAATCGTCGAAACGCAGGGATTGGTACAGATCAGTGATCCAGCGGTCATTTTGCCGATCATCGATGACGTTATGGCGAAAAACCCCGATAATGTCGAAAAGTACAAAGCAGGTAATACGAAACTGTTCGGCTTTTTTGTCGGGCAGGTGCTTAAAGCGACGGGGGGAAAAGCAAATCCTCAGGTCGTTAATGATCTCGTAGTGCAGAAGTTACAATAGAAGTAAAAAGGGACGCAGTTTATCTAAAAAGTTGAGCATGCGAACCGATCCGCATAAGAACAATTTGATTATTCTCTTCATCGATGTAGTAGATGAGGAGCGTATCTCCTCCTAGATGAAATTCCCGAAAACTTTTCCATTCGCCGTTGAGTGAGTGATCTTTCGACTCGATCGGCAGATCATTTACTTCGATCAATAGTGATAGATACTGAACCATTTTGGCAAATTGCTGATCGGTCAAGGTGACTTTGTCAATGTCTTTTTTAAAGAGTTTATGCCGTATGAGCTGGCGCATTAGGCTCTTTTTCTCTCTTTTATCAAATCATCGAGTGAAAACGGTTCGAGATTTTTTCCCTCCAAAACGTCACGCATTACCGCTTTAGTCTCTTCGTTCGGGATTTCGATGTCGAAAGGGATCCCTTTGCGAAGGCGCACCTGATTTAAAAAAAGGTTGACCGCTTCACCGAGACTGAGACCAAGTTCATTGAATATTTTTTGGGCTTCTTGTTTCACGGTTGGGTCGAGTTTCATACTGGTTGTCTGACGCATAGTGGACCTCCGATTTAAAATAATACTATCGTATTATATTCTTATGGAGTAGGAATGTCAATTGGATGTTTTAGCAAGAGTTGATTGATCGTTCGTGGTGAGCTTGTCGAACCATGAACAGACCACCCTTCGACAAGCTCAGGGCGAACGGTGATGTAGAATCACCCTTCCGCGTGCTCTTCTTTGTAGACGTAGATAGGCTCATTGTCCGGATTGTCGATCACCGCTTCGGTGATCGTGACACTTTGCAGATTCTTCTTCGACGGACAGCTGTATTGCAGAGGCAGCATCGCCTCCTCGATAATCCCGCGTAATCCCCGTGCACCGACACCCCGATCGATCGCTTTTTGCGCGACCGCTTCGAGGGCTTTATCCTCGAAATTCAGCTCGATACCGTCCATGTCGAACAACGCCTGAAACTGTTTGATAAGGGCGTTGTCCGGCTCTTGGAGGATTTGGATCATCTGCGGTTTGGTCAGTTCGCCCAGCTGTGCGACGACGGGGATGCGTCCGATAAACTCGGGGATCATCCCGTAATGGACCAGCGCTTTGGCATCGATCTTTTTCGGTTTCGCATCGGCGGATGCGCTTTTGCTGAATCCTACTTTGTTCGTTTTTTTGGTGTGGGTGTCGGGAACGAGACCGACAAACGCACCGCCGCAGACGAAGAGGACGTGAGAGGTGTTAAAGAGCACCGTCTCGGTCGTAGAGTTTTTACGGCTCCCTTTGATCGGAACGTACACTTCGGCACCCTCTAGGATTTTAAGAAGCCCCTGCTGAACCCCTTCACCCGAGACATCGCGCCCCATCGTTGAACTCTCACCCTTACGGGCGATTTTATCCACTTCGTCGATGTAGATGATACCTCGCTGTGCGAGGTCGATGTCGTAGTTTGCCGCGGCGAGGAGGCGGCTGAGGATGCTCTCGACGTCCTCACCGACATAACCCGCTTCGGTGAGTGCCGTGGCATCGGCGACGGCAAACGGCACCTGCATGATCTTGGAGAGCGATTTGGCGAGCAATGTCTTACCGCTACCCGTCGGTCCGACGAGCATAATGTTCGATTTTTCCAACTCGACATTATTGTAGATCGGGTTTTCGATCCGTTTGTAGTGGTTGTACAGCGCGACGGCGAGGACTTTTTTCGCATCCTCCTGACCGATGATGTATTTGTTCAAAAACTCGACGATCTTCTCCGGAGTCGGGAGCTGCTGCTGCATTGCGGAGCGCTGTTCGTAGCGCACCTCTTTTTGCAAAATGGATGAACAGGTCGTGACACATTCGTTACAGATATGGGTCGTCTCCGAAGAGAACATTTTTTTGACTTCGCTTTGTTTGCGGCCGCAAAATGAACAGGTTTTTTCGCTACTCATCAGACATCCTTAGCGGTGAATTTTGTGAGAATCTCGTCGGCGAGGCCGAATGCTATTGCCTCTTTGGCCTCCATGTAGTTGTCGCGGTCGGACTCTTTTTCGATCACTTTCGCACTTTTGCCCGTCGCCTCGGCGAGGATCACATAGAGACGGCGCTTGAGGTTCAGGATATGTTTGGTATGGATCTCGATATCGCTCGCCTGACCCGAATATCCGCCCAAAGGCTGATGGATCATCACTTCGGCATTGGGGAGCATATAGCGGTGCCCTTTTTCGCCGCAGGTAAACAATACCGCCGCCATCGACGCAACCAATCCCATTGCATAGGTGTGCACGGGGGCGTTGATCAGATTCATAGTATCTAATATGGCAAGGCCTGCCATGACCGAACCGCCCGGAGAGCTGATGTACATATGGATCGGCTCGTCAGGATCCATCGCTTCGAGGTAGAGGAGCTGAGAGACGATAACCCCCATCATGTGATCATCGATCGCTTCGGTGATAACGATAACGCGATCCCCCAACAGTTTGGAAAAGAGATCGAAATAACGCTCTCCACGCGGTGAAACATCTTTTACGGTTGGAATAAACGGCATAAGCGGCTCCTTTTACTATCTTATTTTGAACGGATAGGGAGCAAAGCCCCCAATCCTACGCTGGCCGCTATGGCACTAAAGCTACGTCCTAAAGGACGAGAATTTTCAAATAAACGCATTGATAAACTCCGGTAATGACATAGGGATCACTTCGAGATTGTGTTTCTCGATGAACTTCTTCTCTTTTTTACCCAGCTCTTTGTCGGTGATGACGTACCCGCCCTCCAGATCAAGGCTCAGTTCGTTGGCGACCATGCGATCGGTATCGCGGTCGAACGATGTCCCTAAAAAGAGGTACTTTTTGGTCTTGCGGTAGGTTTTGAGGATTTTCGGCACGGCAAATCCGCTCATCGCTTCGGTGAGCCAGTCGACATAGTCGGCGTCAGAGATGACGAAGCTCGGATTCGGCAGCGGTGAACCCATCGGTTTAAAGAGAATTTTTTCAGCGGTTCCGAGAACTTCATCATCGACGAGAAAATATTTTTGGTTTTCGATATCGTATTCGTACACTTCATAGCGGTTCAAATCACCCATGATGCGTGATTTTCCGATGATGAGACAGTGCGGCGTGTAGGCAAGCAGCTCTTGGAACTTGGTGTCGCGGTTCGTATCGATGATATAGCGAGGAGACATGTCGGCTATCGCTTTATGCATCGGCGTCGGATCAAACGGCTTGGTATAGATATGATTCATCAGCTGAGTCATGTACTCTACCCCGCGGCGCTGTTCGAGGTGCATCGCGGCACGGGAGTATTCGAACATCAGCCGAGGCGACATCGCACGTCCGCCGTTCATCGCCAAAATCAGAGAATCGCTGTCGTGAGGAACCGCTTCTCCCTCTTTGGTCGTAATCCCTTCAAACACACCCAAACCGAAGTAGGGGATCGTGGTCTGGTTGCGTAACTCTTTCTTTATCGTTTCAATTAGTGTGTCCATTGTGATCCCTTTTGGAGCTTTAGTTCTAACTTTGCATAATGTGTTCTTGTCATAAATAGGAGTATTTTAGTCTTATTTTGTTCTATTGTATACGGTGAATCGGGAAACGGGACAAAAATGTCATCTAAATTTACCCGTGACACCCTTTCCCGGTGTAGCAGCTGTTTGCCGCTACGATTTTGGAGAGCGCCTTATCAAGGGCAAACGGTGCATCAAGATCATCTAAAATCTCATGGTAGAAGACCGCACCGTCTTTTGAGATGATAAACAGTGATTTCGCCAGTTCTTTGTTGGAGAGACGGACGCCGTAATAATCCCCGTACGCTTCGTCATAATCGTATCCGCATAACCACTCGTCCAATGCAGGCAATTCTACTTTGTCGTTAGCAAGGACGAGTGCTTTGGTAATTCCCCCCAGAGCGTTTAGGGAGAAGAGGGTGTTTAGCTCATTGAGCTGGGCAATGAGGGGATCGTCGATAAAAGGTGCGCTGATCAGGAGCTGTGTCGCGCCGTTTTGTCCGCCGATAACGAAGGTTTCGCCGGAACGGTTTTTGAGGCTTACTTTTTCGGATGCATATCCGACATCCAGTGGCAAATCTTCGAGTAAAAGAGTAGAGTTTTGAGAGGTGATCTGCACGGTAGGCTCCTTGGATAAACTATATCCCGCTATCACTGCATTTAGTGTTCTAAAAGTACCTTATGCGGGGTGAACGTAGCGAAGATGTTCGGCGATTTCGGTGCCGATGACAAAATGCTCGATCGCATGAACGGCCGTTTTGATAAAAGGGGGAACTTTATGAAGCTTGATACCGACATTTTTCATGGCGTATAGCGTGTTGAGACAGTATTGATCGACAATGAGGACATTGGATTTTCCGATCACTTCCAGAAGGGCATAATGTTCACTGATATGATGCGGGCTTTGAGCTAAAGCACTTTCGCATTCACAGGCGATCATTTTCGGGTCTTTTACCATATCTCCGGAATATTTTTCCCACGGATTGAGTTTGGTTTCGAGATAACGGTATCGTATATCCTTGCGGGTTCCGACCACTTCATACATAGAAAACATTGCGCATGCACAAGGATTGTGATGGTAAACATTCTTTTTGGCATCCAGCGGAATAGCAACGATCATCGACATGCTCCTCTATATTTGGAATAGAGATGCATTTTTTGTTCTGTAGTATTATATGTTCCGAAAATGCATATAAAAACCATATAATTAGCTTTTGTTATATAGAATAGCATACCGGCAAGTAAAATAAGGGAGTGTTGATGCGTCTAATCAATCATAAATATGAGAACTTAGAGCAGCTCGAAACATTCATTCAAGAGCATATTCCCAAAACGGGATCGCTTTTTATCCAACTCTTTAGCGGCGTGATGTACAAGTCGCTTATTCAGCCGATTCTGGATACTCTCGTATCACGGCTTCCCCATGCTTCATTGATCGGTTCTACGACTGCGGGTGAAATCATGGACGGCACAATGAGTTCTTTTCAGATCGTTATCTCTTTTTCGATTTTCGATTCGACGGACGTATCGACCTATTATTTTCAAAAATCCGATTTCGATAACGGGCAACGTGCGGCGCGGGATATTCTCACTGCGCGTACAAAGGTATGTATAGCCTTTAGCGAGGGGTTGATCAATGACTCTGAATCTTTTTTGAACGGATTCACCTCGGTTCGAAACGATGTCATGATTGCCGGAGGCAATGCCGGGGACGATTTAACTTTTACCCGTACGTACATATTCCATAAAAATACAATCTATGAAGACGGAATCGTTATCGCGGTACTGGATAGTGATGTATTGCAGGTACACAATGCCTACTCGCTGAACTGGACTTCTGTCGGTAAAGAGATGACGATAACCAAAGCGGACAAAAATGTCATTTACGAAATAGATAACCTTCCTGTCAAAGAGCTTTATACCCACTATCTGAGTGCCGAGACGGTGGAGAGAGTGCCGGCCAGCGCTATCGAGTTTCCTCTGATTAAAATCGAAGACGGCGTCCGTATCGCCAGATCGATCATCGGGCAGAGCAATGATGGGGGATTCATCTATGCCGGACATTTTCAAAACGGTGAGAAAGTCCGTTTCGCCATCGGAAATGTCGAAGAGATACTCAATCATGCCGTCGATGTTCAGGAAGATGTCGCTTCGTCACCTGCTGAAGGAACCTATATCTACTCCTGTTCGGTGCGTAAACTTTTTTTGCAGGAACAGCTCAATTATGAATTTGGACTGATCAATGAAATCGCTCCGACGGCAGGCTTTTTTACCTACGGCGAATTTTTTCATTCTTCCTCGAATAATCAGCTTCTCAACATCACGACGACGACCCTCTCATTAAGTGAATCCGAAACGGGCGGTCATCTCAAAAAACATGAAAACGGACACGAATATCGCCATTCGATGCTCAAAGCACTCACCCATTTGATTAATGTGACACAGCATGAACTGGATGAAAACATTACCTTTCTCGATCAGTATAAAATGGTTTTGGATGAGAGTTCTATCGTTTCTAAAACGGACGAGAAAGGGATAATAACGTACGTCAATGAAGCTTTTTGCGAAATCTCGGGATATTCCCGTGATGAGTTAATGGGCAAAAATCACAATATCGTCCGTCATCCCGACAACTCTCCCGAAATTTTCAAAGACCTTTGGGATACTATCAGGTCGGGGAAAGTCTGGAAAAATACGTTTAAAAACTTTTCAAAAACGGGCAAAGAGTATTACGTCAAATCGGTCATCGCCCCGATTTTTGACGAGAGAGGGGAGATTGTCGAATACATTGCCGCAAGGATGGATGTTACCGATTTGATCATGAAAGAGCGGATTATTCAACGCCAGCTCACCGATGAGCTCACCGGATTTAAAAACCGTACCGCGCTCTTCGCCGATTTGGAAAACAGTTCCAAAGAGCCGACGCTGGTCGTATTAAACATTGACCGTTTTTCCAATATCAACGATTATTTCGGATATGCGGCCGGGGATGATCTGCTCAGGGCATTTGCCAAAAATATCGATGATTTGATCGAGCATCATCATCTCTACCGTATCAGCGGAGACGAGTTTGTTTTTATTTGCTTTGATGAGTTTAGTAATGAGCTCAGAGAGCATATTGTCGGATACGTCAATAATCTTGAAAGCCGAAAATTTAAAATAGGTACGTACGATATCTCCGTCAAAGTCTCCGGCGGCGTAGCGCACGCATCCAAATCGGAAGTCTATAATTTAGCCCATATCGCCCTCAAAGAGGCGAAAGAAAAGCGGGAAAAAGTTATTTTTTATAATGACAACAGAGCGTTGAGCGAAAAAACGCACAATAATATAATGATGGTCAATACGATTCAATCCGCAATAGAGGATGATCGTATCGTCCCGTATTTTCAGGGAATCGTCGACAATAAAACCCGTCGTATTACAAAATATGAAGCCCTGATTCGTATGATTGACGATAACGGAAAAGTTGTAAGCCCGTTTTTGTTTCTTGAGCATGCCAAAAAATCGAAGCTCTATGACAAGCTGACCCAAATCATGATCGCAAAAACCTTTGCCGTATTCGAAACGTTGGAGTATGATTTTTCTTTGAATCTGACATTGCATGACATTATTTCGAAAGAGACACGGACATTCCTTTATAACGCTTTGGAAAAATCATCCGCTGCAAACCGTCTTGTATTTGAGATCGTTGAAACCGAAGAGATCGAAAATTTCGGCGAAGTTATCGAGTTCATTAAAACGGTTAAATACTACGGCTGCAAAATTGCGATCGACGATTTCGGAACAGGATATTCGAATTTCAGCTACCTGAGCAAGCTGGATGTCGATTACATTAAAATAGACGGATCGCTGATCAAGAATATTAATGATGATAGGGACCATCTGCTAACGGTTGAGAGCATCCTTCACTTCGCACAGAAAAAAGGGATTGCAACCATTGCCGAATTTGTTGAAGATGAAGCGATCTACGCAAAGCTTGTTGAACTCGGTATCGACTACTCCCAAGGATACCTCTTCTCGGTCCCATCCGCGACCATTCACCCGTAATTCTACGGGTTTTTCTTCACGATTATCCCTCTTTACGACAAAAACGTCGTTATTTGTCTAACTCCTCTTTTTAAATCGAAGAACATCATTTGCATTACACTCATTAAGAAAATGGTTACGTGCTGGATGAGGCAGAAGATCATTGGATTTTTTACTAAGGAGTTTAACATGAGTTGTTCCTCAAGCGGTAACGAAGCTTTTATGCCCGATGACATCAAAGAGAAGATTCACAATCATCCATGCTATTCAGAGGGGGCGCATCACCATTACGCCCGTATCCATGTAGCGGTTGCACCGGCGTGCAATATTCAATGCAATTATTGTAATCGTAAATACGACTGTTCAAACGAATCCCGTCCCGGCGTAACGTCTGAACGCTTATCACCGGAAGAAGCGGCTAAAAAAGTGCTTCTTGTCGGCGGTGAAGTTCAGCGCATGAGTGTTTTAGGGATCGCAGGTCCGGGAGATGCGTTGGCAAATCCGGGAAAAACGTTTGAAACCTTCGGTATGGTTCGCAAGTTCGCTCCGGATTTGAAACTGTGCCTTTCCACCAACGGTTTGGAGCTGGCAACGTATATCGATGAGATGGTAGAACACAACATCGATCATATCACCGTGACGATCAACAGCGTTGATGAGAGCGGAGAGATCGGCAGTCAAATCTATCCGTGGATTTTCTATAACAATAAACGCTATTACGGAAAAGAAGCGGCACAAATTTTGTTGGAACGCCAACTCGAAGGGATGAAAAAATGTGTTGAGAAAGGGATCTTGATCAAAGCCAACTCGGTTTTGATCCCCGGCATCAATGACAAACATCTCCCGGAAGTTTCCAAAAAACTAAAAGAGATCGGCGTATTTTTGCATAACATCATGCCGATCCTCTCCGAACCGGAGTTTGGAACCAAATTTGCCCTAGACGGTGTACCGAGTGCAACCGATCAGCAGCAAATGGAAGTTCAAGAAGCGTGCGGCATGGATATGAAACTGATGCAGCACTGCCGACAATGCCGCGCCGATGCGGTCGGTCTCATCGGAGAAGACCGCGGAGCGGAATTTACCAAAGATACCTTTGCGGGGCTCAGTTTCGACGAACTTCAGATCAAATACGATCTTGAAGCGCGTCAGGCGGCTCAGGCGAAAATCGAAGAGTTCCGATTCTTCCTCGATCAGGCGAACGAGCGTGTCCGTAAAGAGAAAGAAGAACTCAGTTCTGACGGTCATACGATCCTCGTTGCGGTAACGACGGCGGGTGAGGGGATGATCAACCAACACTTCGGAAGCGTACGTGAGTTCTTGATCTACGAAGCGGGGGACAAAGGGATCCGATTTATCCACCACCGTAAAGTGGAAGCCGAATACTGTGCGGGGCCGGACGGTACCAATCCGCTTCAACCGATTTTGGATCGCCTCAAAGACATCAAACTGATTCTTACGGCAAAAATCGGCGGGTGTCCGCAAGGTGATTTGGCCGCTGCCGGTATTGTCGCCGACCAAAGCTATGCCTATCAGCCGATCGAAGCGTCGGTTCTTAAAGCGACCCGAAAATATTTCAACCTACCAGAAGAGTTGGAAGCCAATTAAGGAGTACTCCATGGCACTCATCAACGACACTACTTTACGTGACGGGGAGCAGGCTCCCTACGTTGCGTTCAATACCGAAGAAAAACTCCGTATTGCGACACTGCTGGATGCGTGCGGTGCGGACGAACTCGAAATCGGTATTGCGGCGATGGGTGCCAAAGAGCGCGACGATATCAAAGAGCTTTTGAATTTGAATCTTAAAGCCCGTATGATGACCTGGAATCGGATGAAGATGGAAGATTTGGACGCTTCTCTATCGTGCGGCGTTCAGGCGGTCGATCTCTCTATTCCGATCTCCGATTTGCTCATCGGGGTCAAATTCGGCGGAAGCAAAATTAAAGTATTGAACGAACTCGAACGGGTTGTTCGTGCAGCGACGAAAGAGGGGCTTTTTGTCTGTATCGGCGGAGAAGACAGTTCACGCGGTGAACTCTCTTTTATGCGTGATGTGATGGAACTGGGTCGTGAATGCGGAGCAGGCCGTTTTCGTTATTGCGATACGATCGGCGTGATGACGCCGACCCAAACGTATCAAGCCGTAAAAGAGTTATGTGACCTTAATCTTTTACCGATTGAAATGCATACTCACAATGACTTCGGACTGGCCAATGCCAATGCCCTCAGCGGACTCGATGCAGGGGCGATCAGTATGAATACGACGGTCATCGGATTGGGCGAGCGGGCTGGGAATGCATCGTTTGAGCAGATCCTCATGTCGCTCAAACACCTCTACGGAGAATCCAGGGAGATCGATCCGTTTTTGCTTCGCAGTCTCGTACAGAGTGTCGCCGATGCGGCGAATATCAATTTGGCGGCGAATGCCCCTATCGTGGGTGAGCGTATTTTTGCCCATGAGAGCGGTATCCATGCGGACGGGATGATGAAAGATTCTCATGCGTATGAGCCGTATGAAGCCAAAGAGGTTGGACTTACAAGTTCGTTTCCGATCGGAAAACACTCGGGAAGTGCAACGATACGGTATCATTTGGCCCGTATGGGGATCAGTGCCGACAACTCGATTTTGGGGGATTTGTTGCCTAAAATTCGTGAAATCGTTACGTCTCGAAAACGGGTATTGGAAATAGGCGAGTTAAAATCTCTTTATCAGGATGCGGTATGTTTATAGGATGGCTTAAATACGCTGATGTCGCCGAACTGACAAAAATCGCCGAAGAGACGGGCTGGCTGCTGGACGGCTATCACGTCAAATTGATGATGATGCACGCTCCCCATCTATGCTACGGAGCCTATGATGAGGGCGTTTTGGTCGGAGCGGTGATGGCAATCGAGTTTGAGACATCGGCAATGATCAAATATTTTATGGTCAAGCCGAGCCATCAGAAGCAAGGTATCGGATGCCGATTGTTTAAAACGCTGTTGGAAGTATTAAAAGAGGAACATCCATCACTTTACCTCCATGCCAATCCGCAGCTTAAATCTTTTTTCGAAGGGTATGGCTTTAAGAGCGTTATGGAAGTAGGGCGATATTTAAACGTCGGGAAAGTTCCGCCGTTTAGTTTTACCAATGCCCAGGCGAAAGAGCTCGACAGCGGCAATTTCGACGCGACAATCCGCCGTATCGATGCGGAAACGTTCGGTGAAGACCGAATGGAATTTATGCTCGATGAGATGGAGCGGAACAGTTCGCTTAAATTCGCCCTCCCGAACTCTTTTCAGCATTCAAGCGTTATCAACTCCCGTGGGGTTTATCTCGGGCCGTGGCAATGCCGTGAGGGATTTGAGGAAGAAGCGGAGAAAATGATGCAGGGCGTTCTCTATTTTCGCGGACTGAAAAAAGTCATTGCCGATATTCCGTTGGGAAATCAAAAAGCGGTTGAGCTTTTTGAAAAATACCATTTTCAGCAAAAAGGGGTGTTTTTGCATATGTGCTACGGAGAACCCCGCAGCATAAAATTTGAGAATATCTACGCATTTTCGCTCTAAAAGTATCCAATAAAATTTCTGAAGAATTCAGGTTAAGAAGCTCTTAAAGCAGTATACATTAGGATATTTTATTAATGAATTGGTAATCGTTTTAATTCCGTATATCAAATGTATACAGAGCTGAGAAATGGTGACGTGAGGGATGCAGTCTGGTTTTTAAATCGAAAGCTTTTTCTGCCGGTTGTCTGGCTTTTTTTTCATCCATCTGCGTTAATGGCGATGATAAGCTTTTTGATGCCCTTCGGCAAAGTACAATCTCCGGATATGCAAAAATGATGTATGTCTATGATGATCGGCATTGGCCGAAACTGGATCAATCGACTTTCGGCATAGGGGGAAAATTAGCGCTCGATACAGGTTACTGGAACGGGCTAAAAGCTAAAGCCGCTTATTATCAGACGAGTGATTTGGGGCTGAGTCATTCAAATCCGAAAAGAACCGATGCCTATATGTTCGATGTCGATAAAAAGCCCTATTCGATTATCGGCGAAGCGTCGATCGAATACAAAAACGAGGATTCCACCCTTTTGCTGGGGCGTCAAGAGATTGATACCCCGATCGTTTCTACCTACGATTATCGGATCATTCCCAATCTTTTCGAAGCGTATACCTATACTAATAAAAAATTGCCACATACGGTCATTACACTCTCCTATATTACCAAAATGTCCGGTTTGGACGGTCTGGTGAGTTTCAAACGGTTTGAAAGTATGTCGCAGCAGACGTACACCTCTTTGGCGATGAGCGATCTGCAAACGATCGATTCGAATAACGGCGATACGCTGGATATCTCCGGGATTTCGGGGGATCAGGGTGTTATTATGAGCGGTATCGTTTATGATGATGGAGTCAGGATACAGGGGTGGAATTATTATTGCCGGGATGTTATTGATGAATTCTATATGGACATAGCCTATCCGTATGATCTGAACTCTAATTTTACGTCAACCTTTGAAGTCCAAGGCTACGGTGTCCGAGAGATGGGTGCATTTAAAGATTTTCTTCATAATCTGGGGTTGAACGGCTCTTATGAACTGTTCGGTGCAAAAGTTTCGTTAGAGGAGAAAAAGATCGGATTGACGACATCATTGGCCTATAATTTTTTTACGGGCGATGCCCATACCGTTACTGCGTTCGGAAACTGGGGCGGGTATCCCGAGTATGTCGCGATTCCGTATATGTTCGCACAGGATGGTTCCGTATCCGCTCTCGCCAAAAGCCGGATGGGAAAATTAAGTGTGAAGTACGATTTGGCAAAAGCGGGATTGGCAAATCAAACCGTGATCGCGGGGTACTCGATTATAAATCTGGATGAGCGGGTCATGCCTCACAGCGATATCCGGCTCATAAATTTTGTCTACAAAGCCAAGATCGGTAAAGCTATCGGATTTAAAATGCAGTACGAACTGCGGCAATCGGACAATTACCGATATGCGGACGATATGTTGACTTTATCGGCAACGTACAAATTTTGAGTAAAACATTTATAATATAAGGCAATATAGGTAGATGAATTATAGATTTTATACACTTTTTTTACTCTTGTTTAGTGTGGTTGACATTTATGCGATTGAAAACAATGTCCATTTGACGCTCGAAGAACAAGCGTATTTAAAGCAAAAAAAAGAGATTACGATGTGCGTCGATCCCGATTGGGAGCCGTTTGAGATCATCAATAAAATGGGAAAGCATGAAGGGATTTCAGCCGATTTGATTCAATTGACGGCAAAACGTTTGGGGGTAAAAATCAGGCTGATTCCGACCAAAACATGGGAAGAGACGTTAGCGTTTTCCAAATCAAAAAAATGCGATATTCTCAGTTTTGTCAACCAAACACCCGAACGGGAAAAATGGCTTATTTTTACCCAGCCGCTTCTTTCCGATCCTAATATTCTGATCACCCGAGAAGAACACCCGTTTATCGGCGATGTTCGGGGATTAAATCAAGAACGTGTCGTTCTCCCCTCCGGGACTGCAGTTTTGGAGAAGATGCAAAAAGATTTTCCTAATCTGATTTATATCCCGGTGGTTTCCGAACCCGATGCGATGAAAATGGTATCGGAAAAAAAAGCCGACATGACGGTTCGCTCACTCATAGTAGCCGGTTATATCATCAAAAAAGAGGGATGGTTCAATCTCAAAATCGCAGGCCGGATCGGAGGGTATGAAAATCATCTGCGAATAGGTGTTTCGAAGGACGAGGCGATTCTCCGTGACATTCTGGATAAAGGGATTGAAACAATCACACCGGTAGAACGCGAAGCGATTGTCAACAAACATGCCGGACTTGTCGTACAAGAGGGGCTGGATTATAAGACAGTGACACTGGTCGGAATCGGTGTATTCGGAGTGATCGGTTTAGTAGTGTTATGGAACTATCTATTGCATCGGAAAGTACGTTCCGAAGTAGCTAAAAATCTGAATATTACAGAACGATTGTTTCAAAATAGGAAACAGGCTGAAATCGGAAATCTCATAGCCAATATCTCTCATCAGTGGCGTGAACCGCTTTCCAAACTTAGTTCCATTAACCTTTTGACGATAGCTAAACTTCACTCCGGGCAAACAATCTCGAAAGAAGATTTGATCCGACAAACGAAAGAGATAGAGACAACCATCGAATTCATGTCCCAGACGATGCAAAATTTTTTAGAGTTTTATAAAAAGAGCGATCGGAACAGCTTGTTTTTATTAGCGGATTCGATTCGAAACGTTTTGTCTATCATCGAGACAAAATTGAGCGATTACGGAATCAAAGTAACGATCGACGAAGTTGATGCGATAATGGCCGAAGGGATTAAAAATGAGTGGATGCAGGTATGGCTTAACCTTTTGAACAATGCTATTGCCGTCTTTATAGAACGCAATACAGAAAACCCGATGATTACTATTGTGATTGAGAAAGATACGGTCCGTTTTTGCGATAACGGGGGCGGTTTTGATACGGAAAAATCAATCGGAGGATTGGGATTGCCGATGTGTGAAGAGATCGTTTCTAAATACGGGGCATCTATGGAACTCAAAAATACGGATATCGGTCTATGTGTAACCGTTCTTTTGCGATCTGTTTGCGATATAGATATGAAATAATAATCAAAATTTTATTGAGGAAAAGAGACCATGGCAACAGGATTGGAATGGAGTGAAAATTATCGGCTCGGAATTAAAGGAATTGATGATCAGCATCAGTATCTTTTTGATATAGTCGGACGGATTGCCGCTCTTGATGCCTTAACATCGACCAAAGAAGAACTTCGCCAGATTTTAAACGAGTTAAGTAAGTATATGCATGAACATTTTCGGGATGAAGAGGTGTATACAAAGAAGATAGGATTTCCGGATTTTGAATATCACTGTAAACTTCATGCCGAGATTATCGAGTTTGTAAATTCATCGATCAGCAATGCACCGACATTGGCGATGATTCAGACAAAACTAAAATTCATTATCAAAAAAGCGTTGATTGACCATATCGTCAATGAAGATATGAAGATAAAACGTTATGCGGCTTCGAAAAAAATGGAGTGTGATGATGAATGTATTATCGATTTAGGCTAGAGTTTAAACCGATACCCCAGATCGGGAATCGTGTAGATGAAATTTTTGCCGAAACGGCGCCGAATCCGCATAATGAAATTGGTGATTGCCGAATCGCTCATCTCGTCCTCCATCCATACGCTCTCTTGAATCATCTCTTTGGTGATCAGCCGATTACGGTTAAGTGAGAGCAACTCGATGAATAAGGCTTCTTTTTTATTCAGATTAAAATGTTTTCCCTCGTTTAGCAGTGTTTTAGTATCACTCTCGTAGCTCCATCCCTCTTTTAGCTCTCTGACCCCTGTTTGCGAGACGACGAGCTTTTCTGCACATCGCGATAGCGCATCGATAAGCTCGTCGTACTTGATCGGTTTGAGCAGGTAGGCGGTGAGTCCCAGCGGGATGGATCGGAACAGAAACTCCTCATCCTTGTGCCCGCTGATGATGATGACGGGCATTGCGGTATCCTCGGCACGCAGGTGGCGGATGAAATCGATCCCGTTTTCACTTTTGAGTTTGATGTCGGTGACGATGAGATCGACGGATTTTTCCCTCAACACCGTTTTGGCTTCGCTGATCATTGAGACACGGATGACTTCGCGGACAAAGATACTTAGCAATGCGGTCGTGTTAATGGCAAATTCGTCGTTGTCTTCGAGGAAGAGGAGGGTTTTAGTTTTAAGCTGCGTAATCATGGCGCGTATTGTATCCCAAGTCATTTAAGCAATGGTACCGCATCGACATCGTAAACGTATCGCAAAAAGTATCTTTCAGTGCGATATCGGTGAGATTCCATATAGTTATAATTTTTTTAGATTGAAAAATTGCATCATACTTCGCAACAGTAAATCATTAAAATCCGGAAATCAACGAAACTCAATGGGGAGAATTTATTATGGCTGATTTGCTTAATAGCTTAGGTGGGAGTTCAGGCTTCGGAGAAAACGACTATGTTCGTGATGACGATCCGACGGATAGCACAGGTATTGATTTAACTACGGTGTTCGGAGAACAGGGGGTTAAATTCGGAAACAGTTACTACACCACTGCATACATTAACAACAACGGAATGATCACGTTCGGGGCTTCAGCGGATACCTATACTCCCAACGGATTAAGTGATGGTGTAGATGACGGCAGCGGTAACTATCTTCCTGCCATTGCATTGTATTGGACAGATATTGACACGAGCAGTAATAGTACCGTCGACCCAAGTGCCGGAGGTACATCGACAGGGTCAAATTTGGTTCACTGGGATATTGATACGGTTAATAAAATCATTACGATCACTTGGGATGATGTTGAAGAGTATTCGTATGACGGGACCAATACACCTGTATTGGCGGGACAGATTGTATTAAAAGATGCCGGCAGCGGCAATATGGACATCCAGTTTCGATATGAGTATGTTCCCGATTTGCAAGATCATACCGTAACGGCAGGATGGAACGTCGGTGTAACCGGCGGAGCGGAAGGGATCGATTATTTTGAGGTTCCTATAGCTGGCGGTACGAGTGCCGGAAATTTCAATGTTTTGTCAGATCTTGATACACGTGAAGGCAATACGGCTCAAGTCGGTATCTGGGATTTCTTTTTACGGGATGGAGGTGTTTATAACGATGCCGATGCCGTACCTGCAAGTTCGTCTACTACTGTTCAATTCGATTTTACAACGATTTACAATGCCGACGTTATCGTAACGGCGGCGGAATTCGGCGACGGTTATCAGTCGGCAGACGGTGCTTTTGACAGTTGGGCGGCATTTATCGAGAACGGTGTGGCTGGAGGAGCCGGTATTCCATCGGGTGGTGTGATTGCTGCGATAGATGGTGTACATCCGGAAGTAACATTGCAAATGACGGATAATAACGCATGGAAAGTTGGCGGAGTTGATTCAGTAACTGCCAATATAACCGAAGGCAATTACCGAACGGTTCATGTATTCGCTTCTGCCGGTGATGCGGGAGTTGGCAATAATGCTTATTTTAATGTTATTTTACATTATTCTGACGGCTCATCCACGACCAGTCCTCAACTGACCGCTCCGGATTGGTACGATGATTCATCTGTTGATGGAAGATATACGTTGATTGACAATATGGACCGTATGGATAATAGCGGAAATCTTGAAGATGCAAATGATCCGGCAATTTTCGGCTTTGCCGTTGCAGCGGACTACACCAAGACGCTGACAAGTATTACTATCGATGTGACCCAGAACAATGCCGGTGTTTTTGCTTTTTTCGGCGGCGTAGCGACCGATGAGGTAAGCAGTGCGGCGCTTGCGGCGACGTCTCAAAACGCCGATCCTGTTATCACCAGCAACGGCGGCGGTGTTACAGCTGCTGTGAATGTCGCTGAAAATGCTACCGCCGTAACGACGGTGACGACCACAGATGGCGATAACGATACGATTACGTACAGCATCAGCGGTGGAGCGGATCAAGCTAAATTCAGTCTTAACTCATCGACGGGTGCGCTTAGTTTTGTATCCGCGCCAAACTATGAAACACCTACAGATAGTGATACCAATAATACTTATGTTGTCGAAGTGACAGCTAATGATGGGAATAGTGGCACGGATATTCAAACCATTACTGTTTCAGTCACGGATGTCAACGAGTCGACCTATATCCCGCCAAGTACCCCTCCGACAACGACTAATATCATCAGTGACGGGACATTGGACGGATTAAATAGAACGCCTACGACCACGACGACGGTGGGAACATCAACGGTAACTACTCAGACAGGCACGGGGACGCGTACTTATGTCGATGACAGTGGTCATACTGTGACACAGAACAACGTTATGGTCGAGGCGGTACAAATTACGGCACCGATAAGCGGTAGTGCAGTAACAACGGCGACTATACCGCTCTACTGGGGAGAGAGCACCCGGAATGCGGCTGCGACTACTGCATCGGTTTCATCAGGAGTGACATTATCATCCGAAGGGAACCGGGCACCGACAACGACACAGACGCATCAATCCGCAATTGATGATTTGATCTATTATATTCAAACGACTGTCCCATCGACCGATAGCACTAAATCAGAGATGTTGAGCGGCGGTTCAAGTTTCTTGTCACAAATGGAAAATATTAATACGCTTGTCGTCAATAAAGTGACACTTTCTGCAACATCGACAGGTACGGCTCCTGCTACAGTGTCATTGGACGGAACTGCAAATTCGGTCACAACCAACGGCGTAACGGATACCCCTAAAGAGGCTCTGGTTATTGACGCAACGTCATTGCAAGGGGGTTCGACTCTTACATTGTCTAATATTGAATTCGGTGTATTGGCCGGATCGAATCTAAATGTTGTCTTGAACGGTACCGCATCACAGACTGTATTTTCCGGATCGGGAACACAGACATTTACCACATTAGCTTCCAATCAAAATCAACTGTTTGCAGGAGCCGGAAACGATCAGTTTCATATTTCGGTACCATCGATCAGTTCTTTGTCGGCTTCAAGAGCCGAAGCACTGAACAGCCTATCGACAAGCGATACGTTTGCCGATTCTATCGTCAATAAGACGGCTCTCTATGGCGAAGACGGAAACGATACGACCACCGTAGACGGCACTGGTACACAAAACGTATTCGTCCATGGAGGAAGTGGAGAAGACTCCATCAGTTACCAGGGTTCAATCAACGACTATACGATTACGCGAGATAACGGAATTACGTACGTACATTCCAATGCGACGTCTAAAACCGATCTCCTGCTCAACGTCGAAAGCATCCAATTCGATGACGGAAGCTATACGATGGCCTATAATAATGATTTGACCCAAATCGCATCGCTCTATCAACAGGTACTGGGACGCCAAGCCGACGTGGACGGATTCCAATATTGGGCGTCGACATTCGATAACGGAGACACTATCGGCGCTATCGCAACAAGCTTCGTCTGCTCCAGCGAATACTTCAATAATACAAGTAACGTATGGGACGCTATGAGCAACGCTCAAAGAATTGAAACGTTCTATGAACTCATGCTTGGACGTGCTTCCGATGCGGCAGGCAAAGGTTACTGGATGGATGCAGTCAATAACGGTATGAGTATCGAAGACATTGCCGGAAGTTTCGTCGTCTCGGCTGAAATGCAGGGGATTTGTCCCGCTGCTCAGGAGTGGAATTTCACTGCCTGATCTTCTTTTTATGGGATGCGCGTTGCGCGCATCCCTATCCCGTATCACATGGGTTTAAAAACTTTATAAACTTTATAAATTTTATAAATTCCTGAACTTTTTAGAGTGATATTCGCGGCAACCGATGTTTTTTAAACTTTTTTTCTCTGGTATCCATTTACGCTACAATATCTATAGTATCAAATGATAGGGGCGTGTGTGAATTGTATTCTTGTATTTCTTTGGGTTTTTATTGTTGTATCCGATGCTATGGGTGCGACAAAAAATAGTTTTCTTCTTAGTTCAGAGGAAGAAACTTATCTAAAGCAAAAAAAAGTGATTACGATGTGTGTCGATCCCGATTGGGAACCGTTTGAGATTATCAATGCGGAAGGGAAACATGAAGGTATAGCCGCCGATTTGATTTCTTTGATGGCGAAGCGAACCGGGCTAAATATCAAACTTCTTCAGACAAAAACGTGGGATGAGACTCTGGAAAAATCCAAAAGCGGGAAATGCGATATTCTCAGTTTTGTCAATCAAACACCCGAACGGGAAAAATGGCTTATTTTTACCCAGCCGCTCCTCTCTGATCCGAATATTTTGATTACCCGCGAGGAACACTCTTTTGTCGCCGATTTGAACGGGCTCAATCAAGAGAGTGTCGCTCTCCCCTCCGGAACCGCTATGCTGGAACGTATGAGTAAAGATTTTCCGAATCTCACATTTATTCCGGTTGTCTCTGAAGGTGATGCCATGGAGATGGTTTCGGAGAAAAAAGCCGATATGACGGTAAGGTCGCTAATCGTAGCTGCTTATATTATCAAAAAAGAGGGGTGGTTTAATCTAAAAATCTCCGGGCAGCCGCAGGGGTATGAAAACCATCTTCGCATCGGCGTGTTGAAAGATGAGAAAATATTACGGGATATTTTGGATAAGGGGATCCAAAGGATCACCCCGATTGAGCGTGAAGAAATCATCAATAAACATACAGGGCTTGTTGTTAAAGACGGTATCGATCGTAAAACGGTTCTACAGTATACCGCTTTGGCATTGTTGATCGCGGCTATTTTCTTATGGCGCTATTATGATCTCAAACGCTACAACGCTAAATTACTGGAACTTTCCATTACCGACAAACTGACGGGTATTTACAACCGGTTGAAAATCGATGAGAGATTGACAGAAGAGCAAAAGAAGGTCAACCGCTATAAAAACTATCATTGCAGTGTCATGATGATCGACATTGACTTTTTCAAAACGGTTAATGATACCTATGGACATCAAAAAGGGGATGAAGTCTTAGTGCAACTTTCACAGTTAATGCGTTTGAGTTTTCGTGAAACGGATGTCTATGGACGTTGGGGCGGTGAAGAGTTTATGGTCATATTCCCTAACACTTTGCTGGAAGATGCATATGCCGCTGCTGAAAAATTTCGTATTAAAGTTGAAGAAAATATCCATATTATGGATAAACCGATTACCGTCAGTATCGGTTTGGGATTATTTATGATTGGGGAGAGCGTAGATGAGATGCTGGCACGTATCGACATTGCACTATACGATGCCAAGGAACACGGACGTAACAGTATATTTACGATATAAAGTCAACTCTGTTACACAATTGCGCTTGCTTTGCGTGAATAAAAAATGCATGTAGATTCCAAAAGGAGTCTGCTATGTCTGAAGAACTGGATCACAAAAAAGAGCTGGCAAAGCTGAAGCGTTTAGCGGTGGAAATCGCCTCTGAAATTCATGATATCGTTGAAGATACGGTTTGGACGAATCATGTTAAAATGCCTGAACTGGCTCAGAAATTATATGAAGCGGTTGAAAAAGCGAATCAGTTTAAGGCTGAACATTCCCTCTAAGGGTTGAATTATGGCTACCAAAGAAGAAGTTTTAGCACTTGAAATCTGCGAATGCGGCAACAAGAACGTTGCCGATGCTATCAAAATTTTTCAAGAGACGTCGCTTCCTTATAAAAAAGCAAAAAAACTCGTCACAGAGTGTGACAAGAGCTGCTGCCGTGCAGCCCTTCTCAGACTTTTTGATATGGCATACTTCGGTACGTTCGATTATGATGAGATCGAGCGGCTGATACAGCTGCGTCATGACAAACTGGGTGAAATATTAGAACGGATGAAAACCGGACGATGATAGTCCGTTACGCTGCCTATAAAGATATTTCCGAAATGGCGAATCTTCTCGGTGAGCTTTTTGCCATTGAAGACGACTTTATCGTCGATGCCGAAAAACAGTCTCGCGGATTAAAACTTTTGCTCGATATGCCGAATGCGGTCGTTTTGGTTGCCGAAGAAGATGAGCGTGTCATCGGGATGGTATCGATGCAGTCTCTGGTCTCTACGGCGATAGGGGAGAATGTCGGACTGATCGAAGATATGATCGTTACACAGGCACACCGCGGAAAAGGGATCGGATCGTCTTTGCTTGAAGCGTTGATTGCGGAGTCTGCGAAAAAAAAATACGGGCGGCTTGCCCTCGGAGCCGACAGTCGTAACCGCGGTGCAATCGCCTTCTATCAAAAGTACGGATTTACAACCAGCCATATGGGGCTGATGTACCGGATTACCGGATAATCAACCTGCAACAGAGACTCTGTTTTTCCCCTCTTTTTTTGCTTGATACATTGCATCGTCCGCTTTTTTTACAAAGGTTTCAATACTCTCTTCTTTATCAAACTGTGCAACACCCAGACTGATGGTAATATGACCGATATTTCGAAACTGTGTCTGTTCGATTTTTGTTCTAAGCCGTTCAGCCAACGCGATCGTCCCCTCATACGGGGTATCGATCTGCAATATAACAAATTCTTCACCGCCCCATCGTGCGAACATATCATGACTCCGTATGACAGAGTGGACGATTTCGGCGGTATTGATTAATACGGCGTCTCCCGCATTATGTCCGAAGGTATCATTAACCCGTTTAAAATCATCGATATCAAACATAATAAGAGCCACCGAACTATTGGATTGTCGGGCATGATCCGTTGCGGATTTGAGCCATCGATTACATTGCAGACGGTTCGCCGCACCCGTCATCGGATCGGTCGCCGCCGCTTTGGCCAGTTCGTTTTCAAAGAGGATACGGGAAGTGATGTCTTTTCCGGTAGAGACGAAATTGGTAATTTGCCCATGTCTGTTTTTCATGGGAACGATAGTTTTGAATTCATGATAAAACGTAGCGTCTTTTCGTTTATTGGTGAGTATGCCCTGATAGGTTTCGCCCTGAAGGATTGTTTTCCACATCTGTTCATAAAAAGCGTTCTCATGTTCACCGGAGCGGAGAATATTCGGTTTTTGATCCACGGCTTCTTCCGCCAAATATCCGGATTGCCGCTCGAATGCACGGTTGACATATTCGATTCGGCCTTCTGAATTGGTAATTACAACGGTATCTCCGCTTGCTTCAAGTGCTTTTGAAAGTTTGAGAAGGTGAAAATCACTTTGGTGCTTAAAGACGCGAAGAATTTGAGTAATCGCATATCCGGCAACTATGGCGCACAGAGCGCGAAAGAACTGTACAGGAAGATTGAAGAGTGATTTAAATGTTTCTTCATTAATAATAGAAGCAGGGAAAAAACTCCCCTTGGGGACAATTACCCCTGCAAGAATGCCGTATACGAAAAAAACGCCGGCAATGGTATACATACATCGTTTGACGGCTGCATAGACCGGCCCGTGAATGACGTAAGCGGGATGGGCGAAGATATAGGAAGTCAAAAAAATTCCCGGGATGCCGAGAATATAGCGGACCAGAATATTCGCATCTAGGTAAGAATGGGTCGTAGCACTCAGTTGGATGAAGGGGACCCCTAATATAACAATAAATAGAATCAGTCTTGCCCGTGCGTGTCCCCATAGAACACGCGAGGCAAAATAGAGCAGAAAAATATACGAGATTCCCATAGTAATGAATACTGCTGTCACCGGTATCCCGTTGCTAAGACTCATATCCAGTCTCTGAAAAAGTACCAGCCATTCGGAGATTCCATGCAAAATGCCGAATGTACCGAGATATTTTAGATCATGGGCAAATTTGAAAATGGAATTTTCACTCGGGTAATAAAGAATACTGTAGCCGAAGAGAAAAAAAGCAAGACCGTAGAAGAAATAGATATAGTCAATGAAGTACAGCATACAACCTCTTTATGAGAGAATAGAGAGAAGCCTAAACCAGATGATACTATTATTCTTATTATATAGTTGAAGCATACTCAGCAGATGTACTGAAAGAAGATCGAATGTGATACAAATTGTCCGTTTTTCATCCCTGCAAGACCTATTCCTACAAATTTGTCTGCAAAGTGTCATTTTGTCGCTTTGTTGGATGAAATGTCGTAAAAAACCTTAGAACACCCCTTGCATCAACCTAAGTGAAGTTCACAAAAAGGGGTTAACATGGCTGGAGCAGCTAGCTTGCGACAAATCGCGTTCTACGGAAAAGGTGGGATCGGTAAATCTACCACATCTCAAAATACATTGGCAGCAATGTCACATTACTTCGGTAAAAATATTATGATCGTTGGTTGTGATCCGAAAGCGGATTCAACTCGTTTGATTCTTCACGAGAAAGCACAAGATACTATTCTTTCTCTTGCAGCGGAAATGGGAACAATTGAAGATGTTGAGATGGAACAAGCTCGTCTTTGGGGTAAAGGTCTTTTCGATCGTGAAACTCCGGGCGGTTGGATCAACTGTACAGAATCAGGCGGACCAGAACCGGGAGTAGGTTGTGCAGGTCGCGGTGTTATTACGGCGATTAACTTCCTCGAAGAAGAGGGTGCATACGATGAAGAAGGTTTGGATTTCGTTTCTTATGACGTTCTTGGTGACGTTGTTTGCGGCGGATTCGCTATGCCGATTCGTGAAGGTAAAGCACAAGAAATTTACATCGTAATGTCAGGTGAAATGATGGCGATGTACGCGGCTAACAACATCTCTAAAGGGATTTTGAAATACGCAAACACCGGTGGAGTACGTCTTGCAGGTCTTATCTGTAACGCTCGTATGACGGACCGCGAATACGATCTTGCAAAAGAACTTGCAACACGTATCGGGACTCAATTGATCCACTTCGTACCACGTAACAACATCGTTCAGCATGCTGAATTGCGTCGTATGACGGTTGTTGAATACAGCCCATACTCTGACCAAGCTCGCGAATACAAAGAGCTTGCTCGCAAAATCGTTTACAACGATATGAAAATTATCCCTACTCCAATCAGTATGGATGACCTTGAAGACTTGCTGTTAGAGTTCGGTCTTGAAGACGAAGTTGACGAAAGCCAAGTCGGTAAAGCGGCTCACGAAGCGTAATTAAATAACCCCGGAGGTCCCTCTTTGGAGGGATCTTCAATGGCCGTTGGTTTAATGCTGTAATACTTTAAACAATCACCGAAGGTGATCGGGCTTACTGCCGAAGTAAACTCAGCGTTAGCGTAGTGAGATGGGTTTTACTCATCTCACGTTTAACATCTTCAAATAATGAAAAGAAAAGAACAGAAAAAGGAGAAGAGATGTTTGTATTAGGTTTTCACTTCCCAGCAGATATGGGGAATACAGTTCCGGATGAAATGGTTGCAGAAAAAATTGCCGGTGTTGACATTAGCGATGTAAAAGAGATCAAATTGTTGATGGGTACAAAAGATAAAGATAAAGTTTGGTTGAGCTACACCAACACAAATACATTCTTGTTCAGAGCATTGGTTCACTACTTCAAAGAAGAGAACCCGAATAATGAACAAAAATACATGATCTACATGAACCGTTATCAAATGTCTGAAATCTCTAAACGTGTTGACGCCGGAGATGACGAAACAATGAAATTGTGTCACAACTTAGATTCGATGGAACAATTCCGTATCGAAGTCGCGTAAGGAAGGGGTGTATTATGGGTCCAGAAACACTAGAAGCTAAACAAAAAGCGGCCATTGAAGAGATCTTAAAAGCATATCCTGAGAAAGCGGCGAAAAACCGTGAAAAACATCTCGGCGTCGGATCTCCCAATGATGAAAATCAAAAAACGTGCGGAGATGTCCGCTCTAACAAAAAAACCGTTCCGGGTGTAATGAGTCAACGCGGTTGTGCTTATGCAGGTTCTAAAGGGGTTGTATGGGGTCCGGTCAAAGACATGATCCATATCTCTCACGGTCCTATCGGATGCGGTCAATACAGCCGTGCAGGTCGTCGTAACTATTACATCGGTGTAACCGGTGTCGATACATTCGTTACGATGAACTTCTGTTCGGATTTCCAAGAAAACAACATCGTTTTCGGCGGAGATAAAAAATTGGGTCAATGTATCGATGAAATCGAGACTCTTTTCCCATTGAATAACGGTATCACGGTTCAATCCGAGTGTCCGATCGGTTTGATCGGGGATGATATCGCTGCGGTTGCTAAAACCAAAGCAAAAGAGATCAACAAAACGATCGTTCCGGTTAACTGTGAAGGTTTCCGCGGGGTTTCGCAAAGCTTGGGTCACCACATCGCAAACGATGCGGTTCGTGACTACATTTTTGAAGGTGACCTTAGCCACATTCAAACAAATGACGTTACGCCGACTGAATACGACGTTGCGATCATCGGTGACTATAACATCGGTGGAGATACATGGTCAAGCCGTATCCTGTTAGAGGAAATGGGTCTTCGTGTTGTCGCACAATGGTCAGGAGATGCAACTCTTAAAGAGATGGCATTGACTCCAAAAGTTAAATTGAACTTGCTTCACTGCTACCGTTCAATGAACTATATCAGCCGTCACATGGAAAAAGAATTCGGGATTCCTTGGGTAGAATATAACTTCTTCGGACCGAGCCAAACGATCAAATCACTTCGCAAAATCGCGTCGTTCTTTGATGAGAGCATCCAAGCAAAATGTGAAGAAGTTATCGCTAAATATCAACCGATGATCGATGCGGTTATCGCGAAATACAAACCACGTCTTGAAGGGAAACAAGTAATGTTGTTCGTCGGCGGTCTTCGCCCACGTCACGTTATCGGTGCCTATGAAGATTTGGGTATGGAAGTAATCGGAACCGGTTATGAGTTTGCTCATGACGACGACTACAAACGTACTAAAGAAGAAATTTTCCGCTCAACCGTTATCTACGATGACGTCAATGAGTATGAGCTTGAAGCGTTCGTTAAAAAACTTCAACCTGACCTTGTAGCTTCAGGGATCAAAGAGAAGTATGTATTCCAAAAAATGGGTCTTCCGTATCGTCAGATGCACTCATGGGATTACAGCGGACCTTACCACGGGTACGACGGATTCGCCATTTTCGCCCAGGATATGGATCTTGCGATCAACTCTCCTGTATGGGCACATTCCAAAGCACCATGGGAGAAAGAGGGCTGAAGCCCTCTTTTTCTGAACTAGGAGAATAAGATGCAAGAAGTAGAAAAAATCGTAAACGGGAAAGACCTGTTTAAACGCCCTGAGTACAAAGATGTACTCGCAAACAAAAAACAATTCGAGTCGTCTATGCTCGCGATCAACCCTGCAAAAGTGGATGAAATCGCAGAATGGACAAAATCATGGGATTACCGTGAGAAAAACCTTGCTCGTGAAGCGATCACCGTCAATCCGGCAAAAGCTTGCCAACCTCTCGGGGCTGTCATGGTTGCTCTCGGGTTCGAAGGTACTATGCCTTACGTTCACGGTAGTCATGGTTGTGTAGCGTATTTCCGTTCATACTTTACTAAACACTTCAAAGAGCCGACTCCATGTGTTTCTGACTCTATGACTGAAGATGCTGCGGTATTCGGTGGTTTGGTAAATATGAAAGAGGGTCTTAAAAACTGTGCTGCAGTTTACAAACCTAAAATGATCGCTGTTTCAACTACCTGTATGGCTGAAGTTATCGGGGATGACTTGATGGCGTTTATCACTTCTGCTAAAGAAGAAGACGGCGGAGAGTTCCTTCCGGCTGAATACCCGATTCCGTATGCGCACACTCCTTCATTCGTAGGAAGCCATATCACGGGTTATGACAACATGATGCACGGTATCATGTCTCAGTTGACAGAAGGTCAAAAAGGCGAAACAAAACAACGTATCAACATCATTCCCGGTTTTGAAACGTATATCGGAAGCCTCCGTTCAGTCAAAAGCATCGTAGAAGCGTTCGGCACAGACTATATCATGTTGGGCGACCACTCTGATCAATGGGATATGCCTGCGGGTAACTACGAAATGTTCTCCGGCGGAACAAAATTGGATGATGCAAAAGATTGTATCAATTCAAGTGCTACGATCAGTCTTCAAAAATATTCAACGTCTAAAACGATGAAAATGGTTGAAAAACGTTGGAAACACGCTGGCGGACATAGTAACCCGATCGGTCTTAAAGGGACAGACGAGTTCGTTATGAAACTTGCAGAATTGACAGGTACGGAAGTACCGCAAAAACTAAAAGTAGAGCGCGGCCGTTTGGTTGATGCTATGCAAGACAGCTATCCGTATATGCACGGTAAAAAATTCGCTATCTGGGGTGATCCTGACTTCCTACTCGGTGTCGTATCTTTCTTGCTAGAGATGGGTGCTGAGCCGACTCACGTTCTTTGCCACAATGCACCGAACGGTTGGGAAGCTGAGATGAGAGAATTGCTTGACACTTCTCCGGCAAAAGAGAGCCTCCATGTATGGGCAGGTAAAGACTTGTGGCACATGCGTTCACTCTTGTTCACTGAGCCGGTTGATTTCATGATCGGTAACAGTTACGGAAAAGAGTTGATGCGTGATACAGGAACTCCGTTGATCTACATCGGATTCCCGATTTTCGACCGTCACCACTTGCACCGTTACTCTATCAGCGGTTACGATGGAGCATTGAACCTTCTTACTTGGATCACGAATAAAGTTCTTGACCAATTGGATGAAGAGACTAAAGACATCGCTACTACTGACTATTTCTTCGACCTCGTCCGCTAATCGGACTGTCCCCTCCCGGGGGCAAAACTTCATTGTTTCTCGTCATTTTCCCTCTTGTCTGAGGGATTTTTTTGATTCAGTTTTTTTCGAAAAATTAAGTCAAACAAATAGGATGATGTATGGCTAGTGTGCAGGATAAGTTAAAAGCAGAATTGATGGTAGAAATTTATGCTAGTATCGACCGTATCTATGATTCGATCGAGCAACATTTTGAGCTTGATGAAATACGACGAAGTAACGTTATCAAAAGCCTCAATACCCTCAAAGACGAGCTTTATTTTGTTGTGCAGACGACACCGCTTTCCTAATCACCCTGCATAGATTTTATTATGGTACATTGCTTTATCGGCGGTTTCTATAATGGTATTGATATTGTCGCCATGCGTAAATGAAGCGATGCCGTAGGCAAAATTGATTTTAAATTCGTTTTTATCCACTTTAAAATGAATGGTATTGCAATAGTTTAAGAGTGTTTCCATCTTCAGTTTAACTTCGTTTTGTGCTATTTTAGAATCGAAAATTATAATAAATTCATCTCCGCCGTAGCGAACGACACGCCCTCCGCTTTCTCTAAGCTTGAAGGCAAGATGTACCAGCACTTTATCGCCGACAATATGACCGTAGGTATCATTGATTTGTTTGAATTTATTAAGATCCACCATGACAAGAATCCCGTTTTCATGCGTTGAAATCGTATCTCCCTCACAAAGAGTATCTTCGAACCATTTACGGTTATAGCATTTGGTCAAACCATCCTCATACACTATTTTTTGGAGGGAAAAAATCTCTTCCTGTAGGGCCTTTGTCTGTTCGAGTACTCTTTTTAGTGAGAATTTATCTTCCGTTTCAATAGCGTTGATTGCTTCATCGGTGCATTTGGAGAGGGTAATGAGATGGCGTACCATTTTTTCATCGAGCATTTCCGAATTGAATACTTCGGTGGGCTGAAGTTCGATATGATGTGATTTTGCTTTTTCAGTATAGAGTTTACTGTAATCTGCAGGAAAAACTATTTTGAGTTTTTGGATGCTCTCTTTGACTTCATCGGTTATAAGTATATGTTCTTTATATAAATCACTCATTTTTGTCCATATTCGCAAAATTTCATTATATATTATTGTATCAATATTTTAATGGTATCTAGTTTAGTATCGGTTGATTCTCTTTAAACAACGATTCGACGGATTGGCTATCCATCGGTTTGTAGAAATAATACCCTTGGATCGAATCAATCTGATTTAGACGTAAAAATTCAAGTTCTTCGGTTGTCTCAACACCTTCGGCAAGTACTTTGATATCCAACCCTTTTGCCAGTGCTATAATCGTTTTAACGATGGTTTGATTTTTTGCATTGTCAGTGATATTGCGAATGAAAGATTGATCGATTTTGAGTTTATCTATAGGAAGATTTTTGAGATAGGAGAGGGAAGAGTACCCTGTGCCGAAATCATCTATGGAGATAAAAAAGCCCCGTTTTTTGAGTGTATGGAGTAATGCGATGACATATTCGGGATCGTTTAAAATAGAGCTTTCGGTAATCTCAAGTTCGATCAGCTTCGGATCACACCGTGTTTCGGATACGATACGATCAAGTGTATCGATAAAATCAACATGAGAAAGCTGCCTTGCAGAAATATTGATAGCGACACGCCCGTTTAACAGTCCGGCTTTATCCCATTTAGATGTCTTCAAACACCCCTCTCTCAGGACAAATTCTCCGATTTCTAAAATAAGACCGCTCTCTTCGGCAATTGGGATGAAAACGCTGGGTGAAACGGCTCCCTCAGGTGTAAACCACCGGCATAACGCTTCTAGCCCGATTACCTTTTTTGTTTCTTGGTCGACTTGCGGTTGATAGTACAAAGAGAGCTCACCGCTTTGAATCGCTTTTTTTAGATTCGTCGATAGGGTTGTTCTCTGTATTGAGGTTTCGGTAAATTTTGATTCATAAAAACTGTAGGTATTTCTGCCGCTCTTTTTTGCATTATACATGGCCGCATCGGCTTTTTGGAATAAATCCTCACTGTTGTCCGCATCGGAAGGGTACATAGCGATTCCTACGCTAGCCGTGATGTAAATATCGATATTATCGATATTAAACGGATGACGGAGCGTAAGGGCAAGATTTTGCATCATCAGATCAATCCGGTTTTCTTCTTCATTGCATTCGAGGATAACAACGAATTCATCTCCTCCCGTACGTATGATTATAGAGTTACTGGGTGTAATAGTCTCTAAGACTTCGGCAATGCGTATAAGAAGCTTGTCTCCAAACCGATGTCCGTAAGAGTCGTTAACCTCTTTAAATCCGTCTAAATCGAGGAATAAAAAGGCAAACGGCGAATTTTGAGAACATTTGATTTTTAAATATTCCATTAGACTTAGGCGATTAGGCAATCCGGTAAGTGAATCGTGATGTGCCATAAAGTCAAATCGGTCTTTTTCATTCGTCATAATCTCTTCATGATGCTTTTCAGATGTGATATCTCTGTAGATTCCGAAAATTCCGAAAATTTCTCCGTTTTCCGTTTTAAGCAACCCTTTTGTTACCCAATAGATATACATTTTCCCATTAGGCATTATCATAGTTTCTTCATGCTCGATAAACGACTGATTCTCCAGTAAATCGTCATCGATAGCGTTGATAATATCGGCCGTTTGAGGGGGGAAAATTTCATCAGCCGTTTTTCCTAAGGCATCGTTTGATGTAATACCGGAAAATTTGGATGCACCCTCGTTGAACACAATGTAGCGGCGGTCTAGCCCTTTAATGACAATGGCATCGGGCGTGCTGTTGATCAGAGAGGTTAGAAGAGCGTTTTGTTTTTCGAGATGAATTTGAGAGAGTGTTTGTTCGGTAATGTCACGTGAGATCCCAAAAATTCCGAATATTTCCCCTTTTTCATTAAATAGAGGCCCTTTTGTGACCGAAAAAGTTTTTTCTTTTCCTTCAGCCGTTGTTAAATGCTCTTCATTCGTTAGAATTTTACCACTGGAAATAATCGAATGGTCGAGTTCATGTATCATTGTCGCCGTTTCCGAAGAAAAAATCAAGCTATCGGTATTACCGATCACTTTTTCAGATGACATGCCGACAATTTCACCCGCTCCGTTATTAAAGAGAAGGTATTTTCCCTCCAAATCTTTAACAAATATGGCATCTGGGGAACTGTTGACAATTGTTCGTAGAAGGGCATCTTGTCTGGCAAGTTGACTTTGTGCTGTTTTTTGTTCGTTGAGTCGTCGGGTGTATTCGAGAAACCGCTCATGCAAAATACGATAACTAAGAAGATAAAGCAAAACAGCTGTTACGACAATAAAAAAGAATCCTTTATACGTTTGTAGAAGAGATATCTGATGGGGATCATTGGTGAACAGCTCGATAAGGGTATCGGACGAATAAATCCATATCATTCCGACAAGGAGGTAAAAGGCTGAGATCTGCAAAGCATTTTTATAACTTTGTGAATCTTTCATACTTTACATACCTTAATTATTGCGTGTTATGAAAAGAGTATAGCATGATTCCTTGAAAGAGGGTTTAATTGATTTTCACATCGAAAATGATCCGGTTTTTAATGATGTACGGAGATACTAGAACGCCATATGCAGATATTTTTCAAATCACAGTTGGAGAAATAGTATGGAATACCATGTTGTTATTGAAAAACTTTGCAGTTGCGCAAAAAAAGAGGAGATGTCTCAGATTACCTCCTACGAGACGAAAGATTCTGCCCTGGAAGCGGCCCAAACACAATTAGCCTACATGCAGGGGCACTTTTGCGGAAAGCATGAATTTCAGCTTGTAGAAGTCAATGACAATTATGTCATCGGAATGGTAAGCGGCTGCGGCTGCCAAGGTTAAATGATGGAATACCATGTAGTTGTTGAAAAACTGTGCAAATGTGCCATAAGAAAAAAGATGCCGCAGATCAAAACGTTTGATGACAAAGAAAATGCCTATCGCGTAGCGCGTGCATGGGCTCAGGAACTCAATGAGAGTTTTTGCGGACAACATTCATTCGGAGTCGTCGAAGTGGATGAGAACTATGTCATTACGGTCGGAGAGGGGACGTACTAAAGTTTTGCTCAAGACAATATTCAGTAAAATTAAACGATATCTATTTTTACTGGGGCATCGGAAGAGATGAGAAAATATTATTACGGTGCCGTTGCATTTTATCTTATAGCATTACTTTCGTATATGGCCTACCAGTACACGTCGCACCGTTCGGAATTGATTGCTAAAATCGATCAAAAATTGATTCGGTGTGCCAGTGTAACCGATCAGCTTTTGCCTTCATCAATGCATACACCTACGATGGATGTGCAAACGATCTCCCCAAAACAAGATGCCCGTAATCGTCTCTCATTGTCCCGATTTTCTCAAAGCATGAACGTCAAATACGTCTATTCGTTTATTTTAGAAGAGGGAAAAGTTTATTTTACCTCCAGCAGCGCAACACCCCAAGAGCTTAAAAGCGGTGAAGATATCAGCTACTATTTTGATGAGTATACCGAGATAACACCGCTGTTGTTAGAAGCTTTCAAAACCCGTCAGATGAAGTTTGAAGAGTCAACGGATCAGTGGGGGCATTTCAGGTCGGTTTATTTGCCTCATGTTTCCCCAAGCGGGCGTGTCTATATTACAGGTTCAGATATAGAAATCAGTGATATTGATGCACAGCTTCATGCCCTTTTAATCAGTGCATTGATTGATACGCTTTTTTATACCTTTATTTTAATACCGTTTTTTATTGCGTATCGGATGCATAATATGACGATCCAAAATGAGCTTTCCAGACAGGTTGATGAGCGGACGGCGGATCTGAAAGAGCGCTCCGTCGCCGTTAAACGTCTGCTCGATAATGCGAATCAAGGTTTTTTGACTTTTTCAACCTCTTTGAGTGTGGAGAACGAATACTCTCACAAATGTTTGGAAATTTTTGGAGAGAGTATTGACGGCAAACCTATCGGTGAGTTGCTCTATCCGGAGGATGCGCAGAAAAGAGACTTTTTGGAGCAAACGATCCAAGCGGTTTTCAATGAGGAAGATGAGATAAAAGTCGAAGCGATTCTTTCCCTTCTTCAACAAGAATTTATCATCAGACACAAATTGATTCAAGTAGCCTACAATCGGATAGAACCTAATCGATTAATGCTGATTCTCACCGATATTACCGACAAAAAGAATTTGGAAATAAATGTCGAAAGAGAACGTAATCGGCTTAAAATGATTGTTGCAGTGATCAGCAACAGCGATGAGTTTTTTGAGCTATTAGATGAATATCAAACTTTTTTGTCCCGTCGGTCCGGTTTTGTCAATATCGATCATACGCCGTTTCAAAACCTGACAGAATTGTATCGTTTGATTCATACCTATAAAGGTCTTTTCGCCCAAAAAGATTTTATAACCACACCGCAGGGACTTCATAAAGTGGAATCCCGTTTCTCCGTATGGCTGCAGGATGAGACGATATCGAATGAAACGATTCAGGCGATGCTAACGAAAATCGATTTCGAATCGTGGCTTAAAAAAGATATCGATGTGTTAAGGGAGACGCTGGGCGATGAGTTTATGGATAAAAAATCGACGATAACGATTGATGATGAAACCTTTGAGATACTGCACGGTAAAATTAAGGAGTTGATTGAGACGCAGCCGGATGAATGTCATGAATTGTCAGAACTTCTTGAAGATATACGAAAGTTAAAGTACAAGCCGATAGGAGAATACTTTGCTTCCTTGCCGAAATACGTCGAAATGATCAGTGAACGACTTGAAAAATCGCTGAAACCGATGGACGTATCTGACACGACAAACATTGCGGTGGGTGAAGAGTTTAAACCGTTTGCAAAATCCTTGATCCATGTTATTCGCAACAGTGTTGATCATGGGATTGAAACCCCCGAGGAGAGGGTAGAAAACGGTAAAGATGAATACGGGACGATTCTCCTCTCCATAACCGATACGGAAGAATCCATTGTGATAGAAATCAGTGATGACGGTCGAGGAATCAACAAAGAGAAACTCAAGCAAAAAGCGCTTGAAAGGGGATGCAAAACTCTCTTGGAGCTTGAAAATGATTCTGCCGTATTCGAGCTGATGTTTGAAGATTTTCTCTCGACAAAAGATGAAATCAGTGATCTCTCCGGCAGGGGGGTCGGATTGGCCTCGGTACGTTCGGAAGTTTTGAAACTCGGAGGGAGCTACAGCGTAGTGTCCGAACAGGGAAAAGGGTGCCGGTTTATATTTAGTATTCCCAAAAAATCACTCGTTAGGGATGAGGATGAAAAATAGTGAAATTTTAAAAGAGGTTCTTACCGCCATTGTATATCGTGCCGAGCTCTTCATGAGCGATGAGATGAAGATAGAGGCAAAATTTGACGGAGAATTCCGTTCGATGGAAAAAATCGAATTGAAAAAATACACGACGACGATCGGAATCGGCGGCAATATCAATCTTTTATTTTATGTCTCTTACAACGAATTGCTGCTTGAAAAATTGACCCGGGCATTTTCATACGGAAAGATTCATGAATCTGAATTAGCGGAATTGAGGGAGAGTGCAGCCGGTGAGATCGCCAATATGATTTTAGGACATGCCGTGAATGACTTTCCCAATCGGGGCAAGGGGGTGACGATTACCCCTCCGGTAACGGTTGAAGATGCAAAATCAATCTTAAAAACGAACGGAAACGGCATTATGACCGCAGTATTTTCGACACCCTACGGAAATATGGAATTTAATGTCATCGGATTAATTAAAGGAGAATGGAATGCTTAATATTTTGGTGGTGGATGATTCATTAATTATGAGACGTAACATTATCAAAATGATTGAATCATTGGGACATAAAGTAGTCGGAGAAGCAAAAGACGGTCAGGAAGCGGTTGAAGTTTATCGAAAGCTTAAACCCGATTTGGTAACGATGGACATTACAATGCCTAGGATGGACGGCTTAGGTGCCGTAAAAGAGTTAAAAAAAATCGATAAGAATGCCAAAATTATTATGGTCACATCCCACGGACAAGAAGAGATGGTCATTGATGCCATTCGATCCGGTGCCAGCGGTTATCTTTTAAAGCCAGTCAAGATTAATAAATTGTCTGATTCGATTCGTAAAATTTTTCCCTCAATGATTGATCAAACGGTATCGGAGCAAAAGGAGACGACCTTGTTGGAGAGCGAAGAAATTTTGTTGCCTGAAATTGAGGATCTCGCTTAAAAAGGGGCAACCTCTTTCTGAATTTAACGTAATTTATAGCTACAGTCTTTTATAATCCCCTAATTTTTTTAATTTTGTTGCTATTTTTTTCGAATAGGGCGATAAAAATTATATTTTTTAAAATAAGGAGACGACATGCAAATCAGCGGTGCACAGATGGTTATCGAAGCACTCATCGCCGAGGAAGTCGAAGTCGTATTCGGTTACCCGGGCGGGGCGATCATGAACGTCTATGATGAGATATACAAACAGCGCTCATTTCAACATATTTTGACCCGTCACGAACAAGCGGCGGTTCATGCGGCAGAGGGGTATGCCAAAGCGACCGGAAAAGTCGGTGTCGCTATGATCACTTCAGGTCCGGGATTTACCAACGGTGTGACCGGAATGGCCGATGCCTATATGGATTCGATCCCTCTCGTTGTTATCAGCGGTCAGGTTCCGATGTCGCTCATCGGTACCGATGCGTTTCAGGAGATCGATGCGGTGGGTATCAGCCGCCCGTGTACGAAACACAATTATCTCGTGACGGATGCGGCCGATTTGCCGCGTATCCTCAAAGAAGCGTTTTATATTGCCCGTACGGGACGTCCGGGACCGGTTCACGTCGATATCCCAAAAGACGTAACGGCACAGATCGCGACATTCGATTATTCCAAAGAGGTTGAGCTCGAGACCTACAAGCCGACGACCAAAGGGAATGCCCGACAAATCAAAAAAGCGATCGAAGCGATCGCGAGTGCGAAACGTCCTCTTTTGTATCTTGGAGGGGGAATTATCAACGCCAATGCGGCAGAGCTGGTGCGTGAATTTTCAAAAATGACCCAGATTCCTGCCGTTGAGACGTTTATGGCACGCGGAACCCTTCGGTATGACGACCCGTTGCTTATTTCAATGCTCGGGATGCATGGTTCATACGCCGCCAATATGGCGATGAGCGAGACCGATTTGGTTATCGGTTTAGGTGCACGGTTTGATGACCGTGTTACCGGAAAACTTTCCGAATTTGCGAAAAACGCCCAGATTATCCATGTCGATATCGACCCCGCAAGTGTTTCGAAATTGGTTCATGCCCATTTCCCGATTGTCGGTGATGTCAAAAACGTATTGGAGCAGATGATACCGTTGGCGAAAGAGCAGATCGATCCGGTCCGTTATGCGTCGTGGCACAATACGATTGCCAATTTCAATAAGCTTCATCCGCTCTCTTATAAAGAAGAGGGGGATCGACTTAAGCCGCAGTGGGTCGTTGAACGTATCGGGCAGCTTTTGGGCGATGATGCGAATATTTCGACCGATGTCGGACAGCATCAAATGTGGACGGCTCAGTTTTATCCGTTTACCCGTCCCCGTCAATGGGTAAGTTCCGGAGGTCTCGGGACAATGGGATTCGGATTCCCGGCGGCAATGGGTGTTAAGCGTGCCGATATGGAACGTGTCAGTATCAATATCACGGGTGACGGCTCCATATTAATGAATATCCAAGAACTGATGACGGCGGTAGAGTATGAACTTCCCGTCATCAATGTTATTTTGAACAACAACTTTTTGGGGATGGTACGGCAGTGGCAGACATTGTTTTATGACAAACGCCACTCATCCACCGATCTTTCGATACAGCCCGATTTTGTAAAATTGGTTGAAGCCTTCGGTGGAGTCGGATACCGTGTTACGACCAAAGAAGAGTTCGATGCCGCGCTCAAAGATGCGGTTGAAAAAAATGTCGTTGCGATTATCGATGTCGTTGTCAATCGGTTTGAAAACGTTCTGCCGATGGTTCCGGCGGGCGGGTCGCTCTTTAATATGATGCTAGAGTACAAGGAGAAATGATGGAACAAACAGAACGCCGTGTTATTTCCGTTATTGTGATGAATGAAGCCAGTGTACTCTCACGCATTGCGGGACTGTTTTCAGGACGGGGGTACAATATCGAATCGTTGACGGTAGCTCCGATTCCCGAGTCAAAGTATTCTCGGATTACTATCGTTACGGCCGGTTCGGTTCGTGTAGTGGAACAGATCACTAAACAGCTGCACAAACTGATTCCGGTATTGAAAGTCTATGAACATGCCGATTTGGTTGAAACCGAGATGGCGTTGGTCAAAATCCCTATGAGTGAATCATTAGGTGATATTGAAGCACTTACCCATGCCTATAACGGCCGGATTGTGAATGTCGGAAGCGATACGATGATTGTCATGGTTGCGGATGAGCCTATGAGAGTCAACCATTTTCTCGAAGCGATCAAGCGTTTTCATCCCAAAGAGATCGTCCGAAGCGGTTCTGTCGCTTTAGAGAGATAAAGCAGATGAAACTTTTTGAAATAGCGGCATTGCTGGGGTGTTCAGGAGTCGAAGATTCTATCGACATCCGAGGAATGAATACTCTTCGCGAGGCTTCTGAGGGAGAAATCTCTTTTCTCTCCGATTCAAAATATGAAAAAGAGCTTGAGGGTACCAACGCTTCAGCCGTCATTCTCCCCGCATCCAAAGCGCATCTTCTTCCCAAGGGGGTTATTGCCCTGACGTCGGATGAGCCGTATATGTCGGTTGCCCTTTTATCCAAACATTTTGCCAAACCGATACGCAGCAGTGAAGTTTCTCCCGTCATAGGCGATGGGAGTGTCATCTACCCGAGCGCCCATATCGAAAACGGGGCATCTATCGGGTCGAATTGCACCATTATGAGCGGTGTTTACATCGGTACGGACGCTGTGATCGGAGATGACGTTGTCCTCTATCCCAATGTGTGCGTTTACCGCGATTGCCGTATCGGGAACCGTGTGATGATTCATGCGGGATCGGTGATCGGAAGCGACGGATTCGGGTATGCCCATACAAAAATGGGTGAGCATGTCAAACTCTATCAGAACGGGAATGTAGTTATTGAGGATGATGTCGAGATCGGTGCCAACACAACGGTCGACTGCGCCGTATTCGGTTCGACGGTCATCAAACAGGGCTCAAAGATAGACAATCTTGTCCAAATCGGTCATAACTGCGTTATCGGCGAACACTCCATTTTAGTCTCTCAAACCGGTCTGGCAGGCTCTACGACGTTGGGGCGCAATGTGGTGATGGGTGGGCAAAGTGCTACGGCGGGACACCTTAGCATCGCACCGTTTACTACCATGGCGGCACGTTCAGGTGTTACTAAAAGTATCATCAATAAGGGTGTGTATAGCGGCTTTCCGTTGATGGAACATAAAATGTGGCTGAAAATGCAGGCAAAATTGGCTAAAATGTTGGAATCTTAAGGTAAAGGGGACAAAGGATGCGTTTATCAATCGTAGGTTTGGTCATAGCAACATCATTATTGCGTGCAGACAGTGTACCTGCGAGCGATATTCGGATGCCGGATATTGTCCTCGATGCGATCAAGCATTGTGAGTGTCTTCAAGAGGGAGGTAGATGTAATCCCCACGTTATACGTATTAATGCGGATGATGAAGCGCAGCGCGCGCTCAATGCCGGTTTTGCGGTGACAGGACATATCATCAAATGCGGTTCAACGGAACAATGCACGCTTCAAGCCCAGGCGTTGATTGACGGGGGAATCACCAACCTTGATCTAGGGCCTTACCAAATCAACTATAAATACCATCCCAATCCGATGCTTCATGAATATTTTGAAGATTCGAGTGCTCGCGAGCAGGCTAACGGCATTTTGACGAAACTCGTCAAAAGCTTCGGGTATTCATGGGAAACGCTGGGACGCTATCACCATTTCAGCGCAACGGACCGGACCCGTAACGAGCGTTACTATCGAAAAATGTACGCTTTTATTTATGGCAATAATACCAATGCTCAAGGCTCAAATTAATTCTTTTTCTTTTAAGATTGCTTTAGCCAAAATCGGCTACACTCTTTCCTATACACATTTAGCTAGGAGAGATTATGAGTTCAGCTGTAACTATCATCAAAGAAATTCCATTAGACGGTACAAAAAAAGGTGTCATTTCTATCAGTAAAGTAGATGAGCCCTACGGTGCCGGAAGTGACAGCGTGGCCAGTATAGGTATTTCATTGGCGGGGGACTCAAAAAATCCTGAGTGGAAAGTTCATCTGCCGATGGGAAATATCGATGCGGTTGTTGAAGCGTTGAAAAGTATCAAATAGGTTGTTTGAAAACAGGGGGTATATATCTCCGTTCGTGGTGAGCCCGTCGAACCATGAACCGTTTACCCTTCGACTAGCTCAGGGCGAACGGTTGTAAAGAAATTATTTTTTCGAAGCAACAAATAGTGCGATTCGTTTGATCCCTTCGCGGATACTGTCGATATCGGTCGCGAAACTGAATCGGAAATACCCCTCAGAACCGAATCCTACGCCCGGTACTACCGCAATCCCTTGATCTTCAAGCAACTCTTTGCAAAACTGCATGGAATCGTTACTGACCTCTTTGATGTTAACAAACAGATAAAAGGCACCGGCCGGTGATAGAACCGATAACCCGTCAATCTCATTAAAGAGTTTGACCGCTTCGTCACGGCGCGCTTTGAACTGAACACGCATCGCTTCGATATCGCCGTCCGCGTCACCGTTAAGGCCTACGATTGCCGCTTTTTGGGTGATAGAGTTGATATTCGACGTGCTTTGGCTTTGGAGCTTTTTAGTCGCTTGGATGATTTCGGTATTGGCCGCTGCCATGTATCCGAAACGCCATCCCGTCATCGCTACCGATTTACTAAGACCGTTGATCGTGATAGTACGTTGGTACATATCGTCACTTACCGCCGCAGCCGAGGTGAACTCACCGTCGTAAATGAGTTTTTCGTACATCTCGTCACTGGCTACGAGTACGTTTGTCCCCTCCAATACTTTTCCGAGAGCGGTAAGCTCTTCACGTGAGTAGACCGCTCCGGTCGGATTAGACGGTGAGGTGAGGATAACCATTTTCGTCTTTGGGGTCAATGCCGCCTTGAGCTGTTCGGGAGTGATTTTGAATCCGCTCTCATCGTCGGTCATAATCTCGACTACCGTACCGCCGCAATACATTACAAGCTCGGGATAGGTAACCCAATACGGAGCCGGGATGATTACTTCATCACCGGCTTGTATCGTACAGGCAAAGAGGTTGTACAGTGAGTGCTTTGCTCCGTTGTTGGCGATGATTTGGTTCGGTTTGTAGTCCAATCCGTTATCACGTTTGAGTTTAAGTGCGATAGCCGCTTTGAGCTCAGGGATACCGTCAACGGCGGTGTATTTGGTAAACCCGTCATTGATAGCTTTAATAGCGGCATCTTTGATCACCTGAGGGGTGTCAAAATCAGGCTCACCTGCGGAAAAGCTGAGGATATTTTTCCCTTGTGCTTTGAGTTCTTGCGCTAACGTAGAGATAGCAATGGTAATCGATTCGGAGAGTATATTGACGCGATCGGTTAACATGGATCAGCCCTTGTAAAAAATTTGCGAATTGTACCATGGTTAGGATTAAAAATTACATTAGCTATTTATCAAAAAAGAGCGGTTTACCTGTATGAAATCCTTGCGCGTAAGTAATACCCACTTCAGTCACCTTCTGCAGGATCTCTTCAGAGGCTACGAACTCGGCAACGGTATCAATCCCTATCCGGTGGGCAAAATCGATAATGGCTTCAACAACGATGAGGGTGCGGGGATTCTCATTGATCGTTTTGATCAGCGTACCGTCAATTTTCAGGATATCGACATTGAGTTTAAGAATATTTTCGAAATTGGAATAGCCTGTTCCGAAATCATCAACGGCAAATTTTGCCCCCAGATTTTTCATTTTGGAAATAAACGAGGCGACTTCTTCAAAATTCTCAATCCCCTCAGATTCCAGGATTTCGAATATAACACGATTCGCTGTACCGGTTTGACGGAGAATATTTTCAATGGTCGTCAGCGTTTTAGCATCAAGCATATCGCTGCTTGAGAGATTGATTGAAAATTGTTCGTCACGGTCGGCAAAGAGGTGGCATGCCTGGTAGACAACCTCTTGGGTAATATGGTGATACAGCTTTGTTTTCTGCGCAATCGGCAAGAAGTCATACGGCGGGATTAGGGAGCCGTCTTCGTTCTGAATACGGACTAATGTTTCATATTTCTCTATTTTCCCGGTTGAACACGAGACAATCGGTTGATATTGACAGACAATCCGATGTTCAACCAATGCCTGGCGAATTTGAGCCGACATTGCAATATTGGTTTGATATTGCTGTTCGATCCCTTCCGATTGATCGTAGATAGAATAGGGGCGTTTAACGCTTCGCGCTTTATTAAGGGCGACATCGGCATGGATAAGAGGTTTATCGCTGTCGATGGCAATACCGACTGTCGCACGGACATGGACGGTTTCATCCGCGATCATAAACAGTTTTTCACTAAGCAGCGAGAGGAGTATTTCAATATCGTGTTGAAACTCGACATTCGAACTCCCCTCTTTTAGCCGAAACGCAAATTCGTCTCCGCCGATCCGGTAAGGGTTTAGTTTCATTTCGCTGAGCCAATGGGCGATCTGGGTTAAAAGCCAATCACCCGCATCAATTCCGAAAAAGTCATTGATCTCTTTAAAATCGTCAATATTTAAAATTGCTACCGTATTGATAGGGCTTTTGAGCAGATCTTCTTGGAGCTTGATTCGGTTCGGAAGGGAGGTAAGAGTGTCATAATACAAATGATGTATCGCTTTATGCGTTTGTTCCGCAATCTTTTTTTCAAGATTCTTGTTTATCGTTTCAATCTCATCCGAGTATTGAATGACACTCTCTTGCATCGTCTCGAATGCATGGATGATTTGGGTAAATTCACGCTGAGTGTAGGGGAAATCAAAGGTGATTTTCCCCCCGGGTTTAAAATTCCGTACTTTATGAGCAATCAAGGTAATGGGCTGCAATAGACGGTTGACCCACATCATGATAAGCCATAAGACGCTGAATACGCTGATCGTTATCCAGCCGTATAAAATATAAAAACGGTTCATCGTTTTAGTGAACTCTTCGCCTGAATAGGTAAGGGTGATCGATCCGATCGGTTTAAGGGTGGAGGGTTCCATCAAATTCTCGGTAATATCGATCGTCTGATAGGATCGTGACAGATTGTGTTGACGATAGTTCAGAAAAACATTCCCTTTTAAATCGGAAATTTTTAAGGCAATGACTTCATTGCGTTGGGTAATGGCAGATAGTTTATTTCCAAAATCATTTATGCCCAAAAAAAGAGAAAGGGATACGGCGGGATTAACCGCATCGATAAGCAAATAGGCTTTTTCTTTTTGAGAGTTCAACGTTAAATCCCGAACAATCCAAAAAGTGACTAATGTAGCCGTGAGGAAAAGGACGAATGTCCCAAGAACAAGGGTTACAAAAAGTTTAGTGGAAAGGCGGGCATTTTTAAAAAAGTTCATTCAATGAGTCTCGCAATTTGGTATAGGGTGCCGTCGAAATGAAATTTACCCTCTTTGAGGGTTTTTTTATTGATATAGATAACGGTAGATCGTTCAAACGCGATAGAGCCCAATATACCGTATTCCAAATCCGCCACATCATAGGAAAAAGTCGGAACGGAGTTCTCTATTCCCCATGCAGCCACTTTTTTAAGGGACTTGAAATTGCATTTTTGAATCATATAAACGAATGCGATATCTTTTCGTTCGGTTATGTCGTTGACGGAAAGGGCGATTGCGGTAAAAGGGATACTGGAAACTTTTTCGTGATGAACCCGATTGATTCCCTCCGCTACAAACTGGGCGTCGGATTTTCGATTTGAATCGTATACCACGGCAAATATCACTTTTGATGAATTTGCTTTGGACGTCAGCCGGGTATCGAGTGCCATGATTTTAGGAAGCATTCGGATATGCCCGTTTAATATAAACGATTCATGTGCCGATGAAAGGAGAAAGCCGAAGATTAAAAAAAGGATAATCCGCATTAAAACTTCCACCCTGTTCTAATCCAAAAAGTTCTTCCTTCAATCGGGTAATCGTCCGGATAGGTTCCGGGAGGAGATATGTAACGATAGATGGCATTGTTGGCATTTTTCAATGCACCTTGCAGGTAGAACCCGCTCAAATCTTCCCAACCTAAAATCAAATCATAGGAAGCGAATGATGCCATCGCATTTTTGCGTACATCGTTCGGGCGACGTTCTTTTGCACTGCTGTAACGTCCTACGATTCCTCCATTGATTTGAGGTGTGAATGCATAGGAAAGCCCACCCTTCAGCAAATGGGTTGAAGCATACGGAAGATAGTCGGTTGTTTCAGACCCTTTAAACGTCTCCCCTTTGATATAACTGTATGAGAGAAACGTAGTATCATCGTCTCCGATACTGCCTCTAAATTCGCTCTCAAATCCTTTGATATTACGTTTGCCGATATTTTGGTACATTTTATCGGTTGTATTGGGGGTGATTTGATCTTTATTTTTCAGATAAAACAGATTAATTCCGAATGTCGTATCTACCGATGGTTTGTAAAGGTATTGCGTTTCATAGGAGATGACATGTTCAGACTCTAAATCGGGATTGCCGACCTGGGTCGGATGATTTTGGGTATAGAGTTCGCGAAAGGAGGGAAGTCTGAAACTGTTGCCCACCATAAATTTCAGGATGTGTTGGCGGTACGGCTGAAAAACCAGGGCCGCTCTGGCATACGGCTCGAAATCTAAATTTGAAGCTTTGGTTCCCCCTGCGTTGAGTGAGAGGGCAAGTACTTCACTGATGTCAATGGTATCGCTAAGGTAAAACTCATCGGTATGACGGCACGCCGATCCCCTATCAATAAACGGCGCACTGTCAGTATAATCGACGAGAGCCGTTCCTCCGGTTTTATTCGTCGTGACGGTGTACATATCAATAATGTCTTCGTACTTTTGTCCATAGCCGAGGGTAATTTTTTGATTCTTGATGCCGGTATAGGTAGCGGAAACAGTGGCATACAGCATACGTGTATTAAAATCCGTGTGCGCCCAAAAACCGTTTGGAAACGTGAGGAGGCCGTACGTTCCGGGGGGAAGCAGTCGGGAATCTTCTTCCCATCCGTCTTCCATCATTCCCGCCTTTGCGTTCAACGTCAAATCATCGGAAATTTTGTGGGAAACTCCCCCTTCCACGTACCATGCGGGGAATGATTGCGTCCCGTTCGTATTCGGCAATACGCTCAAATTACCAAAGGCACTTCCGGTCGTAAAATGGTTAATACGGCCTTTGAGATAAAAATCATTATAAAAAAAAGAGAGGCCGAAACCGATTTGATGGCTGTTTAGAGGTGCATAGCCCGTATTGCGATATTTATCCGTTACACTGATAGGGGAGAGGGCATCGTTGCTTTGATAAAACAAATCGCCGGAGACTCTCCAATCCGATGCGCGGTGCGTATACCAAAATCCTGCCTGTTTAGCCGAATCGCTGCCGAAACTTCCGAATACAACACCGTTTTGCAGCTTATCTTCGTCTTTTGCATAGGTAATAACATTGATAGTCCCTGAGTATCCGTTGACTCCCTCGATAAAACTTCCGGCCCCCCGGACGACTTCAATACGCTGTATCAGCTCGATCGGAAAATCGAGGTAAGCGGTATAGGTATCCGCCGAACGGTCATTAACCACAACCCCGTCGATAGCCAATTTTGTCTGTCCGTAGGAGAGGGGATTGGAACCGCGGATGACAGGGGTGCGGTTATTGTTTGTATTACCCATCATATCGACACCGGGAAGCAGCATCAAGGCATCTTTCAAGGTGTGAACACCGAAAAGGGTAAGATCTTTTTGTTCCCATACCGATAAAATAAAAGGCTGATAGTCGATATTCTGATTGGTTTGCGTCGCCAACTGTTCCGTATAGCTTATGTCTTCAGTGAGGGTGGTGTCAGGGGGTAATTCAGACCCGTATACAGCCAGAGGGATAAAGGAATACAAAACGGCTAATGACGAAAATCTCAAAACTACCCCTGATTGGACGGTTATTTCTTAAATACTATCATAAAAACTATATATTACACTCAAAATTATACATAAATGTGACTGAACGGCTTGCAATCTGTATCCATTAAGAAATAACCTGGGGTTTATTGTTAAAAATTAGCGGTCTTTTATTATATCAAATCCTTCGGGGATAGCGGGCTTGAACCGTCCTGCTTCAATCGCTTTGTTTTGGACCGGATTGGTGAACTGGATCGTTACGCGGTTATCGTAGCCGTCTTTGTAGGCGATAGAGGCCAGCTGGGTATTTTTAAACTGAACGGTATAGGTTTGACCTTTTACTGTTGCGCTGTATTGATCGTCATTTACTCTCTTCGCTTTTTGGATGATCTGTAAAAAATCGATCTCATCATCCAGGGTACGCATCGTCACCTGTTCGATCTGCGGCTCGATCACGGTAATTTTAGAGCCGTTGACGTAGACGCTTTTTTGAATCGGTTTTTGGTACACCCAAAGGGCATTTTGGGGCTTGCTTGCCCAAAGCTCGCCGGAGTAGACGATTTTTTTGTTGCTATCATCGATAATGGTCTGAATAAATTTGGAGTTAAACGAACTCAAATCCTTCGGTGAAGCAAAAAGGGTAAGGGAAAGGAGGAACAATAGGGGTAAAAAACGCACACAAAATCCTTCAATAAAGTAATTGTGGTATTGTACCCAATGCTTATTTACCAAAACCATAGATTTCGTATGCTAAAATCACCAACTTTTTCAATATTGTTCATAATGAAGGCTTTTAATGCTCCAAACGTTCCTCGGAAAAATTTTCGGTACCAAGAATGATCACGAAATCAAAAAATATCTCAAACGTGTAGCTCAGATCAATGCTCGCGAATCTCATTTTTCAGCCTTAAGCGACAGTGAGCTTCAAGAAGCATTTACTGCACTTAAGGAGTCTGTTCGTAACCATACAAAGACATTGGATAGTGTCTTGGTCGATTCGTTTGCGATCACTCGTGAGGCGAGTAAGCGTGTATTAGGGATGCGCCATTTTGACGTTCAGCTCATCGGGGGGATGGTACTGCATGAGGGGCGTATTGCCGAGATGAAAACGGGTGAGGGGAAAACGCTTGTCGCAACCTTGGCGGTTGTTCTCAATGCAATGAGCGGTAAAGGCGTTCATGTCGTGACCGTCAATGATTATCTGGCATCGCGTGACGGAACGCAGATGTCGGCACTGTATGCATTTTTAGGGTACACCACGGGGATATTAGTCGAAGAGGGATATAACCCGTCCAACAAACGCGATCAGTACGCTTGCGATATTACCTACGGTACGAACAACGAATTCGGATTTGATTATCTGCGCGACAATATGACCTATTCGCGCGAGCATATGGTTCAGCGCGGACATTCGTATGTTATCGTCGATGAGGTCGACTCGATTTTGATCGATGAAGCGCGAACGCCGCTGATCATCTCCGGTCCGACCAACCGTACGCTGGAAAACTATACCCGCGCCGACGCGGTTGCCAAAGCGATGGTGAGAGACGAGCATTTTACGGTGGATGAAAAAGATCGCCTTATTCTCATCACTGAAGAGGGGATCGGACGCGCGGAAGAGCTTTTCGGCGTCGACAATCTCTACAGCATCGAAAATTCCGCGCTGTCGCATCATCTTGACCAAGCGTTGAAAGCAAACTATATTTTTGAGATCGACGTCGACTATGTCATCCAAGACGGACAAATCGTGATCGTCGACGAGTTTACGGGACGTCTCTCCGAAGGGCGCCGTTACTCAGAGGGTTTGCATCAGGCATTGGAAGCCAAAGAGGGGGTCATCATCAAAGAAGAGACCCAAACACTTGCCGATATTACCTACCAAAACTATTTCCGCATGTATGGCAAAATCGGCGGTATGACGGGGACAGCACAGACCGAAGCGACCGAGTTTGCCCAAATCTACAACCTCGACGTTATCTCGATCCCGACCAATGTAGCGGTTGTCCGTCAAGATCTGAACGATCTGATCTATAAAACGGAGGCGGAAAAATTTGACGCCGTTATCGCCAAGGTCAAAGAGCTTCATGCTAAGGGCCAGCCGATTTTGATCGGTACCGCATCGATCGAGAAATCGGAAAAACTCCATCACCTTATCAAAGCGGAAAAGATACCGCACACCGTTTTAAATGCGAAAAACCATACGCAAGAATCTGAGATCATCAAAAATGCGGGTGAAAAAGGGGCGGTAACGATCGCAACCAACATGGCGGGACGCGGGGTTGATATTAAAGTCAGCGACGAGATCAAAGCGCTCGGAGGTCTTTATATCCTAGGGACGGAACGTCATGAAAACCGCCGTATCGACAATCAGCTTCGCGGCCGTTCAGGGCGTCAGGGCGATCCGGGAACGAGCCAGTTTTATCTCTCATTGGAGGATAATCTTCTCCGTATCTTCGGTTCGGACAAAATCAAGTCGATCATGGAGCGTCTGGGTGTTGAAGACGGTGAGTATATCGAATCGGCAATGGTGACCCGCGCGGTGGAAAAAGCGCAGAAAAAAGTCGAAAGCATGCATTTTGAAGGTCGTAAAAGTATCGTCGAATACGATGACGTCGCGAATGAACAGCGTAAAATCGTCTATAAATTCCGCGGCGAACTGCTCGATCCGTCGTATAACGTAGCCGATAAAATCGATCTGATCCGCAGTGAATACGTCAACCGTACGTTGGCTTTTTGCGGCATTTTTGACGGTATCGCCGAAGAGGAGATCGACTTGGAACGCCTGGCAATGACGCTGAAAGAAGAGATGAACGCCGATATCGATATCACAATGTTTGCGGATACATCGTTTGAGTCGATTCAACATACACTCCTTTCCGCATTGAAAAACCAATATGACGAAAAAATGTCGGTTGTGGATGAAAAACTGCGAAGCGAAATCGAGCGTGAAATTTATCTCAAAACGCTTGATACCGCGTGGCGCGAGCACTTGTACCAAATGGACAGCATGAAAACGGGTATCCGTCTTCGTGCCTACAACCAAAAAGATCCGTTGGTCGAGTATAAAAAAGAGAGCTACAACCTGTTCAGCGAATTGGTCGAGACGATCAAATACGATACGATCAAAACCCTTCATGTCATCCGTTTTAAAGTAGAGAGTGCGGAAGAAGAGGCTGAAGCGTTTGCCCGTCAAATGGAACTGGAGAAAAAACAGGAAGCTTTCCGAATGTCTCTCAATCATCAAGAACACGAAAGTGACGATAAAAAAATTTCCCGTAACGATGACTGCCCGTGCGGAAGCGGTCTCAAATACAAAAACTGCTGCGGCAAATCGGGACCTAAAAAAGGGGTATTTGCCTCTTGAATATCGTCTCTTATCTCGTCAAACGATTTTTGCGCTTTGACAAAGAGCAGCCCTTCATCTTCCTCTCCGCACTCCTCGCATTCTCCGGAATTGCACTGGGAGTGATGGTTCTCATCATCGCTATGGCGCTTATGAACGGTTTTGACAACGAGTTCAAAAAAAAGCTCACGGTAATGAATTACCCCATGACCATACAGCCTAAATTTTATGCGACATGCGACACCGCATTGCTTGAACAGCTGCGTACAAAATTTCCCGATCTCTCGTTCAGCCCGTATGTTACCTCCGCCGTTCTCTCCAGAAGCGGCGATCAAATGGAGGGGGGATATCTTTTCGGTGTCGATTTTGATCAGGAAGCCAAAGTCAACCGAATTGTTGCCGAAGGGTTGAGAGAGGGAGTCCCTAAAAACTTTGACGTGATGGTCGGAAAATCGCTCAAAGAGGAGTTCCAGCTCCAATCAGGGGACAAACTGACCTATATATTTACTCAGATGGAGCCGGGCGGTTTGGCGTTGACGCCGAAGATCAAGCGCTTTAATGTCGTAACCACCTTTAACTCCGGCCTCAGTGCCTATGACAAAGGGTTCTCCTATACGTCACTGGGTGCGTTACAGCGTATTTTGGGGATCCCGGAAAACCTCTACGACGGTATTCATGTCCATTCCGCCAATCCCGAAGCCGATATTGCCCGTGTAGCTGCCGCATTGCCCGATACGGTATCGATTCGCGGATGGTGGGAAGACAACGGCAACTTTTTTGCCGCACTGAAAATGGAGAAGATGTCACTGTTCATCGTTCTGATGCTCATCATCCTCATCGCCGCGATCAATATCATCTCATCACTCTTGATGACGGTGATGAACCGCCGCAGCGAAATCGCATTGCTCATCTCACTCGGTGCCTCTAAACAAGAGGTGAAAAAAATCTTTTTGGTTCTGGGGATCGTCATCGGAGTTTTAGGGATTACCACAGGGGCAATTTTGGGCTTTTTGGGGATGTGGATTTTGGGAACGTTTGATATTATCTCGCTCCCTGCCGATGTCTATCCTACCTCGACACTGCCGCTTGATCTGAGTGTTATCGATTTCTTTTCCATCATAACAGGGGCTTTTGTGATTGTCTTGCTTTCTGCCTGGTATCCGGCGAAAAAAGCTTCCGAAGTAGATGTTTTAACTGTATTACGAAATGAGTAGAGGCGCTACAGCTAGAGTATAGCTGTAGACTAACCTTTTATGTCAAGATTTTGACCTAGGCCGGTAAGCTCTGAGCCGGAAGCGGTGCCCGAGCTACCTGACATAGGCATAGCACTCTCTAACATTTTCATTATTCCCTGTCCCTGAATATCAATCGCTTTTTTCATCGCATAGATTTCAAGTCCACTACCTAAACTGCTGCTGCTGATCGGATCCATTTTGTAACCTCCTAAATGGGGTTCGTAGTTATATCGGTCATTAAACGCTAAATATTTAATACGCATGAAAAAAATGTCAAGAAAGTGTCAAGGGATATGCTGAGGCGTATTGACAACTTTGGCGTAGCATTAGAACATCAAAAAAACAGGAGGAAGGTTATGAAATACCTTGCAATCGTCACAATGTTCTCAATGTCACTTATGGCGGCATCGCCGGAAGTGCTCCAATATATGAATGATCTCTCAAAAACGGCTAAAGCCGAAAACAGTGCATTTAACGGCTTTGATGCCGCCAGAGGCAAAGAGATATTTACCTCGACCCACACCGGAAAGCAGGGAAAGCCGATGGCGTGTACCAGCTGTCATACCCTCAATCTTGCAAATCCGGGAAAAAACTCTCTGACCGGCAAAGTGATCGAGCCGCTCTCGCCTCGAGCAAATCCGCAGCGTCTTACCAGTACCAAAGAGGTGAACAAATGGCTCAAACGCAACTTTATGGATGTCTACGCCCGTGAGGGGTCCGCACAGGAAAAAGGTGATGTCCTCACCTATATTATGAAAAATTAACCAAAAGGATATCCGATGACAAAAATATTAAATCTATCCGTTGCAGTACTCTTATTAGCCGGCGGAGTCTATTTGTACGCAGAGGATGAACATGAAGAGCATGAACACCGCTCTTCAAGCGTTGTAGCCAAGCCGATGACGCCGCAAGAAAAATCAACCGTTGCGTTGTATCAAAAAGAGTGCGGATCGTGTCACATGGCATATCAGCCGCAGTTTTTGCCGAAACGTTCGTGGGACAAGACGATGAATATGTTGGAGAACCATTTCGGTACCGATGCCTCGCTCGATCCTGTTGACCACAAAACAATACAAAATTATTTGGCGTCTCATGCGTCTAAAAATGATCGTATGAGCGATATGAAAGGTGCAGTTGCTCTGCGTATATCGGAAACACCGTATTTCGTACGCGAACACCGTGAAGTAACCAAAAAAATGGTGACGCAACCGGAAGTAAAAAGTTTCGCCAACTGTAACGCCTGCCATACCCAAGCGGCAAACGGCAGTTACAGAGAACGTGAAATCCGCATCCCGAATTACGGGCGCTGGGAAGATTAAACCACTCTAGGAGTCAACTATGAAACGGGTATATATTTGGACACTGCCTACACGGCTGTTTCACTGGCTGTTTGTTGCCTTGATCCTTATCAGCTGGATCGCCTCGCTGGAAGATCGCTGGCTTTCACTGCATGTAGCGGCGGGGATGGCGGCAGGTGCATTAGTCGTGTTTCGGATTGTGTGGGGGATTATGGGTCCAAAATACTCCCGTTTCGGCGATTTCACTCTTCGACTCGGCGCACTCAAAGAGTATTTGATGACGCTTCTGAACCCATCCCGACGCTATGTCGGTCATAATCCCGCGGCTAGCTATGTGATGATCGCTATGCTGCTGGCGGTCGTATTGGCCGTCATCAGCGGAATGCTCGCCTACGGAATACAGGAAAATCGCGGCATCTTGGCATTTTTGAACAGCGGATATTTCCAAGATATGGAAGTGTTCGAAGAGGTTCACGAATTTTTCGTCAATCTGTTATGGGTATTTATCGCGGCACATGTAGGGGGCGTTATTGTCGATAGAGTGCTGCATAAAGAGGAGCGGACACTGCACTCTATGATTGACGGGCACAAAAACAGTGAGGGGGAGAATGCCGTTCTTACATGGCCGCAGAAACTGGTCGCTTTTATCGGCATCGGCGGAGCGGTAGGATTGCTGATTTATGCTCTGAGTGTTCCTAATAACCCGTTGATTGCAGCTCATAACCAAAAGGTGGCCTATGAGCTGGAAAACCCGGTCTTCGTCAACGAATGCGCTTCGTGCCACACCCTCTATCCTCCGACCCTTCTTCCCAAAGAATCATGGGTAGCATTGATGGGGGATTTATCGAACCATTTCGGTGATGATGCTTCGCTTGAACCCTTTGAGCACCAAACGATATCGGCGTATCTATTGGCTCATTCGGCTGAAACCTCTACGCAGGAGATGTCGGTTAAAATGATGCAATCGCTTCAAAAACGCGATATGATAGCAATTACCCAAACGCCGTTTTGGAAAAAGAGACACAAAAATATCGCACCTGACGTCTTTACAAGCGATAGGGTCAAAAGCCGTGCGAACTGCAAAGCGTGCCACAGTGACGTAGAGCAGGGAATTATCGAAGATAACGCGATCAAAGCGATATAAAAAAGAGGACAGGATGAAACGGATTGCCTTTGTAATGCTGCTAATGTTCCTCATGAATACGGCATATGCCGACGATCATCGGCTCCCTATGGATCTTCATGACTTGGGTCTGAGCAAACAGCAGCATCGCATCGTCGAAGAGGCGATGAAAGAGTATCAGCATTCCTATCGCCGCTACCACCATCAAAGCAAGAAAGCCCAAGAAGAACTTAATGGCTTATTTTTGGATCCGACGTTCGATGCGGAGAAGTTCCGGGCAAAAAGTTTGGAGATGGAGAAAGCTTCCGTAGAGATCCGCACGCGGTTATTCGAGCGGCTTCATATGATATTGACTCCTGAGCAAAAACGGCGTTTTATCCGTCATTTGGAGGAGTGGGACATTGAGTAGAAAAGTACTGCTGATCGAAGACGATCTTTCGCTGCAGGAATTGATTATCACATTTTTAAAATCGTACGGGTTTGAAACACATGGATATGCCGATCCGAAAAAAGCGCTGGATCGGCTGCTGGCGGATAAAGAGCCGTTTGACATCGTTGTACTGGACTTGATGCTTCCGGGGATGGACGGATTCGATGTGGCAAAGATGATTAAATCTCAGCTGGATATTCCCATCATTATCTCATCGGCGCGCACCGATATCGGTAATAAAATATACGGCTACGATTTAGGGGCCGATGATTATCTTGACAAGCCGTATGAACCTCGTGAACTTGTCCTTCGCATCGAGGCGGTACTACGACGCTACGGTCGTAAAAATGAGCTCGTCGTATCCGATTTTACGATTGACGAATCAAACAAGACCGTAATGATGGAGGGTTATCCGATCGATTTGACGCGGATCGAGTTCGATATATTTATCCTTTTGATTAAAAATCGCGGTAAAAACCTCTCACGCGATCAGATTATCGGCTCTTTGGGGCTTGAACATGAGATGAAACATCGCAGTGTCGATATGCACATCAGCAATATTCGCCTCAAAATCGGTGATGATGCGAAAGAGCCCCGATATATTAAATCGGTGTGGGGTATCGGTTATAAATTTGCAGGATAAATGATGTCCATATTTACAAAAATCACCGTTTTATTTTTGATCAGTCTGGCTCTGATGGTCGGCATCGGATATAAAATCGATACGATCAATACTCAAAAATACGAATCGATCGTTCTGCAAAAATACCTTTTGGACGGGCGAAAAATATTTCGCTGGATGGCAACGTCAAACGCGGACGAACTGGAAGACAGATTTCGTACCTTGAATCTGGTCAAAATCCCTCCGGTTGACTCAAAACAGGTTATGATGCGTCAATTGCATACCTTTGGAGTGTTTGAAATCCTCAAGGCGGAGGAGGGGGACTATGTTCTCCATATCCGCTACTTTGACGACAATATCTATCTGCGAGACACGACACTGGAGAGGGGAATGAAAGAGGGGCGGATACTCAATGCCCTTGTCGTTGCCGATATCGTTGTTCTGTCCATTATATTTTTTATCATTATCAGGATGCTTTCGCCGCTGCACTCGATAACGGCAAGTATGCGCCGATTTGCACAGGGAGAGTACCGCAGCCGCAGTCCGATTCACTCCCGCGATGAGATAGGCGAAGTCGCACGCAGCTACAACGAGATGGCGCAAACGATAGAAAATCTGATCCGATCGCGTCAGGAACTTTTACGGGACGTGGGGCACGAGCTTAGAACTCCGATCACGCGAGGAATGTTTGCGCTTGAGCAGCTCGAGGATTCGAAAATACGCGATTCTCTCAAACATTCGTTCAAAGAGCTCAACCAACTGACACAGGAGCTGCTGGAGATTGAAAAGCTTCAGGCAACCGATTCGATCCAATCAGAGATTTTCAGTGCCGAAACACTCGTCATGGAGGCACTCTCTAAGCTCCATCTGAGCGATGAATCGAATATTGAGGTCCGTATCGAAGAGAATTTTTCGATAACGGGCGATGTGCAGTACCTGTCGCTCGCGTTAAAAAATCTGCTAGACAATGCGTTGAAATACACCGATCGGCTGCCGATACGGCTGGAAGCTTCCTCGAAGAGTATTAATGTTTACAACCACGGCGACCCTTTGGAAAAAGAGTTCGGCTATTTTCTGACACCCTTTACCCGTCAGGAAAGCTCACGTACGACCGAGGGGTTCGGGCTCGGACTCGATATCGTCAGCAAGATCGTTGCCAAACACGGTTTTTTGCTCTCCTATCGATATGAAAACGAAGAGCACTGCTTTGCTATAACTGTTCAATAAATTATTTTTCTTTTTTATCATCCAACATCCACAAAAACGGATAAACCAACGTTCTTCGCAGGATATTAAAGGGTGCGGTGACAATCTCTTTAGCGATAGCGGTGCTGATTTTAGGATCATCCAGTTTTCCGCTAAGGGTCAGCGTGGTAGAGAGTGAGCCGTCTTCTCCCAGAAGAATATATCCTACCATCGGCACTTTACCGAGTTTAGAACCTAAATCGGTTTTCAGTGTCAGTACGCCGTCAAGCTGACTGGTATTAAAATTTGCCTGCCCGTTGCCGGTGATTTTGATTTCGGGTGAATTAAGAGTGAAGTTGTCGACGGAAACGACCCCTTTTTGATAGGCGAAATGGGCATATCCTTCATTAACCGGCAACCCTTTGGAATTATAGTTCGGAAGGGAAAATGTTGCCAAGGAGGGGACGGTATTGACAAATGCCAGTACGTTGTTTAGGACTTTATAATCTTTAAGAATAGTATTCTCAACCCTCATTAATCCGTCAAACGAATCGGTTCTCCCTTTCGCTTCGAAAGCAAAGGTTCCTCCGCTGAAATCGCTGAGGGCAAAAAGATGCTCCATAAACTTATCGTTAAATCCTTTTCCGTTGATCGAGAAAAGATTATTCCGTATTTTTAGGGTTGCCGAACCGTTCATATGTTGAAGCGATGCATCGAAATTATCGTTGTTGAGTGTAGCATCTAACGTATCGGTTACGATCTTTCTGTCTTTCATGAGATACAAATAGGAATTGGTTGCATGAATATGGATGGGCTTTGACGCATCGTCAGATGAAGATGAATCACTCTCTTCCGTGTGTGCCGAGAGGAATTTGAATAAAATCGGCATATTAAGGCCCGTATTGTTTGCACGAATATAAATATTGTCGGGGGAATGGGTAATGGTTAACCGGTCATTGACTCTGATTTGAGTAACATCATTTTGATGCGAGCCGCTAAACTTGTAATGCTCAATCGGAATATTATTGACGACCATGAGCGGATAGAGGTAGTCAATTTCTCCGTTAAAAAGGAAGCGGGAACTCTCTCCCGTATAGTAGAGATTCAAATAGCCGTTGTTGATATTGTAGCGCCGTAAGATGGGCGATTTTTTGGAAATCAGAGAAATGTCGTTCAATAAAATTTTCCATCCGGTTGATATGGTCGAAAAATGGGCTTTAAGTTCAGGTGCATCGATCTGGATAGGATCGTTTGTCGCGTCAACGATTAAATTGATCGACTCTTTAGACTCTATAATCGGGGTCAATTTAGGAGAAATAGGAATCATATTGCTCAGGCGGATTGTCCCCTTATGGGTATTCATACGATAGGTTCCCGTAAAATTCCCTTTGAATAAATCACCCAAAACGGTTTCGATCTGATCGAACGTTATGAGATCATTTTTGAGAATTGCACTGAAGGGGGATACGAGAAGAGGGAGCTGATGAATAGACCATGCAGAGGCGCTATTGACCCGCAGTTTCAGTATTTCGTCGCTGTAGTGCAAATCTACATCAAACGGGGATTGGTTAAGCTTGACTTCGCCAAGTTTAAATTCATTCAGACGGACTTTAATATCGGATAGTTTTTTTGTACCGTCAAATGCGGCATTGATTTTCCCTTTAACGGAATCGGAGAGGAGAAAAGGGACGGAATTGATTGCCGTATAGGCGCGATGATAATCAAACGGGGCACGGAACGCTTCAATCGTTAATTTTTCTCCCAAAAGGTTCCACTGAGATTTTTCTACATTGAGCGTATCGCCGTCGGGGGCGATAACGTAGGCGATACGAAGCGGATTTTTAGCATCAAAAAGGCTCAGGCTCCCTTTTACGGGTGATACGGCGTAGGCATTAATGGAAACGACCCCTCTCTCTTTTTGGGTATCGTACTCACCGGTGACGTTCGCATGGGCAACATCGTTATCGTAATGGGCGATAAAATTTTCAAACGTTACATGATTCCGATTGACTTTTACGATCCCGTTTTCGGTGTTGAGCACGATTTTATCGAGTAGGATTTCAGAAGCGGTTGGGATGAATTCCCCTTTACCGGTTGTATCCAGCGAATGGAGATTAATGGAAAGATTTAAATCTACCGAACATTCCCCTTTTTGTTGTTTAATCGGCAAATGGATATCGTAAAATGCCAACAGGTCTAAAATCGGATCATCGAGTTTGGCATGTTGTGTCCGGATATAGGCATCCAGCATGGTATGCGGTGTCATAAAATCGATGATTACATGACTCTGTTCGGTAGGAAGCGTGTAAAATGTACCGTCTTTAGGGAAAATATAGAGTTTTCCTTTGCGAAAATTCAGATCGATTTGAGGAGAACGGATAGGCTCAAACCCCTGTGCAAAGGTATATGCCGCATCAATGACGGTAGCATCTGCCGTGAGTGTTTCTATGAGCTCTTCGGGGGTATCATAATGGCATGTCCCGTGTAATCGCTTTAGATGCAGAGATGAGGCTTTTGCGTAGTCGACAATCCATGGGGTAATTTCGGGATCAAGACCGAAAAAGTCGATTATCGGTTTGAGGGTTGTCAATGGGTTATCGGCGAAGAGGGAGAAACTCAGCAAATCGGAATCTCCGGAAATAGTGAGCGTTAAGCGCGGCGTTTGAGGCAAATCCGCCACAATAACGGCGTTAAGGTGCTGATTAAGAAGATTAATATGCAGTTTGGTTGAAAAAATACCGTTTTTCAATGCATAGGAGGGCAAAGTGAGGGCAAAGTTCTTCTCATTTAGCTCAAATGTCCCTTGCGTACGGTTCGATTCATCTCCTACGGACAGTGTACCTACTTCACCTTGACGATAAAACAAGGAAGCCGTGTTGTCGTCATACTTAATAGTATCAATCTCAATGGACTCTACCCACTTTTCAATCCAGCGTATATATCGGGGAAGTTTAGAGAGGGGGTTCAGGGTAAAAGGCTCATCACTGTTTTTTAAGCCGCTTAAATCTATTTTTGATGCTTTTATCTGAAGGGAGTTGTCCCATTTTAGGTATAATTTCTCAACTTTGACCTCACCTAATTTCAGGTGATCAATGCTAAATCCCTCAAGCAAAGCGACAAACGTGAAAAAACCGAGAAAAAAAGTAAAAACTAAAAAAAGTAAAATACTCCTATGGGTTTTCGGAATAATTTTGGTGATGATTATATCTTTCATGACCTACCTGTTCTCCACCGTCACATCACCCAAAATCGTATATATTCCGAAAGGTTCCGTCTTTAAAAGTATATCACACCTCCAAAACGAAGGGGTCAACGTCTATAAAATCGACGCCTTTATTTTACGTTTATTGGGAAAACCGCAACAAGGGTGGATAGACATTAAAGACGAAAATATGACACGCATCGGATACCTTTATCGACTCACAACGGCAAAAGCGGTGAGCAGAGCCGTTACATTGATTCCGGGAGAGACGACGGAGATTTTTTTACAACAGCTCGCCAAAGAACTTTCATTAGACCTCAATAAACTTCGTGAAGCGTATGACGAACATGCCCGTTTGAAAGAGGGAAATCTTGTCCCTGAAACTTACAGTATTCCCAATGAATTCAGTGAAGAGAAACTGATAGTTCACCTCTTGAGTGAATCCGACAAGATAATGAAAAAGATAGCGGCAGAGAACAATTTGAGTTCCGAGAGCGAAAAATGGTTACAAATTGTAACAAAAGCCTCTGTAATACAAAAAGAGGCCTCTTCGATCTCCGATATGCCCTTTGTGAGCTCGGTGATAGATAATCGTATAAAAAAAGGGATGCGTCTGCAAATGGACGGCACGTTAAATTATGGAGAATACTCTCATCAAAAGGTAACAGCTCGTCGTATAAGAACCGACACAAGCCCCTATAATACTTATAAAAACAAAGGTTTGCCTGAATATCCCGTATGCAATGTTTCCAAAGAAGCCATTGCGGCGGCACTCCATCCCGCACATACCGATTATCTTTATTTCGTACGAGGAAAGGATGGGGAGCATATTTACAGTAGTTACTTTTCTACACACCATAAAAACATAGTAAATGCTACAAAATGAAACACTTTGGCAACTTTTGCCCTCCTGTGATGTTACAAAGTGAAAAAAAATCGAACTACAGTGTTATGATGCTTGCATAAAAAAAATAACAGGAGAACCTGATGGCAAAAATCATTTGGTCAGTAATTGATGAAGCACCGGCATTAGCAACATATTCGCTACTTCCGATCGTAAATGCATTCACAAAAGCAGCAGGCGTGGAAGTCGTAACAAGTGATATCTCACTCGCAGGTCGTGTTATCGCAACTTTTCCGGAAAGAATGAGCGACGCTCAACGTATCCCGGACAATCTTGCACAATTGGGTGTGGTTGCAACTCAACCGGACGGCGTTATTATCAAATTGCCGAACATTTCAGCTTCAATCCCACAGCTTAAAGCGTGTATTGAAGAGCTTCAATCACAAGGGTATGATCTTCCTAATTATCCGGAAGAGCCTAAAACAGATGAAGAAAAAGAGATTTTTGCACGTTACGCAACCTGTCTCGGTTCTGCGGTTAATCCGGTTCTTCGTGAAGGTAACTCCGATCGTCGTGCAGCCGTTGCAGTTAAAAACTTTGCTAAGAAAAATCCGCATAAACTTCGTGCTTGGGATGAGGGTTCAAAAACTCGCGTAGCTCATATGAACAGCGGTGACTTCTTTGCAAATGAGCAATCAATCACTAAAAAAGGTGACGGTAAAGTAACAATCGCTCTTAACGGAAAAGTTCTTAAAGAGATCGATGCAAAAGATAAAGAAGTACTTGACGGTACTTTCATGTCGGCAAAAGCACTACGTGCATTTTTGTCAGAATCGATCGCAGAAGCGAAAGAGAAAAACATCCTTTGGTCGATTCACCTCAAAGCGACGATGATGAAAGTAAGTGACCCGATTATGTTCGGTCACGCAGTATCGGTATTCTTCAAAGACGTATTTGAAAAATACGCGGCAGATTTCAAAGAGATCGGTGTTAATCCGAATCTCGGACTGGGCGATTTGTACAAAAAATTGGCAAAACTTCCGGCGGATAAGAGAGCGGAGATCGAAGCGGCTATTATGGCAGTGTACCCGACTCAACCGGCAATGGCCATGGTTGATTCGGATAAAGGGATCACGAACTTACACGCCTCTAATGACGTGATTATCGATGCTTCATTGCCGGTTGTGGTACGTGACGGCGGTAAAATGTGGAATCCGGCCGGAAAAGTAGAACAATGTGTTGTGACGATTCCGGATCGTTGTTACGCGACTATGTATTCTGAAATCATCGAAGATTGTAAGAAAAACGGCCAATTTGATGTCACGACTATGGGTTCTGTCTCTAACGTCGGTTTGATGGCTCAAAAAGCGGAAGAGTACGGCTCACACCCGACAACATTCGAAATTGCAGAAGACGGTATCGTAACCGTTAGCGATGATAGCGGCGTATTGATGACGTTTAACGTAGAAAAAGGTGATATCTGGCGTATGTCACGTGCGAAAGATATTCCGATCAAAGACTGGGTACGTCTTGCGGTTGAGCGTGCAGAGATCGAAAATGTCCCGGTTGTGTTCTGGTTGGACGAAAAACGTGCTCACGATGCTGAAATCATCAAAAAAGTGAACGCGTATCTTCCGGAATTCAACAAAGCAAACGTTGAGTATCATATCATGGCTCCTGAAAAAGCTATGGCGTTTTCACTAAAACGTGTACGTGCGGGTCAAAACACCATCTCCGCAACGGGTAACGTTCTTCGTGACTACTTGACCGACTTGTTCCCTATCTTAGAACTTGGAACATCGGCTAAAATGTTATCAATCGTTCCTCTTCTTGCGGGTGGAGGATTGTTTGAAACCGGTGCGGGCGGATCGGCTCCGAAACACGTTGAGCAATTCATAAACGAAGGACACCTTCGTTGGGATTCATTGGGTGAGTTCTTGGCTCTTGCAGAGTCACTACGTCACATCAACAAAACAAAAAAAGATAACAAATTGAGCGCTCTTACAGCGGCTCTCGATGTTGCAAATGCGGCATATTTGGATAACAACAAAGAACCTTCTCGTAAAGCGGGTGAGCCGGATAACAAAGCAAGCCATTTCTTTTTGGCACAATTCTGGGCAAAAGCGTTGGCTGAGCAAACTATGGACGCAGAACTGGCATCAAAATTTGCTAACGTAGCTGCGTCGTTGTCTGAAAATGAAGCTAAAATCATGGAAGAGCTTCTATCCGTAGAAGGGAAAGCTCAAGATATCGGCGGTTACTTTCACCCTGATACAGCTAAAACTGAAAAAGCAATGCGTCCGAGTGCTACACTTAACGCAATCATTGCCGCTATCTAAACGATAGTAACGATTGGGGAAATCCCCCAATCGCTTTTTATCTGTAGAATACTTTTCTATAGATAAAAGGCGATTGAATCGTCTTTTATTTTTCTCTGGTTTTCAGAGAAAAATAGTGATATGACACAAGGAGTATGGAATGGTAAAAGGAAAACGCGTCGGAATCGTAGGGGCAGGAAATGTCGGATCGACGATTGCCTACTCGCTTGCAATGCTTGGCTCTTGCCATGAGATCATTTTACGTGACAACAAAATCGAAATTGCCAAAGGTAAAGCACTCGATATGTCACAAGCTGCCGCAGCGGTACGATCGCACTCTATTGTTACCGTGGCTGAAAGCATGGCGGATATGACCGATTGTGATGTCGTTGTTATTACTGCCGGCAGCCCGCGCCTTCCGGGAATGAGCCGTGATGATTTGTTGATGATCAATGCTAAAGTAACCCGTGAAGTGATCGAAGGGATTGCAAAATACTCTCCGAACGCTATCGTAATCATGGTCTCTAATCCGTTGGATGCGATGACCTATGTCGCATTACGCGAAAGCGGATTTGATCGAAGCCGTGTTATCGGTATGGCGGGTGTTTTGGACAGCGCCCGTATGGCGGCATTTATCCAGGAAAAACTCGGATACGGAGGCGGTCAGATCCGTGCGTCGGTTATGGGCGGACACGGGGATGATATGGTTCCTCTGCCGCGCTATTCGACCGTTGCGGGTGTCCCGTTATCGGATGTATTGACGCATGAAGAGATCGATGAGATCGTTCAGCGTACCCGTAAAGGGGGAGCGGAAATCGTTGCATTGCTTCAAACGGGATCAGCCTATTACGCTCCGGCAAAAGCAACGGCGATTATGGTCGAGGCAATTTTGAAAGATACAAAACAAATCCATCCGTGTGCCGTCTATCTCGAAGGGGAATACGGCTTTAACGATGTCGTCAGCGGCGTGCCGGTAATGCTCGGAGCCAACGGTGCCGAAAAAATTATCGAAGTCACGCTGAATGAGACGGAAAAAGCGATGTTTGCCGCATCGTGTAAATCGGTTCAAGGATTGATCGATACATTGAATGCCAATAAATTTTTTGAAGGAGCCAACTAATGAGTTATCGCATCGAAAAGGATACGATGGGTGAAGTTCGTGTACCGAACGACACTTACTGGGGAGCGCAAACACAGCGTTCTTTGGAAAACTTCCAAATCGGGGAAGAGAAAATGCCGTATGAAATCACGCGTGCATTCTCTTACTTGAAAAAAGCGGTTGCTTTGGTTAACTGCGATCTTGGAATGCTGTCCAAAGAAAAAGCCGATGCGATCGCTCAGGCTGCGGATGAGATGCTAGAGGGCAAACTCGATGCCCATTATCCTCTTGTCGTATGGCAAACCGGATCAGGTACCCAGTCTAATATGAACAACAACGAAGTATTGGCTTCTCGCGCGACCGAAATCCTCGGCGGTGATTTCCGTACCCAAAAATTGGTTCATCCGAACGATGACGTCAACAAATCGCAAAGTTCAAACGATACCTATCCGACGGCGTTGCACGTTGCATCGGTTATCGCCGTAGAGACACGTCTTCTTCCGGCGATCACACATTTGCGTAAAACGCTGCAAGCTAAATCGGAAGCGTTCAGTGATATCGTTAAAATCGGCCGTACCCATTTGCAAGACGCGACTCCGCTCACTCTCGGTCAAGAGATCAGCGGTTGGGTAGAGATGCTTAACAAATGCGAAAAAATGGCAAAAGATTCGCTTGAGTCGGTTCGTGAACTCGCACTCGGCGGTACAGCGGTCGGTACAGGGCTTAACGCACATCCTGAGTTAGGTGAACGTGTAGCGGCTAAACTTTCTGAGCTTACCGGACATCAGTTTGTTACCGCACCGAACAAGTTTCATGCGTTGACGTCTCATGACGCTCTCGTATACGCTCACGGAGCCCTTAAAGCCCTTGCGGCGGATATGATGAAAATCGCAAATGATGTCCGTTGGTTGGCGAGCGGTCCTCGCTGCGGTATCGGCGAGATCACAATTCCTGAAAATGAGCCGGGTTCATCGATTATGCCGGGTAAAGTCAACCCGACGCAAAGTGAAGCGGTGACGATGGTCGCGTGTCAGGTTATGGGGAACGATGCATGTATCGGTTTTGCGGCAAGCCAGGGAAATTTTGAGCTTAACGTATTCAAACCGGTCATTGCGTATAACTTTTTACAGTCGGTCCGTTTATTGGCCGATTCGATCGTTTCGTTCAATGACAACTGTGCTATCGGTATTGAGCCGGTACGTGAACAAATCGATGCGTATTTGAACAACTCATTGATGCTGGTTACGGCGCTTAACCCGTATATCGGATATGAAAATGCGGCAAAAATCGCCAAAACGGCACATAAAGAAAATTCTACATTGAAAGAGACCGCGATCAAACTGGGTCTTCTTACAGCGGAAGAGTTCGATAAATATGTCATCCCGGAAGAGATGACAAGACCAATAGCGTAAACTTATAACAGGAGGAATGGATGAATATTCACGAATATCAAGCTAAAGAACTATTCAAAAAATACAACGTACCGACACCGCGCGGTCACATTGCTTTTACACCGGATGAGGCTGTTAAAGCGGCACAAGAACTCGGCGGTAGCGTTTGGGTGGTTAAAGCTCAAATTCATGCCGGCGGACGCGGTTTGGGCGGCGGGGTTAAACTTGCCCGTTCTACTTCTGAAGTACGCGAATTGGCCAGTCAAATTCTCGGTATGCAGCTCGTTACCCACCAAACAGGACCTGAAGGTAAACTCGTTCAAAAAGTCTACATCGAAGAAGGTGCGGACATTAAAAAAGAGTACTACCTCGGTATGTTGCTTGACCGTGCATCGGAAATGCCGATCATGATGGCATCAACTGAGGGCGGTATGGCGATTGAAGATGTGGCACACGATTCTCCGGAAAAGATTATCAAAGTCGCAATCGATCCGTTGACAGGGTTCCAAAGTTTCCACGGGCGCAAATTGGCGTTCGGCCTCGGGCTTCCGGTCGAAGAGATCAATACCTTTATCAAATTTGCATCGGCACTTTATCGTGTTTACATGGATCACGATGCCGAGATGATCGAAATCAATCCGTTGATCAAAACGGGTGACGGCAAATTCTTGGCGCTTGATGCGAAAATGGGCTTTGACAACAATGCACTTTATCGCCAATCACAAGTGAATGAAATGCGCGATTTGAGTGAAGAAGAACCGACAGAAATCGAAGCGGGCAAATTCGGTCTTAGCTACATCAAACTTGACGGTGACGTCGGTTGTATGGTAAACGGTGCCGGTCTTGCGATGGGTACGATGGATACGATCAATTACGAAGGTGGCCGTCCGGCAAACTTCCTTGACGTGGGTGGCGGAGCGAATGCCGAAACCGTTGCAAAAGGGTTTGAAATCATTTTGAAAGACCCGAACGTAAAAGCGATTTTCGTCAACATTTTCGGCGGAATCGTTCGTTGTGACCGTGTTGCAAACGGTATTTTGGAAGCGACAAAACTGACGAAAGTCGATGTACCGGTTATCGTTCGTCTGGACGGAACCAACGCAATTGAAGCGGCTGAAATTCTAAACAATGCCGGAATCTCAAATATCATTGCTGCTACCGATCTTGCAGACGGTGCGCGTAAAGCCGTTGCAGCAGCAAAAGGAGCATAAATAAATGTCTATTTTGGTCAATAAAGATTCGAAAGTAATCGTTCAAGGTTTTACAGGGAAAGAGGGTACTTTCCACGCTGAGCAATGTATCGCATACGGTACAAAAATCGTCGGTGGGGTTACTCCGGGTAAAGGTGGACAAGAACACCTCGGTCAGCCTGTATTTAATACAGTAGAAGAAGCGGTTCGTGCTACGGGCGCTACCGTATCTATGATCTTCGTTCCACCTGCATTCGTTTCGGATGCGGTTATGGAAGCGGCAGATGCAGGGATCGAACTTGCGGTTATCATTACTGAAGGTGCCCCTGTAAAAGACATGATGTATGCAAAAGCGTATGCCGTCAAGAAAAACATGATGACAATCGGGCCGAACTGCCCGGGTATCATCACAGCGGATGAATGTAAGATCGGAATCATGCCTGGATTTATTTTCAAAAAAGGGAATATCGGGCTTATCTCTAAATCAGGGACACTGACATACGAGTCAGCAAACCAGGTTGTTAAAGAGGGATTCGGAATTACGACGGCGGTCGGTATCGGCGGTGACCCGATTATCGGTTTGTCGTATAAACAATTGTTGCCGATGTTCGAAGCGGACCCGGAAACGCATGCGATCGTTATGATCGGTGAAATCGGCGGTGACTTGGAGATTCAAGCGGCTGCTTATATCAAAGAACACGTTACTAAACCGGTCGTAGCGTTCATCGCGGGTCAAACGGCTCCGGCCGGCAAACGTATGGGACATGCGGGTGCGATTATCTCCGGCGGGTCAGGTACGGCAGCGGAAAAAATGGCGGCTCTTGAAGCGGCGGGAGTAAAAGTAGTTGTTTCTCCGGCTGATATCGGAAAAGCGGTTGCCGAAGTGATGGCAAAAAAATAATGATTCAGACATTTGAGGTTGCAAATATTCGTTGCGGCGGTTGCGCTAATACGATTACCAAGGCACTCAATGAAGCTGGATTTACTGAGGTCAATGTCGACCTCTCGTGCGAGCCTCGTAAAGTTTCCGCTACGATAGCGGAAGAGGCGCAATTAGCACAGTTTAAAATGATATTAAGAAAGCTCGGCTATCCTCTAATCGGTGAGGAAGAGGGGGCTATCGAAAATGCCGCCTTGAAGCTCAAGAGTTTCGTCTCATGTGCTGTAGGGAAATTCTCAACAAACGAAGAGACGAATCAGTAAGTGAATTTCACCGGATGGTGTAGATTCGGTGCCGTATCGGCCAGTATAGACGCGGAGATTTTCCGTGATGTTCAAAACTAAAAGGTAGGAGAGCAGATGTTTAAAACGATCAATCCCGGTAATGTCCCTGTATGGGTTAACACCGATAACTGTAAAGCGTGTGATATTTGTGTATCAGTATGTCCATCAGGTGTACTCGGTATGCGTTATGAGCCTACATCGACTTTGGGTGCCATGATCTCGATCGATCACCCTGAGAGTTGTATCGGATGCAATGAGTGTGAGCTTACTTGTCCAGACTTTGCAATTTATGTTGCGGACAAAGCAGACTATAAATTTGCAAAATTGACGGATGATGCAAAAGCACGTCAAGCGGCTATTATTGCGAATAAATATATGTCTTTAGACCAAGCAGGAGTGAAATAATGGCAAGAGAAGTAATTTCTACAGGTAACGAATTATCAGCACTTGGTGCTTTTGATGCCGGATGTATGTTTTTTGGCGGATATCCGATTACTCCATCGTCTGAAGTAATGCACGAGATGTCTGATCTTCTGCCGACAGTGGGCGGAAAATTTATCCAAATGGAAGATGAGATTGCCGGTATTTCAGTTGCGCTCGGTGCTTCTATGGCGGGTACAAAGTCTATGACTGCAACGTCAGGACCGGGGATTTCACTAAAAGCGGAACAAATCGGTCTTGGCTTTATCGCCGAAGTTCCGTTGGTTATCGTTAACGTTATGCGCGGAGGTCCTTCAACCGGTCTTCCGACCCGTGTTTCCCAAGCCGATATCGGTCAAGCACAATATCCGACGCACGGTGACTATGCATCAATTACATTGTGTGCCGGTTCTCTTGAAGAGTGTTATACGCAGACAGTACGTGCGTTTAACTTGGCAGAAACGTACATGACTCCGGTTTTCGTCCTTTTGGATGAAACAGTCGGTCACATGCACGGTAAAGCGGTTCTTCCTGACCTGGCAGAGATCCGTGCAAAAAATGTTAATCGTAAACGATTCGACGGGAAACCGGAAGACTATCGTCCGTACGATGTTCCGATGAACACACCTGCGGTTTTGAATCCGATGTTTGAAGGGTACCGGTTCCACTTTACGGGGTTGCATCACGGCCCGACCGGTTTTCCGACGGAAGATGCGGCACAATGCCAATTTAACATCGAGCGCCTTGTCGGTAAAATCAACACGGTTGCACTTGAAAATGACGGTTTAGATGATGAGCCGGATTACGAAGAATTCATGCTTGATGATGCCGAAGTATGTATGATCGCATACGGAAGTATCTCTCGCGGTGCGAAAGAAGCAGTAATGAAACTTCGCAACGACGGCATTAAAGCAGGTCTTTTCCGCCCGATTACTATCTGGCCGAGCCCGGTAAAAAAACTTAAAGAGATCGGTCAAAAATTTGACAAAATTTTCGTAACCGAGCTTAATATGGGTCAATACCTCAAAGAGATCGAACGTGTAACAGGACGCAGCGATTTCGGTACGCTTCATAAAGCAAACGGTCGTCCGATTGCGCCGCTTGAAATGGTAGCTAAAGTTAAGGAGATGTTCTAATGGCTTTCAATTACGATCAATATTTACGTGTAGATAAAATGCCGACACTTTGGTGTTGGGGTTGTGGCGACGGTGTTATCCTAAAAGCTGTTATCCGTGCCATTGAAAAAATGCAATGGGATATGGACAAAGTCTGTGTCGTATCGGGTATCGGATGTTCAGGCCGTTTCAGTTCATACATCAACTGTAATACGGTACATACGACTCACGGTCGTACTGTGGCGTATGCTACGGGCATCAAATTGACCCGTCCTGATGCACACGTTATCGTTGTAGCGGGTGACGGTGACGGTTTGGCAATCGGTGGTAACCATACCATTCACGGATGCCGCCGTAATATCGATTTGAATTTTATTCTTATCAACAACTTTATTTACGGTTTGACCAATTCTCAAATCTCTCCGACAACTCCGCAGGGTATGTGGTGTGTATCGGCGCAAAACGGGAATATCGATCCGACGTTCGATGCGTGTAAACTTGCTATCGGAGCCGGTGCGTCGTTTGTAGCGCGCGAGACGATGCTTGATCCTAAAAAATTGGAAAAAGTTCTTGTAAAAGGGTTCTCACACAAAGGATTCTCGTTCTTTGACATTATGTCTAACTGCCATATCAACCTTGGTCGTAAAAACAAAATGGCAAATGCGATGGAAAACCTTGCATGGATCGACAGCATTACGACACCGTTGAAAAAATGGGAAGCATTAAGCCCTGAAGAGCAAATGAACAAATTCCCGACGGGTGTATTGCGTGAAGTAGAACAGGCGGAATATTGTGATCTTTACGATATGGTCATCGAAGCGGCACAAGGCAAACGCGCGAAAATCACGCAAGACGACTTTGCGAAAAAAATCTAAGGAGAAACCATGAGACATACGATACGATTTACAGGCGTCGGTGGACAAGGGGTTCTTCTCGCCGGTGAGATTATGGCTGCGGCTAAAATCAAACTTGGCGGTCACGGGCTGAAAACAGCTACGTATACGTCACAAGTTCGCGGTGGAGCAACGGTTGTTGATATCACACTTGATGATAACGAAATTTTCTACCCGTACGCAAATGAGGGTGAGATCGATTTCATGCTTTCCGTTGCCAACGTGAGCTACCAACAGTTCAAAAACGGTGTTAAACCGGGCGGAATTATCGTTGTAGAGCCGAACTTGGTTCATCCGAGCGAAGAAGACCGTCAAAAATGGATCATCGTTGAGATTCCGATTATTACGATTGCAAAAGAAGAGGTCGGAAACGTTATTACCCAATCGGTTGTTGCACTCGGTATTACAAACGAATTTACCGGAGTTTTGGAACCGGAAACCTTGAAAGAGGTTATGCTTTCGAAAGTACCGAAAAAAGTTCACGAAGTAAATAACAAAGCTTGGGAACTGGGTATCAAATACGCCAAAGAAGCTAAAGCAAAACTTGGGATGTAAATTTTCTCTTCCCGCTTTTGCGGGAAACATACTATATTTTCCATCTTCCCTCTTCCTTCTTCTCTTTTCCATCATTATTTTTAAATTTCAACAATATTGTGTTACTATGAAAAACAAGCGAAAGGCAAAATTTTTATGTTTAAATCTATAGTTTTGATTGCTCTTTTATTTTTGTCTTTGCATGGAAATACAGCGGTAAAAAAACGCATTTTTATCCTTCACTCGTATTCGCAGGAATATGAATGGACAAAACGTCAAAATGACAGCTTTGTTTCTGAGTTAAAAGATAGTTTTCCTTTACCCATTGATATATCAGTGGAATATTTGGATACGAAGCGGCTTGAATTCTCAGAAGAGTATCAGAAGTTTTTTTTAACGTATCTGGAAACGAAGTACAAAAATTATCTTCCCGACGCCGTTTATGTGACAGACGACAACGCCTTGCAATTTTTTCTAAATCAGAGAAATCGGCTGTTTGGGCATTCTCCCGTCTTCTTCTCCGGTGTCAACGATCTCTCGCTTGCCAAAACGATTGATCCCCTAAAATATACCGGTGTATATGAAACCAAAGATATTGTCCCGAACATTGAATTAATACGACAGTTTTCACCCCAAACGAGAGATATTTGGATTCTCGGCGACGATTCGACGACGTATAAATCGATTGAAGCCGATATCCGCAAACATATCGCCAGCTACCCTAAGTATACGTTCCACTTTATTGCTTCTGCACATATCCATGATATTATCGCAAAGCTCCCAAACACTCCTCAGTCGTTTGTACTCTTAACAACCATAGGGGGATGGAACGATGAAGACGGGCATAATTTGACCCTTAAAGAATCAATAGAATATTTGACACAAAACCCGAATCTGATTGTATGCAGTATGGAAGATGCGTATGTTACAGGCGGAGTGATCGGCGGTTTTGTGACCAGCGGAACGAGTCAGGGGAAGCATGCGGCTGATTTAGTCGTCCGTTATTTGAAAGGTGAATCGGTAAAATCTATCGGTTCGGTTTTAAAAAGTCCGAATATTTATATGTTCGATCACGATGCGTTGAAGCGTTCTCGTTTAATACTCTCCGAATATACGGCGCGCGATGCGGTTATTTTACACAAAGAAAAGAGTTTTTATGAGCGGTTTCACGAGATTATATTAGATGTGACATTTATCACTTTTGTTCTGTTTTTTATTTTCATCGTTGCCGTAATATTCATAATACATCAAAAAAATAATCGGATTGAGACATTGAAAATAGCTCTGAAAGAAAAGAGTTCGGAAGAGCAAAATGACTAAAAGAATAGTACTCCCGATTTTTTTCTTTATCGTTATGATTCTTATTATTCCTGCAGTTCAAGCGATGTTGTTTGCCGGTCACACGACAGGTAAAATGGTCATTGAAAAAGAGCTCGATGCCCCCTATCTTCAAGGCTCAGATAAAGATATGATGCTGGTTTTCTTCGGATACGTAGGGTGCGTGAAAGTATGTACGCCGATCTTACAGGAGTTGGATAAATTGTACGATTCAAAAGAGTTCGCAAAGAATAAAGGAAATGTCGATTTGATGTTTGTCAATTTAATGCCGGAGTTGGAACCGGATCAGCCCGACATATTTGCCAAATCATTCAACCCGTCGTTTAAAGGGGTTTATCTAACCCAAAAACAGCTGATGAGTCTAGACAGAGAATTGGGGGTCTATTTTTCAAAAAGTATCGGAGACACTGCCGAGATCGATCACAGCGATAATCTTTATCTTGTAGAGAAACAAAAGAACGGAACATTGATTTTAAAATCAATTTATTCCATGCACCCGCTGAAGAGTGAAACGGTGATAAGCGATATAGTAAAACTGAGCAAAGAGAAACAATGAGCACTATAGATTTTAATCAATTATTTCGATTGCCGAAAGTTCCCGTCTTTGCGGAAAAAAATTTTAACGACCATTTTTTACAAGCCGATAAAGTGATGTTGGTATTGATCGTTATTCAGTGGTTTATAGCCACTTTTATCACCTCTATCACCTATGATACCTATTTATACGGGTTTGTGGGGGGAGGGCTGATAACCCTTATTCTTTTCTGGGCGTATCGTACATTTAAAGGAACGCAGGTGATGCGTGCTTTAATGGGTGTAGGAATGATGCTTTTTTCATTGATCTATATTCAGCAGCATCTCGGACGTATCGAGATGCATTTTCATGTGTTTATCGCTTTGGCCATTTTGTCTCTTTATAAAGATATTATCCCGATTGCGGTAGCTGCGGCAACGACGATTGTTCATCACTTCGTCTTTAACTTTTTGCAGTTCTACGAAGTTTCCCTTTTCGGTATGCCGGTCATGGTGTTTAACTACGGCTGCGGGATGGATATCGTCATATTGCACGGTGTTTTTGTTATCGCAGAAACTATGGTGATCGCATATATTGTGAAATTGCAGATGGAACACGCAATCGAGCTCAACCGTACCGAAAACCAAGTTTTGGGCCTTAATGAAGAGCTTACTTTCGCTTCACTGCATGATTCGCTGACGGGGCTGCCTAATCGTCACAGTCTTTATACGCAGATGAAACTGATGGTCGCCAATGCCAAACGATACGACCGAAAATTTGCCGTCTTATTTTTGGATCTCGATCATTTTAAAAATATCAACGATACACTCGGACATCATGTGGGAGACGAGCTTTTAAAAGCGGTTGCGCAAAAATTAAATTCCATTGTCCGCGAAAATGATATTGTGGCACGTATCGGCGGTGATGAGTTTATTATGATATTGAGCGACTTTAACAATGCGGTGACGATAGAGCCTGTGATAGCGAAAATTCTGGATATGTTTCATCAAGAGTGGAGAATACAAAGCCATTTTCTTCGACTCTCTACCAGTATCGGCGTTGCCATCTATCCCGATGATTCCAAAGATGTCAATGAATTGATGAAATATGCGGATATCGCAATGTACAAAGCGAAATCCGAGGGGCGTGATCAGTTTAGCTTCTTTACGACAACGCTGAACGCCAAAGTGCATGAAGAGGTTGCTATCGCCAACGATATGTATCGGGCATTTTCGGATGGAGAATTCGAGCTTTACTATCAGCCGAAAATACATATTGAGAGCGGAAAAATTATCGGAGCCGAAGCATTGATACGATGGAATCATTATGAAAAAGGGATGATTGCTCCGGACCATTTTATTTATATTGCCGAAAATACCGGATTCATCTTAAAGCTAGGTACATGGATAATCGAAGAGACGGCACATACGATCAAGCGGCTGCAAGAAGCGGGATTTGATCGCGTACACATATCGTGCAATGTCTCGACACGGCAATTCCAAAATCTCAATCTGTACGGAGAAATCAAAAATGCTATTCAAGAGAACAAGATTGATCCTAAGTTATTGGCGATTGAAATAACCGAAAGCGTCATGTTGGATTATCTTGAGATAACGTTGGAAACATTGAAAAAAATAAAAGCGCTGGGAGTCCATATCTGTATGGATGATTTCGGTACGGGCTATTCTTCGTTGTCGTATCTGCGTCAACTCCCTATCGATTCGCTGAAAATCGATAAAAGCTTTGTGGATGACATTTCATGCTATGAAAAAAATGAAACTATTTTGCTCAATACCATCATCGCCATGGGGCAGACGCTTAATTTGCATGTCATTGCCGAAGGGGTGGAAGAAGAATATCAGATGCAATATCTTAAAAATCGCGGCTGCGGATATTATCAGGGATACTATTTTTCCAGACCGGTACCTGAAAAAACTTTTTTTGAATTGCTCCGAACCAATTATGCTTCTTCCGCTGCTGATGGGGAATTAATCTAATATCCCCTATAATTATGCAGGTACAACAGGTGATAGCTTGAGTCACAGCTCAAGAGGTAAAGTCCGGGCTGCCGTAGGACACGGTTTCATCTAACGGATGGCCACGGTAACGTGAGGGAAAGTGCAACAGAGAGGAAACCGCCTCGCAAGAGGTAAGGGTGAAACGGCGGGGTAAGAGCCCACCAGTCTCTTAGGCAACTATGAGAGCTATGTAAACCCAACCGCGCAGCAAGAAACAGATGGTTAGCGTCCTACATCGCTATTGTTTCGCTAGAGGCCTAGAGCGATCTAGGCAGTAGATTAATTATCACTTTATCCAGAACCCGGCTTAGGTTGTACCTACTTTCCTTGAAAGCACCTATTTAACGGTGTTTGAAAGAACTTTAGATTTGTAAAGTGACGAAAAAGTGCCAAATAAATTAATTCCCTTCAAGTGATGCTCTGTATAGATAAGGATTTTTGAATGCAGATGCCGGGTAAGCTTTTCCTATTTCCGAACATAACTCCGAAGTTAATTTCATTTTATCTGAAAATATTGAATATCTTAAGTTCATGAATTTTTGTTTGAGATTAATAAGTTCCTGATATAAGTTTTTTAATTCAGTCATGTCTACTTTTGGTATCCATGAATTAATTATTTCTTCAAAGCTCATTGATGTATCATATTTGCTATGGTTTTTTTCATGTACTTTGGATACTTCTCCCGTTTCATGATTGAAAGCATAAATTGCTTTTATTGCATCATTTCTTTTTTTACTTAATTTCCAAAACTCATCACATAACGCTTTATATTCTTCATATTTCTCAGTCGGTATAAAGGAATTTTTAAGCAATTTTAAAAAAGTCTTCCGTAATTGTTGACCGTATAGAGAATCTAAGTTTATTTGTTTTTCGTTATGGATAATTTTTTCTGGAGTACCCCAATCAACTATCAAAGTGTTTTTTAGATCTTGTTCCATTGCAGCATGTGTTAAAGCAATTTTGCCCATCAAACAAAAAAAATCGTTTTCCATGTGCCTAAGCCGTCGCATTCTATATGCTTTACTCATGTGTTTTATTGGAGAATACTTGTTCAGAAACTGATGAATGTAGTGCGTTATATTTCTTTCAAATAATTCACGGCGTTCTTGCGTATTTAACATGATATGTTTTCCAATAACCGCTTTTGTCCCAGTAGGTAGAAATTTTGCAGGAGTTAGAATTGTAATCACTTTAACAATAGAAAAATTCATTATTCTCACCATTTTTATTACATAAGCTCATTCTATTTTTTCCAATGTCATACTACTTTTTCTGCTCCTCTACATAATGCTCAATCGCACTTTTTATATTGACCAGCTTATTCGGATTCCCCTGTAGGTTTTTAAAGTACACCGACATGTCGTTTTCTTCGTCTATAGGCAACGATGCGATTTTCGCGCAAATCTGCAAAAACACTTCATAGGGGACATCATCTCCGCGTTTTAAAAAGTAGATTGCCCGCTGGAGTGATACAAACGGGTTAATACTGACTTTGGATAAACGGTTTACACGGGTATTGATATAGTTGACAAATTCGATTCTCATGTCACATCGGACAATGGTAAAGAGCCTTTTAAGGGTGTCGTAACGGCACTCAAAAGCTATTTTTGTCGAATCAAAATCAAAGCCGTCAACCAGTTCTTCGAGTGTTGCACCTTTAAACCTCTCCCGATAGACAAGCTGGTAAATGTCGTTTTTGTATTTGTAGGTATACGAGTTGTTTTCGTACTCGAAATAGTCCTTGTTCATGGCATTGTTGATGAGTTCCTGATCCTCTTTGTCGGGGAAGAACAGGTCAAGATCCCTGAATGCATCAGCCTTTATGCATGAGCCGGCCAAATAAAAATGAATTTCCCGTTTATCGATATGTTCGATAATCAGTCTTTGGAAAAAGATATTGAGTTTGATAGCAATGCTATCGAGCCTGTAATCGAGCAAGGACGCCTGTTCATACGAAAGCAATTGATCGTAATCTTTCCAAAAATCGTAAATCATTGTTTCTCCTCCTCCGGATATAATTATTTTAACATACTGGTTCTTTCCAAAATCAAACTTTTATTATATCGATTCAATGCAACACTGGTGCAACATTACACTACTATAATTAGACTATATTCATAAGCGGTAGGTTTTGAGGATAATTTTTAAAAGAGCTTAAAAATTCATTCTCACTCAATTTTGCCTATGCATCTGATACAAATCTAATATACAATCATATATATTTATTATACGACAGGACAAAAAGGAGGGGTATGTCTTTTATCGATAAAAGAAAAATTACGTTTGATGAAAAAGTAAATATTTATAAGGCGCTCGGAAATAAAACAAGGCTTGAGATTTTTGAACAAATATTGTCAAACGGGGATAAAAGTATCCATAAAAATGGGATGATGTGTATTACCGAGATCGCATCATTGTTCAGTTATTCCATGCCGACGATTTCGGCACATATAGATATACTCAGAAAAGCCGGTTTGATCAAGAGTTTCAGAGAAGGTAAAAAAATATACGTTGACGTCGATATCGAAAAATGTAAAAAACTGTATGAAGTGTTTAGCGGCTCGATTTTGTCGTATGAAGAAAAGAAATTGAGTCAAAACTCAGTATAAAACCGGTTTTAAGTCTTCTACGCAACTCTGCGACTCTCAAAAAATCACACTTTTATTTAATAATGTAATATTTTTGTAATAATTAGTCAATTAGCTAAGTAATTAAGTATTTATAGTTCTTTCATTTGATATCATATAAAAAACCAAGTATAGGGATTATATGCATAACATTTTTATCGGCAGACAGCCCATTATTGATCTCAATGGGCATATTTACGGATACGAGTTATTATTTCGTCAGAGTTTCGACAACTATGCGGCTCCCATTTCTTGTAATACACAGGCTACTTGCCGTGTATTGGTGAATGCCCTTAATAATTTCGGTTCGCGTAAACTTCTCGGAAAACATTTCGGCTTTATCAATATCGACCATACTTTTTTTAACACTCCTCTTTTTAATGCAATCCCGGCAGAAAAATTTGTTTTGGAAATCTTGGAGAATACCTTGGTCGATGATACTTTTATATCAAATGTAAAAAATCTCAAAGATCAAGGATACTCATTTGCTTTAGATGATATGGATTTAAGCGAAGAGATGTTTGAGCGATTCGAACCGTTGCTTGAATATTTATCGTATGTGAAAATCGATTTGTTCTCAGCGAGCAAAGAGAAAATCGTAGAAAAAATCAACTTGTTCGGACCGTATAAGAAAATAAAACTTCTGGCTGAAAAAGTCGAAACGCTTGAAGATTACGACTATTATAAAAAACTCGGATTCACCTATTTTCAGGGCTATTTTTATGAAAAGCCGACGGTATTTAGCCAAAAGAAATTTGATCCTTCCCATCGCGTCCTTTTAGAAGTCATTGCGCTGATCGATGCCAACGCCGATATAAAAGAACTCGAGGGAAAACTGCTGAATTGCCCGCATCTGATCATAAACCTTTTGAAATATATCAATTCGGTTGAAATAGGGGTTAGAGAACCGATCTCTTCTTTACGGCATGCTATGTCATTGCTCGGCAGACAATCGTTAAAACAGTGGATTTTGTTATTTCTCTACGCAGATGCAACCGGACCGATGTTTTCGGAGCCGATACTTTTATCAGCCCTTTTTAGAGGAAAAATGATGAGCTGCATAGCATCCTGCACGACGTCATCCATGCAAGATGAGGCATTTTTAACCGGTTTGATCTCTTTGTTTGACGTAATGTTCGGATTGCCTATGAAAGAGGTCCTTTCGGGCATTAATCTGGATGATTCTATCTTATCCGCCTTGATTGATAATGAGGGGAGACTTTGGGAAATGCTTTCACTGGTCATTTCTATAGAGGAAGAGAAGTTTTCCAATCTTCAAGAGAGTATGATAAAATTGGGTCTTGACGAAGATAAACTAAACGCAATGGCGACGGAAAGCTATAATTGGTCAAATGATTTTTATGAAGAACATTTTGCCGATTAAAATAAAGCAGATGAGATAGGAAGAAGATCAACTCACCGAAATCGGTGAGATTGAGATTATTTGAAAAGGGCGATCATAACCCCTGCGGCAATCGCAGAACCGATAACACCGGCGACATTAGGCCCCATTGCATGCATGAGCAGCATATTGGACGGATCGTCTTTCGTCCCTTCTTTATGCGACACGCGCGCAGCCATCGGAACGGCGGAAACCCCTGCCGAACCGATAAGCGGGTTGATTTTGTCTTTACTGAACATATTCATGATTTTCGCCATGATAACCCCTGCAGCCGTACCGACTGAGAACGCTACAAGCCCTAACGCCAGAATAGCCAATGTATCGATGACAAGAAATTGATCGGATGCCAGTTTTGATCCTACACCCAGTCCCAAGAAGATGGTTACGATGTTGATCAACGCATTTTGCATCGTATCGCTTAAGCGGTCGACTACACCCGATTCTTTAAAGTAGTTACCCAATGCAAACGCACCGACCAACGGAGCCGCATCCGGCAGCAACAAAATGATCATCGAAAAGACGAGCAACGGGAATAGAAGTTTTTCCAAACGGCTGACCTGACGCAAAGTGCTCATACGGATTTTACGCTCTTCCGGTGTGGTTAGCGCTCTCATGATCGGAGGCTGGATAATCGGTACCAACGCCATATACGAATAGGAAGCAACCGCAATCGCTCCCAGAAGCTCAGGTGCGAGTGAGGTTGCGATAAAGATCGATGTCGGGCCGTCCGCACCGCCGATGATGCTGATGGCGGCAGATTGCTGGAGTGTGAAATCAAACCAAGGCGTAAACTGGCTTAGTGCATACGCACCGACAAGGGTTCCGAAAATACCGAATTGCGCAGCACCGCCTAAAAGGGCAAGTCTCGGGTTGGCGATCAACGGTCCGAAGTCCGTCATTGCACCGACACCCATAAAGATGAGAAGAGGGAAGAGCTCATTGGCTATCCCCATATTATAGATGATCCCTAGAAAGCCGTGCGGCCCGGCAATGTTTGCAATCGGTACGTTGGCAAGCAAACCGCCGAATGCGATCGGAAGAAGCAACAACGGCTCAAATCCTTTGGCGATTGCCAAATAAAAGAGGACAAAAGTAACACCAAACATGATGACACGCCCCCATGTCTGATGAAAATCAGACATAGGTTTCCCCTGAGAAGTCAATACCCCTTCCTTAGGCTGAATAAGTGCTTGAAGACCGGTAGTATGGTAAAAATTGATTACCATGTCCGAAAAGCCCATCGGCTGGTAGGTCTCTTCACGGTAGGTGGACTTATGATGCGCCTGCACCGGTGCTGCAGATTGTGTCGTCGCATTTTGCTCAGTTGCCGGAGCAAGCGGTTCGGAAGCTAAACATGAAGCGGATACCGCGAACATCATTAAAAGGGAAAAAAGGATGTTTTTCATTAGATTTTCCCTTCTTTTTCAAGTTGGTGATGATGTTGCAATGCACCTAAGATCGCAGCGATTTTTGCATTCTCGTTTGTCTTCGGTGAAGCAGCAACCGGTTTAGGCGATGAAACCGGTGCTTTTTTAGGCGCTTCAGGAAAAAAACGGAGAATAAGTTTTGACATAAGTTTTGTCATATACACCATAATGGTTAGGAATAAGAATACGGTTCCCATTCCCAACATCATGATTTTTATGCTTTCAAAAAACATATAAAATCCTTCTCAATGAAATTAATTTATTTTATCTAAATGCCACTTAATAGCATCCTAAAACGATAAATTGGAAATACCATACCGCTAAAGAAGCAAAATAGCCTATCAAGACGGTCCAAGCTAGTTTGATGTGGGATGCAAAGGTATAGATTCCCGGCATTTTACCCATAACTCCGACTCCGGCGGCACTTCCGAAGCTGATCAAAGAGCCTCCGATACCTGCGGTCATTGTGACCAGCATCCACTGTGCATGATCGATTGCCGGGTTCGCTTTAAGGACCGCCGACATAACGGGAACATTATCGACGATTGCGGAGAGGAATCCGACACCGATATTGACGATGGTCGGATCAAACATCTCGTACAATTTTGCCGCATACGCCAAAAAGCCGGTGAAGTGCAGGGCACCGACAGCTGCAAGAATACCGAAGAAAAAGAGAAGCGTATTATTCTCGATTTTGCTCATAGCCTGAAAAATACTGACGTCGACATTATGCTTTTGTTTGAGAAAATACATATAAAGCTGCAAGATCGCCAAGCCGAACAGCATCCCCCACATCGGAGGTAAATGCATAATCTGTTTGCCTGCAACCGCCAGAGCAATGGTCAATGCACCGAAAGCAATAATGACTTTTCCCCCCTTAAGTATTTCAATTTTCTCTGCCGCTTCGGGGTCCCCATCTTTATTAGGATCGAGATCCGGAACGTATCGGCTCAGGAAATATGCCGTAACAGCCCACCCGATAAATGCAGCGGGGAAGAGATAAAGGAAGTCGATAAATGCACCTTTTTCAGCTGCCCAAACCATCAAGGTCGTAATGTCCCCAAACGGACTCCATGCCCCTCCGGCATTCGCGGCTACGACTACGTTGATCGCACTTGGAACCAGAAACTCTTTGGTCTTGTTATCGATAGTCAACAAAACGGTTGAGAGGATCAATGCCGTCGTAAGGTTATCGGCTACCGGAGAGATAAAAAATGCCAAGGTTCCCGTTATCCAAAAAAGTTCGCGATAACTGTAACCTTTGGCGATCAGTTTTGCACGCAAAGCGCTAAAAACACCCCGTTCAATCAAGGCTTCGATATAAGTCATTGCGACAAACAGGAAAAAGAAGATTTCGGAAATTTCCAAAATCATGTGATCCACTTCGTGTTCGAAAGGGGTCAAATCTGCACCGACCGAAACATAATAGAGTCCGATGAGGACAAACATCAGTGTTCCGATAAAGAGTGCAGGTTTTGCTTTGTCGATATGGTATTTCTCTTCAGAAGCGATAAAGTAGTAGCCGACTATAAAAATAGCAAGCAAAATCCATCCGAACGGATGGCCTACAAAATTGATCGCCGCTGATTCAGTAACGGGTGTAATCATAGGTGGATTCCTTATGTAGATGTAAAAGTAGAATAAAGCACGGAAGGCATTTAATCGTATAGATTTATGCAGATAGTGTATCGCAGCTTATATTTGGGATAGTTGAGAGATCGGTATTTTTTTAATTATCACAATCTATTAACGGAGAAAATATAGAAATGGTAACATTTTTATGAAATAGCATTGTGCTCATAGCATCCGATATAATGTCGTAAATTAATACATTGAAAAGGGTTTACTGATGGATGAAAAAGTATTAGTAGAGTTACAGCATCATATCGCGATGGTAGTGGGTGATCATACGGCAAAAATGGCGATGGCACTAAATAACTATGTATTGGACACCGCAGCGTCAACGGCAATCTATGCCATTGAGAAATCAACCGGCAATAAACTTAGCAATGATGAAAAAGATAAAATACTTTCATCGATCATGAGTGCTATGGACGGAAAACTTGAGGGTTATATACAAATGGCATACGGTGCGGAGTGATTTGCTAAAGGGTTAGTAGTTACTTGTTTATAACAATTTTTAGGAATGAATTTTGCTTAGGATTAAGCATATTGTTGATTCAAGGGATTGTTATGACTATTGCTTTGTATAGTGGCTATTCAGAAATACTTGAAATTATCGAATCTTTTTTCGGCATATGGGCTGAGAAACTCTTTTAATTATTATCATGAGAGGCAAGGGAAAAGTCTGGAATGGATTTTACGATCAAAGAGAGCATATTAGGTGTCGATTCGCCGATCATCAAACCTAACCCCGGTTTCTTAACGCAAGTAGGTGAAGAACGTTTTCGCAAACTTGTGGACGATCATTATGAGAATATCCGTCATAGCAATATCGCATTTATGTTTCCGGTCGATTATCCCGATGAATTTATCAAAGTAAAAAAGCACGCAGCCGATTTTTTTATACAGATATGCGGCGGACCGGACTATTTTTCCCAAACACGCGGTGATCCGCGTATGTTGGCGCGTCATCAGCGTTTTCGGATTGATGAGGGGGGACGGCAGATTTGGCTTGAATCTTTTGCATCCCTTTTGCCCAAACTTGAAGAGGAAGGGATTGATCCTGAGTATATCCAATCGTTTTGGAATTATTTGGAGCGTTTTTCAAGTCTTCTCGTCAATATTCCGACCCCTAAATAAGGGTCGGATTATTTTCTTTTCCATAAACTGTGCGGTCGTTGCCAAAACGATTCGTTCGGTTTTCCGACATGGATCTCCTCATAATACTCTTTTTCATGTTTTTGCATCGCTTCGCGGATAGCATTGACTGTCTGTTTTTGCGCTTCAATCGGTGCGGACAGGACACAGTACTCTCCGTCGGTAAGCTCGTTGTTAAACCGCTGTTCATCAAAAGATTTGCCTAAATACTGAACGATGTAACGCAGATCGCGCTCCGCATTCCCCAGACAGCTTGTCGCACCGGGGGAGGGGGTCATGTTGAAAATAATCCCCTCCCCAGTATTGATAGAAGCCTCTCCCAACATCAGTTTCTGCTGTTGTTTGTCGATGACCTGAGGACGCACTCCTCCGAATCCGTGAGCATATTCAAACTCGTCGAGTTGAAGGGATGGGACAATTTTACGCGCATCGTGCAAAAACAGCCGTTTATTCATCCATGGAATTTCAAACAGAAAATTACGGAAGATATAGTTGCGGATATCGGACTCCCGAAGAAGTTTCCACAATGCGCTTATGACGTTTCGATCAAGACGGAGCGTTTTCCAAAAATCTAAATACGTTCCGCCGCTAAAGCGTTCGAGTTTCGGGAGAACGAGAGCAGTCGGACCGAAACGGGTGTTTCCCTCGGCGAGAATATCGGGGTCACCGTGGAGTGCGGCAAACGGAAGCTTCGGATTTTGGATCATATAGACTTTGCCGTTCAAAAGATGTTTGGAGGTGAGATAAAAGCTCCCGGCTACGGGAAGGCAGGCATAATCCAGTCCGTGTCCGATAGCGTGTGCCAGATAAAGACTGTGCGCTCCCGCATCGGTTACGATGAAATCGGCAGTATAGATTCCATCGGGCGTTCGGACGGTATAACCGCGCAGGGGATTTTTTTCGATGGCGGTAACGGGTGAATTTAAAAACAGGTCGACTGTCGTATTCGGTTCACGTTTGGCATTGTCGATAAACGAATGTGCCATTTTCCCGTAATCTACCGTCGTCCATTGACCTTTAGCCCCGATTCCGACGATCGTTTCGGGCCGTTCCTCCCCTTTTTCGTCGTATACGACGCGCGGTTCTAAGGTTTTGAGTTTTTCTTTGTCCCAGACTTCCAGATAGGGGAAGAGCTCCGAAAACTCTTCATAGCGGTGCAATAGGAATTCAACCTCCTCTTTACCTATCCCGAGTGCCATTTTTTGGTGAGAAAAAAGGATACTGTTTTGATAGCCGTATTGGAGACAATATTTTTCTACCATTTTAGCGGTTCTTTTGGTGACAGCCGCTTTTGCCAGCGTATAGTTGGTTTCAATGTCGCCGACATGGATCGTTTGGGAATTCGCGGTCCCTTTGGAGTTTAATGTAGCGACGGAGCCGTATTTTTCTAGAATGGCAATTCTGCCGATGTCGGTATATCGGGCCAGCTCATACGCCAGCGCACATCCCGATATTCCGGCTCCGACGATGAGCACTTCATAATGGCGATGGTTCATACGACCCTTTCAATTGAATGAGAGATAAGGTTATTTTATACTATGTACATCAAAAAAACTCTTGAAACGGGAAAATTTCTACAAATAATGCTATATTGTCTTTTAATGAAATCAAGAAGGAGCAGGTATGCAGACTGTCACCCTGACCGATAACCGTACAGGCAAGAGTTATGAATTTTCGATCCTCAGTCCCAGTATAGGACCGGATGTTATAGACGTCCGCTCTCTTTATAAAGAGACGGGGATGTTCACCTACGATCCGGGATTTACTTCTACGGCAAGCTGCAGTTCCACTATCACCTATATTGACGGTGAAAAAGGGCAGCTGCTGTATCGCGGATACGATATCAGCGATCTGGCGACTAAAAAGAGCTATTTGGATGTAGCCTACCTATTGCTAGTCGGTAAACTTCCAAACGAGCAGGAGAGGGCTTCGTTCGATATGGAGTTGCGTAAACGCTCCTTTATTCATGAGGGGCTAAAACGCCTTTTCGACGCATTCCCGGATAAAGCCCATCCGATGGCGATGATGTCTTCGGCGGTATCGGCCCTCTCGACCTTTTATTTTGAACATCTTAATGTCAGCAACGATGAAGAAGCACAGATCATGGCACGGCGTATCATCGCAAAAATTCCGACTCTGGCCGCGTTTACCCATCGCAGAATGTTCGGGATTCCCTATATCTATCCTGATATCGAGCGTCCGTTTACCGAAAATTTCCTTTATATGCTGCGTGCCTATCCGGGAGAGAATCTTGAAGTCCGGGATGTCGAGGTTAAAGCGCTCGATACCATTTTCACACTCCATGCCGATCACGAACAGAATGCTTCGACGTCGACCGTTCGTGCCGTCGCTTCGACGGGAGCGCATCCGTATGCCTCGCTTTCTGCCGGGATTAACGCATTGTGGGGAAGGGCGCACGGAGGAGCAAACGAATCGGTGATCGCTCAACTGGAATACATCGGAAGTGTCGAGAATGTAGATAGCTTTATTGCACGGGCAAAGGATCCGAATGATGAATTCAAACTGATGGGATTCGGTCATCGGGTCTATAAAAATTTCGATCCGAGAGCCAAAATACTGAAAAACCTTCTCGATCAGCTGAAAGACGAACTGGGTGTCGATAACCATTTGCTCAAAATTGCGGAGAAGATCGAGCAGATCGCTCTAAGTGATGAGTATTTTATCAAGCGCAAGCTTTATCCCAATATCGATTTTTATTCGGGGCTTATTTTGACCGCATTGAAAATACCGAAATCGATGTTTACGATTATCTTTGTCATCGGACGTTCAGTAGGGTGGGTAGCCCAGTGGATCGAGCTTAAAAATGATCAGGAGATGAAGATCGCCCGTCCGAGACAGCGCTACATCGGAGAATCTAACCGGTCACTATAATTTTTTTTCTAATCATTCGCGTTCGGAGAATAGCCTTGTAAATCTTTATAGGAAGTGATTTCCGTTTTGGGCAAATCAATATGATTATATTCACAATAAAGACCGTTTTCACTGAGGAGAGGCATGGCATTGATCTTATCAATATCAATCTCGTGATGAACCGTATTCAACAGGGCAAAATCATCGCCGAAGATACGGAAAATTTGAAAATCTGAAAATTCGGATTCTAAATAGGAACTAAAGTTTGTTAATAATACATCACCTTCGCTCCAGCCGTGTTTTTGGTTGTAGGAGGTGAAATTTTTAATATTGATCAAATTCAAACAGATTTTTTCATCTCTATCTTTGCTTTTTCTAAGGACAAAGTCAAGATAGTCGTGATTGTAGAGATGTGTCAACGGATCTTTATAAAAATAGGCAAACCGTTCATAATCTATCTCAGAAGTTGGTTCCTGGCTTATGTCTTCAACGATCTCGAAGGCTTGCAAAACATTCAATGCACTTTCAATGACCGTAGGGTCATACCAGACACCGCTCAGTTCTTTTAATTCGGAAATTGCTTCGGCGGATGTTTTTCTCGATTTATATATACGCCCCGTCGTCATAGCGTCAAATGCGTCGGCTACCGCCATGATGCGTGCAGCCATCGGAATTTCATCCCCTTTGAGAAACCGAGGATAACCGCTTCCGTCATAATGTTCATGATGGGCATGGATAATATCGACAAACTTACTGTACATAGGTACTTCGGAGAGTATGTCATAGCCGGCGCTTACATGGTTTTTGATCAATGAATATTCATTTTTGGATAATTTCCCAGGCTTGAGCAAAATAGCATCTGGGGTAGTGATTTTTCCGATATCGTGTAGTATACCGGCCTGATAAATCAAATCACACTCTTCTTGACTATATCCCATAGCTTCCGCAATTTTTTGGGAATAGAGGGCAACCCGTTCGCTGTGCCCGCCTGTATAAGTATCTCGTCCCTCTATCATTTTGACGAGGGAACGAATGACATGATCATAGTTGGATGCCTGTTCATCCTGTAAAAGGAGCACTTTTTGAGTCCGTTCATTGACCAAAGCTTCAAGCTTGGTTCTGTAAATCTCGTTTTCGCGAAATGCATTCAGTTTGTCTACCGATTGATCAAGTACTGTCAGTACTTGGTTAAAATCAATCGGTTTTATCAGATAGCCGGTTACCCCCAATTGGATGCATTTCGACAAAATCTCGGAATCGGTATCGGCAGAGAGGACAATAATTTCTTGCTTATCACTATGTCGGCGGATATTTTGAATAAGTTCCAAACCGTTCATTACAGGCATAAGCATATCGGTTAGAACGATGTCATAAGAGTTATCTACATATTTTTCAAGTGCTTCTGCACCGTTTGAAGCGGTTTCTACATTCTCAAAAATTTTATTAAGAAAGTGAGAAGCTTTTTCTCGAAGACCGGCTTCATCTTCGACATAGAGAATTTTGAGGCCTTTCGTTTTATTTTTTAGTGATTCGACTTTCTTCTTTATAAGCTCGATATCCATACATAAACCTTTGACTTTTTAAATTTCTTGATGCTCGGAATAACTCTCATTATATTTCAATAACCGTACTTTAAAACACACACCGCCGTCTTTATTGTTTGAAGCTTCAATAAAACCGTGAAGATGTTCTTCGATAATCATTTTAGAGATATATAGCCCCAGCCCGGTTCCTGTTTTTTCATCTTTCGTAGAGAAATAGGGGTCGAATATTTTTGGCATGATTGCTGCATCAATTCCTCCGCCGTTATCGCATATTTCTGCACAGACATACTTTTCTTCATCATAAATTTTAATTTCTATCAAAGGGTTCTGGGTATGATTAGAGACTAATGAATCTTTGGCATTATTGATAATATTTACAAACACCTGCATCAACTCCCGAGGGAAAGCATTGACAAGCGTATTTGACACATACGATGTTTTAATGGCTATCATATGGCTTGAAAGGCTCTCTTTGACTATGGCGAGCGTCTCTTCCATAATATTTTCAAGTTTGACGGATGAAACCGATTTGTCCGGTTTGAAAAAGTTTCTAAAATCATCGATGGTTTTGGATAGATGATTGGTTTGATCTAAAATATCTTGGGTATATTCTGCTGCTGAGGTATAATCAAACGTTTCAAAGGCTATGTCAAGCAGCATATTGTTTGCATCCATCGCAATACTTGCAATCGGCTGTCTCCATTGGTGAGCGATCATTCCGATCATTTCGCCCATCGCGGCATGGCGGGACTGTGCCATCATCATTTCATCTTTCTTTTTCAGCTCGGTAATATCCATAGCGGAGGTGACAATAGTACGTTTGCCGTTTATGATCCCTAAAGGGGCAGAACTGACTTGCCAAATCATTTCATTCCCTTCTTTTGAAGTGATTAAATTTTCTCCCTGATTAATTTTTTGTTCTATTGAATAGAGTGTTTTAGCCTCTTGTTTATTTAATGGACTGTTTCGATTGCATGCTTTTTGTGTCCATGCTTCAATGGTGTTAATTTCTGAATGCGTATAGCCTGAGAGACTCTCCCAAACTTTATTTACCATCACTACCTCGCCGGCTTCATTATGAATCATGATCGGATTGGGAGCTTCTTGAAGAATGGTTTGCAGTTCTTTAGATTTTTTTTCAAGCTGTGTAAGGGCATGATGCAGTTTTTCCCGTGCTTCGGTTTGTATTGTGAAGTCTCTGGCCGAACCTTGAAAACCGATCGGAGCATGCATTTCATCGAAAATGATTTTACCGTTGACCTCTAGGGGAATGGTACTGCCGTCTTTTTTGTACATAATAACTTCCAAAGAGGCATTGTCTTCTGTGTTGGTACTGAGCATTTCGGAGATAAGTATTTGTGCTTTACTGAACTCCTCCTGTGAACAATGTTCATACAGTTTTGTCCCTATAAACTCGTTCACCGTGTAACCGAATAGCATTTCTACCGATGGATTAACATAGGTAAACTCCAAATTCATATCCATCTTCCAAATCATATCAATGACATTATCGGTCAGCAGTTGATAATATTCCTGACTTTTTCTTAATTCGTTTTTCGTATAAATTTCTTCTGTAATATCTTCATGAGTGATAACAATGTTTTTAATATTCCCTGCGGAGTCTTTAAGCGGGTATATACGGGTGTTCAGCCACCGTTTTCGACCAAGACCGTCGGCTTCCGTTGCACCCGTCGAATCATATTCATAAGGGGGAATCGTAACAATCTCACCCGCATAGGCTCTTTTGATAGACTCAATCAAACCGGTTCGTTTAACCTCTTCACTTTTAAAAAGATTGAACGTATTGAGGGTATGTTTGGCAGGAAACCCCCATAGATCTTCATAGGCACGGTTAACGTCAATCTGAGTGCCGTCTAGATCATATAATTCAAATACTGAAGGAGACTGCTGTATCGTTAATTTAAATTTCTCTTCACTCTCAAGCAAGGCGATTTCTGCCTTTTTTTCTTCCGTCATATCGACCGAATTTCCGACAAGCCCCAACAGATTGCCTTTGGAATCATGCAGCGGTGATTTAACGGTAAACAGATAAACTTCTTGTCCCTCAGGATAGGTGACCCATTCAAAATTGGATTTGCTTACCTTTTCATTTAACATCTTAATATCATGTCCGCGGAAGAAATCGGCAACTTCTTTATCAAAAATCTCATAATCGTTTTTGCCGACTATTTCTTCATTGGATTTACCGACAAATTTTTCAAACGCCCGATTGCAGACGATATAGGTAAAATCGGTATCTTTGACGAAGATCAAATTGTTAACACTATCAATGATGTTTTCATATAGTTCTTTTGTATTTACGAGTGATTTTGTATGTTTTTGTAAATCCTCTTCCGTCTCAAGATTATGAAGCGCATACGCGATATCGCCTGCGACTTCATGTAAAAGAGAGATTTCTTCTTTATTTTGAAGATAGTCTGAATGGATGGATAGCGTAAGACTTCCGTACACTTTTTCATTATATTTTAGCTGGATGCTGAATGCCCCTTTGTTTTCATAGATATCGGTAAAAGGGCATTCCAGACAACTCTCTTTAGTGCTTTTAATAATTAAATAACCCTCTTTTTGACTATCAATCTTTTCAATACACGGGGGTATCCATCCGCTTTGAAGTTTATGTTTTAAACGCGAGAAATTTTCAGAATTATCGCCGCTTGTTATATGCGTAATCCGTTTTGATTCATCATAGAGGGCGATCCATGCATTGTTATAAACATTGTTCGTGATCAAGGTATCACAGATAGTCTGAACTAATTTCTCTTTGTTTTTTTCTCTGACAATCAGCTGATTGACATCGCGTATAACGGATAAAATTTCGGCTAAGTGCTGATTTTTAGCAATATAGCTTGAAATTCTGTTAATCGTAATATAAGCGATCAGAAATACCAAAATTAATAGGATAAGACCGATCAGAATACTGATTTCTTGAAATTTTTCATGCATGGACTCGGAATAATGTTTATAGCGATTTGCCTCATTTTGCGCGTAGAGGCTAAGTTTCCGGGTGGAGGCATCTAATTTTGAAACTTGATCAGCCCCTTTCCCCTTGGTTATAGCGATGGCTTCGGATTTTTGATTCTTTTTGACGAGGTCGATCACTTCATCCCGTATCGGTTTCCATTCCCGAAACAACGTTTCAGTTTGACGTTCGAGTCTTTTTCCCTCTTCATTCTTGATCCCTTGTCTGATAAGCGTCAAATAGGTATAAACATGTTGTTCATGCTCGTTGACTTCATTGATACTTTTTTCTAACTCGTCATTCGATTCGGATAAAACGATATCTTTCATATCGCGATGAATTTTATATATCTCTGATTGCACCGATAATGCGGCATTGGAAACTTTGAACGGATAGTCAAAAATGTAGTCGGTGTTTTTTTTCATGGCGTGGATTTGATACAAACTGCTTGCTTTCGAACCGATCAGCAACACGGCAATAAGGATAAATACCATTAGAATGAAACGGATCTCTACCGTACGGCTGTGTTGACTAAACTTCATCAATTATCCTCAGCATTGTATATTTAACGTATGGGGTTTGATTGTATATTAGAAGCCATTTTTTTCACCTTAAAGTGTTTATTTATGGTATATGAAATTAATATAAATTAATAAGTCTATGACATAAATTAAATTACAAGAGGAGCGTATTAGAAGATGTTTCGGTTAATTTGGTATAATAAGTGACATTTACCTGCGCAGGAGCTTTTATGGAATGCGAATTTCCCACCGTTAATGCAACCGATGATGAAATTAAAACGATTCTGGATGAGGTGAAGCGTGTAGCTGTACTCGGGCTTTCTCCCGATTCGACCAAAGACAGCTATCGGGTTGCCGAGTATCTCAAAAATGCCGGATATACGATTATTCCCGTCTATCCGAAAGAAGAGACGATACTGGGCGAAAAAGTGTACCGTTCTCTTGCGGAAATTCCCGGAACAGTCGATATGGTCAATATATTCAGAAAACCCGACGCGCTCGGTGCAATCGCCGATGCGTGTATAGCCCGCGGTGATGTGAAAGTATTTTGGGCCCAAAAAGGGATCGTCAATAACGAAGCAGCCGAGCGTGCACGCAATGCGGGGATGAAAGTGGTACAAAATCATTGCAGTATGGTCGAGCATCGTCTCCTCCATTCTTAAAGGGAAAGTTTGATCGAATTAAAAACAATATATGAAGCGCATGAACGCATCAAAAATGTGATCACGGAAACACCGTTTGCCCATGCACCGCGACTTAGTCAGGAATCGGGATGTAACGTTTATCTCAAAAAAGAGAATCTTCAGGTTACGGGTGCTTTTAAAATCCGGGGTGCCTATAATAAAATCGCATCGCTCTGCGATGAAGAGCGTTCTCGCGGAGTAATCGCGGCCAGTGCGGGAAATCATGCCCAGGGTGTTGCCATGGCGGCCCAAATGTTTGGGACTCATGCCTTGATCGTAATGCCTGAATCGACTCCGCTGACCAAGATTAACGGTGTAAGCTATTACGGAGCCGAGGTTATTTTAGCGGGCAGCAACTACGATGAAGCCTATGCGTATGCCGCTCGCTACGGCGAGGAACACGGTATGGTATTTGTCCACCCGTTTGCCGACGAAGCGGTAATGGCGGGGCAGGGGACGATCGCGCTAGAGATGATCGAATCGATGAATGATCTTGATGCGATCGTGATTCCGGTCGGTGGCGGCGGACTTATATCCGGTATGGCTTCGGCGATCAAAGCACTTGCTCCTCATATCCGTGTAGTCGGTGTCGGTGCGGTAGGCGCACCGGCAATGCGAGAATCGTATGATGCCAAGCAGGCGATTGATAGTACCGGTGTCCGTACGATTGCCGACGGAATCGCCGTGAGGGATACGTCTCCGATAACGTTGTCTCATATTCTTGAAACGGTCGATGAGTTTGTCAGTGTCGATGACGAAGAGATCGCCAATGCGATTTTATTTCTTCTTGAGAAGCAAAAACTCGTGGTTGAAGGGGCGGGGGCCGTCGGCGTTGCCGCATTGCTGCATCATAAACTGGATCATTTCCGTACTAAAAAAGTAGGAGTCGTCCTCAGCGGCGGTAATGTGGATGTTACCCTTCTCTCCGTTATTATCGAAAAGGGTCTGATTAAATCGGGCCGTAAGATGAAACTCACCGTAACGCTGATCGATAAACCGGGTGCTTTGATGCAGCTTACCCGTATGCTGCAAGATTTGAATGCCAATATCGTCCATATCGCGTACGATAGAACGTCTACGACGTTGGCGTACGGTGATGCCAACGTCATGATCCATTTGGAAACAAAAGGCTCAGAACATCAGTCCCAAATTCGCGCTTTGCTCAAAGAACACCGTTATCTCAGTAGTGAAGAGCACTAAAAAGAAATGATATGGATATTTTAAAATCATTAAATTTTAAAAATCCCATACTTTTTATTAAAACACTGAGCAATGGAAATTTGGGAATCGTTGACACCCAAAATACGCTCCGTATTATCGATCCGGCGCTTTATGCCGTTATTGACGGATTTAAAACCAATATTACCCATGAACGATATCTCAGCAGTTATGTCGATATGACCCATGATGGGGAATATATGGTTTCGACCGATACGGATAAAAATCAAGCCGTCATTTTTAGTTTATCCAAGCGAAAACAAATTTATAAAGTCGGTTCTCATGACGGTGAAGTCGAAAGTGTCGGTATGGATCCGAACGGTCGGTATTTTGTCACATCCGGCCAAGACGGTAAGTCGTTTGCCTGGGTTCTTAAAACTTCCCGTCTGGCATTTTCGCTTCCGCCACATGCCGACTTTGTCAGTACGGTCACCTTTAATGACGACGGACAATGGATCGCAACCGGAAGCTACGACAAATCAATAAATTTACTGAATATCGCGACGATGAATGAAGCCATGAGGCTGCGCGGACACGCCGATATGGTCAAAGAAATTGTATTTATGCCGGAAGCGAAACTTCTTTCGCTCGATCGCGGCGGCGGAATAATATTATGGGATATGAGCGACGGGAAGCTGATAAAACGGCTCCCGAAACTGGCGGATGAAGTCAGTTGTGTTTGTGTAAGTTCCAATAAGCATTTCCTTTTTGTCGGGACGAAGCAGGGGTATGTGGCGCTTTATGATTTGCATACGGCGGAGATGGTTTCAAAACGGTTTATTAAAATATCCGAGGAAATATCCTCCCTCGCTTTCATGAACAATCCTGAGCGTTTGGCTATCGGTACCCTAAAGGGGAATGTTTATGTCTATTCGCTGTTCGGTGATGAAGAGGGATATTTACAGATGCTTTTAGATGGGCAATACAAAGCATTTTATGACGCGCTTGAAGATAATCCGATGCTGCTTTATTCCAAAGCATATGAATTGGCTGAAAAAAGCTGGGTGTACGCCATCGAAAAAGGGCGTGCGTATCTGGAAGAAAATGAATCCGACAATGCGAAAGAGCTATTTGCCCCTTTCATGGGAATTCCGAAAAAAACGGCGCTCATCAATCAGATGCTCAGTGCGTATGAAAAATTCGGAATGTTTCAAAACTACATTAAAATAGGACGTCTTCCGCTGGCCTATTCGTTAGCCAAGCAATATCCCGTGTTTCAGGAGTCGGAACACTATCGCAAGATGGAATTGCAATGGAAAAAGATTTTTTTCAAAGCGCAAGAGCTGATTTTAGCTCCGAACGGGGAGGAACAAGCACGCGCGTTACTGGCTCCCTATCGCGGTATTTCGGATAAAACGATGCTGATACAGCAGCTGTTTGAACAGCGTAAAATGTATTTGTACATGAAGAAGATCCTTTCTCAAAATGATTACGTCAAGTTTTTCGGACTCATAAAAATGTACCCGTTTTTGAAAGAATTTTCTGAGTATGCATCGACAATGGAATATGGGGATATTCTTTATATACAGACGCAAAAAGCATATGCGAAAGGTGACTTTGCGACGGTACGCAAAGCATGCAAAATTCTGATTTCTTTTCCGGATTACGCCAAAGAGGCTCAGGAAATGGAGGATACCATCCGGATAAAACACCTTTTTTATCAGGCGATTGCCGCAAATGATCTCTCCAATGCGTTTTCTTATCTCAGTTCTTACCCGCTCCTGTATGAGCTTCCGGAAGCTCAGTTGATCGAGCGCCAATGGAACGCTATTATCGATAATGCACAACGATTCGCTTCGACAGGAAGCGTGCAGGAAACGTTGGCGGTTTTTGAACCTTATTTCGGTATACGTGATAAATTTAGAGCGATGGGAGGGGTAATGGCACAAGCGTATTGTGTACAGCTGGAGCAAAAAATACAGTTCAAGGCTCCTCAGGAAAATATCGAATACGGCATTCGTCAATACATCTCAATATTCGGGCTGGACGAAGGGATTCGAAGCGTACATAATTATTTTAAATTGCTGTATGAATCGCCACTGGATATTGAGACGTTCGAGCAAGCTCCATCCGTGTTGTGGACACCCGCCATGCGGATTGATGATATTACGGTAATAGCTTAATGGTAGCGATAGACCTAGGTTCCAATACAATCCGTTTTATCGAATTTGACGGAGAGAGATGGGGCAAAAGCTTTGAGAAGATCGTACGGTCGGCCGAGGGGCTTTATGAAACCGGAGTCATCGGCGAAAAGGCAATCAATAGGATAATCGATGCCATTAATGAGGCAGGAACACAAATAGATCTTTCGGAACAGAGCATTGTGGGGTATACCACGGCTGCGATGAGACTCGCCAAGAACAGTGCAGCCGTATTACAAAGGATAAAAGAGGAAACGGGCATCTCCTTTGCCGTTATCGATGCGCAAAAAGAAGCCGCCCTTACCCTTAATGCCGTCCGCTATCGCCTGAACAAACTGGGGATTACACCTTCATCGTTTCTTCTCGCCGATATCGGAGGCGGTTCTACCGAACTGATACGCTATGAGAACGGTACGGTTCAATCGGAAAGTATCAATATGGGGATTGTTACCCTCTCGGAGAGTTCTATCGGTTCAGACCTGTTGGAAGAAAAAATTTCTCAGTTTAAATGCAAGGTAAGCGAGTCGCCCAGTACGAAAACGGCTGAGACGCTAGTCCTCACGGCCGGTACGCCGACTACCATCGCAGCCTATCTCAACGGGATGGATTATCTGAATTATGATCCGGACAAAATCAACGGAACCCTTTTGAGGTTAAAAGATTGTTTTCGCGTTTATGATGAACTCTTAGCGACGGATGAAGCAACCCGTACCCGGTATGTAGGTGTCGGACGAGAAAATCTCATTATGGCCGGAATCTTAATGGTAACGGCAATTTATGAGACTTCAGGGCATGAGGAAGCATTAATCATTGATGACGGATTGCGCGAAGGGATTGCCTTGGAATATTTCAATTTGCACTAAAATTTTGACCTGAACGGGAAGTTAGCTATAATAAAAAACACAGAAAAAAGGGGCGAAATATTGAAATTAACTAATATTAAACGTGTCGGAATGCTTCTTCGCCCCTCAACTCCGGAACTCAAAGAGATGTTTTTTGAAGCGAAACGGATATTCGAATCACGCGGGATAGAAGTCATCATCGATAACATCAGCGGCGGTATGATCGATGTGATGGGGCAGCCGTTTGAGATGTTGTGTCAAAACAGCGACTTTCTGGTTACCATCGGCGGTGACGGTACCCTGATCTCCGCCGTTCGCCGCTCCTACCGCTATCAGCTCCCCGTGTTAGGGATACATGCAGGTAAACTCGGTTTTTTAGCCGATCTTGATTTTGCCGAGCTTGAAATTTTTGTGGATAAGATGCTTGCAGGTGAGTACCGCATCGATCAACGGGCCGTTTTGCAAGCTACCATCACATCCCTTAACGGGCAAAGCGAAATCTTTGCTTTCAACGATATCGTCCTTACCCGTCCCTCAATTGCGAAGATGATTCGTTTGGAGACTTTTGTCGACGGCCGAAGCTTTAATACCTACTACGGAGACGGTGTCGTCATCTCTACTCCGACAGGCTCTACGGCCTATAACCTCTCTGCCGGCGGACCGGTACTTTTTCCTCTGACACAGGTTTTTGCACTGACGCCTATCTGCCCCCATTCGTTGACACAGCGTCCCGTTGTTCTGCCGGGACATTTCGAAATTGAGATGAAAACTCCCGATGCCAGTGCTTTGGTGATTGTTGACGGGCAGGATTTGGTCGAGATCAGCGACAGCGATACGGTTCATATCAAGCTGGCATCCGGTGCAGCTCACTTGATCCATCGAAAAGAGTTTAACTATTTTGAAGTTCTCAAAGAGAAATTAGGTTGGGGGAATTAATGACAAAATTACGCAAGCGTAATTGGGCACTCTGCCGAAGAGAACTAAGCGTTAGCGTAGCCGAAGGGGGCTTCGCTCCCTTGGCGTGTAGGATGTAATTATGATAGAGCGATTCTATTTAAAAGAATTTTTAACCTTTAAAGAGGCGGATTTGGAGTTTCATCCCGGGCTTGTCGTCTTTACGGGACCGAGCGGAAGCGGTAAATCGATTTTAATGCGTTCTATTTTGGCCTCGGTCGGATTGGATAACGTCGACGCGCAGATTTGTGAATCGAGTGTAGCCTGGGATATCGATGAAGAACTTTACGGTCTTCAAAATGAATCAACGAATATCTTTCGCCATGTCAAAAAAGAGAAGACCCGCTATTTTATTAATAATCAGAGTACTTCAAAAAGTTCAATGGAGTCGATAAGCTCCCGATATCTCCGTCATTTAAGTCTCAAAGACTACAGCGATTTTGAACCCTCATCGCTTCTTAGTCTTATCGATGCACGCATCGGAGTCAAATCTCCAGAGCATCTAAGGGTTCTGGACGAGCATAAAAACAATTACTCTGAGTACAAATCTCTCACGGATCAGCTAAAAGCGATTGAGGAACAAGAGAAAAACTTATCCGACCTTAAAGAGTTCGCCCAATTTGAGATCGGCAAGATCGATGCTATAAAACCTCGAATCGGTGAAGATGAAGAGCTGAATTCAATCAAAAGACAGCTCTCAAAAAAAGAGAAAATAGAAACAGCTATATCTGCGGCACAATCTATTTTTGCCTATGAATCATCGGTAAGCTCCGCTTTGGGTCTGCTGGAAACCGATAGTTCCTTTTTTGATGATGCGATGAATGAGCTGCGCAGTATTTTTGAGAATGCATCGGAACGTCTCGATGAACTTGAAGAGGTTTCGGTTGAGTCCGTACTTGATCGAATCGAGCAGATCGCAGAACTTAAGCGCCGTTACGGGGGAGTTGAAGAAGCATTGCTTTACAGAGACCAGAAGATACGGGAACTTGAGTCGTATGAAACGATCGAACACTCAAAAGATGATCTAATCAAACAGATTGAATCTCTTAAAGGGGCATTGGACAAATCTGCCAAGATACTCTCTTTAAACCGACAAGGTATCCTCAATGAAGCTGTTAATTCATTAAATTCGTATCTGGGTATGCTGTATTTGCGTGAGGCAACCTTAGAACTTGAGACTTGTGCATTAAGTGCGACAGGATGTGATAAAGCTATTTTGGGTTTAGCAGGCACTAAGCTCGATAAACTGAGTTCGGGTGAGTTTAATCGTCTCCGTTTAGCATTATTGGCTATGGGTGTGGAAAGTATGCAGGGAAATGGCGGTGTGCTGATGCTCGATGAGATTGATGCTAATTTGAGCGGTGAAGAATCGATGAGTGTCGCAAAAGTTTTGCGTCATCTCTCAACCCGCTACCAGATTTTCGTCATTTCCCATCAGCCTCAGCTCACTTCGATGGGGCAGCAGCATTTTTTGATCTACAAAGAGGATGAAAGCCGTGTACGGGAACTGAATAATAATGAGCGGATCGAGGAGATTGCCCGTATCATCAGCGGTGAGAGTGTCACTGCGGAAGCACTGGGATTTGCCAGAGATTTATTTGAACGTTCCCGAGGAATAGCATGATTATAGATACCCATGTTCATTTGGATGATGAACGCTATCGAGAGGATTTCGACGCTATGATGACACGTGCCCGCGAAGCGGGAGTGGAAGCGTTTGTTATCCCCGGAGCGCATCCCGGTACCTTGGAAAGAGCCGTAGAGATTTGTGAAAACTACAATGACGTATATTTTGCGATAGGGGTTCACCCCTATGATATGGAGCATATCGAATCGGTTGACTTTGAGCATTACGCCGCCCACCCGAAATGTGTGGCGATCGGAGAATGCGGTTTGGATTATTTCAGACTTGAAGGCTCCGATGAAGAGAAGCATGCGGAAAAGAGTCGTCAAGATGAAGTATTCCGTTTTCATATCCGATTTGCCAAAAAGGTAAAAAAGCCGCTCATCGTCCACATCCGTGATGCAAGCCATGATGCCAAAATGATATTGCTGGACGAGGGGGCAGGGGAAGTCGGCGGAGTACTGCACTGCTACAATGCCGATGATGAGCTTTTATCTCTTGCCAAAGAGGGATTTTATTTCGGTATCGGGGGTGTCATAACCTTTCAAAACGCCAAAAAACTGGTTAATGTCCTTCCCCGCATCCCTCAGGAAAAACTGCTGATTGAAACGGACGGCCCCTACCTTACCCCGCATCCCCACCGCGGGAGCCGGAATGAACCCTCATATACCCGTTTGGTTGCGGATAAAATGGGTGATCTGCTAGGGTTGGCTCCCGAGACGATCAAATCGCTGACGACACGAAACGCAAAAACTTTATTCGGCATAGGATAGCGTTATGGAGGGGATATGAAGCATTTGTTGGCATCGATACTGGTTATCCCCCTATGGCTTTTAGGGTCAGGCTTTGACCCGACAGATCCCCAAAAAATAGAAGTTCTTAGCCACTTTGATATTCCGGCCTCCTATTTAAAAGACCCTTACCTGCACGATATGTACGATCAGAAAAAACGCGAATGCACCCTCCAAGGTTTTGCCGATACCTCCGAAAACAGCGATATTTTTATTCCGATGCTCTCATCGCTCATCGCCCAATCGGACTTACCGAGCGAATTTTTATTTGTGGTACTGGTTGAATCACAATTGGAAGGGAGCGCTACCTCCTCACGGGGTGCTGCCGGATTATGGCAGTTTATGGAAAGAACCGGAAAGCTTCAGGGATTGCAGATTGACCAATTTGTAGACGAGCGGCGCGATCATATCAAATCTACCCGTGCCGCTATCGCTTATCTGAGCGGCTTGAAAAAGCAGTTCGGTAAATGGTACTTGGCGCTTATTGCCTACAATTGCGGTGACGGAAGGCTGAGCCGTGCTATTGCCAAAGCCGGAACCAGCGATATTAGGGTATTAACCGATCCGAAACGTGCCTATCTGCCTCCTGAGAGCCGAAAATATATTCGAAAAGTTATCGCTTTATCTTTGCTGGCGACGGATGACGTTTTTATATCGAAGATGCAATATGATACGTTTGCCAACACTCAGCAAGAGAGTCCGATCGCTACGGTATATCTTCCGGAGGGGGAAAACCTCGATCGGATCGCAGCGGTGCTGGAGATGCCGAAAAAGAAATTGGTGGTACTGAATACCCATCTTAAAAAAGGGGTCACGCCGCCGAACGAACAATCGTATCCCGTTTACATTCCGCAAGACAAACTGGATAAATTCCGTAAAAAATACCGTACAAAAGAGCTAAAAGGGTATTTCGTCTTGGACCCGGCAAAGTCAGGAGAGACGTTGGAACAGCTCTCTAAGCGGTACAACGTTCCTAAAACAGTCATTATGATGGAAAATATGATCGGAACCGATGACGGGCGAAATCTTAACCGCCGAGTCAGAATACCGATCAATAAGCCGTTCTTAACCAATTCACGGCTTCACAAAGCAAAATCGGGAGAAACCCTTGCTTCAGTCGCAAAATTGTATAATATAAAACTTGAACAGTTAAAATTAAAAAATCCGTTTATTACAAGTACACTGTATGAGGGAGAGGAAGTAAAAATAGGTGATTAGAGTATTTTTAATATTTTTATTGGTTTTATTTAGCGGATGTACGATGAAAAGCGGTTCTTATTCGTACCATCCGGCCAAGTCGTCTCAAAAATATCCTTCAGAAAAACTTGCTATGAGCTCATCCAATGTTTTCAAAAGTAACGGCGATCTTCAAGCCACTATGCGCCCGTATACCGTTATGGGAAAAGAGTATTATCCGACCGTTGTTCACGTCGGAGATACGTTTAACGGAAGAGCAAGCTGGTACGGCCCGGATTTTCACGGTAAATCTACCTCCAACGGCGAAGCGTATGATATGTATGCCATGACGGCCGCACATAAAACACTGCCTATGAACACGGTGGTTAGAGTTACCAATACCGAAAATAACGCCCAAACGATTGTTCGGATAAATGACCGGGGGCCGTTCGTAGAAAGTCGGATCATCGATCTTTCGTATGCGGCAGCCGACCAGATCGGTCTTGCAAAAAAAGGGACGGCATTTGTGACATTGGAAGTTCTCGGATTTGAACCCGGAAATATGCGTACAATTAATTTGACTCAACTTTCATCAGGCCCGCAGCAATCTGTACTCAATACTTTTTATGTTCAAATCGGTTCTTTTTCTCGGTTTCAAGGGGCAAAATATACCAAAGAAAAATATGCCTCATTTCACGGGTACTCTGCAATTATTAAAGATACAGAGTATAATAACAAACGATTATTTCGTGTATGGCTGAGCGGATTTAAAAGTGAAGCCGAAGCTCGCGATTTCATTTCACGGGGCTACTTTCCGGGCTCTTTTATCATAGGGGAATAACATGATCCAAAAAAAACGTCAAACTAAAGAAACCGATATCGACTTGTCATTAAGAATTGCCGGAGAGGGCAAAAGTACGATATCGACCAAAGTAGGCTTTTTGGATCATATGCTGGAAAGTTTTGCCAAACATGCCCAAATCGATTTAACGGTCACATGTGACGGGGATATTCATATTGACGATCACCATAGCGTAGAAGACATCGGGATCGTTTTAGGACAAGCGCTCCGTGAGGCTATTTACCCGATTGAAAAAGTAGAACGTTTCGGAAGTGCCACCGTCGTTATGGATGAAGCGGCTGTGACCTGTGATTTGGATTTGAGTAATCGGCCGTTTCTCGTTTATGATGTCCCGGTTTCAGGGAAAATCGGCAGCTTTGATACTGAACTGGCCGAAGAGTTTTTTCGTGCCGTTGTCTTTAATGCCGGTATTACGGCACATATCGTTATGATTCGCGGTAAAAACAAGCATCATATTATCGAAGCGGCGTTTAAATCGCTTGCCGTAGCACTTCGCCGTGCTTTGGCACATAATGACAGAGCCGGTGTTCCGAGTACCAAAGGTGTTCTATGATCAAACTGTTGATTCTGGATGTCGACGGTTGTATGAGTGATGGCAAGATAATCTATACGGCCGATGGGATGGAGCTAAAAAATTTTAACGTTAAAGACGGTTTTGCGATCAAAGCATGGGTAAAGATGGGGCACCGTGCCGCAATCATCACCGGACGAGATTCAAGCATCGTTGAGTATAGAGCAAAAGAGCTTGATATAGCCCATTTGTATCAGGGGGTCAAGGATAAACGTTCCGTCGCAATGGCCATGTGTTCGGAACTCGGCATCGAGCCGCATGAAGTAGCGGTGATCGGTGACGATTTAAACGACTATAATCTAATGCAATGGGCGGGGTTGGCTTATACTCCGAAAGACGGTTCTGATTATCTCAAGACATTTGCCGAAGTGCTGGACCGCTGCGGAGGCGATGCCTGCGTCCGGGAAATGATCGAAAAAGTGATCCGTCGTAACGGCGAAGAAGAAAAATTTTTGGCGCTTTGGATTTAAATGTCGATCAATCTGTTTTTTGTTTTTTTGTTGGGCCTGCTGATAGGGATGTACAGCTATTTTACCCCCGATTATAAAGCGTTGCAAGACAACCGTAATATCCCGAAAATTGAGTTAAGCGATTTTACCCTGTATGAAATTTCCCATAAAAGGATTGATCATATCCTGGAAGGGAAAGAGGGGAAAAAGTTTGACGACTATTATGTGATAACATCAGCAAAATTTGGCGATAATACGAAAAATCTATTTCAAACCATACGCTCTGATAACGCCGATTATCGAAATGACATTATCAAAGTTGACGGGAATGTCCGTTATGTCCGTGAAGACGGGCTTGAATTTCGATCCAATGAGGGTGTTTATAATACCGAAGAATCTTTGATTCAGACAAAAGGGCCGTTTGTAATTACGCAGAATGCGAATCGTATTGACGGGTCGGCATTGAATTACAACACAGAACACGATACCGTATCCGCGAACAAAATCCGCGGCAGTTACCAAATAAAATAGGAATATACATTCATGATACCAAAACTGCTATTTATAGTTTCTCTCTTTTTCGCACTCTCATGGGGTGAAGAGCTTAAGGTCGTTTCTGACAACTTTAAAGGGGACCAACAAAAAGGGATTTCCGTATTTACCGGTGATGTGAAATTGACCAAAGGATCGGATGAATTGAACGCATCTAAAGTGACGATTTTCACCGATAAAGACAAAAAGCCGGTTAAGTATGTTGCGGAAGGCGATGTCTCTTTTTACATTGTGACGGAAATGAAAGAGAGATACAAAGGAAAATCCCAAGTCGCAATCTATTTTCCGAATGAGAATGAATACCATTTTTCTAAAAAAGTCGATTTGATTCGAATTGATGATTACCGACGCGTTAAAGGGGATAAAGTCATCGTTAATATGGTTTACGGACAAGCTTCTGCCGAGAGTGCCAATAATGAGCCGGTTGTTATGACGTTCACCCTTCAAGAAAAAAAATCAAAAGCCAAAAGTTCGACTAAATGATAGAGATTATTGATTCTTCTTTTGTTACATCGGCTCCGAATATCCGGTTGACGCCGGAGAACGAGTACCAAAACGAAGTCGCTTTTATGGCCAGATCCAATACCGGGAAAAGTTCGTTGCTCAATACGTTGACCAAACGTAAATCACTCGCAAAGGTTTCGGCAACGCCGGGGAAAACGCGATTGATCAACTATTTTGACGTAGTATTTGCGGATCGGGAGAGCAATGAACGCCTCAATGCAAAATTTGTCGACCTGCCGGGTTTCGGATACGCTAAGGTAGCCAAATCGCTCAAAACCGATTGGGAGAGCAATCTCACCGGTTTTATTGCCGAGCGCAAGCAGATCCGTATTTTTGTCCATCTTATCGATTGTCGCCATCCCGATTTGGAAATCGATCGTTCGGTAGACGCCTATTTACATGAAATTTCTTCTCCAGATCAGGTTATCGTGACTATTTTTACCAAAATCGACAAGCTGAACCAAAAAGAGCTTTCCGAACTCAAAAAAAGGTTTCCCGGAGCCATTATGGTTTCGAATACAAAACGACGCGGTGTCGATGCGATCGTCGAGCACCTTTACCGTCTGCTGAAAAGTGACGAGCAATGAATATCACCTATAAAAAACCAACATTGCGTGATATTCCCGCCATGCAGCAGCTGGTTGCTCCTGAAATCGAAAGCGGGGTTATTTTGCCGCGCAGCAATGATGAAATCGCTACCAATATCCGATCTTATTTTTTGGCACTGGACGGTGAAAAGCTGGTAGGATTCGTAGCTTTGCATATTCACTCTCCGGCATTGGCGGAACTGCGATCGATGATTATCGATACAGCATACCGCGGTCGCAATATCGGTTCTACACTCGTGGAAAATGCGTGCGAAGAGGGGCGCCGTTTAGGTCTTAAAGAGGTTCTGGCTTTAACGTATCAGCAACGTTTTTTTGAAAGATTGGGGTTTGTCGAAATTCCCAAAGAGTCAATCCCGGAACACAAGATCTGGGCCGATTGTATTAAATGTAAACATTTTCCGGTATGCAACGAAGTTTCTCTTATCAAAACGTTATAAGCCGGCTTTTTTTAGTCGTTCTTTTCGTTTTTTATATCAGCCTGAGCAGCATGTACCTGCTTATGCCCCCTTTGCTGGCTGTCCTTTTTTTTCTTTATTATGACGCATTAAGCAAACATGACCTTTTTTCTTTGGTAACCGTTGCGGTGATGTTGCTGATTTTTGAAGCTGAAAAAGGGTTTTGGTTCGGCAGTACACTTGTGTTTTTTACGGTTATAACACAGTATATGCTGCCGAAAGTCGAACAGACTATCCGATGTAAAATTTGTCTGGCGGCAGTTTTAGTCGGTTTGGCCTATCCCGGATATTGGATGTTTATGTGGTTTGTGAATCAAGTATTGATGTTGAGCCCGCCTGTCATTGATTGGCATATTTGGCTTTATATGATGATAGAATTTTTGATTGTTTCGGTATTTATATGAAAATAAAAATATTATTGTCCATCTTCATCATCGTTTGGATCGGATTGATAGTAAGGGTATTTCACCTTGCCGTTCAGTTTAACGATTATTATGAAAATCTTTCTGAAAACAACAGTATCAAATCAGAACTCTCCGCGCCGGTACGCGGTGAAATCCTCGATCGTAACAAAGAACCGGTGGCGATTAATGAACTGGGTTTTAAAATCGCATTTGCACCTCATTTGACCAAAGGTAAAGATGCGTCAAAACTGGATGCTGAAATTGCTTATTTGATCTCTATGATACCAACGCTCGATGCCAAAAAAATAGCGAAAACCTATAAGATGCAAGATTCGTATTACAATCATGCCTATATCGATGTCGTCGATTTCGTTCCCCATGAGACGATTATCCCCATTTACGCCATAATGAATTTACGTGATTCGATTAAAATTTCCCCTTCACCGAAACGGCTCTATCCTTACGGCCTGATCGGAGCGCATCTTATAGGATACGTCGCAAAAGCCAATCAGAAAGAGATTGATGCCGACCCGTCGTTGCAGCTGTTGGGACATGTCGGGAAAAACGGTATTGAAAAATATTACAACAAATACTTGCAAGGGGTTGCAGGAGAACGACGTATTAAAGTCAATGCACACAATGTCGAAATAGAAGAGTTGGGACGAAGTGCGACACAGGAAAACCATAATCTCGTATTGAATCTTGATATGAACCTTCAAAGCTTTATTACACAGGCCTTTGAAACCAAAGTCGGAGCCATTATCGTTATGGATGTCCACGGTGCGATTTATGCCGCCGGAAGCTATCCTGAATACGATATCAACCGGTTTGTTTCCGGAATCAGTTCGGAAGAGTGGAATGCATTGATGAGCAGTGTCGATTCCCCCTTTACGAACAAATTGATTAACGGCCTTTATCCTCCCGGATCGACGATTAAAAATAATATGGGTTTGATCTACATCAACTCCGGGGTATGGAACGAATATACGACGATCAACAGTACCGGATCGATGCGATTAGGGAATCGGACGTTTCGCGACTGGAAAAAGAACGGACACGGTCCTACGAACATTACTAAAGCTATCGTAGAGAGTTGTGATGATTATTTTTACCAAGGATCCTTGAAAGTCGGAATCGATCGAATGAGTAACGGATTGATGCGGATGGGGTTGGGCAAAAAAACCGGCATCGATTTGCCGAATGAATTTATCGGAACCGTACCGAGCCGTGTATGGAAACGTGAAAAATTCCATAAACCGTGGTATCAGGGTGAAACGCTCAATACCTCTATCGGGCAGGGTGATATGCTGGTTACGCCGATGCAGATTGCGCAGCAAACCGCATTGATGGCGACCGGAATGCTGCCGATTCCCCATGTGGCCAAAATGATCGGTAATGCTCCGTATACTCCTGCACCGCTGGATGTTTTGACGCCTGCGGAAAAACAGAAGCTCCCCATTATCCAACAGGCGATGCGCGGCGTTTGTAATGATCCGGGAGGGACGGCAAGAGCGTATGTCTATACCCGCTTCCCGATTGCCGGAAAAACCGGTACGGCGCAGACGACCGGGATTTCCCAAACGGTCAAAGAACGTCAAAAAGAGTATTCAATGGATTATTTTAAACGTTCACATGCATGGTTTACAACCTATGGACCGGCCGATAACCCGCAGTTTATAGTGACGGTCATGGTAGAACACGGAGGGCATGGAGGAGAAGCGACGGGAGGCATTGTTTCATCAATCTATAATAAGCTTGATGATTTAGGCTATATCAAAAAGAACCTGCCGACGGAAGTGCAACCGACTCCGTCGAAGAATCCGTAAATTCTACTCTTCCAAAGTCCTGACAATCAAACTTTTCGGAAGATTGAACGTTTCAATGAGCTCTATCTCTTTTTGACGCATTTCGCCGTTATCGACTTCATGATCGAATCCGAGCAGATGAAGCATCCCGTGGATAAAGAGGAGGGCGATTTCATCGTTTTCGCTGTGGTTGAGCTCATCTGCTACCGATGAGACTTTATCGACACTGATGACGATGCTTCCGAGCGGCGCTCCGGGAAACGGATCGCTGGGGAAACTGAGTACGTCGGTCGCTTTGTCAATGCCGCGAAACTCGCGGTTGATTTCAGCGATTTCGGCATTATCGGTAAGAATTAATTCTATCTCACGGTCGCTCAGCAAATCGGCAATCTGCTCTAAAAGCTGAAAATCATAGGTTGTATCGGTTCGGTTGTCTAGTTCAATCATAGCGGTATTGTAGCATAAGCGATTCGTTGGTACAATCACGTTCAAAGGTATAAGATGAAAAAAGCACTTTGTATTATGAGCGGCGGAATGGATTCGACCCTTGTCGCCTATATCATGCGCATCCGAGGATATGAGATCGTCGCACTGCACTTTAATTACGGGCAGCGCACCGTGGCAAAAGAACTCTCCTGTTTCCGGGAAATATGCAAAGATCTAGGGGTGAGCGAAAAATACGAGATCGATCTCGATTTTTTTAAATCCATCGGGGCATCTGCGCTGACCGATCACAGTATCGACGTTCCTACCGGCGGGATCGAGCCCGGGGTTCCCATCACCTATGTACCGTTTCGAAACGGGATATTCCTCTCTATCGCTACCGCAATCGCCGAAAAAGAGGGGTGTTCTGCGATCGCAATCGGAGTCGTTGAAGAGGACAGCAGCGGCTATCCCGATTGCCGCGAAAGCTTTATCGATGCGTTTACGAAAGCGGCAAATCTCGGCACGAAAGAGAGTACCAATCTGAGCATCGAAATGCCGCTTGTCCGCCTCCAAAAATCGCAGATCGTCCAAGAAGCGATAAAGCTCGCAGCCCCTTTGCATCTGACATGGAGCTGTTACCAAAACGAAGAGAAGGCATGCGGTGTATGCGACAGCTGCCGTCTGCGTCTTAGAGGCTTTGAACGTGCCGGAGCAGTTGACCCTATCGACTATGTTTAACGCGCATACCTCTCCTATCTTGATCGAGTATCGTCCCCGTAACCGTAATACGTACATACGGATTACGCATATAGGAGAAGTACGGGTACGGACCCCTCTTAAAACCGAATCCTCAGTCCGCCGTATCTTAAAACTACGCGAGGAGTGGATAAAAGATAAGCTGAATGCATTGCAGGTAAGTTTAGAGGACAGGCCCGTATTGGGAAAAGAGATCCGTTTTCGAGGGGAAAAACGCTCGATCGAGCAGATTCCGAATCTTCAAAAAAAGATCGAAAAATGCAAAAATGAGATTAATATTGAAAAATATTATCATCAATTTTACAAAGATGAAGCATTGTTGAGCATTCCCTCCCGTGTCTCTTATTACGCCAGGAAGATGGAACTTCATCCGAGTACTGTACGGTTTAAACGTCTTCGAAGCCGCTGGGGAAGCTGTGATTCCAAAGGAGTGGTCACGTTTAATACGATGATGATGCAGCTCTCTTACGAGCAGATAGATTACATTATTGTCCATGAACTCGCCCATTTACGACATATGAATCATTCCAGGGCATTTCACGATTTGGTGAAGCGCTATCTGCCCGAGGCATCGAAATTGCGTGCCGAATTAAAATCGATCCGGCCGGTACTTTAGCTAAAAAATGAGTTCCAGCTGTTTCATAGCCGAACGCGACGGATTCAAAATCCCTTTATCGACTCCGGCAACGAGGGCAAAATGAAATACTTTGGATTGCAAGATAGAGAGTATCTCTTCGGGATAACGGTAGAAAAAGATATTGTCGACGCCGATGGTGAGGGCGGATCGCATCGAATCGGGAAGTATATAGATGATTTTGGCCCACGATGCCTGAACATCAAGAAAATCGATCTGTTCATCAATAAGTTCTAAGAGCGGCTCGAAAATCACTACCCGGTCACTGCTTCCGAACTCTTTGCTCTCCAGTCTTGAATTGGTAAAAACGGGGATAAAGTGACCCATTTTGCTAAATCCTTTGATTTGGAAAGGGATACGCAAAAAGGTGTAGAAAAAGAGGATATGTTCCAGATAAGGGACAAAAAACGGCGAGAGCATCTGACGTTCGTAAAACGTATCGTTGTGAATGAACGAGGTCTCAAAAAGGGTTTGTTCGATGATAGTAATCGTTTTTTCTTGAGCACGGATAAGCTGAGAGTGTTCGACAAAAATATCGGGATCGGTCAACGTCGGGGAAAAAAGGACGATCGATTTTTTCTCAAGCGGCCATAGTTTCTCCCATATCTCGCGCATAGAACCTTCAATATTGCAAAAGTTTGCCGGGGTGGAAATCATGGTCGAGAGATGCAGGGTAATCGGATCGCACGCATACACTTGCAGCTCTTTTTCAAGAAGGTAAAATCGGAGAAGTTTTTTGAGGGCATTATCGATATTATCGACTTTGATCCATGCGATTTCGCTGTCGCTGATCTGTGTCGGTTTATCGAACATAACGCCGTATGCGCCGTTTTGGAGCGCTTCAGGGATATCTTCGGGCGAATAGGCGACGAAAAACGATCCGCGCTTTACTTTGGAAGCGTCGAATACGACATTTTCAAAGACGCTGACTGCAGGGTCTCCTAAAAGAGATCCTTTGCTCAGTGCGAGGATATTTTCCAGTCTCATCCAACCGAACTTCCGCTAAGACGTGGTTTCTCCGGGCGGACTAGGCAGAGCCCTTCGGCATCTTTTGCCGCTAAGATCATCCCCTCAGAGAGCATTCCCATCAGTTTTGCCGGCTTTAGATTGGCTACGACACATACTTGGGTTCCTACCAGAGATTCGGCGCTGTAGTATTCACGGATACCCGCAACGATTTGGCGCGGCGACTCCTCACCCAAATCGACTTGCAGTTTGAGCAGTTTTGAGCTCTTAGGTACTTCTTCGGCTTCCAGAACGGTTCCGATTTTAATCGAGGTTTGGAAAAACTGATCGATGGTAATAAGGCCGTCAGGACTTACCGTACTCTCCTTTTTATTTTCCGTTTTAGGTTTGGCTTCCGCTTTAGGAGCCTCCTCGATCATCGCTTTCGGGGCTTCTTGCATCAAAGGCTCTTCAACGCGCGGGAAAAGCGGCGGGATTTTTTTGATGGTAAACGTCGCAAGCAGCGCTTTATTGGCTATAAGATCACGGTAACTTTCCGCCGTAATCTCAAAACCGAGTGCATCGGCAATCGTTGCCGTCGTAGCCGGCATGATAGCGTTCAGCATAACCGATGCCTTGGCCAATAAATTCGCGACCAATGCTACCGTTGCGAGCGCTTCATCGGTTCGTCCCTCTTTGATCTTAACCCACGGCGCATGCTCTTCGATAGCCTTATTGCCGATTGTAAATACTTTCCACAACTCTTCAAGATAGCGGTGAAGCTGCAATTCGTCCAAATAGGTTTCGAGTGAATTCAAAATAGCGTGAGCATCGTTTAGCTCTTTTGCATGATATTGTGCGACATTTCCGCTGTCAATGACAAAGTCGGAGTATTTTTCGCTCATTCCGATAATACGGTTCAGAAGGTTCCCCAAATCGTTGGAGAGGTCGGAATTCATACGATCGATCAGGGCTCGTTGTGAGAAATCCCCGTCCTGTCCGAACGGAACTTCGCGCATCATAAAATAGCGGAAGTTTTCGACTCCGTAATGTTTGGATACTTCTCTCGGATCGACAACGTTCCCTTTGGATTTCGACATTTTTTCACCGTCGCGTGTCCACCAGCCGTGTGCACCGATGTGTTTAGGCAAAGGCAATCCGAGACTCATTAAAAATGCCGGCCAGTAGATGGCATGGAAGCGGAGGATATCCTTCCCGACAAGCTGAACGTTTGCCGGCCAAAATCCCATTTTCGATTCGTCGGAGCCGTATCCCAGAGCGGTAACGTAGTTCATCAGCGCATCAAGCCAAACGTACATAACGTGTTTCGGCTCGTTCAATGATTCGGGTAGGTGGACTCCCCAGCTAAAGCTGGTGCGGGTAACGGAAAGATCGTTGAGGCCACCCTTAACAAAGCTGATCACTTCATTGCGGCGAGATTTCGGGAGGATAAATTCCGGATGGGCTTCATAATAATCCAATAGCGGTTTTTCGTATTTGGAGAGGCGGAAAAAGTAGCTCTCTTCTTTGACGATCGTGGTCGCTCTTCCGCAGTCAGGACAGCATCCGCCGTCCATAAGCTGTGATTCCGGGAAAAAAGTCTCACAGCTGACACAGTAATTCCCCTCATAAAAATCTTTATAGATATCACCGTTTTCGAACATTTTCAAAAATGCGGCTTGAACCCCTTTTTTATGGGCATCATCCGTCGTACGGATAAATTGATCGTAACTAATATTAAATTCATCCCACAGATTTCGGAACGTGGCGCTGATCTCATCGGCGAACTGCTGCGTCGGCTTGTTTTGTTTTACCGCTGATTCTTCGATTTTTTGGCCGTGTTCGTCGGTACCGGTCAGGAAATAGGTCTCATTTCCGATGAGGCGCGAATGGCGTGCTAACGTGTCGGCAATAAAAGTCGTATAGGCATGACCGATATGGGCTTCGCCGTTGACGTAATAAATTGGGGTCGTGATATAGTTTTTCATTGGTATCCTTAAACAAATTGACCGTGCGTACAGTATTGATGGAATAGTTATCGTAATTCTATCGGGTGTTACATTTGAAAGTATTAAATTGAGGTGTGATTTTCGCTAACTTTTAGAGCTTCAATTGCACACGATTTGATATGAGATAGCTTTTCTCGTATTACCATTTCAATGATCGGAAGATTGATCCCTTCGTAATCGTGAGCGATAAAATTGCGTATATCATAAGAGCCTTTGAGGTCTTCACGGTCAAAATGTGTCAAGATGGAGAAAGCCGCGTTGTTTTTAAGTTTTTCGAACTGTTCCGCCATCGCCACAAGGTGCATTAAAATGGCGGGGCGTTTGAGTTTAGTATCCGATAACGCGGTGACGATTCCGCCGCTTTCGCTGACGATTTCGAGAATAAGATCGATTTTTTCGATGATTGTTTGTACCCGCTGAACATCGCGAATATCAGACATAAATCGCCTCTTTGAGCAATTTTTCTCTTTTGATGTCATCTAACCCTGATAGATCACAAATATCGACACGTCCTCCGCCGAAACGATGCGATATGGTACTTCGAAGCTCTTCGATCACGCGCAATGCTTCCCATCCAGGATGAACTTGTAAAAAACGGGGAGTAGTGTGCATCACGATGTCGATATCGCTACCCCAACCGGCATTTTCACGTGCGTAACTGCCAAATAATCCTAATTTTTCAATCCCTTCGCTTTCTAATTTCGGGCGAATGGACGAGAGATAGGCTAAGATTTCTTCTTTTTTTGTCATGAATTAATTATAACAGAGTTTAAGGGATTTTCTAGTTCTATTTTCCCATCCCGTACTTGATACGGGATGACGGGAGAGAGGAGATGAAAAATTAAAAATCAAATCCGCCGGTTTCACCCTTGGACATACTCTCATAAACACTTCGGATGTATTTCGTTCGAATCTCACATCCGATGCACTTTTCGCACACGTAGCAGCTGCTCACATTTTGGACTTGTTGACACTCTTGAAGATCGTTCATAGCCGCATCAAGCCGTTCTTCATAAACGCTATTGAGCTCCTGCATAGACACTTATGACCTCATTGATTTCATCGTGTGAACCAAAGAAACACGGGCTGGTATCGTGAACATGGCGCGGGGTTTTCTCCAAAACGCGTTTAGTTCCGTCAACCGCTTTCCCCCCTGCCGTTTCAAAGATGAACGCGAAAGGAAACACTTCAAACAACATTCTGAGCTTCCCTTCGGGTTTATCGCTTGCACCCGGATAGCTGAACAATCCGCCCCCTTTGAGGAGGATTTGATGCAGATCGGGGACCATTCCGCCGGAGTAGCGCAGGCGGTAACCGCGTGCGAAAAAACTGTCGATCATCGTTTTGTGAAACGGAGCCCAGCACTGCTGAGTCCCGCCGGGAGCATTAATCTTCCCTTTTTCATTCAGATGAATCTCTTTAACGTATTCAAATTCGCCGTTTTGGAGAAGATAAAGCTTGACTTTCCCCTCGTGAGCAAATACAAGCTCAACCCGAGGCCCGTAGACTACGTAGCAAGAAGCGATCATCTTATCAGGGGTAAACGCTCCCTCGTAAATACCGAATATCGATCCGACACTGAGATTCACATCGACCAGCGATGAACCGTCCAGCGGATCGAATGCGATGAAATAGTGGCCGTTTTCATTCAGAACCATCGGTTCTTCTTTCTCTTCACTCGCGATCGTGTGGACACCCTCGATTTGGCTTAGCTCTTCTTCGATAATCAAGTCGCTTTGGATATCGAGCTGCAACTGGGTTTCTCCCGAGCTGTTTTGCTCTTGGGAATAGCCGATATCTTTTACATCAATAGCGTGCTTGATACGGATGGCACTTTTTTGTATCGCCGTTAAAATTGGGTTCATTGCATTACCTTTGCGTGAGTTAAAATCCATTCGATTGCCTGATCGGGGTTGTTAAGATCGAGAATATCGATCCCCTCGGGGATAGTATAGTGCGAGGTATCGATACTCTCGTCGATCGCCAAAGCGTTCATATACGGAAAATAATCGGTATCGATAGTACCTCTGAAAATACTGATTCTCGGAAGCGGAAGATTTTTTAACCCCTCTACGAGAAGGACGTCGAAATCACCGAATAGGGCAACCAGTTCTTCGAGCTCTTTATGACGCTGCGAGAAATAGGTGGTGCGGGTAGGGGAGGTGACGATGACTTCAGCTCCCGTATCGCTGAATTTATAACTGTCTTTTCCGGGAACGTCAAATTGCGCTTTGTCTTTCGGATCGTTTTTGATGATGGCAACGTCTAGAGCGTGCTCATGGATCAATTTACGTGCAACTTTTAGGATCAGCGTCGTTTTGCCGCTATTGGAGGGGCCGGTAAAGGCTACTGCTAAACGTTTTTTCAAAAAAAGCAACCTCAATGTAAAATAATGGCTATTATAGTCAACAATCATTGAAAGTTCGTTAAGGCGAGTTGACGTATAATAACGATTATTCGATGAGTAAAGGATTATAATGCGGTTTTCATGGATAGCAATATCTGCTTTATTGGTCTTTGGCGGTTGTTCGCAAAAAGGGGCATTTGATCTTTTTAAGATGGATGAGGCGCATGAACGTGCGGTTGAACAGCTTCGCAGCGGTGCAATCGTCCTTTCATTAGAAACCAAAGCTATTTTTTCATCTTTGTATCTTAATCATACCGATCCGGCTCACTATAGCGAAGGTGAACATTTTATTGTCTCCGTCTATTTTGAAAATGATGATAAAAGCTATAAAACGAGAGAATTGGAATCGAACGGCTATACGGTATCCCTCAACGGCAAAAAGGCGACCCATATCGAACCTCTTTCCGAAAAAGATCCGAGACGTGCCCTAATGCCGGTCCAAAATAATTGGAACCGGTACTATTATATTAAATTCGACTCAGTGCCTGTTGATTCTTTAGCGCTTCGGCTCGAAAATAATCAGACTGGCTCGGTTGTATTAAATTATCAAAAATGGCCTTTAGTGACACCGGCTCCCCAAAAATCTTCTTATAAATAACATAGTTGGCAAGAACCTTCTTGCCGTACTCGCGATTTTCGTCATTACCGATCAGCTCCATACTTAAAAACGGTTCGAATTGTCCCGGCAAAAATCGTCCTCCCTCCATCAGAAGACGTTTTGTCGATCCCAATCCCCCGTTGTATCCGTACGCGATCAATACAGGGTTATTAAGTTTATTGATCAAATGCTGCATGTGGGAGATCGAATAGGCGATACTGAGTTCAGGTTTGAGCATATCAAAGTACGTCGTCGGCTTCAGCGGATGAACTTTGCTGATCGTATCGATGTTAAACGGCATTATCTGCATCAATCCCAGTGCAAACGAGCGTGAAATAAGCCCGGGAATAAATCGGGTTTCCTGCCGCATAAGGGCATAAACAAGCGCTTTTTGATCGGTACTTAAATTGGTCATATATTGATCATAAGCCATCGTAAAATTATGAATATAGGGCTCGTACATCCGCTCCAGCGCATATCCTTGAACGGCGAGCGAATCCTCTCCGTCACAGCGCTCAATCAGTGCCGAAAGGGTATCGGGGGTTGAAGCTTTGAGCTCTTCGGCAAATTTCCGCCATTGAAACGGATCGATACCGTTGATGCTGTCGCTGCGTTGAACGGTGGGGAGAGTCGTAAAATAGTTTTCTGTCGGAAGTTGAAGTAACTCGCGTGCATACAGAACATACATGTTGATATCAAGACTCTTGGAAAGTTCATCCAGATGGGTCTGATCTTTGGTTATCTGATACATCCAGAATGTACTTTTGTCCCGATCGATAGGAGAATAAAAACGTTTTCTCGCCTCTTGTAAATGCTCGAGCGCAAAATCGAATTTCCCGTATTTGATCGCATTCATCGCCAAGAAAAAATGGGTCTGAGGGGCAAAATTACTGCCTCCGAGTGTACTAAGTGATTGCTGCATCTGATCCATTGATGGATCGGTGACGGTGAGGAAAACAATTTGTTCGAAATGGGGATTCTGGGTTAACGCTTCTAATACGTCATTTGAGAGTAGATGGTTAAAATGTTCACGACGAAACGCGACACCTGCAAGACGAAAAAGGGTCGTTTCATTCAGCAGATTAGCTGTTGACGCATAAAAACTCTCTTGGTTCATCGTTCGAAGCCATTCGGTATTTCCGAAGCGGTTATTAAGACGCGCGGCGATATTTTCACGCTCTTCAGGTTTTAATGCCGCGGCTTTTGCCGGAGTGAGTGCGAGCATGAGACAGTCATCTTGTTCGATAACCGGTAAATTGCATGCCTGTTCTTGCATGCATGTTGCCGTATATTTGATTTCGGCTTCATCCGTTTTTTTCGCATAGTCGAATAAAAACCGTTCGTTGACATATTCAACCTGATAAAACGCTTCGGATGCTTCAGAAGCGTTGATATCCTGATGTAAAAACTGCCAGATCAAAAAATTCTTTTGACGGGATGCGGGTTTGTCATTGATATCCGAGAGGGTAATACCCCATGCTCCGGAAGTGAGCAGCAGGGCTAAAATGGCAGAACGCATCATGAGGAGAAGACCACGGCGTTGATAACATTGACCAAAATGACATCGATAATTTGTAGTAAAATTACCAAGATCAGCGGTGCAAGGTCAATCCCGTTGAAAACCGTCGGCATAAGGCGGCGAAGTGCACGATAAGCCGGTTCGGTAAGGCGGTAGATAATCTGAACGATAGGATTATAGGGATCAGGACGTACCCATGAAAGGAGGGCACCGATGATCAGAACCCAGATATAAACGGTGATAAGCGAGTGGACGATTCCACCCAAACCCGAAACGATTCCCCCCATCATTTGACCACCTCTTTCAGATAATTTTTAATGTGCATGTATAAATCTCCCATTTCAGGTCCGTGCTCCGCTCCGCTGAGAAGAAGACGAAGCGGCTCCAAGAGATTTTTTCCTTTGAGACCGCTGTACTCCATCAGATATGTTTTATATGCCTCGTAATCATCGAAATGCGGTGCTTTCAGGGTCAGTTCACGTAAGGTTTCAAATTCCTCTTTGTACTCATTCGGAACAGTTTTAGCCCCGAAAACTGCCCTGATCTTTGTGCGGAGCTCTTTGAGCGTACTCGCCTCTTCGAGGAAAAGTTTTGCGAGATTTCCTATCTCTTCGTCGGCAAACCCGACGTAACGCGATAGCTCTTTCGGATCGAGCCCTTTGAGATGTTCACGGTTGATAAATTTCAGTTTATCGATATCGAAACGGGCAGGGGCTTTTGAAATCGTTTTAAGATCGAACCACTTGATCGCCTCTTTGAGGCTAAAAATTTCAACGGGTGTTTTATTCCCCATTAATATGAGGTAATTGCTGATCGCCTCAGGTAAGTATCCCTCTTCAAGGAGCCACTTGACACTTGAAGCGTCATCGCGTTTCGACATCTTTTTCCCCTCATTTCCGAGGATGATCGGCAGATGGGCGTATTCGACTTTTTTCGTATATCCGAGCGCTTCATGGATCGCTATTTGTTTAGGGGTATTACTCAGATGATCTTCGCCGCGAATGATCAACGATACATCGGCGAGCATGTCATCTACCGCACATGCGAAATTATAGGTAGGGTATTTGTCGGCACGCATCAATATAAAGCTGTCAATGTCATCGGGGATGAACGTCGATTCCCCTTTAATGATGTCGGTGACGGTAATAGCGTGATCAGGTTTTTTAAGACGGATCGTGAAAGGAAGCGGATTGTCGATAACCTCTTCAGGGGGGAGATTTTCACAAGCACCGTCATAACGGTAGGCAGTTTTTCCCTCTTTTGCCGCTTCTCGTTTGGCATCAAGCGTTTCGGGAGCACAAAAACAGTTAAATGCTTTTTTATCCTGAAGAAGCTGTAACGCCATCGCCCGATGAAAACGGAGATTATCGCTTTGAAGCTGCTGTTCTTGGTATTGGATCCCGAAAAGTGCCAAAATCTCAAATATCTCTTTATCTTTTCCGGGGATATTGCGCTCTTTATCGGTATCTTCAATACGGATAAGGAGAGGTTCTTCACGCTGTACAGAGGATATATAATTAAACAAAGCAACACGAAGATTGCCGATGTGCATATCGCCGGTCGGACTTGGGGCAAAACGGAGCATGTACAATTTCCTAAATCTTTTTTATAATCTTAGCAGAAACTCCGTTTAAGGCAACTTTGAGCGCTTTTTGAAAGTGTTAGAATCAGATTTGGTATAATATAGTCCATATTTAATAACCGATAAATTTTAAAACGTTAGGGATGCAGGTGTCCATTCAAAAAATTGCCAAATATGCTAAGCACTTTGATCTTCTTATCGTTCATGAAGAGGGATTGGTTCTACCGTTTCAAGAATATGCGGTCGATGTTTTTCGAACTGTCAGTTTGAAATCCCCGGATAAAATCATTTCCGATACTTCACCTACTTCATGCCACCTATTGATTGTATGCGGGTCATACGAATTTTTTAAAAAACCTTCGCTAAAAAATGCGGTTTCTTTGCTCCATCCTCTTGAAACCATTATTTTGACCCCGGATTACACCAATATCAATATTTTTAAATTGGCACTCTTTTTCCGTGTTGCGAATGTAAGTGCCGTCCCCTCAAACGAAGAAGAATTTGTCAAAACAATGATGGCTGTTTTTTCAACCTTGGTGAAAAAACACAATGAGTCTATCGTGAACAACTATGAGCGGATGATTTCTGAATTTTCCACTCACCTTTTTTGGATTCATAAGCAAGCAAAAGCGGTCTATGTCAATGAGGCTTTTAAACGAAAATTCGGAATTAAAAGTTTAGATGAACTGAACCGTTACTTTCATGACAAAGATATGGCAGATCTGTTTAAATCTTCCGGTATTGCTCAAAAAATAATTTCTAAAGAAGATGTGAGCGGCGAAATAAAAGAGTATTTAGTGATAAACCAGCCTCTTAATGACGGAGAGCAACTCGTAAGTATGGTCCCTTTGCTTATGCCGCTGAAAAATGAAAAGCAGCTTCATAACCGAATGGGATTCATCGAACTATTAAAAGATGCTTTTGTGATTCACAAAGGTGAAAATGAGGCTATACCGATTATTATTATGCATATTGAGAATTCGGACAAAATCATCGAGATGCACGATGAAAATATATTCAATGATCTGTGCAAAGAGATGATTGAACTTGCACAAGTCCATTTTAAAGATGATATAGAGATCGCGCAATGGAATAAACATATTTATACCCTTATCGCATCCAGGGCTTCTTTGGATGAACTTAAAAAATCGTTAGAAAAGTTTCATCAAAATCTGAAGCTTGAAGCATCGGTTGATGGGGCATCGTTGGTAATAGATTCATTTATCATCGATATGCACGGCGTCGAGCTCAATAAAGCGATCGGAATTATCGATCATATCAAACACAAGCAGCTCCTCTCTAGGGATTTGGCCCATTTAGTCCATTTTGAAATTTCCGCATCTCCGCAAGAATCAGTGGATGAGCAGGAACATGCGCTCCATTATCTTGAAAAGATGATCATGTCCAAGACGCCGGTGAAGATTTTGAATTTTTACAAAGGGATTCGGATCAGTACGGCAGCGCAGATCGTCAAAATTTCGAACGAGACGGTATATCTCTCTATAGAAAAAATCCAGGGCTATGCGATGAAACTTGAACAGCACGTCGTTATTCAAGGGACCAATATCCCTTTCGATATCCTTGCCAGTGTCAAAATCGTTGATGTGGCTAAAAAAATTGCCGTACTGTCTAATTTTGAGCCGTTGGAAGCTTCCGGCAACAACCGTCAATACATCCGGATACAAAGCGATCACAGGATGCATGTTACGATTGCGACTGCCAAAAGCGTCATCTCCGGTACGATTTTAGATATTTCGATAAAATCGATTGCATGTAAATTAAGCGTTTCAAAAGTTCCGCTTAAACTGGATTCCAAAGTCAATCTTCAATTCAATCTGCCGCTTGATCGATTTGAGGGCGGTATGGTAACCATGGTTATTGCCGGGAAAATACAGTACATCCAAGAGGGGGATGAGTTTACTAAAGTTGTCGTAGAACTTATCCTTAGCGAACCGTATGAGAGTTATCTGATCGAGTATATTTATGCCCGTCAGCAGGCCCTCGTCAATGAAATCAAAACGATTGCCAATAAACTTTAAATCTTTTTGCTGAGCGCTTCAATATGGCCGCTGTTGCCTAAGACGACGAGGATATCCCCTTTTTCGAGAATATCGTCTTTTTCAAACGACGTGTACCAGACGCCTTGATGTTTGTAGGCGATCGGCTTTACTTCAAACTCCGATTCGAACATAGGGGAAAGTATCGATATCCCGACCCAGAAGGATGGGACCGTCAATTTGGCGATCTTCATCGTGATAGAGAGATCGATCGTCTCGTAGTGCATATTTTTGACCATTTTTTTGACGATCTTTTTCGCCGATTCCATCTCAGGATAAATGACTTTGGCCGCACCGAGTTTCGAGAGGATCTGGCCGTGTACCGTCGTAATCGCTTTAGCAACTACCGTTTCTACCCCTAACTCTTTCAACGCCATAACGGTCAGAATACTCGCTTCGATATTTTCGCCGATACTCACGACGGCTACATCAACATTACCGATTCCTGCTTCACGAAGTGCCCGAATATCGGTAGAATCAAGGATGATCGCATCTTGAACAAATTCATTAATTTCACGTATTTGCTCTTCATCCACATCCACTGCAATGACGCTTAGCCCCTGTTGGGCCAACCCTTTCGCGACATGAAATCCGAATTTTCCTAAACCTATAACTGCGAATGTTTCCATCTTATATAATTACCTTTCCTTCTGCATATTTAATTCTGCTCTCTATAGCTTTTCCGACGATAATGATGGTAAAAGCAAACACGCCAACCCGTCCCATCAGCATTAACACAATGATATTGAGTTTTCCCCAATCGCTGAAAAGAGCACTGTAGCTAAGAACACCGCCATCTCCTGTTGACAATCCCACCGTACCGAATGCCGAAGTCGTTTCAAACAAAATTCTTAAAAACGGTAAACGTTCAACTTCACTCAACAAAATAGTAGAAAAGACTACATAGATCGAAGCAACGAAAATAACGGCATACGCTTTATTAATTTGATACTGAGCAATAGAACGGCGAAAAATATGGGCATGAGTATCGCCTCTGAGGGTATACCATACTCCGATTAATGCGAGTGCGACTGCCGTCGTTTTAATTCCCCCCGCTGTACCGCCCGGACTTCCGCCGGTCATCATAAAGAAAGTGGCGAAAAAGAGGTTGGAATCGGTCAGCGTTGAGATATCTATAGTGTTAAATCCGGCAGTGCGATAGTTAACGGATGCAAACCAAGCCGCTAGCATCTTTTCATACCATTGCATTGACGCAAACGCATGATTCCATTCTAAAGAGAGGAGTAATACCATTGCACTAAAAATGAGTATCGCACTCATATACAAAACGATTTTGGTATGGGTGGAAATGCGGACAAGTTGACCGCGTCGATAATTGTAAAGCTCTAACAATACCAAGTAACCCAAACCTCCGAGAATGATCAGTACAGGAATTGTCAGGTTAATGATTGTATCGCCGCGATAGCCCATCATATTGTCGCTAAAAAGGGAAAAACCGGCATTATTAAACGCCGAAATAGCATGGAACACTCCATACCACGCCGCTTTTGCTAAGGGCATATCGATCCAAAAACGGAGCGTCAATATCACTATTCCAACGGCTTCTATGATGATGATCGAAGCAAATACGATTTTTAAAAATCGTACCAAACCGTCCATTCCGGGATGGTTGAGCGACTCTTTTAAAATAAGACGGTCACGGTGCCCGATTTTTTGTTTTCGGATTACCGCCATGAAAGTGACGGCGGTCATATACCCTAGACCGCCGATTTGGATAAGCGTCAGGATAATAATCTGACCTGCGTAGGTAAAATCCACCGGAGTATCTTTAACAATCAATCCCGTCACACATACCGCAGATGTAGCGGTAAAAAGGGCATCGATAAACCGAAGCTCTCCGTTATGGGCAAACGGAAGGGAGAGAAGTACGGTTCCGAAAAGAATAAGAGCGATAAAGCTATAAAGTATAAGTTTAATCTCTTGAGTATGTATAGCAGATCCTTTAGTTGAAATTGACACTGTCGCACGTAAAACGATAGCCTATACCCATTTCCGTATGGATATACGCGGGACGTGCCGTATCCGTTTCAATTTTTTTACGTAACGTATTAATATAGGTTCTTAAATACTGCATCTCACTTTGATATCCGACACCCCATATCTCTTTTAGGATGCGGGCATAGGGGAGTACCTGATTACGATGGAGGATAAAAAATTTTAACAAATTATACTCCGTCGGAGTCAATTTTAAAGGCTCTTCTTTTTTAAAAGCCAGATGATGTTCGATATCCAATGTAAGTTCATGGCACAGTATAACATTTACATTAGGCTGGAGTCCTAAAAAACGACGCTGCGCAGAGCGGACTCGTGCAAGCAGCTCATCAATCGAAAACGGTTTCATAACATAATCATCCGCTCCCGCATCAAGTGAGGCAATAACCTCTTTCTCTTCATGCCGGGCTGATACGACAATAATCGGAATAGTGATTTCAGTTCGGATGGTTTTAATCAACCCTTTGCCATCACCGTCCGGAAGTCCCAAATCGAGTATGATAGCATCCGGGCTATTTTGATTCAATAAACGCAATGCGCTTTTCATATCAGAAGCGATGAGTGTTTTGTAGTCATGTTGATGAAGGGATAAACTGACCATTTTTGAAATGGCTTGGTCATCTTCTATGATTAAAATTAACGCTTGCGTTTTCATAATAACTCTCTTAATCCGTTTGAAGGGGATTTTGCAACCGGAAATATGATTTCAAAACAGACACCGTTTTGGACATTATACGCTTCGATATCTCCGCCATGGGCACCAGCTATATCACGGCAAATCGATAGCCCGATACCGCTTCCTCCAATATCTGCCGTATGTTCAAGTCGGTAAAAGCGATCGAACATATTTTTCAGATCCGCTTTTTTGATCGGTTGCGATTCATTAAAACAAAGAATCTTTATTTTCTTCTCCATTTCAGTTATAGTAAGCCGAATAGCTTTTTTTTCTTCGGTGTATTTAAGCGCATTATCGAAAAGATTAACGATTAGACGAACCAAAAGTGCACAGTCTCCCCAAAAAAGGCTTAATTGTGGATCTATAGAAATCTCAATCTGAGGCTGTTTCGGATGATAGCGAAACTCCTGAAGTGCTACCCCGACGATATCTTCGAAATCACACCATTCTTGACGAAGTGCATTTTGCGTGTTTTGCAAACGGGCACTCTCCAGAAGATTTGCGACTAAACGGTTCATCCTCTGTCCTGAATCATTGATTTGAATTAATATCTCTCGTCGGGTAGTTGCATCATCCATTTGTTCTTTTAGCAATAAAGAAGCATTGCCTACTATTGAAGATAGCGGTGTTTTAAGGTCATGAGACAAGGCATTGAGGAAAATCTCTTTTATCGTATTGGTCTGAATCCGCTTTGCCTGCGAGCTGATGATATATCCCACTGCAAAAAAGATAATAAAGCTCCATATATACGTGAGATCATGGACGTCAAAGCTATATTTCGGCGGGACATAGAGGAAATCGAACATGACAACGGAACCGGCCGATACAATCATAGTCGAACCCATATGTCCTTGTAGAGCTATAATAAGAACCGGGATTAAATGGATTAATGCAATATTGATAAGTCCCAATTCTGTTAGAAAAATTTGACTCACGATTGTAATAAGTGCAATTAATAAGATTGAAACCATATAATGGCGGTAAGGATAAATAGTGCTTACATACATCAGCTTCAATCTTTTTTAATGGAATTGTATCCCCCCTCATGTAAAGATGATATCAAAATTTTTATAGCTACAGATCAAAATGGTGTTTTCGTTATAATTATGAAAAGCAATAGAAGATTGATCCCTTATATGAATGAAATATTTGAAGGTAGAGAAAAGTGCTACCGATGTTATCGTCCGATTAGCTCGTGTATGTGTAAGCACGTTAAACCGATAGTGACACGGACGAAGTTTGTTATCCTCATGCACCCCAAAGAGTTTAAAAAGACGAAAAACGGTACCGGGAGGCTTACCCACCTCTCACTGCCGAATTCAGAACTCTATATTGAAGTCGACTTCAGTGAGCATACTGCTATCAATGCATTAATAGAGGATTCCGACAACCTTTGCTTTGTGCTTTATCCCGGGAAAAAGAGTCTTAATCTTAACACGCAGACCATTGACGCACAGGGTAAACGGATCGTTATCTTTATTATCGATTCGACCTGGGCGTGCTCGGTAAAAATGCTCAGAGTCAGCCGCAATCTTCAAAAATTGCCGAAAGTCAGTTTTACCCATTCCAAAACATCCCAATTTCTTATCAAAGAACAGCCTGAAGCGTATTGCCTCTCAACGATTGAATCAACCCTAACGGTACTGGAACTTCTGCATAAACAAGGGATAGAGGAGATAGAAGAGGGGACCTTTGAGACATTTTTGGATCCGTTTAAAGCAATGGTGGAGTATCAAATAGGGTGTGCTTTACGCTCTGAGGAAAGCGCCAGATTTAAGAAAAGGAGAGAAGAGGTTTAATCCTCTTGTTCGTCCTCGAACTCTAAAAGCAAGCTCTCGGCATTAACGATCTCTTTTTCCCGTTCTTTCAGCGCTTCGGCCTCTTCAACTTTTGCGTGTTCGGCTTCAACATACTCTATAAATAGTTCAAGATCATTATCAGCGTTATAAAATTCTTTGTATCCCATAGCGATATCGACAAATTCGCTGCCGCATCCGAAATCAATCAATTTCTGTTTTAAATCCATATATCAATAAACTCCGGATGCTTTTTCTTTGTAGGAATCGAAAACTTCATCCTGAGCTGGGGCGAGCTGAAAATAGCCGTCAAGTTCTCGATGTTTTGACTGCAAAAGGGTTTCGAAGTCATTTTGTGTCACCGGAATATTATCCTGAAATTTATCCAGTAAAATGGTAGTGTTCCCCAATAATACCAGATAGCTCATCGTTCCGTAATCAAGCATTGCCACCGTATGAGAATTATCAAGTGATTTTTGAAAACGGATATGAACTCCCCCGCTCTCGTTTGCCATAGGGAGAGATGCGGAGAGTGCTGCTTTGGTTTCTGTCGCGGTCGTTTTATCAAATAACCACGGAGATTTCGGCTCATTTTTCATGGCTGTAGTGCGTTTGGCTATATTTTGTTTCAACCAGAATAAAATGGCAATCCCGATGATTAATATGCCGATAACAACATAATAGCTTTGTTCGAATTCATTTCCTTTTTTTGTCGGAAGTCCTTCCACCGATGTTTCATCGACCGGTGTATTCTGCGTAGTGGAATTTACGGCTTCAGGATGCATAAATCGTAGACGCAGACCATATGAATCGGAAGTTTTAGAGGCTTGCATAATGACATTATTTGAAAGTTCGGCAATGATTTGGATATTTTCATTTTCAGGTGTAATGGTAAGTTTGTTGAGATATTTGGAAGTAACGTTTTTGACTACGGGAGAATCGATAAACGCCTCTTCAAGCTTTACGATGACGGTATCGTTTTGGCGATTTTGACGCAATACCCCTTCATACGGAGTATCGAACGTCAACATCACATCGACGCGGTCATTCCGGTCATATACGTTGTAACTTAAAATTTTAGCTCCCCATAAAAAAGCGGGAAGAAGCAGCAGAGGAAGTAAATATCTCATAATCTCTCTTTTGAAAGGTAATACAATACGGCGCTCGAATCGAGTACCTCATTAATACGTATCGCTAAATTCTTCTCATAAACCATTACTTCCCCCTTACCGATAATACGTCTGTTGACATACGATTCCACGCTTTCCCCCGCCGGTTTGCCCAAGTCGATGACGGAACCTTTTTCCAGTTTGAGTATTTCGTCCAACGTGAGAGTCGTTTGCCCCAAATCCGAAACAAATTCCACTTCCATGTCAAGCAATCCGTCATAATCCATCCATGAAAGTTCTTTTTCAGGATCGAAACCGTGTTCGTGATGTAAAGAAGTTTCTGTCGCTACTGTTTCATCCATCTCTTAGAGCCTTTGCAAAGCAATTGTCATTTCTCCGCCATTAATACCGATACATTTTGAATTATCCAATTGAGCCGCCGATCCCTCTTCATCCGATAAAAGAAAAGGGGTCGCAATCGATAAAGATGTTTCATATAACTCACCGGCCAGCACTTTTGCACTTCCGACAATCATATTGGTTGTTTCCAACAGCATATCGATGAGTGTCTGTTCATCACTCTCATCTTCGCCCAAAAAAATCTCGGCTATGGTCTGAATCAACATCGGATCGCATCCGATATAAGCACGGTGAATCTCACCGTTCGTCGTTTCAATATCGATATAAGCAAAAAGCGTTCTCTTTTTAGTTGAGTCTATAAAATCATAAGGGAGGCGTATTTGATGAAGAAAAAAATTAGTGGCTGCTTCGACAATAATCGGTAACATTACATCCCTCACTCTTGTTAAATATCTATGAGAATCGATTATAGCGTAAAATCTAATGAACGAAAAGGGGGGATGTTGAAGCACTAAGGGGGTATAATCGCGCGCCATTAAACTAAACAAAGATAAAATATGAGTTTTGAATTAGTACTTTTAGGGGTCGGGGTCGGTACACTGTCAGGATTTTTCGGAATCGGCGGCGGTACGGTGAGCGTTCCGATTCTTCTCTATCTCGGATTCGGTATCAAAGAGGCAATCGGCATATCGGTAACCCAAATGGTTGCCGGTTCGTTGTTGGCGGCGTGGATCCATCATAAAAAACAAACGTATGCGATCGGCGATATCAAATATTTCGGTTACGGCGGAATTCTCGGTGCGATAGCGGGCGGTATGTTAGTCAAAGCACTTCATTCGAGTGTATTGGAGTGGCTTTTTCTCTCCATCGTCGCCTTTACGCTGGGGCGGCTGGCTCTTTCCAATCCCGAACCGATACGTCCGGAAGTGGTCAACCGGCCGTTATATACTTTTGTCGGCAGCGTGATCGGTGTTTTTTCCGGAATGTTAGGGGTGGGAGGTTCGATTTTAATGACGCCGATATTGGTCAGTTTTATGGGATTTCCGCTGAAGAAAGCTTCAGCGGTAGGGCATTTTTTTGTTACGTTTTCTTCCGTTTCGGCTTTAGCAACGCTTTTGTGGCTCGGTCTGGTCAATCTCGAAGCGGGGCTGACGATGGCGTTAAGTTCATTGATCGGTATTATGGCGGGCATCGCGTTGCTGCATCGGGTCAAAGTGACTCATTACAAACAGGTATTGGTTGTTTTTTATATCATTATTTTTGCCATTACGGCATACAAACTTATCGCGGGGTAACTTATGGACAAGATTAAAATTATCGGAGCACGGGAACATAACCTCAAAAACATCTCTCTGGAGATCCCGAAAAATAAACTGGTTGTATGTACCGGAATCAGCGGAAGCGGTAAATCGACATTGGCCTTTGACACCCTTTATGCCGAGGGGCAGCGCCGCTATATCGAGTCGCTTTCGTCCTATGCACGTCAATTCTTGGACCGTGTCGGAAAGCCCGATGTCGATAAAATCGAAGGCCTAACTCCGGCTATTGCGATCGATCAAAAAACGACCTCAAAAAATCCTCGATCAACCGTAGGAACGATTACCGAGATCTACGACTATCTGAGACTTTTGTATGCCCGTATCGGAGTTCAGCACTGCCATCTGTGCGGCAAGCAGATATCCAAAATGTCGGCTCAAGACATTATTACACAGGTATTGAAGCTCCCTGACGGTGCTAAAATTGTTATTCTCGCACCCCTCGTACGGGAGAAAAAAGGCTCTTTTACCGATATCCTCGAATCACTCCGTCACAAAGGGTACGTGCGTGCCATGATCGATGGAGTAATGGTTCGTCTGGATGAAGATATCGAACTCTCCAAAACCAAAAAACATACCCTTAAAGTCGTAATTGACCGTCTCATCATAAAAGATGACAATCACGACCGTGTGGCCCAAGATGTCGAAAAAGCGCTCAAAGAGTCTTACGGTGAAGTGGAGATTGAAATCCAAAATCACGAAGAGGTCGCTCTGGTTGACAAGCTGATCCACTACAGCGAACACAGCGCCTGTTTTGACTGTAAAGTGAGTTTTGATCCGCTTGAACCGCTCTCGTTTTCATTTAACTCTCCCAAAGGTGCATGTTCGGAGTGTGACGGCCTCGGCATCCGCTATGCGCTCGATTACGACAAAATTATCGATTCCGAACTCCCGATAGAGAAAGGGGCGATAAAAATCGTTTACGGATTTAACAAGGGGTATTATTTTACCTTTCTCAAAGCGTTTTGTGCTGCGGAAGGGATCAGTATTACGGCTCCTTTTTATGCCCTCGAAGAGTATCAGAAAAAAGCGATCCTTCACGGCAGCGTCGATGAAGTCGAATTTAAGTGGCAAGACCATCCGATCAAGCGCGTATGGCCGGGAATCGTACGTATCGCGTACGATATTTTCAAAGATGAAAAAGACCTCGCCGATTACATGTCCGAAAAGCCGTGTAATATCTGTAATTCTCACCGCCTTAAGCGCGAATCGTTAGCCGTCCGGGTAGCGGAAAAAGGGATAGGTGACGTCATCTCCATGCCTCTTAAAGATTCGTATGCATGGTTTGCCGATCCGAAGACCTTTACTGATCTGAATGAGCAAAGTGCAATGATCGCCGCACCGATTTTAAATGAGATCCGCGAACGTCTTTTCTTCTTGTTTGATGTCGGTTTGGGATATCTCTCTCTAAGCCGTGATGCCCGAACGATCAGCGGCGGAGAAGCGCAGCGTATCCGTATCGCTTCACAGATCGGAAGCGGTTTGACGGGGGTAATGTATGTGCTGGATGAGCCGAGTATCGGATTGCATGAGCGCGATACCCTCAAACTGATCCGAACCCTCCGCTCATTGCAGGAAAAAGGAAATACCGTTATCGTCGTTGAACATGACAAAGAGACGATCGAAAATGCCGACTATATTGTCGATATCGGCCCCGGTGCCGGAAAATTCGGCGGAAATGTTGTCTTTGCCGGAACACTCGAAGAGATGAAAAAATCCGATACCCTGACAGCGCAGTATCTTTCAGGTCGTAAAAAAATCGAGTACTTTTACCGACGCGAACAAAAAGAGTGGATGTCTATCAATAATGTAACATTAAATAATATTACCGATTTGAGCGTGAAAATCCCCCTTCATAATTTTGTATGCGTAACGGGTGTCAGCGGAAGCGGGAAAAGTTCACTAATTTTGCAGACATTGCTCCCCGTAACACGCGAAATACTCAACCATGCACGTAAAATAAACCGTGTAGCGGGGGTCGAAGTCGAAGGATTGGAAAAACTTGACAAAGTCATTTATCTGGATCAAAGCCCGATCGGGCGTACTCCGCGTTCCAACCCCGCCACCTATACGGGAGTTATGGACGAAATCCGTAATCTCTTTACCAAAACCAAAGAGGCACAAATTCGCGGGTATACGGCATCGCGTTTCAGCTTTAACGTCAAAGGGGGACGTTGTGAAAAATGTCAGGGGGAAGGGGAGATCAAGATCGAAATGCACTTCCTGCCCGATATTATGGTCAAATGCGATTCGTGTCACGGAAGCCGCTACAATCTCCAAACCCTTCAGGTCGAATACAAAGGTAAAACCATCTCCGATGTTCTAAATATGTCGGTCGGCGAAGCACTCGAATTTTTTGCACCGATCCCGAAAATCAAAGCGATTTTGCAGACCCTTGGCGATGTCGGGCTTGATTACATCACACTGGGACAAAATGCCGTTACCCTATCAGGCGGGGAAGCACAGCGGATTAAACTGGCCAAAGAGCTTAGCCGACGCGATACGGGAAATACCCTCTATATCCTTGATGAACCGACGACGGGTCTGCATTTCGATGACGTCAACCGTTTGACAAAGGTACTTCATAATTTCGTCGAACTCGGTAATTCCGTACTGGTTATCGAGCACAATCTCGATATGATAAAAAATGCCGACTATATCATCGATATGGGGCCTGAGGGGGGCAGCGGCGGCGGATTATTGGTCGCGCAGGGGAACCCTGAAGAGGTTGCCGAGAGCTGGGAAAAAACGGGAAGTTTCACCGGAAAATATTTAGCTCTTGAGCTAAATAGGCTATAATAAGGTTAACAGCATTGACAGAGGATTTTAGTGTATGAAAAGCTCGATTATAAACAGTATTAAATCTTTGCCGCCGCTTCCTAAAACGGTGATAGAGATGCAGCGTATTTGTAATGATCCCGACAGCTCGATTAATGATTTGATTAAAACTGTCGAACAAGATCCGATGATCGTTGCCAACTTGCTTAAAGCCGCCAATTCACCTCTGTACAGTTTCCGACGCGAGATACTTAATGTCTCCCAGGCGGTTTCCTTGTTCGGAATGAGTATGACGAGATCTATCGGTATCGGCAATTCGGTCCGGAAACTGCTCAATGTCGACATGGAGCCCTACGGAATCACATCGGATCGTTTTGCGGAAATTTCATCCATGCAGGCCGCTTTGGTTCATGAATGGTACATGAAAATAGACCGCCTTAAAGCCGATAAGCTTTTTTTAGCCGCATTTTTGCAGGAGACGGGAAAAATTATTATCGCAAGCGACGTTATTCAAGAAGATTTAGCTGCCAATTTTAAATCCGATATTGAAGTGACGATTGATATTGCAAGAGTGGAGCGCTCTTACATTCATGAAACGACGGCTACCGTGACGGCAGAAATTTTTACCCACTGGAATTTCGATAAGGAGTTTGTTGAGATGATTAAATTTTCCGATACGCCGAACAAAGCGCCGGATGATGTCAAAGAGTACTCCACCGCGCTCAACATCATTAAAACGATTATCCCGGTCAATAATCCGCTGGGGGAGCACGGAATATCATTTGGCCTTAAAAAAGCGGAAGATGTTGGTTATGACGTCTCTACACTTCAAGCGGCAATTGATTCGATGCTTACTCGAATCCGCGCCTGATAAAGACGATTGATGGCACAAACTACCGTTACTATAATCGATACTTTCGGATTTTTCTTTCGTTCGTTTTACGCACTTCCCCCTCTAAAAAACAGATACGGGTTTCCTACCGGACTTTTGACCGGATTTATCAACTTTATCGCATCCTTGCATAAAGACCACAGCAGCGATTATCTGATATTTGCTCTTGATGCGAAAGGGCCGAGTTTCCGAGCCGAGATCGATCCCAATTACAAAGCCAACCGTTCGCCCGCGCCCGAAGAGCTGACAAAGCAGCTTCCCGTCGCCATCGACTGGATTGACAAAATGGGGTACAAGTCACTCTCCATGAGCGGTTACGAAGCCGATGACATGATCGCATCGGTAGTAGCTCAGGCACGCCGGCACGGTTTTTTGGTTCGCGTCGTCTCCCATGATAAAGACCTTTATCAGCTGATCGATGACGATCGGGTCGTACTGGTCGATGCAATCAGTAAAAAAGTGATGAATGAGCGCCATTGCGACGAAAAATACGGCGTTCATCCTCGCCAGTTTATCGATTATCAATCCCTCATCGGCGATACTGCCGATAATGTCCCGGGGGTCAAAGGGATCGGTAAAGTAACGGCACAAAAACTACTCTCGCAGTTCGGAACGCTTGATACGCTGTATGAACGCATCGAAGAGGTTACACCTCCGCGGATACGAGGGCTTCTTGAAACGTACCGTGACGATGCATTCCGCTCCCGCGAACTGGTACGGCTCAAAGATGACGTATTTGAAACGCTCGATTTTTCGGAGTTTGCAATGCACTTCGATAATCCGTTTTTGCCGATCTATGATGATCTGGTGCACTATGAGATGAACGCCGTATTGCGTACTCTTAAAGCCAAAGCATTGTTTGAAGAGTCACAGTCCTCAAGCACGCCTCAGAGTGAAAAAACTGAAAAAGCGGAAGTTCCGCAATGTGAAAGTACGCAAGGTTGCAGCGTATTAATCGATTCGGATGAAGCACTAAAGAAGATAATCGCTTCGATTCCTCAAGATTCTTTTATAGCTTTTGATACCGAGACCACCGGACTTGATCCCGCTAAAGACCATTTGGTGGGCTTTAGCTTCAGCACGGACGGCAAAAGCGGCTATTACGTTCCGATGATGCACAGTTATCTCGGAGTAGGGGATCAGGTCAGTATTGAAGCGGCGGCACAGGCGATTCGAGCGATATTTGAACATCGTGTGATCGGTCATAATATCAAATTTGACCTCCATTTCGTCACCCGATTTTTGGGAGTTGACCGCTTAAATATCTATGCCGACACGATGGTTCTTGCTTGGCTGACCGACTCGTCGCGCTCGCTGGCGATGGACAACTTGGCGCAATCGCTTTTGCATCACGAGATGATCCATTTCAAAGATACGGTAAAAAAAGGGGAGAACTTCGCTTCCGTCGCTATCGAAGATGCCTGTAAATATGCGGGGGAAGACGCTTACATAACCTACCGTCTGTACGAAGTGCTCAAAGAGCAGCTGCTGCTAAAAGGGAGTCAAGAGGCATTAGACGAAGCGTTTGATGTCGAGTTTCCGTTTACCTTGACACTGCTGGGGATGGAGAAAGAGGGGATAGCCGTCGATACGGCGGTTTTGGAACTCTTTAAAAAAGAGGTCGCACATGAGATTGCGACACTGACCGAGCAGATACACAGTGCGTGCGGTACGGTATTTAATCTCAATTCGACCAAGCAGCTCGGCGTTGTCTTGTTCGAAACACTCGGGCTGGCACACGGCAAAAAAACGAAAACCGGCTACAGTACGGATGAGCAGGTCTTAGAAGGGTTGCGTCATGAACATCCGGTGATTCCGATGCTGCTTCAATACAGGGAATATCATAAACTCTATTCCACCTACATCGAACCGTTGATCGCATTGGCTCAAAACGACAGCGAATCACGCATCTATACCTCGTTTGTTCAGACAGGAACGGCGACGGGGCGGCTCAGTTCTAAAAACCCGAACCTTCAAAACATCCCCGTTAAAACGGCTCTGGGGATGCGTATCCGCGAAGCGTTTGTCGCCCGTGCGGGGAAAAAACTGATCGGGATCGACTATTCGCAGATCGAACTGCGTCTCCTAGCCCATTTCAGCCAAGACAGCGTACTGGTGAACGCTTTTAACGAGGGACAGGATATCCATATGCAAACGGCGATTGCCCTGTTCGGCGAAGCGGAAGCAGCGAGTAAGCGTAACATCGCCAAAACGGTTAATTTCGGTCTGTTGTACGGGATGGGGCAGAAAAAGCTCTCCGATACTCTGGGGATTACGACCAAAGAGGCCAAAGAGATCATCGAGCGCTATTTTGAGACGTTTCCGAGTGTCAAAGGGTATTTCAGCGGCATCGTCGAGCAAGCCAAAGAGATGGGATATGTCGAGACCCTCTTACATCGCCGACGCTATTTCGATTTCGCCTCCGCTACCCCGATGCTCAAAGCCGCGTACGAGCGCGAATCGGTCAATACGGTATTCCAAGGCTCCGCATCCGATCTTATCAAGCTCTCGATGAACAAGATCGATACGATGATCCGCGCTGAGGGTCTACGCGCCCGAATGCTCTTACAAATCCACGATGAACTGATTTTTGAAGTAGATGAAGATGTCGCAGAGACTTATTCGGTGCGCTTTGTCAATATTATGGAGCATATTTTAGAACTCCGTGTTCCGCTGAAAACCTCGATGCATATCGGGAATCATTGGGGTGAGTTGAAATAATTAGATTCAAACACAAATAAAATATATGCTATACTGTTTTTACAAATAGTTTTTACAAAAGGATTTGTATGATAGAAGCGACATTAGCAGAGATCCGAAAACCGGAAACCCTTTACGGTTACCATGACGAAATTGTTCATATTATCGATGGACGTAAAAAAGAAGAGGTTGGTTTTTTCGTCCCTAAATCGATGGCAAAAGAGTTTCAATCCTTTATCGATAACGTCGAAAGAGCTAAAAAGCGCTCTTTGTTAGAACGTATCGCAAAGGCGCAGGCGAGCGATCCGATCGAAGAGGGGGGAGTCGCGGATGGGATACTCTAAACACGATATCCATCTGGTTGACTTTAATCCTGCCAAGGGTGGTGAGATGGGGAAGCTTCGTCCTGCTATTATTATGAGCCAAGATGACGATAATGAGATACTCTCAACGGTGATAGTTATCCCGCTCTCTACACAAATTGAATCCAATGCGTTGCCGTATCGTTTTACCCTCTCTAAACGGGAGCAACTAGAGCAAGTATCTGATGCCTGTATCAATGAGATACGATCTCTCTCAAAAACACGTATCAAAGAGAAAATAGCAAAGATTGATGCAGATGAAGCAAAAACCATTACGCAAGCACTTTGTGAGTTGATGCAGTAAAGGAGTATTTATGGTCGAAAAAATCTTATCTAATCTTGAAAAATCTAGTTGCTCTACAGACAACACTTTTTTGCAAGCGGTAAGCGAAGTTCTTACCTCACTCGAACCTATCGTTAAAACCGATTCACGCTATGAGCAGTTCGCCATTTTGGAGCGTCTCGTCACCCCTGATCGTATTATCCAATTTAAAGTCCAATGGCTCGATGATAACAATAACGTTCAAATCAACAACGGATATCGGATCCAGTTTAATAACTCGCTCGGACCCTACAAAGGGGGACTACGGTTTCATCCCAGCGTCAATATCAATATTCTGAAATTTTTAGCGTTTGAGCAGATTTTTAAAAACTCTTTGACAGGTCTTCCGGTCGGGGGAGCCAAGGGGGGAAGCGATTTCGACCCCAAAGGGAAAAGCGATTATGAGATCATGCGGTTTTGCCGTGCCTTTATGCGGGAGCTTTACCCTTATATCGGTGCACGCGTCGATGTCCCTGCAGGAGATATCGGAGTAGGCTCCAGAGAGATCGGATATCTGTTCGGAGAGTACAAACGGATCACACATCAGTATGACGGAGTTCTGAGCGGAAAGCCCTACGCGTTCGGCGGATCATTGATGCGTCCTCAGGCAACGGGATACGGTGTCGTCTATTTCGCCAGGGAGATGCTCTCCCAGGAGCTGCAGGAATCGTTGGAGGGAAAAGTGTGTACAGTGAGCGGCGCCGGAAATGTCGCAATCCATACGATTGAGAAGCTTCAGCAGTTGGGGGCTCTCGTCGTGACCGCCAGCGACAGTGATGGAACGATCTATGATCCCAGAGGTATTGATTTGACCGTCGTCCGTGAGCTCAAAGAGAACGGCAGACGTTTATCACTCTCAGGGTATGCGGATCGTATTCCTGGATCGGTCTATACCTTCAAAAATGATTATCCTGCGCAAGGGCATGCGGTATGGCAATATCCCTGTTTTGCCGCATTTCCGTGTGCTACTCAGAACGAACTCTCCCTTTTTGATGCGAAATCGCTGATAGAAAACGGATGCGTAGCCGTTATTGAGGGGGCAAATATGCCGACGGCCCCGGATGCGATCGAATTGTTTCAGCGTGAGGGGGTACTATTTTCTCCCGGGAAAGCTTCCAATGCCGGAGGCGTTTCGGTCAGTGAATTTGAGATGTCCCAAAACGCATCTATGGAAAAATGGGATTTTGACAAAGTGGACCGTAAACTCGATGAGCTGATGCGCCAGATTTACAAACGGGTCTCACTGACGGCTAAGGAGTACGGAATGGAGCGAAACTTCGTTGACGGCGCAAATATCGCCGCATTTAAAAGGGTTGCCGAAGCGATGATTCTTGAAGGCGTTTGATTGTTAATAGTAAATTAACATATATTTACCAATGTGCGACTACAATTGCATCATACTATACAGATAGGTCTATGAATGAATAAAATTCTCTCCCTTTTGAGCTCCATGAAAACCATGGCCGCTCTTATGCTTATTTTTGCCGTCTCGATCGGCTATGCTACGTTTATCGAAAACGATTACGGATCAATGACCGCCAAAGCGGATGTCTACAATGCCCGTTGGTTTGAAATTCTTCTTGCATTACTCGCCGTTAATTTGACCCTCAATATCATCAATTTTAAAATGGCACGAAAGGGCAAACGGCTCGTATTTATTTTTCATGCCGCCTTTTTGATTATCCTTGTCGGTGCGGCGGTTACCCGATATATCGGGTACGAGGGGACAATGCATATCCGCGAAGGGGAAAGCAATAACGCCATAATCAGCGCCGAGCCTTATGTAACCTTTACTGTCGACAAGGGGGGCAAGCAATACGAATTTAAAGAGAATCTGTTTCTCTCCAAACGTACTGCAAACCATTTTGACCGGACTTTGGCCGTCGACGGTGAGGAGATCAATGTCCGTCTTGACAAATACATGGGGGATGCCCGCTATGAACCTGCCGCCGATCCGAAAGGAGAGCCTCTCTTTAACCTTATGGTCACCGGAGCGATGGGTGCGCAGCAAGTCGCTCTCAAACGGGGTGAATTTATTGAAGCCAACGATGTCGTCATCGATTTTGATTCTAACCAAACGTTCAATAAACCGGTCATTTCTCTGAGTGTCGAGGGGGATAAACCTTATATCACTTCCCCTTCTTCCCTTGCTACCCTCAGTATGGATACACAACAAAACGGCATGCTCAATGTCGGAAAACATGAGATGACTAAACGGACATTGTTCCAAACGCCTCAAAGCGGATTTGTACTGCGAAATTTTCTTCCGAAAGCCTCTATGCAGTTAGTCTCTGCCCCTAAAGGAAAAGGTCCGATGATGCAGGGCGGTCAGGATGCATTAACCCTGACGTTTACAAGTAAAGAGAACAAAGCGACGGAAGTGGTATTGGGAACCCCTGGAACCATCGGTGATGCCAAAAAAGTAGTTTTGGGCGATACACTCATCAATGTCGCCTACGGCTCTATCGAGCGTAAACTCCCGTTTTCGCTCGCTCTGCGTGATTTTGAGCTTGAACGCTACCCCGGGTCTATGTCTCCGGCATCGTATGCGAGCGAAGTGAGTGTCGTCGATCCCGCCAATCAGGAAAAATTTGATTTTCGTATCTACATGAACCATATTCTCGATTATCAAGGATACCGATTTTTTCAATCCTCATTCGATCAGGATGAGCTCGGTACCGTTTTATCGGTCAATCATGATCCGGGGACATTGATCACCTATATCGGCTATCTTCTTCTGGCAATCGGAATGTTCGGAGTACTTATCGTGAAAAACGGCCGTTTCAATGCTTTGGGTGAAAAACTCAAATCGATCAAAACCGAAAATACAGTGGCGGCTTTAGCGTTCATTAGTCTTATAATGTTCAGCTCGACAAACGCGATCGCTGGAGACGAAGAAAACCCTGTTATCCAGGTTGCCAAAGGGTTTGATAAAGCACACGCCGATAAATTCGGACATCTTATCGTACAAGATGCCAGCGGTCGTATGAAACCGATGGATACACTGAGCCATGAGATTCTCGCAAAACTTAACCGTAACGATACTTTCCTAGGTTTGAACTCGAACCAAGTCGTACTGGGGATGATGCTTCGTCCTGACGCATGGCGTGAGATCGCTATTATCCGCACAGGCGATAAAGAGATCAATAAACTGATCGGCCTTCCTGAGCGCGCAAAAACCGCCGCATTCTCACAGTTTTTTGAGCTTCCCGATGAAATCAGCGGATACAAACTAGCGCAGCTCGTTGACGAAGCCAACCGAAAAGCGCCGGGTAAACGGGATAAATTTGACAAAGTCCTTTTGCAGGTCGATGAGCGTGTCAACGTCGCGTATATGGTCTATACCGGTTCATTGGTTCGTATGTGGCCTAAACCGGGTGATAAAAACCATAAATGGGATGCTACTATCGAAGCGTTGCAGACATTAAATCCGAAAGAGAGCGAAATCGTCCGCCTTCTCGCCATCAGTTATTTCGGCTCAATCGATCAGGCAATGAAAAGCGGCGATTGGAAAAAAGCCGATGAAGCACTTGATCGTATCGACAAATATCAGCGATTCGTCGGAGCGAGTGTCTATCCGAACGATTTAAAATCAAAAGTTGAAATTTTCTACAATAAAGCCAATGTCTTTGAACAATTATGGCCGCTCTATTTCGTCGTAGGATTTACCTTGCTCATCTTGTCGTTTATTAAAATCATCAAACCGACGTTTAAAGAAGAGTGGTTAAGCAAAGTCTCTTTTGGCTTGCTGGTTCTTTTCTTTGCCGCCCATACCGCAGGCCTTGCCATGCGCTGGTATATCTCAGGGCACGCTCCGTGGTCAAACGGCTATGAATCGATGATCTATATCGGTTGGGCGAGCGTTTTGGCCGGATTTATCTTCTCGCGCCGATCGGTGATGACAATGGCGGCTACGGCCATCATGACGGGACTTATCCTCTTTGTCGCCCATCTCAACTGGATGGATCCGCAGGTAACAAACCTCGTTCCGGTACTTCAATCGTACTGGCTTGCGATCCATGTCGCCATGATTACGGCAAGTTACGGTTTTCTGGGGCTGGGCGCGTTGCTCGGGATGATTACCCTCATCCTCTTTATCCTCAAAAAACCGGAAAATTCTGCACGGCTTAATCTCGCGATTAAAGAGCTCAATGCGATCAACGAGATGAGTCTATTGGTCGGTTTGATCCTCCTTACCGTCGGAAACTTCCTCGGAGGTGTCTGGGCGAATGAGAGCTGGGGACGCTATTGGGGATGGGATCCGAAAGAGACGTGGGCATTGGTCACCATTCTTGTCTATGCCGTTGTCATCCATTTGCGTATGATCAAAGGTGCCTACAGCGACTATATCTTCAGCGTCGTATCGCTCTTGGCATTTACGTCGGTACTTATGACCTATTTTGGTGTAAACTACTATTTAGCCGGTATGCACTCGTATGCCAAAGGCGATCCCGTTCCGGTACCGGATTTTGTCCCGTGGACGTATGCCGTAATTGCTATCGTTATTGCGATGGCTTATTCAAAGAGATCTACAAAAATTTAATTTCTAAATTTTGCAACACATTTGCAACACTAAACTGTAATAATGGATTGTTGAGATCCATAAAAGGATATTACAGTGGAGAATGCAATAAAAGGTCTCTTTTATGCATACAAACACCTCCCTGTCGGGGTGATGTTGTTTAAGAAGAGAACCCTATTTTTTATTAACGATCATCTTCAAAATGTTCTGCTTTTATCCGCCCTCTCGAAGGAGCGTATAATCGAAATTATCGGTAACCGGTTAGGAATACCGAATCCAACGCATAACACAGTTCATGACTTCCTTTTTAACAATAACTATTTTTTAAATCAAAACAGTATCATTCAAATTGAACGCCGAAGCATTAGTGATGATATCACGATTTTCGTCTTTGTCAAAATATCGGATCAGTCGATAGAAGCTATAAAGAATAGCGCTCAATTTCTTCCAAATCTCCCCCCAAAAAAACATGAATATTCACCCCTTAATAACAGTGAGTGGAAATTGCTTACGAATGCATTGGGAACGAACTTCGAAGATAAGAAATTTATTTCAATAGTTCTTTATAAAGGGATTCCTCTCAAAGCTGAAAGTAAAATTATCAGTATCAGCAATGAAATGATTGAAATAAGTATTGAAAAAAATCAACTTATCGCAACGGAAACAGGTAACGAATGGCTACTCGGTATCAAACAAGACTTGATGATTGCGGGGAATGTATCCAGTTATGATTTGAAACAGGGAAGAATATGGCTGAAAAATCTTCGCCTTGTCTCGGAGGGGTTTCATTTACGAAACAATATACGCTATGCGATAGAAAAAATCGGATATTTAAATATATTAAACAAAAATGAGAAAAGTATTACGTTGCCACTTCATGATTTATCGGAAAAAGGCGTTTCCGTGCAAACCGATGATCCAACAGTATTGGTAACTTTATCATCCAAAATAGGCAAACCTTTAGATGCCGAAATCATTATCGACACTTTGAAGTTATCAGTTGAAGCTATACCGCTTTATATTGAAACTATCGATATCCCGGGAATGATGAAAGTGGCATTCAGTATTGCATATGATTCACATAATGAAACCTTACTGCATCAGTGGATGAACAACGAGCAGCACAGCGTGATCAAAAAAGTCCGTAATTTTATCCAAATGATATCCGGGGAAAAAACGGATATCACGAACGGATAGTTATTTAAACCACCCTTTGACTTTTTCAAAAGCCGATTCAAACAACGACTCGTGAGGTTTGGATTCGATACCGAAACTCTCCTGGAGTTTTTGCAGCAACTCTTCTTGTGACGAGTTGAGACGGTTAGGGTAGGTGAGGTGGATTTGAGCGATTAAATCCCCTTTGCCCCGTCCGTGTACATCCGTTATCCCTTCATTTCGGAAACGGTATTGCTGGCCGTCTTTGGTTCCCGTTTCGAGTTCCAATGTCAGTTCGCCGTTCAATGAAGGAATCGTGATATCTTCGCCCAATACCGCTTGGGTAAAAAACACGGGGACTTCAAGATAGATATCGTTGCCGTTACGGATAAAGTGACTGTCCTCTTCCACTTCAAAAGTGACGTACAAATCGCCTCTCACGCCGCTTTTCCCGGTATTCCCCCGTCCCGAGACGCGTAAACGGTTTCCCGTATCGATTCCGGCAGGGACTTTGATGGTAACGGTCTCTTTTTCCTCCGTATAGCTTTTGCCTTTACAGTCGGGGCATTTTTCACTCGCCATGGTACCTTCGCCGTGACAGGCCGGACAGGTTTGGGAGAAGGTCATAAAACCTTGGCGTACATACACTTGTCCTTTGCCGCCGCACTGGCTGCACGAAGTGACTTTGCCGTCTTTGGCTCCGGTCCCTTTACAGGGTTTACACGAATTTTTGGCGGTAAATTTGACCTCTTTTTCGCATCCGAAAACCGCTTCTTTGAAGCTGACACGCATCTCAACGCCTAAATCGAGCGGGAATTTATCCGCTGCCGCGCGTGATTGTTTACGCCCGCCTCCCGCAAAACCGTTAAACATCTCTTCGAATATACTTCCGAGATCGTCAAATCCGCCGCTGCTTCTGCGTCCGCCGCCTTGAAGACCTTCTTTGCCGTAACGGTCATAGATAGAGCGCTGCTGATCGTCACTGAGGACTTGATACGCTTCATTGCAGAGTTTGAATTTATGTTCTGCCGTCGGATCATCCGGATTACGGTCAGGATGGTAGAGTTTAGCCATTTTACGGTACGCTTTTTTGATTTCGTCTCCGTTGGCATTTTTACTAATCTCTAAAATCTCATAATAACTCATTTCTTCCACGAAACAACTCCAAAAATATATTTTTTTGCAATTATACCATGTCAAAAAGAGTGTTAGCTTAATTGAGTCAAAGGGCATCAAGTTTTGATATAGAGAAGCGGTAAAATTTTGACAATCAAGAAAAGAATTTTGTCTAAAGAGATTTAAAATCGTAAATTATGGTAGTGTAGTACTAGAATTTATGGGAGTATAAGGTTAAAGAATCCAAACATCTCAGTAAAAAAATCAAACGCCTCAAAGCCGATCTTGCAGCGTTCCAGCATCGATTTTCATATCTGAATCGTGATTTATATGGGTTTGCATGTTTTGCCATTAGGGGAAAATATCTGGGCTGTTCCGTTTGGTCAGATTGTATAGGATAGGGGATAAATCCTACTCAATAGGATATTTATTAAAAGGTCAAAAATTAAGTATTAAAGAAGTAAAAAAGAATGAGTTTAAAAAATATAAAATTATCTAATGTCTTCTAATCAAATAAATCTCTTTCTTCATCGTCTCTTTGTGCTCTTTTTCTAGAGTACTCAAATGATTCTCTTGACCATTTTAGAAAATTAAGAACACTATCATTATCTCTATATAAATCGATCATTTTATCAATATTACTGATTTTTTCATCTGCTACTGGAACATATGAACCGCTCCATGATTCACTATTGCATTTGATACTAAAATATAATTTTTCGTCATTTGGAAATTCTGTCAAAATTTTTAGAACAATGTCCGGCAAGCTATCATTTTTAAAATCTATATTGAAAGAATCTGCAACAATATACTTTGCTTTTTCATAAGGCGTTGATTTGAGCCAAGATAATACTTCATGCGAATCAATAAAATTGAAAAGAGAATTCGTAAACTTTCTTGATAAATATCCACCTTGCATAAAGGTAACAAAGTTACTGTATAACGGGTATCTTTCAGGTTGTAATTCATCTAATGTGGTTTTGATTTTAATCCAAAATAGATTTGGATATTTTTGAATAATTTTATAAATTACTGCAAATTCACGTTTATCAAATTTTGCTTCATCAGAAAATTCATCTAATATTGCTCCCCAAACTTTTGACAACATCAAATCAGAAAAGACAAGATCATAGGAAAAATATTTATCAATCAATTGATTAAGATGATGACCAATTCTATTTTGTTCTTTGCAAGTAAAAATACCATTTTCTATGTAGAAAATTGCATATTTTTCGACTAAGTTCTTATCTTGATGTCTTGAACGGAAGATATATTGCATACAAAGCTCAAAACTATGGCACTTATTTTCAATAAGACCATTTATATGATCAATGAAGTTTATAAATGCTTCTTTATCTAAGTCACGCAACCAAAAACCATAAGTTAAATGTGTCAAGTAAGAAGTCGGAATGTCTTTGTTCTTAAGTAGAAAATACAAATATTCAGTGACATCTTTTATCGTTGGATTCATAGAATGAATGAAATCAAAGACTAAACTTTTATCTTGGAGTCTTTTATAAATTTCATCCAATATAAGCTTTTGATATTCACTGTTAATATTACTCAATAAATAAGCTTTGACGAAACGTAAGTCATTCTTAGAATCCACATCTTTGATTAAATTCAGTACATCCTCATACAAAACTTTTTCTTTGTCGATTTCGGCAAGTTTTTGTCCGATAGCATATGTATTTTCTGTTTCTTGATCAAGTAATCTTTGAAAATCTTTATCAATGAATATATTGTTTGTAACATAAGTCAAATGAGTAGTAAATTCTTCACTAGAGTTATATCTATATTCAGGCGTTGTATACAATAACTCTTTTATATCTTTTGTATTTTGAGGATTAAAAAAATTATCATTAATTGCATTAAGTCGAGTAATAATTTCATCAGATAGTTTTTCATCTTGATCATATTTCAGTGAAGTTGAAATTTCTTCAAAAAAATTTGATTTCAACTGATCATAATAAGAAATTTCAGCTTCTACAAAATCCAAAATCCATAGACCGAATTCAGAATAAAACAAAAAACTTCTTAGAGAAGAAATGACATCATTTAGTATATGTGGCTTATAAACAGCAGATGATTGTTCATAGTAATATTTTATTACAAATTTGAGTTTATCAAGATATTGGACAATTTCACCCTGTGTTGATGGATAATAATGGTCAGGGATATTTTCTGGAATATTAGGATAATTTTTATGAGTAGCTGAATAATGGAATTTCGGATAAGAGTTTTTTAGGGCTTCTTGTAGAATTATTCTTTCTTGATCTTTAGTATGAACGTGATACAGGCGTTGTAAAAAATCTAGCCTATTAACAATATTAACCTCTGTACCACCTAGAATCCATTGAAAAGAACCTATAAAAGTTCCTTTTGCATTATTCCCCCAAGATTCATTTTCAGCGACTGCTAATCTAAAAAGAATATTTGCGCTACTTTCAAATGTTTCTTTAAATGAAATTAGCTGCTCCAGTGCAAATACTAAATATCTTCTTCCTTCTGTTAGCTGTAAGAGATCTTCAGTAGTTTTGTTTTCTAATAGATAACTGAGAATATTGGCAGAGTATTTTTTATCTTTTAAACACAAAGTATAGAAAATTTTTGCGCCAAATTCATCATTAATTTGCTCATATGTTAAATTCGATAGTATCTGATAAAGTAATTCCTTATGTTGAGATACATCAAAAGGAGTGCTTTGTAACTTTTCAAAAAAGCTATTCATCAATCCAGTATTATTGAGTTTTTCAAATAATTCGTTTATGAAGTCATAATCATATGTCGCTAGAAATTGGTTAAATAAATGAATTGAAATAGGTCTTGGACTTATATATAAAAATCTTCCAGCTTTTCTTATGATTCCTTTTCTTGTTAGTCTATCTATAGTAATAGATGCTGTCGAAAGATCAATAGTGAAATGTTTGAATATTATAGGTTTGTAGCTTTTGAAATCATCTGTATTTGGAAACATTTTGAACATAGAAATAGCTTGCAAAATTTTGATTTCTTCTATATTATCTGTAACTTTGTTTATGATTCTATTTAATAATGAGCTTTTATAATCAGGATCATTAGTATCGCCTTTTTCAATATCAAATGAGTCAGCCATAAATTTTGCAAGTCTTGGATAACCTTCTGTAAAATAGGCAATTTTTTTGGCAATATCGAGAGGTAATACAGAATTTGCATTCTGTATTAGTTCAGTTGTTTTCTCTTCAGATAGCCCTTCCAATTTTACTCTATATTCTTCTTTACAGTTGATTTGATCTTGCTCGGAAAGGACTTGGTCAATAGTAATTACAACAATATTCGGATAAGTTTTTAGATGTCTACAAATTTGTACATACTCATTGTATGGGCATTCATCAATTACGAAAATAACCAATTCTTGGCTATTATCAGGTAGTGTTTTACAAAATGAAACCAAATCTGCAAGAATATCATTCAGGTAGCTTCTGATATAGAGAGCGAAGACACTAAATTTTTCATGATTAAGTGCTTCAAAAACTAATCTGGTTTTTCCAATACCTGAAAAACCCTCTACTCTGATAAAAGAAGCTTTCCCACTGGTAAGACTCGTTTCAATCTGAGCCTGTATCTGCATAATACTTTTTTCTCTATTTTCGTCGTTTATATATTCTAAACTTTCACTTGATTCTTCAATTTCATCTGCAAAATTTTCAAACAGTTCAAAATATTTGGTACTTGGATTGAGTGTAAGATATATTTGAGGGATACTATTCGCCCATTCGGCAAGCTTAGTTAAATCAATGATTTTGACATTGACATTTTGGTAACCAACACCCTCAAAAACTTCTTTTAAAGTTTTTTCTTTTGCCTCAATTTTATTTGTGGGCAAATCAGTTTGATTGGTAATTAGAATATATGTGTAATTATCACTAATCAATTCTTTGAGCTTAGGTTTTAGATCAGTTTTATCTGGTATTAAAACCTCTTTTTCAAACCATACTTTATCGTCAATTGTTGCAGCTTTGAATTGAAAAATAATATTCCCTTGTGGTAAAAAAGGATGATCACTTGGAATTGCTTTATTAAAAGCATTAAATTCACCGTCTGAACCTCCATCTCCAGTTTTAGTATTAAGTGAAATGTGAAGCCCTTGATTTAATAGGTTTAACTTGCTGATTTCATAGTACATGATTTGATAAACGAGCTGAGGTAAACTCACTTCATCTTGATTCTTGATGTATTCAGTTGGGATATTAAAAATTGCCATAGTTGTCTTAGATTATTAGATATTTGTAGCAAGAGTATATATGTTTTTAGATTAATGAGAAGAAAATCATTTCACAACCTCTGTTTCAATACATCTATGAACCGTTTAACCGCCTTTTTAGAAGCAAAAGCTGATTGCTAAGGGATAGAGAGATTTTTGGTTATAATCTTCTAAAATAAAGTGGGTTAATAGGGGTTTTTATGACAAAAACGTTTATATTAGACTTTTTGGCACAACATAAAAATGATTTTTTTCAAAAATACGGTGTTACAAAAATAGGGCTTTTTGGAAGCTATGCCCGTGAAGATTTCAAAGAGGGCAGTGATATTGATATTGCGATAGAAATGCAAAACGATAAGAAAAGTTTAAACACATTTTTCTCTTTAAAAAGAGAGCTTGAGGAAGCATTTAATCTAAAAGTCGATCTTGGAATAGAGAGTTCTCTCAAAGCTATTGCGAAAGAAAAAATAATGAAAGAGATAGTCTATGTCTAAAAGAGGCGAGCTTCTCTTTTTGCAAGATATTTTGGATTCGACAGAAGCTATATTCGAGTTTACAAACGGGCTTAGTGTAGATGAATTTTCTACCAATAGACTTGTATATAGTGCCACCATTCGAGAATTTGAGATTATAGGTGAAGCGACCATTCATCTCTCTGATGAAACACTCTCCAAATATGACCAAATTGTATGGAGAGACTTAAAAGATTTTAGAAATATTTTGATTCATGAATATTTTGGGGTGGACAGTCAAATAGTTTACAATACAATCAAAAATGATTTACCTCTTTTAAAAAAAGTCGTTCTAAAAATGATAGAGGATTATTCTTAAACGGATAAGGAACAACCTTTGCTACAATAGCGATTATGAAACGATCACTTGAAAAATTTAACCGCCTTGTCGATGCCCTCCAGAGCCTCCCTACCGTCGGGCAGAAATCGGCGACCCGTTTAGCCTATCACATGGTGATGAACGACAGTTTCGGCGCTCTCAAACTGGCCCATGCGATCGAAAATGCAATTACCTCTCTGAAAAAATGCCGATCTTGCGGAGGGCTGAGTGAAGATGAACTTTGCTCGATCTGCAGTGACGAGCGACGCAATCATGAAGTGCTCTGTATTGTCGAAAATGCCAAAGATATTTTGACGTTTGAGGAAAACGGCCTGTTTGACGGCCGCTATTTCGTTCTTGATTCGCTCGAAGAACTCGATATCTCTCATCTGCACAGCGTTGTCAAAAGCGGTATTAAAGAGGTTATTTTTGCACTGACCCCATCGATTGCCAATCAGGGGGTTATGCTTTATATCGAAGACAAACTGATCGATTGTGACGTCCGCTTCAGCCGCATTGCGCAGGGGGTTCCGACCGGGGTGAGTTTGGAAAACGTCGATATCCTATCGCTTACCAAAGCGATGGAAGATCGGGTAAGTATTTAAAACTATCAATTTAGTCCCGTTCGTGGTGAGCTTGTCGAACCATGAACTTCACCCTTCGACAGGCTCAGGGCGAACGGATAAAGTTAATTACCCATATATTTTTTCGTTCTGTTCGTTGCTTCCGCATTGCGAGGATCATCCGGCCAGTAGTGCTTGGGATATCTCCCTTTTAGCTCTTTTTTGACATCACCGTACGATCCGTTCCAAAACCCGGGCAAATCGCGGGTCACTTGGATCGGACGGCGTGCCGGCGAGAGCAGATGCACCAACAGCGGTATTTTTCCCTCCAATACGCTCGGGTGTTTATCCAAACCGAAAACTTCCTGTATCCGCACGGCTAAAACGATCCCCTCGGGATCAGAGTAATCAAGCGGTATAGAACTTCCGGTAGGGGCGGTAAAATGGGTCGGCAATAAGGAGTCAAGCCGTTGGCACTGTTCCCACGAAAGCTGTGAGGAGAGGATGCCATACAGATCAAGCGTTTCACATTCACGCAAAGAGGTCTGTGTCGTGAGATACGGTAATAGCCATACTTCGAGCGACACCAGAAGCGCCTCGTCACTAAAATCGCCGAAACTGTTTTCGGGAATATGGTAGTGAAGGGCTTGGAGACGATGGCGCAGAGCAATCGCTGGTATTGACCAGGGGAGGGTGTCAATCCCTTCTAATCGTATCCCCTCCAAAAGCTTTTGTTTCATCCGGAGAGGATCAGGGTTCTCAAACGGACGCGACTCGATGACGATGGCTCCCAAACGGCGAATCATTCTGGCTTCAACCCGTCCCGTATCGCTGTTCCATGTTATCGTCACATCGGTAGTAAAAAGTTCAGGGGAGTGACGTTCTAATAGGCCAAAATCAAGCGGAGCGCATAGGTATATCTCTCCGCTCGTTGATCCGCCGTCGCTCACGACGAGCCACTCTGAGCCGAATAAATCGTCTTCTCTCCGCAACCGTCCCTCTTTGCCGTTGCTGAGCAGATACTTTTCCCCTTTAGGCGTGCGAAGACGTGCAATCCGGTCAGGATAGGCGATGGAGAGTAAAACGGCAATCATCTCGGAAGGGAACTCTCCGGATAAACGAAGTGTTGAGTTGAGCCGTTTTGAGAGATCGTTCGCCGCTGATACGATAAATTTTGCGTTTTCGGCGATTACAGGCGGGAGTGTTTTTCCGATCAACGCATCGCACAGACTCCAAAAACGCTCACGAAGATCGGAGGTTCGGATACCGCTACGGGTGAATAGATCGCGCTCATTCAGCAAAACGGCAAGTAAAATTGCTTCACTCTCATACCCGAGTGATCGTCCGACGAGAATCATGTGGGCTAAGCGGGGATGAATCCCCAGCCCCAACATCTCTTTGCCGTGCGCGGTTATGGCCCCTTTGGCATCGGTTGCCCCCAAGGAATAAAGCAATGAGGTACCGTGCATCAGAGCATTGGACGGCGGCGGCGTGATCCATGAAAGATCCGTATCCCCCCATAAACTTAATTCTAAGGCCAGCGGGGTTAAGTCGCAAAGACGGATTTCCGGTTCCTTATGGGGAGAGAGGCTATGGTGAGCCGCCTCACTCCAAAGACGATAACATTTTCCCTCACCGAGCCGTCCGGCACGTCCGGAGCGCTGTTCGGCAGAGGCGCGGGATATTTTTTGGGTAACTAAACGCTCCATTGCGCTTCTAGGATCGAACATAAGCACTTTTTCCAATCCGGAGTCAACGACGATGCTGATCCCCTCGATCGTTAAACTGGTTTCGGCGATATTGGTAGCGAGGACGATTTTGCGCTTTTGTGACGGTGCTATCGCGTGTTGCTGCGCTTCTTTCGAGAGTTCGCCGTACAGCGGAGCGATATCGATATCCATCGCGCGGCAATAGACTTTGAGAGAAGCTTCAAGTTCTTTGATCTCACGCTCTCCGGGTAAAAATACCAAAATACTTCCCGTGTCCTGTTCGATAACTTTAGGGAGCAGGTTCATGATAGCGGGAACGATTTTTTTCGGATCAATCGGTGATGAATTCGGAGGTAAATGCTCAACGGTGATCGGATAACTGCGCCCATTGCTGGTAATAAGCGGGGGATGGTTTAAAAGGGTTTGTAAAGCATCGGTATCGAGTGTCGCCGACATGACCAAAATTTTGAGATCATCGCGTAAAAATTCCTGTGACTGGAGAGAAAAGGCTAACGATACATCGCTGTGCAGATGGCGTTCATGGAACTCATCAAAAATAATAAGGGCGATATTTTCCAATGACGGATCACGCTGAAGCATACGGGTCAAAATCCCTTCGGTTACGACAAGAATTTTCGTATCACTGCTTAGTTTTTTCTCGGAACGGATTTGATACCCGACCCGCATTCCTACCTTTTCGCCCAGCAGTTGCGCCATACGCATCGCGGCACTCCGTGCGGCGATACGGCGTGGCTCCAGCATAATGATCTGTTTATTGTTGAACCAGGGTTCGTTGAGCAAGGCAAGGGGGACCGTTGTCGTCTTTCCGGCTCCCGGAGGGGCTTGCAGGATAAGACGATTATTATTTAATAATACAGAGCGGATATCGTCGATAACGTCAAAAACGGGAAGATGCATACTATGGATAAATCAGCCGAAAAATTTAAACCGTCGCGCTTCGACTCCGTGAATGACATAATAGAGTTCGTAGTAATGGTTGACGAGAATTTGAAACCGATCCAAACTCGGACGGGTAGATGCGAACAGAATATGGTCATTCGGTTGTAGCAAGGTAGATTCATCCGGCAAAAGTATAAATTCTCCGCTAACGCGTTCAAGCCCCAAAATGACTATTTCAAGATCTTCGCCGTCATGGTAGGGATTACGAATCAATTGTCCGATAGAAACGGCTGCCTCGGTTAAATAACGGCTTAGTGCATACATATGATGCTCATCGATCTCCATTTCGATAAGGGCAGGGCGCTTATTAACTTTCTTGGTAATCAGCAGCAATGTATCAACAAACATTTCTTTATTATATTTTGATATTTCATCGATAAATTTAAACGTCATCGGACGATCAATATAGTTATAACCGTCTAGTGCGGCGATTTGATCGAGTATAAAGATTTTATCCACCCTGAGATTGCTAAAAAGACTTCTCTCTTCAAGCTCATTTTCCCGCACGATAACAAAAATTTTAGGATTCAGACTGCGTGCGGTAGCAACGATTGAAAGATTGATCGCGTCATCATTGGTTCCGGCGATAATACAGGCGGCATCCATAATCCCGGCCTGAATGAAAAAATCCTGATCCGAAGAGACTTTTTCATGGGTATCTTTATTAATATCGAGATAGGTGTATTCAATACGGTTGTTATCGAGAGTATTTTGAAGCGTGTTTCCGAAACGCCCTTTAGAACAAACAATATATTTCCCCATCGGCAGGATATCACTTTTGCTGACATGCAAATTGCCCCCTTGCACCCAACTCAGAAGATTGAACAGGTACGGAGAACGCAGAGCGAAATCGATCCGTTTAGCGATAATAGAGAAGGCATCGATTACATGATCGACACCGATATTAGAGAGATTTTCTCCTCCCTGCTTGATTCCTGATCGGGCTATAATGCGAAGTCCTTGATTTAAAACGCGGGCGCGAACCGAAATTTTCAGGTTAAGCTGATCATCATCAAATAGTGTGATCAAAAATTTGCAGTGATGAGACTCGATTCCCGATGATTTAAGTACGTCCGTCATCGAAGCATCGGCAACGATAGCGGGAATGGAGGGGAGATACATTTCACTTTGCAGCGCTTCGATTTTTTCGATACTTTTATCAATAACGATGATGCGGTAAAGATTGTCTTTGTTCAGTTTGTCAATTAACAATTTACCTGCGTCTGTATATCCGCAGACGATAATAAAGTCTTGTCCGAGATGACGAACCTTGCGACGGAAGGTATTCATTTTTATCGCATTGGTAAACGTTTTCTCTTGCAGTAAAGCGATAATAGAACCCAATGCATAAATCCATGCCGGAACGCTCGAATAAATGGTAAGAAGAACGACCAATCGCTGAGGATAGGTAAAGGCATAAGGGATCTCACCAAAGCCGATCGTTGTCGCAGTGTATCCGACAATGTACATCGCATCAAAAAAACTGAGATACGCCGTCTTGCCTTCTCCATCAACACCCGGAACAGCAGTGAGGAGGATAACGGGGATAGCATGGGCAAGATTCAGAATAATGAGGGGAGCCCTCATCTTCCGCAAAAAAAGCCAAATTGTCGATTCGTTACTCATAAATCAGTAGATCAACGTTTAAGTAAAAGTGTTTCACCGACGAACAGTGTGACAGAGATGACATTAGCAACCAGTGCACCGGCAGCTAAAGAGACAACAATCGTAAAAAGCTCAGGAGTCATAACACCCATCATATTTACAATGCCCCAAAAGGATGCTGCGGCAAGAAGTTGCAAGTCCGCAACAAAACTGGTCGCCAGGAGAACTGATCCGGTTTGTGTTTTATCCCCCATTTTCATAATGGTTGCAATGATATTGACCGTAATAGCCGCTACCAATTCATAAACACTATGATAGGCGATCACATCAAAATCACCGTAGACAAATCCAAAATTCAGTGTAAGCGCCAGAATGATGAAAAAACCGGAAATCACTTTTTCGGAATTCATATACACCTCTTTTTTCTTTTATTGTACTTTATTCTTACTTTATACAATGTCAAAAAGAGACGAATGAAGTGTTACACACGTGGATTTAAGTGCACTTTGAAATGAAAATGGATCATTTTTTACAGGAATCAGGGTGTTGACAGGTACCTGAGCGTACCCGAATGGTGCAAAAAGATGACGTGATGCCAATACGCCGTATCGCAGCGGGAGGACAATTGAACCAAGTTCGCTGCGGATAGTCACTGTATCGTCTTCTTTTAGTCCTCTTTCGAGTGCATCCTGCTCATTGATAAGAAGATACGGCTCTTCTTCGTCTTTTAACAACTCGCTGACAAACCCTGTACGAGTCATCGTATGCCACTGTTTTTTGGTTCGGCCGGTAATCAGGACAAAGGTATCGTTATCCCGCTCGGGGATCGAGGAAAGGATAGGATGAAACCGTGCTTTGCGGGTCGGTGTAGCAAAAAGCTCGTCCGCATAGAGGCGCTCGCCACCCCATTGGTAAGGAAGAGATTCATAGGTTTGAGTACTTTGATCGCATAACCGCCCCTGTGTAAGCGCTTTATACTCGTTATAGACCGCTTCTATCTCGGGATAGACGAAACCATCAAATCCGAGCTTCTGCGCTACATCGCAAATAATATTACTGTCGCTTTTGGCTCCGTCAGGGCCGGATTTAAACGGGCGTAAGCGTTTGATAAAGCGCTCTGAGTTGGTCATGCTCCCCTCTTTTTCTCCCCATGAAAATGTTGGGAGGACGAGATTGGCGAGCGATGCCGTTTCGCTGAGGACGCAGTCTTGGACAGCCAAAAAAAGGTTCGGATTTTTGAGTGCATTTTTCGTTTTTTTCACGTCTGGAAGGGTGAGGAGAGGATTGGTGCAAGCGACCCATAAAAAGCGGATTTGATCGGCTGCTATGGCATCGGTAATAGTGATACCGGGAGTTGGGGAAATCGTATGTGGCGGGAGGTTCCAATACGCTTCGCATACGGCTCGATCATCGCTGTTACGGACATCACGGTATCCCGGAAGGGCGTTGGAGAGATACCCGACTTCCCGTCCCCCCATTGCGTTGGGCTGACCCGTAAGGGAGAGGGGGAGCCCTTTTTCGGCATTTACTCGTCCCGTGGCTAAAAAGAGGTTGATGAATCCCAGATTACGCATGACGCCATCCTGAGCTTGATTGAGCCCCTGACACCATAGACCGACGATTTTTTTGGAGGAGGCAAAGAGTTTGACAAGTGCTTCCGCATCGTTTAAAGAGAGTCCGCAGGAGGCGACGGATTTCTCAAAAGGGATATCCATGGCGGCAGATACGGTTTGCTCGAACCCTTCGGTAGCACGACCGATAAATGAGATATCACAATCACCGCGTCGATAGAGCTCGGCTAGGAGGGCATTGTAAAGGGTCGTATCGCTCCCGCTGGAGAGTCCTATCCAGAGATCGCTTTTTTCAGCCGTTTCGGTATGGATCGGATCGATGACAATGATTTTCATCTCGGGATGGGCTTTTTTGCGGGCAAGTATCCGACGAAAGATGACCGGATGGGCCCATGAGGGATTGGAGCCGCTGATGATAATGGCATCGGCATCGTCGATATCGGTGTAATTGCCCAGCGGACCGTCGCTTCCGAATACCATTTTATGGGCGACGACGGCACTCGCCATGCAAAGGCGGGAGTTGGCATCGACGTTATTGGTTCCCAAAACCCCTTTGATCAGTTTGGTAAAGAGATAGCTCTCCTCGCTCAGGAGCTGCCCCGAGAGGTAAAAATAGAGGGCTTCACGGGGAAGTGATTTAATCTGATCGGCTAAAATAGAGATCGCTTCGTCCCACGATATTTCCTGAAAAGGTTTTGACTTATCCGTTCGGTAAAGCGGGGAGGTCAGGCGGTTGGCATCGAGGGCTTTTGCCATCTGGATCGGTTTGAAACACAAATCGCCGTGGGTCGAGGGGTTGGTTTTATCCCCTTTGACTTTGTATCCGTTCTCATGGCACTCAACGAAGAGTGCGCACCCCGTCCCGCAAAACGGGCAGCCCGTAGCGATCGCATCATTCATCGGTGTATCCGATCAAAGCTCTGAAAATCGGAGTTAGACGCATGGGTCATTGCAAAGTTATGACGTACAATCTCGGCAATCTCGCTGATCTCATAGTGATTACGCAGACGTTTGATAAACTGCTCCAAACTCTCATCACCGATTCGGCTATCTCGATAGAGTTTCATCAATTCCGCCACATAATGAGGTGCCTCTTCGAGAGTGATCCCTTTTAGAAAGAGTTTCGCCTCTTCATCATTGTGGCTGAGACTGCCGCCGAGGAAGATATCGACCCCAAGGGTCGTTTTCCCATCACGAGGAACTTTGCACCCGACAAATCCCAAATCGCCTGCACCGTGGATGCCGCATCCTTTGATACACGCTGACCAATAAAGGCGCACTTTGGCGTTCTCAATCGGTACGGCGCTGCTTAAAAACTCACTCATAGCAATCGCATCGGGTTTCCCCGGAATGACGCCGAAAGGACAATGTTCGCTTCCGGCACAGGCGATGAGGTTCGCCATATAGGGTGAGGGTCGGTTGGGATATTTGAGAAAGAGCGGTGAGTCCAGAGCGATGATTTCATCACGAATCCCCGTAAGGATAAGGTTTTGCTCGATGGTGAGGCGGATAGCTCCGTTTTGGGATTCGGCGATATGGGCGGCTTCCATCAAATCGCTGCCGCTAAAGACGCCACTAGGGACAGCGGCATAGAGGGCAACGCTTCCCTCTTTCAGCGCGACATGACCGTAATGATCTCCCCCCTCGGCATCACACAGTGTCGTCCCGGCTTGAGGCATATCGTGTCCCAGTGATTCAATGATAGCACGGCGAAACTCCTCCATTCCGACCGCCTCGATAAGGTATTTAAGGCGGTTTTTGTTCCGATTGTCCCGAAATCCATAGGTTTTAAAGAGTGATGCAACGGCAATAAATACCGCTTTGGCTTGCGCGGGGAGGACAAACATATCGGCGCTTTGGGCGAGATGTCCGACGCGCCCTCCGAGGTAGAGATTAAAACCGTATGCTCCCTCTTTTTGAGCGAGGGCGAGGGCGAAGTCTTGACCGAAGATATTGCAGCGGTTGGAGAGTGAGCCGTTAATACCGATGTTAAATTTACGGGGAAGGGTGGTGATCCATTCGTCGTTTTTTAAAAATACCCCTTGAATCGCTTGGAGAAGTGTATGACACTCGATAATGTTATCTTCAGCCAATCCATCGAGAGGATCGAGGAGGATATTACGAAAATTATCGACCCCCGTTTGATAGCTGGTAAGTCCGACACTCTCCAGAAGTGTGAGTGCTTCGGGAAGATCTTCGATTCTAACATAGCGCAGTTCGATCTGCTGACGGGTCGTGAGATCGATATAGTCACGCCCGAAACGTTGTGCCACATTTGCCAGTACCGATGCTTGGTGGGGTGTAAGGGCACCGCCGGCGATCCGTACACGAATCATAAACCGCTCAGGGGTAGCAGGGCGATCAAATACACCGAAGCTTTTGAGGACGAAATCTTTGTCTTCGTCGGTGATCGACGCATAACCGCTTTTGGAATAGCTTATTAGCCGTTCCCACGCTTCGTCCGCATTAAAAGCATCTTTGATCGATTCGGTTTTGTGTCGTTTGACACTCCGCTCCGTATTAGCCTGCGCAAGCGATGTCATAACCTTCTCCTTTCGACTCGTAACGATAGGTTGGGAGAACCTGTGCCAGATTGACAACGTTTCCAAATACTAAAATAGCCGGTTTTGGAGCCCCTTTTGAGGCAGAGATTAGTTCACATAACGTCGTAATAATAGAGCTTTGGTGTGCAGTGGTGGCATTAGAGATAATAGCGACGGGCAATGCGGCATCCACACCTTGATCCAAAGCCTCTTTGACGATTTGCCGTATACGGCTGAGCCCCATCAATACAACCGTCGTATGATCGCTCACCCCGAGCATCGGAATCCATGAGAGGTTGACCCGATCACCGGACAAATGTGCCGATACGACCGAGACCCCAGTGCTGACACCGCGGGCAGTCGGAGCGATCCCAACTGAGAGCGGGCCTGAGAGTGCCGAAGAGATTCCGGGGATGACTTCCGTCTCTATGCCGTTTGACGAGGCATAAATCGCCTCTTCGGTACCCCGACCGAAGATATAGGGATCACCGCATTTGAGACGGCCTACCGTGTAGCCTTGATGGGCATATTCGGTAATCATTGCATTGATCGTCTCTTGCGGAAAACTGTGTTTCCCTTTCTCTTTTCCGACAAATACCACTTTGGTGTGCGGCGGGATCAAATCGATGATCTCTTGGGTGAGGAGATGGTCGATCAGGGCAATATCGAGTTTATGAATCGCTTTAAGTGCTTTGAGGGTTAACAGATCGGCATCGCCGGGGCCGCATCCGATCAAATAGAGTTTTCCGTGCATCTTATTTTTCCTTGGAGTCTTTATTCAGACTTTTTTATCTTTAAAAAAATAATAGTCTAAAATATCGATAAGTAAAACAAATTTATGATTATTTTTTAATCACTCTGTTGTCTTTATTGCGAAGGATCAAAATAGGGTAGTACCGAAAGCGTGAGAGTATTCAACAGCACAAGGGGAGAAGGTTTAAATTCGTTTTACTTTTCGCAAGATGACGTCATCGGTAATCTCGCTCAGGCGCATAGCGGAGTACATTGCCAACATCTCTTGGCGCCATACATCCCATTGCGCATGCAAAGCGCACGGTTTTTCAGCTTCGCAATCCCCGATACCTAAAACACAGGTATCAAAAAAGACGCTTCCGTCTACGGCATCGATAATGGAGAGAAGGGTGATTTCAGAAGCGGGTCTGGAGAGGCTCACGCCTCCCGCCGCACCCCGCAAAGAGACCAATATCCCCGCATGAACGAGTTTTTGGAGCGATTTTGAGAGAAAATGATACGGCAGCTCTAGCGATTCACTGATTTCTTGTATACGATGAAATTTTCCGATCTCTTTGGTTGAGAGCCATACGGCGGCACGGATAGTATCTTGACAGGCAGAGGAGAGCATAGAGGTACCTTCTACGGAAACTGATAGCTGCATTATACAAAACTTCCCGTAATAAGAGATGGATGTCTTAAAAGAAAGAGAGCTTAAAAAATGAAGTATCAAATGCTAAAATAGTCTCGATAAAGGGTAAAAATGCAAAAAATCATTATTAATCAAAAATATTTCGGTTCGATAGAATTAGAGAATACAGAGGAAGCAAAACGTCTCTTTGCCAAAGTCAAAAGGGCTTTCGGTGAGGGAAAATCGATGAACATCGGGATTATTTTCCCCCCCTACAAACTCAAAGCACTGGAGAGTTATCAAAAAGGGGGAGCGAGAGAGGAACTGGCCGATATCGAGTTATACATCGAACTCGCAAAGGTGTTGAAATTTGATGCGACCGATGCGCAAAAGCTCAAAAACAAGATCGAATTAATCAACGATATCGCCCATAATCACTACAACATCTCCAAGCGGCTGACCCTGATAAACAAATCCAAAGCGACACAAAATTGCGGAGATTATCTGTTTTGGGATATTGAAAACTTTTCCAACATCGGATCGTTGTTTAACGACGTCATCGAGAAATTCGACATTCCCGATAATCGTATTTATGTCGCGGCCAATCCCGATTCTCTGTATCTATACAAAAGCCAATGGGAAGCCGATCTCTACGACTATAAAAAGACGCTTCAATCGTTTAATTTCACCAAATGCGATCACGGCAAGAATGTCGCCGATGATATTTTACTGGGGCACTTTCAAAAGCTCGCGCTAAAAAATACAAATGTTTATCTAATGACGTTTGACCGGGAGCTGAAAGAGCGGTTTGTCGCTGAATGCCATCCGAGCAACAATCTGTTTATTCTTGAAAAGTAGTGTATGCCATACTACTTCGAGACATAGAGGATAAACGTAACAATCTCTGCGGTGAGGGCAAGAAAAAACCCGATTTTATAAAACATGACGGGTGAACGCTCGATCAGAGGTGTCTCTTCGCTAAAGAATGGTTTGACTTTCTCGGGTGCTTTAAGCTCATAAAAAAATTCGGAATAATGAGTGTAGCGCCGCTCAGGCGAAACAGCAATGGCACGCATGATGATCGAATCAAGCCAGAGGGGGATATTGCTGTTGAGCTTGACCGGACGTTTAGCCGTTTTAAAAATCGGAGTCTGGAACGGTTCAATTTCACCGTAAGGGAGTTTGCCGGTCAGTGCCCAGTAGAGGGTGACACCGATGGAAAATATTTCGGTCGATTCATTGATAACGCTTCCGATGAACCGTTCGGGTGCAAGGTATGAGGGGGTTCCGGCACGGGAGTCGGTCGAAAAAATCTCGACAATCGAACCGAAATCGACCATTTTGAAATCAACTCCCGCTTCCCCTTCTTTTTTGTATACAATGATATTTTCGGGTTTAATGTCACCGTGTACCAACCCAAGATGGAGGAGATGGGCTTCGGCACGGTGGAGAAATTTTCCCAAAGCGACGGCATTATCGATGGAAAGAGGACGGTTTTTGAGATACTCTAACAGATTTACCCCCTCCACCAGCTCCATCAAATAATAGCGCATGCTTCGCACCTCTGGAACCCACGCATGACCGAAGGCTTTGTGGGTGATCTGTTTGGCGTACCATGCTTCACGGACAAAGGCATCGAGTGCTTCCTCATCATCCGCTTTCAGAGGAAATTTCATCACATAGAGTTCTGAGTCTTTGCGTACTTTCCAAATACGTTTGTGCTCCATCATAGGAGAGAGGAGGGTGTAGCCGTCGATGATTTGTCCCTCACTGAGTGTTTCGGGGATGAGCAAAGGTGTATTTTTAATGGCGTACAGTCGATCGAGAGCTTCAATGCGAAAAATTTGGAGGCTCATGTCATCACGATCTTTGGGATCACAATTTTGCTCAGTACTGTGGATGATGCTCAAAGCACCTAACCCTTTTTGAACCATATCGGCTAAGGTTTTTTCATTCATAAGGTTGTATACACCGTCACTGCAAAGAATGAGAGTATCACCGATACTGATAGGTGTTGAGCGGATACTTAGCTCGATATTTTCACTCAGTCCGCACGCAGAGGTCAAGACATGGGACATATACTCATCATCCATCGTATGATCGGTAGAGAGCTGATGGAACTCCCCATTTGCTTTGAGCAGGTAGATACGTGAATCACCGAGGTTGAGGGTGTAGAGGTTCTCCCCCTCGATCACGGCGAGACAGAGTGTCGTGAGGAGCTCGATTTTTCCGTATTGGGTCATTGACTCTTTAAAGAGGAGACTGTTGATATGGCGGGTAAAAACCTCCATTGTTTTTGGGATATCCCAAGCCCTCGGACGGTTTTTGAACTGATCGATGAAAAATTTGACACACTGGCGGGCGGCAGTCCCCCCGCGTGCGGCACTTCCGACCCCGTCGCACAACACACTCACCAGCAGAGCATTATCGATGATGCTGTAGGCACAGGCATCATCGCCTGTGGTAGAGTCTTTGGAGAGGATGAATTCGGAAGATTGCACTTTTAGCATTAAATTCTTGCTCCTGATGTAGCGCCCCACGTCGTGCGCCATCGCGTTTTGACCAGACTGATTCCGCTGATGGCGATCATCGTCATTACCGCAAAGATGACAAATCCCGCAGTATAGCCATCAAATGCTCCTTGTGACCATCCGAAGGTTTTGATCAGAGCCGTTCCGCCCAAACCGCCTGCCATACCGATCAGCCCGGTCATGACACCGATATCTTTTCCGAAGCGCTGCGGTACGAGTTGGAATACCGAACCGTTCGCCATCCCCAGATTCGCCATGATGAGAAACATCACTACGATGGCCGCCCAAAACGGTAAGCTGACAAATGCACTGATGAGTGCTAATACGATGATACTACCGTAAAACACATAAAGCGATTTAATTCCCCCCATTTTATCGGCGATTGCTCCCCCTACCGGACGAAGGAGTGCTCCGGCAAAGATACAGAGCGCTCCGAAATATCCGGCGATCACTTTGACGTTCCCCTCATCCATAACATCCAGACCAAAGGATGCCATATCGGCTTGGTAGGTATTCATCAAATAGACTTTCATGTAGTTGGCAAACCCGATAAATCCGCCGAAACTGACGGCATAAAAGAGGTTAAACCACCATGTGTCGCGATCACGCATCAGTTTCATATAATCACCGAGTTTTTTCGGGTTGGCTTTATACACCGATGAGGGGGCATCTTTAGCCATAAACATATACGCGATGAGGACGATAAAGGACAATACGCCACCGACGAGAAAGACCGAAGGCCATCCCCAAATCTCGGCAATCTTCGGGGCGAACAAAAAGTCGATGACCACACCGATATTCCCCGCACCTGCGATCCCTAAAACCGTCCCTTGAAGACGCGGCGGATACCATTGACCCGCTTGAGGCAATGCGACGGCGAACGAGGCTCCGGCAAATCCCAGACCAAGCGCTACAAACAACAGTTGATTGTACGTAATCGACTCAGCCGCAACGTATCCGTAAAATAGTGTTGCGATAACGATCACCTGCGAGACCAATGCCGTCTTTTTCGGCCCGAATTTATCGACGAAAATCCCTAACACCAGACGCAATATCGCCCCCGCTAAAACCGGAACTGCTAATAAAGTGGCAGTTTGATCATCATTCATTGAAAAACCTCGTGAGGTTAAAGACTCATTGATCTCGGTCGCCAAAGGTCCGAGCATCGTCCACATCATAAAACTAAAGTCGAAATACAAGAAGGCGGCGAGCAGTGACGGCCAGTGCCCCTCTTTTTTTAATTCACCCAATTTCATATCCACTCCTGATTAAGATTTTTTTATCTGAAATAATTTTAACGCGTAAACATCAATAGTACTACTGTTAAATGATTAAATTTTAATCATTTAAATGTTTAAAAATAAATTTTCCTAATCAATGTAAATAGTTGGATATAAATCGATCGTGTATGTATAATACGCATGGACAAAGCCAACAAAAAATTTATATAAAATGTAAGTATAAAAATTTAAAAATAGAGGCCTGATATGCAAATACGAGTCTATTACGAAGACACTGATGTCGGGGGAGTCGTCTACCACTCCAACTATCTAAACTTCTGCGAACGGGCGCGCAGTCAGCTTTTTTTTGATGCCGGACGTTCGCCGATACTGGAAAACGGACATTTCGTAGCCAAACATATCGATGCGGAATACATAAAAAGTGCAAAATTTGCTGATATACTCGATGTAAAAACAAGATTGATCGAGATTAAAAATGCTTCATTCTCACTGTTGCAGGAAGTGTTTAGAGACGAGGAGAAGTTGTTTTCGATGAAGATAATATTAGTTCACCTTGATTTTTCGGGGAAAATGACAAAAATCCCGGATGCCGAAAAAAAATTTCTCTCCGAGTTATAAAAGGGGTCTTAGTTTCGGTGCCGCTTTTTCAATCGCTTCTGCGATCTCTTTGTTTTCTTTGATTAATGCAATATCCAACGGTGTCATTCCGTCTTTACTCATAGTGCTTCCTGATGCGCCGTTGTCGATTAAATACAAAGCGATAGGGGTAAAGCCCTTCCATGCGGCAAGATGCAATGCGGTTGCTCCGCCGGAGTCTTGTGCGTTCACATCGGCACCTTTTGAGACGAGATACTTGACCGCTTCTAAATTTCCGACCCAGCATGCATACATTAAAATAGTTTTATTGTTATCTTCTCTGGCGACATTCGCATCGTTCAGATTTTGAACCTGCATTTCAAATGCAGCGGTATCGTTACGGTCAAGCAAACTTACCAGTTTCAATATCTCTGCTCCATTCAGTAGATTGGATAGTAGGACCGCTAATAAAAGAATTTTTTTCATACGTTAGTTTTTAAATTCGGCGATAAAATCATGGATATCGTCGTAAAGGGCCTGAAGATCCTCTTCATGCTCGACTTCGTCCGCCAGAATTTGTGAGACCATGTCATAGGTAATAATATCTTTTTCCCGAGTGATGTCGAGGATATTGGAATAGACACTGATAGCACATTGCTCGCCCTTGATAGCTTGTTCAAGAACTTTGCGTACATCGGGATCGCTCGGGGCTTCATATCCGCAATTGGAATTGCTTACCCACTCGGATGGGTGAAGTACCGGTGTACCGCCGAGCTGAATAATCCGATCGGCTACCATCGTAGCATGACGCAGTTCATCGGCCGCATGTTGTGTCAATTCTACGATCGCTGCATCTTTCATTAACCCTTTGACCACTTTGGACTCGATGAAATACTGGTAATAGGCCAACCATTCGTCACAATATGCTTTGTTAAGAAGTTCGTAAACCGTTTGTGCTTCGATTCCACGAAGGAGTGAAATACCTCTTTTACCCATTATAAACTCCTTATCTTTTTTAATAGATTATTTAACTCTATCACTGCTTCTCTTAAAGGAAAATAATTATCCGCAGTACCGATTTAATTTATCCGAAGACAAAAGGTTTAAGCCGTTTTTTTTCGAGAATTCTATTATCCCTTCGGATTTTAATTTTTTAATCATTCTTGATAGCGTTTCGGGTGTAATTCCGAGTAAATGTGCGATTTCAATCCCTTTTAGACGCTCAAAAGCAGCAATATCGTCTCGTAGGAGACGTGCTACTTTTGCCATGGCGTTTGGGGCACTATGCCGTTGCAGCGAGAGTTCTAATGCGGATATTTTTTGGGTTAATGAGGAGATAAGAGCGATACTTAATGAGGGATCGTTTTGCAGAAGTTTTAAAAACGGATCGCGTGCAATTTTTAAAATATTTGAGCTATGTATCGCTTCACACGAAGCCGGGTAAGGGGCTTGCTTCAATGTTGCGACCTCGGCAATCAGGGAGGGTGCTCGAAATCGATGTATCAGTATCGTTTCGGTAGAAGCAGTTGATTTGAAAATGGAAACTTCCCCTTCAATCAGAAAATGAAAATAATCGCTTTGGTCCCCTTCATAAAAAATGATTTCACCTTCATTGTAATGGCGGATAATTCCGATCTGTTCAATCTGATTACGCTGTAGCGGAGTTAAATGAGAAAAAATTCCGATTCGCTCAAGAGAAAGCGAATTATTTTGAGGTAACTGATTCAAAACCGTACTCTTTCGCATGCAACAGCTCAACAGGATAAATAACTTGAGAATTAATAAGACGCATCGAATACGATCTTGGCGTACCGTCCATAATCGATACAAGATAATCGATACCGACACTGCTGGAGTATTGAATCCAGTCATAGGCAAGATCGTTATTCATCAATTCATTAGCTTCATAAATCGAAGGGGGAAATTCAACGAGAGAATTGGCGATGATCATATTTTTTCGATCACGGTATTGGGTTAACGCTAAAAGATTCGGGTCCATATTGATTTGCGTGGAGAGTATATTACGTTCTTTGATCCCTATAAAAGTGAGTTGGGAGGCCAAAATAGCGCTTTTTACAACAGGAATATGAAGGATTACGCTGTTTTTGTTAAATAGGGAAGGTTTTGAAAGATGGGAAATAATATTGTCGCCGTTAATATCTACGGCAAAGCTTCTGACTTTTTTCTTTTCGCTTGCATGGGCTAGAAAAACCTCTTCGGTAGATGATTTTAGTTGCAAACCCACTGTTGAACTGTCGTAGAAAATTGAAATTGAATCGGCCATATACGGGAGTAGCGCTTCAATCTGTGCCAGATAATCGATCCCTCCAAAAACGATATTATCAGGAGCTGATGGGATATCACGCTTATGGACGGTTGGAATAAATATCGGGAGATTTGTCTCGATATGGACAAGATTCTTGGCACCTTCGCCGGTAAGGGGAGCCAGTACGGCATCTATTTTGTCTTTACGAAGTTGTGCAAACGTTTCCTCCAAAGTTATTGGAGATTCATCCTGCATATCATAGTGTTGTATTGAAAAACGGCCGTTTCTACGGGTTGAGAGCGTTGCCAGTGCGACGTTATAAACCGACTGTGCATATTTTCCGATTATCTTCGGAGAAGAGACTACCGCGATTTTAATCGATTCATCAGGTTCGATGCGTGTTTGAATCGGGTTGATAGCATCGGATGATTTTCGAATAATCATCGTTTTTCCCTGAGAAAAAACGAACATAAGCGAAAGGATAAAAGCAAAACGTACAAAGATCATAATAACTGGCTCTTGATAGTTTGCAAATCTCTCATCGCCTCTTTTTTCCAAGAGGGATTGCGTACAAGATAGAGGGGATGATGCATCGGAATCAATTGAGAATCTCCATAAGGAATAATCTCTCCCCGGACACGTTCAAAATCTCCGTGGTCTCCGCTGAGTATCCGATAGGCATCTGCTCCAAGAGGAACAATAATTCGGGGTTTAATCAATTCAAGCTGTTTGGATAAAAACGGTGCGCAGCTGCTGCATTCGCTGGGCGAGGGGTTTTGAAAACCGAACGGTTTGCATTTAACAGCATGGGTAAAGAAAACTTCTTCAATGTTTAGATTCAACACTTTTTCAATCATATCCCGAAGCATCACGCCCGATCTTCCGACATAATACTCTGCACTCTCATCTTCCGCGGCTGAAACATAGGCATCCACAAACATCAGTTGAGCCTTAATATTACCGTATCCGCTCATACTTTGACGGCGGGACTTACTCAAATCGCAGAGAAAACATTGAGCAATGTTTTGATTAATTTCCCCAACAGAATCGGGTAATGAGTTCAAAGGGGTTTGAAGATTCGGTGTAATCGGATCAACAAAAGAATACCCCAATGATTTTAACCGATAAAGATTATCGAGAAGAGCAAGATTTTGAAAAGAGTCCACGGCATTCACTTAAGTTTATGTATTTAAATAGAGTATAGATAAGAAGGGGTTAAAAGGAGATAAAAAGTCTAATCTGATTTTTTTAGCGGTGAAGGATATCTTCCGTTTCGATGCGGACATGGGAATCTTTGTGGATCTCTTTCATAATCTGTTTCAGGCGGTTTAAAACAAGTTTCGGCGACATGGTTACATCCAGCGAATCCAATGCGACCGAGCTGCTGTGGTTATTAAAAAGTCCGTCTAACTTATGGATAATATTTTGGGACGCTTTGTAAGCGTTTTCTTCAGACGTGAATGCAAAAATTATAAAATAGTGATGGTTGTCGAGCTGTATTAAGTGATCCGAAAGTCTCACATAGTTTGATAATTCCACTACGCTTAATGATGTTTCGTGGTACAGCAGGGCAAACGTCGCATCAACCTCAAATCGCTCATATGTATAGTACGTTTTTTTGACGAGTACATTGACCCGATTTAAGATGTTCTCATCCATAAGTACATAATCTTTAAAAATAGTTTTATTATGATACCCAAAAAGAGTTGTAATTAACCTCACGTTTGATTACAAATCTATTACTATTTATTATTTTGATATCTATTTTTTATACACTTGGATGATAAAGGATGAGAAAAGAGTTTAAGAATTTTTGAAAGAGAGGGAGTAAAGCCCGCTTTGGGCTTTACTGGAATTTACGAACAGTGTCCGCCGCCGCAGCAAGAACCGGCTTCTTCAACTTCAACTTCAACCGGAGTTGATTCCCATACGCCGTGTTTAGTACAGTAACCGTGTGCGACGAGAGTCAATTTTTTTCCTGTCGGCACGATATTGAAAGTGACTTCCGCATGGTTTTTTTCATTTCCGAGTGTACCGGGTACAAAATCAGCACGGGCAAGTAATGTCTCACCGTTATAAAGTGCGATATTGGCGATAAAGTGATCGAAATCATCCGGATGAGAATATTCGTTCCCCATTTTTACCGTAACGGCAAATTTTTCGCCTTTTTTGGCATTTGCGGCACAGTGGATAAACGGTGAATGACGATCGATATAATCTTTTTTCGCTTCACGGTCTACAGTACTGATATCTACGTAACGATTGATTGTTGGCATGATGTTTCCTTAATTGAATAATTATGATGTGGGTATTGTACTCCTCAAAACTTTTAACAACACCTAAATAAGATATTTTATCTCTGAATTAATTTTTTCCAAAGCAATCGTCACTCAACAGCATTTTTTAACCATCTAAGCGGTAAAATCGGCCTTTAAAAATGATTAACGGATAAATGATTATGTTAAAACCTCTTTTGATTGAGATCGGTGTCGAAGAACTGCCGGCTGTTCCTCTGCTCAAAGAACTTGCGGATATAGAAAAAAAATGGGTAGCGGTACTTGAAAAATATGCCTTATTGGGCGAATTCGAGTTTTATTATACGCCGCGGCGTCTGGTATTGTGGCACCGTGAATTTAAAACACGCCAGGACGACCGTATCGAAGAGTTTTACGGTGCACCGGTCGATATTGCCGTTAAAGACGGTACTCCTACGCCTGCCGCATTAGGGTTTGCCAAAAAATGCGGTGTGGAGTTCAATCAGCTATCCCGCGCCGAAAAAGGGGGCAAAGAGGTCCTTTATTTCAGTCAAAATATTCCGGGACGTTCAAGTATTGAAATCTTGGGTGAAATGATTGACCAATGGATTAAAAGCTTGAGCTTTGGAAAGTCGATGCGTTGGGGTTCGAACCATGAGAGTTTTATCCGTCCGATCCGTTGGCTAAACGTCACACTGGGGGAAGAGCTGGTCGATATGGAGCTTTTCGGCGTCCGCTCCGCTTCTGAGACGTACGTTCACCGTATCAGCCATTTCGAAGCGAAGAAAGTAAACTCGATCCATCACTATTTCGATCTTCTCAAAGAGGGTTCCGTCGATCTTTATCCGCAAAGCCGCCGTGAATCGATTCTGGCAAATTTTGCCGCACTCGAATCACGACACGGGGTCAAAATCGAAATTGACGAAGATTTGCTCGATGAAGTCGTTGCGATTACTGAACATCCGACACCGCTATTAGGCAGTTTTGATGAAAGTTTCCTTGAGCTTCCGCCGGAAGTTATCATCACATCTATGAAAGAGCATCAGCGCTACTTTCCCGTATTTAAAGAGGGGAAACTTATCAACGCCTTTGTCGTTGTTTCCAATGCTCTTACCGATGATTTTTCCAAAGTAATAGAGGGAAATGAACGGGTTCTGCGTCCCCGCCTTTCCGATGCGCTTTTCTTTTATCGAAACGATCTCAAAAAAGGGCTTAGTACCGCGGGACTCGAAAAAGTCGTATTTATGAACGGCTTGGGAACATTGGCGGAAAAAATTAAGCGTGAAAAAGTGGTTGCATCCACTATCGCCAATCTCATATATGATAATATTAATCCTACCCATTTGGATCGTGCAATGGAGTTGGCAAAAGCCGATCTGATGAGCGAGATGGTGTATGAGTTTACCGAGCTTCAGGGGCTTATGGGGTATTATTATGCATTGGCGCTCGGCGAGAATGCGGATGTCGCAACGGCGATCAAAGAACAATATCTCCCTACGGGCGAAGAGAGCGCATTGCCGAGTACGATGCTCAGTGCGATCGTCGCGATGTCTATGAAAGTCGACACGCTGATCGGTATGTTCAGTATCGGTGAGATTCCGACCGGTTCACGTGATCCGTTTGCCCTGCGCCGTGCTGTCAACGGTATTATCAAAATTGCCGTAGCGCACCAAATTCCGCTTAATTTTTCAACGTTGATTGATCAACTTGTATCTATCTATCCTCAAGGAAAAGAGTATAAAAAGAACATTGAGACGTTTGTGATCGAACGTCTGGCGGGAGCGTATGTCGGTGTCAATCCGTCAATCATTCAAGCGGTTGTTGCCAAAGATGCGAATGTAGAACTCGATATTCTTGAAATCGATCGTAAAATTCGTGCGGTCAACACGATTGCGTCGTCTGATTCGTTTGTCGAAGCATTCTCAACCTTTAAACGGGTCAGCAACATCCTTAAAGACGAAGCGATGGATAAAGGGTTCAGCGTTAATGCATCGTTGTTTGAAAACGATGCGGAACGCAATCTATACTCCGCTGCAGTTTCGGCTATCTCAGGAAGCTACGAAACCCTTGAAGAGCGTTTGGATGCGTTATTCGCCCTCAAAGCTCCATTGGATACCTTCTTCGACAATGTCATGGTCAATGCCGAAGACATGAGTGTCCGTGCTAACCGTAAAGCGTTGGTCGGGATGATCTACGCCGAGATTTATTCGATTGCCGACATCAAAAACATCACCTTATGATGTCCTCATCATCGGTGCAGGGGTAAACGGCTGCTGTAGCGCTTATACACTCCATAAAGCCGGTTTACGCGTTGCTCTGATCGATCAAGAGGGTATCGCATCGGGCGGCAGCGGTGCGGCAGGAGCATTTATCTCTCCCAAAATCTCCAAAGCCGGAGAGCTCAAAGAGATAATGGCCGAGGCTCATGCTGAAGCATTGGCCTTTTATACGTCCAATTTTCCGCAATTTACCCTCGTAAAACCGCTTCTTCATATTGCAAATAGTCCGAAAGAGGGCGAAAAAGTCGAATCGTTCAAACGTGAATCCCATTTAAAACACTCCAACATCCCTCATAAAATACAAACCCTTTTAAGTGATGAGGCATTACATTCGGCGTCGATCTATTTTGACATGGGCGCCGTCGTCGACGCTCAGGGAGTATGTCACGCCATGGCGGAGGGAGTCGATTTTTATCCGCTCAAAGTTGAACAACTTATCCATGCAGAAGGATTATGGGAGGTAGGTAAACTAAGATCAAAGCACCTTATCCTCTCAATCGGAGCCTATCCTAAACTGTTGCCGATCGATTATGTCGGTTTACGCGGCATCTGGGGACACCGTATCGACATCGAAACTTCTACCCATATCCCCTGTATTCTTCACCATCATGTCTCGATCTCTCCTACGACCAAAGAGGGGATAGTAGCCATCGGTGCGACCCATGATGTCCATTATTCACCGTTTACCGGGGAACCGTATGATGTGGAGCAGGGGAGAGCTCTACTTCTAGAAAAAGCTTCTAAAACATTAAAATTAAATAATATAAATATTCTCAATGACTACATGGGATTGCGTTCAGGTTCAAACGACTATCTCCCAATGCTGGGAAGTCTTGTGAATGCAGAGGCTACATTGGAAAAATTTCCCCATTTACGGCACGGTGAAAAAGTCGATCCGTCTGAATTCGTCTACTATCCGAATCTAACAATGATAAACGGTTCAGGAGGCTACGGCTTCGTACTTGCCCCGTATTTATCAAAAAGACTTCAAGGGTATCTAACTTCAGAATCTTCCCTAAATCCTTTACTTTCCCCCTCGCGTTTTTTCCCTAGATGGGCAAAAAGAAAATAATCTATCCTTATAAATAAAAAAATAGTTTAATAATATTATTTTATAATATAACCTATATTGTTTCTTATTATTGTTTTTGACTATTTTGTGAGATTTTATTAGTATAATGTCTCTTTATTTTTATAATAAGGGTGGCAATGTTCGGTCGCAGTAAAATAGACTCTTTAACACAAAAACTAGAAGCATTAACGGATGAGAATCGGCAATTAAAAGATACGATACGGATGTTAGAACAAGAGAATAATATCCTGAAAGAGCGCACTTTGAGTGAAGAAAAAAGTGCTAAAGAGGCCTCTATGAAAGAGGAACTGACAGACCTTCTATTATCCGGCTGCACCCATAATATCCCTATCATACAAAAAGATTTTTCAGGGAGCATTGAGCAATTGCACCAAATGCAGAATCATTCCAAAAACTCTTCTTTAGGTTCTCGCGAAAGTCTCTCAGCCATTTCGGACAATCTTGAAAGGCTTATTATTTCAATCAATAACTCTGCCGACGGAGTTCAGCGGCTTAGCGGCGGTATCAACGATGTATCCGCCCTTATGATGTTAATTAACGACATCGCCGACCAGACGAATCTTTTGGCACTTAATGCGGCTATCGAAGCGGCTCGTGCGGGTGAGCACGGCAGAGGATTTGCGGTCGTAGCCGATGAAGTTCGTAAACTTGCCGAACGTACCCAAAAAGCGACCAAAGAGGTAGAAATCACGATCAATACGATCAAACAAGAATCGGCCAATATTCAAGACTCCTCAGAAACAATGACCGCTATCGCACAAGAATCGGAACGGTTGACAAGCAATTTTGAAACAACGCTTCAAACGTTTTCGCAAGACGGTGAGATTATGGCCGGTTCAATTGACCATATGCTTGATAATACCTTTATCGGCTTAGTCAAACTCGACCATTTGCTGTTTAAAACAAATGCCTATATTTCGATACTTCATAATGACTCAGCCACCCATTTTTCTGATCATCATGAGTGCAGACTGGGGAAATGGTACGAAACCGGAATCGGTAAAGAGCGTTTTGCACATACCCCGAGTTATAAAGAGATGCTGCATCCCCATTCTTTGGTTCACCATCATATTATTGATGCCGTCAACTGTCTCAAAACCGGATCATGTACCGAATCGGCTAAAATCATTATTGACTTTAAAGCGGCGGAAGCAGCCAGCAAAGAACTTTTTGTTTTACTAGATAAATTGCCGACGGAGCGGTAAATCATGAATAATTTACGCTCAGTTGAATATTTTGAACCGATGGAAGCTATTGTAAACAATACGGGAGCTTTGGTATATGTTATTGATTTGAGTAGTTATGAAATATTGTATGCGAATGAACGATGCAAAAGTTTATTCGGTGATATAGAGGGAAAAGCATGCTATAGCGTACTTCAGAACGGACAAAATATCCCTTGTGATTTTTGTCCGATGCAACAACAGCCTATTGATCCCCTTTCCCTTCCGGTGGGCACCTATTTTGAATGGGAAAACCAAAATACGATTAACGGCCGTTATTATCTCTACAACGACCGGATAATACGATGGAAAAACGGACAATTGGCAAAAGTTCAAATCGGTATCGATATTACGGATCAAAAAAAACTGGAATTAGATTTGAAAAATCTAACGCATTACGATACCTTGACGAATTTGCCGAATCGTTTATTATTTACGGTTCATTTAAGCAATATGATTCATCATACTTACAGAAGCAAACATTATGCAGCTATCCTATTTATTGATTTGGATCATTTCAAAACGATCAATAATACAAAAGGGCATAGTGTCGGTGATCAAATATTGGTGGAAACGGCAAAACGCATATTTAATATTGTTCGGCAATGCGATACGGTTGCCCGATTCGGAGGCGATGAATTTGTTGTATTGATCAATACAAACAAGGACGACAAAATTCAGGCAACATCTGATGCACAATTTGTAGCAGAAAAGATCCTTGGCGAATTGGAAAAGCCTTTCTATATTGATGATTGCGACTTTAGAACATCGGCCAGTATCGGTATCGCAATGTTTATGGATTTAGAACATTCCATTGATGATTTGTTGAAATATGCAGACAGCGCTATGCACAATGCAAAAACAAGCGGACGAAATACGTTTCGTTTTTTTGATCCGCTTCTTCAAAAGATAATGGAAGATAGAGCCTGCCTGCTCGATCGGCTGCGAAAAGCAATCGAAAACAATTTTATGGCACTGCATTATCAAAATCAAATTTTGGTCAATCGCCATCAGCATGTAGTCGGTGTAGAAGCGCTGCTGCGCTGGAATGACCCCGAATATGGGATGATTTCCCCGGGAGAATTTATCCCCCTGGCCGAAGAGAGCGGCTTGATTATCCCCTTGGGTGAATGGATCATGCGAGAAGCGGTAAAACAGTTAAAAATTTGGGAAGATGATCCGGTCAAAAAGAATTGGCGCATTTCGGTCAATGTCAGCTACAAACAATTTGAAAAAGATGATTTTGTATCGCTTATGGAATCTATTTTACAGGAATATCCTACTGCTGCTCATAGACTTAGGCTTGAACTGACAGAGAGTCTATTGATAAAAAATACAGAGGAAGCTTTACATAAAATCCGTCAACTAAAAGTTTTAGGGATTTCTCTTTCTATAGATGATTTCGGAACAGGGTATTCATCCTTATCATATCTAAAACAACTTCCTATCGATGAGCTTAAAATCGATCAATCCTTTATCCGGGAATTAACTACGAATCGTAATGATGTCATCATCGTCGAAACCATAATCTCAATCGGGCAAAAGTTTGGATTTGAAGTAATCGCCGAGGGGGTTGAAACAGAAGAACAGTATCAAAAGCTTGTATTGATGGGATGTGAGTATTTTCAAGGCTATCTGTTTGGAAAGCCGATCCTTCCGTCTCTTTTATAATTTAGTCGTAGACAACCACTCCGTAATTGTCGTCAATACGATAAAAGCGTGAGTTGGATGTAATGATAAGCTCATCCAGTCGTGCCAGATGGATATAGCTTTTTTTACCGATTTTAATTCCGTTTTCGAGAAAAAACCGCTTAAGATTGACAAATTTAATATCGTTTACAAATTTATATTCAAACTGATTGTACAGCCGCATTTTTTTGTAGGCGAAAATATGGCTGTCGATTCCAAGCTGTGTTGCGGCATATTGGGTGGGTAAATAGCCGGAGAGATCAGTCAAATCTTCTTCGATGTAGGCATATTTGATCGGAAGAGTATGTTTTTCAAGAAATATATAACGGTTAAGTTTAATATGACGAGTATTATTCCAATATTGATAGGCAGGCGAAGAGATATCGAGTTTTGTATATATCTCTTTCCAAAGCCAGTGTTTGTCCAATGTAGAATGAAGAGTCGACATAATTACTCATCATGATCAGGGTCGTTCAAGGCAATACGTTTAGCATACATAAAACGGTCTTTATAGTATCCTTTTTCTATTGAATCGTATTGAACTTTACGTGCGGTATAGGAGGCATGAATAATTTGGCCGTTACCGGCATAGATAGCGACATGAGACGGGTCAGATTTGTACGTCCGATAAAAAAGAAGATCGCCGATTTGCAAGTCATCAGGATTAACATTTTCTCCAAATTGTGCCTGTTCCACCGCACTGTGGGGCAAGGAAATTCCGAACTGCCGGTAAACTTGTTGCGTAAATCCTGAGCAATCGGTCCGTCCGCTGTCTTTGTCCCCGAAACCATAAGGTGTTCCTAAAAAATCTTTGGCACGCGAGAGCAGTTTTTCTTTAGCAGTTTTTAAATTTTTGATGATTTTCTGAGGCGTACTTTTAGGTGTTTCCGCCGGTTTGGAGACATCGCAAAGGGTTGCTGACGCAAGTGGAGCCGGTTTTGGTACGACTAAAAAAGGATTAGCCTCTTTGCCTATTGTGTCGGGATCGATTTTAGTATTTTTTAAAACAGTAGTTTCAGCCATAGCGATCGACTTTACAGCCGGATCAGGCTGCGGAGCAGCTTTTGTTTTGGAGAATGTAGAAGATGACTGATTAAAGGAGATATCATCATCTTTTGAAATATCATTAATTTTTTTCAATTCGCGCTCGTATTCTAAGAAGAGGGACGGCTCACGCCTTGATGAATCCGCTTGTACGACAATACTCAGTAAAACCAGTGATAACACTGTACTTCTTATCGGCATTAACCCTCCTTCTTTTCTGCACTATAGTCATTATAGATCAAAAAGCTTTAGTTTTTTTTATAATATTTAGATTTAACACTATGTTATGGTACACTTTCTCAAAAAACGAACGGATAATAAGCATTCATGAAAGAAGCGATTGTATTATTGAATATGGGCGGTCCCAATAATCTGGACGAAGTTGAGATATTTTTGCATAACATGTTCAATGACCCCTACATTATACGTACGAAGAGTTCTCTTTTGCGCCGTTTTATCGCGGGAATGATCACCCTTACGCGTACAGAGAAATCACAGGAAATATATCGGCAAATCGGAGGAAAATCTCCTCTGGTAGATCATACGATCGATTTAGTCAAACGTTTTCAGGAAGTTGTCGGAAATGACATTCTCGTTGATTTTGTGATGCGATATACTCCGCCGATGGCAACAGAAGTATGTCAACGTCTGAAAAAGTCCGGAGTAGAAAAAGTTTATCTCCTTCCGTTATATCCGCAGTATTCTTCTACGACGACCCAATCTTCACTGGATGATTTTGAAGCAACCGCACACGCAATAGGATGGAATGTCATAACACATGAAATCAAACACTTCTTTGCCTCTCAAACCTACAACCGATGTCTGATTGAACGAATTACAGAGGCCTTGGGTGAGGATACTGCCGAATCGTTCGACATCGTTTTTTCCGCACACGGTTTACCGCAAAAAATCGTCGATCAGGGTGATCCGTATCAGCGTCATGTCATTGCGCATGTAAATATAATGGAAAAAATGATGAAGGAATCGGGGCTTTGTTTTAACGCCGTTCATTTGGCCTATCAGTCTAAGGTAGGGCCGATGAAGTGGTTGGAACCTTCACTGGAGAGTACTTTGCATGAACTCTCCAATAAACGGGTAATTATCGTCCCGATAGCATTTACGATCGATAACTCTGAAACCGATTTCGAGCTCTCCATCGAATATGCGGAAGTTGCTCACGAATTAGGGTATGAGTCGTATCGCGTATGCCGATGCCCGAATGATCATCCGCTGTTTGTCCAAACCCTCAAAGAACTTTTTGAAAAAATGAGATAAATGAAACAGATTGTTCTCTTCGATATGGATGGAACACTTATCGATTCCGGACTGGATATTACCCTCTCTATCAACCACGTTCGAGCGCAATGCTATCACCTCGAACCGCTAAGTGTTCAGACGGTCATTGATGCGATTAATGCTCCGGTACGCAACCTCTCAGAAATATTTTACGCTCAACAACACTACGAAGAGCGAGCTAAATCGGCTTTTGAAGAGCACTACTATGACCAATGTATTCAAAACGTCGTTCCCTACGAGGGGATTTACGATCTTTTAGATTCTCTTCGTGATAATAACGTTATCATGGGGGTAGCAACAAATGCTCCCGGGAAATTTGCTATACGGATGTTAGAGCATCTGCAGCTTGATTCTTATTTTGAAATGATCATCGGTGCAGATGACGTAGATTTACCTAAACCTCATCCTCAAATGCTCCATCGGCACCTTGAATATCATGAATATCGTTCGGGTATAGATCGTGCTTGGATGATCGGTGACAACTCAAAAGATATAGATGCCGCAGCCCAAGCGGGCATAGTCAGTGTTTTTGCCGGTTGGGGGTTCAGTCCACACGGAGATGGGGATTATTTTGCCCCGACTCCCGGATCTATATTGGATATCATCTATAAAAAGGTAAATCATGATTAGTATTGACTTGTTACTTATTATTTTGGCCATGTCACTTCTATTTTTGCGTCATACCGTCGTATACAAAGACCCGAGTAAAATCAATTATACCCCTATGGTATTGGCTCTGGGATTTATCGGAGGGTTATTGCATTTTATCCTCACCGGTTCGGCGGAAATAACACTCATCAAGGAATCGCTCTTATCCGTGAGCGTCGGAATTCTCCTCTCAGCTATCATGAGTGTCATGAACCAGACGGTTTCGGTCACCAATTCCCATGAAGACAGACTGCGTATCAATCAAATCAGCGAGGAAGTCGCCTTATTGGCATCGCTTAAAGAGCGACTTGAGCTCATCACCCAGATGGAAGGCTCGACTCACGATCAGATTCGGCATGTCTTTAAAGAAGAATTTGACGCACTTAACGTCATTCAAGAGAATCAAAAACTTTTTATCAAAAAAATCGAATCCCTTTTAGCGCAACAGCAAAATGCGATGGGGAAATTTGAAGAGTTTACGTTTACGGAACTTCCGAGTCTGGACAATGTCGTTCACCGCCACATCGATATGCTCCGAGTTGCGGAACAAGATCACTTTTTGCAGCTGAAAAATGTGGCCCGCTCCAGCAGTGATGAGCAAAAAGAGGTACATACTCAGTTAAATGAGATTCATGATCTTCTGCTACATATGAGCCATCATCAGCTCCCGGATCATACCATTGCGGTATTGCATAAAGAGTTGGACCGCATTGTCCAGGATTTTTCTCATCATCTCCAGACGCTCGGAGCAAAAAGCGAATCTATCATTACTTCATTGCTTGAAAACGACGCATTGCTGCAGGGCTCGCGTGAACAAAGCGAACTGATTATGCAGCAAATGGTTCTCTCTTCCAAGCAGATGAAAGAGATGACCCTTCATGCCAAAGAGCTCTCCGATTCGCTCAAACCGCTTTCTCACTTGTTTGATTCTGCCGAAACGCTCCATGACGAATTTGTCCATGCCAAAGGAAAACTGAGTGAACTCATCGTCACACTCGAATCGTATGAGCATCAAGAATACCGTGCTATCCGTCAAAGTTTGGAGCAAGTCGCCGCCGAGGCAAGCGCACAAATACAGCTCTTGACACAAACGCTCGAAAAGCGTGATGCGCATGATCGGGAGAGTTCCCCCTTGATAGAAGCCAGAAGTGTCCAAGAATTAGCAAGTAAAGTCAAACTTCACAGAAGCTATTTGGGAGAAAACCAAGAATAAAGACTTTATAATGGCAAAAAAACAAGGTCTTTACTCCATGATAGAATTTTATGAACTTCTCGACGATGAAAATATCCCCTATCGCTGTGACGTTGAATTGGATCTGCTTGAAGAGTCTCCCCAAGAAGAACGCCCCTGGCTGTTATGGCTTTTTGTTAAAGCCGACACGCTCACGGAAACCTTGGAAGCGTTCACCACGGACCTCATAAGTACCTTAAGCAGCTCGCTGGACGCCGTGTTTGCAGGCAGAGTAATGAAAGAGGGATGGGCGGAGTTTTATTTCTACGCTCCGCACGCCAAACGGTTTGAAAACATCAGTTCGGACGTGATGAGTCGCCACGGCGGATTTGTGTACGAACGCGGATCGTCCAGAGATGGCAAGTGGGAGATGTACAACGACAATCTCTATCCCGATGCATACGGTCTGCTCAGTATCCAAAACCGTCATACCATTTCCGCACTCGTTGAAGCGGGAGACGATCTGAGTATCCCAAGAGAAGTAGAACACTATCTCTTTTTCCAAACCAAAAGTTCGATGGAACGTACCGTATCACAGCTTTCGTCACACGGTTTTGAGGTAAAAGAATACGTTAATGACGATGAGAGCGATTACGGCTACGGTGTCGTTTTGATCAAAACAGAAGCGATCACCCCATCAATCATCGAAGAGACAACCACTTCGCTGTATGAATCGGCGATGCAGGAGCACGGCTATTACGAGGGATGGAGCACGGTGCTGGGATAATGAACATCACCAAAATCAAGGGGATTGTCCCCTATACACTGGCACTCTTTCTCAATGCCTTTACCGATCTAGGGCATAAAATCATTATTCAAAATACCGTTTTTAAAATTTATGACGATCAGACCCAAATCATCTATACCGCTATTCTAAACGCCCTGATATTGCTCCCGTTTATTTTTCTCTTTACCCCCTCAGGCTATCTTTCTCACCGATTTTCAAAAGTAAACGTTATGCGATACGGCGCTTTGGCCGCAATTCTGATTACATTACTAATCACCTACAGCTATTATCAGGGATGGTTTTGGACATCCTTTGCCCTTACATTCATGTTAGCGGTACAGTCAGCCATCTATTCTCCCGCCAAATACGGCTATATCAAAGAGATTGCAGACGAAAAAGCATTTAGCGCACTGAATGCGCTGGTGCAATCGGTCACCACGGTAGCCATTCTCTCGGGTATCATTGCCTACACCGTAATGTTTGAAAATTCACTGGTCGGCCGCTACAACAGCGAATCGGAAATCCTGCATCAAATTGCACCGCTTGGGTGGTTGCTGGTTATCGGAAGCGTCATTGAATTTATCTTGACTCTCACCCTCCCGAAAAAAGGAAAAAGCATTTCGATTCCTTTTAATATTAAAAAATATCTAAGCGGGTATTCCCTTCGAAAAAACTGGACGTTGCTCCGTCGCAAAAAGGAAATTTTTGACGCCATACTCTTTCTCTCCCTCTTTTGGTCGATTTCACAGGTTATTTTGGCGGCATTCGGCGCGTATGCGAAATCAACCTTGGGGATTCAAAATACGATTGTGGTTCAGGGGCTTATGGCACTTGCCGCTTTCGGAATCATAACCGGCTCTATTATCGCCGCCCGACTATCTCGCCACTACCTCCACAAAGGGCTGATCGTTGCCGGAGCCTTTAAAATCACCGTTATGCTCATTTTCTTGCCGCTGACCCATAATCTTATTTGGATCGGATTCATCTTTTTCGGATTCGGTATCGGAGGCTCGATGATGATCGTCTCGCTCAATTCTATGATCCTCTCCCAAACTCCGCGTGCCCACATCGCTTATGTATTGGCAGGGAACAATTGGATACAAAATATATTTATGACCCTCTTTTTGGCATTCACGACCCTTTTTGCTTATACGGGTTGGGATGCTTTGATGCTCTTGTATGCGATGCTGGCCGTATCCGCGATCCTTACTTTCTGGACACTCATACGCTACAAAGATTATTTTGTATGGTTTATTTTCGAACGGCTATTGGCATTGCGATACAACATCATTCCGATGCAAACCCATAATATTCCCAAAGATAAAGCGGTTTTATTGATGGGAAACCATATCAGCTGGATCGATTGGATTTTAGTACAGGTGGGCGTTGAGCGCCGTATCCGCTATCTAATGGAACGGTCCATATACGAAAAACCTCTGATACGTCCCATTATGGAACTCGGAGAAGTGATTCCCATCTCATCCAAAGGGGCTAAAGAATCGTTTCAACACGCACGTAACCGTCTGCAAAACGGTGAGATTATCGGTTTGTTTCCTGAGGGTTCCATCAGTCGTAACGGTGAAATAGGGACGATTATGCACGGGTACAAAAAGATTACCGAAAATTCCGACGGGGTCATTGTCCCCTTTTACATATGCGGAATCTACGGTAGCATCTTTTCGCGTGCACCGAAACGTCACACTCCGTTACGCTCATGGTTTCGCAGAAATATCCGTGTTGTCTACGGAGAACCGCTGAACATGGATAGCGAACCGCACATTGTGTATGAATCGATTATTCATTTAAAAGAACATTACGGCACTAACCCGTCTGAATAAAGACGGCAAACTCGGGTTACTGTTCTGCCATGCCGTATTGTTTGAGCAAATCTTCATATTCATCATCTTTTCCAAATTCCTTGATGTAAAAATCAGCTATTCTTTTAGCCGACTCAAAATAGTTTTCGGCAAGAAGAATGGAGAGCTTATTAAAAGTTGCTTGTCGAACGCACTCTTTGATTTTAGGCTTGAAAATTGGGATCCCAGCATAAGGAGACAAAATCTGTTTCACCCGTTTGATTTGTCCCTTGGCAACCGATAGCATTGCATTAGAGAGCACCTCGTCGAACATTTCATCATATACAATGAACTCAGGCATTGACTCAAGTATAGGATAGGATGCAACAAGTTCATATACGGAATATCTATCGTCCTTTTTGATCACTTCCAATAGTTTTTGCCGGATATAAGTTTCTTTCGTCAATTCTATGAGCTGATCTTTATACGGGAGGAAAATCATAACTTGTTTTATGCCTACTATGGCATCGTTATATTTCCCTTCATGAATCAGCTTTTTCAGCTTTTCGATAGAAGCTTCTGCAAGAGCGCATACTCTTTTATAAACCTCTTCGGATTTTAAAAACTCAAACTTGGATACAAGGGCAAAATATTCCCTGAATTGTTTATTATTAATGAGATTGTCTGCTCGAATATAGATTTCATAGTTTTTTTGCAGCGAATGGATCATCTCTTTTTTCTCAGGGACGACGCAAAAAGGTTTAAGAATCTCTTGCACTTTTAAAAGGTTATGCATTGGATCAGCCGAAAGCAGTTTTTTGGCTTCCGTGAAACTTTTGGCAAAATAGTGCTCCAGCTTACGTGCACTGTCTGTTTTCTGAAGATAGGGGGTTTGTTCCAGCATACTAAACGCTTCAAAAAACTCTTTATTTTGAACCTGGATGGCAAATTTTTCAAAATCTTTTTGTTTTTGAAGTAAAAAATCAAATTCCTTCTTATTATTTTCATCCGATAAAAAAGGGGTAGCAAACTCTAAAGCGGAAGCGGCATTCCCCGTCGAAAATTGATTGATAATCTCTTTAAGCATGTCTTCCCACGCTTCTTGGAACATTTCTGACATCGGATGAATAGCTAAAAACAGGTTACTATCCAAGTATTTTTTAGCGGTTTTAAAATTTTTAACGCTCAGGGCTTGAGAAAAATCATCTATGAATGCATACATATCTATTACATACATCCATCCATTTTCAAATCCAATAAACAATGATGAACCTTCAACATGCAATGAGCTGATCCCTTTTTGATCGAGTTTAAAAGAAGAAAATAGTGAATTATCTGCAAGTTTTACAATATATATCATCCCGTTTCGCCCGCCTACAATGGCAAATCTCCCGCTCGAATCGGCTACACAGCAGTTAGGCCAGGAAGAGAAAAGAGATTTTTTCGATATTTCATTTGTTTTAAAATCATAAATATAGGAATTCCCCTCACGACCGATCGCATACAATGATTTGGAATCATTATAAAAAAATGAGTCTTCAATCGTATCATGTACGTAGGTGTTTAAACGCTCTTTTTGATGACGTATATTTAAAACTATCAATGATTTATCATAGGCGGAGTAGGCTAAATTTCCCCCCCTCTGATCTACTGTAATATGGGAAATATAGTCCGGTTTTGGTTTTAGAGACATTATAACTCTACCGGTTTTGGTACTGTACATATAGACCTTGCCATCCGTACCTCCGGTAAGAATATATTGCCCTTTTTCACCGCAAAAGGTCATAACTTCCGCACGCTGATCATGTCCGAACAATCTAATAATTGTCTCGTCATCCTTTTCATTTATATTGCAATAATCTACGTCTGCATCACCTTGAACGGGAAGCTTCATGCATATAGCACAATTCTTTTTATTTTCTTTTACACTGTAGGCGACATGGCCGTTTTGACTAAAACATGAGCCTTTTTGAAATCTGTGCAGGGGCGGAGATGAGTCAAAAATCAGCGGTTCTTCGGTTCGGCTCCATTGTGTTTTGCATATTGAATGAAGGTTACCGTTAACATCGGTAAAAAATATTGTGCTCTCATCGGAGTGTATGGCGATAACACTTGCTTTTACGTGAAAAGACTGGGTTATTTTAATCATAATGCACTTCTTAATTCAGAAGTTCTATTAAGCATAGGAGATAAAATCGCGTATTATCATCAGAAATTATTCGTTTGATTTTTACCGAATAGATGGTTTTTTCAATTTTGAAATACGGGTTTAAGTCTATTAATACACACTCATCTTTCCAGTCGCAAAAATCTAAATCACTTTTGATGAGAGCATCGGTACTTAAAAGATCTTTGATGTTGAGCTTTTTGTCAATCAGTTTTTTATAATGTTCCGTACAGGCAAGAATAGTAAAAATTTCACTGTTACATGTGATGATATGGTCATTCTGGTCAATAATCATGGAGGGGAGGGGAATGTTGTTGACCAGAGATTCAAGTGACTTGTTGTAAACATACCGTAATTGTTCACGCTGATAAAGCTTTTCTTGCTCTTTTTGCAAAGATTCATGTTCGATTTTAAGTGCGAGTGAATTCAAAATATTATCAAGCTGATCGAAAACAATCGGTTTAATGATGAAGTGCTCGATTCCGATTTCGATGGCACGAAGCAAATACTTGGTCTCAGAATGGGCAGTAATCATAATGCATTTTTGGGATGGATTATATGCTTTTATTTTTTCCAACATATCAAGTCCCAGCATAACGGGCATCGTTTGATCCGCAATAACGATATCGACAGGACGAAGCGAATTCATATAAAAGTCAAGCCCTTCTTGTCCGTTCGATGCAAGAGAAACGTGCCCAACCGTATCACTGAGCATATCAAAAACCATTTCACGAATGAGCCACTCATCATCTACAAACAGAACATGAAGTTTTTTTGTTAATGCGATATGATTTTCCATTGTCAGCCTTTGCTATTAGTATGTGTTGGAATAAGGATTGTGAAAAATGCACCTTTCTCATTGTTGCATGCGACTATACTCCCGCACAATCGTTCTTCTACGATCCGTTTGGACATATACAAACTGATTCCTGTCCCTTGGGATTTGTGTTTGGTCGTAAAGTAGGGCTCAAAGATTTTGTCCAAATACTGAGTATTTATGCCTCCTCCGTTATCATATATCCGGATCATGACTTCATTTTTATCATCTGATGGGGTAATTTCAATAAGGATCGTTCCGTTGGAGACATTGTTGAAGATAATTGTTTCTTTGGCATTATTAATCAGATGCAGCAATACTTGTTTAAGGTCATCGGGGAAGCCAAAAAGCTCGATATCTTTCTGTGCGGATATATCTAACGAGATATTTACAAATTTAAGACTTTCTTTTAGAAGAGCAATGATATTTTCAATGACACTGTACAAACTGTAGGATACTTTTTCTTTATTCGGCTCGAAATGTATACGAAAATCATCGATCGTCTTTGACATCTGGCTGATGGTAGCCATAGCCTGATTTAGAGCATCGGACATGGTATCATTGTCAAGCAGACCGTTTTTATGAAGCCTGTAAACTTTTTGAAAGAGCATGGAAACGATATTAAGGGGTTGGCGCCATTGATGGGCAATATTTTCGATCATTTCTTCCATTGAAGCGAGTTTAGCCTGATGAAAGAGGAGGTAGTCTTTTTGTCGATTTTTTTCAATTTCTTCTTCGATTTTTTCTATTAAATCGCTGTTAAGACTCTGTATGGATAGATTTTGTAAGCAGTTTTTCATATCCAATCCTTATCTAAAATTTAAAAATTCGATCTGATGCTCTATTATCACGGTTTAGTGTTGCAAATGTGTTGCAAAATATAAATATTTTATATTTCAATATGTGTGGTTTGTTTTTGAAAGGTCTATTCGTGCTCTATGGATAGTGAACCGTACATCGTGTATAATGCGTTCATTCATTTGAAGGAGAGTTATGGCACTCAACAAGCCTGAATATACACTTTTTAAAAATACCCGTTATGCATTAACCGGGCTGCTTGAAGTAACAAAAAATGAAAAATCTTTTCGGCTTCAGATAGTATTATTCGTATTCGGTATGATTGCCGCGTGGAGCCTTCCGATAGGATTTGTATATAAAGCGATACTTTCTGTCTCTCTTTTTATTCCTCCGATTGCAGAGATTATCAACAGCGCCGTTGAACGTACGGTTGATTTAGTGACGTTTGATCATCATGAACTGGCTAAACGGGCAAAAGACGCCGGCGCGGCACTCGTATTTCTTTCGTTGACCATGTTGGCCTTTATCTGGGGACTTACCCTTTATGCGGCTTTTTATTTGTAACGTTTTCGTAAGAGATTTTTGCGTATAATTTATATAATATTTTTAACAGGGGTTTTGCTATGGCAACAGCACTTATTATCGGCGCCGGCGGAGTAGGGCGTGTAGTGGCACATAAATGTGTCATGAATAACCACATTTTTGATCGTATTATTTTGGCAAGCCGTTCCATCGGTCGCTGCGAAGAGATACAAAGTGAACTTCCTGCAGGTTCACTTGAAATTACAACGGTAGATGCCGACAAGACAGAAGAAGTAATTGCACTTATCAATAAATACAATCCGGCAATTCTCATTAACGTTGCTCTTCCGTATCAAGATCTCGCCATTATGGATGCATGTATCGCGACCAAAACCCCTTATCTCGATACGGCCAACTATGAACACCCTGATGAGGCAAAATTTGAGTATAAACTTCAGTGGGCACGTGATGAAAAGTTCAAAGAAGCGGGAATCATGGGATTGCTCGGAAGCGGATTCGATCCGGGGGCAACCAATGTTTTCTGTGCCTATGCTCAAAAACACTATTTTGATGAGATTCATACGATCGATATTCTTGACTGTAATGCGGGGGATCACGGCTATCCGTTCGCAACCAATTTCAATCCGGAAATCAACCTTCGCGAAGTAAGTGCCAAAGGGCGCTACTGGGAAGAGGGCAAGTGGATCGAAACGGCACCGATGGAAATTATGCAGGTATGGGATTATCCCGAAGTAGGGCCGAAAGACAGTTATCTTTTGTATCATGAAGAGATGGAATCACTTGTCAAGCATATTAAAGGGCTTAAACGTATCCGCTTTTTTATGACGTTCGGACAAAGTTATCTGACCCATATGAAATGCCTTGAAAATGTCGGGATGCTTGGGATCGAACCGGTGGAACACCAAGGGATGAAAATCGTTCCGATCGAGTTTTTGAAAACCCTTCTTCCTGACCCGGCATCACTCGGACCGCGTACAAAAGGGAAGACCAATATCGGTATCGTCGCCGAAGGTCTCAAAGACGGTAAGAAACGAAAAATTTATATCTATCAGGTAAAAGATCACGAAGAGTGCTATGCCGAGGTTAAATCGCAAGGTGTTTCATACACTACGGGTGTCCCTGCCGTAATCGGTGCAAAATTGATGGTTCAGGGAATCTGGAGCGGTCAGGGTGTGTTCAACATGGAACAACTCGATCCGGATCCGTTTATGGATGAGATGAATACCCAAGGGCTACCTTGGAACGTAATCGAGATGGAGTGTTAAAAGAAACATTTCTCGGGATTTCACTTTGAATTTAAATCAAAGTCAACAGCAGTATTTCGATGAAATGGGGATGGCTGAAAAAGTCTCTATTTTGCTTTTGCAGCTGGGTGAAGACGTCACCGCCACCATTTTTTCGCGGATGAATGTTGACGCGATTACCGAAATCTCCAAATACATTGCATCCAACCGCTCGGTAGAAAAAAATATCGGTGCCGCGGTTTTGGAAGAGTTTTATGCCATTATCCAGTCAAACCAATACCTCAATACCGGAGGTTTGGATTACGCGCGTGAAATCCTTTACAAAGCGTTAGGGCCGGAGGAAGCCAGAAAAGTACTGGAACGTCTGAGCAAAAGTATGCAGGGCGCTCAGAACTTTGCCTATCTTTCCAAAATCAAACCGCAGCAGCTTGCCGACTTTATTATGAACGAACATCCGCAGACGATTGCGTTGATTTTGGCCCACATGGACCCTTCCGGAGCCGCGGAGACCCTTTATATCTTCCCGGATGATTTACGGGCCGAAGTGGCGATGCGTATGGCAAAACTCGGAGATATTACACCGGCCATTATTAAGCGGGTCAGTGCCGTCTTGGAATCGAAACTCGAATCCCTTGCAAGCTACAAAGTCGAAGTGGGCGGACCTCGCGCCGTGGCGGATGTCTTCAACCGTTTGGGGGCGAAAGCGTCCAAAGCGACCCTCACACAAATCGAACAACTCGATCAGGAACTGGCCGCATCGATCAAAGAGATGATGTTTACGTTCGAAGATATGGTTAATTTGGATAATAACAGCATCCGAGAGATTCTTAAAGCGGTGGACAAAAACGATCTTATGCTGGCGTTGAAAAATGCCGCAGAAGAGCTCAAAGAGAAGTTTTACGCCAATATGTCCCAACGTGCGAAAGACGCTTTTATCGAGGAACTCCAGTTTCTGGGTGCCGTTAAGATGAAAGAGGTCGAAGCCGCGCAGCGTAAGATCGTCGATGCCGTTCAGTCCCTGGCGGATCAGGGCATTATACAGATCGGCGAATCCGAAGAGATGCTCGAGTAATCACATATCCGAGTGACTTACTTCTTCTAAAAATCGGGTAAATAATTGAAGCTGCTTCGCTTTTTGTGTCGAAGATGATTTATTGACTTTGTCTCGATAATGTTCCACCAAAGCAGTTTGAAGAAGAAAAAATTCAGCATGATCAAGATTTTGTTCGGAAATGATTTTGTCGATCGTATCATGCAGTTTTCTTTTTGTTGATCCGCTGAGTTCGTTATCCATATTTTGCACAACAGCGTCGCACGCATAAATGGCTTGTGTAAGAAGAATATCTTTTTGATCATTGTGAAATTCATTTGTATTGAATGATGTATTCCCCTTATCTACTACATTTTTATAGAGATGCCGATAATCAGATATTAACTTATATTGATGGATGAGACTATCTGCGGCGGCATCCATACTTAAATAATAAATCGGTAGCTTGCCCGGAACATGAATAACAATTTTTTTATTGGGGGATTGTGACCATGAACTGATGTTTGCACCTTTGCGCCGTGCTTTATCAATAACTTCATCAAGCAAAGTTTCGTACGTTTTATCGGTCTTAGCGTCGCTGGAATATGTCATATATTATCACTAAATCTAAAAAGTATGCAGTAAATAATCACCGCAATATTATGTGACGAATAATAGCGGTTTAATCTTATAAATTCGTTGCAAAATTATATTGCATAGGATCAAGCAATTTAAGCTAATGAATTGATGATTTCTAGTGAGTACATTAGGAGCCATAGGTTGTATCGGTGGTGTGATTTATCGGAATTGAAATGGAAAAAACAGTTCCGTCATCATCGCAGCTGGCACGGATGGAACCGTTCAAATGTTTTTCAATAACAACTGCAGACATGTATAATCCGAGGCCTGTGCCGTTTTTTTCTTTTTTGGTCGAAAAATAGGGATCAAAAATTTTATCGATAATATCTTTATCAATCCCTCCGGCATTGTCCTGGATAATAAAGCCGATCATCTGATTATCATGAAACGATTTGAACCGTATGAACGGATTTGAAATACGGCGCTCTTCAAAAGCCTCTTTCGCATTGGACAGAATATTTAAAAAAACCTCCATCAACTCATTTTTATAGGTGACAAAAGAGGTATCCGCATCACTCTCAAAAGATAAATTAATGCCGATATTTTTGTAGGTTATTCCAAGAACAGTGAGTAAATCATTAGATATTTCATGGAACGTAACGGTTTGCGGAACTTTGTTCGGACGAAAAAAATTATGAAAATCGTCAATAATTGAAGAGAGGTCGTGGATTTGTTGGTCGATGACGTTTAAATCACGTAAAAGTTGCTGCTGATTTATCTCAGAAAATGTCATCATTGTGAGGATGGCATTATTCGCAATCATTCCGATCACGGTAATGGGTTGACGCCATTGATGGGCAATTATTCCGATCATTTCCCCCATAATCGCCATTCTTGATTGGGTCATCAGCATTTCTTCGGTTACTTCATACTGACTTCCGGCCTCAACGGTTTGATGTTTAGAAACAGTATTAAGCTCATGCAAACGTGCAACACTCCTGCATGCATCAATTGCAATTGCCAGTTTTGTTCTAAAAGAGGAGAACATCCTTCCGTATGTATCGACATCGACACCTTTTTCAAAAGCAAAAAGAAAATGTTCGTTTCCAATCGGAATATCGAGAACGGATCGATTCGGCTCTACCGGAAAAATCGTATAGTTTTTAGTTTCATGACTCAAATTATCGGGTATATTAAAATCACTTTCTATACTGACGACACTCTTTTTAAAAGGATGAGATAAAATATATTTTCCACCCAATGCTTCGGTATGGGAAACGAATGTTGAAATAACTTCGCTCAGCATATCTTCCAGGATCAGTGAGTTTCCGATGGAGTTCATACATGCATAGGCAATATTATGCTGTTCTGTAAAAACTATCATTGTACTCCTCATTCCTTTCCCGATTGCTGCGTACTATAAAAACATGCGTTTAGCTAATTTGTATTTTATGATTTAAACTGATCTAGCTTTGTTTTTAAGTTATAGGTCAATCCGGACAAATGTTCGGCAGCACCTGCAATTTCTTCAACACTTCTGGCATTCTGTGTGGTCAAATCATTGATTCTGGAAACTGATTTCACGATTTTTTCTGAATCACTGGCAATTTGTAATGAATTATCAGCATTTTCAGCAACATTGGTAATGGATTGTTTCATTACATCTACCGTTTCAACAACTACGGTTTCTACTGTCTCTGATATTTTCACAAGCCGTTCGATGTTTTTGGCATTTATCCCCATCTGCTCAGAGGAATCGTTAATCGACTGTACGATAACGTTGATCGTAGCATTGATTTCTGTCAAACTTTTTTGAGTCCGCTCGGCAAGTTTGCGTACTTCGTCGGCAACGACAGCAAAACCGCGTCCATGATCGCCGGCACGCGCCGCTTCAATCGCTGCGTTGAGTGCCAATAGATTGGTTTGGTCAGCTATATCGCTGATGACGACCAAAATCATTTTGATTTGAGCGGCTTCGGTGCTCATTGCTTCCAGTTTTAGCGCCATTGCCGTTTCCGATTCACTTGCCGAACTGACATCTTGTTTTAGCTGCTGAATATCGTTAAGCATATGATTTAATCTGCCGCCGGCTGCTTGAATACTCTCTTTGGTTGATTCGGATAAAGCTACCGTTGATTGGATAAAATCTTTAATATCGTTGATTTCATGAATCGTATTATCGACAATCGACATACTGCTTTCCGCGTTCTTGCCGATTTGCAAACTTGTACTGCTCAGTTCGCTTGAAACCGTGGCATTTTCATCGGCTGCATATTTCGCTTCTTTGATCGTATATTCCAATGTTTCCAGAAGCGTATTGAAATTATTGATGATCACTTTGATTTCGTCTTTTTTGTTGTATGTCAATCGGATAGTCAAATCTTTTGTATCGACGAAATTTTTGATATTGCTATCCAGCAGTTTGATCGAATCTTGTATTTGAACCAACACAATATAGCTGATCAAGATGACAACGAAAATCGCGATAATAAAACTGACCGCCAGATTGGTTCCGACCGATTCGAACTTGCTTTTACTCAGTGAGGAAGCGCTATCGGCAATCTCTTCTAGCTTTGTTTGGAATTCTCCGCTTGTCGCAACCAGTGAGGTTAAATCAATACTATTACGTTCAGTGACATCCGCTTTTAGCATTTGCGGTGCGATATTGTCAAAATCATTACCGTATTTTTCAGCCAGAGCGAGAGCTTCGTCGCATTTGATACGGTTTGCTTCCATTGAGAGCTGAGATTTTAGCTCTGAGATTTTCTTTTTATTATCTTCGAGATTGGTGTGTACTTTATCCAATGTTGTGTTATCCGGTTTTCTGAGAAACTGGTAAATCGATATTCTTGTTTTTAAAAAATCGTTTTCAACGATTTTTGCTTCGCTAGCGCGATTAAGTGCATTTTGTGCTGCAGTATTAGAGTTACTGTAAAATAAATATGTTGCGACAAAAACACAAACAAGTAGAAGAGGGATGATAAGCAGCTTTGCTTTAATGGAGAGGTTATTCATGATCTTCCTTAAATTTTATATCGAATGTAAATTCAATATAAATGGGATGTACAACTAAAATCGTAACTCCGCCAGGTGATTTTTCGGTTATTTTTTTTCTAATAAAACATTTTTATTAAAAAAGCGGTTTTTGAGTAATGAAAATATTAGATAAAAGAGTGATACATACGGATTACTGTATAGTGAATATTTTAAATATAATATATATTATGTTAATCAAAAAGAAGTTTCAGTTGATATAAGTTAAACTTTCCGAATGGAATCATCTAAAGAACAGCTAATCGCCGACATTGAAAACCTTCTAAACCGCTATGGGGAAATCAAACCTACCCACATTAATCCTGTACTACTGCAATTCATGGATCGTCAAACGCTTCTCAGTATTATAGAGTCGATTTTGCGACAGCAAGAGAAAACCAATGAATCCAATATTGAATGGTTAGAACAATTCAAACAGTATTAACTTCCTTACTCTAACTAAAGTTGTTTTTTTAAGGTAATGCTAAAAATTATTATCTATAATTGCAACAAATAACCACAGCGACATTTTTTAACATGTTGCTGAAATAATATTAAGGATCTAACATGTCATCAAACGTCGATCTAATCCAACTTACAGAACAAACAAAGAAATTGACGGCAATGGTCGTTGAAGATGAAGTTGTCGCCAATGATCTTTTAAGCTCAACGTTCAAAAACTTTTTTGCTGAAGTTACATCGGCTTACAACGGTGCTGATGCACTTCGCATGTATGAAAAAATCAACCCGGACATTATTTTTGTCGATATTATCATGCCTGAAATAGATGGTATTGAGCTTGCCCGCCGTATCCGATCAATCAACCCGTCACAAATCATTATTGTTATTTCTGCAAGTAACGATATTCAAAAGATTTCTGAATCGATCGAAGTCGGTGTAAACAGCTTTATTCAAAAACCGATTGATACTAAAAAAATTCTTGAGATGCTTCAAAACATTACAAGTTTGGTTGCTAAACGTAAAAAAATTGAAACCAAAACATTTTCAATCTCTTTGCCGTTAGATGTTTATGAATTGGTAGATGACAATGCAAAAGCTGAAAGCATCTCTAAAAATGCAGTTATAATCCGTGCTCTTCGCTCTTTTTATAACAACTAATCTCCCCTCTTCCCGTTTTTCGGGAAAATAAAGTTGTGATTTAGCTTTTTTTCAGCATTCGAATCGTATAATTTCGGCTCAGGTTCGCCTGATTCTTTTCTTTTTTAAAGTGGCCCCATCATCTAATGGTTAGGATTCCAGATTTTCATTCTGGCCATAGGGGTTCGAATCCCCTTGGGGTCACCACTTTAAACTTCTTGTTTTTACTCATCCAACTCAATTTATCTTATTTGCCACCGTTTGTAACTCATAATACGGCTTTATGTATTTTCAGGAATTTTATGTACAATAAATAAAATATAGATATAAATATTGTGCAGCAACCGAATCAAAAAGAGTGAAGAGGTTGGATCAGCTGAAAATAGGGTAAATGAGTAATACACACAATAAATTACCGAATGAATTTGTTCAAAAGCTAAAAGATGTCATTGCCGCAAAAAAAACTCTTACTGGAGAGTTGAAATATGTAACCAAAGAGGGAAAAGTACGTTGGTATCAAAACAGTATAATGCCTATTTTTGATGAAGAGTATTTACCACTAGGTGAAGTCCTTGTACGATATGACATAACTGAAAAAAAGAATTTTGAAAAATTATCAATTACTGATGGACTGACGGGACTTTATAACAGAAGATATTTTAACGATATTTTAACACGAGAGATTTATCGTGCTACAAGAGAAAAATCTACGCTTTCATTTATAATTCTTGATATAGACTATTTTAAAAAATATAATGATACGTATGGCCATTACGCCGGAGATAAAGCATTGACTATCGTTGCTGCCGCTATTAAAAATTCATTACATAGAGGCGGCGATTTTGCATTTAGACTCGGTGGCGAAGAGTTCGGTATTATATTTTCAGGATTAAACAAAGAGCAGTCATTAGAATTTGCAGAGCAGATAAAAGCCAATATCGAAGATTTAAATATTCCCCATTCCAATTCGGCGGTATCATCTCATATAACGATATCTCTAGGTTTGGTGGTTATTGATTTTGTTAATGAATATGTGGATGAAAACGGTTTTTATACTATGGCAGACTCAGCACTGTACAGGGCAAAAGAGACCGGAAGGAACAAAGTTGTAATGCATGAGAATGAAGAGTTGGATTTTTTTTAAGTTCTAGCCGAATCCGTCGCTTTTAGGAATAACTATCTTATTTACTGCCGTTCCATATGAAATCTTTTTTATAAACTATATAATCGCTTGACTCTTTAAAAATGGCCATTTTATTGAAAATCTGATCAATCGGTACATTTTGAAGATTGCTGATTTCTAGGCACATTGACATCTCATAGTGTGTCATTTTTGCCTTGTATGCAATTTGTAGATGTTGATGTGCAATTTTGGTTATTCTGTTGACTACATCATCTTGAACCTGTTGATTTGCAAGTGAATTTTGTATCATGGTTAGCCTTATAAAGAATTAACAAATTATGGAATGAAAAAATTACTTGCTTATTACACTGTATTCGACTAAAAGCGCTCTTTCAATGTGACGAGTAAAGAAAGAGCTTATCTTAAGGAGGATGAGAAAGAAGTCCTTCAGATCATGTAGACCATCGGGCAAAAGCAGTATGAACCAAAAAGGTAAACGAATAAGAAATTTTAATTATTAAAGTATGTATGTGTTACGATAAGATTACACGAACGATATAGGCTTACTCGCTTATACAATGGAATTACAACGATATGAATAAATATAGTTGCTTACCATAAGAAGGGAATATTAATGAATTTAAAAAATAAAATACTCTTATCGACTGCTTTATTAATAACCGTATTTATGATAATACTCGTCTTTTTTTGGCGCTACAACACTCAAAAACTGGAAACGGTACAAAAAATACGGGTTAGTGAATTTCAATCAACATTTAATGAAGTATTAGCGTTAAAAAGCAATCCCTTTAAAGTTCTCAATTACGATTATTCCTATTGGGACGATCTCGTAACATTTACAAAAAATCAAGATAAAAATTGGGCTCAAATAAATCTTGAAGAGCCTATGTCCATAAATAAATTGGACTATAGCATAGTGTACGACAACCGTAAAAATCTACTTTTTTATAAGCAGACTGATAATCGTATGCCGGATTTAAAAAATAAGATTCCGATGTCTACAATCAATGCCGAATCATCATATTTTTCAAATTATTTTTTATTTGAAAATGGAAAAGTGATTCAAATATTTTCCGCCCCTATTCAACCTTCGATAGATTACAGCAGAAAAACTCCGCCTCAAGGCTATTACATAATCGGAAAAATTTGGGATAAACAATATATTGCCGATTTGGCGAATGTTACAAAACAAAGTATTGAATTTGCCGATAAGGATAAAGACTATGATATCCTTTTTCCTCTCTTCTCAAGCGACAAAAATCCTATTGCCCATCTTGGAATCAGACTAAATTCAAAAACAACAGAAATCGTAAATTATATTTTTATAAATCAATTGTATCTGATCTTTTTTATGGGACTTGTTTTTATATTTTTATTAGGAAATATTTTATTCAGAACTATCATCCAGCCGCTTAATGAAATTACAAATACAATCAACTGCAACGAGAGTAATAGACTTTCGAAATTTCTACTTCAAAAAGACGAAATAGGGAAGATAGCGAGAGCCGTTAACGATTACTTTAAACAAATGGAACGTATCGTAAAACAGACTACGGATCATTTAACCGGTATACCGAATCGTCAACAACTCACGGAAGACCTCGAAGAAACGGGTGCAAAATCCTTGATGTTAATCAATATAAAGCATTTTAGAAATATCAATGAATCTTACGGATATGATATCGGGGATGCCATTTTACAGCTATTTGCATCAAGACTCGGTACAGTATTGGAAAGTCAGGAAAAAATCTATCGAGTTTCCGCAGATGAATTTGCGATACTGACTAAAGAAATTTATGGAAACGAAATCCTGATAAAACAGGATAATATTGTTCGATGTATAGAAAATGAACCCTTTCGTATCGGTGATATACGATTAAAGATAAAAGTTTTTATCGCATTTGCTCGTGGTGAAAGCAATCTTAGAAGAATGTGCGATATCGCTTTGAGTTATGCTAAAGAAAACAATATGTCCTTTATCGACTTTAATAAAAACACCCATATTATAGATGAATTGCACAAATCAAAATTGTTGACTGCAATGATCCAAAACGCTATTAATAAAAAATTTATAAAGCCGTTTGGACAAAAAATAATTAATGTATTCGATAATAGCTATCATATTGAAACTTTAATGCGCATTATTGATGACAAGGGGCAAATCACAATGCCGTCTTTCTTTCTGGAACAGTCTAAAACTGCCGGTATATATACGAATCTTACCTTGCTGATGCTCGAAAACGTATTTGATTATTTTCAACATAATACACATCACTTCTCTATAAATATTACGTATGAAGATATGATAAACAAGGAGGTTTCATTCTTGTTTTTCAATTTGATAGATCAATATAATATGCATGGCCGGGTTATTATAGAATTGGTTGAAAGCGAGCATATTGATTCATCGAATAAAAACGTAAGCGAATTCATAGACAAAGCAAAAGCTGCCGGATGTCGAATATCAATCGATGATTTCGGCACCGGATATTCAAATTTTAACTATATCGTAAATATGAGTCCCAATTTTTTAAAAATTGACGGCAGTTTGATCAAAAACATTGATACGGACGAGAGTGCATATCTCACTGTTAAATCAATTGTTTCGCTCGCAAAAGAATTAAAGATAGATATTATAGCCGAGTACGTACATTCTGAAACTATTTTCAACATCGTTCGGTCGCTTGATATTGAATTTTTACAAGGATATTATCTGCATCAGCCGGAGCCTATAGAGAATATCACTTAAAGATTATGCCGTTTCATTCCCGCCCGTTACTTTGATATGCCACGGTTCGTATCGTACGCCGTAGGGATTTCCGTTTGTATAGCGGATGGTGATATATCCGCCGTTATAAAGTTTTTTAAATACATCGGTCTCTTGAAATTTCTCGCTAAAATTGCCATACCCGAGACCGGCTTTGCCGATATCGAAATCTCCGACACTGTGAAATGTAAATCCGGGAGGAGCGATAGAGGTTGAAGCCAAACGAAGATTTCCCCCCTCGCTGGCCATTTTTTTCAAAAAAAGGTAAAGCTGTTTGACCGGAGCGCGTACACCGGAAGTCAATATGGCATCTTTGCCGACAAGTGATTTGATAGTGGCATATTTTTCGGTAGCGGCACCTTTAAGAAGAAAATGGCCTGTCTTTTTGATGTATACAAGATCTTTTTCTGAAATTTTTGCGGTTAAGAGCGGTACGGTTCTCTCACCGAAAAAGCCGTATCGGCGCGGGTCTCCGTAAAAGATAGTTTCGATAAATCCTATTTCACTTGAAGTAAGCGGTTTATTGCATAGAGACGCAACTTTTAACATCTCGTCAAAGCTGATAATATTGAATCGGACGTAGCCGACATATTTTTGCACCGCATTTAATTTATCTAATAATATACTGATCGTAGGAGAGACATTTTTCAGGGATGCGGATGATGGGACGAACTCTTCATTGGCGCCAAACGCAAGTGTCGTACTATAAGCAACGGTTAATGATAAAAACGTTCTTCTATCCATATTTTTTCTTTGATTAACAAATCTCATTCATCTACATTGGTATTATCTTACCTGATTTTGAAAGAATTGTAATCAGAAAATGGTGTAAAATAGCCAGTATTTTCAAATTAAATTCAAAAACAACGCAGAGGGGGAAACATGGATTCTTCGGTTTACATCCAAATTGCAAAAAATGCCATACAAGCTCATTTTGACGGTACTGTAGTGGATAAAGACCGCTACGTATCTATGTATCCGGAATTATCCGAAAAAAAGGCATGTTTTGTGACTCTGACACTGCATGGCCGTTTGCGCGGATGTATCGGATCAATTATCGCTCATCAAAGTCTCATCGATGATTTAACCTCCAATGCCGTTTCTGCTGCATTTCGCGACCCGCGATTCTCACCTTTGAGTAGAACGGAATATTCTGAAATTTCGGTAGAGGTATCTCTTTTAACCCATCCCAAGGAAGTGGACTATCGAGATCAAAAGGAACTTAAGCAAATCATACGCCCCCATATTGACGGCGTCATATTGCGTCTAAATAATCATCAAGCGACTTTTTTACCTCAAGTTTGGGATGAGCTCAGTGATTTTGATTCTTTCTTTGCCCATTTAGGCCTTAAAGCCGGTATCGGAAGCGATCCCCTACCCTATCATCCGGATATTTATACCTATCAAGTCAATAAGTATGAGGAGAACAATGATGAGTACTAGAACTATGAGCGTAGCCGGGAGTTTTTATCCGGCAAATGCAGCTGAAATCAATGATATGATTTTCCATTTCAATTCCGTCATAGAAGCCCATTCTGATATTATAAAGTCATTTTCTACCTTATACGGAAATGCCATCATTGTTCCCCATGCGGGTTGGGTGTATTCAGGTTTTACGGCCAATGTCGCCTACCGAATTTTAAACAATAGCGAACCCAAAACCGTGGTTGTCATCGGGCCGTCACATCGTGTCGGTTTTGATGGAGTAAGTATTTGTGATTTGACACACTATCAAACACCTCTCGGAGATTTGACCATTGACCCGCAGTTGACAAAAGAGTTAAGAGAGAGATTCACCCTCCCCTACTTTTCCGAGGCGCATCATGAACACAGTACTGAAGTTCAAATGCCTTTTATCAAGCACTATCTGCCCGATGTACAGGTTGTCGAACTCGTCTATGCCTATACGGAACCCTTTATGCTTGAACCGATTATAGAGTATTGTCTTGCACGACAGAATACGGCTGTCGTCATCAGCACGGATCTAAGCCATTACTATAATTTATCGCAGGCACAGCAGCTTGATTCCATTTGTTTGGAAGCGATTCGGGAAGAAGACAGTGATAAGCTGCATCAAGGGTGTGAAGCATGTGGAATGATCGGAGTTGAAGCGATGCTCAATATTGCGAAAAAAAGAGATTTAAAAAATATTATCCTTGATTACCGAACCAGTGCCGATGCAAGCCAAGACACATCACGTGTCGTCGGCTATGCAAGCGTATTGTTTTACTGAATTTAAAGCGTCTTGAGAGGAAGCTTATTTTGATTTTTGATCAATGTTCTAAAAATAGCATCGATATCGAGAATCGAGAGCATTTCACCCTTGCTTGTCCCCTCATCGGGAATGACAACCGCTTTGGTAAGCGGCGATACGCCTGCGAGCGATCCTGAATACGATTTGATACAACGCAGAGGAATTTCAGGACTGTCTTTGATATGGCTGATGACAATCGCAAACTTCGTGTCTTTTTCTTGTGAAGATTTTAGAACAATCAGTTCATCCCTCTGAGGATCATATGTGCTATTGATATCGAGCAATTCATTCAAAGAGATAACACCGATGGTTTCTCCCTCTTTGCTGCCGACTACACCCAGGAAAACGGCATCGCTTCCGATAATCCGCGTAACATTTTGTTGACTGAGAGAATTGACGATATTGTAAGACTCTACCCCGAAAAACTTGTTTCCGATATAAAAAGTAGAGATATCGACCGTCTCTTCAAGGCCTTGTACTTTAGGATAGCTGCATACTATCTGGCTCTTATCGATTGTACAAACATTCGGCAATTCGTCACCTCTGACGATTTGTACAAAAATAAAGGCGATGACATCGTTTTTATAAAAATCGTGTTTTTTGTACTCCCGATATCCGTTTGAGGTATGAAGCCCCATAATATAATAATCGCCCTCAAGCTCGACAATCCCCGAACTTCCGTTTCCGTTTTCCAATGAAAAATAGGAATCATCAATGTCCAAACGCGATCCCACACGATAATCGCTGCTTGTAGAGGCAATAATATTTTTATCCCGATCGGTAAAGAGGGCAAAGCTTCCCTCAATCATCTCACCGTTTTTATCACGGGGAAGCGCATCTTCGAGCATCGCCTCAAATTGCGGCTGGGAATCAAAAACAATGCCGATTCCGCCGACACACTCTTCATTCGACGGATCTGTGATTCCGGCACCGTAAATATAGGTGTAGCGATTGTCATACAAAGCCGTTTTGGCAAAATGACTGACGCTATAGCGCTGTGTATCGGTAACCTTTAACGAATCACGGACCCACTGATCTTCAATTTTACTTCCGACAAACCGCTGGTCACTGCTGTTCGAAACGGCAATGATCGTGCCGGTGCGGTCATATAAAAACAGATTGGTATAGACCGTATAGAGGTTGTTGATATACGTCAAAATCGATTCGAGCATAAACACATCGTCTCTTTGAAGTTCGGATTGGAAAAGTTTCTCTTTGAATACGGAGGTTAATGCCCACCAGCGGCAGTCGTTTGCCCTCTCATAAAGATTTCGATCCATAATGTCGATGGCTAAAGACGCATTAAACTGCGCATCATCGAGATAGGCCGAAAGAACGGTATGATTAAGGTTGCTGATAGAATCTTCAAATACTTTCTTTGTTTGAAATCCAGTATTTGAAATCTCATTCAAAAGCGATTTGGAAAAAGAGTTTTCGTTTGTTTTTGAATTGGCGATATGAACATTACCGTTCCATACGGTGACGTCCAACTCTTTTTGGATCTGATCCGCTTTTTTAGGGATCATTTTAAGATCTCCCGAAAATAGAGGGGAGTGTTTCAGTACCGTTTCGAGTATTTCCGAAGCAATACTTTTATAGGCGTGGGGCGCCTTTTCGAATGCATGATCGACCGGAATCATGACATGTCCGTACCATCCCAAACCGAAAAACCCCTGGTATCCTTTGGTGGCACAGGTTCTAGCCAGATATTCCCGGCCGGCAAAACGGATAATTTTATACCCGTTATCCAGAACCTTTTCCATCTTGATCCCTAATGGAATATGGGTTGTATCGCTGCAGCTGATGACATATCCCTCTGCATCGAGGAGCATGATTTCCATCCAGTCATTTTCGGTTCGTAGATTTTTAAATATCCCCTCCATCTCATCTTCAAAACGGAATATCAGACTCAATACACCGATATTCTCAGCGTCATCGTTGCTTGAGCTCTTGACCCTGTAACTGTAAATTAACGCCTTTTCCGCATACGGAACCAAATCCGTTTTACGAAATACTTCGACGTACTCTGCGGATGTACTTAAAGACTCTTTAATTAACGGATCGCTGCTGCTGGTAATGGGATTATGATCATCCAACTGGGCGACAACGTTACCGCGTGTATCCATAAGGATAATATTACTGTAAACGCTGTATTTGGCTACATACTCTTTGAAACGGTTTTTAAGTGCCATTCGACGATCACGGAGCGATTGTCGCGATGCATCATCCGTTGTTCCGGCCAGATATTGTCGGAGAAACGAACGGATATCGTCATCCGTCGCCAAAAAACCGATATCGGCCGTACGCTCGAACAAATTCCGAATGACGATATCAACCGCAACCTGCGCTTTGGCTTCCATCTCCGAAGTCGTCTTTTTCAGAATTTCCAATCCAAGCTTGTCCAAAAGCTCCGCAGTCAAAGCTTCAAAAGCGGCACGGGTATCGATCATATCCATACCAGTATTACTCATTTTCCCCAACATTGTCAGAAGATTCCATTTTTCCGACAAGGTATCCAGTGCTTTTTCATATTCCTGCACCGATTGCATGTACTTTAGTAGGCGGTGATCCATCTGTTTTTCCCCAGTCATAAAAAAGCTGATTTGTGACGGGTATGCAATTAATATTCTATATTATTAATATTTATTTATATTTGATTAAAATTTGATATTTATTTAACTTATATTCCAAATGTAAATTTCTAAAGAGTTATTTCAATCATTTTCCCCATAGCAATTTCAGATACTTCACGGCCGTATTCAATGCATGTTGTTAGTTCTTCTTCGGTAGGAATCAATTTTATTTTTAAGGGTGCCAGCGGAAGTCGGAACTTCAGCCCTTTTAGACGTTCATGCAGCATTTCCGGCGCTTCCCCCGTCCAGCCGTAAGAGCCGAATGTCGCACCGATTTTCCCCGTTCGTTCCAGATACGCCATACACGATAGCAGATCCCACGCCGGTTTGACTGCATCGCCGTTAATCGTCGGAGAACCGATCAGTATCGCATCCGATTCCTCAAGCAGCGTGATCATATTAGACTCATCCAGTGAGGCAAGGTCGTACATACTGGCACGTATCCCCTCTACTTCATCCGCTCCCTGAGTAATTTTTTCAGCCATTTTCTGGGTATTTTCATAACTGGAAATATAAAAAACAGAGAGCATCTTCGTACTGAACTCATTTTTTCTAAACCTTGCCTCGGAACTCCAGCGTGCATATTTATCAAGATAACCCTGGGGATTGCTTCGTAGAATCGGTCCGTGCAATGGTGCAATAAGGTCAATATCAAACTTTTCATAGAGCTTGAGGGCTTGAAGGACATATTGTTTAAACGGACGCATAATATGGTCGTAATAGTAATGAAACGCATAGGAAAAATCTCCGACAAGATCATCAAAAAGACGTTCGTCATAATAATGGCTTCCGAATACGTCTCCGCTAAAGAGCAGCTTTTCTTCATGCAGATAACTGCTCATCGTATCGGGCCAATGGAGAAACGGCGTCATAATAAACTCTATCGTCTTGTTTCCTAAAGAGATTACCGTACCCGTCGTAGCCAGATCATATTCAATATCGGTTTTTATAATCCCTTTAAGCATCATTACCGCACGACCGGAAATTATGAGCTTAGCGGCGGGAGCACGTTTCATAAGTTCAATCAACGCACCGGAATGATCGGGTTCGAGATGGTGTAAAACGATATAACGAATTTCATCGTACTCGCACACCCGTTCAAGCCGGGCAAAAAAATCTTCGCTAAACTCTTTTTTGACGGTATCCATTACGGCTACACCTTCGCTGCCGCGCACAACATAACTGTTGTAGGAACTGCCGTTAGCGGTTTTCATAATAATATCAAATGTACGGATTTTCGGATCAAAAGCACCTGTAAAATAAACGTCCGGCTTTATTTCGACGATGGGGGGAAGCATATGCATCCTTCTGGAATCTTTATTGATTACGGATGCATAAGGTGTTCTAATTGACCCTCAATTGTGTCCGTCCCGTAAATAATTTCAAGAAATCGTAAATATCGCTAAGAAAAAAAGCACGGGTGTCCTGATGAGCGAAACGTTGCAGCCAGGCTCGGTCTTCTTGCAGTATTCCCCGACACGGGATAACGAATTCCGCTTGCGGAAGCAGCGGCTTGAGGATACCGCTATCATCGATCGCATGAACAACGGCGTCAAATAATTCATCAAGCCGATTATCTTCATCATAATTGTAAAGTTTACCGTCCATTTTATAGAAACGGTATATGGCCAATATTTCCTGAGCTTTGTCTATTTCGTTCATGTAAGAGCCTTGTATGTCATAGAGTGTGCCTCTGCTACCGCCTGGTTGGTTACGTCTCCGTTATAGACGTTTAATGCACCGGCATATACTTCATCTTTGAGGAGCATTTCCAACGGTGTCGAAGCAATTTTAATTGCATACGGGAGTGTTGCGTTGGTAAGGGCTATTGTCGATGTACGCGGATACATACCGGGCATATTGGCGACACAATAATGGACGATCCCCTCTATCTCATACGTCGGATGCGAATGGGTTGTAGGATGGGATGTCTCAAAGCATCCCCCCTGATCAATAGAGACATCAACGAGTACCGTCCCCTTTTTCAAAAGCGACAGCATCTCCTGAGAAATCAGTTTCGGCGCTTTTGCACCGGGAAGCAGTACCGTACCGATAATCAAATCGGCATCTTTGATAGTATTTAATATTGAATCGTGTGTAGAATAGATCATCGTCACATTGGAAGGCATCACATCCCGAAGATAGGTCAGTCGCTCGATATTGATATCGAGCATACTCACTTGGGCACCCAAACCGGCTGCCGCATCCGCTGCCGATTTACCTGCTACCCCCGCTCCCAAAACGACAACATGATTTCTCTCAACCCCGACCGCACCGCCGAGCAGTCGTCCGCTGCCGCCGTTATAACGCCCCAGATGAACCGCTCCGAACAATGTTGCCATACGACCTGCGATCTCGCTCATAGGCTCCAGCAGCGGAAGCCGTCTGCCTACACGAAGCGTTTCATAGGCCAGTGCAGTAATTTTCTTTTCGCATAATACTTCGGTTAGCCGTTTGTCAGCCGCAAGATGAAGGTAGGTAAAGAGGATTTGCCCCTCTTTGAGCCTGTTATATTCGATCTCTATCGGTTCTTTAACCTTGATAATCATCTGCGCTTTGCTGTAAAGTTCATCAACACTTTGGAGTATGACGGCACCCGCATCGGCGTAATGGGCATCTTCGAATCCGCTTCCAATCCCGGCCCCCGATTCTATAATGATACTGTGCCCGTATTTCCTCAGTTCACGCACACCCGAAGGGGTCATTCCGACCCGAAACTCATCCGTTTTAATCTCTTTTGGTACACCGATAATCATTTTTTCCACCTATAGCTACCGCATAAAGCAGTGATTTGTCCGACCAGCGGGAAGCTTCATGGTCATAAAAAGCTCCGATTCCGCTGCATCCGATACCGTGATATTCACACGCCGCATATAATTCTTGCGCATAAACTCCCGATTCGATATGAGAGGCTGCATTAAAATGCTCCGCGTAGATTAATACTACCATATTTGCCCCGGCAATAAAACGCTGATCCAAAAGTAAATGGACAGTTTCAGAGAGAAAATTTCCGTCAACATCGCATTTTCCGTTTCGATATATGCCTTGTTGCATAGAGTGTGCCTGCAACACAACAAAGAGGACCTCCAGTGAAAATGGGACGGGTAATTGCATCAACTCCCTAAGTGCAGAGTCGTCTATCGTATCCGCATTAAACTCTCTCGCACTGCGTCGAATAGTATTCAAGGCTATAAAATTTTCCCTTTTTGCCGTTAGGGGGACATCGGTGTATGGCAATTGTACTTGTATTTCCGAATATAATTGCTCGATGGGAAGCGTATAATCGGTCGGTTGGACATGCATTAAAGGTTTGCTTAGAGGTTTGACCGGACGCGCTGAATTCTCACCGATTCCATACACGGCGGCTATGGTCTCATCATTCCCCATCCCCATGATTTGACTTAATCCGTTATGAACAGACATTTTTGTTAATAAGAACCCAAAATGTCGCACAGATGTGACAAATGTCGCTATTTGATGGCCCAGATCAAGATAAAGATATCGCCATGCGCGCAATCCGTATTTCCAGCCTGAACGAAACGGTACCAATGAAAGCATTACGATAGCACCGTTGAATCGGGTATTCATCCCCAAATAAGGTTCAATCCCCTCTCCTGCGATTTCGGCAATCATAACCAACTCTTCATGTAAAACATCAAAATGGTAGATTCCGCTGAGCAGGCCGGTGACATTACGAATCTGTACATACATTTCGATCGGGTGAAGATTGCCTGCGGAAGGGACGTTTAAGCGTCGATAAGGCTTATTGGCTACAGTTCGTTCATCGGTTATTTTTCGAGTCTCTTTAAGCCACAATAATGAAGGAAAATCAGCGATCGGTACACGATAGCAAAACTGAGGATAGTGTTTAAATATCTCAGGTTGCGTGTCCCAGTCCAAAAATGACTGATTTTCGGCAATCTTTTTGGGCGTTAATAGTGTTGATTCACGCACTGCGAAGCTGTAAAAAAATATCGCGATTGCTGGTCAATTCTATCGCACTGAATCCGTCTTCATTATGAAGCTTAGGATCGGCACCGAGGCTGAGGAGCATTTTGACACACTCCGCACGCGAAGCGGAAGCAGCGTACATCAGTGCAGTTGTCCCCTCTTCATTTGTGTCATTGATATCTGCTCCCGCTTCTACCAACAATCGGATCACTTCAGGCGACGCTGCATAGCAGGCATTAAATAGGACGCCGTTATAGTCATTATTGACCGCATAGATATCGCTTCCCGCTTCAATAAGACGCGAAACCATCATTGCGTTCCCTTCCAACGAAGCGATCAATAAGGGGGTATTGCCGTTAAACCCCCGATCTTCTAAATTGTCAGGATGAAAGCCGTGCATCTGGAGCCATGTAATGTATTGTTCGACCATAATAAAGTCCTTTTAAACACCCATCCAGTTTTCGTGGTCGTGCCCTTTTTTCTTGAAATTCGCCGCTTTGTCGACTGCTTCGATACATTTATCATAGTCTACTTCGTCCGTAATCTCGGCAACAAGTTCTTTATAGCTGATCATCCCCTCTTGATCAATGACAAAGACGGCACGGGCGAGACGATCTTTAAGCTTCCCTTCGCTGATCAGCAAACCGTATTTTTTGGCAAAGTCACGTGTGCTGTCAATCACGATTTCCGCACTGTCAATCCCTTCCCGGGCAACAAAATCGTTTACGAATACAGCATCGTCCGTCGTAACCATCACGGTTTTCAGTTTTTTGAACTGCTTGATGAGATCATTGAATTTTTTAGCACCTAACGAACACACTTCGGTTTTTAGCGATGGAATCGCAATCAACAATTGTGCAGTCGGAGCAATCATACCGATAACATTTTGACTTCCGTCAAGATTAGTAACACGAGCGGCCGGTGCTTCTCGCCATATAGTCATCTCTTTTCCCTCTAACAGTGTCGGTGTTCCGTGAACAGTAATCTGCATCATTTCTCCTTTAGGGTATTTTGGTATTAAGTGCAAAATCAGTTCTATAAATTGCCTATTTTTTATCCATATGAATAAAGATTCATTGTAGGGATTTGTACTACAATTACTAAATAACTTAGAGATAAAGATTAGCAAATGATGACCTATGAAGCAAACATCCCCGATCGTGAAGAGTGCCATACGTGTGCCCTAACGTTTGCGTATAAAGAGATCAACCTTCTGTATGATATTGCGGTCATGCTGACCAGCACAACCGAGATTCTTGAGAGTGTCGAAAAAGCGATGCGAAAATTGAAACAGCACGGATATTTGGAACGATGCGCACTGTTTCGCAAAAAAGACGACGCCGACGAACTTGAGCTACTTAGTTCCATTGATTTAGAACCCTATCAAAAAAAGATGGCGACCTACCGTTTCGGCGAAGGGGCTACGGGACTAGCAGCCAAAAGCCGCGAGCCGATTGTTATCGAAAATATCCATAACAATATTAACTATCTGAACAAAATGGGCAATATTTCGACACAAATGGTCTCCTATGTAGCCGTTCCGCTCCTCCAAGAGGATGAAGTCATCGGTGTTATTTCCGCCAATATCGGAAAAAACAGTCCGCTCAATTTTGATGAAATCGTCCGTATGCTCACCATCGTAGGGTCTCTCTTTGTCGGAGCACTAAAAGCGCAGCAAACGATAACGAAAGAAAAAGAGTCCCTCAGTGAGCTCAAAACCTACTACAAAGAAGAGCTTCAAAAAGATTACAAATTTGAAAACATTGTCGGACGCTCTACCCGAATGCAGCAAGTTTTTGGGATGATCAATACCGTTGCACCGACCGATGCGACTATTTTAATCCGGGGAGAAACCGGAACAGGTAAAGAGCTTATCGCTACGGCGGTACATAATCTCAGTCGTCGTCAAAACGGTCCGTTCATCAAACTGAACTGTGCCGCAATCAGCGAAACTTTGTTGGAGAGCGAACTGTTCGGTCATGAGAAGGGAGCCTTTACCGATGCGCGTGAGATGCGTAAAGGACGGTTCGAACTGGCAGACGGCGGAACATTGTTTCTCGATGAGATCGGGGATATTACCCCGGCACTGCAGGTGAAACTCCTCCGTATTTTGCAAGAGCAGGAGTTCGAACGGGTCGGCGGGAACAAAACGATTAAAACCAATGTCCGTCTCGTGGCGGCAACCAACCGCAATTTGGAAGAGATGGTGCGCAAAGGGGAATTTCGTGAAGACCTTTTTTACCGTCTAAACGTTATTCCGATCAACTTGCCGCCGCTGCGTGAGCGGTACGAAGACGTCAAGCTTCTCATTGAACATTATCTCCACCGATTTATGAAAGAGCACCGTAAAACGATGCACTTTACAAAAGAGGCGATGGAGTTGCTGCTTGATTATCCGTGGCCTGGAAATATTCGTGAGCTTCAAAATACGATGGAGCGTATCGTACTTATCTGCCCTGACGGCGAAATTCAGCCGGAGATGCTAGCACATGTCTTACCGTTTAATTACCAAAAACTTTATATGCAAAGCGAACCGGCACCGACGCCGCAACCGGCATATATAAGCCAGCCTGCACCGACGCCGACAGAAGTGCATTCCGGCGGACCGATGACCAAAAAAAGTCTTCAGGAGCTCGAACGTGAATCGATTCTTCAAGCGCTTATCGATTCTCACGGTATTCAAACCAAAGCGGCGAGACTGCTGGGGATGACCGCTCGACAAATCGGCTATAAAATAAAACAGTATGGCATAGAGATCTAAGGCATCTCTATACGTACACAGTTTTTTCCGTCTTTTTTTGCACGATAAAGCGCCTTGTCCGCCCGTTCAAATGCCTGCTCGAGACTCTCAGCGGGCTGAATAGAAGTCAGACCGAAACTGCAGGTAACATGGACGATCGTTTCAAAACTATTTTTATCGATAAGATGGCGGATTTGTTCGGCGATTTTAACAACGGTTGAGGGATCCGAATACCGAAGCAAGATTGCAAATTCTTCTCCCCCCCAGCGGACGAAAATATCCGATTTTCGAATGGACCGGCTTACCAATCTAGAGAGCTCTTTTAATACTGAATCTCCGACGTTATGTCCGAAGGTGTCGTTGATACTTTTGAAATTATCGATATCAAAAAGGAGCAGGAACAGCTTGTCTGTATATTGTTCGCCGAGCGCTTGATGCGCTTGGAAAATTTCTTCGAACAACCGTCTATTCCCGATTTCGGTTAATGTATCGGTCGTAGCCATTTTTAACAATCCCCTCTCCCCTTCGCCGACCATTCCCATTAACGAATGGACCATATTGTATTCGTGTTTGATAATCGGGGTTAATTGTGCGTAGCATATGGAGAGTAAATGATGCTTGTCGATAATGCCGACAATCGTGTTATTTTTTGCTACCACAATTTTTTTAAAAGAACATTCCTGCATCTGATCAAGAACTTCAGATATCTTTAAAGACGCATCAAAAAGAGTGACGGGAGATGTCATAAACTCTTTAACGGGCAATCCGGTGTGATCGCAGTTATGAAGAGCTCGGACAAGGTCTTTTAAGGTCAATATTCCGACCGGAACAGAGTCTCGCGTAATAACAACCGCGTCTGCACTGGAAACAGAGAAAAATTCCAATATTTTATAAATGATCACATCGCTTTCAAACACACCACACACATGAGTTTCGTCAAAAAGCTTTCCGATGGCAGTTGAATGCGTTATGACTGATATTTCTTGAATCATTCTTCCTCTTACGCTATTGTTTAACACCAAGACATTCGAGTTGTATAAAATTTGTTTTAAAGTATTAAAAAAAATATTATAGCACAAAAAAATACAATATTAAAAATATTAAATACTTTGATGATTCAACCGCTTCTTAATATCAACAGTGCTAAAACTGATAGTGAAAATTTCTCTAAGGAGTATTTTCATGAAACGGATAATTAACATCTATACCGAACACAAAAACAATGTTCAATTTTACCTTCGTACAACCATGGACAACTTCCATCCTCTCTCGAATGATCCCGAAGATATGCGCCGATTTTTTGAATCTGAAAAGTCTGCTGAAGTTATTTATGCGGTTAACGACTCTTTTGTCCAATTCACACCCAGCTATGGAAGGGAATATAGTGACGAAAATCGAAAAGGGACCGACAAATCGTTTTATTTTAAGTGGGTAAGTTTTGTCGAGGAGCCGATCCATATCAGCAACCCGTATCTCCATCATGTGACGGGATTACCTACATTAACGGGCGTTAAAAGAGAAAACGGCCGTTTTATCGTCGCAGACTTCGATATGCTAAAACTTCTCGAAGAACTTCGACTTATCGAACATAACAGCGTATATGAACAGATAAATCGATTTGTTTTGGGAAGCGGCGGGCTGTTACTGGGTTTTGTTTCTGTCTTTTTAATCTTTTACGGAGCCTATATCTTTTATACAATGCTCCTTTCTTCTTATTCCGGGGAAGCGGTAATGCATCAAATTTTTACCTCTATTATCTCTATTACGATCGGTTTGGCCATCTATGATTTAGCCAAAACGCTTATTGAAAATGAGGTTTTGTTTAAAACGTACGATTATGGAAACGATTTGCAGAACAAAGCACTATCAAAATTTTTGACTTCTATCATAATTGCCCTTTCTATTGAATCACTCATGGCGGTGTTTAAAATTGTATTGGATGATTACAGTAAGCTGATTAACGCCTTTTATCTCATATTAGGGGTGACGTTGCTTATTGTGGGAAGCGGGATACACAATCGTCTTTCCCGTCGGCCGCGTAAACGGAATAGTTAGATTTCCATCTGATATAATCAGAGCTATGTAAACAATAAGAAACGAAAAAGGTTTAAGGCAATTCAATGAAAACTCTAAAAAGTTCATTTAGCGAATACTTTGCCAATAAAAGAATACAGCAAACCCCTTATTATCTTATTGCCCTCTTGACCTTTAATATGATAGTGGTCGTTACAATCGCGATAGTGCTCTTGTATAACCTCGGTTTTGAACGTCAAAAAAATCGTTTGGTCGAACTTGTAGAGACGCAAGCCGTGATGATAAATATCGTAGCGCAGCAAGAATTTTTACTCTACGACGGCATTTCAGTCGAGACGAAAAAAAAGCTGGCTGTCAATGTCATTCAAAAAGTAGCCGAAGCCCACTATCGATACGGAGGATTTGGACAAACGGGAGAATTTACCCTCGGAAGACGTGATGGGGATAAAATCCAGTTTCTGATTAAACAACGCCATTATAAAATGAACAAACCGACGGCAATTCCATGGAAATCGGAGCTTGGCGAGCCTATGCGCCAAGCGCTAAAAGGGAGAAAAGGGACGATAATAGCATTCGACTACAGAGGCGAAACCGTTTTGGCAGCGTACGAACCGATCAAAGATTTAGGATGGGGGATCGTTGCTAAAATAGACATATCTGAAATCCGTGCCCCCTATATCAAAGCGGCGGAATTCGCATTTGGATTAACGATCTTATTAGCATTGATCGGCAGTCTTATTTTTTGGTATTTTTTCCATGCGCTAGTACAGGATATTGAAGATTCGCGCCATTTTAACCGGATGTTGATCGCCAATTCATCCGCCGGGTTGGCACTTTGTTCTTTAGACGGAAAAATTCTCGATGCGAACAAAAGTTTTTTAAAAATAATCGCCCTTTCCAGTAAACGGATACGGGGAATCAGTTACTTTGATTGCATATCGGAGGATGCCGTCGCATTTGAAAAAGAACAGTTTCGTGCACTGATACAAAACAAACATATTGATCCGTATGAAAGTACCTATATCGGTAAAAGCGGTGAAGCCGTACCGGTCAAAATCTCAGGCAAACTCATTATGATCAAGGCTCAGCCCTATGTATGGCTGAGTGTAGACAATATAAAAGAGTATAAAAGACGCGAAGCGGAACTCTTATTGTCCGATGCCGTTTTTCACAATACGAGCGAAGTGATTTTTGTCACCGACACTTCCAAAAAAATTATCAAAATCAACGAAGCGTTTACAGCCGTAACGGGATTTAGCGAAGAAGAAGTCTTAGGAAAAAATCCACGTATTCTAAAATCGGGCAAACACGATCGTCATTTTTATGACAAAATGTTTCATACGATTAACAGTACAGGAAAATGGCGCGGTGAAATATGGAATAAACGGAAAAACGGCGAACTCTTCCCCTCATTGCAAAGTATCTCGGCTATTCGGGATGAAACAGGAAAACTGATACGCTATGTAGCGGTCTTAAGCGATATCACCCTTCAAAAAGCGTATGAGGAGAAACTGCTTATAGACTCGCATCATGACGTTTTGACGGGTTTGCCGAATCGTCTTTTTTTCAATCAGGTATTTACTCAGGTACTTGCCAGATCCGGACGGGATCATCAGATATTTGCCCTCTTTTTTATCGACCTCAATCAGTTCAAAGAGGTTAATGATACCCATGGACATGAGTGCGGAGATATCCTTTTAAAAACAATCGCGATCCGTTTAAAAGAGAGTGTCAGGACAAACGATTTTGTCGCCCGTTTGGGAGGCGATGAATTTACCGTTATTCTCGAATCCATCAAGACTAAAGAGGAAGCGATCTCGGTTGCAAAAAGCCTGCTAGATAAAACCGAACAGCCTATCTTAATCGAGAATTGCGACATCATTCCCTCCATCAGCATCGGTATCGCCTTTTATCCTCAGGACGGTGCGGATGCATCGACATTGCTCAAATCTGCCGATAAAGCAATGTATCATGCAAAACATCAGACCATAGAGCATTTCACACTGTGCAATGAATTGTGAGGATCACAGCTCCCCGCCCCCCCGTACAATATCCATCCCGTATTTGTCCCTAATAGCGGTTAACGCATCACTAAGACTGCGCATTTTCATATCATTTTCATATTCTAAAATATTAAATGTTTTCGGGTCATGATGGATAAATTTTGTAGCACTCATGGCGATGTAACGGACACGGATATGGGGATAAATATCAAGCTCTCTGAATTTCTCTATCGTAAAAGATTGGAGAAACGTCTCATTAAAAAGGCGATACAGGGTGTATTGTTTTTTGGAGCTACCCCAGTTTTCATATCCCAATGAAAAAGAGTACGTCGTAGGATTCACCCCCAGCTTCATGATGGTATGACTCCAATGGCGTACCAAAATGTGAATACGGCGGAAAAGCTCATCCCTCTCCTGTACCGGATGATCCATCGATCTAGATATTCCTATCCCTTTTCTAGATCGGCTGGGTTGTACCCGCTCGTTGTCCTCGCCTCTAAGGCGCGCATAAAGCTCCCGTCCGTGTATTCCCCAAGATCGGATAAGAGCATCCGATCTCCATGCATCCCCGATACTCTTAATCCCGTAACGTTCCATTTTAAGGGAAAATGCTTTGCCGACGCCAGGGAAATCACCGATGGGAATATCTTTGACAAACGATTCGATCTCCTCTGCGTGGACGACGCGAACCCCATAAGGTTTGGCCGCGGAAGTAGCAAGTTTGGCAATCCATTTGGAACGGCTCGCCCCGATAGAGACGGGCAATTTAAACTCCCGGGTGATTTGATTTTGGAGGTGTCGGACAAACTCATACGTATCGGCCTCATCGATCCATCCGCCGAGATCACCGAACATTTCATCGATACTGTACTGCTCCATAACGGGAATGAGCGTCGCAAGGTATTCCATCAGCTCATGCGAGAGAGTATGGTACAGCAGATGATTCGGCGGCAGGAGGATGAGATGGGGACAAAGACGGAGAGCTTCATGCACGCTCATCGCGGTTTTTATCCCGTATGCGCGTGCTTCATAGCTTGCGGTCGTAATAATCCCCCTCATTTTATCCCCGTCTCTAAAATAGTGTCGGCTGTCGTGCTCCGCATGAAAGAGCGAGGGGACAAAAGCTCCCGAATTCACCGTCATCAGTTTTTTGGCGCGTGAGGGCTTTTTATCAAAAATAAACGGATCGCCGCGACCTCCGACGGCCACGCATTTTCCTTCTAATGAAGGGTTGCGAACCCGTTCGCAGGAGGCAAAAAAACAGTCAAGGTCTAAATGGATAATCATAGACCGGATCATAGAGCGATTTTAGCGAAAAGCTCTATTCCCTGTCAGATTGACATGCTTTAAAGCCTAAAGGAGTTCGAGCTTGTACAAAAATAACCGCTCTTTATACGAGGGGATATCAAGTTCTTGACGGTATTTGGCGATGACGCGGCGTACCATTTTGACTCCGAAACGCTCTTCGATCATCTCATGAAGCGTTTTATCGCTGAAAGGATCCTCTTTATTCTCGCTGGTGACAAGCCGTTTGAGAAAATGCTTGATCTCCGATGTAGAGACTTCGCCGATCGAATTGGAAAAAAAGTCTTTAAACGCGTACAATCCCCGTTCCGTCTGTATGTATTTATCGGCAATCGCCCGTGAGATCGTCGATTCGTTAAAACCTAGCTCGTCGGCAACGTCCTGAAGGCGAAGCGGTTTAAGCTCGCCCCCCATAAAAAAGCCGTACTGCTTCTCAAGCAAGACTAAAGCTACATTATAAAGGGTTGCTTTGCGCAGATCGAGAAGCTTCACGAGTTCCCGTGCCTCTTTGAATTTTTGTTTCGCGAAATTATCGTATTTGTCGATCATATTAACCTGCAAATCGGGATAAAATGCATGGTTGATACGGATATTGAGCTCTGAACCCGAAAACTCGACAAAAAGATCGGGAGTAATCTGCGTCTCCGGTTCCATATATTCCAATGCAGGCGGATTTCGAAGATGCTGCAAAACATGTTTGGCATCATGAAGACGCGGATGATTGATAAATTTTTCCATCTTGTCAAACTGCAAAATCATCGCACTGAGCAGGATACTGAGTTCATCATCCAGATCGTAATCGCTGAGCTGAAATAAAAACGACTCTTTGTAATCTACCGCACCGACGCCTGAGGGCTCCAGATGGGCAAATCGCTGACGGACCCGCTCTACGGTATGAGCATCGGTATCACACTGCTGTGCCACCTCTTCGACGCTTCCCTCAAAATACCCCTCATCGCTGATGTAATAGACGATCTGACGTGCGATCTTTTGCGAAATCGGTGTCGGAAAAAGGGGTGCTACGATCTGCTCGTCGAGTTTTTCGTAGAGTGAGGTAGACGAGATACTCAGCCATTCGATCTGATCGCTGGAAGCGTTGGATACATAGTTTTGAAATGCTCCGTAGGCTGCGCCTCCCCCTGCGGAAGTATTGGACTCTTCAAAGCCCGATTTTACTTCTAGGCAAGGGTTCTCATTCGTAATTACCTGAAGGTGTTTTTCTAGGTCGTTGAGCGAGCATTGAAGTAGCGGAAGCCACGTCTGCATCGATAATCTTGGTAATTGTTTTTGTTTATATGAAAGTGTTGTTTGCATGATAATCCGCCTAAAATAATACACACTTACATAACAAGTGCATAAATTGTTCTTTTAAAAGTATAGACTCTTTTTAAGCAGATTAGTGATTAAAAAACATACAATTCTATCTGCCTCAAAAGAGGCAGTAGATTCAATCGGAATAAATACCGATGGGATTTATGTAAGGTAGGGCTTAGTATTTAATACGTACCAATCCGTTTGGTGCGATGACTTTCATTTGACAAGCAAGACGAGCTTTCGGATTGCTTTCGTTAAGCGTTTTAAGTACCGCTTTCTCTTTATCAGTAACAGGACTCATATATTCCATGCCTGATTCGATCATTACGACACAGGTACCGCATTCACCGTCACGGCATCCGAAAGGAAGCGCACTTCCTGAAGCTTCAACGATATCTTGGATCGTTTTGCCCGGAATAACGTTGATCGCCAAAAAGTCATTCATAATTTCTACACGTGTTGTCATCCCAACTCCTTTAATGATTATGATGTTCGCTAAACGAATTGTTTCCGTTTAGATGTTAGCCCGAGGGCACTTAGAAATACTTAGTACGGTTTGACCAGAATCGCGTCTTTTATTACGCATTGACAAGCCAAACGTACCGGAGTCGGACGATTGAACTGTTGAGCGATTTCAGCCTCTTTTTTGGTGATAGCGCCCATTGAAACTAATGTTTCAAGCTCTTTATCTTCCATATAGACTGCTTTGCCTTTTGATGCGTATTCTTCAGCATTTGAGTCCATTGATTCATCAGTAGCAATGTCTTCAATACGTACAACACAGCTTCCGCACATACCGTCTGTACAATCTGTCGGGATTACAATACCGTTGCTTTGGGCAACACGTAGTAATACATCACCGGATTTTGCGTAAACACGTTTATTTTGACCTTCACCGAAGCCGCAAAAAATGACACTGACCATCTTTATCCTCCTCATATTTCCCGCATCACATGATAATAACCATGTTTTTGCAGTATGCACAAATCTCAAAAAGTGTAGATTACTCCCCCTCTTCTTGAGATTGCGCCGCTTTTTCAGCAGCTTTTTTAGCACGATGTTCTTTTATCCATCGGAGCTCTTCGGCGACTTCGTCATATCCGTCATCTTCAAGAGCACTCTCAAGCTCCGCTTCGCGGCACCCGAAGATCAACCCCTCTTCGATAAAATTGACTTCATAAACCCGTATGGTCTGCAGAAAATCACCGATGGCACGGACATATCCCTCCGCACCCGCTTCGACAAGAATGTCTCCGACTGCCGCATGAGGATAGGTTCCGTCATTTCGGATCGCTTTGATCAATCGTACTCTCTGCCCGATTCTGTAAAGAGAGAGAATCTCATCTTTGGTCGACATTTTGTAGAGATTGGTTTTGCGGGCAGCCTCATCGATGGGCATATCCTCATTTTTATCTGTCCCGTCAGGGGCAAGCTTCAGTGCCATAGCGGCAAGCGTAGCATCGGGAGCTCTCGTGCCCTTTAGGGTATCGCTCTCGGTGCATTCTGAATCATTAGAAACTGACGGTGTTTTGGCTGACGCAGGCGTGGACTCCATGACTGACCTCCTCTACGCTGCTGCAGCTGCTTGATGTGGAACAGGTACCGCAAGCACTCGGCTTATCGAACATCTCCCAGACATCGGCGGCTGACGGGCTGTACCCGTTTTCAAAATTCTTATAAACGGTAATCAAAGCAAACTTGTAATATTCAAGCAATTTTTCATCGCTTCCCATATCGTGCCCTTTAGCTTTATCCACCAATTCTCCAAATTTTTTCATCATATGAAAACGTTTTACCTGAACCAAACGCTCATCGTATGCAAGATCGAAAAAATCAAAAAAATCTTCGGTATCGGTGATTCTTTGAAATTCAGCTAACGTTCCCATAATAGTCTCCTTATAATCCCATCTCACTTTTGAGCTGGTTTGCCCAACCGATAACTCTCTCTTCGGTCAAATCTTCCTGATTGACATCGTCAATCCCCAATCCGCAGAATTTTCCGTCGCGTTCCGCGAGCGAAAACTCATAGTCGTATCCGCTTGTCGGAATGAAACCGTATGCGTTTGCACCGAGCGACGTAAAAAGATCATGCATTTTTCCCAAAGCGCTTATAAAGTGTTCGCCGTGGGTTTTTTGGTCACCCGCACCGAAGAAAGCTACTTTTTTCCCTTCCAAATCGGGACGATCGTTATCGAGTTCATAAAGCGGATCAACCCAGTCACGCTGAGGATCGCCCTGCCCCCATGTGGATGAGCCCAGAAGCAATACATCAAAATCCTCAAACTGATCAATCCCGTCAAAATCTTCTTCCATATCGATCAATTCAGAACCTTTGAACTGATCCGCAAGAAGTTCTGCCGCACCTCGTGTGACACCGCTACTGCTACCGAAAAAAATTCCTACTTTTGCCATTATTTACCCCTTTATCCTTGTTGTATACACGGTTTGTATTGTTCATAAATCTCAATCGCGCTAGAGAGTGTTTTATCTCCGTCTTCAAAGAGTGCATCAAGCGTTCGATAACTGAAGCGGTGCGCGTCTTTGAAATATTTATTGACGATACAGATACGATCGGCGATAACGGCACATCGTCCGAATCCCTCATGGCTCATCTCCATGATGACGTTGCAGACAACACCCGTTTTACGCTCAAACGACAACGCGACCGCTTTATAGATCATCTTGATGTCATTAATCATCATCTCATCAATGTCTGCAATCAGAGGAACCAGTTTGAGTTCCTCTTTGGTTTTGACATACTTTTTGATCAGCAACTCTTCATCGCCGATCTTTGCCCAGTTTCCGAATTGATCGAGTGCACGGATTTGACGAACGATCTCTAGTCCGAAATCACTTAATTTTTTTTCTGCTTCCATCGTACTATCCCTTTATTTTGATACGCCGAAGGAGCTAAGCCCCTTCTGGCTACGCTAACGCTGGGTTCGCTTCGGCAGCGAGCCCACGCACACTAAACCGTGCTTATGCTTTTATCACTCGCCTTCTGCCCATCGGTCTTGTCGTACGTCGTGTTCGGTCTGCATTTGCATAATATTTTTGATCCACGGCGGAGGATTGCCGTTGATCATTTTGACCAACTCTTTAAGAACCTCTTCGATCCGTGTCGAGTTATTCGCTTTCATCGGATGTATGCCGGCTCGGATAACTTTTGCCGCAGCCGTTCCGCCGATACTTTCCGAATACATAATGTTTACCCCTTTAAGGGCACGGACACGATAATCGGTTTTATCATCATCTTCCAATTCGGTATTGTCCGTTTTTATGACTTCGGAGACTTCATATCCCTCTTTGGATACGTTATACACAACAAACTCTTTGGCTCCGCCGAAGTGAGCGTTGATCTCTTCCATATCTTTCGTCGCAAAAGCGACTTTTAAAGCGCTATTCATAGTCCCATTCCCCTCTACCGTGATTTTAGTGTTCATGTTTGACCTTTCTCAATTCGTTTGCGATCTCGAATAAAAAATATGTGCTTCCTTCATACAGTTGATCGTTTTTGAGCTGGTTCCCTAACTCTTCATAATTAGGGAATCCTCGAAGTACGAGAGCCGTATGTTCTACACTATGCAAGATTCGTTCTGCATGGAAATTACTGATAACCATATCCGCCTCACCGAAGAAACGGCGCGCATCTTCCAAATCACCGACGAAGACATTGTCCGCTTCTATCAAGTGCAGAGCGTCGCTAAACGTCGTAGATACCGCTGCAACGACGGTTCCGCCGACACTTCGGATCAGTGCACACATGCCGACGAGCATATCCGGCTCCCCCGTAATGACGAAGTGGGAACTCCCGATGAGAAAATGCGAATCGAGCATCGCATCCTGCAACCGTGATCGCCACCGTTTGACCAACGGTTTTGGCTCCGAGTGTCGTATTTTCATCAACGCACTTACAAAATTGTCGCACCCGTTCAATCCCATCAAATGATCAAAATGAAGATGCTCGATTGAGGAGTTTTTCTTTAGCAGCGCCTGCGCCGATTTTTTCATCGAAGTACCGATAGAAACGACCACTGAAGAGGTTGCGAGATCACGGATCTGATCCACCGTAATCCCGCCGTTAGCAAGTTTCCCCTGCCCCTCCTCCCAGTATCCGTCAAGTGAGGTGGAGAGATCGGGAAGCGCATAGGTCTCAAACCCGAAATCCTCGCAAAAACATTTGATTTTTTCGATCTCGATAGGCTGCATGCTGAGATGAGGCAACAGTACGAGTTTGTTCGGTTTGACCTCGGTTGCTTCTACGGTGATCTGCTCGATCATCGCCTGTACGGTCAGCGCCCAGCCGCTCTCCATGCCCCCTTCGTAATCGGGAGTATTGACAAAGACATAGGGAATCTCAATGTGCATCCCCACACCGCGGACATCATCCCCTTTGGTCTCGGTCAATCCCGTCGTGTGCAGACCGATCATAGAGGGTTTGAGGTTTTTTTCTTTGGACTGAATATTTTCAATCGCCATGAGGATTGAATAGTCTCCGCCGTCAAGTACGGCGGTGATATCGCTGACCGAGGTGTTGCGTACGGCGATGGGCTCGTTAAAGTGACGGGTGAAGAAAACTTTGGTGTATGAGGCGCATCCTTGCGCTCCGTGCATCAGAGGCATACAGTCTTTTACCCCCAGAAATGCGAGGGTTGCACCCATCGGCTGGGAGTGTTTGATAGGATTAACCTGCAGAGGTTTGTGTTCATGATGTGAGAGGGAGAATTCCATGACAACTCCTTGTTAAAAGGAGTATTGCAAGAAGTGTGCGAGAATAGATGATTATATTATTTATTCAGTATTAAAATGGAATTAAAGGAAAATTTCTAGATAGCCAATTTGATACTTCAAAGTCTCCTATAGCTTCACGCAAAGCTTGTCGTGTTAATCCAACATGTGTATAAAAAACACCTTTGGCATTACGTTCATCTGATTCAGCAAATCTAGATCGCTTGTCAACCTCTTCTCTCTCTTCTTCCATAATTGTTTTCATATTTACTTGAATAATATTTCTTAACTCTTCAGCAGTATTAATTTTAAAATGAAATAAATCATCTAATAATTCAGAATAATTTTCATCCTCATCTTTATTATTTGCTGGAAATAATTCAGCAAGTATAGATTGTACGATATCAACATTCAGTGGTTCTTTAGGGTCAAGGCTATCAATTACATTTTCAACATACATTTTACGTTCATTGAGTATACGTTCAAACTCTAAATCTGCTGTTTCTAAAAGTGCAGATACACGGTTAATGGCTCGACGAAGTGGAGGTGGGACATTGTCTTCATGTTTATATTGTAATTTGTGTGAAGCTGCCGCCCAAATGTGTTGAGCTAACGTACGGACTTGAATTTCAAACTTAAAATTTCCAAGATGAGAAAAACTAGGAATATTTGTCCAACCTGATGGAATTTTTAAAACATAATGCTGAGACTGATATCCAAATTGATTCTCACTTAAACGACTTGCTGTATCTTCAACACTTACAATATCAAAAGTTGATCGCAATAATTCATCGACACGTTGTAAATCTGGGAGAAACAATAATATTACTCGTATTCCAATAAAATCATCAAGTTCATCTATTTTTTGTAAAGTTAATATCTTACGTTCAATTTTATCGGTAATAGACACCCACGACTTAACTCGTCCTTCCATGGGAACACCGAGACTTATATTATTTGTAGTAAATAAATTATGTAATTGTTCCAATATAGCATTTTTGAGTTTTGTTGCATTTTCAACTTGTAAATCAAAATCTTTTTTGAGAATTTCATTTGTCATTAATTTACCTAATTGTTTCGACCATGAATTTAAAATACTTTGCTCATTATAATGAAAGTAAACTCAATTATCTTTTCCTAATCGTATAATAAACCCCTCTTCATTTTGTACTATTCAATATTTTTCAAACATATATCTATAAAATGGATTTCATATTCTAAAACTTCTGTTCGCCCTGAGCCTGTCGAAGGGTAAAAGTTCATGGTTCGACAAGCTCACCACGAACGGGTGAAGTTAATCGATGATTTTTTAGGGTTGGTGTATAATGACTCCATTTAAAATCGGAGAAGTCGCTATGACGCAACAGTACATCATCGATTATCTCAAAAGCAAAAAAGACGAATTTCGCCAAAAGTACGGTATCACGACATTGAGACTCTATGGAAGCTATGCCCGTAATGAAGTGAAAGACAACAGTGACGTGGATATATTTTATGAACGTGACAGTTCTGTCGAATTACAAAGCGGCTTTGAATTCTTACGAATCTCCGATGAGATAGCACAATCTTTGCAGGTAGCGAAAGTTGATTTTGTACCGCTCAAATACATGAATCCGATCATCAAACATTACGCTAAAAAAGATTTTATCTATGTATAACATTGAGTTAATCAACCCCTCAACCGAACTACTAAACAAATTTTTAGATTCACCGTACTATCAACATCTTCAGTATTTGCGGAAATATTAGTTTGAATTCCATCCGTTTTATTACAACCAAAACAACCATTTTAATAACTATCCTTGTAGTCATTACAGTTATCGGTGAAACATACTATTTTAATATTAAATCTCATCATTCCCTCTATCACAATGCACTATTAATGCTATCATCTTTAGCTATTGCACTATTCATATTCATTACTAGCGGTTTATACTATGGTATCAAACTTAAAGATAATATTGGAAAACTTACCGACCATATTGATTCAAAAAAACTACCAGATTTTGGTGGGGGAGTACCCGATATTTCGACTGCAATGGAGGGGTTAGGTGGTATTGCAGAAGGACTCGGAGGATTTTTATTTGCTATATTGGCAGCATTTGTATTAATTCTTTTAGCATGGCTTTTTATTCTATCATCATGGTTTTTAATTATTTTTTTGGCTGCTATGCTTTATTGGGTTTATTTCCGTGCATTGCGTCTGGTATTTAAACATTCAGCTCTCTGCAAAGGTGATGTACAATCCAGTATGAAATACGGATTGATTTATTCATTTTTTTATACTTCATGGGCATTTGCGATTATATTTGCACTACATTATTTTGTAAAATAAAAATATACTTTATTTTTCCCTCACCGTATAATAAACCCCTCTTCCGCTCCCGTGACTCTCTAAAACCCCATAATCACACAACTCTTTGAGATCACGCGCGGCGGTCGGTTTGGATGTTTTGGCGATCGAAGCGTATTTGGCGGTTTTCATCCCCCCCTCAAACTCTTCGGGGAGAACATCAAGCATCTTCGTCAACACTTTACGCTGACGATCATTGAGGCTGATGTCGCGGACACTTTCCCAAAAACGGCTCTTGAACTTGACCGCTTCCACTTTGGCAAGGGCATCCGCTAACGCCGCATCCACCATCTGAACAAACCACGCAATCCATGCCGAAATGTCGCACTCAGAGCGGATACAGACACTATCAAGCTGTGCGTAATACTCTCGCCGTCGTCGATTAATCTCCGAAGCGGTACTAAAGAGGGTCGAGGGGATTGCAGATGAACGCGATAGGACAAAATCGCTGATCGCGCGTGCCAATCGTCCATTGCCGTCATCAAAAGGGTGGATGAGTAAAAACCACAGATGGGCAATCGAAGCTTTTATGAGGGGATCAAGCGACTCTTCGGTATTGAGCCATAGCAAAAAGCGGTTCATTTCTGCTTCGATAGCGTGAGCAGGCGGGGCAACATAGTGAACTTTCTCTTTTTCCCACGGCCCTGAGACGATTTTCATCTCTCCGTCCGCATCATCGCGATATTTTCCCGTTAGTATCGTTCTAAGACCCGATTGTCCCGTCGGGAAAAGAGCTTTATGCCATCGGAACAGCCGTTCCGAACTCAGCGTTCCCTCCCCTTTTTTCGCATCGATCAGAACCTCGACCAAAGCATCGGTTTGGACGGTAGCATGAAGTTCATCGGAATTTTGGAGTGAAAGAGCTTTGTGTACCGAAGCACGAACCGATGAGCGTTGTAATACTTCCCCCTCAATCAGCGACGTCGCTATCGCCTCATCTTCGTATGCCGAGGCGATCATCTGCTCGCTTAATGTGTTTTGCATCAGGTTTTCAACCATCATCAGTTGCCCGAATCGATGATACGCTTGTGTTGTATCACAGAATGTATAGGTAAAGTACGGCCAGCTATCGCTTTGCCAAATCCATTTTTGATACGTTTTCATCTCATAATCATATCATAATATGATACGATTAATACAAATCACCTCAAATAATGATTTGATTAGGATTCTCTACGCTCATAAATATGAACTTCCCTCTGCGGATACGGAATCGTAATTTTCGCATCATTGAGCGCCTTGTAGACCGCCATATTGACCTCATACTGCGTTTTGAAATAGCTTCTCGTCGGAACCCAGTATCGCAGAGCGATCTCGACGGCATTATCCCCGAATTTTTGTATCCCTACAACCGCTTTGTTCTCGCCCGAGAGGTTCTCAAAGGCGTCGATTACCCGCTTGATAAGCTCAATCGCTTTTTCGGCATCATCGTTATAGGAAATTCCGACGCTCGATTCCACGATGCGGTAATCAAACGAGTTGACGATCACCTCTCCGATCATGTTTTTATTGGGAATCGTAATCAGCTCTTCATCTTCGGTCCGCAGCGTCGTATATCCCAGCTTGATCTCTTCGACGATTCCATAGACATTATTGACCGAAATCGTGTCCCCGAGTTTAAAGGGACGGGTAATTACCAGAGATATCCCTGCCGCGAAGTTGGCGACCGTCCCCTGCAACGCCAAACCTGCCGTCAGGAAAACGGCACCGACCGCCGCGACAAACGGGGCGATTGAGATGCCGAGTTTGCCGATTGCGACGATAAACATCGCACCGAAAACCAAAATTCGGACAACATTGGCCGCAAACTTGCCCAGCGTGATATCAAAATCGTGCGTATTAAAAAATCGGATTAGAACATTATAAATGTATTTCGAGAGAAACCATCCGATGATCACGATGATTACGGCACCGATAATTTGAAAACTGTAGTTCGTTAAAAACTCTATACTCAGCTCATAAAACTGCTGAATATAATGCAATTCCTGATTCATAGCCGCTCCTTGTAATTCTAAAAGAATATTATGCCCTATTACACCCGCTGAGGCTGTATTTCTTTAAGCTTAATTAATTTTATACGATCTATAATGACAGCTTCCGCCTTATGACATTTACTACAAAAGGTGTGCATGATGATACGAATCGTGACGATTGCAGCGTTTCTAGCATCATTACCGATATCAGGTGCCGAAAATACTCTGGGCACCACCGGATACGCACGATTGCAAACCTCTTTGCAGGATGATAAAGCCAATATTTGTTTCAAAGCACCCGGTGCGGGAAGCAAATACCGTTTGGGTAATGAGTGCGATACCTGGATCGAGCTAGGACTCTATGATCGAATCCGTTTTGACAACGGCATTACGATGCATAACCAGATCCGCCCTATTTTCTCAGGAGCTAACAACAGACAAATCGATTATCTCCGCCTCGATGAGATCTACAGCGAATTCAGCGGTATCTTCGACAACAACAGCGTCTCTTTTTGGGCGGGGCGCCGCTTCTACGAACGCTACGACAGCCATATCAACGACTACTTCTTTTTCAATATGAGCGGTGACGGAGCAGGATTTCGTAATCTTGATATTAGCGGATACAAACTCTCCTACAGTTATATATTTGACCGTCTCAATCCCTCCAACGTCGACGGAGGGGAAAAAGTCCGCTTCGACAGCCACGATCTTCGGTTAAACAAAACCGTTCCGCGTGGAGAATGGACTGTTTTTGCCAACCGGATGGAAGTCCATTCCAAAACGTTCAGCGACTCACAGCACATCAGCGCATCTCCCGGCTATGCGGCGGGGTTCCTCTACAAAGATACGCAGATATGCAAAGAGCTTTTCGGGATGGAGGGAGAGAATATCAGCGGTATTTTTTACGGTAAAGGGGTGGCCAAAAGTGCCGGGAGCGGATCGCCGTACATGCAGGAGGGTTTAATCGACAATATCCTCTCCTCCCCCGATACGATCGAAGAAGCAAAAACATGGCGGTTCATCAACTACAACGCGTTTGAACACGGCGATTGGGGACTTATGAGCAATTTTGTCTATGAAAAACGGCGTGAGACTCGATTTTCGGGAACCGATCAAACCTGGATTTCTGCGGGGGTGCGCCCGTATTGGTTTTTTCATAAAAACGGCAGAGTGGTGATTGAAGAGGGGATTGACCGTGTACAAGACGACACTTCCAATAAAATCTATACCCTCACCAAAACGACAATCGCATTGGAAGCGGCACTCGACAAAGGGGTATGGAAACGTCCCGTTCTCCGTCTTTATTACACGTATGCCGACTGGTCGGGCAGCGCATTGGGTTTAATAGGAATCGACTATTATGCCCAACATACCTACGGCGACAATGTGGGAATTCAGCTTGAATATTGGTGGTAAAAACAATTTTCGCTACAATTAAAGAATTAAGGAAAGAAGTGATGCTCAATATAACTCAAAAATTTTTACGATTGCTATTTACCGTTTCAGTAATAAGCGTGTCGTTAAATGCTGATGTCAAAACCATCGCCTTCGCCCAAGATACCCTCGGCAACGATTTTCGCAAAGCTCAGGTATTCGAGGTGCGTGATGAAGCCGGCAAATATCCAAACCTAAAATTCGTCTATTCGGATGCCAAAGGGCAGACATCATTGTTGATACGTCAGATCAAAGGGCTCATAGACTCCAAAGCCGATCTGATTGTTGTCGGAACAAATGATGAAAAAGCAGTTGTACCGATCATTTCCAAAGCCTACAAAAGCGGAATTCCTGTCATTATTCTCGACCGGGGGATTCAAGGAGACAGTTACACGACATTCATCAACTCCGATAATATCAAAATCGGCTCAATCGGAGCGCAATATATTGCCAAGCGGCTGAACGGAAAAGGAAAAGTCCTTCTATTTGAGGGGATACAGACTGCGGATGTTACCAAGCTTCGAAGCAAAGGATTCCTCGACGAGATTAAACAACATAAGGGAATCAGTGTCATTAAACGGACCGGAAACTATCTGCGAAAAGATGCGATTATCGAAATGGAAAAGCTCATAGCATCCGGTGAGAGGGTTGATGCCATTTTTTCCGAAAGCGACAGCATGCTCAGCGGTGCCCGCTCCGCTATGGAGCATCACGGTTTGGATCCGTCAAAAATCATTATGGTAGGATGCGACTATACCTCGGAAGCACGCGAAGCAATCCGTAAAGGAACCCAGACCGGTTCCGTACTCTTTCCGCTAGGGGGTAAAAAGAGTGTGGAAACAGCCGTAAAGATATTTAAAGGGGAACGCGTCCCCAAACACATCGTCATTCCGGTCAAGCTGATCACTAAAGCAAACGTCGAAATGGAAGAGCCGATTTTCTAATGATAGGGAAACTGTACCGATCCCTCAAATTGAGGGGAAAACTCGCATTTATTCTGATAGCGGCGATCATCATTCTATCCGTCATTATCGGATTGTATTTTGACTATTTTCTCCGAGATAACTTTGCCAAAACCACGCAGGAACGGATCGATTATGCCTTCCATCGGTTTAATTTTGATCTGCAAAAGATCGAAAATGAGCTGAAAGAAGGGATCGCTTTTATTAAAGACGACGAACCGCTTCTCGCATCCATCGAATTGATTAACGTCTATCAGAATAAAACCGATTATAATGCCGTTTTGCTGGATGAAGAGAAAAAACGGCTGGCTGAAGAGCTTCTGAGCCGCGTCAAGCTCTCTTTAAACAACGACATCGCACTGTACGATTCGCATGAAGAGCTGGTCGCCTATGTCACAAAAATGCCTAAAGGGTATTTTCTGACGTACGTCTCATTTGAAGAGGGGAAGCCTGTCTTTTACAGCCGATATGAAATTGAATCGGAATACACACGCCGTCCGTTTGAATCTCATTGGCTCCTTCCCAATAAGCATGTGGCGTACTATACGCAAAAAGAGCTCCTGATCAATAACGGTGCCATTACCTACCATCGCTCCGGAAACGATTTGATCGTCAAATCGCATCAAAGTCTTTTTGGGCAGGACGGCAAAGAGACCATAGCCCATATCGAAATGTCCCACTATATCTCCAAACCCTATTTCCTCTCACTCTCAAAAGATTTAGGTCTCAAAGTCTCATCCCAATCAACGCTCCCTGAGGGGACATCACTTTCTGTTAATACGAAAAAAACTCTAATCAATGAGATAAAAAACGAATTTATAGGTATCTCTTCGAAAAAAACACTCAACGGATCGGTCTACATCATTGCGGCACTTGACAAATCATTTCTCCAAACCCTGCTCAATGAAAATAGAATCACTTTTTTTATTTTAATTATCCTGATTACCCTTTTAACACTATGGATATTAAAAATATTATTTAATCGAGGCGTTGCACAACCGCTTCAATCACTCATGAATCAAATCGAAAAAATCGAACGGCATGATTATTCCCAATCCTCCATTATACGTACGGGAGATGAACTGGAAGCAATTTCGCGAAGCGTCCGTCGCCTTGCATCAACGATTAACGAAAGGGAAAGTGCCCTGATCGCTTCACAGAAACAACTCAAATACCTCTCTGATACCGACCCTCTCACCGGTCTTCCGAACCGAAGACTTCTCTATATTCTGCTACAAAACGGTATCGAACATGCTCAGCAGACAGAGAGTTCCATGGGGGTTGTTTTTCTCGATTTGGATCAATTCAAACAAATTAACGACACGCTTGGGCATGAAATCGGTGACATACTGCTCCAGCAAGTCGCACAACGCCTTAATAATACTCTCAGAGTTTCGGATACGATTGCACGGATCGGCGGTGATGAATTTAATATTTTGATCGAAGGGTTCAAAGATCAGGCCGAAATTGAGCCGATGATAGAAAAAATCCTGGAAAGTTTCACTATACCGTTTCAATGTCTCGATCATGAAATCCGTATTACAGCCAGTATCGGCATAGCTCTCTATCCGCAAGACGGGCAAAGCATTCAAACACTGATCAAAAATTCGGATATGGCGATGTATCTCTCTAAAGACAGAGGCCGCAACCGCTACAGCTTTTTTACTCAAAATCTTGCAGATCATATCGAAGAAAAAAGTGTACTGATACGTGCGCTTAAGACGGCAATGGATAAAAATGATGAATTTTTTCTCGTCTATCAGCCTAAGATTTCAACATCGACCGGAAAAATAACCGCAGTAGAAGCATTGATTCGATGGAACAGCAGCGAACTCGGTCCGGTTCCCCCCGATAAATTTATTCCGATTGCCGAAGAGACAGGAATTATCCTTCCACTCGGTGCATGGATACTTCATCAAGCTTGCAGTGATTTTATGAAGCTTCGCAGTGAAGGGGCCGTTCTTGAACACATAGGGGTAAATGTATCTTCTCTCCAACTGCAAAATGACGACTTTTTGACTACTCTGCACGACGTACTTGATCAAACCAAAATAGATCCGAAATGTCTGGAGATTGAACTCACAGAGAGTTATCTAGCTACCGATGCCGACCATGCGCTATCGATATTGCATACACTTCGCAATTTGAATATCAATATTGCCATCGATGATTTCGGTACAGGCTATTCATCAATGTCGTATCTGCAAAAACTCTCCGTCACCCGGTTAAAAATCGATAAATCGTTTATCGATGATCTCCCGGTCTCCTCCGAAAGCATTGCCATCACCCGTGCGATCATCGCACTGGCGAATACCTTCGGACTCTCTATCACCGCCGAGGGAGTAGAGAATCATGATCAGCTTCGTTTCTTACAGGATGAAGGGTGCCATGAAATTCAGGGATACTACTATTCCAAACCTCTCACACTCAAGGATCTGAAAGAATTTATTACGAATACTCAGTAATCTCCGTTTTCCCATGGAGCCGGTTTTCCAACATTAACAAATACGGGGTTGCGAAAAGCATATTTCAAATCTTCCGCCAAATTCAGCAATCCGTTGTATCCTCCGTAGCTCGTTTTCTTCTCCTGATTGACATCGATAAAGGAGATTTTTTTCTTGATCGCCGTATAAAGGCTCCGCCCCCCGGCGAGGAGGATATGCGCCCCCGTCGAATCGATCACTTTAGCCTGTTCAGCGGCGGGTTTTGTCATCAAAACACCGTTTTCACCTAGATATTCGCGAGCTTTGTCGATGTCGTCCTGCGTCGATTTGGCGACACTCGTCGCAACCACTTCTATACCAAGATCCTGCAGCCCCGATGCAATCGACCATGCTTTATTTCCGCCCGTATTAAGCACCGCTTTTTTCCCCTCAAATAAGGCTTTATAAGGAGTAAGTTTGGCTTCGAGTGCCGCTTCTTCCTCCGCGATCACCTCTTCGGCGCGTGCGATCAGTTCAGGACATCCCAACGCGTTCACGATTTCACGTATGGCAAAACTGGTGTCGCGTTTGCCGTAAAACGAGACCGAAATCCACGGGACTCCGTACTGTTCTTGCATCTTACGGGTCAAGGTAATTAAAGATTTTGCACAGACGATGACATTGAGTTTTGCGCGATGAGCCGTTCGGATGTCCCCTACCCGCCCGTCTCCGCTCATGGAACTCAATACTCGAATTCCGATCTTCTCAAAAATGGGGAGATACTGCCACATATCTCCGGTCACGTTGTAGTCGCCGATAAGATTGATATCGTACGGAGTGGTGTGTTCGGGCTCTTTGGTACCGATGAGATGTTCTAAAACCGCTTCGCCGGCAAGTCGTGATCCCAAATTTTTGCTTCCGACGAACCCTGCGGCATGAACAGGAACAACGGGAACTCCGTGTTTTTCTCCGGCCAAACGGCAGGTCATGTCGATATCGTCTCCGACCAGTGCCGTTACACAGGTTGAATAGACGAAAATTGCTTCAGGGCGGTAATGTTCCATGATGTAGTCGATCGACGCGTCAAGCCGTTTGTCTCCGCCGAAGATAACATCATTGGTCGTGATCCCCGTCGTAAATCCCATTTGGGTATGATCACGTCCGGTGTACGACGTTTTTGTCTCACGTGTCTCCCATGAAGCTCCCAAACAGGTTTGAGGTCCATGGACAAGATGTACCGCATCGGCATAGGGAAAAAGAGAGATTTGCGCGCCGTCAAACGCGCATCCACCCGCGGCAAGCCCCGGCTTGGGTTTGTCGCATCCCTCTCCTGCTTTTTTATCTTTGCTGTGCGAACAGGCACTCTCGTTCATAAGCTCTTTGATTTTTGCACGGCTGACCATAGGAAACTCCTAAAGGTGAAGTATCTATGATAATGCAAGAAGTGTGCGAGATGAGCGTTTAGCAACAGAATTCGACACGGTTTCGCCCATTATTTTTGGCCATATACAAGGCTTTATCGGCACGTTTGAGCAAAGAGCACTCATCATCGCTGGGTTGCATGACCGTCACGCCGAAACTGATCGTAATATACCCTATCGTTTCAAAAGATTCATTCTCAACAACCGATCGTAGATCCTCCGCCAGCTTCATTGCGTCATCATAATCACTTTTAGGGAGAAGAACCATAAACTCTTCCCCACCCCACCGCGCAAAAATGTCAGCAGAACGTAGGCGTTCAGATATCGTCTTGGCTACATGTTGAAGAACAATATCCCCGATATTGTGACCGAAATCGTCATTGATTTTTTTGAAAAAATCGATGTCAAACATAATCAAAGAGAGCGGTTCTCGGTAACGCTTGGCATTTTGAACGGCATGTGCAAATAAAACGTCAAACTGAAAACGGTTAATGAGTCCGGTCAGCTTATCGATTTTGGCCAGTTTCTCAAAACTCTTTTTTTGCATCTCTACTTCAGTAATATCGGAGAGTTCGACCAATACTTTTGACGTAGTCCCTTCCAGCGCACGCGCTTTGATGGAAAAGAAAAGGATTTGATTATCGATCGTCATCTGTACTTTGTGCTTGATCTCAGAATGGTTTAGAAGATAGATCGGCCACAACTGCCCCTCGATCATCTTATCATGCAGATACTCTATCTCGTCCACTTTTTCGAAAAAATCGCAAATACAATCATGTTCCGCTCGAAAAGAATCAAGGGTATCGTAATGAAAAAAACGGAAAAAAGTGCCGTTCGCACTCAGCAAATGTTCTCCGTCCGTGATGATAATAATATCGGGGCTGCTGTCCAAAACAGCTTTCAAATAGGTATTTTTTTCATCGAGCACGAGAGTACGTTCCGTAACTTTATCTTCTAACGTTTCGTTCAACCGGATCAAATCCCGATTGTGTCGAACCAAGATACGATACATGGTAAATATAAACAAAAGCATTCCAATAAAAATTGCCGCTACGATGGCGGTCTGTTTTTGAAGTATATCCCGCTGTTCGTATAAAAAAGCGGCATTATGTATAATAGTGATACCGCCCCTTACATCACCGATTTTTTCATTTACATGGCACTGTAGACACTTATCGGTCGCTTTCATCGGTTCAATGTAATGAAGTTTTTTGTCTTTCTCGTCAAATTCATAATAATAGGATGTCTCGGGATTTTGTTCCAAATAGCGCAATCCTCTCGCTTCGAAACCGTCGGCTTGATTGATCGGATTTTTCGGATGAAGAGAGCTGATGTTAAAACGATAATCTTTGCATCGACTCTGTTTTGAAAGCTGACGAAGCATCCATGCGTGATTAATACGCATAAGAGAGTGATTGTCATCTAGCGCAATCATATTATTCTTTGCATAGAGGTCATTCTCTATATCCGGGCGTTTCATGACATAAACGCCGTTATAAAACTCATTCCATGTTTTGATATTAACGATATCCAAAACATGCATATGGGCATTTTCCAAAATCGCTTTTCGGTAGTCGTTTAACTGCACATTGTATTGAATGGACATAACCGTCAAACCAAAAACGGCAAAAAGTATCAGTACACTTCCGAATATCTTTTCACTCATGGCGGAAAGTTTAAAATCACCCATTGAGAACACCTTTTACAAATACAAACGTTTATTCTTCTTTCGGACTAAATTCTTCTTTAATAATGCATTGTTTTTGGGATAAATTTACCTTGTGTGCGGTCACAAGAAATATAGGGTACTCTCTCGATTCTTTTTCAACCGTATAGGCATGATGGAACCGGACATTCCCGAATCCCGCCATTTCTATCGTTTCACGCAACGCATCCCGCTCAAATCCGAAATGGTACACTCCATCGTTTCCATGAGAATGGAAAGTGCCGTCTTCGGCTTCCAAGTCGGCAATTGCTATAAATCCGTCTTGTTGGAGATGGCTATGAAATGTCCTGAATAAATCCGCCGTATCCTCGACATGGTGCATTGCCATCGAACTGACGATACCATGGAACTGTTTATCCAGAGGTACTTCACAGATATTTTGGCAGATGGTATCGACACAAACTTTATCGCTGTTTTTGCTATGAAGCTGCTCCAGCATCTTTTCGGAGAGGTCTACCCCTACGACGTTTTTTACCATTTGAGCGATTTTAAAACTGAGCAGTCCCGTACCCGCACCGAAATCCATAATACTCATATGATTTAATAAAGCTATTCGGCTCGTAATGGTTTGAAATACGGCATGGGCAATGTTTTGCCGCATGTCCCCTTTGTCCCACTCTTTGGCAACCTGATTGAAACGTTCCGTCATTTGTACTCTTTATTCATTTATTTCTCATTGCACATTATAAAGTAAATTTATTCACTTGGATATTGTAATCTTTTCTTTATATTTCCGAGAGTATCATATAAAATAATCATTTATAATCTTCAAGAATACAAGGAGGATCAGATGGAACATAACGGCAAATATATTATTGTCGCTGATATGGGTGAGCTTAAGTGTTATCAGGTGAAGTGGATCGAAGAGACAGACCGATATCATTTTGAGCTTCAGTACGATTTAGACTATATTGAAGGGCGACAGAGTCCAGGGGAAACCCTTAGTGACGACCGGGGCCGCTTCAGACACGAGAGCGGAGACGATCACGGTGTCGAACATGAAAGCCAACAGCGGTTAATTCATCACATAGCCAACGATATCTCTGTATTTTTAGCCGATATTCCGGAAAAGTCTTGTTATCTTGCATTCCCTGCAAAGCACCATAATGAACTAATATCCGCCTTATCGAAAACTGCACAGGATGCGTTGGCAAAAAATATTGTTGCTGATCTTGTAAAATGCCCGATAGAAGATCTTCTCTCGCATTTTTAAATCAATTTTCCGGCATCTTCCGGATATTTAATTAAAAGAAGGGAGACACTATGAGTAAACGACACGATCTGGATATCAAAGCATTCGAAGCGATCTTAAAAACCGAAAAAGCAAAAATCGGAAAAAACATCTCTTTGTTAAAAGCAGAACTGAGCAGTATCGTCGATGAAGATGAAATCGACGATATTGAAGGTATAGCGGGGCTTGAAATCGACAATACGAACGACCAGGCGCTTTTGCAAAAGCTGGAAGTAGAGATGTCGGATATCAATGCGGCGCTTAATAAGATCGCTTTAGGTACTTATGGAATATGTGAAAGAACCGGTAAGCCTATCCCCGTAGCACGATTGAGTGCCAACCCTACCGCGCGAACGATCGTCGGCGAATAAAAGAGCAGCAATGTCATTTGCATAATCATATAGAGGAAATCTCTGAAAAAATGGGAATCGATCCTTCTGATATAACAGTACCGCCGTCAATATCGATTTGGACTGGATCTTTTTTACCATCTTGATCAAATCTTGGGACAAAAATAGTCACAACACACTATGAGTGCAGAAATATGATATTTTTATTACTGCCAAACCCCTTCAACCGACGTACCGCAGTAAGGACAGACATTTAAATTGACAAGATGATTGATAACAAATTGTCCGACGTGGCCGTGCCGTTCGATAAGCGGCTTATGACAGGCAGAACAATAGGTCGATTCACGAGACTCATCATCGATATTTCCGACATAAACGTATTTTAATCCCGCTTCCTTCCCTATTTCATAGGCACGTTGAAGGGTTGAAGAGGGTGTACGGGGAATATCCGTCATTTTATACATCGGCTGAAATGCACTGATATGCCACGGCATCGAAGGGTCGAGCGCCGCTTGAAACGATGCGATTTTGCGAAGCTCTTCATCCGAGTCGTTCAGTCCCGGAATCAGCAATGTCGTCGTTTCGATCCAGATCCCTTTTTTATGGGCATATTCGACAGTCTCCAAGACAGGTTTGAGCGAACCGCCGCAGATATCTTTGTAAAATGACTGGCTATATCCTTTAATATCAATATTCATCCCGTCTAAAAATGGGGCTATCGTGTCGATCGCTTTATGGGTTTCATAGCCGCTGGTGACATAGATGTTTTTCAGCCCCGCTTCATGGGCCAGCTTGGCCGTATCATAGGTGTATTCGAAAAAAACGACCGGCTCATTGTAGGTATAGGCGATGCTCTGGCATCCGTATTCAAGAGCCAATTCAACCGCTTTATGAGGTGAGAGCGAGCTTCCGAATATATCATGATTGTGTTCTTTCGGGTATTGCGAAATATCGGCGTTTTGGCAAAATTTGCATGAAAAATTGCATCCCACCGTCCCGAATGAAAAGACACTCGTCCCCGGCAAAAAATGAAACATCGGTTTTTTTTCGATCGGATCAACATTGACCGCGGCCGCAAGGCCGTAGGTAAGAAGATGCAATTCTCCGCCTTCTACTTTGCGAATCCCGCAAACCCCATATTCATCTTCGGAAAGCTTACAGTGCTGATTGCACGCCTCGCATGCAATTCTGCCGTCTTCGAGTTTGTGTGAGAGCCACGCTAATGATGACACGGTAACTCCTTTACGGATTTGTCAGAAAACAGCTATTTGAGCTTAATCTGTTTTGTAAACGGCTCTTCTTTTATATTGATGAAGGTGTTCAAACTCGAAACTTTTCTATAAATCTCTACTTCTCATTATTCTAGTTTTGAATACATTAAAATATACATTAAAAAACAAATTAGATTACTATATCCTTCAAACTTAAACCTACTTTTCCTTTGGCACCGTCGACTTCGATAACACGGATACGGCTCAACTGCTGATTGACGCTGAGGACCTCAAGGGGATGTGATATCCGTTTCTCGGACATCTGCGAAATATGGATCAATCCGTCGTTTTTAAGCCCGATATCGACAAATGCCCCGAAGTCGGCAATGTTTCGGACGACACCTGAAACGATAGACCCCTCTCGAAGTTCTTTAATGTCGGTTAAATCCGAACGGAACATAATCGGAGGAAGCGTCTCTCGCGGATCAAATCCCGGTTTTCGAAGCTCCGCGACAATGTCTGCGAGTGTCGCTTCCCCTACTCCTAGCACCCGCGCGATTTCAGGCAGTTGTTCTTTCGTGATGGTGGTGAGTTCAAACCGCTTCATCAGCTCATTCGCCGCCTCATAACTCTCAGGGTGGACGCCGGTGTTGTCCAATACGCTTTTCCCCTCCCGTATCCGAAAAAATCCGGCACACTGTTCATACGCTTTGGCACCGAGCCCTTTGACCTTGAGAAGTTCCTGTTTGGCTTTAAACGCTCCGCTTTGCTCGCGGTACTCTACAATCGCCTTGGCAACCTTTGTCCCCACCCCCGCTACATAGGAGAGAAGCGATACCGAAGCGCTGTTGGGATCGACGCCGATACGGTTAACCAAATCTTCGGTGACATCGCCGAGTTTTTTCTCCAAGAGTTTTTGATCAACATCATGCTGATACTGCCCTACGCCGAGCGATTTCGGATCGATCTTGACCAGTGCCGCCATCGGGTCGCGCAACCTCTGGGCTATCGATATCGCACCCCGGATCGTCACATCAAGCTTTGGATACTCCTCCTGAGCGATTTTCGAGGCGGAATAGACCGACGCACCCGCTTCGGAGACGACCGTATAGGTGAGACACATCCCCTCATCGCGGTTAAGCTTTGCAAAAAACTCCTGAGTTTCCCGTGAGCCCGTTCCGTTACCGATAGCAACCGCATTGATTCCGTAGCGATCGCATAATTGTTTGATCGCTTTCGCGCTCTTCTCATAATCGTTTTGCGGCGGAGTCGGATAAATCACCGCATGATCCTGATAGGTGCCGTTCTCATCGACGACTGCAAGTTTGCATCCCGTGCGGTACGCCGGATCGACGCCTAAAATTACACGTTTGGTGACGGGAGGAGAGCTTAAGAGCTGCGAGAGGTTTTTTCCGAACGTATTGATCGCCTGGATATCCGATCGCTCTTTGATCATCGCATGGATTTCCCGCTCCAATGAGGGGAAAAGGAGACGTTTAAAACCGTCGAGATACGCCGCCGACAGTAAAGTTTGAGAACTTTTGGCAAATTTCGGGATACGGTAACGTGTAATCGCATTCTCCACCCGATCCATATCAAGTGCGATTTTGACACTCAGCTCTTTTTCGGCTACGCCGCGCATAACCGCCAGATAACGGTGCGAGGGGATAGAGGCGATTTTCTCCGTTTTTCCGGCGAGTTTGGCGAACAGCCCCTCCTCCTTCATCCCTTTTGCCGCTTTGATCTCAAATGAGGAATAGTCCTGTATCTGACGGCGCCAGTAATCGCGCTCACGCGCATCGTCGCTGTAGCGCTCCGCCACAATGTCCTGAGCCCCTTTGATCGCATCCTCGCGTGTGGAAACGGAGCCTTTAATAAAACCATCGGCTCTTTTGGTAAATTCGTCCAATTCCAACCGTCCGCTCTCCAGCAGATCGGCCAACGGTTCCAGCCCTGAGGCAATGGCGATACTTGCTCGGGTATTTTTCTTTTCTTTGAATGGGCGGTAAATATCCTCGACCTCCTGAAGAGTGGCAGCGCCGTTCAATAATGTGCGCAATTCATTGCTGAGCTCGGCACGCTCCGAAATAAGCCGCCCCACCTCTTCTTTACGCTCCAGCAGTTTTTTCGAATAGCCGTAGATGCTCTCGAACTCCCGCAGCTGTTCGTCCGTAGCGCCCCCCGTCATTTCCTTTCGGTAGCGGGCGATAAAAGGGATGGTAGACCCTTCTTCGAGAAGCTTGAGAATATTCCCTACAGTTTTAGTTGTAAGCCCCGTTTTTTGAGAAAGAAGATCTATGAGGCTATTCATTGGTTTCCTGCGTTTTTAGTATTTTTGGCGGCAAGCTCACGGGCTTTGTCTTTTTTGCTCTTCCCTTTTCCCTTGATCGGCTCGGGACCTTTTGTTTTCGGCGGAGGGGTTCCGATGAGTTCGAATCCTTCGATCTGTTCGCGCGGAAGCTTGATTTTGGAGCGTTTCTCGATCAGTGCGAAATGATCCCTTTCTGCAAATCCGATGAACGAGATCGCAAGCCCTGATTTCCCCGCACGACCCGTCCGTCCGATACGGTGGATATAATCCGCCGGAGAGCGGGGAAGATCGAAATTGATAACGCAGGTGATGTCGTCGATGTCCAAACCGCGCGCGGCGATATCGGTGGCAAAGAGGATACGGATTTTTTTCGCTTTGAACTGCTCCAATACATACCTACGATCCTCTTGGAGGAGATCGCCGTTAAACGAGTCGGCCGAAAATCCGTATTTGCGAAACTTTGCGGCAATATTGTCGGAGGCTCTTTTGTTCGCCATAAAGACCAACACCTGCTCCCATTTCTCAGTGCTGAGAAGATGGCGCAATAACGGTCCGCGATTTTCAGGATTCACCTCGATAACCCGCTGTTGGATACTCTGTACGGTCGGCATTTCCGCTTCAATAGAGATATGGATCGGGTTTTGGGTGATGCGAGAGGCGATCATCTCCATCTTCGGCGGATAGGTTGCGGAGAAGAGGAGGTTTTGACGCTGTGAGGGGATCGATTCTAAGATCAGCTCCAACTCTTCGGCAAATCCCAGATCGAGCATTTTGTCCGCCTCATCGAGGACGAAAAATTCCAAGTGCGAGAGGTTCATCTGCTTTTTTCTCAACACATCGAGAAATCGCCCCGACGTTGCGACGAGAATATCGCACCCCTGCTGGATGGCGTAGAGCTGATCGCCGATCCCCTCACCCCCGATGAGACTCACTACTTTGGGTATTTTAGGGAGATACTTCCCCATCGTCTCGAACGTCTGAGCCACCTGCAGTGTCAGTTCCCGTGTCGGGGTGAGGATGAGGGCTTTTATCTTCCCTTTTCCCTCTCCACGCGATGACGACCAAAGCTCTAAAATCGGCAAGACGAAACTCGCACTCTTACCGCTCCCCGTTTGTGCCTGAGCCAGAATATCACGACGCTCTAGCACTAGAGGAATCACCTTTTCTTGGATCGGTGTCGGCTGTGTGTAGCCGCTCTCGCTCACCGCTTGAACAATTGGGGATAAAAGAGAGAATTGCAAAAATGACATTATAGGTCCTCGTAAATGGTGAAAGGAAGTATAGGTCTATTTTGGTGTTAAGCGCATTAAAGATGTATAATATAGATCAATGATAAAATGTTCGTATTTATGATCAAGGAGTGCCCCCGTGAGTGTCAAAAATCTCTATATCGCATCTTTGGAACCGAATTCAGGATCGCTGATCATCTCCATGGGGATTATGGAGTTGCTCAAAAGCCGTGTCAATAAACTCGCTTTTTTTCGTCCTGTGATCAGTGATACATCGGTTCTTGATCCTGATATCGATTTTATGCTCCAACATTTCAATCTCACCCAAAATCCGCGAAGCTGTTACGGTATGGGACTGGATGAAGTCGAAACGCTCCTCTCTGAGGGGAAGGAATCTATTATTATCGAACGTTTGATCGAGCAGTTTCAGACGTTGGAGAGCGAATACGATTTTGTCCTGATCCAAGGATTAGACCAAGCCTCCTTTTCCAAAACACTCCCCTATAATTTTAACCATATCATTGCCAAAAATCTCCAAGCCCCCTACATCAGTATCATTAACGCCAAAAACAAAGGGTATGAACAGCTCATCCATGAGATCCATTTGGAAAAAGGTTCGCTGAAAAATGAGCATGTCGAACATATCGCCCTTTTTCTAAACCGTCTGGATGAGGGAAATCATCAATCATTTCGACAAGAGGGGTGTGATCAGAGTGTTCCCACCTTTTTCATGGGGGAAATCGATGAGCTCAATCGGGTGAGTGTCGCAGAGGTCAAAGAGGTTTTGGGATGCCGACAGATTCTCGGAGAAACCAAAGGGTTGGATCGGATGATACAGCGGGCAAAAATCGCTGCCATGAATATCGAAAACCTCATTACACGGATCGAAAATAATGACCTCATTGTCGTTCCTGGGGATCGTCTCGATATTATTTTGAGCGTTCTTTATGCCAACTATTCGAAAGATTTCCCCTCTATCGCCGCGATTTTGCTCACCGGAGGGCTGAACCCGAATGATCAATTTTTAAAGCTCATCAGCGGAATCGATTTTTTGACCATCCCTATCCTCACTATCGACAGCGATACCTATAAAAGTGCCCTCCTTATCGATCATATCTCCCCAACCTTCCGTCCTGAACAAAAACGTAAAATTGCCCTCGCGATGGGAGAGTTTATGAACGCGATTGATTCGGAAGTTCTTCAAGAGCGGATTCGTACCCTGCACAGCGATATCATCACCCCTGCTATGTTTGAGTACAGCCTTTATCAGCGCGCAAGAGCGGTTCGTAAACGGATTGTTCTCCCTGAGAGTAATGATGAACGTATTTTACGCTCCGCCGAAATTTTACTGCGGCGGGATGCGGTTGAACTTATTTTGCTCGGGGATCCCCAAAGTATCACCCATCATGCCAATACGCTAGGACTCGATATCTCCAAAGCGACCATCATCGATCCCTCTACCTCAGAGCTCATGGAGCACTATGTCCATCAGTTTTACACCATGAGAAAACATAAAGGGTTAAGCCTCCGTAACGCGGAGGAAGCGATGTTGCACCGTTCTTATTTTGGAACTATGATGGTCCATAACGGTGATGCGGACGGAATGGTCTCCGGTGCCATTCATACGACTCAGGAGACAGTTCTCCCCGCCTTGCAGATCATCAAAACGCTTCCCGAAATCTCGCTGGTATCGAGTTTGTTTTTCATGTGTCTGGATACAAAAGTACTCGTGTATGCGGACTGTGCCATCAATCAAGACCCCAGTGCACCCGAACTTGCCGAAATCGCGATTGCTTCAGCTTTCAGCGCCAAAGCGTTCGGCATAGAACCGAAAATCGCTATGCTCTCCTACTCCACCGGTACTTCAGGGCACGGAGATGATGTCGAAAAAGTACGTGAAGCGACCAACATCGTCAAAGAACGGTATCCTGAGCTTCTCATCGAAGGACCAATCCAATATGACGCCGCGATAGATCCGGAAGTTGCCCAAATCAAACTTCCGAATTCTCAAGTTGCGGGACAAGCGACAATCTTTATTTTCCCTGATCTCAATACCGGAAACAACACCTATAAAGCGGTTCAACGCTCCTCTGGTGCGATTGCGATCGGTCCGGTACTTCAAGGACTCAAAAAACCGGTTAACGATCTCAGCCGAGGATGTGAAATCGCCGATATCGTCAACACGGTACTGATTACCGCCATTCAGGCTCAACAAAGCGAGACACTATGAGTATTTTGGTCATCAATGCAGGAAGCTCTTCTATTAAATACAGCATTTACAACACTAAAACATTGCAGTTAATCGATCACGGACTGATCGAAGAGATCCGCGATCATCATGAGGGTTTTGAATTAATGCGTTCCCAGCTGCAAATTCATAACATTGATATCACCAAAATCGATGCAATCGGCCATCGTGTCGTACACGGAGGTGAGCGTTTTCATGAACCCGCACGGGTCGATGATGCGCTCATCCGTGAAATTACGGCCCTTATACCCCTCGCACCGCTCCATAATCCGGCAAATATCGAGGGGATTCAAGCTGCCCGCGCCATTGCGCCGAGTGTCCCTAATTATGCGGTCTTTGATACGGCTTTCCATCAGACTATGCCCCCTTATGCGTACCGCTATCCCCTCGCACATGATTTGTACGAATCGTTTCATGTCCGCCGCTACGGCTTTCACGGTACCTCTCACCATTATGTGAGCATTCAGGCATCCGATCTGCTGCAAAAGCCTCTCGAGTCTTTGAATTTAATTACATTTCATATCGGCAACGGTGTAAGCGCCTGTGCAATTCAAAAAGGATGCAGCATCGATACCTCCATGGGGATGACGCCTCTGGAGGGGCTGATGATGGGAACGCGATGCGGAAGTATCGATCCCTCTATCATAGGGTATCTTATGCATGAAAAAGGGATGAATATCGAAGAAGTGGATACGCTCTTGAATAAAAAAAGCGGTTTGCTGGCTATTGCCGGTACTAATGATCTCAGATCGATCATCGAAGCGCGAAAGAGCGGCGATGCCAATGCGGCGTTGGCCATTGATATGTTTGCCTATCGACTTAGAAAACAACTCGGTGCCTATATGAGTATCTTACGCGGAGTCGATGCCATAATCTTTACCGGAGGGATCGGCGAACACTCACCGCTCATCCATGAAATGGTATGCGAAGGATTGGAACATATGGGTATCCGTTTGGACAGAGCTAAAAACAGTGCGTTAGAAACCCGGATTCATGATGAAGCAAGCACCGTGGCACTCCTCGTCATTCCGACGGATGAGGAGCGGCAGATCGCTCTGTACGTACAATCACTGTTACGCACTTAATTACAGCCATCCCCGATTTCGAAAATAAAGAAGCGGTATTAATCCGGCGATAATCATCAGCCCCAGTGAAAACGGATACCCTAAATGCCAGCTGAGTTCCGGCATAAAATGAAAGTTCATCCCGTAAATACTGGCGATGAGTGTCGGAGGCATCAAAACCACACTGGCGACGGTAAAGAGCTTAATGATCTTATTTTGCTCGATATTGGTCTGGGCCAAAAAAAGATTTTGAAGGTTGTCCAGCGTATTGCCGTCAATCGTAATAAACTCCGCCAACGAATTCAAGTCTTTCATCATAATCGTAATATCTTGTTTGATTTCTTGAGAAAGTTTAGGAGATTTGACCATCGCCGTCAATATTCTCCGTTTGTCAAAGACCGATTGACGCACCTTTTGGGTGAACTCCTGCAACGTGGAAATTTTTCTCAACAACTCAACCGAATGGGCATCCGCTTCCCACAATAACTTTTTACGAATATCATCCGATTCTCTGGAAGCGTATTCGAGCAGATCGGCATCTCTGTCGATTCGAATATCAAAGATATGCATGAAAATCTCATACCCCGAAAAAAACTCTTTGGGGTTCGACATCAGCATTTTGCTCATGATCTCGAATGTTTGGAGTTCACTGTCGCGAACGGTAAAGAGGATATTGTCCTGCAGTACGAAACTGACGCTTTCGTTGTAGTGCGATTTGCTGTTCTCGACAAAAAAGAAAGAGACAAAAAAGTATGAGTTGATGTTAATGCTTCGGCTGTCTTCCCAATAACGCGAACTGAGTTCTATCTCTTCCCTTTCGTGCTTGGTCGGCATTTTAATATTAAACAATATTTCTACTTGCTTTATCTCTTCCTCATTTGCTTTAAAGATATCGATCCATACAATCTTTTCGTATTCGCTCGGTTCTTGTATCTCGCTCAGCGAAACGGCATCTATCGAGCCGTTATTATGACGGTAGACGACAATCATGATTCTTTTCGGTCAAGCTTCTCAAAGCCGGGGAGAATTTTCCCTTCCAATAGCTCCAAGCTTGCGCCCCCACCGGTGGATATAAAGCTGAATTTCTCTTTTTCACCGGCTTTCTCTACCGCATCGGCAGTGTCCCCTCCTCCGACGATACTGTACGCATAGCTGTCGGCGATGAATGACGCGAGTTTAAATGTCCCTTTTGAAAACTGGCTTATTTCATAAATCCCCATAGGCCCGTTCCAGATAATCGTATTGGAAAGTTCAATCGCCTCGGAAAAAAGTTTCAGCGTCGCAGGACCGATGTCGACGGCATGGAACCCTTCCAGTACGTCTTGAGCCGGCGTTACCTTGATATCGACGGGTGATTCGATCGAATCCGTTATGACGACATCGACGGGGAGATACACTTTTACCCCATGCGCTTTGGCTTCATTCAATACCTCTTTAGCCACCTCAATATAATCGTCTTCAACCAGCGAAGCTTTCATGTCATACTCAAGTGCTTTTAAAAAGGTATTGCTCATGGCACCGCCGATAATCAATTTATCGATTTTCGGCATAACCGACGTTAACAGGGTGATTTTGGAAGAGATTTTTGAACCGCCGACAACCAGTGCAATCGGTCGAATCGGATTTTCCAGCGCTTTGGTAAATGCTTCAATCTCTCGCATCATTAAAAAGCCGGCCACTTTAATTTTCGCAAAATCGGCAATGCCGTAAGTCGAAGCGTCTTTACGATGCGAGGTTCCGAATGCGTCATTGACATAGATGTCGCATAGATCAGATAATTGTTTGCAAAATGCAGGGTCATTTTTTTTCTCTCCATTAAAAAAACGGATGTTTTCAAGCAAAAAAATCCGCTCGACCGAGCATTGGGAATTTTGGGCTTTTAACGTTTCCAGATCGTCAATAAACTCCACTTTTTTTTCGAGAAGTCTCTCTAAGCGTTTTTGGATATGCGTAAGAGAATAACGATCTTCATACCCGTTTTTTGGCTGCCCCAAATGACTTATAAGGGTAATCGAGCAGGCATTATGATCAATACAGTAGTTTATGGTAGGAAGAGCCGCCCGTATACGGCTGTCATCGGATATGTTGTAATGAGCGTCCATCGGAACGTTAAAATCGACACGAATCAAAACTCTTTTACCGGTCAAATCGACATCTTTTAAACTCTTAACTCCGCTCATCATGAGTATGTTACTAATCATCGCTACACCTTTTATTTTGGATTAATTCGTTCTAGAGATTCCTCAACACAATTGAAAACATAGTACACTAGCATAGCTAATTATTGTTACGATTTGTATATAAAATATTATTTTGTAATCTTTTTATCGTACTATATGGATGTAAAAACCATTTAAAGAAAAAGAGGGGATGATGAAGAAAGATGTTTTATCTGAGTTGTTTGATAAGTTATTGGATCTGAAAGAAAAAATGTCGTCCGGAGTCGACAAAAATATGTCTAATGTCTCTTTACTCAATATGAAATACTACCTCAATGTCCGGAAACACGATTTTTCGCATTTGCAAGACGACCTCACAAAAGTCGGGTTATCGTCGTTCGGTCGTTCGCAAGCTCATATGGAGGCCAGTATCAATGTTGCGCTAGAGATGCTTTCTCATGCCCTTAAAAAAGAGCTGCATCTTCCTAAAGCACTTTTGAGTTACGAAGAGTCGCATAGGATAATGGACAAAAACAGTGAAATTTTTTCCACATCCGATGACAAAACAAAAATTATGATTACCGTCCCCTCGAACTATGCGGATGAAAAAGAGTGGTTCAAAAATCTATCGCAGGAAGGGGTACACCTTTTTCGGATCAATACCGCCCATGACAATCCGACTGCATGGAAAGAGATGGCCGAAGAAATTAAAAATGCGTGTTCCGACGAAAAAGAGCTGAAAATCTACGTCGATCTCGCCGGTCCTAAAATCAGAACATCCATCAAAAAATCAAAAAAATCGGACAAGCCGAAAAAATTCAAACTCTTTTGCGGAGACAGTGTCCTAATACACCCGGACGGGCAGCCTCCGCTTAAAAAAGACTCAAAACAATACAATGCCGTTGTAGGATGTACTCTTGAACATTTAGGCGGGTTGGTTAATGTCGGAGACAAGGTTTTTGTGGATGACGGAAAGATCGAAATGGTGATTGATGAAATACTCGGCGACGATATTGTCTGCAAAGTCGTATCGCGCAATGAAAAAGGGATATCGCTCAAAGATGAGAAAGGGATCAATTTCCCCAACAGCGATATCGCGGTACGTGCTATCTGCGATCACGATAAAGAGGTATTGCCCCATATTTGCGAATACGCCGATATCATAGGGATATCGTTTGCCCAGACATCCGATGACATCCATGATCTGATCGATGAGTTGGACCGCTTGGGCAAAAAAGGAGAAATTGCGATTGTCGCCAAAATCGAAACCCAAAAAGGGGTCGAAAATCTGCCCGAAATTCTCGAAGCATTGATCGAATACGGGCATTCAGGGATTATGATCGCACGGGGAGATTTAGCGATCGAAATAGGATTTGAAAATCTCGCCTATATGCAAGAAGAGATTTTAGACCTCTGCACCGCGGCCCATATGCCGGTCATTTTGGCCACACAGGTTCTGGAAAGTAAAATGAAAACCAATATTCCCAGCCGTGCCGAGATATCGGATGTCGTTTTTGCCCATAAAGCGGAATGCGTTATGCTCAATAAAGGGGATTATGCGCTGGAAACCATCAAAATTCTGACCACAATCCTTAAACAGATGGATCTTGTTTTCCGCAAAAATAAACTGCTTTATAATCCTAGCTTCCAATGGAAGTGACGGGCACCTTAGTGCTCGTACATTTTGACGTAATATTCATGTGCCATACGGCCTGAGTCAAAGGCGGGAATAACGTCGCTCATCGCACTTTTCATCATTTGCACCCAGTGCTCGGGCTTATCGTAATACATCGGAATGATCTCGTTTTCGAGCATATCCATCATGTTTTTGTTGTCTTCGGCATCCTGAAGCTCAACCGGCTGATCATGATCGATCGGAGGGATCGTAAAACAATTGATCGTATGTTTAGCAAATTCGGGGTGCCATCCGTCATCGGTTGAGAAGTGGATAGAACCGTTCATACTCGCCGTCATACCGCTCGTTCCGCTGGCTTCGCGTGAAACACGAGGAGTATTCAGCCAAATATCAGACCCTTTTTTAAGCATTCGGGAGAGATCGAGTTCATATCCGACCAAAACAGCCATGTTCGGATAATCATGACTGATATGGATAAGTTCATTAAAAACGTTGATCGCATTCGTATCGAACGGATACGGTTTCCCCGCCCAAATAATCTGAACCGGTTTATCGGTACGCTGAAGCAGCTTTTTGAAGCGGGCGAAATCGTGTTTGATGAGTCCAGGACGTTTGTACTCCGCAAAGCGGCGAGCCCAGACAATCGTCAAAATATCGGGATTAAACATTTTCCCGGTTTGGTCGGCAACGATGGCGAACAAACCGCGTTTAAGATGTTTTTTTCGACTGATAATCTGATAATCTTCATGATCGTCCAATGCCGCCAGCAACTCTTTGTCCGTCCAAAAACGGCGGTTTTGCGCATTCGTGACGTGAATGATTTCTGATTTTCCTTCACAATCCTTCCACATCCGGTTCGCCACTTCTCCATGAAATTTGGAGACGCCGTTAGTGATTTTAGAAGCACGCAGCGCACCGACCGTGAGATTGAAATTGTTTTCATTTTCCATCAACATAATGGATCGGACCGTCTCCATATCCAGCCCGTTAAAAAACCCGAATTTATGAAGCAGATCGATATTGTGCTGTTCATTCCCGGCATCCTCAGGGGTATGGGTCGTAAAGACAACCCGTTTTCTAACTTCGTCCATATCGCGATATTTGGCATAAAGCTCAAATACCAGCGGCAGGGCGTGACCTTCGTTCATATGATAAATATCTATTTTTTGTTTTAGCGCTTCGAGTACCTTGACTCCGCCGATTCCTAATACGATCTCCTGAGAAACACGGGTCTCTTCGTTTGCGTCGTATAGTTTATGAGTGATCGTGCGGGCTAAAAAATCGTTTTCAGGGATATCGGTCGAGAGCAAAATCAACGGAGCCGAGCTGAAAATGTCCGGAGATAGATAATATGCTTTAATATGGACTTCTTGCGAGTGGATAATCACTTTTGCCTGTATTCCCAGATCTTTTAAAAAATAGTAATGTTTCCGAATAAACTCGGCTTTGAGGCTTCGATCGGGGCTGCGGGTCTGGTCGTAATAACCAAAACTCCATAATATGCCGACTCCCACAACATTCTGACGCAGGTCATAAGCACTGCGCATGTGCGAACCGGACAAAAAGCCCAATCCTCCGGAATAGATTTTTAGCCCTTGATGAATCGCGAATTCCATCGAAAAATAGGCGATACTTTTTGTGTATTTCGGATCATATTGGTAGTCGTGTAAAATCATATTTCCCTCACTCTGTAAATTTTTTGCAAAGAATCTGTTTGCCAAGCTCTACGCCCGGCTGATTATAAGGATTGATATCCATCATCCTACCCATTAAAGTCGTCAACAATTCATAGTAGACTATTATTGTACCGACACTTGCTTCATTTATCTTTTTAATTATAATATGATCAGTCGGAATATTTTTCATGCTGAGACTCTCTTTTGTCGCTTCGCATTGAAGATTGATAAGCTCATTAAACTTTTTTCTATTGACAACGTCGTTCATCTCTAGGTATTTTAACGATATATCGGGAATAATCAAATTATTTTCAAAATCTTCTATCGTAATAAAAGTAACACTTTTATCTCTAGGTCCCTCGATAATAAGCTGTAAAAATGAGTGTTGGTCAATTGAACCGATCAGTGCGTAAGGGGTCAGTCCGATATGATTCCCCGCTCCGTCCGTTTTACCCAGCGACTCGGCCCATAGCTGTACATACCATTTGCACAGGTTCTCAAGCTCATCGGCGTAGGCGAACAGAACATTGATGTTTATATCGCTGCTGTGTGTATAAAGAAACAAAGCTTTATCCAGAAGATGATCTTCTTCATGATTGAAAAACCGTTCCAAAAACCTGCCGCCCTCTTCCAATAACGATTGGGTATCGTATCCCGCCAATGTCAGTGGAACGATCCCTGCCGCACTCAGCACTGAAAACCTGCCACCGACATTTTTGGGTATCTCAAACTGCTGCACACCGTGATAGGATGCAAATTGCGATAACGGCGATCCTTCATCGGTAATGGCGACGATACGCTCTTTGTCAATCCCGTCCAAATCCAGGCCATAATAGCCGATTACCGTTTTAAAAATCGAGACGGTCTCGATCGTTGTCCCCGATTTAGAGATAATGATAAACAGAGTACTCTCTTTTTTCAGTTTGGAAAGTGTTTTGGAAATAGCGATAGGATCGGTGTTTTCAAGAAAGTGGAGCGTTCTATTAGGCGTTTTTTTCGATTTAAGCAGCGAATCGATCCCTTTGGTACCAAGGGATGATCCTCCGATCCCGATAACGGCGATATCTTGAATCGTTTCTGCTGACAAAAAAGGATTTTTTTCGGCAAACCGATGAATATGTTCGATGAGCGCAAGCGATTGAAACGGTAACTCGTAATAACCGATCTCTTTGCCGATCCGTTCGTTTACAAGAGATGAAAACGCATCATCTTTTAATCTTGAGTCGGTCGGAAATGATTCTGTGCCAAAATTATGGCTGAAAATCATCATTTTTCCCCTTTAATACGCTTCAGATAGAGTACCCCTAAGGGAGGCAGCGTCAACGTGAGCGTATAGGGGCGGCCGTGCATTTCTCTCTCAACCGCCGCTAAAGGGGAAATATTTCCGATATTCCACCCCTCATAATAGTGTGATTGCGAATTGAATATTTCACTATAATCTCCCGCATACGGCACACCCAGACAGTAGTTTTCCCGTGTATGATCGGCAAAATTGCACACAACGATGATATTTTCGGCCGAATCGTCACTTTTGCGGATAAAACTGATGCAGTTGTGGGAGTAGTCGCGATCATCGATCCACTCGAATCCTTCACGTTTTTCATCGTATTGATGTAAAGCCCGCTCAGTTGCATAAAGGGCATTGAGATCAGAGACCATCTTTTGCAGTCCCTTATGGAGCGGATAGTCCAAAAGATGCCAGTCTAACGAGCGTTCAAAACTCCACTCCGCGAACTGGGCAATCTCTCCGCCCATAAAAAGGAGTTTTTTCCCGGGATGAGCCATCATATAGGCTAGAAGTGAACGTAAATGGGCGAATTTCTGATTTACGTCACCGGGCATTTTGTTGATGAGCGAGCCTTTCAAATGAACGACCTCATCGTGGCTGAGAGGGAGCATAAAGTTCTCATCAAATCCGTACCACATACTAAAGGTGAGCTGGTGGTGATGGTGTTGACGATAGATCGGATCACGGCTCATGTATTTGAGTGAATCGTGCATCCATCCCATATTCCATTTAAATCCGAATCCAAGACCTCCGACATCTACCGGTCGTGTCACCATCGGATAGGCGGTCGATTCTTCGGCGATCATCAGAATATCGGAGAACTCCCCGTACACACTGGTATTGAGCTTTTTAAGAAATTCTATCGCTTCGAGGTTTTCATTCCCTCCGTATTGGTTAGGGATCCACTCCCCCTCTTTTCGTGCATAGTTGAGATAGAGCATTGATGCAACCGCATCGACACGGATGCCGTCGATATGATACTTATCCAGCCAAAACATTGCCGAAGAGATCAAAAACGATTTGACTTCGTTTCGACCGTAGTTGAAAATGATGCTTCCCCATTCGGGGTGGAACCCCTGACGGGGATCGTCGTGCTCATACAGTGCCGTACCGTCGAAATTGATCAAGCCGTGCATATCGACGGCAAAATGCGACGGTACCCAGTCCATAATGACACCGATCCCGTTTTGGTGCAGCGTATCGATCAGATACATCAAATCCTGCGGTGTTCCGAAGCGGGCCGTTGCTGCAAAGTATCCTACGACCTGATATCCCCATGAACCGAAAAACGGATACTCCGTCAAAGGCATAAACTCAACATGAGTATAGTTCATCGATTTCAGATACGCTACCAGTTCTACAGCGAGTTCCCGATAGGTGAGAAAACGGTTCTCTTCTTCGACTTTGCGTCTCCATGAACCGACATGCATCTCATATACGCAGATCGGTGCATCATGGGCATTGTTGCGATATCGTGTTTCCATCCACCCTTTATCGTCCCAAGGGTAGTTTTCCAGATTCCAGACACGGGATGCCGATTTCGGCGGCTCTTCGGCATAAAAACCGAACGGATCACTTTTATCATGGACGATATTATGAAATTTTGAGGCGATATGATATTTGTAGGTAAGCCCCTGTTCTACCCCCTCTATAAATCCTTCCCATATCCCCGATTCATCTTCACGAAGTTTTAACGGATGCGAGCCGGTATCGTAATGGTTGAAATCGCCCCGGACACTGACATAGGCGGCATTGGGCGCCCATACGGCGAAATAGATCCCGGAAATCCCGTTATGTTCCATCGCATGAGAACCGAGTTTATCGTAAAGCTTGGTATGGTTGCCTTCTTTGAACAAATAGATATCCAGTTCGCTCAATCGCGAAATCTCATACGTGATCGGATGGTATTGGTGAGTATTCATTCTCCTCTTCTTCCCGCTTTAATGCGATAGTACAGCGCTTCATACTCTAATGCCGCGTGGTGCCAGTCAAATCGTTTTTCCATGGCGTTACGCTGCATTGTTTCAAATCCATGAGGGTCATTGTACCACGTATAGAGTGCCCATCCGACCGTATTAATCAAGGCATTCGGGGTGGCATCGTAAAATTTGAATCCGGTGCCGTGTGTCGAGTCGTTGGCATAGTTTTCGATGGTATCATCCAGCCCCCCCGTTGCACGGACGATAGGGAGCGTTCCGTAGCGCAGAGAGTAAATCTGATTGAGCCCGCACGGCTCGAATAAGGAGGGCATCAAAAACAGATCGCATCCCGCTTCGATTTGGTGTGCCAGATCATTTCGGTAACCGATGTAGCAGCGAAACTTATCGGGATAGCGTCCGGCAATATCGCTGAAAAAATGTTCCGCCCACTTTTCCCCTGCCCCCAATAGGACAATTTGAAGTTCCATATGCATCAGCGCATGAATAGAATGAACAAGCAGTTCGATCCCTTTTTGTTCCACCAATCTTCCGACAAGACCGATGAGCGGAACATCATCACGCTCGGGAAGACCGAAAGCGTATTGCAAGGCACTTTTACACACACGTTTCCCGTCCATAAAATCGCTATCGAACGTTTCGGCGATAAAAGGATCGATCGCGGGGCTCCATTCATCGTAATCTACCCCGTTGAGGATACCGTGTAATTTATACGAATAGCCGTCAATCAGTCGCTCCAACCCCCATCCGAATTCCGATGTACGAATCTCCTGCGCGTAGCGACGACTCACCGTACTGATGGCATCGGCATGAACGATCCCCCCTTTGAGGAGGTTAATCCCGTCAAACTCTTCAACCTCATCGGCGTTAAAGTGGCTCCAACCTATATCGAGAACATCCATAGCCCCTTTATAAAAGTGCCCCTGATGCTGAAGATTATGGATGGTCAAAAGCGATCCCGTATAGGCGAAATCATCGTCAAAGGCGTATTGAATATTCAGCATCATCGGTATGGAGGCCGTATGCCAATCGTTTGCATGGATGACGTCAGGTTGAAAACGGAGTTTTTTAGCCAGTTGCATCACCGCCCGGGAGAAAAAGATAAAGCGGTTGTCATTGTCGGTGTAGCTGAATCCGTTCTCATCATACAGTCCGCCGCGGCCGAAAAACCCTTCATGATCGATAAAATAGACGGGGACATCGGTTCCGCTCATTACCCCCTCATACACTCCGGCCCACTCTTCGCCCATGATCCCCATCGGGACACCGAGCCCCCCTTCCAGAAATCGGAGGCCGTATTTTTCCCTATCGACGATATAGTAGCGCGGCATCACAACACGCACGTCATGACCGAGCGCTCTGAGGGCTTTCGGCAAAGCCCCGGCAACGTCCGCTAATCCGCCGCTTTTGGCAAAGGGGACTACTTCCGAAGCGGCAATTAAAATCTTTAGTTTATCCATTAGGCGTCTCCAATAATTTCGCACCTTCAAGCGGTGCATTTTTTAACACACTCATCTCAACACGCAACCCTTCTAACGAAGCGTTTAAGGCATAACGTTTTAATTTTTCTTCCAATAGTGTACCCAAATATGGATTCTGTTCAATCACCCCTCCGCCCAGTACCAAGATTTCAGGATTGGCGAGGGTTACCAAAACACCTGATGCATGAAGAAACGCCTCTTCAAAGCGGCTCGCGATGAGACGTTCTTCTTCGATATCCGAATTTTTTAACCGATTCAAATCAAGATCATGGTCACTGCCGAAATGTTTTAGCCATTTTCCCATCCCGGAGCCCGATGCAAAAAGCTCTATGCAGTTGTTTCGTCCGCATCCGCAAAAAAACGGCGTATCATGGTAGGGTATATGCCCTATCTCATACGCCATATTCCGGCTTCCCTTAACCAATGCGCCATGATCGATAACCGCCGCACCGATTCCCGTACCGACAAAAAGAGCGGCGATATTGTCTGATTGCCAGTATGCCGATTCGGCCCGGACGGCACAATTGAGATCATTGTCTATTACCAACGGAATACCGTAGCGTGATTTTACGACCGATGCAATATCATATTTATCAATATTAATATTTGGCGAAGCGGTAATGATCCCGTTGTTAACCTGCCCGGCATACGATATGCCGATAAAAGAGATATCCGGATGGAGTGTAGCTTGTTTATCGATATAAGAGAGCAGTCCGACCTCCTGCGAAGATACCATATCCTCTGCCGTATACTCTTCACTTACTATCTCGCTGCGCAAATGCGTACCGCCGATATCGATAAACAGTTTTTTCATTTGATCAGTTTCTTATAGATACTATCGTACGCTTTGGCACTTTCGGACCACGAATAGTTGCATTTCATATTGTGATTGACAATCGATTCAAACTGTTTTTTATCTAAGTAGAGGTCACACCCTTTTTTGACTGCCGTAAAGAAAGCTTTGGGTGTTGCAGAGGTAAATACGATGCCGAATCCCGATGGGCTGTTTGCATCATACGATTCAAATTTTTTCACCGTGTCGGCCAATCCACCGACTTTATTGACCACCGGGACGGCTCCGTAGGCAAAGGCAATCATCTGATTAAGACCGCACGGCTCAAACAAAGAAGGCATCAGTAAAAAATCGGCTGCCGCATACATCCGGTGCGCAATAGCTTCATCGTAACCGAATTGCAAACTGACATTTGCATACTCTTTGGCTATCTTTTCCAATGACTCGAAATGGGCCTCTTCCCCTTCTCCCAGAAGGGCGATATTGCATTCCAATTCAGCGATTTTGGGCAGTGTCTCGATCAAAATATCCATCCCTTTTTGATGGGTAAAACGGCCGATGAAAACCAGTAGCGGTTTAGTAGCCCCTTTTAAGCCGAATTGTTTGAGAAGATCATTTTTGGAGGCTTTTTTCCCTTTGAGGGTGTCGTAGGGCGTGACTAGCGCTTTATCGGTAGAAGGGGAGAAATGCTCACTATCGATGCCGTTCAATATCCCGCGGAGTTTACGCCGATGGAGATGCAAAAATCCATCCAAGCCGCATCCGAATTCGGCAGTTAAAATCTCTTTGGCGTACGTCGGGCTTACCGTCGTAACGGCGTCCGCATAGGCGATCCCCGCTTTCATGAAATTGACCTGATCGTAAAATTCCAGAGCGTCCATCGTAAAATAGCGTTCATTGAGCCCGATTTGGCTCATCACCGATGGGGGAAATACCCCTTGATAGGCGAGATTGTGAATGGTATAGATTATTTTTGTCTTAATAGAGGGATCTTCTTTCACAAACAATGCGGCCAATGCGCATTGCCAATCATTCAGATGAATGATCGCATAGGAATCCGTTCTGAGCAAATGGGTGATCACATGAGAAAAAAGCCCGAACCGTATACCGTTATCTTCATAGCCGCTCTCCGGCGGTCCGTAAAGATAATCGCGATCACAGAGGATCGGTGCATAAACAAAACGGTATTCCACCCCCTCATAGGATGTCCCGTGAAGTTCCACCGTATACGAAATCCCTCCCATCATTATGTCAAACGTGTTTAACAGCGTGAGTGAAAAACGGCTGCGGTCTATCTGGCTGTAAAGAGGCAATACGACGCTTACGTCATACATCTCATTTAATGCTTTGGGAAGCGAATGGGAAACATCCGCCAGCCCTCCGGTTTTAACAAAGGGGTACACTTCGCTGGATGCGAATAACAAGCGATTTTTATTCATGAATGCTCTCCCGTAGTAATTTTGCCGCCAGTTCCGGAGAAACAGGATTTATGATGATGCCCGTCGCATTTTCAAATCCGCCGTGCCGATAGAGACGCGGCATAATACGGATCGTAAAACGGCAAAGATCAAACGAACCTATCCCTTCCGTATCGATGAGAGGCGGGGTTGAAATCCAAAGATTAAAATGAAAAACTCCGAGCTGCCGTCTAAGCCGCTGCAAGGTCGAAAGCAGCAACGAGGCAACGGTATCGATGCGAGTCCGGCTGAGGGTATCGATTTGCCCCGTTGCCTTCGTCGAACTGATCATAACCTCAAAAGGATACGCACTCCCGTACGGACAAAAAGAGGTAAATTCATCTTTTTTCTCGATAATCCGGCTCTGAATCTCCTCTTCGTGAGAGAGTATGGATTCCATCAATGCGTGTCCGCTGGTTTGGTAGTAGTCGTTTGATCTTCGGTATAACTCACTGAAAGATTTTGGTATCATCGGAAGTGCAATCAGCTGTGTATGGCAATGGCTCATCGTCGCCCCCGCGTTCCTCCCCTCGTTTTTAAACAAGGAGATATAGACCAAACGGCCATCACGCCGTAGATCGCCGACGCGCTGACGAAGTGTTTTTAGCCATGCGACCGCTTCTGCGTGCGTCCAGTCGCACATCGATGTCGTATGACGGGGAGTATCGATGATCACCTCATGTGCACCGAAACCTTCCCAATACTCAAACAGCCCGAAATGGTGATTCAGAGGAGTTTCAATCTGAACCGCTTTGAAAAGATTAGGGACGACACGCGTCTCCCATCCCCCTTCGTTTGGAAAGCTGCCGTCCGGACGAAGGGCAAAAATCTCGCGCGGAGTCATCGATTCATTTCCCTCACAAAAAGGGCACGGCTCCGGTATAGAGGATTCAATAAATTCAGCAGGCATATCCGGATGACGCAGCCTCTCGGGTGCTATGAGGACATGGGTATCATGAAGACGGTCATACCGGATTTCAGACATCGTTGATCTCCAACTTCCCTTTTAAAATAAAATTGCCGCTAAAGTGTATCGCCATTGCAAAACTGATCCCTTGTACCGTCAAATCAAATCCTTGTTCGCTTTGTGAGAGTGTTTTAAGTTTAAAATAGGTGGTTTTGAACGGCTGATCCAAAGAAAGTGTGATTCTTTTCCCTAACATAGCATCAATAATCTCTATAACCCGGCACGATTCAATCTCCCCTTCTTCCCCAAGTATTTCACCGTTAAACAAGACTTTGCCGCTTTCTGAAAAATGTAAATTATGCTCCAGCAGATAAATGAGTTCTTTGGTTGATTCGGATTCGAATTTTATTTCAAAATCCAAACCGTTGCCTCTCGGTAGATAATGCTTTTCTAAAACAGCATCGACTTTTTCAGGAAAATAGAGACCGCCGTGGCGTGAAAAGCTAACCGCATGCTGATTCCAGGAGGCTTCATATGGCTGATTGGCAAAATCGCCGAATTCGCGGAATGAGCAGTGTCGAAAACGTTCCGGATTAAACGTTTCGTCACTGATATGATCGATAAACGAATTTTTGAGATACCAGTCATAGATAATCGCATCACGCAGAGTGTCATCGATTTGTGCTACGACGTTATGGATCGTATCGATCCCCTCTTCCGCAGGAGCTTCATCTTTACACCCGTGCTCGTTGCACACGACCGGTTCCAGTACCCGTTGATGGTAGGCCTCTTTGCGACGTGTGAGGGTATTTTGGTAGTTGAAACAGCGATCTCGCAGATCGAATTCTACCAACTGCCCGCCATACGCACTGTCAAATCGAAAAATCAAATCAGGGGTTAGTACTTTTATCTTTTCATACCCGTCCAGCTCGTTAGTATTGACTTCGATCACACTGCTCTTATCGTACCTTATATTTTCGCATTCGATGAGGTACCGGTAGGCGGTATCCCTTAAATTCGGCAAATACAAGCCGCCGAAGACTCCGTGCCACAACGGGTCATTAGTCTGGAGTTTAAAGAGTGCCGTATCGAAATCCGAGCGGTTAATGACCGGACGCTGTGCCGAGAGTTCCAGCATCCGTTTATGAATCCGATTGCTCTCGGGATATTTGACGAAAAAGTTTTTCCAAATACCCCCTTTCAGAAATTTCACCCCCTCTTTTTCATACCGTTCAAACCCCATCTCCTGTTTATAACGTTCAAGCTTCAATGCATCGTCCGCATGCAAACTCCATTCGCCCATCTCATAATAGGAGGCATTGGGAACGTAGGCGATTCCACGCGGCTTATGCTGCTTAAAATACTCGTTGTAATGGAGCGTCTGGATATCATCATCTGCGAGTACGGCCTGAACGAATTTTTCCAGCCACCCTTTTTTATAGACCCATTCAAAAGTTCCGGGCCACATCCCGAATTTTTCGGCATCATCGAAAATAATCGACGCCGAATCCTCTTTTCGTCTGTAGCTTTTGATGACATCCAATGCCCTTTCGACACTCAAAAACGGAAGTGCGTACCGGAGCTTTTTGCTGATAGGGAAGATTCCCAGCCGTTTTCCCCCCTCTTCGCTCAAATAGTAGCCGTCCAGCGCCTCTTCATCAAAACCCGCACACTGAAAATGATAATCGTCCATGACCGTATATTCGATTTTACTTCGGTTCAAATCGGTAATCAGAGACGACTCCCAAACCCGCTCGGTAAGCCAGAGCCCCTTTGGAGCCTGACCGAATGATTCGAAAATAGAGCGGTTGAGCTTTTCGATTTGTGCAACGCGGTCTTGCGAGGGGATAACGCTCAAAATCGGTTCATAATACCCCGCACTGAAAAATTCGATGCTTCCGGACTTGGAAAGCAGCTGAATTTGCTGATACAAGTGAGGATCACGAATCTGTATCTGTTCCATCAGCCATCCGCTGCAATGGAGACTGAAGCGAAATGACGGATAGCGGCTCATAACTTCAAAAAAAGGTTTATAGCATACTTCTATCGCATGTTCGATCACCCAATCAAAATTATCGACGGGCTGATGCATGTGTATCCCGAATAAAAGTGAAGTTTTAGACATCCGTATTCCTTTTAATATTAAACAAACCAGTTGGCGGCATAATGTTCGTTCAAATCGATGCAAAGGGCACCGTTACCGGGCATCGTTTGGAGTATTTTAGTATCGCTTACCAATTCAAACCGCAGATGGAAAAGCCGCATCGTTCCGAAATGGGAGCGTGCTATAGCGATTTCGAGCCGTTCATCCATGGCCACGATATCGTTCTCCGCCGCACTACCCGTTTCCAGATCAAATTCAAAATGTTCGCCGCTTTCTTCCAGTATAACCAAAAGTTTCAGACCATGCCGATTAATCGTAGAGAGATTCCCCTCAAACGCTACGTATATCGCTTTTTTGTCATGCCCGTAGTAGAGAGTGTCGATCGGTCCTCGTACCCTGTCCATCGTCGAATAAAGCTTCCGCTCATCCATACTTCCGCATCCGAGCCATTCAAAAAATGAAGAATATTTGCCGTCAATGAGCGGGGTAAGCGGAGATTTCGGTTTGACCCAGAACGGGGCTGCAGAGCTCATAGAAAGGATAGGCTGAAAAAGATTTGCGGGGGGAGCGATCCCCAGCAGTTCGTAGATAGAAATCAAATGGTTACGAAAGAGCGTGTCAAATTCCACTGCAAAATCGGTGACATGATCGTCTCCGTACCACCAAAACCAATCGCTGCATTCCGACGCCAAGAAATGTTCCTCAATTTTTCGTGCCGTTTCGTTTGAAACCGTCCCCCTAAAATTATCCGCATCCCGGCGTGTTTGATAAATCAGTTCCCACGCACGATTTTTTTGGGGGTGTCCTGACCATGTATCGAACGTTCCGTGAATCCAGCTCCCCGGCTGCAGCGTTTCGAGTTCGGTATGTTTTATACCTTTCGCCATCTCGTCCATGGTTGCCGTTTTGCACCATGAAGCCGATTCGAGGCGTCTATAGAGTGCCATGAAAAAATTAAATCCGTTATTCTCATAAAATTCCCAGGCGTTCTCTCCGTCAACAATGACAAAAACAGACGGATCGGTTTGTTCATTCTCGATCGATTTCAACGTATGGAGAAAATGATCCGCCGCATCATCAGCCGATTTGAACCGATACGTAAATCCGATCAGATCACTGAGTGCATGATCTCTAAACGCGATCGTCACCTCATTAAAACGGTATGTCTTATAAAGATTGTTGCGCTCATCATTGCCGAGCGAATGAAATAAAATCGCTTCATCCGTCGCGATCCATTTTATCCCGTTCTCACGGTAAAGAGAGAGCGTTTTCGTATCTACTGCCCCCTCAGCCGGCCAAAAACCGTTCGGTTTCTTTTTAAAATGCTTCTCATATAGCCTCATAGAACGTTCAATATGCTTTTGAGCATCCGAAAGCAATGAGAGAGGCCTTTTCGGCAAAGTTGCGTGAGAATTGGCAATGGCGGCATTTTCCATATCGACCAGCAACGGTAAAATCGGGTGGTAATAAGGGGTTGTCGATACAGAAATTCGCCCCTCTTGCTGCAATAAAGCGTAAAACGGAATAATCGTTTCGATAAACGCGCACAGTGAATCGAGGAGACGGTGTTTATCATTTTGATTAAATCCCGATCCTTGCTGCAACATCCTTTTTACAACCGCATTTTCTCCGCGCAGATAATTTCCGCACCACGACAAAATAAAAAGTATTTCTAAATCGATAAGCTCGTTATCGCTGTATTCATTTTTGCCGTACAGGTATTCATACTGCGGGATAGGCCTGACCATCGTCTCATATTGACTCGATTTGCACAGTTTTATCAGCCATTGACGTGATTCAAAATCAAGGCCTGAGGGGTGCTGTTCCCATAAGGATAGAAAATAATCGTATTTGAGAGGATCGCGGTATAGTTCCAACTGCTCCATCAGTGTTGCGGTAAGATTAAACGTTGCCTTGATGGACGTAAATTTTGTCAACAGCCACGGCATCTCATAATAATCTTTAATGGCATGCAAAAAAACCCAAGGCATGCTCATCACCCCGTCGCTCCCGCGATAATCGGGCTGATGCATATGCCAGAAAAACGAGAGTTGGAGAGTTTTCGGTTCCATTATGAACGTATCCATTCCTCAATTTTTGTCTTATAGGTTTCATAAATATGTTCACCCTGTTTCGCTGTTTTAGCTTGAATATAGAGGTTCAGATGATCGCTGTATTGATCCGGTATCATTAATACCCAGTCATGCTGATCAAGCCAAATTTTGACTCCGTCGAGAGTTGAGGATTTTTTCCCTTTGGAGTCTTCCAGGAACATTCTCATCATTTTCCCTTTGTTCGCCTGCGTACACGGAACCTGAAAGATGTGATAATAAAACGTCGGAAGCGCTTCGATCAGTTCGGAGAGTTTAACCCTGTGATTGACGATCATTTCCAAAATTTTCAGCGTAGCGTACATCGAATCGCGGTGGGTAGAAAATTCGGTAAACGCGAAATTTCCCTCTCCGGTCGTGACCAAATCGTACCGTTTCATTTGTTCGCTTTTAAAATTGGCATATTGCCCGCGTTCAATTTTCAAATGCTCGAATCGGACAAAATCGGCCGCCCATGTTGGGAGGAATACCCGTTTTTCTACCCCTTTTTCTTTCGCTTCCATATTTAGGAGGGTAAGAACGACAAACAAAGCGGCCTGCTTGCTGAGCACAATCCCTTTATCGCACAATATGTCAAGCCGCTGTCCGTGAGGATAGATCATAAATCCCGCATCCAGCTTCAGAGCATTAATAACGGCACTCATATCCTCATAGGATCGTTTTGTGAGTGTATTGATATTTTCCAGACGCTGTTCGTCGGGATGTGCGTTGAACATGATATTGTCCACACCCATATCGTTTAGAATATCGGGAAAAACCTCGGACGACATACCGTGCATGACATCGATGGCGACACGGCAATTAAGACATTTGAACATGTGCGACTGGAGAAGCTCTTCCATCCCTTTTTTATAGCCGGCATACTCTTTCTCATGGTCGGATGGAATAATTTGTCCAATCCGAGAGTAATCGACACGACGGAACGTCTCTTTAAAAAATGCTTTTTCTACTTTTTTTGCCGTATCGTTATTAATCCGAAGCGCTTCATGATTGAAAAAGGTGATAACGGTACTGGTCGGATCATCGAGCTTTTGGTTGATATGGATACCGGCTGCATACTCATCATGATACGATAAACTGCATCTCATAACAGCCGAGGGGATAGCCCGGTAATCGATTACGTCCATTCCGGAAGACAAAAGCCCCCCTAAAAATGCCCGTTTAAGCATCCGTGCGCTTTTGGAACTGTCACGGGATACGAGAACGGTAGAACCGACAGGGAGCTGAGCGCCGAATGCTTCGGCCAGTTTGGTCGCCATTTCACACGAGAGCTCGACATTCGATTTTCCGATTACCAAGCCGTTTTCAAATATCGAATTTTTGTATTTGCTCCCTAAAATAACACTGCGGCTGACGATAGAAGCTTCTTGAATCATCTTATCCGGCCAGATCGTGACATCCTGCTCGACCACAACCAATTCACCGATTTCACACCCTTCCGCCAAAATCATCCCCGATTTCGCCGTCACATTTTTACCGATACGGTTGTTATTGCAGATGACACATCCGTCAAGTTTGGCATTTTTCCCGATCTCAACATCATTCCAGATGACGGTATTGCAAATTTTTGATGACGCTCCGATGGTGACGTTGTCCCCGATCACAACATTATTGAGTTTGGCCCCTTTTTTGATCGTAACATTGTTTCCGATTACGACAATACCGACTACTTCGATACTCTCATCGATTACGTTATCCTCTTCGCAAATCAAAACGCCGTCAACGTATTTAATCGCTTCGCCGCCAAGATTAAACTTGATTTTCCCGCTCAAAATATCGTCATAGACATCACGGTAGCTTTCCGGATTGCCTACGTCACGCCAATATCCCTCAGCGTATCCCGCCATCAAATCGATCCCTTTGCTCATTAGCATCGGAAATAGATCTTTGGCAAAATCGAAATTTTCATTATTCGGTATGTAATTCAAAATTTCCGGTTCAATAATATAGATACCCGTATTAATCGTATCACTGAATACCTCACCCCAACTCGGTTTTTCCAAAAACTTTTGGATAACTCCCTCTTCATTGGCTATGACCACCCCGAATTCGAGCGGATTTTCAACAGAAGTGAGAGTTATGGTCAGCTTAGAATCTTTCGATGTGTGGTAATCGAATATTTTTTGAAAATCGAAATCGGTAACCAAATCGCCGCTGATAATGATAAAATTTTCATTACCGATAAATTCCTGAGCTTTTTTGACGGCACCGGCGGTACCGTAATCATCATCGGGTGTTACATAGGTGATATTGATCCCCCATGCTTTCCCGTCTTTAAAATAATCTTTAATAATCTCCGGTTTAAAATAAAGTAAGACAATAAATTCTTTTATCCCCAAATCGCGTAAACTGACGATCGTATGTTCCATCATCGGACGGTTCATTATCGGTAACATCGGTTTAGGAATTGAGTTAGTAAGCGGTTGTATCCGTGTTCCGAATCCGCCTGCCATAATAACAGCTTTCATTTATCTCCTTTATTTTTAAGCCGTATTTATCGCATTAAGATACGATATTCAAAGCTTATTTTTATTCATGCAAATTCAATCATAACATAGAATGAATACAATTTATTACAAAAATATTAAAATTTAGAGACAAACTTTTTTTTATATTTTTTTATTGATAAACATTATTAATGTTACTCATTAGTTACTATAGGGGCTTTATGATTTTAATCGAGTAAGAAATTTTTCTTGCTACACCCGATAAGGAGCGTACCATGACAGTTAATTCTAACTACAGTGCGTATTCGTCTTACAGTTCTTCCGGGGTATCTTCGTCACAGACGACCAAGCCGAATTTTGAAGATATAGCGCAACAAATGTTGAGCTCTATGGACACGGATGGAAACGGTACTGTCGACTCAGCAGAATTCAGTGCGGCGGCACAAGCGCTCGCATCTAATTCAAATAGTTCTAGCGGCAGCTCTAGTTCTAGCAGCACCTCGGCTACAGATATTTTCACTAAGTTGGATTCAAACGGAGACGGCGGTTTAAGTACCGATGAATTCATGGCTGCACTTAAAAATTCAAAACCGCAAAAAGGTCAGGGAGAAGACGGAGGAATGGCTCCGCCTCCACCGGGAGGAATGCCTCCGCCACCGAGCGACTCTTCATCTTCATCGACAGACAGCACGGACAGCGAAAGCATCGATAAGATTTTTTCCGCCTTGGATACCAATCAAGACGGTTCTATCAGTGCCGATGAATTAGCGGCTCTCTTTGAGAAAAAAGCAACCGACAGTTCAAGTACGTCATCACAAACAAGCACTTCGACTTCGTCACAAACCTCCGCTTCGACAACTGAGGCAACGACGGAAGACGCATTTAAAAACATGCGTAACGACATGCTTCAAAAAATTCTCTCCTATTATGGCAGCAATGCCTCTGCGAGCAACTCCACTTCTCTTTTAAGTGTCAGTGCATAAACATGCATGCCCTTCGGGGCATGTAATCAGTTACTTTCTTGTTACCTTTTCATCGATATAATCGATTTATGATACAGGTTTTAATGATTGAAGATGATGACGAACTGGCTCAGCTGTTGCGATCGCGTCTCTATAAAGACGATATTGATGTGACGGTTGCTTTGACGCCGCTTGAGGGGCTGAGCCTGTTTCAGGCACAAACCTTTGATCTGTTGGTACTCGATCTCTCATTACCCCAAATGGACGGTATGGAGATATGCCGTCTGATCCGTCAAGAGAGTGACATACCGATCATCATCTCTTCGGCACGCTCCGATATACGCGATAAGATAATGGGATTTTCGCGCGGGGCGGACGACTATCTGCCTAAACCCTACGACCCGCAGGAGCTTATCTTTCGTATCGATGCGATTATGCGGCGCATCCACCCCTCACTGCCTAAAAAACTGTTTCCCTTCGAAGTCAATGAGCCAAAACACGAGATTTCCCGTCACGGCTCGGTTTTGAAGCTTACCCCCGCCGAATACGATATCGTCTCCTACATGATCAAAAAAGATCGCTACGCCATTTCACGAGAAGAGCTGCTGATGAATATCGGCTCGATCAAATACGAAAGCAGTCTTAAAAGTATCGATGTTATTATGGGGCGTATCCGCCAAAAAATCGGCGACGATCCGAAAAATCCCCGATACATCGTTTCCGTTCGCGGCGTAGGGTATAAATTTGTCAATGAATAACCACTCCATCATCCGACTCATTATTTTATTTTTTCTACTGATATTTGCGCTGATCAACGGTTTGTTTTGGATCGCGCACGTCCATTTTACAAATGAGATGCAAGGGGAGCGAATGCGCCGTTTTGCCCTCGCGGAACGGCTTATCCACCACCGAAGCGGAGATTTCGGGACGGAACTCAAACAACTGATGATTGCCCCCTCATCCCTGTCACCCGATTTCCTCCGAAAAAACGGAATAACGCTTGAAGAATTCCCTTTCGGCAGATTGATGGAACATAACGGTAAAGTCTATTTTCTCAAATCCCCCCTTCCGAGGTTCCCGTTTGACCGCCCTCCTCCGATGTTTGACCCGGCGATGCCGCCGCCTCCGCCGTTCGATCGGCATGATTTAATGGTTTTAGAAGACCTCAAGGTAACCTCTATATGGCCTATTTGGACTGTATTTATTATGATCGATCTGTTGATTTTGCTCTTTTTTACCTTTATCCTCAAAAAACTGACCCCGCTGAACCGTCTTAAAAATGCGATCATGGACTTTAAAGAGGGGGATACCTGTCTGGATGTGCCGATTGAGGGGAAAGATGAAGTCTCCCAAATCACCCACGAATTCAATCACGCACTGGAGAAAATCGCCTCGATGAAAGAGGCGAGAGCACTGTTTTTACGCAATATCCTTCATGAACTTAAAACACCGATTATGAAAGGCTCGCTGAGTACCGATTGTCTCGAAGAATCAGAGGATCAGAAACGGCTGAAGCGGATTTTTAACCGTATGGATTATCTGCTCAGAGAGTTTTCGACAATGGAGCGTTTCAGCAGCGGTGAGATGAGTATCAACACCCAAGAGTACCGTTTCGTCGATATTCTCGACCATACCTGCGATATTTTGATGTGTGACAAAAAAAATATCACTATAAAGGGTGAAGATTCCGCCCTCATTATCAACGTCGATTTTGAGCTTTTCGCCATCGCATTGAAAAATCTTCTCGATAATGCGTTTAAATATTCCGACAGTATACCCTCCATTATCATTTTGTCACATTCTATTGAAATTTGCAGTGTCGGAGAACCTCTTCCCGAAGAGAACCGAACCTTTACCAAACCCTTTAACCGTACCTATGAGAGTTCCATGACCGGACTGGGGCTAGGACTTTATATCACCAACGCCATCTTGCACAAACACGGATATACACTTGAATATCACAATATGAACGGACTAAACTGTTTTAGGATTGTGTTATCTAAATCAATAGTCTAATTCTCTTTGCTATAATCTCTGCAATGTTTTTTTGTTGCGGAGTATGAATGGCTTTGGTAGAAACTAATTCAAAAATAAAACTAATAAATTTCAAAGCTTGTTTGCGTGATAATCCTCTCAACATACCTCTCCCACCTCTACACAAAGTGCCAACGGAGGGGTTTTCTGCATGAATGACTTAAAATCCAAACTTCAAACGATCAAAAATCAATTCTAGAATATTTCGAACATCATCGTGGTTTGAGATATAATTAAGGTATCAAAACGGAGGTAGGATATGCTTGTAACCATCGATATACGCGAAAGTGCTTACGATAAAGTACTCTATTTTCTAAATCATCTCAAAGACGACGTTTCAATCGTCAATCGTGACTATACCGAACCGACAAAAGATGAGATATTGGATCATATCAAAGAAGCGTTGCAGGAAGTCAAACTCATCCAAGAAGGTAAATTGCCGAGTCAAGGGAGTTTGCAAAATCTTATCGATGAGCTAAAGCATGCGAATTGAGCCGTCTTCACGGTTCATCAAAGACGCAAAAACCCTCGCAAAAAAATACAAAAAACTTTCCAACGATTTGGAACTTCTCCAAAAATTACTCCTTGATAATCCCGAATCCGGGACACCGTTAGGAAACAATATCTTTAAAATTCGGATTCCAAATTCATCGATTCCGACGGGAAAAAGCGGCGGGTTTCGGGTTATCACCTATTTTTTCTCGGATGATTTTATCTATCTTCTCACCATTTATTCCAAAAGTGACCGTGAATCGATCAGTGACGGTGAAATAGACTCAATCATAGAAAATTTAGATTGATTTAAATCAACCCGATTAATGCCGCCAGCAACACCGGCGGTGTAATCACCAACCCCACTTTCATATACTCGCCCCATCCGATCTTGACCCCTTTTTGTGCCAAAACGTGAAGCCAAAGAAGGGTGGCAAGTGAACCGAACGGGGTCATCTTCGGTCCGAGGTTACATCCGATGATGTTGGCATACGCCAATGCGCTGTTCCCCGCCTCGGCAATCGCGATGTCCATAATCATAATGGTCGGCATGTTGTTCATAACGGAACTGAGGAGTGCGGAGAGAAAGCCCGTTCCGATCACGGCATAAACATTCCCCATACTCTGAAGCTCCATAATCACCCCTGCGAGATAGGTGGTTAATCCTCCGTTTTTGAGACCATATACGACGACGTAAAGACCGATACTGAACCACACGACCTGCCACGGTGCCGCTTTGATCGTCATAATCGGTTTGGTCGCTTTAAAATAGGTGGCGATAGCGAGAAACACCAATGCACCGCCGAGAGCAAATACCGAGATAGGGAGATGATACGCATCTCCGATGAAATACCCGACCATGAGCAATCCCAAGAACCACCAGCTGAGGCGAAACATTGTCATGTTTTTGATGGCACTCTCAGGAGTTGCGAGGTTTTCGACATCGATATGGGTCGGGATGTCTTTTCGAAAAAAGAGCCACAATACGACGATAGAGGCGATGATACTCAGGAGGTTCGGGAGGAACATCGTCCGTGCGTATTCCCAAAACCCGATTTGAAAATACCCTGCCGTCACGATGTTCGTGAGGTTGGAGATCACAAGCGGATTGCTTGCGCTGTCGCCGATAAATCCACCCGCCATCAAAAATGCGAACATCGCAACGGGATTCAGTTTGAGATATTTCATCTTTGCCAAAATGATCGGTGTGAGTATCAATGCCGCCCCGTCGTTGGCGAAGAATGCCGCTACCAATGCACCGAGGATCATCATGTAGACAAACATAAGATTCCCGTTACCACGGGAAAGACGAACCATTTTCAGTGCCGCCCACTCGAAAAACCCGATCTCATCGAGCACCATCGAGAGGAGTATGATACCGATAAACGCGAGTGTCGCATCCCAGACGATAGAGGTAACCGTCCACACATCCCCAATGCTAACGACTCCGAGAATCACCGCTAGAGCGGCACCCACTACCGCCGTCGTACCGATCTGCAACCCTCGCGGCTGCCAAATAATGAAAACAAGGGTAACTAAAAAGAGCGAAACGGCTAAAATCATACGATATTCTCTTCCAGCGGATTGGCAATAAATGCCTTTACTTTTTCTTCGATTGTATCACGTACCGCACGGACTTGTTCCATAATCTCCTCATCGCTTCCCACAAACGTCGAAGGATCAGGGAAACTCCACATGATAATACGGCTGATACCCGGGAAGATCGGACAACGTTGCGCCGCTTCGGCATCGCATACGGTAATGACGTGACTGTAAGTGCGCCCCTCTTTATAAAGATTAAATACCCCTTTAGTTTCATTGGCTGATATATCTATCCCCTTTTCACCCATCGCACGGACAACGTAGGGGTTTAGGGCTCCGGGTTCGATCCCTGCACTTTCGGCACAATCAGTGGTTGGTGCATATTGATTGAAAAAAGCTTCTGCCATTTGACTTCGAGCACTGTTGTGGACACAGACGAATAATACTTTCAACATGGTATACCTTTTATTTTAATGACAGTACTATAGCTGAAAGTGTATATTAAATCAATATATCTTGATATATTATTTCATTTATGTTACAATGTCACAAAACGGAGGCGACAATGGATATATTCTTAGAAACCGTATCGGCACTCAATGATGAAACCCGCGTTAAGCTTCTCGCTTTTTTAGATCAACACGGTTCATTGTGTGTATGCGATTTGCAATCTTCACTCGGTATGATTCAATCGCGTCTTTCACGCCACCTCAAAATCCTCAAAGACGGCGGATTTTTGCGTGTGGATCGGTGCGGCACGTGGGCCTATTATTCTATCCGCTCTCCGTTGGATCGATTCCGCAGTGAAGCACTGGCCGAAATCCGTTGTCTAAATCTCGATTTGCCTCCCTTAAAAAAATTATCTGAAACTGGAGACTGTAAATTATGAAAAATGTCCTTATCCTCTGCACCGGCAACAGCTGCCGTTCTATCATGGGAGAAGCCCTTATCAATGCCAAATTGGGAGATTGTGTATTTGCTCAAAGCTCGGGGGTCAAAGCGAGCGGAAAAGTAAACCCGAATGCCCAAGCACTGTTGGAAAAAAAAGGGTACTGGAGAGAAGAATACCATTCCAAAGTGATCGATACCGTGATCGACACTCCCTTCGATCTCGTTGTCACCGTCTGCGATCATGCCCATGAAACGTGCCCGATGTTCCCCAAAGCGGTAAAAACAATCCATGTCGCATTTGAAGATCCAAGCGGAAAAGAAGTGGAAGAGTACGCGAAAACATTGGCATTGATCGAAGAGACCCTCTTGCCGATCATCAAATCCGAGTTGTGTGACTGATTATGTGGCAGGAGAGTGTCAACGTCCTCGTCTATGAATGGCTGAAAATGCCTCAGGGGGAGAAACTCTCGGATGCCCTTAACTTTTTCATCTACGATACGGTCAAAATCCTCTTTTTACTCATTGTGATCATTTTTGCGGTGACACTTCTGCGCTCCTACTTTTCAACCGAAAAAGTACGAGTGTATCTCAGTAAAAAGCACGAGTATACGGGGAATGTCCTTGCGGCATTGTTCGGGATTATCACCCCCTTTTGTTCGTGTTCGGCGATTCCCCTCTTTTTAGGCTTTCTCCAAGCACGTATACCGCTCGGGGTGACGTTTAGCTTTCTCATCTCTGCACCGCTGAACAACGAGATTGCTATTGCGATGCTCTTTGGGATATTTGGCTGGAAAGTGACGGCACTGTATATCGGATTTGGTCTTCTTGTCGCTATTATCGGGGGGATCATAATCGGAAGAATGGGGTTAGAGAAAGAAGTTCTCATCGAGGTTAAACCGATAGAGGGAGAAATCCATGCGCAAGATCAAATGATTGCGTTTAAAACACGTCTGAGTGATGCGTGGGATTACACCCTCGATATTCTCCGCAAAATCTGGCTTTATGTATTGATCGGTGTCGGAGTGGGAGCCTTTATCCACGGATATGTCCCGACCGAATTTATCACCTCCATCGCCGGGGCGGATAATCCGTTTGCGGTACCACTGGCAACACTGCTAGGGGTTCCGATGTACTCCAACGCCGCTGGGGTGATGCCGCTCATCGAAGTGCTCACCTCAAAAGGGATGCTGTTGGGGACGGCATTATCGTTTATGATGGCGATCACCGCCCTCTCGCTCCCTGAAGCAATGATCCTCAAGCGGGTGATGAGCCTCAAACTCATCGCCATCTTTTTCGGAACGGTGACGCTGGGAATCATCGGTGTCGGATACTTGTTTAACGCAATTTTATAGGAGTTAATATGAAAATCGATGTAACCAATCAAACAAACGGCGTCAAAGCTTTTCTCGGCGGATTTAGTACCGATGAGCTCAGTGCAAAAATCGAAGCGTGCCAAAGTGGTCAATGCGAGTGCGCGTGTGATCCGACGATCATGCAAAAGATCGAGGGGATAGAACTCGCCTCAGTTGATGGGGGCGCGACCATTACCATCACGGGTGATGTCAATGCTGAAACTCTCGCGCCGATGATGCAAGAATGCTTAATAGGAGACAAACAATGAAAATCGAAATTTTAGGTACAGGGTGCTCCAAATGCAAAGCCCTCGAAGAGGCAACGAAGCAAGCAGTCGCTCAAAGCGGTAAATTCGCTCAAATCGAAAAGGTCGAAGACATCATGAAGATTATGGAATACAATGTCATGAGTACACCGGGTCTGGTGATTGATGGTAAGGTTGTCAGTACCGGAAAACTTCTCAGTGTTGCCGAAATCGTCGATCTCATCAAAGCGTCCTAATGGAGAGCTTCCTTGTAGGGTTGCTCGAATCGCACGGAGCACTCGTGTTTGCCGGAGCGTTTAGTATCGGCGCCCTCACCTCTCTCGCCCCTTGTTCCATCGTCTCGGTGCCGCTGTTAGTCGGAAGTGCTTTGGGGATGAGTTCGCATCTCTCTCCTCGTGCGCGAGTACACTTTACCTATATCTTCGCATCGTTGTTTGCGCTTGGGGTTGCGGTAAGTTTTTCGATTCTCGCCTACATGGTCGCCAAGATGGGATATTTTTTCTCGATTGCGCCTCTGGAAGCGTATATCGCAGGGGGAATACTCGCTATCGCTATCGGACTCTATTCGCTAGGGATTTTACCCGAAGTGATCGACAAATCGCGCTGGATGAGCCGTCTCATCACGCTGCGCTATGTGGGGGCGTTTTTGATCGGGATGCTGTTCGGTCTCGTCTCGACTCCGTGTGCTTCTGCACCACTGGTCGCCATCATCACCGTCGCCGCTAATACACCGGATTGGTACGCCTACGCTCTTGTCCTCACGTTCGCGTTGGGGCATTCACTTCTGCTTCTCGCGGCGGGTGTTTCGGTCGGATTTGCCCAAAGCGTCGCTTCCAATGCTAAAATAGCATTTATCACCGGATGGATGACCAAGATTTTTGCGTTTGCCCTCATCGCTATCGGACTTTATTTTTTCACTTTAGCCTATCAACAGCTCTAAAAGGATGACACCATGATTAAATTCTTTTCATTAGTCGCACTCTGTGCGTCACTCTACTCTGCCGAATTGCAACCGCGCCCGTATGCTCTAGTTCAAAAAGAGATCGGCAAAGGTCAGGTCGTCATGATCGAAGCGGGTTCGACGATGTGCCAATCGTGCAAAGAGATGGGAGAACTCCTTTACCGTGAGATGGAAATCAACCCAAAACGTAAAATCTTTTTCGTCAATGTCGGTGAAGAGCGTGATGCCGCCCGTGCGATGAAAATCCAGATGATCCCGACACAGATCGTGTATGATAAAAACGGCAAAGAGATCGACCGTCATATCGGCGGGTTTACGACTGAGGGACTAAAGCGTTTTTTAACGAAACATAAAATTTAGGAAAAGTAATGAAAACATTTTTTTTGACTCTCATTCTTGCTCTTTCTCTACATGCGGAGAGCTTCGATGCCTATCTGAAGCGGTTTGATTATAATGAACGAACCGAAATGAAGATCAAAAGTCTGGAAGCAGTAGAACTTTTTAAAATGGGAGAGGTAGAATTTGTTGATATTCGCTTCCGTGAGGAACAAGCGGTTTGGAGCTTTCCGTTTATGAAAAAAATACCTTTGAATGAGTTACCAAACCGATTAAATGAGCTCGATAAAAATAAAACCATTGTCACCGTCTGTCCCCACTACGACCGTGCCGAATTGGCACGTATCTATCTCACACTCAAAGGGTATAAAAGCCGCTATCTCACAGACGGACTTATCGGGCTAGCAGGTTATTTACGCGGAGATGAAGCGAAAGAGTTTGTCGAGGAAATGAAAAAGAAATAATGAGTTGAATAGTCTATATGAGAATTCAAGAATGTTTTTTGCATAATACGTTATATCAAAAAATAAATAAAGGGATCTCAATGAAACTTTCTACCATCCTCTTCTCATTAGTTGCAACCGTCTCAGTTGCTTTGGCAGACACGGCAAATATCGCTGCCGCTTCTGACCTGTCATATGCGTTTAAAGAGATGCAAACTTTATGTGCCAAGAAATATCCGACCGAAACCATTAATTTCCAATTCGGTTCCAGTGGAAAAGCGCTCACCCAAATTCAAAACGGCGCTCCTTATGATGCCTACTTTGCAGCGGATATGAATTATCCTAAAAAGCTGAAAGAGGCTGGTTTAGCCATAGGTGCAGTAAAGCCCTATGCGCTTGGTCGTGTCGGTCTAATGACATTAAAATCAAGCAATATACCTCTCAATAATCTCTCTATTCTTACCAGTGATAAAATCAAAAAAATAGCAATCGCAAATCCTGACCATGCTCCATACGGTCAAGCAGCAGTTGCTGCATTAAAATCTCTGGGGCTTTATGACAAAGTAAAAGACAAATTTGTTATGGGTGAGAACATCCAACAAGCTACCCAATACGTCCAAACGGGAGCTGCCGATGTAGGCATTATTGCCCTCTCCATTGCCAAAGCCCCTGTTATAGCGGAACAAGTAAATTTTGCCCTTATTGATGGGAAAGCGCACCCTGACATCATACAGGGATATGCACTTCTCAAACGAGGTGAAAACAACAAAGCCGCACGTGCCTTTTTATCCACTGTTGAATCGCCTGAAGGGGACGCGATTATGAAAAAGTACGGATTTGCCGTTAAATGAATAAGCAACTCGCATCTGCTTTCTTCTGGGGGGCATTGATCGGGATATTGGGCGGATTGATGGGGCTTGGCGGGGCAGAATTTCGCCTCCCCGTTTTGACGTTTCTTTTTGATTTTGCGACGATCCATGCCGTCGTTATCAATCTCGTCGTCTCGCTTGTGACGGTTGCCGCATCGTTATCGCTTCGGTTGGAAAGTATCGATTGGCTTATTCCCTATTTACCGATCATCGTAACGCTCCTTGCGGGTTCACTGACGGGGGCGTTTATCGGAGCGGGGATCGCTTCACGGATCGATGAGAAAAAGCTCGATAAAATCGTAGCCGTTTTATTGGGCATCCTTGCGATAATCATTATCGGCGAGTCTTCATTCGCTCCTCAAAGTATCGAATGGAGCCCGATGATTCAAATGATCGTCGGTGTCATCGCCGGGCTTGTTATCGGGCTCTTTAGCAGTATGCTCGGTGTTGCGGGGGGAGAGCTTATCATCCCGACCATTATGTTGTTATATGGTTTGGATATTAAGATAGCGGGGACGCTAAGTCTGGCGATCAGCTTGCCGACGATTCTTGTGGGACTTTCACGTTATCGCAAGAAAGAGCCGTTTGCAATATTACGCCCGAATCTTCGCTTTATTCTCTGGATGGCTCTCGGATCGATTGTCGGTGCGGCATTGGGTAAATCCATGATGGGGATCGTCTCCAGCGAAATGCTTCGCATAGGGCTTGCTGTGATACTATCGGTATCGGCGATCAAACTTTATCGTAAAAGTGTTTAGCCCCTAAGTATATAAACGCATCGCCCGTTACGTAATAATTGCATTTTAGGTGTACAATAACTTTATTCGAAAACCAACAGAAGAGGTTATCATGATACAGATTGAGTCGCTTCATGCAAGAGAAATTTTAGATTCGAGGGGCAATCCGACCGTCGAGGTGGATATAGGCTCAGTGATGGGACAAAAGCCAGAGCTGCCGTCCCTTCCGGTGCATCGACGGGGGAAAACGAAGCCTGTGAGCTTAGAGACGAAAATGCAAAACGCTACGGCGGCAAAGGGGTGATGAGCGCCGTGGCGAACGTCAACGGCGAAATCGCACAAGCGGTGATCGGCATGAACCCTTTCGATCAAAAAGCGATTGATTCGGCGATGATAGCGTTGGATGGGACAGAATATAAAACCAGGCTCGGAGCCAACGCCATCCTCGGCGTTTCTCTCACGGTAGCACGCGCCGCTGCCAATTCGTTGGGCATTTCTCTCTTTCGTTATCTCGGCGGAGCAAACGCCTATACCATGCCCGTTCCCATGTTCAATGTCCTCAATGGCGGCGTTCACGCCAACTGGCAGGGTCCCGATTTTCAGGAATTTATGATCGTTCCCGTCGGTGCTTCAAGCTTTAAAGAAGCATTGCAGATGGGAGCCGAAACCTATCACGCGCTCAAAAAAGTTTTAAAAGAACAAGGGTACTCCGTCAACGTCGGTGACGAGGGGGGATTCGCTCCGGCGCTTACATCGAACGAAGAGGCGGTGGAAACGATACTCAAAGCAATTGCATCTGCTGGATATCGTCCGAATGACGACATCATGATCGCCCTCGACCCCGCTTCCAGCGGATTTTACGAAGAGGGGCTGTATAACCTGAGAAGCGAAAACCGTCGCCTCACCTCTGAGCAAATGGTGGAACTCTATGCCGCATGGGTGGAGAAATATCCGATTGTCGTACTCGAAGACGGTCTCGCAGAAAACGACTGGGAGGGATGGAAAATTCTAAACGACAGACTCGGCGATAAGATCGAACTTGTCGGCGATGATATTTTCGTCACCAATCCGAAATTTATTGCTCAGGGGATAGAGCAAAACATCGCCAATGCTGTCTTAATCAAACTCAATCAGATCGGAACACTCTCCGAGACAATGGAAGCCATCAACATGGCTAAAAACGCAGGATGGGGTGCAATGGTTTCGCATAGGAGCGGAGAAACTGTCGACAGTTTTATCGCCGATCTAAGTGTAGGTCTCTCCACTAAACACCTCAAAACAGGAGCGCCCGCACGCGGTGAGAGAGTCGAAAAATACAATCAGCTTATGCGAATCGAAGAGGAGCTCGGAAGTTCTGCGGTCTATGCAGGGCGCGGGGCATTTGTCCGTTGAACGCTCTTCATAATAAATAAAAAATACACTACAATTACGCCCATATAGCAAGAAGGAAGCAAATGATCTATTCCATAGCCGCTATCGTATCAGGTGCAGGGATCGGTGCGCTGCTGCGATGGTTTTTAGGACTAAAACTAAACGGTCTCTACCCTGCTATTCCACTTGGAACACTTGGTGCTAATCTGTTGGGAGGCTATTTGATCGGTATCGCCATCGCCTTTTTTTCGACCAATACTGCGTTATCACCCGAATGGCGGCTCTTGATCATCACGGGCTTTTTGGGAGGGTTGACGACATTCAGCACTTTTAGTGCCGAAATCGTCACCGCTTTGCAGGAAGGACGTCTTTTAAATGCGGCGGCGGCAACAATGCTTCATGTCGGCGGTTCGATCGTTATGACGTTTTTGGGGATAGCCAGTTTAATCTACATTCAAAACAAAGGAACACTATGAAAATAGGATATCAAATAACATTTTTTACACTTCAAAGCCGCCGTCATGACGGTATGCCTATCGCCGACTGGCTCGAAGAGATCGCTCAGCAAGCGGGAATCAGCGGTGTCACGGTTACAAACGCGGCAAAAGGGCTGGGTCATGACGGAACATGGCATTCCGCATCTTTTTTTGAACTTGCCGATCAGCCGATAGAGATTATCATCATAACGGATGAGCAATCGTGTATAACCTTTTTTACCCTTTTGGAAGTGCATGCTCCAAAGATTTTTTACACAAAAACCGCTATCGAATACGGAACGATCTAATTTATAGTTTTTATTCTATTCGGTATCAATAATAAGCTGAGACACCTGCTGGCTCATCACCTCATTTTCAATGATGATGTTCGTAATCCCGAGTTCGGCAATGATGTTTTTCTCATGTTGCGTGTGCACTTTTACAATAATTTTGGAGTTATCGACAAACTGCTCTATGGTCTGGCATACATGATAGAGTTTCGCCGGATTATCAATGGCGATGATTACGTATTTTGCGAACTTGATATTGGCTTTTTTTAACACCTCTTTTTTGAGTGCATTACCGAAAATAGCAGGTTCTCCCATCTTTTGAATCTCGTGAAACGTGTTGATATTGTTTTCGATCGCGAGATAAAACTCCCCTTTTTCTTTGAGTGCGCTAGCAACGTTGCGTCCAAACTCTCCAAACCCTAAAATTATCGTGTGATCTTTTAACTCATCCGAAAAGAACTCATTGGGGATATTTTCATCCTCTTTTTTGATGAACATATCGGTTAATGGGGTTAAATGTTTCAAAATAAGAGGGGTTATGATCATCGATAATACAATGGTCGCAATCAACACTTGGCTGTAGGGCTGTGCAATCAGATCGTTTGAGCGCGCCAACTCCAAAATCGCCAGTGAAAATTCCCCTATTTGTATAAGACTGAGGGCTGTTTTAAGGCTCACTCTTTTGCTTTCATTGAGTCGTACAAGAGCGAAAATGATGATGAATTTTAACACCATAACGCCGATCAAAAGCAATGCGATGATATGCCATTGAGCGATAAGGAGGAAAAAATCTATCTGCATCCCTACGGTGATAAAAAAGATTCCGAGCAATAAATCCCGAAAAGGGATCAGATCGGCTTCTGCTTGATGTTTGTATTTGGTTTCGGCAATGAGCATACCCGCGATAAACGCACCCAATGAGTAGGAAAATCCAAGGATATGGGCTAAATACGATGCCCCTATAGCCAAAAATAGAACGCTCCCGACAAATAGCTCATCGGAGTTGGTTTTTAGGATTTGGGTTAAAAAAGGCTCCAATATATGCTTTCCGAATACCCATAAAAATGCCAACAACATTACTGCACTGATTAACATATCCTGTAATGCCGAAGTGATGTTATTCGAACTGCTGCTCATAAATCCGATAATGAGGAGGATCGGGATAACCGCGATATCCTGCATAATTAGAATTCCCAATGATCGCTGCCCGTGCCGACGATTTATCTCACCGCTTTCGTTTAAAAGTTTGAGGACAATAGCTGTCGAGGAGAGGGCAATGACAAGGGAAATAATAAAGGATGAGTTTTGATCGAGTTTAAAACCGTAATGGGCAACCAGATACACGATCGTAGAAGTAAGAAGAATCTGCAACGTCCCCGTTATAAATACCTCATGTTTCATCCGCTTCAAATGCGCCAGCGAAAATTCCAGTCCGATGGTAAACATCAAAAATACCACCCCGAACTCGGCAATCTCTTTAAGATCATGGTTACTTACCGCGTCATGAAGATCAAAGATATAGGCTATAGAGGTACCCGTAAGAATGTACCCGATGATTGTAGGGAGATGAATTTTTCGGACAAAAATATTGATAAGGAGCGACAATAGCAATGTGGTTACGATAATCGTTAACATGCTATCTCTGCCCTTGATTTTTTTATGCTATTTTAACGAAAATGCCTTAATGCCCGCCCATAACCTTCTCAATTTCAGAGGGCTTATCATGAATACCGAAACGGTCGATGATGGTGCGAGTTGCTTCGTTCTGTCCGATTACCTCTACCTCTTTGCCCATATTGCGTAGTTTAATTACCGCTTTATCGAGGGCATAAACAGCCGTAATATCCCAAAAGTGGGCACGAGTCACATCAATAATGACATTTTTAACATCCTCTTTGTAATCGAACGCATCGGCAAAACGATCGGCGGAGTTAAAAAAGATTTGTCCCACAAATTTATAGACACGGGTACTACTGGTCTCTTCGAATGATTTATCCCAATACATAAAATGGCTGATTTTATTGGCAAAAAATAACGATGCGAGAAGTACCCCGCTAAAGACACCGAGGGCAAGATTATGGGTTCCTACAACCACAAATACGGTTGAGAGCATAACGACATTGGTCGAAAGAGGCAAGGTTTTCAGCCCTTTGATCGAAGCCCAATTAAACGTCCCGATGGAGACCATAATCATCACCGCGACAAGTGCCGCCATCGGAATAATCTTGATCAAATCCGACATAAAAACAACCATAATGAGGAGCAATACACCGGCAATCAAGGTCGAGAGTCGTCCTCGCCCCCCTGATTTGATGTTGATAACCGACTGACCGATCATCGCACATCCGGCCATCCCCCCCATACATCCGCTGGCGATGTTAGCAATCCCCTGCCCTTTGGCTTCACGGTTTTTATCGCTGTCGGTATCGGTCATATCATCGACGATCGTTGCCGTCATAAACGATTCCAATAGCCCCACTGCTGCCAATGCCGCAGAATACGGGAATATAATGGCCAGTGTCTCAAAATTTAGAGGAACATCAGGCCATAGAAAAATCGGCAATGTATCGGGTAATGCACCCATATCGCCTACCGTGCGAACATCGATCCCCATCACTACCGTCACAGCGGTTAGGACGACAATCGTCACCAACGGAGAAGGGATAAGCTTTCCGATTTTAGGGATATAGGGAAACAAATAAATGATCCCCAATCCCGCCGCCGTAAGCGCATAAACGTGCCACGTGACATTGGTGAGCTCGGGGAGTTGCGCCATAAAGATCAAAATTGCCAACGCGTTCACAAATCCGATCACGACGGTACGGGAGACAAAACTCATCAAAACGCCGAGTTTCAAGTATCCCGCAAGAATCTGCAATACCCCTGTCAAAAGTGTCGCCGCCATCAGGTACTGTAATCCGTGCTCTTTGACGAGGGTCACCATCAGGAGCGCCATTGCCCCCGTAGCGGCAGAAATCATCCCTGCACGACCGCCGACGAATGCAATGACCGTTGCGATACAAAACGACGCGTATAGACCCACTTTCGGATCAACCCCGGCAATAATCGAAAAGGCGATCGCTTCGGGAATAAGAGCAAGGGCAACCACGATTCCGGCGAGAATATCACCGCGAATATTGCCGAACCACTCTTGTTTTGGGGAAAGTAATAGCATTTAGTTCCTTGAAAGCAAAAAAAGTTGCAGTTATAGAGTGAGAAAATTTTAGCTAAATCGACCTAAACTAGGGGTAAAATAGAGCTTTAAAAATTTAGAGTACGAGAGATTAATGAAAACTCCACCCTTGAACAAAAATATTGTTGCACTGGGGGCTAATAGCTTTTTTACCGATTTCTCTACCGAGATGATCCTCCCCCTCCTCCCGATTTTTTTGGAGCGTTTTTTACACGCAACCAAAAGTGAGATCGGTCTGATCGAAGGAGCCGCTGAATTCGGTGTCGCCATGCTGATCGCCCTCTCCGGTTTTTATTCCGACCGTCTGGGGAAACGAAAAGGGATTGTCGTTTTGGGGTACGGTCTCTCCAACCTCATCAAACCCCTCGCTTTTTTCGCCCAAAGTGCAACGATGATCGCCACGATCCGTATCGGAGACCGTCTTTCCAAAGGGGTCCGCGTCGCCCCCCGCGACGCTCTTATCAGCGCTTCAACCCCCAAAGAGATCAGCGGTTTTGTTTTCGGCTTTCATAAAATGATGGACGGTGCGGGGGCGCTGGCGGGTTCATTAACCGCATTTTGCGTTCTCTGGTTTTGGGGAGAGAGCGAAGAGTCATTTCGTACGGTTTTTGCCCTCAGCCTCATTCCCGGTCTCATCTCGATGGCAATTCTCATCTTTCTTGTCACCGATGCCCCGTTTAAGCCCTCATCTGAGCGCCGTTTCAGGCCCGAATCGTTATCAATCCCGTTTTACTGGCTGGTAGGATTTCAGAGCCTGTTTAGCCTTTTTGCCATGAACTACTCGTTTATGCTTCTCAAAGCCGAAAACAACGGATTGTCTCTAGCGATGATTCCGCTGGCCTACGCCCTCTATAATCTTACCCAATCGGTATTCGCCATTCCCATCGGAAAGGTGGCCGATCGTTTCGGCAAACCGGCACTTTTAAGCGTCGTATATCTTGCTTTCGGACTGGGAGCATTATCCGTAGCGACCGAAAGTATATACGGGGTCTGGATCGGGTTTGCGATCTACGGTTTTTTTGCCGGAGGGTTCAATGCTCTGGCGAAAGCCATCATCTCCGATACAGCGCCGCATGAATTAAAAGCCACCGCATACGGCGTCTACTACACGGCAGTCGGATTCTCGACCCTCATCTCTTTGGCATGTGCGGGATGGATATGGGATCATATCGGAAGCCATGTTGTATTTTGGACGGCATCGATCGCGGCACTTATCCTTTCGCTTGCCCTGTTTCTCATGCAAAACCGATTTAAAGGCTGAAGCTTTTTTTTAGCTATTTTAACGGACAAGTCTTAACTTCAAACTGTTGTTTATCCGGAGATACGCTATAATGAACTTTTTTCAATGGAAAGGAACATGATGCGCCGTCTTGCCCTCTTCTTTGTATTCATTATTCCGATCTTGATAGTGCTCATGCTCTTTTATTATCCGACATCCAAAACAGAAAATGATCACAATGATACAATTGCCGATCAGGCTGTATGGAATCTCAAACTGGGCCATAACATGCCGATCGACAGCGCGCTGCATGAAGCGGCGGTTCTGTATGCCAAAAATGTAGAAGAAAAAAGCAAGGGGCGGATTCATATAACAATCTACCCGAACCAGGGGCTGGGAAGCGATCCGAAAATGATCGAGATGGCTCGCCGCGGAACGCTCGACATTATTCTCATCCCGACAGCCAAAATGGGTACCGCCATGCCCTCAATGCAGTATGTCGATCTCCCTTTTTATTTTCCCACGCGGGAAGATACCTATGCGATGCTCGATGGCGAGCCCGGTCAAATGCTCCTCGATCAGCTCAAACAGATCAATCTCATCGGGGTAACTTTTTGGGAAAACGGCTTCAAACACTTTACCGCCAATACTCCGCTGCACCGCCCCGATGATTTTAAAGGTAAAAAATTCCGAATTATGGAGAGTCGGCTGATACAGTCGCAATTTGAAGTACTCGGAGCCAAAACCTACGCAATCGATTTTCACAAAGTGCGCCAAGCACTTGCCGAAGGGGCGGTTGACGGACAGGAAAACCCTCTTGTCGCTATTCGGAGTATGGGAATTGACAAAGTACAAAAACATCTCACCCTCAGCAGTCACGGATACATGGGATATGTTTTTTGCATCAGTGAAAAAACATTCCAAAAACTACCTACCGATTTTCAAAAAATACTCTACTCTACCGCACGTGAAATTACCCCGTATGAACGGGAACAAACCCATAAACGGGAGGTCAAACTTCTTAAAGCGATGGAAGACGAAGGGATCATTATTCATACCCTAAATCCAAAAGAACGATCGGAATTTGCCCAAAAAATGGCCATTATCGTACCCTATTATGAAGAGGTGATCGGGGCCCATATCCTTGCCAAGACCCAAGAAATTTTAAATAATAAATACGGCTCTTCAAATAAAAACTGCCAACAAATCGCTATCGGATTGAGCGCGGACCTCTCTGTTGGGTCTAAAATAGGCAGTTTGGCTATAAAACGCGGTATTGAGCTCGCTATCGAAGATATTAATGCCCGGGGCGGAGTGCTCGGCAAATCGCTGGTATTGATCACCAAAGATAACCGCGGACTCTCCAGCAAAGGGGTCGATGACGTACGAGAACTCATAGCCTGCAAGAATCTGGTTGCTATTTTCGGCGGCGTTCAAAGTGCTATAGCCCAAGATTCGATTGCAGAAGCCCAAAAAGAAGGGATCCCCTTCCTTATCGCTTGGGCGAGTGGATCGGAATTGACCAAATCATCTCAAGAAAAAAATGTCGTATTCCGTGTTTCGGCCAACAACCGCGAAGTGATGAAAATTCTAGAGTCGTACCTTAGTACCCATTATCATAAACCGACGGTACTGTATGAAAATTCGATTTGGGGACGGGATGCACTCAATCACATCAAAGATATCGCCGTAAAACGAAACCTCCCGATTCACGATGCCATCATCTTTAACATCGGACAAACGAATTTTGAAAAAGAGATAGAGCAACTGATGCATTCCCAATCCGATTCTATCCTTCTTATCGCTAATTCCGCAGAATCAATCAAAATTATTAAAGCACTCGATCACCATAAACTTTATCTCCCTATCGTATCACATTGGGGGATTACAAGCGATCATTTCTTTGAAAGAGCCAAAGATGAACTTCAACGAATCCCATTCTATTTTTTCCAAACCTTTTCCTTCAAAACGTCATCTATGCCCAAAAGCAAACTCCTCTCACTCCATTATATGCACCGCTACGGCCTCACGTCACCTGAGAGTATCGATGCGCCCTCAGCGGTAGCCCAAGCATACGATCTGACCAATCTTCTCGTCCTTGCTATCCAAAAAGCAGGCAGTGCGGATCGTTCTAAAATACGTGGCGCTCTAGAAAATCTGGGAAGTTATGAAGGAATCATCCGCCGGTACAACCGCCCTTTTACCTCTACGGACCACGAAGGGCTGAGTGAAGAAAATTATAGGATAGCCCGATACCGCCAAGACGGTGCTATTATTCCGATAACAGAGCGCTAAGGAGCTTTTTTTGTCTGCCCAACTGATCAACAATGTCCCTATAAACAAAAGTATTAAAGCCAAAGTAATTTTTCGTGTCTCCGGACTGCTGACTCTGGCAATGCTTTTTATTACCGTTATCGTTGCCGTACTGATCCATCGGCAGATGAGCGGACAGATGGAACATCTTTTACAAAACAGCGGCTACGATACGCAGCAACGGTTCGAAGAACGTATCCGTTATCTCGTCGATAATTCTGAAGTACTTGCAAAAAATGATTTTTTAATCAATTCCCTCCTCGATTCGCAAAGCCGTCAAACCTATCTTCCGACCCTCGCCAAAAACTTCATGGCGGGAAAGGATGTCGTCTCCCTCAGTGTTGTCGATTTCGACGGACGGCCGATATTCAAAACACAAGATGACATTCCGAACTACGCTACATCGCCTGAACTGCGTTCAGCCCTTGCGATGGGAGAAACAGACCTCTATCTCCAAAAGTCTACGCATAACATCGTTGTTGTCGTTCCGATCAAATATTATGCTACTACTCAGGGTGCGCTGGTCGTTGTCTTTAAAACCGGTGCGATAGCCCGCCATATCATCCCCAATGACTTGCCCGTATCGCTCCGCCTTTACAATGACCAAAAACTCATATTCCATTATTCGCAATCAAATTATCAACAATATCGGAACATAATGCTCCAGCCTCTTACTAAAACGCCCTATCTGAGCGCATTGAATCTAAATATGGAGTACGGATTGCTTCAATCGGTGTACATGAAACCGGTACAAGAAGCATTAATGCCGATCATCATTATAGGGCTTCTCTTTATTTTGCTGGGGATTTTCCTATCGTACCTTCTCGCAGAAAACATGACCCGTCCCATTGTCGAGCTTTATCGCCGCGTTGTTTTTTCTTCGGACGGCGAATATACCCGATGCTCGCCGCTGGGGAGTGATGATGAGCTTGAAATCCTGGCGGAAGCATTTGACGAGCGCTCCCTCTCTTTACAGCATCTCAGTAAATATGACCCCCTTACGGGGCTCCCAAACCGCCTATTTTTTATCGACCGTCTCGAAAATGCCATCCTGAGAGCACAGCGTGATGACACGATGCTTGCCGTATTATTTATCGGTCTGGACAATTTTAAAGGTGTCAACGATTCGATGGGACATAACGTCGGTGACGAGCTGCTCATAAAAATATCCAAAATGTTGAGCAGACAGTTACGTCAAAGTGACACCATCGCCCGTTTCGGCGGAGACCAATTCGTTATCCTTGTCGATGATTTCTCTGAGGAAAAAGTATTCATCGATATTATTAATCAAATAATGGAACTGTTCAAAGAACAAATCCAAATCGACTATTTTCGGCTTTTTATTACGGCCAGCATCGGAATAGCCCTTTATCCCCAAAACGGAAAAACATCAGAGGCATTATTGCAAAATGCCGATACCGCCATGTATAAAGCTAAAGAAGAAGGGCGCGATAATTATCAGTTCTATACGACTGAAATGACTCAGATTGCGTATGACCGGATGTATCTGCGTAATCAGATTCAAACCGGGATATTAAAAGAGGAATTTATCGTCTTTTATCAAGGGCAAGTCGATATGCGGACCGGCCGACTGACCGGGATGGAAGCTTTGATACGCTGGAACCATCCCGAGGCGGGGTTGGTTTCACCCGATAAATTTGTCCCTTTGGCCGAAGAAACAGGACTTATCATTGAAATTGACCGTTGGGTTATGCGTACGGCAATGAAACAATTTGCCATGTGGGCCGACAAGAGACTAAATATCGGAAAACTTTCCCTCAATCTTTCATTGCTTCAGCTAAAAAACAGCGATTTTCTCGATATCGTCGCCAAAGCGATAGAGCAAAGCGGTATCAAAACCTCACAGCTCCAATTTGAAATTACGGAAACCCAGGTTATGAAAAATCCCGAAGAGTCGATCGCTATGCTTCATGAACTCAAAAAACTGGGATTGACATTGGCAATCGACGATTTCGGAACGGGACATTCCTCTCTATCCTACCTAAAACGTCTCCCCGTGGATAAACTCAAAATAGACCAGTCATTTGTTCGGGGTCTTCCGAATAACCATGACGATGCTCAACTGACACTGGCTATTATCTCTATGGCCCTCAGCCTTAATCTTGAACTGATTGCCGAAGGGGTTGAGACTCAGGAACAAGCCGATTATCTCGTTCATCTCGGATGCAACGAAGCGCAGGGATACCTCTACTACCGCCCGACAAACGCAGAAGAGATTGAAAGCAGGCTCGTGGCGGAATCGAGTTGACACCGCTGTGAACAGAGATTAAAAGAGACGTCCGATTTTTCGAAATCCGATCAGGTACATTACCCCTCCGACTGCTATAACGCCCAGAAAATAAGGCCACAGGTCGATCCACTCCGTTCCGCGGTAAAATATACTCTCGCTCCCCTCGATATAGTAGCGCAGCGGCGATATGTAGGAGAGATACTGCATCGCCGGATGCATCGCATAAATCGGTGTCCAGGCACCGCTTAGAAAGATAAGCGGCATCATCACGACGATAGAGAGCTGTGCGACCTGCATCACGTCGCGGGCAATCGCCGCGATAAACAAACCGATGCCGGCACTGGCAAAGACAAAGAAAAAGCTCAATAGCAAAAAGGCCCACAGCGATCCGTTGACCGGAACATTGAATGTCCCCAGTACGACAAATCCCAACGAGATGACGATCCCCGACATGACGATAATGATCTGTGAAAACGATTTTGCCAGGATGATAATCTTGGGGTTGACCGGCATCAAAAGCATCAGATCCCAGGTCCCCTGCTCTTTTTCCCGCACAAATACGACGGCGGTCAATATGATCGAGAGCATCGTCGTAATAGAGAGCAGCTCCGTCAGCGCCATAAACGTATGATTGTCGGCATTCTCGTTAAAAAGCTTGTGGGTAACGATCTCTACGGGAATATCGGGCTTAGCGAACTCCATCACGATGTGCTGAAGATAGTTCAGGGTCGTATAGGCCTGTGACGCGGCCGTCGCATCCATCAGAACGTCAAGCTGCGTTCTTTTGTTTTGACGCCATTTCTTTTCAAAATCATCATCAAAAATAAGCCCGACGATAATCTCTTTATCAAAAATTGCGCGGCTCAACTCCTGCTGAGAATTAAAACGGCGCGGTGAGAGAAACTCGGGGCCGTGGAGACGGGTAAGGATTTTTTGGCTCAACCCTCCCCCCGTGGCGTCGACATATCCCACCGCAACGTTTCGGGGATTGATCTCTATACCGCTTCCGGCGATGTATACTTCAAAAATAAACATATACAGCACGACTACGACAAGCTGCCATGAACGCATAAAGGCGATCAGTTCTTTACCCACGATTGACCAGAAAATACGGCTCATTTTAGCTCCTTTTTGAGCCAGAGGGTTCCCAAGCCCAGCAATACGGTTCCGTACAATACCAAAATGACTAAATATACCTGTGTTTTCACGGATGAAAGCCCTTCCCCTACCAAAAAGACATCATACAGAATATGATTGTAGTACATGACGGGGAAAATATGGGCCTCATAGCGCGACATACCGACCATGGAAGAGATCGGCATAATGATCCCCGAATACATAAAGCCCGGGATAATCGTTACCATAACGGTCAACACCACGGCAACGATCTGGGTACGGGTAATGACGGAAATCAGAATGCCGATCGATATGCTCACGAGGATGTAAATCTCCGATGCTCCCCAATAGAGCCAAAAGCTCCCCCGAAACGGAACCTCAAAAAGATACATCGCCCATAAAAAGAGGATGAAGATATTGAGCGAATGGAGCAAAAATACCGGAATCAGTTTTGCCGCGACAAACTCTGCTTTCGAAAGGGGCGATGCGTAAAAATTAAAAATCGTCCCCCTCTCTTTTTCTTTCACGATAAGCAATGCGGCAATAATGGCCGGAGCAACGAGTAAAACCAGCCCGATGAGCCCCGGAACGATCGCATCTTCATCCCGCATCGCCTGATTGAACAATGTACGCTGATTGATCTCGATCGAGCCTTTCGAGACGGCAGGGACCAAACCTGCAGCGGCATTGAGAATCACCCCCTGCACATAGCTTTCTATCGTCGAACCGCGGCTCGGAAATGCCGCATCGACAAAAACACCGATCTGTGTCGATTGCCCTTTTAAAAGCCGTTTTTCAAACGATGCGGGAATACTGATAATCGCGTCGCTTTCAGCCTGTTTAATACGTCTCAGTGCCTGAGCTTCATCTTTTACGGTGGTAATCGTATTGAAATATTTGGAGTGCTCAAATTTGCTCACCAGCAAATGCGACAGCCGACTCTGATCATTATCGATAATAATCAGCCTTGCGTGCTTCACCTCCATCCGTATTCCGTATCCGAACAGCAGCATCAGCATCGTCGGCAATAAATATACCATGATGATTAATCGGGAGCGAAGTAGTTCGCTCAGCTCTTTTTGGATATACGCTTTGAGCACCCTTGCTTTCATCGGTAATACTCCAAAAAAATATCTTCAAACGTTTGGGCATTCGGATGCATTTTATAAAAATCACTAATCGTTTCATCGGCCACTTTACGCCCGTCTCTCATCAATACGATCCGATCGCAAAACTCCGCTTCGCTCATGTAGTGGGTCGTAATCAAAATCGCTATCTTCCATTTCTCTTTCAAGGCTACCAGCAGCTGCCAAAACTGTGCACGGGCTATCGAATCGACGCCTGAGGTCGGCTCATCCAGAAAGAGTATTACCGGTTCGTGCAGCAACGCCGCAGCGAGTGAAAACCGCTGATTAATCCCCAGAGGCAATTCGGTAGGGATCGCATCCATATACCCCTCAAATCCGAGTTCATCGGCATAACGGGCTATTCGTTTAAGCGCTGTATCCAACGGAATTTGGTGCATCGACGCAAAATAGAGGAGATTTTCTCTCACCGTCATATCGTTGTAAAGGGCAAAATGCTGAGAGACATAGCCGATCGAGCTTTTGAGCGTCTGCCGATCCCACGTCGTTTCGATCCGTTTACCCAGCAGATTCAATTCTCCGCCGTCCATCGGCAGCAATCCCAACAGCATTTTGATAAATGTCGTTTTCCCGGCTCCGTTGGCACCGAGCAATCCCAAAATTTCGCCGCGGCACAGCCGGATGTCTACACGGTCATTGGCTATGAAATCGCCAAATTTCTTCGTCAATCCGATCGCTTCCATTACAACCGAAGAAAAACCGTTGTTCCCGTCTCTGGGGGTAATTTCAATCAAAGGGAGAAGCCGATTTTTTTGCAGCGCATTGACGAAAAAAAGCGCTTCCAGCGTCGGTTCTTTATGCTCCGCATCCAGCGGCTCCAGTGAATAAGTCGTATCGAGGGTACTCATCGAGAGGACATCGCTTGCGGAAGTCAATACATACGCCATATCCCGTACCGATTCGATCAGCTCGTTTGCATGGCCCTGAGCGATGATCTCGCCGTTATCAAACAACAAGACCCGATCCATCCGCGCCGCCTCTTGCATGTAGGCGGTACTTACCAGTACGATCGTCCCCTCTTCTTTGCGTATCTGATCGAGTATTTCCCACAGCTCTATCCGGCTGAGCGGATCGACTCCCGTTGTCGGTTCGTCCAAAATGAGCAGTTTCGGACGGTGAAGCAGCGTACAGATCAAAGAGAGTTTTTGCATCATACCGCCGCTTAGATTTCCGGCTCTCCGGTCGACGAACCGATCCAATCCCGCCATCTTTAAAAGCCGTAGTCTATACTGAGAAAACTTCTCATCCTCTCTGACATCCCGTATATTCGCAAAAAATCTCAGATGCTCTTCCACCGTGAGCAGATCATAAAGCACCAATCCGATCCCCTGAGGCATCAGCCCGATAATCGATTTTAATTTTTCGGCTTCCGCGGGAGAACGGTACGAGAAACCTTGAAACGATATTTCCCCTTCGAATCGGATGACACCCGCTACGGCGTGCATCAAAGAACTTTTACCGGCACCGTCAGCCCCGATAAACCCGATTATTTCCCCCTCATTGACACTCAAGGAGACCTCTTTGATCGCTAAACGATTATTGTGCGCGACACTGACACGATCAATCTTCAGCGTTTCCATACAATCTATCCGCTTTACTCAGGGACGGCATGCAAACTCGTAGGCAGCCCTTTGTTATCCAATGATATTACCCCGACGGCAGGGATACCCAGCTTCAAAAGCGGATCAACCCTCAGCGGCTGAAGATGAACGGCAAAAACACGCTGAATTCGGTCACTTGCAACGCTCACCTCTTTTGGGGTAAACTCCGCTTTTTGCTCTATACGGACCACTTTGGCCGCTATCGGATGTTCCGGTGCGGCATCCAAAAAGATCACAGCCGAATCACCGATTTTTATTTTTCCGTTTTTGAGGGTATCGACAAATATTTTCAGATAAAGGCTTTTGGGATCAATGAGGGTCGCGACCGCCATTCCGGCACCTACGACTTCTCCGTTATTGGCGATCTTTTCCATCACGAATCCCTCGACGGGCGAACGCAGCACCATTTCGGAGAGAACGGCATTTGCCTGCGTCTGCGAAGCGATCAACGCTTTGATTCCCGATTCCGTTGCCTTAATCCCCTCGCGTAGGGCATCCGTTTTTTGCTGAGCGGCAGATGCTTCGATCTGGTCGCTTTGCGTTATGTCGATTGCTTTTTTCAATTGTTCACGCTTATCCATCAGCGAAGAGAGCTGATCTTGATCGCTTCGAAGTTTTAGTATAGACATTTCAAGCTGATGTTTTTCAATCAGCCGGCTATTAAAAAGATTGTTCAAACGCTCATTGTCACGCTGATCCTGAGCTACGAGGCTCTTTTGAGTATTGATCATTTTATCAAGTTCGTCCAGCTGCGCTTTTTTGATCGAACTGTTCGCTTTGGCTTTGACAAGCGATTCCGGAATGCTTTTTTGGGCTATTGAGAGTTCGATTTTTCGGGCGGCGAGCTGTTGTTTTTGCGCTTCGATCTGCGCATCGATTTGGGCTTTCTGGGCTTTTTGCTCCGCACTCTCGATGAGGGCGATAACGGAGCCTATGGAAATCGCTTCCCCCTCGGAAACTTCCATGCTCGCAATCCGTCCGGGATATTTGGCATTCACATTAATCAGATCGCCGTCAATCCGTCCGCTCCCCTGTACCAGGTTATCAGGCAGTTCTTTAGTGTGAAGTTTGAGATAGATCAATACCGCAGCAGCAGAAAAAAGAGCCGCTACCGCTACTCCGAGCCAATATTTTTTAGCAATTTCAATCATATCTTCCTCTCTTAAATCTCATCCGTTTACAATTTCTTGCCGTAGTTAAGACTATATTATATTTTTCTTCCTTAACTAAGAGTGAATTAATATGTTCATGAATACAATTGATTAAATATCTCTTTGCTTTTTTCGCAGTCAGATTTGACAAGGAGTCGTGTGAGACGGTTGCTGTTTTTTATTTTTCCGACTTTTTTAGGGGCGCAAAGCTATCCTGACGTCATCATCGCCCTGGAAAATTCCCCGACGCTTCAAAGCGCACGGCAGCTCGAAACGGCGGCATTAGAGAGTTATCGTGCGGCAGAGGGGAAAAATTTACCGACATTGGATGCCAGTTTCAGCGATATTACGTTTCAAAAAACGCCTACCGTCACTTTTTCCTCCATGCAGCTTCCGATGGGGACCAAAAAACATATCGAGGGCTCATTAACCCTCTCTTACCCCCTCTTTAGCGGTTTTGCCATCTCCTCTTCTATCGAAAAAGCAAAGCTGTCCCATGAAAAAGCGGCATTGGAAATTGCCGATCTCAAACGAAACCTTTTTATAAACGCGACAAAACTCTACACTGCTATTGCGGCTGCAGACGAGATTATTTCGGCACAGCACGAGGCCAAAAAAGCGATCGGCGAATCGTATGCCAAAGCCAAAGGGCTTTATGACAACGGTTTGCTGGCTCCGGCCGAACTCTATGCTATCGAAGCCAAAATTTTTGAGATCGATGCACAGATTGTTGAGAGCCGAAACCGCAAATCTCAAGCCCTCAATCAGCTCTCCTATCTCAGCGGAGATACAATTGATTCGGCTCAGCTCCCTGCAAACGTATTGCCGCTGATGGAAAAAGACAAAATGATTGCTGTTGCCCTGTCGCATCGTGAAGATCTCCTTGCGATTTCCAAAGCAATGGATATCGCCCAAAGTGACATAGTACTCGCCCAAAGCCGCTATTACCCTAACGTCGCACTTGTCGGTAGTCTCAAAGGCCAGGGGGATACCATAGCACTCAGCGGAGACGGATACAGCAACGCCAATAAAAGCTATGCAGGGGTATCAGCTTCATGGAATCTTTTCAGCGGCTTCAGCGACTTTCATACCGCTGAAGCGGCAAAAGCCGCTAAACTTGCTTCTGTAGCCACATTGGAAGATTATAAACATCGCATCACGACCGAAATCGAGAATACCTATCTGGATATCGGCTCCGTTCAAAGCAGATTGGAAAGCGCACGTATGCAGGTCAAAGCTTCCGGCGAATACGCCAAGCTCACTCGAGGACGTTTTGACAATCAGCTCGTCGGAGCCGACGAACTCAGCCGATCGATTGCTGATCTCGCGTCCGCCAAAGCCAAAATGGCTAATCTTAAGAGTGAACTCTTTAACCAAAGCGCTCTTCTTTGGCTTGAGGGAGGGCTGAGTGCCTATGAAGAAAAAATTATGGGTGCTATCCGCAAATAACACCGCATAATTTGATCAGATATCCTCATTGACTTGCATCTGCGCAAGTGATACACTTCTCGCATCAATTTTCCCAAGGAAATTTATTGCATGCTGCGCTCTATTCATGACTCTCTGGAGCCGAAACTTGTCACCCTCTTTCGACGTCAGGGATACAGCCGTTCCGATTTTATAGCCGATGCCGTAGCCGGATTGGCGGTTGCCATCGTCGCTTTGCCCTTGGCGATGGCGATTGCTATCGCTTCCAACCTCCCGCCCGAGAGGGGACTTTTTACCGCTATCGTCGCCGGATTTTTAATTTCGGCACACGGTGGAAGCCGCTATCAAATCGGCGGACCGACAGCCGCATTTATTGTCACCGTTGCTATGGTGGCGATGAAACACGGTTATGAGGGGCTGGTACTGGCTACCATCATGGCGGGAGCCATTTTAATCATTATGGCATTTTTTCGAGCGGGGGAATTGATCAAATTCATCCCTTACCCCGTCATCGTCGGATTTACTTCCGGAATCGCCCTTTTGATCGCTTTTTCGCAGATACGGGATTTTTTCGGCCTTAAAATCACCACCGTTCCCCCCGATTTTATTGACAAACTGAGCATCTATGTCAGTCATCTGCATGAAACGAATTTTACAGCGGTACTTCTGGCCCTGATCTCCATCGGAGTTATTTTCTTCTCAAAGCGCCATTTTCCGCGTATCCCCGGGCCGATTATCGTCGTTACCCTCAGCGCATTTGCCGTATGGGGGTTTAATCTCCCCGTCGAGACGATAGAGAGCCGGTTCGGTGCAATCCCCTCGATGCTCCCCTCTCCGGTATGGCCTGACATCACATTCGAACGTCTACGGCTTTTGCTCCCTGATGCCATTACCATCGCTACGCTTGCCGCCATCGAATCACTACTCTCTGCCGTTGTCGCCGACGGCATGACCGGAACCCGCCATAAATCCAACGCCGAGCTTTTAGGCCAAGGGGTTGCCAACATCGCTTCGGGCATTTTCGGCGGCCTCCCGGCAACCGGTGCTATCGCACGAACGGCAACCAATATCAAAGCCGGGGCCAGAACTCCGGTGGCCGGAATGATGCATGCACTCTGGCTTTTTCTCTTCATGCTTCTGCTCGCACCCCTCATTATAAAAGTCCCGTTGGCGGCTCTAGCGGCCATACTCATGGTTGTAGCATGGAATATGTCGGAGATCAAACATATCAAAGAGATCATGCACTCACCCAGAACCGACCGGATCGTTCTAATCGTGACCTTTTTGCTGACCGTATTGGTTGATCTTAACTTCGCGATTCAGGCCGGTATCGCCCTAGCCTCGATCCTCTTTATCGATCAGATGATGAAAGCGACCCAAATCCGCCCTATTACATCAGAAGAAAACGATCCCGATTCGACCTCCAATAAAACCATCCCTCACGGGGTAGAAGTGTATGAGATACAAGGACCGCTTTTTTTCGGCGTAGCCGAAAAACTCGTCGATACCCTCATGCTCTTCGAGAAGCCTCCTCAGGTATTTATTTTACGGATGCGTTACGTTCCGCTTATCGATGCGGCGGGACTGCATTCGCTTGAAATACTTCACGAAAGGCTCTCTCACTACAACACCCGTCTGATTCTTTCGGGAGTTAACGCACAAGTGGATCAATTCATCCGATCATCCCGCATCGACGAAAAAATCGGCCGCGAAAATATTGTCGATCATATCGATAAAGCCATCTTCAGAGCCGATGAAATCATGGGAGAAAAAATCTAAAGTGCGATTTTATCGATTGCCGTACACTGTTTGTTACTGTGCGGCGCAGCTTTGTATTTCATGAACCAGTAGTTCTTCAAAATGCTTTACCTGAACCGGTTTGCTGCACAAATACCCCTGAAAATATTGGCATCCGTGACTCTCTAAGAATTTAAACTGCTCGATCGTCTCTACCCCTTCCGCAATAACATCAAATTTTAATATTGAAGCCATAGAGAGAATCGTCTCTACCAGCGCGGCATCATCCGTATCCGATACGATATCGCGGACAAAACTGCGATCGATTTTCAGTGTCGTAAACGGCAGCTTTTTAAGATACCCCAGTGACGAATACCCGGTACCGAAATCATCCATCGAAATGCCGATTCCCGCATGCCGCAAGCGGTTCATTTTGTCAATAACGATATCAATATTATCGATGACCGTCGATTCGGTCAGCTCCAATTCAAGCATAGAGGGGACAAGCCCTGTTTCTGCGACGGTTCGAATAACTTTATCCACGAAATCGCTCTGGCGAAACTGTACGGCACTCACATTGACGGCGATACGGTCGATATGCGATTGTCTCAGATTTTCAGCACGCCAGCGGACAAATTGGGTGCACGCTTCGCGAAGCACCCATTCGCCGATAGAGACGATCAATCCGCTCTCTTCCGCAATTTCAATCATCTCATCCGGCATGATAAGCCCCAGCTCCGGATGATTCCATCGTAGCAATGCTTCGGCACCGATAATCTGTTTTGTTTTCATTTCGATAACCGGCTGATAATAGAGTTCCAGCTCATTATTTTTAACAGCACTACGCAATGCATTTTCCAAAAAGAGCCGTTTTTTAATCCACTGGTCCATCTCTTCTTGATAGAACCGTGTCGTATTTCTCCCCTCTTTTTTTGCCTGATACATTGCGGTATCGGCAAATTTGAGTAAATCATCAGAGGTTTGCTCTTTCGAATTGACCAAGACGATCCCGATACTCGAACTGGTAGAAATCGGTTCCGCCAAACCGATATCAAACGGAGTGGAAAAGACTTCATGAATTTTTTCCGCTACCGTTTCGGCCCGCTTAGCGGCAATCTTCGGGTCAGAACCGAGTTCGTTAAGCAAGATAATAAATTCATCTCCCCCTAACCGGGCTACCGTATCTCCTTCGCGACAGATGTGTTTCAGTCGATTAGCCGTTTCAATCAGTAATAAATCACCGATATAATGCCCTAGCGAATCATTAATACTTTTAAAATGGTCCAAATCCAAAAACATAATGGCAATCAAGCTTCCGTATCGTCGATAATGGGCGAGCGATTGATCGACCCGATCTTTCAGCAATACCCGATTCGGAATATTGGTCAATGCATCGAAATAGGCTTGGTGTTTAATTTTCTCTTCCGCGTTCATCCGCTCGGTAATATCCGATACGATCCCGACTCCTCCGATAATACGGCGCTCAGCATCATATATAGGGGACGTACGGAGACTTATCCACATATTGATTTCAACAAACGTCGAAATATAGCGGCCTTCGTAAAATCCTTTTTGTCCGTTCACCGATACGTTTAACGCTTCGGATAAACAGGGATCAGACAGAGCTTTTAGATCCAATCCTATCATCGTCTCTCTGGGAATTTGAAGAGCCTGCAGCATCTCGTTATTGGTTTCCATCACGATCAAATTAGTGTCATAATAAAAAATGCCGATCGGCGCCTCTTTAAAAATCGTTTCAAATCGCTCTTCCGAAAGCGCCAATGCATTCGCTGCTTTTTGATGTAGTATTTTTGATGTCAGCGCATTCATGATGTTGGTATTTATCCGTTTCGCCGCACTGACCAATAGCATATAAAACGCCAGTACGAGCATTCCCATCATCTGTACTTCAAATTCGCCGTGAAGAAACATTACGATAAAAATCGGAGTCAAAAGAAAAGATAAAAAGACGATCGTCAGTCCCAGCAAAGAGGCCAAGGTACCCGATGCCACCGATGCGATACCCGTCAATAAAAAGATAATGAAAAAATGGTGCAGATAATCAGAGGTTTGAAAAATAAAGAATGCCGCACTTCCCCATATCAATGCAGAAGAATACATCACGTATTTAAAACGTCTTTCCCATACCGAATAATCAAAACGGTGGAAATTGCGGCGATAATCGTTTAGTAACCAAATCCTCCATATCAATGTCACGATAACAACGCTGAACCAAAGGAGAACGAAATCGGTTAAATGGGTTTTATAAAATAAGAACAGAACAATGAAAGCACCAAGAAAAAGGGGAAAAATTGAGGCAAACGCCTGCTTATATGCAATGGCTATCTGTTCATTACGGATACGCTTTCTGTCATCGCCGTCCATATACCGAGTTAAATCTTTTTTGTTTAGAACCATTGCATCCACATCAATTCAAAATTTTATGGTAGCAGTTAGGATAGCGTAAAACTAATGAAAAACAAATGACGTTATGTTACAATTCTACAATGACTAAACTCTTATTATTACTCTTTGTTTTATTGAATCTAGATGCGTATGAATTATCCAAAAACTATGAGTATGAAAATAATATTATCTATTCCGACGATTTATTTCCAACGATTGAAAAAAAATTTGAAATCCTTAAAATTCCTTCCGATCAGAACCACTATCGTCTTGATGCGCAGGTTATCGCTAAAACATTCGAACTTAACGGCATAACTGTTGATACCGCAAAAACCCGTTACGTCTATTTCACCAAACGCAGTACGGTAGATTTCTCCCCTCTAAAACAGCAGCTCGAAGCGATGTTCACGGAACGTTATCCGACCATTCGCATTGATGATATTACGATTAGTTCACGAGGCTATCTGGCCGCTTTGCCGAAAAATGTCCGAGGCGTTTTTGATGAGCGATTTTATCAAAATGGCAGCGGAACGTTTTATTATTTCGATGAGCAGGGGATCCGTCATTATCTCGATTATTCGGTTCAGGCTACCATTGCTATCCTCCATTCAAACCAGAAAGTATCCCGAAAAGAGCGCTTGAGCGGATTCAATACCCTTCTTAAGCCGATCCCTTTCGTTTCGTTCAAAGATATTCCGCTGACATCCATTCCGAATCAGCCCGCACGATTCCGCTCAAATCTAAAAGCGGGACAGCTTTTAACACTGCGAAATATCGAAACGATCCCTCTTGTTTTGAAAAATGAAAAAGTAATCGTTGAAGTTCAAGATAAAGGGGTAATTGTCGAATTTGGAGCACGGGCGACGCAAGAGGGGGCACTCTATGATATTATTACAATCCAAAAAAATGACGGCAAACGGGCCAAAGCTAAAGTTATCGGAGAAAATCGGGTGGAATTACTATGAAAATCGTCGTAGGGATCAGCGGTGCCAGCGGTGCGGCATTGGGTCTTAAACTCGTTCGCGCTCTTCCCGCCGATGTGCAAAAACATCTGATCGTGTCGGATCATGCCTCTATCGTGTTAGAAAAAGAGGAAAATCTCACTCTGCACAAAAACGATGAGATCTGGGCATCGGTGGCATCAGGTTCCTACGGAGCGGATGCGATGATCATTACCCCGTGCAGTATGAATACCTTAGCCAAAATCGCCTGCGGTATTGCCGATAATCTCATTACGCGCGCGGCGGCGGTCATGATCAAAGAGCGCCGCACCTTAGTGCTCGCACCTCGCGAAATCCCGTTTTCACCGATTGCGCTGGAAAATATGCATAAGCTCTCCATGATGGGCGTTATTATTGCCCCGCCCGTACTTGCCTACTACGGCGATCAAGAGGATTTGGAGTCGATGGAAAACTTTATGATCGGCAAATGGTTCGATCTTCTGGGGATCGACAACAATCTATACAAGCGATGGAGTGATCACCATGCATAAAATCGCCCTTTACCCCGGAACGTTCGATCCTATTACCAACGGCCATTTCGATATTATCGAGCGGGGAATACGTCTCTTTGACGAAGTGATCATTGCCGTCGCCGATTCCCAGGAAAAAAAACCGATGTTTACGCTGCAAGAACGGGTGGACATGGTAAAGCTGGCAGTCAGAGATTTAGAGCGGGTAACGGTTGTCGGATTTGACAATCTGACCGTAGAACTTGCCAATACCCTCGGAGCTACCGTATTAATACGGGGCCTTCGCGCCGTCAGCGACTTCGAATTCGAACTTCAGCTGGGGTATCTGAATAACTCGCTTGATCCCAATATTGAAACGGTTTATCTGATGCCGAAACTCAAACACGCGTTTATCAGCTCTTCCATCGTGAGAAATCTGCTGAAATTTAACGGTAAAACGGAGCATCTTCTCCCCTCGCCGGTTCAAGATGTCATCGGGAGCATGAAATCATGTACATTGCGATAGAGGGGATCGATACGGCTGGAAAAAGCACTCAGATCGAAGCGCTTCGTTCCCTTTTTCCCGATGCGCTGATCACCAAGGAGCCGGGTGGAACCGCTGTCGGCACCGAGATCCGCAGCATGGTTTTGCACGGAAACCTCAAGAGCAAAACCGCCGAACTGCTCCTTTTCCTGGCGGATCGTGCCGAACATACGGAAAGTGTCATATTACCCAATATGAATAAACTGATTATCAGCGACCGATCCGCCGTTTCGGGAATGGCGTACGCAAGTGTCCAAAATCTGTGCGATGAACCCGTGCTAGTGATGCTCAACCGTCTCGCAACGGGCGGCACCCTGCCCGATACCGTTTTTATTTTGAAACTCAGTGCCGAAGAACTGGCCTACCGCCTGAGCCAAAAAGAGCACGACGTGATCGAATCGCGCGGAACGGAATATCTGCTCGATATCCAAGATGCCCTCATCGCTTCGGCGTATGCTCTGGGAATACAAACCGTTGTAATCGATGCGACACAATCTATCGATACCATTACAAAAGAAATTACCACCTTTATCAAAGGAGCCTTATGATCCAATCTTTGCGCGGAATGAACGATATCCTCTCTGAGGACTATGAACGTTTTGAATACTTTTTGAGCCAAGCTTCGACTATCGCCAAGCGATACGGGTTTCATTACATCGAAACACCCCTGCTTGAAGAGACGGCCCTGTTCAAACGCTCCGTCGGAGAATCCAGCGATATTGTCGGCAAAGAGATGTATCAATTCACCGACAAAGGGGATAACGACGTATGTCTGCGTCCTGAGGGGACTGCCGGAGTCGTGCGGGCATTCGTGCAGCACAAGCTCGATAAAAAAGGGGGAATCCACCGCTTTTATTACCACGGACCGATGTTTCGCTATGAGCGTCCCCAAAAAGGGCGTTTAAGAGAGTTTCATCAGTTCGGTGTGGAGAGTTTCGGTGTCGATTCGGTCTACGAAGACGCCTTGATGATTATGATGATTGCCGATATTCTCAAAGCTCTGGGGATCGGATATCGCCTCAAACTCAATTCTCTCGGTGATCAGCACTGTATGCCCTCCTATCGTGAAAAATTGGTCTCGTTTATCGAATCATGCGGCGATGAAATCTGCGGAGACTGTAAACGTCGTAAACTTACCAACCCGATCCGCGTCCTCGATTGTAAAAATGAAGCGTGCCAGAACCTCTACGTCAATGCACCAAAATTAATTAATAATTTGTGTGACGGATGTCAAAGTGATTTCGACACCTTAAAAACGATTTTGGATCAACACACTATCGCCTACGAGATCGACACCAACCTTGTACGGGGATTGGATTACTACTCCAAAACGGCGTTTGAGTTCGTCAGCGACAATATCGGTTCTCAAAGCGCCATCGCCGGCGGCGGACGTTACGACCGGCTCATCGAGTTTCTGGACGGAAAACCGACCCCGGCGGTCGGATTTGCGCTGGGGATTGAGCGCTTGATGGAACTTATCGTGATGCCGGAATCCGTACGCGAAGGGTACTATCTGGGTGCAATGGATGCTCTAGCACTTTCTCCCGTTCTTTTGGCGGCGGAAAAAATCCGGCGCAGCGACAAAGCGGTGGTCGAATACGAACCCCGTTCGCTGAAAGCGCACCTCAAAGGAGCTGACCGCATTAATGCACGCTACTGCGCCGTGATCGGGGAAAATGAGCTGGCTCAAAACAGTATCTGGGTAAAAGATCTGGTGGAAAAAACCGAATCGCTTATCCCGCTAAACGATTTTTTTGTATAAGGGAGATGATGTGAAAACCTACGGAATAGATATTTGGGGCGAAAACAACTTTATGATTGATCAGGGGAAGATCAAAGTCAACTATAAAAGTTCCCCTTCCTTGCTCGAAATCACCCAACAGGTTCGTAAAACCAACCTGCGCGGCCCGCTGATTTTACGGTTCCCCCATCTGATCAGCAAACAGATCGACGCTCTGTATTCAAACTTCCGCCGCGCTATTTTCGAAAACGACTACACGGGAAAATTTCATGCCGTTTTCCCCCTCAAAGTAAATCAGTTTCCCGAAGCGGTCGATGCGATCGTCGAACTCGGCGAAAAATACAGCTACGGTCTGGAAGCGGGTTCAAAAGCCGAACTCGCTCTTGCCATGGCCAAAACTGCAATCGGAGCCCCTATCACCGTTAACGGATTTAAAGACGAAGAAATGGTCACGCTGGGCTTTATGGCGGCGCAGATGGGTCATAACATCACGATTACGATCGAGGGGCTGGGTGAGCTTGAGTGGATCATCGACGTCGCCCAATCATGCGGGCTGAAAGTTCCGAACATCGGTATCCGTGTCCGTCTCCAAAGCGAGGGAAGCGGTATCTGGGCAAAAAGCAGCGGTATGAGCGCGAAATTCGGTCTCACCTCCACCGAGCTGATCGAAGCGATGCTGATGCTTCAAGAGAACAATATGCTGGAGCACTTCAGCATGATCCATTTTCATATCGGAAGCCAAATGCAGGATATCGCACCGTTGAAGCGGGTATTGCGCGAAGCGGGAAATATCTATGCCGAGCTCAAAAAAATGGGTGCCGACAACCTCCAAGCGATCAATATCGGGGGAGGTCTGGCGGTTGAGTATTCCCAACACACCTCGACACGGATGCGTAACTATACCCTTGAAGAGTTCTCCAACAGCGTCGTCTTTTTGCTGCGTGAGATTATGAATGCCAAAGGGGTAGCCCATCCCGATATTTTTACCGAATCGGGACGCTTTATCGTTGCATCCCACTCGGTACTGATCGCTCCGGTCTTGGAACTCTTTTCGCACGACTATCAGGCCAAATCGCTCAAACTCAAAGAGAACAATCCTCCGTTGATCGAAGAGCTGCGGGAACTTAACTCGCTCCTCTCTCCGCGTACCTGCATCGAATATATGCATGATGCCCTGGATCATATGGAGTCGCTCTTGACCTTGTTCAATCTCGGTCACATCGATTTGCAAGACCGTTCAAATGCCGAAATTCTGGTACACCAGATCATCAAAAAATCGCTCTACCTCTCTCAGGACAATCCGATGCCGGAGATCGAGCGTTTGCAGGTGAAACTGCAAGAGCGATACCTGATCAACACCTCTATTTTCCAAAGTATCCCCGACTATTGGGGATTGCAGCAGCAGTTTCCGATTATGCCGCTTGACCGTCTCGACGTTCCCGCCATACGTGCGGCCAGTTTATGGGATATTACCTGCGACAGCGACGGAGAGATCCGGTTTAAAGCCGAAACGCCTCTGTACCTGCACGATATCGATCTGGACGAAGAGGAGTATTTCCTCGCATTCTTCAACGTCGGTGCCTATCAAGAGACGCTGGGTATGAACCATAATCTCTTTACCCATCCGAGCGAATGTACTATCCTCATTAACGATACGGGATATGAAATCGAAAATTTCACCGAATCGGACAATGTCCTCAATATTCTCGAAGATATCGGTTATGACGCTTCCAAACTTCTCACTAACCTTAAAAATAAACTCGCAAGCAGTGATTTTAGGACAGAAGAAGAAAAAAGTGATACACTTCAAAAACTCGAAATGTACCTCTACCAAAACGGGTACCTCCGTACCACTCGATAAGGATTGAATTTGGGACTTTTTTCTGAAATAGCCGAAGATTTTTCGAACGTTTATAAGAATGATCCCGCCATCAGTTCTCGCATCGAACTCTTTTTCAACTATCCGGGGGTGTGGGCCATTTTTTGGTACCGCATCTCCAACCGTCTCTACCGCAGCGGCTTCCGTGCATTTGCCCGTATCCTGATGGGGGTCAATCAGCTTTTTACCAACATCGATATCCATCCGGGGGCCACGATCGGTCGGCGCGTCTTTATCGACCACGGTTTCGGCGTCGTCATCGGACAGACGACGATTATCGAAGATGACGTCCTCATCTATCAAGGGGTAACGCTGGGCGGGGTTAGTCTCACCCCCGGGAAACGGCATCCGACGATCAAAAGCGGCGTCGTTATCGGAGCGGGAGCCAAAGTACTCGGAAACATTACGATCGGAACAAACTCCAAAATCGGAGCGAATTCGGTCGTTGTACGGGAAGTCCCCGACAACAGTACCGCTATCGGTATCCCCGCACATGTGATCCAAAAAGGGCGTGATAAAGATCCGTTCAGCCACAACAAACTTCCCGATATCAACAAAGAGATGTTTGAGTATCTTCTTCGTCGCGTTGCCGTACTGGAGCATTATATGGTTCAAGATAATACGGAAATTTTAGAGCAGGATCTGCAACTTGAAAATATCTACGAATCGTTTATCCGGGCTATGAAGAATTAACCCTCCTTTTCACCCTGAATACCGATTTTTCGTCCACTTTTTTAAACAACGTTTAATCCATATAAAATTACAATGGTTTCTATCCAGCGCTGATTTATACATAAGGTTTTGAATGGCGAATTCGCTAAAAACTATCGGTTTCTCTTTGCTCTGCACACTCCAGATTCATGCCGTATCCATGGATGCCGATGCCTTGCGTGCCGGTCTCTCAAAACCTCAATTCGATCAGACACTCGCCACTTTGAGTGCTGACACATCGGATCAGGATGAATTCTGGTACTGGCTGGATCTGGCGCGTCTGCAGCAGGCCAAGGGCGATTTTAACGGCTCCATCGTCTCTTTTCAAAAGGCATTCGATATTTTGGATGAATATGAAAACCGAGCCAAAGTAAGTCTTCGCAATGTCGGCTCTTTTTTAGGTTCAACCTTTTTATCCAAAGGGGCCGAAAACTACTACGGAAAAGGGTATGAACGTACCCTTATGCATACCCTCAATGCCCTTAATTACGCCATGCTCGGCAACTTTGAAGGTTCGGCGGTCGAGATGCGGCGGATGGAGCAGCGCCAAGAGTTTTGGCTTGCCGAGTCCGAAGAAAAAATCAAAGAGGCCGCACAGGACAAAGCCAAAGCGGAGAAAGAGGGAAATAACGTCTCAAGCATCCCAAGCGAATACTCCATGTCGGCAATGCTGGAAGATGATAGTGTCCGCAAACTCGCCAACAATTATCAAGACCCTTTTTCCTACGCCCTGAGCAGCATACTCTCTAACATCGCTTTTCCGTCTGAAAATTTGGGAGAAGTAAACCTTAAACGGGCGCTTTTGCTCAATCCCGACGTCTCCAAAATTTTTGTCAAACTCCCGGTTTCAGCTCCTCAATCCAAAATCACGGCAAAAGGAAAAAAATCGTTTCCCGAGGAGACACCGAAAAGTGCTAAAATGGATGTTACGGTTGTGGTTTTAGCGGGCGAGGCGCCCTCCGTCAAGATCGAGAAAATTCGTTTCCCGATTTTTCATGCCGCGGAATATACCAGCATCGATTTGCCGGCGTATAATCCTCCGATCAATGATCTCAGTGTAGTTACCATTTCAACACAGAGGCTTCGTCTTCAGCCTCCGAGACTGCTGCAAACCAATGCACTGGCCTATAAGACGCTTAAAGACGAGTTGATCGGCGAACTTTCCAAAGCCGTTGTCCGCGCCACCGCCAAAGCTGTCCTGGCGAAACAGGCCTCCGATAATTTCGGAGCTTTCGGGGGGCTGATGGCATCCTTGGCGATGGACGTCGGAAGTTCGATGGCCGATTCAAGATTCCGGAATTGGGAGCTGCTTCCAAACTCAGGATATCTCTCCAAATTCGAGGGAAGCGAAGGGGAGACTTTGACGATAACCATGAACGATCGACAAGAATCGTTCACCCTTCCGAAAGGCAAAAAAGGGGTTCTTGTTCTTGTCTCTTACATCACTAACGATAACATAAGGATCGACCATGTTGCTTACTAAACAAACTTTTCTATCACTCGCCCTCGGATCCCTTCTGCTTCTGGGATTGGGCGGTTGCGCAGCGAAAAATCAAGAACATTACATCGGTAAAGAGCGCGTTGTCCTCAAAGAGCATAAAAGCTTTCAAGAAGGGAAATTTTTAAAAGTCGCCGCGACGTTTGAAAACGAAGACGATACCGAAGTCGAAGGGATGGTGTATCAAATCGAATGGATCGACAGCCGAGGCATCGTTGTGGATCAAACACCTTGGACACCGTTTACCGTTATCGGAAGACAACAGATTCATGTGGTCAACATGGCAAACCGTCCGGATGTGACCGATTACCGCATCGTAATTTCAACCCCAAATAAATAAGGAAAACAGACATGAACACATTGACAAAACTTTCTCTCTCGACAACGATTTTCATCTCATCTTTTTTACTAAGCGGATGCGCTACCGGGGGTGCCGGAATGGTCGGTGCTTCTTCAAACGTAAAATACGGTGATGCGAAAGCGGTGGAAACGGTCACGGCCGATTTCGGTTCTTCCGACTTGCAGTCAACGGCTGAGACTCTGACCCAATCGCTTCTGGAGTCACGCTATATCGCCAAAGCGCAGCAACCGCCGAAAGTACGCCTCCGCAGTGTTGAAAACAAAACCTATGAACACATCGATACCAAAGCGATTACCGACAAAATCCGCATCAAGCTTCTCAAATCGGGACAAGTCCGCTTTTTAGCCGATACCGCCAACCTAAATCAGGTCAATGCGGAGCGTGATTTGACTACAACAGCTACGACTAAAACCAAGATGAAAGCAATGACCGACTCGGATTACATCATCACCGGGAATGTCCGCTCCATCAAAAAAGCCAATGACGATATAAAAGACGTCTATTACAATGTTTCTCTCGAACTGGTTGACCCGCAAAGCGGAGAAATCCTCTGGGCCGATGAAAAAGAGATTCGCAAGGTGACGTCTAAATCTTCGGTCGGATGGTAAGCCATGAAACTCATACAATACGCCCTTGCCGCCTTGTGTACAACTTCGTTTGCTCTGAATGGCGCTATCCTCCCCGCAGGCGAAAGCGTAGAGGTGAAACCGCTCACCTACAATTATGTTGTGGTTCAGGATTTTGAACACAGCGTCGCAGAAGCAAGCCATAATGTCGACGGAACGATCAAAGAAAATGAGAGTCTCTCGCACCGCGAGCACGTAAGCGGATCGGGCTTTTTCTCTGTTCATGCTGCCGGATCAGCCAAAACAAGCGCAAAACGCGATAACGAATACAAAGCGTATAAAGAAAATCACAACTACACGGCAAGCAGATACAACGATACGGTCATGGTTGAAAAAGTGATGTACTCGGACAAAATGACCGGTGTTATCGAAACGGCTTTCAATGATGCGGGTATATTGATGTCAAAGTCCGGCAGCTATGTTCTAAACGGGTCGATCAAAGCAATGCGCTGCAGCAAACCGCGCCTGGTACCCGATGGCAGCAACGTACGATACGCCATCACCGCAACCACATCCGTACACCTTCAAATCGCAAACAAAAATACGGGTAAAGTTGTTTTTGCCAAAACCTTCACGGGAACAGCACAACAAACCTTCAACATGAACGATCCGGTTCCGGTCGACGATACGGTTGATATGTCGGTTAATGATTTGACAGCCTCCATGATTGAAACGCTCACGGGCAAAAAAAGATCAACCGACGTTGATTATCAAGACTCTCCGGGAAAACGTCTCGTAGAGTAAAAAAGGGGTTATTATGAACTATTACGCAATCGCTCTCGCGGCTTTGATCGCTTCATCGCTCTCTCATGCCGAGATACTCAACACGGGGAGTAATGATTATTATATGAGCTCTCCAACATCCTCTTCGCCCACAACGGTACCCTCTTCCGTGCAAGAACAATGCTGGTATGAGCAGGTACCGATCAACGGCACCGCACAAGGGGAGAATACCCCCAATGTCGGCGGAGCGATCGTAGGGGGAATCATCGGAGGAGTCGTCGGTCATCAATTCGGAGGCGGAAGCGGCAAAACAGCTGCAACCGTTGCCGGTGCCGCACTCGGAACAGCACTCGGAGCGGGTGTGGACAATGCTCCCTCAACCCCGCAATATCAGATGATCAAAAAGTGCAATACCTCACGCTAGCGGCAAAGACGATTACATCCCCTCAGTGGGATTGATCGTCTCTATCACATCAAGGCCGAATCCGCCGAGTCCCGCAAAATCCGAAATTTTCGAATCCGCGATCAGACGCATATGTTTTACCCCAAGTGATTTGAGGATCTGGGCACCGATCCCGTACTCTTTCATATTGACCTGCTGATGGTGCGGTTTGTTGATAAAGAGCAATACTCCGCTGTTGTGTTTGAGATAGTGGATCGAATCGATCAAATGGCCGTATTTGCTTTGATTTAACAATAAATCGATGTCGGGAACAACGTTATGCACTTTGACATTCGCCGTCTCTCCCGCTTTGTAGAAGACCACCGCCGTATGCCGGTTATCCTGATGATCGGCAAACTCGTACTTTTTGACATGAACGCCGAAAAATTCGATCTCCTCTTCCGAGACCGCTTTTACCAGTGTTTCATTGGCCAGACGGAATTCGACGATGTCCGAGATGTAAACGGTTTTGAGATTATGTTTGGCGGCAAAAACATCCAAATCGTCGCGGCGGGCCATCGTCCCGTCTTCTTTCATGATCTCACAGATAACCGCGGACTCCGCCAGTCCTGAAAGACGGCAAAGATCGACGGAACCTTCCGTATGGCCGATACGGACCAGCGTTCCCCCCTCTTTGGCGATCAGAGGGAAAATATGCCCCGGTGCGACCAGTTCGGACGGGTGAGACAGAGGATTTGCGAGAATTTTGATCGTCATATCCCGCTCTGCGGTCGAAATACCCGTAGTCGCCGCCGTAGCGTCCACTGAGACGGTAAACGCCGTTTCATGCATCGATGTATTGGATTTGACCATCGGTTCCAGATTTAGGCGCTTGGCAATGGCCGGGTTGATAGCCACACATATCAGCCCTTTGGCGTGGGTTGCCATAAAATTGACATGTTCGGGAGTCGAAAAAACAGAGGCATAGACCAGATCCCCTTCGTTTTCACGGTCTTCATCATCCACCATGATGACCATCCGCCCTTTTTTAAATTCTTCTATCGCATCCAATACCCGTTGTACTGCTGACATTTAATACTCTTTTGTTATTAATATAGTTAGGCAATTATAGGCTAAAAGGTTTAAAATTCCGGCACAAACAAAAAAATACTCCATTTAAAGAGCGCATTTTCCGAAACACTTGACAAATTTGATAAAAATGTCTATAATTTCGGCCTCACAACGAGAACGTTGGGGTATCGCCAAGCGGTAAGGCAACTGGTTTTGGTCCAGTCATTCGGGGGTTCGAATCCCTCTTCCCCATCCACTACTGTCAACCTTTTAACACCGCGGAATAGAGCAGCCCGGTAGCTCGTCGGGCTCATAACCCGAAGGTCACAGGTTCAAATCCTGTTTCCGCAACCAATCTAGACTTAAACTTCTACCTAAAAAGATAGACATAGAATAAAGTACATTTTTAACACCGCGGAATAGAGCAGCCCGGTAGCTCGTCGGGCTCATAACCCGAAGGTCACAGGTTCAAATCCTGTTTCCGCAACCAACCACCATCACCCTATTCTCCCCTTTTTTAAACATTTCAACAACATATCATTCACCATCAAATTTCTATCCATTTATCATTCCAGATTAAGCGAAAAAATCGGCAGCAGCATCGCCGTCACGATCACTCCGATCATCCCCCCGATCAGCAGCATCAAAGCCGGTTCCAATACGGCAAGAAAGATCGAAATGCGGTCTTTGTTGGTATCGATATAAAGGGTTGAGAGATGTTCCAGCATCGTGGATACTTCGCTCGTCTCTTCGCCGATTGCAACCGCTTCGACAAACGAAGCGTCGATAGAATACACATCGGACTCTCTAAGGGCGTTCGAGAGGGACGAACCCTCTACGACTTTCGTCGATGCCTGTTCGAAAAGCTCTTTGATTACAGTGGATGAGAGGGTGATGCTGGAGAGTTTCATCGTATTGACCACCGGAACACCGGAACGGATCAACAAAGAGGAGATGGTGCAAAAACGGGCAAGATCGGCTGTCTCAACCATCTTTCCGACGATAGGGAGTTTTAAAACTATCCCGTGGATCAATCTCTTAAATCGGCTGTCCGTCGCCATTTTAAATACGAAAAGGGAGATAGCCGCAAGCAATCCCGCAAACAGCACTATCCAATACTCGGCAAAAAAATGGGCACTCGAAATAACCCACTGCGTCAGCATCGGTAAGGGCTGTCCGGTACTTTCGAACACCGTAGTGATTTTCGGAACGACCACCGTCAGCATAAAAGAGATCATCAACACCGCGACAACAATGATAAACGACGGATAGACCATCGCCTGCGAAAGCTGCTTATTGATTTTTTCCTGCATGTTTAAATAGTGCGAGAGTTCGTTCAGCACCTGCGCGAGGATACCGCGGTCTTCGGAAATTTTCAATGTACCGACATAAAATACCGGCAAAGTGTAAAACTCTTGCATATCGAGTGCCTGCGCAAAGCTTTTCCCTTCATGGATATGTTCGATCAGCGTATCATAAAACCGCTCCATACGGCTATCAGATCGGCTTTGATGTCGCAACAGCGTCAAAGAGCGCACCAAAGGGATGCCGGCGTTGAGATAGACCGCGAGGTCACGGCTGAGCTGTGAGAGAGCGCCGGAGGAGAGGGTATCTCTGCGAAAGAGCGATAACGTCTCCAAAAGACCTTGTGAACGCTCTGACAGTTCGGAGAAAAGGATATTTTGGGCTTTGAGCTTTTTTTTGGCCTCGTCGAGATTGGCCGCTTCAATGGAACCTTTTATCGTGTTTCCGTCGGTACTGATCCCTTTGTAAAAAAATTCCATTAGGCCTCTTTGACCCCGACACGGATAATCTCGTCCAGACTGGTGGTATGCTCTTTCAGCAATGCTATGAGCTGGTCGCCGATCACTTTCATTCCGCTTTGTTTCATCGCTTCTCGGATTTCAAAATCGCTGTCAATGTTTTTGAACAAATTACGAACCTCATCATCTACCATAAAAAACTCTCCGATGGCGATGCGCCCCCGATATCCGGTATGGTGGCAGTCGGCACACCCTGAGGCTCTGGCGACGCTCAAACCGTGTTCAAGCCCCAGCTCATCCGCATCATGATCGGCAAGCGGCACACTCTCTTTGCATGAGGGGCATAAGCGTCGTACCAGCCTCTGCGCCAATACTCCAAGAAGGGTGGAACTGATCAGGAATTTGTCTACCCCCATATCCGCCAATCGGGAAAATGCCGCCGTTGCATTATTCGTATGCAGTGTGGAAAGAACTAAATGTCCGGTCATAGCCGCCTGAATCGCAATGTGTGCCGTTTCGGCGTCACGGATCTCCCCCACCATGATAATATCGGGGTCTTGACGCAATATAGAGCGCAGCCCGCTCGCAAACGTCAACCCCGCTTTGGTATTGACGGCGATCTGGCTCACATGGGGGGCATCGTATTCGACCGGGTCTTCAATGGAGAGGATATTTTTCTCCGGACTGGCCAGCTGCTGCAAAAATGAGTGGAGGGTCGTCGATTTACCGCTCCCCGTCGGCCCCGTTACCAAAATGATCCCGTGGGAAAATTTGAGCAGTTCTTCAAACTGTGAGGTGGTCGTTTCATCAAAACCGAGTTCCCGAAGCGTCGGAATCGATGCGGAATTCATCAACAGCCGCAAGACTACCCTCTCACCGTGATACGTGGGGAGTACCGAAACACGGATATCGAGATTTTTCCCCGCAACTTTTACCTGCGTTCTCCCGTCCTGCGGAAGCCGTTTTTCGGAGATATCCAGCGCCGAGATCACCTTTATGCGGCTGATGATCAGATCGATAACGTTCTTATCCAGATCGATATGTTTGATGAGCGCACCGTCTATCCGGAAACGGACCTCCCCTTTTTTCTCATGGGTTTCGATATGGATATCACTCGCTTTGCGCTTAATCGCCTGATAAAAGATAGTATTAACGAATTTGATGATCGGAGCCGATTCTTCGCTGGTCAGCAGGTCAGCCGAATTTTTGATAAAATCGACCAAGGACAGCTCTTCGTCTATAACGTCATTCGTCTCTATAGGGCGTTTGGATATTTCCATGTCCGTACGCAATTCCAGAAATTTCAAATAGAGGCCCTCATACCCTTCCCGGGATAACCGTCCCAGAGGATAGTTAAGAGCAAGTTTGTTGTACAGCTGCAACGCTTTTGTCTGCTCGGCTTCGGGGATAATCGCATGCACCTCCCCCTGATAGCGGCAGAAGAGGAGCGAATAGCGGATTGAGAGTGAGGTATCCACACCCTCGGGAACCGTAAACTCTATTTGTTTTTCGTCCAGAAGCGGAAGTGAGATCATGGATTGCTCTTCTTTTTGCTTTCGATGGTTTGGGTGATCCGGTCGACATAGCGGGCCTGAATAGCGTCCAGTTCATTCAGCTGTGCTCTCAGAGAGCTCAAATCGCCGCTTTTTTCAATGATGTACGGTGTCAGCAAAATAACCAGATTGATTTTATCGGTTTTATCGGATTCATCCCGAAACAAATGGCCCAGAACGGGAATATCGCCCAAGAACGGGACTCTGTTGTCATTATGGTCTGTCTTCTCCCGTATCAAGCCCCCGATTATTACCGTTTCTCCGTTATTGACAATCGCCGATGTGATTACTTCGCGCTTTGTCGTACTCGGAAGCTGCAGGTTTGTGTTGCTGTCGATATCTTCGAGTTTGGCATTTACCCCCAAAAGGACCTTGTTATCGTTGGAAAGCCGCGGTTTGATCTTCAGGGTAAGTCCAATGTCCTGACGGGTAAAGTTTTGGGTTATCCCCGTTCCAACCCCTTGTGTTACCCCCGAACTGATGGATTCGGTTTTTCCGACATAGATCGAAGATTCCAGATTATCGATACAGAGGATAGAGGGTTCCGAGAGGATCTCAGCCGCACCGTTGGAGTTGAGCAAAGCGATATTGGCCCCCAACGCAATCCCCGAGGTAATGGTCGGAATATCGAATTTAAGGGCGGTTGTCACGGAGGGATCGAGGGCTACCGCCGCCGCAGTGCCGTCCCCTAACATCGTATTGAAGGTAAATACGCCGTTCGAGCCTACCGTCCCCCCCGAAAGGCCGTATTTAATCCCCACCTCTTTGGATTTTCCCTCGCTGATTTCAATAATTTTCGCTCTCACATAGACCTGCTGGCGATCATTGTCCAAACTCTTAACGGTCGCTTCCAAACTCTTATACAGCTCTTCGCTGGCGATCACGATCAAAGAGTTCGTCGTCTCATCGCTCGTTATACTCGGCGGCTGCTGTCCGGGGATTAGCGTCATTTTGCCGATGATCGTATTGAGCGTGGTGACCAGCGACTTGGCATCGGCATTTCGGAGTGAAATCACATGGGTGGTATTCGCAATCGTTTCATCGCGGGTATCCAAAATCTTCATCGCCTTTTCAATCGTGGAAATGTGCTCAGGAAAATCGGTTACGATCACGGAATTGGACTCTTTTGACGCGGTGATCTTGCCGTTTTTGCTCGTGAAATGTTTGATTTTCGTACTCATATTTTCGGCAGTGGCAAAACGGAAGGTAAAGATGTGGGTCTGCATCTGGGGAATATCGCTTTTTTCCATCAGCGGCAGATTCATCTGCGTGGCATCGGCCATTTTTACAACGCTGAGATACCCTCCTCCCGTATCGATCATCGTATAGCCTCTGGATTCAAGCGTGCTCTGAAGCAACCCGTACAGCTCCCGCTTCGTTATCGGTTTGTTGCCGACATAACTGATCGTGCCGGGTACCTCTTCTCCGATAAAGATATTTTTCTTTGTGGTTGCGGCGACGAGTTTGATCAAATCATTCACCGCCATCCCGTCAATCGAGAGAGATATTTTTGGGTTGGGCACGGTGGCGGCTGACAACGAGAAACTCAAAGCCAGGGATAAAAAAACAGTTTTAACGGGTGATTTCATAGACGATATCCTTTGGGAGGTTATTTCGAAGAACAGTTATTTGGATGCTGCGCATACGGGGCACTTTATTATAGATACTGAAGGCATCGGCATACGATTCGAGCTTCTGATTGTTCACGGCAAGAATCACATCCCCCGACACCAATCCAAGCCGTCCGAATATCGAGTTAGGATCGATCGAATTTACCCGGAACCCATCGATTTTATCCCCTTTGTAAACTTCGCTTATGTCGATTTGCTTATAAATTGCTCGGAGATCTTTTGACTGCTGTACTACCACATCGCGCGGAATCGTACGCCACTCGTTTTTGCTCTGCGATACGTCGGCGACGCTTCGGGTTACGCTCTGCTCAAAACTTAGAGGATCGTCATGCCCCAAACGGAGCCGATAGGATTTGCCCTCCCCTTTAAAAACAGCGGCATCGTCACTGAGCCCTATGAGGGAGTAGACATTTTTATATTTTCCCCCCAATGCGACTACCGTCGTCGTTTGTCCGTCGCTGATACTCGCAAACGAAGAGGACATTGAGCGGTAAATCGCTTTGATGCGGTGGGGATAGGGAACCGATATCGTCGTGGTAACGGTTTTACCTTTTAGAAATTGACCCGCCTCATGAGTGAGGAGAAATTTATCCCCGAACCGGATCATCTCAAAAAAAGTCTCAAACGTATCGGAATAGTGCTCGATCCCTTTTTGAGAGAGCACCATACTTCCCGCATTCATCATGCTCCAGACCACAGCGATGGGGAGGAAAAAGAGGTTGAACTGGCGCAGATTCAGTTCATTAAAAATTCGATTCATAGACCATCCCCTCCTTCTCTTGATGAAGTTTGAGCACCAGCAAAGGGTAATTTCGCAGTTTCGGTGTCGGGGAAAACACGATTCTTACCGTCCCTTTGATCAAATCCGCCGATCCTTCGCAGCTGCCGAAATCCCCATCCGCACGAATATGCAGACTCAAAGGGTGTAGAATCGAATGGCTCACCAGCACGTTATCCGCTTTCCCGGGAAAGAACGTCCGAAATTGCGGCGACACTTCGATCTCACTCATACTGAAACGGTTGTAGATAATCCATGGGGTAAATCGCATCTGTTTTATGCCGGCGACATTCAGATGATCGGCCATAACCTGTGTATTATCGATCTCCAGAGAGATGAACCGGTTGTTCAGAGTTTCATTGCTCAAAAATATCTGATTTTCGGCCAATACCCCCTCTAGGGTATAAAACATTTTCTCTTTGGGAATCAGCACGATCGCGATCACAAGAACATACAGAACATAGAGGAGCCGTTTCATGATTCAAACTCCACGACGATTCTCCCCTGTGCCCCATCGGCACGCTGCATCGTGAGTTTTTTGATCATCAGCATGGAGTTGAGAATCTTGTTCGAGAGGGTATCAAAATCATCGCTCGAGAGATGATCGAACTCCATTTCACTCTTCCCTCCCCGCTTCACGTGTTTAACAAGGTTCCGATGCGATTTTAGGTATTCGTAAACACTTTGGGAAGCTTCTGCCGACCATCGCTGTTTTAGGGAGTCGTATTCGTTAATCTGGGTTTCGAGAAGTCTCTGCTGTTCCAGAACCTCCTCTTTTTGGGTATGCTTATACCATGCGGCACTTATGCTGAGCAGCAAAATTCCCAACGCTATGCCTAACGCTGTGGTCAGAGGATTCGAGGTATCCGTTTTCATTTGATGCGCACCTCAATCTTATGATTTTGTTCGTCGATACGGGAGTGTTTGAATTTCTTTAGCAGTATGCTTTTAATCTCGTCCGCACGCTTGTCATCTGCGGCATCAAGCGTTATTTTGAGCGTTTTTCCATCATACAGAAGTTCTGAAAACCCTGTCATACCCCCCGAAGCGGAGGCAGCGTTCGTTTTTCCGTCGATCAAAAGACGATTGCTATCCCCCGGTTTGGATCCGGGAATCAGTACGATGCCCTCGCTCCCGCTCAGGGTTGCAGGAACCGGTGATGCGGCTTTGTCCATCGGAACTTCCAGCATGCTCAAGGCATAGCATTTCCGGCGAAGTGACAATTGCTTCTCTTCTTTCTCCCTCAGCGAGCGTAGAATAACGTCCCGCTCGATCGATGTCGCACTCAGATGCGATGAACTAAGCAGCGTCTCGATCTTTGCATTCGCCTCGGTTATCGCGAAATGATCGTTAAAAGCCTGAAGCAAAAAATTTCCTGATAGCAGCATAAACACAAAAAGCGACGTTTTGAACGTTTTGGGAATGATCGTATCGCTGATGAGACTCGAGAGGGAAACCGCTTTATAGGATTGGTGAGAAGAGCGCAGCGCTTCGGTAAGAGGGATTGAACCGTGTTCAGAAATATACGACGCTTCCATTTCCAAAACGATCCCGTCCACCACGGCCAGACAGCGGTTATTGTTCAGACGTACGGGCTTATCACGATCGGCAAATACCCATTGGGAAAAAGTCACCTTCCGCACATGTGACATAATCGGATTTTTGCGTATTTTGTCTTCCACTTCTTGTGGATTGTAGGCGATAAGGATATAGGAGTTTTCAGCTGTTTTTTTGGCTTGATAGAGGTAGTTTCCGCCGATATCGAAAAGAGCCGGTGCGTATTTGACCGCCTCTTTTTCTGAACTGACGTTGATCCTGGCTTCCATGACCCAATACTCTTTGGGCGAGAGAACGACAAGGGTATCGGCACTAATCTCTCCGCTCACCTCATCGGCGTATACCAGAGGATGGACCGGGCAGAGTATGCGCCGCAGCAAAGATGTCCTCTCGCATACGAAAAGACGTAACGGTTCCAAACGCTGAATGAACGGCACAGCAAAAGCTGTTTTATAGAAATTCGACATGTTTGACTTTCTTCTCCAGCAAATCGTATTGAAACGTCAGATGTTGTTTTTGAAAATTTTCCTGCAGCACTACATCGCACAAAAGGGTGTAGGAGGTTCCGCCCTGATAAACAAAAAAATAGCTCTCATATACGGGGGCGAGCTGAGGCTCCGCGGCGATCGCCTCCTCTCTGGAGACATAGGCTTTGGTTTTATACCGGCTCATCGATCGGATTTTCTCCGATTCCGTATCCGGGAGTATCAGTGCCAATACCTGCGGATCGAGCGTATTGATATCCATCTTCTCTCCTATAAAACCGATGTAATCGTTCCACGGTATTGCCAAGATCGCCGTATCCCCGCTCAATTCGATATACCGTTCCAAAATCTGACGGAACTGCCTTGGGGTATCGATCGCACCGTTTTGAAAATCGGGCCGTCTCAAAGAAATCTCGGTCTCATTCCCCCGTTCATCCGCATCTTTATCTATCGTGTCCGAAACGAGATTATAAAAAATATCCGGCTGACTGATCGGATAGAGCGTGAACAGCCGTGTGAACAGCAAATGATAAGATTCATTCAAAGAGCCGTCGGCACTTATGAGACGGTTGATATTGATTTTTGAATAGGGCGATGCAAGGATCGCTTTGAGTTTAAAGGTCCGATCCTCATTTTCGATTTGCAGCGGAAGCCTCATCGCCATATCCATCTCTTCCGCACCCGTTACGGAGCTCAGCAACACTGGAAGCTCACGTTCGAGATCATTGACTACGCGCATGGAGAGACTCTGAGTAAAACTGTTCTGGACAAGTTTGCTGAGGTAGGAGCTCTGACTCAATATTAAAGCAACGATACCCATCATTACCGTAATAAGAATTAAAGTCATCATTAAAACGATGCCGCTTTTTTTCATTCAAATTGTGTCTTTGTTCGATTGATTCATCTTAAATTGGCAGAAGTATAGTAACGGCAGGTTACAAGACGGACTCAAATGTTCCGGATAAGTCTCGTTATACTTACATCGATTAAATCGCGTTTGTGATAGAGGAAAAAGGTACCCGTGCATGAAAATCAAACATAGCAAAAAGGCATTCACCCTGATCGAAATCATGGTTGTTATCATTATTCTGGGGCTGCTGGCGGCATTCGTCGTCCCTAACGTGACAGGAAAAAGCGATGAGGCGAAACAAAAGCTCGTCTGTGTTCAGATGAAAAGCCTGAACGAAAGCCTCAAAATGTTCAGAGTCGACAACGGCTCCTATCCGACTACCGAAGAGTCTCTTAATGCGCTGATCGCCAACCCTGATCCGGATACCTATGCCACGTATTCGGAAAACGGCTATATCGAGGGGAAAAAGCTTCCGCAGGACCCATGGAACCGCCCTTACATTTATCTCAATCTTGAGGATAAAATCGAGCTTATTTCCCTCGGAAGCGACGGCAAAGAGGGTGGAAACGGCGCGGACAAGGATCAAAAACTCTCAGAGTGCCGCTAAGTGGATCATGCTAAAAAGGGGATGAGTCTTTTTGAACTGTTGATCGTCATGATAATCGTCGGGATCGTTTACTCTATCGGCCTCTTTGCGATCAATAAGGAAAAAGCCGTATCCTCCACCATCAAAGCCTCCGAGCTCAAAAGCGCCCTTAGGGCTTTGGATCACAACCAAAAAATCCGCATGATTTGCGACAATTCGTGTCATGAATGCCGCGTCTTGGACACTCGGGATTCTGTGGTCGCATCGATCCGCCTCTCATCAGACGGCACCCTTCAGCGCTACGGATTCGATCGTCTCGGCGAGCTCCGTCCCCTTGGAAAAACCGTCACAAGCATCGATAATAAACTCTCCCAGGAGTGTTTTGAGTTTACCCTTTATCCTGACGGGACGTCATCGCCGCTTATTCTCAAAGACAACGCATCCTATTACCTCTACACGCCATTGCAGGGAGAGAAACCTTTTATCACCGACTCTGCCGAAACACTCCGCCTTCACCTTTTTGATGAGCGCCGTTACCCTCTGAAAAATGACCGATATTATGTACAACAGCACTAAAAGAGGATTCTCTCTCATTGAAACGCTGATTGCCGTAGCTTTGGCGGCAATCGCTACCTTAGCACTGTTGAATGTCGTTTCCAATGCTTCGAAAATATCGCAAAATGCACTCGATCGTTTTGATGCATCGATGATGATGGGGCTTCTTGCCGAAAGTGCCGACGATACTATGGACGGACGAACCGTCTATTTGTCTGATTTTCTGCGAGAGCGCTACACTATCGATAATTCCGATATCCTCGATTCACTCGAATCCTATCGTATCAATGTCCGGACAATGGACAAGGAGTATCTCGATCCACTTATGATGATGGAGGTTTCCGGTGCAACGGCCGCACATTCGCTCGCCGTCCAAAACATCCGATTTCAATTCGGCAATAATAAAAAAAGCTGCTTTGGCATCTCATCGGGAACGTTCCAATGAAAAAAGGGTTCACCCTTGTCGAACTGCTGGTATCCATAGTCCTTTTTGGGCTCATCACCGTCATACTGTTCGGAACGATTGACAATCTCCGAGCTCAGCTCTCGTTTTTCAAGGAAAAAGAACGTCATCTCGGTGAAAAAAACCAAATTCTCTCTCTCATGCGAGGCGATTACGACCGACCGTCATCACTTAAAATCCTCGCTACGTCTGAAAAAAACTTCAATACCGTCTCCATAAGCGGTTCGAACTGTTCCTTGTACGGCATGTACCGTCCCCATGTCATGTGGATGGTTCTCAAACAAAACCGCACGCTGGTACGCCTCGAATCTGCCTCCCCCATCACTTTACCCATACGTCCGGAATCGATTTATCAGATACACAGTGATGTTGTAGGAAAAGAGTGTGAAATTTTTAGAGTGTACGAGTCATCATCCGGCAGAATGATTTATATCAAATTTACAAATGAGTCACCGCTGATTGTTGAAACAAAAAAATAACAACCGCTATACCACACTAATTTATTTTTATTACCGATAGATTTCATTACAGTAATTAATCCGTAACCTCAGCCCCCTACTATTTACGCCGATAAATTAATAAAAGGAACTCACAATGACGAAAAAAGAGTTTGACATCGGACACGATGACTGTAACACTTCAAACAACGAAAGTTTTGATAATGTACTAGCGGATCGCATGAGCCGACGCGATGTAATTAAAATGGGAGCCGGGCTTATCGGAACTGCTTTGTTCGGCTCATTTATAACAGGGTGCAATGATGATGATTCATCTACTTCCACTTCGCCTGCGGCAGCGGCTGCTCTTTTAGGATTTACCGCTGTTGCTAAAAATCTAAATGACACGGTAACTATCCCTAGCGGATACACTGCAAAAGTTTTATACAGTCTTGGTGATCCTATCAATACATCAACGGCAGCCTATGCTAATGATGGTACAGACAGCGCAGCAAGCTTTGAATTCCGTGCAGGTGACCATCATGACGGTATGAGCTATTTTGGTCTTAATGTTGGAGGTACCGCAAAAGATACTACCAATTCAACACGTGGACTTATCGCAATGAATCACGAGAACATTACACAAATGTTCTTACATACATCTGCTGAAGTTGCATCGCTTTCGACAACCAACAGACCTGCGTCACAAATTGATAAAGAGGTGAATGTTCACGGTATTTCTATTATCGAAGTTCAAAACACAGGAAGTGGTTTTACACTCAATAAAAGCTCTAATTTCAACCGTCGTATTACGGCTGCAACACCGATGGACATTTCAGGTCCTGCAAAAAATAGTACCATGATGACAACCAAATATTCCACAGACGGTAGTAAAACACGTGGTACACTTAACAACTGCGCAAACGGCTATACACCATGGGGAACGTACCTCACTTGTGAAGAGAACTGGGCTGGTTATTTTAAACGTACATCAACTAGTTTTAGTGCCAAAGAGCTTGTAGCTCAAAGCCGCTACGGCACAACCAGTTCAAACGGAAGCTATGGATGGGCAAACTCTGCAACAGCTGATGATAAATATGATCGTTGGCATATCGCCATCACCGGTGCGGATGCTACAGCTGATTACCGCAATATCGCGAATACGTTCGGATGGGTTGTCGAAATCGATCCGTATAACCCTAGTTCAACACCACGTAAACGTACCGCTATGGGACGTTTTGGACATGAAGGTGCAATGCCGGGAATCGTAACTGCCGGAAAACCGATCGTTTATTATATGGGTGATGACTCAAAAGGCGAATACATCTACAAATACGTCTCAACACAAAACTGGGATGCAACCGATGCGAACGGTGGACTTGTCGCCGGAAATAAATATCTTGATAACGGTAAACTCTATGTTGCTAAATTCAATAGTGATGGTTCAGGGACATGGACAGAGCTCACTCTCACAAATACTTCAATTGCTTCCTATGCAACGTATGCATTTAGCGATGCAGCAGATGTTGCGATCAATACCCGTCTCGCAGCCGATGCAGTGGGAGCAACCAAAATGGACAGACCGGAATGGTCAGGAGTTCACCCGACAACCGGTGATGTCTATATCACACTCACCAATAACTCAGATCGTGCCAAATCAGGTAAATATGGGTTAGATGCCGCTAATCCACGTTACTATACCGATACTTACGGAACTTCTACAACGAACAAAGGAAATGTCAACGGACATATCATCCGTATCAAAGAGAGTGGTGCCAATGCTGCCGCTACAACATTCAACTGGGATATCTACCTCTTCGGTGCACAATCGGATGCCAATGGAACCAATGTCAATATCTCAGGACTCACCAATGATAACGATTTCTCTAGCCCAGACGGCCTTTTCTTCAGCCAAGCGACAAAAGGATTAATGTGGCTACAAACAGATGATGGTGCGTACCGTGACGTTACCAACTGTATGATGCTTGCAGCCGTACCGGGGACACATGGTGATGGTACTGCAAACTACAAAGTAACCAATACCGCTGTTCCTACAAATGGCAATGCCGATCAAGAGATTACAACCTTTGTCGGTAAAGATGCTAGTGCAAGTACACTCAAACGTTTCCTCGTCGGACCAAAAGGATGTGAAATTACAGGTATTACTGAAACGCCGGACGGTAAAACCATCTTCATTAATATTCAGCACCCGGGTGAAAATACTGCCGATGCGGATATTGCAACTCCTGCCAATTATGAAAGCCACTGGCCAGCATCCGACACAACATCTCGCCCGCGTTCGTCAACCATTGTCATTACTAAAAATGACGGTGGAATTATTGGAATGTAATCCCTTAAGTACCTCTTGTAAGAGAGGTGCTCTACTTGTTTTTATGAATAAAATCCTTTTTATTATTTTTTTTATCCCCTCTTTGTACAGTGCTTCTTTTGATCCCTATTTCGAAGAGGCGGGGCACCATTACAACATCCCCCCTCTTTTGCTCAAAAATATTGTCAGAATTGAGAGCAACGGAAATCCGAATGCTCTGCGGATCAATGACAACGGAACAAAAGACTACGGTCTGATGCAGATCAACTCCATCCATTTTCGCCGACTCGCACAGTGGGGGGTTAATGAGCGCAATATCATGGACCCGAAAGTCAATATTTTTGTCGGCAGCTGGCTCCTCTCGGAACATATCAAAGAGCACGGTTTTAACCTGCAGGCGATCGGAAACTACCATTCGAAAACACAAGCCTATAAAGAAAAATGGCTTCGGAAATTGGTAGCCGCACTTCGAAACGGAGCACAGTAATGATTTAGATATAAAGTTAATAATTGATTTAGAACTATTCCGTTATCGTATCGCACAACTACAGGACAAAGGATATTGATGTTTAACACCGGTAAAGTCAGAGAACTTACTGAGCAAAACAACCGGCTTCAAAACGAAAACGAAGCGCTCAAACGTTCACTGGAAGAAGCAAACGCGTCTCTTAAGTCGTGTAAATATGAACTCAGTGAACTCCAAAACGACAAATCGCCTAAAGTTCAGGATGAGATTCTATCTACCCTGCTCGAAAGCTATGGAGACGGCATGCACTTTTTGCAGGGGACCATGGAAGAAAACCTCAAGATGCTCGCCAATATCAACGAGGTCAACAATAAAACGGCAATGCGCAGTGAAACACTCCGCGAACAGACCCGTTTTGTTGTAGAATCGATCGACAATATCCAGCAAATGAGCGGAAATATCCAAAGCGACACCTCTTCGCTCAACGACAGCGTCCTCTCGATCGCCCAAATCATCAATCTGATTAAAGACATCTCGGACCAAACCAACCTTCTTGCGCTTAATGCCGCGATCGAAGCGGCACGGGCCGGAGAACACGGACGCGGATTCGCCGTCGTTGCCGACGAAGTGCGCAAACTCGCGGAGCGGACCCAAAAAGCGACCCAGGAGGTCGAAGTCAACATCAGCGGACTCAAACAAAACTCTACGGCGATGACCGAAGCGAGCGAAACGTTCTACTCCCTCGCATCCAATGTGATGAGTACGCTGCAGGAATTCCAGAACAATATCGATTTTGTCAATAAAAATTCTCAGGACATCCTCAACCAAACGATTAACGTCACGAACGAAGTCAGTATCAGCAACGGAAAAATCGATCACATCAATCTAAAACTCCAAGGATACAAAGCCGCTCTCTACCATGAAAAAGCGAACATCAGTGACCATCACAGCTGCCGTTTCGGAAAATGGTTCTCGAACGACGTCGTCAAACTCCTCGGAAACGACCAACAGAGTATCAATGAGGTTGGACGTCACCATGAAAACGTACACACGGGTCTTACACGAATGGTAACTATTTTTTCAGAAGGCAAAAACCTCGCTGAAGGGGTAAAAATTCTCAAAGATGTCGAAAAATCGAGTAAAGAAGGGTTCGAAATTCTTCTCGCCGCTATTCAGAAAAAACGTCTTTAAGCAAAAAAATTATATTCTGTTAAAAATAATACTAAGGCCTGCGTTGAGAATCCTCCATTTCTCCGACACCCATCTGGGGTTTAACGATCTTGAGATCGTTAATGAATCCGGCATTAACCAACGTGAAGCCGATTTTTACGATGCTTTTACGCAGGTGATCGATGCGATACTGGAGATCAAACCCGATTACGTCATCCATACGGGAGACCTCTTTCATCGCCCCCACCCCTCCAACCGTGCTATCAGTTTTTGTCTGACACAACTCAAACGTCTCAGCGTTGCTCAGATCCCGACGATCATCATTGCGGGGAACCACTCGACCCCCCGCACCCGCTCCGCCTCCCCGATCCTCGCGGCTCTGCGGACGCTCGATCATATCCATCCGGTATTCGAAGAGGCTTATGAGAAAGTGATATTTGATAATATTAACTTCCATTGTATCCCCCATATCAACGATGAACTCTCCAATCTCGCGGCGATTGAGGAGTGCGAAGCCTCGGTAGACGGGGAAAAGCGCAACGTCATGATGCTCCACTGCTCCGTCGGGGCGCAGTTTATGATGGAGGAGTACGGCGAGAGGGTTTATCCGCGTGATAAAGAGGCTTTGTTTGCTCGGATGGATTACGTCGCCCTCGGGCACTGGCACGGTTTCGGAAAGGTAGGCAAACACCCTAACGTTTATTATGCCGGATCGACCGAGCGGACCAGCAGCGCCGATGCCCGTAACGACAAAGGATACGCCCTCATCACGCTGGGTGAGAGCCTTGACGTGACGTTTCACCCTATCACCCTCCGTCCCAGTCACCGCCTCCGTGTCGATGCACAGACTTCAGCAGATATATTCGACGAATTACGCTCACGTGGTGCATCCGTGGACGTTGAGGGGGCATTGCTCTCCATCACCCTAGAAAACCTGAGTGCCACCCAATCGATCGACATTGCCAACCGCGATATCGAAGGGTGTTTCCCCACGGCATTGAACGTCCAGATTCAGCGCAAATTCCGACGCAGTGAAGCCTCCGCCGCGACGGAGAGCGTAAATGCCGCCTCGTTGCAGGTCTATTTCGGCGGGTTCTTGGAAGAACAAACCACCACACCCGAAGAGTTCACCCGCCTAAACTCCAAAGTCGCGGCATTGTTCGCACGCTATGACGAGGTGACCCGTGACGCTTGAATCGCTTCGCCTCCACAACTTCAAACGCTACGCCTCGTATGAGATCACATTCGAGAGCGGTCTGTGCGGCATCCTCGGACGCAACGGACGGGGAAAATCGACGATCTTTGACGGTGTCTTCTTCGCCCTCTACGGCGATTACAAAGGCTCTAAAGAGCTGATCCCCACCGCAGGAAGCACCGGAGGGGTCAAAGTCGAGCTGAACTTTGAGATCGAGGGGAAAAGCTACACCGCTATCCGTGAGTTTCGAGGCAAAGCCCTCACCGCCTACGCCACCCTCAAAGAGGGGGATGAGAGCATCGTGACGGGTGCGAGAGAGGTGACGACCGCCGTTACAAAACTGCTGGGGATGGCTAAAGAGGCGTTTTTACATACGGTATTCGCCTCCCAAAAGGAACTCACGGCACTCAGCTCGATGAAAAACGACGAGCGCAAATCGATGATGCGCCGACTGCTGGGATTGGAGAAGATTGACAAGATCGAGGAGATGATCCGTGAGGAGCTACGAGAGCTTAACCGCGAACTCAAAAATGCTTCGGGCTTCCTGCTCGGCGACGACGTTCTCAAAGCGCACCGCGAGGAACTCAAAACCAAAACCGAAACAGCCGCGACACTCGAATCCCGTATCAAACAGCTGAGTGAGGAAGCCGCAACCCTGAAAACCGCCTACGAGAGTGCGAAAACAGCCCTCGACACCCACCAGAGAGCCAAAGAAGAACGCCAAAAGAAACTCGAGGTTCTCGACAAACTCCAGCAGGCCCTCACACTGGAGCAAAAACAGCTCACCGCCCTCGATGAAGAGCTTAAAACCCTCCAAGCACAGCAGAGCCGCTATACATCACAGCTCCCGCTGAAAGCGCGTTTTGACGTTCTCGAAAAATTGCTCACCGACCAAGAAAACCTCAAAGCGGCCTATCTGAAAAAAGAAGGGTTGGAAAAAGAGCAGGAAGAACTGCGCAAAAGCTACACTGCACGAAAAGAGGAAGTCGCCCAGCTCACGAAAGAGATCGCTCCTCTCGAAGCCCTGAAAACACAGCTTACGCAGGAACAGACGCAGTTTAAAACCCTCAAAAGTGCGTTCGACACCCTCAGCGAACAGATCACCCGAACCACCGCCGAGATCGCTTCCAACCGCACCAATATCGCCAGCGTTCAGGAAAAGGTGTCCCGCATCACCGAACTGGGCGCCGAATCCGCCTGCCCCGTCTGTACCCGTCCGCTATTGGAGAACTACGATGCCGTCCTCACCTCGCTCCACCGAGAGATCGTCGACGTCTATCAAAAACAAATCGATGAAGCACAAACACGTCTGAACGCCCTCAATGAGCAAAAGACCCAACAGCAAAAAGCCCTCTCCGAGGCCGAAACACGCCAAAGCACCACCGACAAACACGTCGCCCTCCTCCTAAGCAAGACCCAAGACCTCGCCAAGGCGCAGGAGAAGTTCAAAGAGGTCGAAACCCGCGGCCTGACGAACAAAGCCGCCCTTGCACAGCTTATTAATATTATTTACGATGAAAAGGCACATATCGCCCTCAGAGCCGAGCGCGACACTCTCAAACCCCAAGTCGACGCCCTCAGAGCGCTCGAAGCCCTCATCGCCACGATCCCCGCCAAAACCGAAGCGGCTCAAAAGCTCAGAGCGCAGATACAGACCGACACCCAGAGCATCGCCGCACAGCAGAAACTCATTGCCGAGGATACCTACAGTGAGAAAGCCCACGCCGATGCCGCCGTCCATGTCAAAACCGCCGAAACGGCAAAAGATGCCAAAGGGGTCGAACTCAATACCGCCGTACTGGAGCAGACCAACATCCGCCGTGACATCGAAGCGATCGACAAAGAGATCAAGCGCGACGAAACCAACCGCGCCTCCCTCAAAACCCGTGAAAATGACCAAGCCGACTACGAGAAACTCAAAGCGGTCATGTCTGAGTTCAAAACCCATATCAACGCCCGTGTCGCCCCCCGCATCGGAGAAGTCGCCAGCGAGATGTACAGCCGCATCACCCGCGGACGCTATCAGCACATCGAGGTCTCTCCCGAGTTTGACTTCTACATCTACGACAACGGCGAACGCTACCCTATCGAGCGGTTCAGCGGCGGAGAGATCGATCTTGCGAATCTTGTCCTCCGTATCGCCATCTCAAAAACGCTGGGGGAACTCAGCGGCGGTGGCAATATCGGGTTTTTGGCATTTGACGAGGTATTCGGCTCACAAGACGAGGAACGGCGCATCCAGATCATGGAAGCGTTTCACACGATCAGCGAATCGTATCGACAGATATTTCTGATCTCTCATGAAACGGAGATCAAGGAGATGTTTGAGAGAGTGGTGGAGTTATGAGTGAACAGTTAATGGAAGAACAGCAAAATATTATTATCATGAATGAATGTAGTGTATGTAAAAATAAATTTGAAGACAAATATTTCGATACTGATCAACAGAAATGTATATTACATTGTGAAAAAGATGATTGGTATGTGATTGAAGAGCATGAAAAAGACTGGTCAAAATCTATTGTAAATATTGAATTATTTTGGCAACAAGTTAGAGAAAAAATTCAGTATAAAGATCAAGATTATGATTATAGACAAGGTCATAGTTTAGATTTTACAGAAACGATTTTCCCTAAATTTGAAGATCAATATACAGAAGAAGAACAGTTTGATGATGAAACTATTGATGTCATCGATTGGCATCATAATTTTTGTAATACCTTCATTTCTCAATCCAGTAGTCCCACTCTTCAATTAAATGTTAGACTCAATTTTTCTAATTCTATTTTTTTAGACAATGCAGATTTTAATTTTTATGAATTTCAAGAGCATGTTTCTTTTAATAATGTTCAATTTCTTGGTGAATTTTATGCAGTAAAGACTACTTTTAATAGTGTTTCATTTCATAAAGTGAATTTTTTTAAGTCAGTTTTATTTGAAGATGCAAAAGTTCATTTCAGCGTAAGGCTTGGCGATTTTGAAAATACGATTTTTCACGATGACGTAGCATTTTATTCTACTGTTTTTTCCAAAAACAATGAAAATGAAAATTTTGACATAGACTTTAGAGGTACAAAGTTCAAAAAAGTATCATTCACTAGTTGTAATTTCAAACAAGGATTACGATTTTACAAAGATACAAAAGCCGATCATTTGGATATTCAGAACATAAATTTACCAGAATTGTATATTGCTGGCGATATCAAGAATATTTATATTCGTGGAAATAATAAAAAAATAGATAAATTAACAATCAAACATCTAAATTTAGAGAATTTGCTAATACACAATTGTATTGTAAGAAGTGACTTTTTATTAAATGACAAATTATGGAAGAAAGATGAAATATTTGGTATAAAAAATCTCAATTTTTCAGAATCAACCTTTCAAGGTAAAGTAAAAATACAGTTTTATGAGATTATAGATGAAGCAAATTTTTATAACACAAAGTTTAAAGATTTGGCAGATTTTTACAGAACCAAATTTAATAAAGTCGTATTTGAACGAACTGATTTTGAGAAAGTAGCTGTTTTTTCTGAGGCTGTGTTTAATCAAGACGTATATTTTAAATATGCTAAATTTTTGGGCTACTCAGTATTTAGAGATACTGTGATAAAAGGAAAATTAGACCTAAGGAATACAATATTTGACACTGATGCCGATGCTAATTTTTTAGATATTACCTCAGAAGAACGAAAGAGAGACCAAATAACACAAGAATTTTACGGTGAACCAAAAGTTATTCAAGTTGCCAATAGAGAAACAGCAAGATTAATCAAAAGTTTTTATGAATACTCAAATAACATTATAGAATCTAATAAATTTTATGCTTTGGAAATGAAAGAACGCGAAAAAGAGTTAGATAAAAGTTTTAAAGATAGAAAGAATTTAATAGAGTGGTCAATTTTTAAACTTCATGGACTTAGCTCAAATCATTCTCAAGACCCTGTTACACCAATTTTATGGATTCTAAATTTTGCTTTTATCTATTCGATGTGTATTTCAGCATTACAACTTGACAATATTTTAGGTTATTTTGCTGCATTCATAGCTTTTATAAGCATATTTACAAAAAATAAATTCTTCTATAAAACTATATTGGCTAGTAATTTAATTTTTCCAGCTTTATTATCATTTGTAACATTTGCAACCGTAGCTGATAAAATAAATCCTTTTTCTATTATGACAAGTATAGACTGTATAACTTTTGGATTATTGCTATTCAAAGTTATAATTGCTTACCTGATTTATCAATTCATCGTATCCGTCAGACAAAACACAAGAAGAAAGTAAAAAGCCAACCCATACAGGCTTTACCCGTTTTAATGTATAATTATTCCCATTACAAAACAGGAGGGATCAGATGGTAGATATCGAAGCAATCAAACATGAAATCGTCGAACGTCTCAAACCTCTCGACCCCGATAAAATCATCCTGTTTGGTTCCTACGCCTACGGCAACCCCACCGAAGAGAGCGATATCGATCTGTTTTTGGTCAAAAACGGTCTGAGTGACGATGACTATGATCAATACGAAATAGATGCTAAAATGAACCTACTGGGTTTGATGCGTAAATATAAAACGAACGGTATCGATTTGTTATCCGCTTCGAGTAGCTTCTTGAATGAGAGAGAAGACTATTTTTATAAAGTTGATATTTTGCAAAATGGAAGGGTGTTGTATGAACGAAGCAGCGGCTAAGGAATGGTTGACTAAAGCTTGGCATCATTACAGTTCTGCAGCTCTTTTGTATCAAGTTCAACATTATACGGATGTCATTGCCGTTGATCTTCATTATGCGGTTGAAGTCACACTAAAGTCCATTCTTGCGTATGAAAACAAAAAAATAATCAAAACTCATGATATCAATGAACTAGCAAAGTTATTAGAAGAAAATTTATCTTTTTCCGTGGATGAAGAACGCTTAATGGTCTTGATAACAACGTACCATATCAAAGGTTCTTATCCGACTCCCCATAGAAAACTTCCTTCCAGAGACGAAATCAAAAAGGTGTTAGAGTTTTCCGAACAACTCTTAGATCGTGTATGCACCCTACTCCAAATCTCTATCGACAAAACAATCTGATTATGGATGCGTAGGTGATCGACTATACCAAAAAAATAACAACCCACAGAGAAGTAAACTCCATCGACAACCTCGATTACTCTATCGAAAGCGACCGTGGGCGTATTTTCTCGGCACCGGCATTCAGACGGCTGCAAAAACGGACGCAGGTATTCGCCCTCGAACTCAACGCCTCGATCCGCACGCGCCTCACCCATTCGCTCGAAGTGGCTCAGGTGGCGCGGTTTATCGCTAAAAGCATCCTCACAAAGCTCAAACGTGAAGGGCTGGATACCTACGGTCTCGAAGAGCTCGAAAACGCGTTCGTCTCGACGGCGGAGATGACGAGTCTGCTGCACGATATAGGCAATCCCCCGTTCGGTCATTTCGCGGAGCAGACGATCAACAAATGGATGAGGGAGAACGCGTTGCCGATCCTCGAAGCTTTCCCCTCAACATCTTCGGATGCTCAGACGATCAAAAATATCGTGGCTAGAGATATCTGCAACTACGACGGCAATGCGCAGGCGATACGGGTCATCTCCAAACTCCAACGCCTCAACCTCTCTTATACCCAAACCCTCGCGGTACTCAAATACACGCGCGGGGCATATGAGACGAAACCGCCGAAGGGCGAGCCGCTGAGTTATCTCAAGAAAAAGCCCGGCTTTTACTACAGCGAAGCGGCGTTTATCGCCAAGGTACAGCAAACGCTCGGCGTCAGTGCGGGACACCGTTTTCCCCTCACCTACATCATGGAGGCGGCGGATGATATCTCCTATCTCACCGCCGATCTCGAAGACGCGGTCGAAAAAGGGATTCTAAACCTCGATCAGGTCTACGATCTCATCAAAAAAGCGTGTGAAGCGGAGGGGGAGCACTATCTTCTCGAAATTATCGAGGATCGGTACACTCAGGCAAAACAAAACGACGAACCCTACCAGTTCAATATGTTTTTCACCCTCATCAAGGCCAAGCTCGTCACCTCGCTGGTGTTTCACGTCGTCGATATCTACATCCAAAACCATGAGGCAATCTTCGAGGGGAGTTTCAACTGCGCTCTGCTCGACCATGATACGCAGAGCAAATACTACAAGGCGGTTAAAATCCTCGAAAAACTCTCCGCAAAATACATCTATCAAAACCGTGAGGTTCAAACGCTGGAGCTTCAGGGGTATACGATTGTCAACGGCCTTTTAAACATCTACAAACCGATTTTAGAACTCGGTTCGGATGATTTCGCGGCGTTGCTTCGTGATGAGAAGATCGAGTGTTTCATCGCGATGAGGCTGATCCGTCGAATATCTTCTAAACAGATCGTCGCCTATCAAAACGACGTGAAAAACCTCGATGCGGAAGATGTCGAATCTTTTCATATTATGGAGTGGTATTACCGTGTCCGGCTCATCACCGACTATATCAGCGGAATGACCGACGATTTTTCGCTCGCAGAGTACCGGACGTTAAGCGCTCTCTAAAAAGTCCCCTTCCGGGGAAAAGGCTTTTACCGACCTCGTAGAGGTTCTCGTTATGCGGTATGCCACCCCGAGGCTACGATATTCATCAGTGCTTGGTTGTTTTGGATTTGGGTAGTGTCTTTGAGATGAAAGCCGTGATCTTTGCCGTAAGCACTCAATTGTTGAATGATTCGGTCGATGTCGGTATTGGTTAGATAACTTCCGTCATTTAGTTCGAATTTTTCGATTCGGTTGGCTTCGTTTTTTTGTTTATTGATCGTTATAAACTCATTTTCTCCGTATTGGAGCAAAAGATCGTTTCCTTTCATCAGGAAGCTGATATCCTCTTGAGTGATTCCTTCGCCGAACTTGAGCGTATCGGTACCGCCGTTTTGTCCGATCCATCGACCGAACAAGCTGAATCCGAGTATATTCTCATCAATTGTCGTATTATTGCTTCCCTTGGTAAGTAGGTAGGTATCATCCCCTGCTCCGCCGCTTAGGGTATTGGTTCCCTCTCCTCCGAAGAGTTTATCGTTGCCTGCGTCACCCGCTAGGGTGTCATTACCGCTATCGCCGTAGAGAATATCATCTCCCGCGTCTCCATTTAGGATATCGTTACCTTCACCCCCTATTAGTAAGTCATTACCGTTACCACCATACAATAGATCATTTCCGCCATTACCGAAAAGCGTATCATCCCCGTCTACTGCGAAAATGGTATCCGTCTTTTTATTTCCTCCAATGAGATCATTTTTGTTACTTCCTCGTTGAATACCTAAAAAGCTTCCCTTTGAGTCGATTTTCTCTTTGGAAAGGTTGATATTGCCCTCTTTGGTTTGGAGGGATTCTACCCCTTTGATGAGAGAGGCGAAGTAATCCTCTAGGATAACAGCTTCTTTGTCTTTGACATCGATACGGAGATTATCCCCCTCTTGGAGGAAGGTGAGGTTAGCCATAGAGATATCATTCATGAGCAGAGTGTCTACTCCGTCGCTATCGTTGATACTCATACTTTGACCTCCGTAGGTGTAGTGCCAGTCCGGAGTCATGAGGTTAGTGAAGTTAAGCGCTGCCACAACACTTCCTCCGTTAGTGTCATCAATCGTTACTGTTGCGCCAGAGTCTCCGGCGTAGTAACGCTCTGCGGTATAGTTCCATTCTCCCTGCTCGTTGATGGTGAGTGTTCCGTGTTCAGGGTTGGCGGTTACGCTGTAAGAGAGGATATCGCCATCTACATCGGAGGCTTTAATCGCTCCGACCGTTGACGTACCCGCATCCAGAGTAATCGGCAATGGCGTCTCGGTTAGGATCGGTGTATCGTTCACCGCTGCGATAGCGAGGTTTAGTGTTGCAGTGGTGCTGAGTCCATAGGCGTTGGTCACTTTGATCGTGACGCTGTCGGTGCCGTTAAGATCGGTATCAGGGGTATAGTTCCACTCTCCTGCTTCATTAACACTAAACGCCCCTTTACTCGAAGCATTGAGTACTTCGTAAACCAAAGTACCTCCGATAGGATTCACGACATTAAGGGTTCCCGTAGCATTGGTATCTTCGTGGAGATTAGAGGTACTATCAGACAATGTCGGAGCCGAAACTTTAATATCGAAATTCAGGGTTTGGGTGATCACACCTCCCTCTCCGTCATCGATCGTTACGAGAGCACTGTCGGTTCCCATATAGCCATCGGTCGCCGTGTAACTCCATGCTCCGTTTGCATCGACACTCAACGTCCCGTGAGCAGCTTGAGTACTGATAGCATAAGTGAGAATGTCATCGTCTACGTCGCTCGCTCCCACTTCGCCGCTGAGGGTTCGGATATCTTGGAGGATATAATTCTCTTGCTCAGATGTCACAGGTGCATCATTCACCGCTTCGATGGCAAGGTTCAGTGTTGCGGTAGTGCTAAGACCGTAGGCGTTGGTCACCTTGATCGTGACGCTGTCATCGCCGTTAAGGTTCTCCGATGGGATGTAATTCCACTCTCCGATTGCATTGAGGGTAAAAGCACCTTTGGTTGAAGGGTTAAGAACTTCGTAAACCAAAGTACCTCCGATAGGATTCACGACATTAAGGCTTCCTGTCGCAGAGGTATCTTCGAGGAGATTAGAGGTACTATCAGACAATGTCGGTGCCGATACGCGAACATCGAAATTCAATGTTTGGGTAATAATCCCTCCGTTACCGTCATCAATCGTGATAACCGCACTGTCACTGCCCATGTATCCATCTGCCGCCGCGTAGTTCCACGTTCCGTTACTATCGATAGCGAGTCTCCCGTGTGATGCCGCAGTCGTGACGGTGTAGTTAAAAATATTGCCGTCAATGTCTGTAGCTCCTGCTTCACCGCTGAGGATGCGGATGTCTTGAAGGGTGTGGGAGGTTTCAGACGGCACCTCGGGAGCTTGGTTGAGGGCTTCCATCACAAAGCTCAGTGTTGTCGTCACTTCACCTCCACGACCGTCTTGAATGGCAATGGTTATCGTATCTGTACCGGCTTTCTTCGACGTTTTGGTATAGGTCCAAATACCGTATTGGTTGATACTGATCGTCCCCATAGTAGGTGCGGATGTTACTGTATAGGTAAGGGTATCCCCATCGATATCATCGGCGAGTAAGATACCTTTTGCGCTGAGTTCTTTACCGAGGTTGCGCGTCCCTTCTTCAAAGAACATTTCAGGTGAATGGTTGGTAGTACTTTCGATCAGTTCGCTCAATAAATACGACTTGCCGTCACTGAACGCAAACGATTCAATTTTAAAACCCTCTGCGGTGCGCTTTTTGAGAGTAATTTGGTCGATTTCATCGATACTTTTTCCTTCATCGTAACTGAATGTAACGACTAAATCCTCACCCTCTTCCGTGATAATGAGATCACGGCTGCTGATGTGTTTTCCGAAATAAAGGGTATCCATCCCTCCCGTATCGATTATGACGTCTTTACCATCTTCTTTGTCAAAGAGATAGTAATCATCTCCCATCCCCCCCTCTAGCGTATCGGCTCCTGTCTCCCCGTTTAGCGTATCATCACCGCTGCCGGCATTGAGATGATCATCGCCCGAAAGTCCTCGAAGGTAGTCGTCTCCTCCGTTTCCGTGTAATACTTCGCCCCCTTCGGCTCCGTAGAGGAGATCATTACCGCTGTTGCCTGATAGCGTCCCGTCATTGTCAAGAACGCGGAGCGTTACATCGCCTTCGACGTTTAAGAGTAGATCGTATATCCCTTGACGATCCAGAGTCGTACTGTCATGAAATACAAACTGTTCGATATTTCCTGTTTCGTTAAACCAGTTTTTGATTGTCAATGTATTGGCTAACTCAGTTATCGGGGTATCGTCTTGGGCATTGTCTCGGATACCGATACGTAAATCATCCGTTCCGCGAATCCATTGGACGACAAGACGATCGGAGGTTATGCCGTTGAGAAATCGGATCGTGTCCGCTCCGTTATCATCGATCACATCGCTCCCTCCGCCGTACGCGATGACGTAGGTATCGTTGCCGATATCGCCGCTGAGCGTTTCATCCTCAGGCGTGCCGTAGATCGTATCGTTATCGGTAATGGTATCCGCCGGATCGACGTGAAACCATACGTCACGCATCGTCCCCGAACCACTAAAAGTCGTGTAGTTGGTTTCGTTAGTTATAACGTTGCCGTTCTCGGTGGTCTGCGCATAAACACTCCCATCGGCACGGTTAAGCGAGAGTGACGTGATCCCCTCAACGGTGAGATCAACCAGCTCATTCGGATCGGTTTTGCCGTTTTGGTTTGCATCTTTCCAGAGTTTGAGCTGTGAGAAATCGGTATCAGTTTTATCGATGACACCGTCACTGTTCGTATCGTACTGAGCCAATGCCGCGTAACCATCAGCAGCTAATGAACCATCGGCGAGTTTGGTACGGTCTCCGAAGAGTTCGCTTCCATCGTTGATGAGTCCGTCATTGTTAATGTCACGTACCAGCAATGCATCCCCTTTTTCGATCCATGCCGTGTGTTCTTTTAGACCATCGGCGGCATAGTCGAAATAGACGGTATTTCCCTCTATAGAGGTCGAGGTAATGCCGTTACCATTTAGGTCTAAGACGATAGGGGGAGTATAAGCGGTATTGGCCTCTACAAGAATCGGGTTACCGACGATGTTTACCGTATGTCCGTTTCCGGATTTATCCTCTAACGGATCGGAACCTTCGAAATCATAGTGAGCCAACAGTCCCTCTTCTGCACTGCCGGTAGTGGAGAGAGTCACAATCTCATCGGAGCTCAATCCTCGGTTAAAAACCTGCACGTCGCTTACTGTTCCGTTTAAGTGACCGCGTAAAGATCCCCCAGACCCCCAATACGCTCCTATGACGAGAGCTTGAGACGTTTGCATAATCTCAAAGCTTCCCACGTTAACCTCAGTATCCACCACTCCGTTAATATAAATTCTCGAAACTCCCGTCGCTTTATCATACGTTGCGGCAACATCGTACATTTGACCTGCATTCAAAAGAGTGTTAGATTGTATGATATGGTAAACATTATTTGACCCAATGAGTTGAAAGGTAATTTTTCCGGCAGCATCAACGCTTATATCATACGAACGTGCATTATTAGTATAATGCTTAGTAACAATCATCCCGCCGTTCCCCTGATAGCTGAAACTCGCTATCAAAGATACCCCGTCGGTGACATTAAAATCTTGCGGGTCTGAAATTTGAATCGCATCGTTTACTCCATCGAAGATCATAGCATGTAGATCATCTTTAGGGACGATTGGTAAGAGAATATTAACGTTCATATCGGCTTCGCCGCTTAGGAATCTAAACGTTTCGATACGGTTATTGACGTTGTAGTAATTTTTGACAGTGAGCTTATCGCTTAACTGCTCGAATGGCGTATCTCCGTCTTTGACAGCGACCGTGAGATCTCTCCCCTGAGCTTGTACGATCACATCCTCAGCGCTGATCCCCTCGCCGAACATAACCTTATCGGTTCCGCTGAGATCATATACACTATCTTCTCCGTCTCCGCGATGATAAAGATAGACATCATCCCCCGCACTCTCCGTTACCGAATCATCTCCCATCCCCATAGTAATGACATCGTTTCCGGCACCCCCTTCAATGCTATCGTTGCCATCACCTGCATAAATACGATCGTTGCCGCCGCCGGCATTAATCACATCATTACCGCCGTTAGTCTCGAACGCCTCATCGCTATTTGTCCCCGAAAGGGTATTCGCATCGTCTCCGTATATCTGATACCGATTCGATACCCACGCGTAGTTAAAGGTCGTTACGGGAAAAGTGCTATTTTTATCGATCACCATCGTCTCACCGTTACTGAAGATGATTTTTTCGATACCGCGATGGCCGGACGCCCAATCTTTGATAAGGATGTAATCGCGAAGCTGTTCGTAGATTTCGACTTTTGGAGTGACTTTGACAATCAGATCGTTGCCGAGTGTCTCTAGAGTGACATCGCTTTTGTTGATGCCGCCGCTCAGATACAGGGTATCGTATCCGGCATTGATCTCTATCTCATTTTGGAAATAACGATCATCGATTACGACGGTAAAATCCCCTCGGTTATAGACATAGGTATTATCTCCGCTTCCTCCCTGCATTATGGCACCCGGTTTGCTGTAAAGTGCCCCTTGGAGATCGTTGGGGACAAACAAGGAGGCGATATCTCCCTGATTCAGCAGTGAACCGTCCGCAAACGTGAGCGATTCGATCGTGTTGCCGCTTTTAAACCAATCGGTAATCGTTATGACATCCCCGATCTGATCAAAGGTTTTATTGATCTCCCCCAATCCTACGATAAGATCATTTCCGTTTTGTTTAAAAATGAGATTCTCTTGGGAAATCCCCTCGCCGAAGCGAAGCGTATCGTTTCCTAACGCATCGAACATATGATCGGCACCGTCACCGCGGTTAAACACATAGATATCGTCCCCTGCTCCCCCTTTGAGTGTGTCTGATCCCGCTCCGCCCTCTAGGGTATCGCTCCCATTGCCACTGATGAGAATATCGTTTCCGCCTAGCGCATCGACGCTGACCCCTTCATCACCGAATAGCAGATAATCATCCCCTTCGCTGGAGCGTTCGATGTCGGTAAGGGCTACCAATGTCCCGTCGCTGAGGCGAAGGTTTTCGACTCGGTACGTCGCATTACGCCAGCCGCTGATGGTGATAACGTCGCTCAGCTGATCGAATGTTTTACCCTCTTCGCGGAGTCCGATTTGAAGATCGTCGTTTCCATCGGTGAAACGGGCGATCAGATCATCCGCACTGATCCCCTCA